>Ga0157376_10000025_pt1 | contig 214212 bp, 180 predicted proteins | sample M45metaG_FD_121801 | JGI IMG/M metagenome (GOLD analysis project Ga0157376, IMG submission 121801) | Miscanthus rhizosphere microbial communities from Kellogg Biological Station, Michigan, USA - M4-5 metaG | ecosystem: Host-associated > Plants > Roots > Rhizosphere > Soil | place: USA... | reverse complement strand
CGAACGCCATCGTCCGAGCGCGTTCAGGCGGCGGATGATGGCGGCAAGGTGTTCGCGAAAATCGAGCAGCACGTGACGGATGGCGTCGTCGACGCTCATCCCGCGATAGATCGAGAATGCGCCGTAATACCAGCGGTCCCACGCCGATCCGTCGATCAGATCGGCGAGAAAGTGCGCCACGAAATCGGGCGTGTCTTCGAAGCGCATCACCGCCGAGGTGTCGTCGCCATGGCGCGTGACGGTCGTGATCACGGCGGCGCAGGTCTGTTGCGCCCAGCGTTGCGCGATGGCCGTCTCATCCGCGACGGTCGGATTGGCGACGGTCAATTCCGTGTGTACATGGCGCAGCACATAGACGGCGGGATCGTCGCCGAAGGCGCACTCGATCGCTGCTTCGTACGCCTCGGACATCCGCAACCGCGCGCCGTTTTCCACGCGCGCCATTCCGCCGCCCGCGCCATCGCCGGCGATCCGGTACCGCGTGTGCCAACGCCTGATGTGAGGGCGCAACGATTTCTCCCTGTCACGGCGTCGAGTTGCCCGCCACCAAACCCGCCTGGAAACTTCCGAAGATCGCCGCGAGCGCCTCGGGACTCAGCGCCGGATCGATGAACTGTCCGACCAGCTTTCCGTTTACCTTCAGATCGCCGGCGATCGTCACCAGCGGCGTCTTGTCGCCGGTCTGGGTTGTGTCGGTCATCTCCACGCGAAGACATTCGGTAAAGACGCCGTCGGCGGATGAAAAGCCGATGATGAACCGCCGCGTGGTGTCGGTGCCGAGGTCGATGCGCAGCGTGTCCTTGCCGTCGCCGTTGAAGCGATAAATGGAAGGGTTCGCCGGAGGGTTGGTCGCATTCGCGCCTTGCGCTCCGCCGAATTGCACGGCGCCGCCGACGGTGCGCAGATTGCCTTCGACGATCGTCTCGCCGCGCAGGTGGATGGATCCGTCCTCGGTGATCTCCAGGCGCGGTACGAGCTCCGTTACGTCATCAGGCTCCGGAACAAAGACGGCGAATCGCCGCGGATCGGCATCGCTGCCGTATTTGTAGGTCGCGCCATCGATGACGCGCTTCGCACTCGATTGTCCGCCGACTTCCACCCGCGTGGCATTGGCCGGGTGATCGATTGCTTCGGCGACGACGCCTGCATACGGCCGCGGACCAGGCTCGATCACGATCTTGTCGTCGAGGCGCGTGATGCGGCCAAGGTAAACACGCCAGATGTCGGCGGGATTGTCGGAGGTTGGAGGCACCGGCGCGTCGAGCACTTCGCGCGGCACTCCGGGCGGGTGGCGCGCGTCGACTTTGTTCGACAGCGTGCGCTCGACACGGACTTCCGCTTCCTCGGTCGCGCGATACGGCGTTCCGCCGGAGCTGGCGCATTCTCCGTAACCGGCGGGCACGGAATCGGCGTCGCTGCGGCGGTAGATGAGCCAGACGTCGAGCCGGTCGGTGGCCAGGTTCTCGAAGTTTTCGATGACGAGCGGAAACTTTTCGGTCAGCAGGAGCTCGCGCCCGTAACCGTCGATGGCGTAGCCGGGACGGACCACGGTCGATTCATCCTCGTTCACGATGTCGAGACCGGAAACGATCCCCCAGGTGTGCTGCGCGTTGTTGTGCAGGCGCCGCAGCGTGAGTTGATAAAGCTGCTCGTCGCGAAACTCGTCGACGCGAAGGAATTGCTTCGCGAAGTAGTGCACGCGGGAAAGAGGTTCGGTGGTCATACGACCTCCTCGTTGACGAACGGTTTCGGCGGACGCCACGTCAGGCCGTCGCGCTCGTATTCGATTTTGATCACCAGCTTCACATCGTTCGAAGCGTGGGGCAGCTTGGCGCCGGTAACGCCGGTGATCGACAGGTGCCCGCCGGCAGCGATGTCGGGTTGCGCAACGGCGATCGGTTTGACCGGCGTTGTCGCGAAATCGGGGCTGGTGAGCTGCTGCGTGACTGTGAGCAGCTTGATTGCGCGGGTGCTGGCGTCGATATTCAGATCGAATTTGAGAGCGGTCGACGTCGTTGGCGCGACGACGTTCGCGATGCTCGCGGTCAGGTCGTTTTTTACGTCGACATGCGCCGAGTCCGAGAGCGGATTTGATGGGCCGCCATCCCAGTCCGTCGTCGCGTCGATGGCGATGTCGCGAGCGGCGGGGATGCCGTTCGGATAATGGCGGACGTAGCTCACCGTATGGTGCGGCAAGCAATCCTGTTCCTGCGTCGTGTTCTCTTCCGTGTCGATCGTTACTTTGTGAATCTTGAATTTGGTGGTGTCGTCCTCGTTGCGGATGCCGATGTTCGCGTCGAACGGCGTGTTGGGAGGCACGGTGTCGGGGATCCCCGACTTGTCGATCGATGGCGCGGCGGTGATGGTGAAGTCCTCCTCGTGACTCTTCCACCACCAGGCACCGCTGTTCTTGCCGTAAACGACGACGCGAATCCGCACTTTGCCAGGCGGAAGCTGTGGAGGTATATGACTCAGCGTGGCCACGACCGTGGGTGTGGTGACATTCGGAGGAATCGCTTTGGGCGGTTTAAGCGACTGAGGGAAGGTTCGAGGATTCCCGTCGGCGAACTTCAGTGTCTCGATGAATCCTTCGACGGTCGTCTGCGGCTGATTCGAGTTCTTGACCTTCAGGTCGTAGGAGAGCGTGTGGTTGTTGTCGACGATCGTGGTCGGCAACGCAAATGACAGGTCGAAGATCGTGCTCTCGGCGACCCCTTTTTGCAGGCCTGTCAGCCAGGCCGTCGCCATCAGATTTGTAAATGTCGGATCGGACATATCAGGTTTGATCGGACCGCGTTCGATCGTTCCGTTGACATGCACGCTCGTGGGCCGTTTTCCGATATTTGGATTCACGGGAAAGGGCAGGCTCACGCCGCAGATCCCGTTCATCTCGAGCCACGGGACGAAGGGATCGCCATCGTTTGCGCCGTGCGTGCCGAGGGCGAAGCGGGTGGAGAGATCGCTATCTCTCTTTTTGCCGAGGTCGAGATGCAACTCTTCGATCGGATTCTTCTTATCGCCAACGCGGACGCTGTATACGCCGGGGATGGGCGGCGCCTTCGGAACCTCAGCCATCGGCAGGAACGAGAGTCCGGCCGGATCACGCGAGGTTGCGCCATCATCGAGCGGAATGTCGTCGCATCCGCGGAAACTGCCGTTCTTCGTCGCGTTGGAGTTGGGCCAGTCCTCGATGAGGAGCGAACCGCGGCGGGGATGGAGTTGAATGTCCTGCTGCACCGGGAAGCGATCGAAAAGTTCTTTTGGTCGAGCGCTTCCGACTGCATCGAAGCTAAGGACCCGCTCCACGGTGTTCGCGTTTGCGATGCGAGCTTGATCGAAGAGAGGCGACAGGCTCAGACTCGGCAGCGCCTTGAGGCGAATGAAAGTGTCCGCGAAGCGACCGAGGTCTTTTTCCGGATCGAAATCGTCCGACTCTTTCCAGATCAAGGGATCGCCGACCTTGTTCGTGCCCGAAAAGATCTGCGCCTCGAGCGTGCGCTTCATGTCGTTGTCGAGCGACGGCGTGATGCGCAGATGCAACGCCGCCCCGAGGGATCCGGGCAATTTGGCAACGAGCGACAGCACCTTTTCATCGGTCATCCGGAGGAGGCCGCCGTAGTGGTAATCGGCCAGCGTCACGTTGCCGGTGAATCGATTGTTGCCGAGGCGTTCGAGAGCGATCCGCGGCGCCAGCGTTCCGCCGCTGGCGGTAGTGCTGACGAGAAACAGATTGCGGTCGGAAGCGCTCAACGGTCCGACCTGCATCAGCGCGCGGCCGGCAGGGTCTTTGACCGACGCGGCTTTGATGGAGGTGTAGTCCGCGATCGTGGCGTCGTCGTTTCCGCATCCGAAGCGCCCGAGAAAAACTGCGTCGGAGGTTGGCGCGGCCGGCGGAGCATCCTTCGTCGATGGAACCGTGGTGACCTGCGCGATTTCCTGGCTGCGATCGGCTTGTTCCGGCTCGCAAGGCGGCGCTCCGCGACGGCGCGGCCGTCCCGGAATCTCGCAGTGAATGAGCCATGCTTCGATGCAATTGTCATCCACTGGCGTCGCGTCTTCGACGACCAGCAACCGCCCCTCGGCATTCACCGCGACACCCGGCTCGATCCCGGCCGGATCCGTTCCGCGCGCGAGACCCGACACGACGCCCGGCGCGTGCTGTCCGAGGTTGTGGCGCCGCTCCAGAGCGATCAAGTACTCCTGTTCCGCGGTCAGATCATCGGCGTGGAGCCGTTGACCTTCCCGGTAAGTGACGCGCATCGGCCGTTCGTTCACGATCGATCTCACATCCGCGCTTGCGCCTGCGTGATCATTTGCTCAACCCGGGCGTCTGGGACCGGGAGAGAGCCGAGGGCCTGCCGCACGGTCTCGGGTCGCGCGGCGGCGAGATCGGCGACGCTGTTGATCCCGCCGTTCTGCAGACGCCGGGCGATTCCGCGTCCGATGCCATCGAGATCGGTGAGATTGACCGCCGGAGGTGTGACCGGCGCCGGCGTAACGGGAGGAGGTGGTGCGGCAACGGGTGCAACAACTGGCGCCGGCGCGATAACCGGAGATGGCGCAACGACTGGGACTGACGCGACAGCCGAAGACGGCGCGGTGGCCGGAGTTGACGCAACGACTGGTTCCGACGCAGCAACTTGAGATGGCGCGGTGGCCGCAGTTAGCGTCGCCGACGACTGTTCGGTGGCCGGCGTCGATTCGTGTATCGGCTCGTGTGCGTTCGCTGGGTCGACGACGGCGAACGTCACGACGCGCTTCTGATCGGGGCAGTGAGGATCCGCCGTCGTGTACATCGTCAGCGGCGCGGCCGCTTCGGCTGGTACGTGGTTCGTGAAAATGACTTCGTGACCTCGGACGAGGTTGATATCTGCGTTGATGGGAACCTGAGTCGCTGAAACGCCGCTCCGTTGCAGCGCCGTCATCACGGTTTCTATCGGCTGCCAGATGTGTGGCCCGAGGCTGATCTTGTCCGCGGGCAGTTGCCATTCGTCGTTCGAAAGCATCCGGCGGAATGGCGGATAGGCGTTGACGTAGACCGTGGTCAAGTTTTCTTTTCCGCGGTTGTCGCGGCGCATCCACATCCAGACGCGGGCGAGGGGGATGCCGGTGTCGGGTCCGCATCCGCGGCAGGGCTTGAGCAGATATTCGTTGCGCCAGTCCTGCACGACCCAGAAGGCGATCTGCGCGAGCGTGGCACGCAGTTTCGCGGCTGCTACTTTCTGCTTCTGTTCGTCTTTCGGATCGATCTCTTGCTGGCTGTCCTGCAGGTAGCAAAGCCATTCGCGGATGAAGCAGAACGCGTGCGGCGACTGGCGCGTGACGTATGCCTTGAAGCGTTCGATCGCCGCCCGCCGATCGAGCGTCGTTTCGTATTTCGCGTTTTTCACGATGCGATCGAGATCGCCCCGCAGTTTGGCCAGCTTTTCGTCGTAGTGAGTCTGCCACTCGATCGACGGATCGGGATCGACTTCGCAACCGTCCGCGGGACGGCAGTAGATCTCGAACCCTTCGTGGACGCGCGTGTACTCGCATCCCGCCGCGCCGCCGCATCCCCCGCGCGCCAGCGCCGTGCGCGAGTCGGATTGCGATTCGGAGTAGCGGATGAGGATGTCGACCGCCTGGAGCTGATCGCCCGGGATGAAGCCGAATAGGTTGCTGTTGTCCGCCATCCCTGGCGAGCCAAACATCGCCATGCTTGCGGGCGGCGCCGCTCCGTTGTCACACGGATCATTCGGCCGCTTCCAGCACGATGTGAGATCGAACGGCGTCTCCTCGCAGACCACGATGTCGCGGCCGCAGCAGTCCATGGCGTAGCCGGGCGACACGGTCACCTTCCCGCCTTTGCCGCAGTGCACGTCCAGACCGCAGACGACGCCCCAGCCGTGGCGATACCGCGCCAGCGCACCTTTCGCTTTGACCCAGTCGACCAGCGCGGTCAGATCCTGATCGGCGAGGAGTTGTCCGCAGAAGAAGCGGGGATGGACGAGGCATTCGATCTCGCAGCAATCGCTGCCCGAGCCGCCGCATCCGCAGCCGCAATCCTTTTTCGCGGCGGGACGCGCCGCGGTCATGCTCATCATCGTGTTGCTCATGACGTTTGCTCCGTCTTCGGTGCCTGGTACTGGTACTGGTTCTGATTCTTGTCATCGTCCGAGATCACGCGGAACCAGCTCTCGAACGTGCCGCCCTTGACGCCGTCGCCCGATGGAAGGACTCCGCCGATGTGATTTCCGTCGACGGAGTGGCCGTGACAGTCGAGGATGAAGTCGCACTTGAGGGTGATGAATACGATCTGACCGCGAAGATAGGAGTACGGCCGTTTGAAGCGAGGATCGTTGGTGTCCGGATTGATCCTGAAAACCGCCACGCAATCGTTCTCGACGTGCGGCTCCGCCGCGTAGCTGACGAAATCGAGATCCTCTGGTCCGCCGCCGAATTGCACCTGGAACGTGCAGGCGTTGACGCCGCTCGGTCCGCACGTTTGCGGATTCACCTTGCGCAGGCGGCGATCGAAGCTGATCCGCAGCTCGCTGAAGTTTTTGGCGAGATCGTCGAGCGTCACATCGCCGCCGTGCGGCCAGTTGATGCGGCAGATATGCGTCAGCAGGTGCGACGGTGGATCGAGCTCGGGACGTCCGAGCATGACGATGTCGTCTTCTCCGATCGTGCCGTCACTCGGCTTGAGATACGCGAGCGGAACGCAGTGATGCGGCGGGCAGCGCGGCTCGAGACAACAATGACGCCGACCGTGACCGTCGGCGCAGTCATCCTCGGGACACGGGCTTCCATCCTTCGCGTCGGGACATCCACCTTTGTTCGTCTTCCAATGAAACTCCGGCAGCGCTGACTTGAGTATCCAGTGCCAGTTGAAACGGTACGACTCGTCGATGCGGCTGTTTTCGCGGCGCTGCGGATCGCAATTCTGTTCGCTGTACAGCACCGGCACGGCCTCGGATTCCGCCTCGCAATACTCGACGCAGAGCAGCGGGACATATTCATAATGGTCGTGTGGTCGCTCGTTCCACGGCACGGGCGGAGGGACGACGTCCTTCTGCACCGGGATTTCGCGGCCGCAGCAGTCGAGGGCGAATCCGCACGACACGTTGACGTGATCCCTCTGGCAATTCTGTTTGGGATGTGGTTCGACGTGCAGCCCGCAGACCACGCCCCAGCCGTGCAGCATGCGGTTGTGCAGGAGGCGATGCGTGCGGTGATAGGCCTGCTCGTCGCGGAAGTCGCGCGCAGTCATGTGGCGGCCGGTGAAGTACCGGAGCCGTTGTGTGGCCAGATCTCCGCAGCCGTCGTCGCAGTTTTCTCTGCTCATATCGATCTCCTTCTTCACGCCAGTACCAGTTCGCTTTCCATCGCGCCGGACGAGAGGACGCTGTCGTATCCGAGGCGGCCGGCGGGCGGCAGACTCGGCGCCGCGTCGCTGCACGGCTCGCAGCCGAGGCGAAGAGCCGGGGCCGCGCCGATGATGGTGTCGATGCCGATGGTTGATTGCCCGTCGAGACGGAAACGCGGCTCGATCAGGCAAAGGTCGTATTGCGTCTGCGCCGGCTTCTCCGCCTCGATGGCGCGACGGATCATTCGTTCGTTGTCCGCCGTGCGCACCCATGCCGCCGGAACTGCGACGCTGAAGCGATGCGCGTACTCCGCGAAGAGGTCGTGCTCTGGATCGCCCGTCGAGACGAGCACCACATCGCCTTCTCGAGCGAAAACGCCGAGCTGCAGACGGCGCTTCACGCCGGCGCTCCATAGCGGCGCGGCGCTGCCGAGACGCGACGATTCGCCCGCGCCGGTGAACAGATGCTGCCGCTCGCGAAAGCCTTCCACAATGACGGGGAAGCCGAGCGTGTGCACGTCTTCGGTCTCCAGGCCGGACATGTTGGCCAGGTAGACCGCGATGAAGTCGCGCAAGCCGGCGAGCTGCCCGCGATGCGGATAGATTTTCGGGACGGCGGAGAGCAGTCGCCGCTTCTGATCATCGTTCCACGTTCCTTCGAGGGGAAGGGCCAGCCACTGCTCCGCGAGCCACTGCATGAACGGCCCGTCGGGCACGGCATCGGGATCGAAGAAGCGCTCGATCTCGTCGATGGAATGATCGAGCTTGTCCCATTCGGTCTGGAAGATGGAGAGGAAGCGCTCCAGAAAAACGCGGCTCTCGTCGTCGGTCGAATAGGTCGATGGGAGCAGGTCGAGATACGACTCGCGCGGGTAGTGAACCTTCATCGAGTCGATCGCCGGCGTGCTGAAGCCGTCGCCCTTCAGATCGATGCGCACGGTCAGGAACTGCGCGGGACCGCTCTGCACGAGGAAGTCGAAGAGTTTCTGTTCTTCGCCGATCGAGGCCACGATCGTTTGGGCGTCGACGAATCGCGCCCTGGTCGGATCGTCGACGTCCTCCGGCTTCTCGTGCGCGCACGTCGCGACGTCGATGGAACTGCCTGGAGGAAAGCTGGCCAGCTCCAGTTCGATGCGATGCCACTGGCAGCGATAGAGATGGCTATCGAGCGGTTTGCTTTGCCATCTTCCCGTCGATTGGTACAGACGATTCGCTGACGGGTCGGAGAAATCGACAGCCGGAACGGCATTGCCGAAATGATCGAAAAAGAGTCCGTTGTCGAGCGGCGCGGGAGGCTTGGGACGCTCCGCTTCGAACAGCGGCGCGACGCTGCGGTACGAGACTTCGCCGCGCGCGCGGCCGTTGCAATCGAACTTCTGCACGTTTGCCGCGCCGGGCACGAGTAGATAGAGCGACGCGCCATCACAAGCGATGCGCGACCAGTGGCGCGTGGCGTCGCGCAGCAGAACCTTCAGCATTTCGCGTCCGGCGCTGTGCCGATAGATGGTTTGATTTTCCTCGTCGAGGATGAAGGCGGCATCGCCGCAGGCCGCGACGTCGCACGGCTGCCAATCGATGCACGCGCCCCACACGTGGCGGCGATGGCGGCCGCTGTCCGTGTACGCGCTCACGCGCCGCTTCTCGCGGTCGACGACGTAGCGCAGCCAGTCGCCTTGCGCGGTGGGCGCTTTCGGCGGCACGCGATCGGGAGCCGGCGGCGCGATGCAGCAACTCAGCGGAACCTCGGGCGGCGGCGCGATCTTCGGAACGGGAAGGGCGCGGCCGCACATGACGGCCAGCGAAGCGGGGAGGCAAAAGCGTCCGGCGTCATCAACGCGGATCGGCGGAGGATCGAAACGGTCGCGAAGATCGCCGGCGTCCGTTGCCGCGGGCGCCTTCGACTCGCGCTGTTCGAGCAGCGGATGGGCGGGGTTCGTCGCGTTCAGCAGATAGAGAACGCCGTCGTGATCGATGGCCAGGCGCGACCACGCCCACTTGCGGTTTTTGTTTTCGAACACGTGCTCGATCCGACCGAATGGCTCGTGACGGAACACGCGCCCTCGGCGCCGATCGAGAATGAACACCGCGCCGTCGTGCGCGGCGAGGTCTACCGGCTGCCACTCCGGCACCTCGAGGATCTCCTCCAGCACGAACGTGCGCAGATCGAAAATCTGCACGCGACGGTTGCCGGTGTCGGCGACGTAAAGCCAATCGCGGACGATAGCGATGTTGCGCGCGTCGATGAACCGGCGCGGCGCACTGCCGTAACCGCCGATCTCCGGCAACTCCACGAAGGAACGCGACTCGCCGTCGTACCGTTTGATCCAGGCGCTGTGCGGTGCGAGGAGGTAGAGCGTGAAATCGCGATCGAACGCCATCCTGCGCGGCAGCGTCAACCCGCCGAGGCTGCCGTCGGCGGAGAGGAGCGAGAGCGCGCCGCCGGGGAGCGCAGCGAGCCGCAGGCCGTGACGATTGCTGACCGCGAGATCGGTCGGCTTTTCGGCAGTCCTCTTCTGCCAGCCGGTCAGGCCGCCCAGCCGCCAGAACGTCGCTCCCGCGGGCTTGCGTTTGGGCGGCGTCATTTCGGCGCCTCCACCGTGATGATGTGATCGGCGCCGAACAGCAATCCGTCCGGCGGCACCGCGATCGGTTTGAGATCGGTCAGCCGGCGGCCGTCGACGAAGACGTTGAGCGTGACGACGCTGAGCACATCCTTCACGTCGAGGATCGTCCGGAAAAGGCTCGTCGGCGACAGCGCCTCGCCGAATTTCAACGTACGCGGATCGAGTGCTGCGTCGAGTGCTTTGAGGACGTCGCGCGACACCGCGGCAAACGCGGCGTACGGATTCGCAGTCACGCGCGCCTCCACCCGGACCTGCTGATACTCGGGATCTTTGACGAAGACCTCGGTGGTCAACAGCCGAACCGTGTCGAGCTTCGCGCAGATCGCGGAGATGAGATCGCCCGACGGCCGCGGAGGTTTGTCATCGTTGTCGGGGACGACCACCACCGTCAATGCACCGGGAACTTCGATGCCGCGATGGTCGGGATGAAACAGCGGGATGGCGGTGGCGTGAGAGACGCCGCCCACTTCCTCCGCGAACGTCTGGAAGTCCTCGGGCGTGACGGCGCGCTCGCGGCGGCGGAGGATCGACGGCCCCTTGACCAGGATATCGTCCAGCGTCTGCTCGTCGGAGCCGCCGGCGGCCGGGCGCTCATTCGTGACTTTGTCGACGCCGACGAGCGACCCCTGCGGACTGTTGATCATCCCAGCGCCGGCGTTGTTCCCGCGCTTGCCGCCGCCGTAGCGATATTCGACCGCGATGATCGTGGCGGCCGCTTCGGGGATCCGCCCGTTCTTGCCGTCGCCGAACTGGATGACGCCGCTGTCGGCGTTGAGCCGGTAGTGCGCGTCGGTAGGTTTCGAGGCGAGAAAATCGTCGACCTTCTTCCACGTCTCTTCGTCGCCCGATTCCGGTTTGACTTGCAGCGTCAGCGCGGAGACCGGCTTGAACTGCGTCTCGAATTCCTCTTTCGGCTGGCCATCGCTCGTGCCGAGAATCTCGCCGCGGATGGTGCGCAGATTTACGGCGTCGACGGTGTTGGGACGAAGGAAATCGATCTCCGGAGCGCGGCCGGCCGGATAGCGAGGGGAGTCGAGCCGCACGCGGATCCAGTAGCGCGGATTCTCGTTGAGACGCTTCTCCAGCGACGGCGCAATTTCGGCCGGACCTGCCACGCGGATGTAGCCTTCGCGCGTGAACGCAGCCGTCTCATCTTCGAAGACATTCAGGCGCGACCACGGCTCGCCGTCCGCCGGCCGGTACTCCCACACGAGGGTGACCGGCGGCGCCAGCGGCGTCGTGCTCCCTTTGCACTTCTGCGGTTTGCCCGCCGTCGCTTCGGGCGGCAGGAAGACGCGGAAGGTCATCGACTCGGGGAAGGGTGGAAAGGGGGGATTCGGCGGCTGATCGGGAGGCTTGAACCCGAGGTAGATCGCGTTTCCGGCCACCGGCGAGGCGCCGAATGGCTTGAACTTCTGTCCCGGCTTCTGATTTGCGGCCGAGGCGTCGATGAACGATGAGCCGTTGAACAGCCCGACCACATCGAGCGGCGGCGAGATGAGATCGAGACCGCGCTCCGTCTCGAACGACAGCGGATCGCCGCCGTCGCCGAGGGATGCGGAGACAGCCGTCCGTTCGGGAACAGGCTCCGCTTTCGTATCGCCTTTCGTGATGAACGTGAGATGAGCGGTGGCGGGCGAGGGGGGATCGAGCTCTTCGCCGAGGAGCTTGAGGAACTTGATGTAGTTTTTCCGCGGCACCTGGTTCATGCGGAACTGCAGCAACTCCGACAGATAGGCGAAGAGCTGCAGCAGCGTCATGCCGGGATCGCTGTCGTTGAAGTTCGTCCACTCCTTCGTGTAGCCAGGGATGCGCAAGCGGAGATCGCTGAGGATCTGCTCGAAGCTCCGATCGTCGATTTTGGGCTCGGTGAGAGGCATCAGCGCGCGCCCTCCAGCAGGTAGAACGGGTAGACGAGATTGAAGACGCTGTTGTTGGCGCGGACGCGATAGTCGATGTGGATGAGCAACAGGTTGCGCTGCTCGGGCGGCGCCTCGGCGCGCACATGCAGGACGTCGATGCGCGGCTCCCACCGCGTCAGCGCGGCGCGGACGTTCTCCTGCACCAGGCCGTGCAGGGCCGCCGTATTGGCGTCGAAGACGAGGTCGTAGAGTCCGCAGCCGAATTCTTCGCGCATCACGCGCTCGCGCTGCGCGGTGGTGACGATGATCCACACACTCTGGCGGATCTCTTCCTCACCGGAGACGTAGTTCAGCCGCCCGGCGGCGTCCGGCTTGACCGGAAAACGCCATCCGCGTCCCAGAAACGCTGGAGCCGTGTCAGCCACCGATCATCACCGTTCCGGCCGCGACGACCGTGCCTACCGGCAGGGGGACGGGGTCGTTGCATGTATTGGCGATGTCGCCGCTCCGTGCGGCGGGCTTGCCGTTGATGGTTACCGTCAGGCTTCCTTTGATGATCGTGGCGCGGTTCGTGGGAGGGACGGCAAACGTGCCGCCGATCGGGATGTGCGGCGGCGTGTTGGTGGCGGTGCTGTTGACCGTCGCCGCCGCGCGCCCTTCGATCTTCACATCCGTGCTGAGTGCGCCGTCGATGATGCCGGTGAACGGATGCGGAATCGGCGTCGGTACCGGCGGTCCTGGCGGCGCGGGCACAAGGATGATGTGCGTATCGGTGGCAGTGATCTGATCGCCTTGTTTTGCCGCTGGCTGTCCCATAGGAACCTCAGTTGATGCTGACCGTCGCTCCCTTGACGGTCAGTTGCGTTGACGCCTGCACGGTCATGTCGGCAGACGCTTTGATCTCGATTGTTTTGGCGCTGATGCTCAGCGTGCCGGTGGGCGCGTTGATGTCCATGTCGCCCTTGCCCGATTCGATGGTGATCTTGTTGTTGGCGGCATCCCACGTGAGTGTGTTCGCGCCGCTCTTGTCGCTGATGACGATCTTCTCGCTGCCGCTGGTGTCGTCGAGCTTGACGATGTGGCCGGAGCGCGACTTGATGACGCGGATGTTGTTCTTCGGATCGTTGCCGTCGCGCGGCGGCGGCGTGTCGACCGTGCTCCAGAGCCCGCCGAGAACGTAGGCGCGGCGTGGATCGCCGTTCTCGAAAACCACCAGCACTTCGTCGCCGACCTCGGGCTGGAAGAAGAATCCGCGGTCTTTTCCCGCCATCGGGCTGACGATGCGCGCCCAGTCGGTCTGCTGCTCGGCGTATTGCGGCAGTTTCACCCGCACCCGTCCGATCTTTTCGGGATCCTGGAGGTCGGACACGGTGCCGATCAGCACGCCGTTCTCGCGCTGGGTCACTTCTCCTCCCGTCGGCACTCGAACTGCGTCGTGTAACCGCTGTCGCCGATCGTGTGCGTCGTCGCAGTCACGAAATAGCGGCCGCTGAAGCGCTTGCCGGCACCGTCGATGGTGACGACGTTGCCGGTCCGAAGATCGGGCAGACCGACGGTCGATCCCGTGGCCTTGACCATGTCCTTGGCGTTTTCTTCGAGCGTACGCAGCGCCAGCTGCTTCGCTTCCGTGGCGGTCTCGACTGGCTTGGTGGCGATGACTTCCTTGCGCTGATCGAAGGCCTTGGAGATGGCGGCCTGATTGCCGGCCGCACCGACCCCTTTCACCGAAATCTCGGCGCGAGTAGCCTTCTCCTCGATCTTCTTTTTGTTAAGCCGGTCCCACCCGCGCACCACAACTTCGCCGATCTGATTGGCGGTGGTGAGGTCGGGCTTGAACTCGATCAGGGAGCGGCCCCAGACCAACTCGTAAGTCGGCCGCGGCACGGCGAGCGAACGTCCGAAGAAGAGCACGGGCGGCTCCGTTTTCCCGTTCTCGCCCGGTTGTTTGATGAAGAGCTCGTACCCGATGCGGCGGGCGCGCTCCATCAGAAAGATGATGTCGTACTGGTTGTCCTGAATGAGGTAGCGGTAGCGCTCTTCATTCGGAGCGGGGTTTTTGTCGAACTTGATGCCGAGGCCGTCGGCGATCTGCTTGGCGACCTCGGTGTCGGTCTTGTCTTCGTATGTGACCGACCTCTGTTCGACGCGCAGCTTGTGCAGCACGTTCAGACCGCTCACCGCCAGCGCGGAACCGCCGCCGGACGGAAACGCGGGATGCAGCCCGGTGATCTGTCCGCGCAGCATCAGGCGCATGTTGCCGTGGCCGTAGTAGCCCATCCACAGCTCCAGCTCCTGGCCGGGATCAAACAGATCGCCGTCGCTGTACTTGAACGTGCGCGTCGCGGCGTCCCAGTTGTTCACGTTCAGCTCGAAACTGTCGATGTCGGTGAGGCTGTCCTTGAACGTGACCGACAGAATGTCGCGGACGACGCTCTGCGTCTGCGCGCGGCCGTTGATCCTGACCTCGAAGTAGGGGACATAGAAATCCTGTCCGGTGAAGATCGGAACCGCCGCCGCGTCGGCCATTAGGTCCTCCGCTCCGGAGTGCCGAAGACGCCCAGGGCCGGGATCAGCAGCGTCGTTCCCGGCGTTAGGCGTCGCGGGTTGGCCATCAGCGCTGCGTTGGCAGGTTCGTCGGCGATGAAACGCCACTTCGACGAGTCGCCGTATTCATCGAACGCGATGCGGCTCAGCGTGTCCTTGAGCTGCACGACGCGCTGCTTGGAGTGATCGGACGACTGCAAATTGAGCTGGCTGAGCTGTTCTTCGAGGGTCTTGTATTCGCGGAAGGAGACGGTGAGATTCGCGCGCAGCGGAATCCCCTGCGGATTGAACACCGTGAACTTCTGCTGGATGCTCTCGACGATGGCGCGGAACGAGAGGCCGCGTCCCCACACGAAGCGCACCCGCGGAGGAGCGTGCGTGTTGCCCTGCATCTTTACCAGTTGGTAGACGGGGCGGGTGAGGTCGCGCACGTCCTGCACCGGGCTTTCGCCCATGCCCACCTGCGTGGTGTCGAAGAAGAGCTCCAGCGTCAGCTTCTCGTTCTGACCGCGAACGAACTGGAGGATCGGCGAGTCGATGCCGGGGATGTTGATCTCCGCGATCTGCGCCCCTTTGGCCAGCGTGTACTCCGTCGGATTGAACTGGACGGGGATACGCGCCTTCAGGTTCGGTCCGAGGTCGCGCGGATCGATCTCGATGACTGCTTTTTCCAGCGACATACGATCCTCACGCTCCCCGCTCGAATGGCGCCGTCGACTGCCGTTTGAGCTGCGTCGCGGCGCGCGTTCTGTGCGACTCCGCGCTCTTTTCGCCGATGCGCCGCATCACCAGCTTGACCAGCTTCTCGATCTGCGCCGGCGTCAGCGGAAGTTCGCCTTCCACGATGGTGACGTCGCTGGTCATTTCGTCGATGTGTACCGGCATGGCGCGTTCTTCCTCACTTGATGCGCTGCAATCCCTGGTGAGCGAACTCCACGCTCTCCACGGCGATGTTGTTCTGCGCGGCGCTCAACTCCGGGCCGCTCCACTTGATCGGAAAGGCCTGCAGGATCTGGAACTCGATGAGGTCCTTGCTGCCGGAAGGGTCGTGCACCACGATCGTGCCGTTGCGGAACTGCATCTTTCCGCGGGCCGTGTCCTGGAACCAATCCCACAGCGTCTTGTTGACGATGCCGCGCTTGAGCATCAGGTTCGATTGCTTGCTGCGCGTGGCGAAGCGCCAGGTGTGCGTGTTGACGCCGCCCTCGCGATACTCCTGAACCTCGGTCTCCATCTGCAGGCCGGTGCAGTCGGTGAATCCGCCCGGCTGGAGGTTGTCGAAGCGCACGGTGAAGCGGAAGGCCGGCGCGGGATCGTTTCGCGACCCGGTATCAGGCATTGATCGATCCTCCTTCCTTCAGAATCTCCGTAGCGTTCTGCGTCTTGCCGATGACGACGACGACGAACTCCGCCGGCGCGGGCGGCTGCACGCCTACCTGGCAGATCACGCGGCCAACGTCCTGCGCCTCGGGCGGTGTCGTGTCGTCATCGCACTTGACCGTGTAGGCGGCGTCGGAGTCGGCGCCGTCGAGCATGCCCAGGCGGAAAAGCGACTCCAGGAACGAGCGGATGGTGCGATCCATCTCCCGACGCAGCGGCGCGCCGTTCGGTTCGAATACCGTCCATTGCGACCCTTTGTCGATGGCCTTTTCGATCATCGAGATGAGCCGCCGAACGTTGACGTAGCGCCACAGCGTGTCACTGCACGTGGTCCGCGCGCCATAGACGCGGATGCCGCGGCCGGCGAACGGCCGGACCACGTTGACGCCGGCGTCATTGAGGTCGCCGTGCGCGATCTCGTCGACCACGAATTTCACGTTGACGGCGCCCTGCACGATCTCGTTGGCCGGCGGCTTGTGCACGCCATACAGCCGGTCGCTGCGCGCGTAGATACCGGCCACCGCGCCGCTCGGCGGAATCGCGCGCACCAGGCCGGTGAGCCGCAGCGGATCGGAGACATGGATCCACGGGTAATAGAGCGCCGCGTACCGCGTGGTCTGGAAGGGGATGGTGGTGGCGAGCGCGCGATCCGGCGCGAGGTCGTCCGGCGGATCGAGGATGGCCATCCGGTAATGCAGCTTCTCGCAATGACGAACCAGCGCTTCCTGCAGATCAGCCGTCTCGAGCGACGGCGGAAATTCCGGCGGCGTCTCATCCTTCGCCGGCAGAGGATCGGGTTGATCGAGCACGCGGCAGTCGTACGGCGGAGGAGGAACTTTGTCCGGCACGATGCGCAGCTTCGGCATGATGTCGGGGATGGCCACGATCGACACTTCGTCGACCATCTCCAGCGCGGCCAGCCCCCATCGCGTGCCGGGCGGCGCTTCTTCACCGGTGATGTGCTCGGGCTTGAGCGTGGCCAGTCCGTCGGCGCCGCCGGCCAGCCAGCCGATGTGAGTCGACAGCGGCCGCGCATTCCGAGGAGAAAGTCCGGAGTCGATGTTGATGAGAGGCGCGATGCGATTGGAAGGAGTCGAGTCGGCGGCGCGCTGCAGATCGTTGTCGCCGCGCGGCTGCTGCAACGGATTGCGAATCAACTCCTCCGAACCGTCGGGATAATGCAGCGTCACCGACACGATCTGGTTGCCGCGCGTCATCCACCGCGCCAGAATGTTGTTGCCCCACGTGCCGGGACTTCCGGCCGTCAGCGTGAGGAGGACGAGGCCATGCTCGTCGACGATGTCGAGCGACGCTGATTTCGCCGCCGACGGATCGGCGACGCGCACCACCCAACAGGTCACGCCGCCGTTGGCGAAGAATCCATCCACGGCATACGCGAGGTAGGCCTGCGGCATCGGTCCGCCGAACACGCTGGCGAACTGCGTGAAGCTCTCGATCTTCACCGGAGTGTGCAGCGGACCGCGCGAGGCGATGCCGACGAAGCCGGCGATGTCGGTCCGCAACGGACCGATCAGCGGCGGCGCCGCGTCGTTCGACTCGAAGAAAATCCCTGGTGTGCGATAGGTGCGCATGAGCGAGATCGCTTATTCGAGCTCCAGCCCCTCGTGAGCCAGCTCGAGCTCCTCGATGGCGATGTCGTTGTTCTTGGCGTTGAAGGCCGGCCCGGCCCACTTGCTCGGCCAGGCCTCGAAGAAGCGCCACACGAGCGCCGGCTTGCGCGACTCGTCGAGCAGCGTGATCGTCCCGGAGAGCCGCTTGGTGCGCCCTTCCACTACGCTCTTGCGCCACTCCCACAAATCTTTTCCGTTGGGCGTGTAGCCGCGCTTGAGGCTGATGTTGGCGTACTTGGTCTTGCCGGCCTGCTTCGACATATGCGTCGGCCGGTCGCCTTCGCGATATTCGATGATGTCCGTTTCGACGCTCAGCCCACCCACCTCGGCGAAGCCGGCCCGCACACCCTGGATGTCGATGATGAAGTTGAATGACGTCAATGGATCGTGCCGCGACGCTGTCTCAGGCATGGTTCATCTCCTCACTGCTGCTGTGCTTCCACCGTCTTCTGCGAGATGCGGAAGATCACGAATTCGGCGGGCTTCACCGGCGCGATGCCGATCAGGCAGATCAGCCGGCCGTTGTCCCAGTCGTCCTGAGTCATGGTGGTGCGGTCGCATCGGACGAAGAACGCTTCGTCCTGCGTCACGCCCGCCAGTGCGCCGTTGTGCCAGACCGTGCGCAGGAAGGCGCTGATGGAAAGACGGATGGCGATCCAGGTCGACTCGTAGTTCGGCTCGAATACCGACCACTGCGTACCTCGGTCGATCGACTGCTCGACGAAGATGAAGAGCCGCCGGACGTTGATGTACTTCCACATCGCGTCCGACGACATCGTCCGCGCGCCCCACACCCGGATGCCGCGGCCGTCGGAGCGGAAATCGCGGATGACGTTGACGCCCTTCGGATTGAGCAGGTCCTGCTGCTGCTTGCTGAGCGTGACGCTGAGCGGTTTTTCATCGCCGCTCAAGTCGCGGGTGATGATGCCGCGCACCACTTCGTTTGCCGGCGCCTTATGAACGCCGCGCTCGACGTCGACGCGCGCGTAAATGCCGGCGATGTGGCCCGTCGGCGGGACGAGAATGTGTCCCTCGGCGGTATGCGACGCGGTCACGCGCACCCAGGGGAGGTAATAGGCCGCGTAGGTGCTGTCTTGCGGCGGGCGAAGTGTTGCATCCCCGGGATCCTTGATGAGATCCGCCGGAGGCGCGCTGATGATGGCAAAGCGATCCTTCAATTTTTCGCACTGGTTGATTACGACGGTCTGCAGCGATGTCACGACGACGTCATCCGGAATCGCCAGAATCGAGATGTCGCGAATCGCTTCCAGGCCAAGCAGTCCCGATTTTTTATTTGGATCGGTGGGTTCGTTCGGATCGATCGGAGGGATCGACCGTCCCTTGTAGTCGGTGTCGATCGGCTCGCCGGCGTCGTCGCCGCCGGTGAGCTTCTGGTTCCCGGCGAATGGCTCGGCGAGCGTAACTGTGCCGGCGAGTTTGGTGACCTTCACCAGTTTGGAGGCACCGTTGACAATCGACTGACCGAAGTTTGTGTCGGCCGGCGTGATCGACAGGTTGTCGAAGTCCTCGATCACGTCCGGATCTTTCCGGTCCGGTTTGCCGAAGTTGTCGATGTCCGTCGGATCGAGGAAATTGGCCGGAATGCCGTCGCGGTAATACAGCAGCGTCAGACGGAACCAGTCCTGCGTCGGCGAGTTGTCTTTTTGCAGCGACGCTTTTTTGATGCGGTACAGCACGTTATTGCCCCAGATCCCCGGCCCGACTGCCTGGAGACCGAGGGCGTCAACCTCGATGGCCGCCGCTTTCGCCGTCTCCGCGGTGACTCGGGCGATGAAGAGCCGCTGTCCGCCGTTGTCGAAAAATCCGCGGGCGGCGTACGGCAGATAGAACGCCTTCCGGCCGGAGACGCGGTCGACGTAGTCGCCGTACCAGCGCACGTACTCTTCCCAGCTCGTGACCAGGCGCGGCATCAGCGGGCCGCGCTCTGTCGGTCCCGCGAAGCCGGTCGTGCTGGTGCTGACCCCTTCGATCGGACGCGCGCCGGTGCTGACTTCTTCGATGTAAACGCCGGGGGCTAGATACTCTGGCATACGGCTCTCCTCAGTTCATCGCGAAGCGAAACGTAGGAACGACGATCGTTTTGCGGTTGATGACATCCACGTTTTGAAACTGGCTTTGTCCGTCCGGAGCCGTCGCGGTGACCTGCGCCGCTCCGTCGGGTTGATTGAGACCGAAGTAGAAAGCCCAAGCGCCGTCGCGGCCGGAGCGCACGCTTTTTCCGGGCATCGTGTCGACCGTGATTTCGGCGCCGGCGATGGCTCTGCCCGTAGTCGTCAGAACCGACCCGCGAAGCGCCGTCTGCGGCAGGCTGTTTTCCGCCGAGGGGAACAGCTTGACGTTCGGGACGTCGATGCCGCCGCCGTTCGGCAGCGTGATCTTCAGCGTAGCCATCTGGATCGGCGGCGCCGACGGCAGCGGCATCGCCAGCACCCACGCACCGCGGCTGTCGCTTCGCGATTTCGCGAACGGACCCATGTCCGCGGGCGCGGTCATCTCGACTTCGGCGCCAACGACAGCGGCTCCCGTTACTTCATCCAGCACGCTGCCGCGCAGCAGTGTGAGCTGCGCGCCGGGCACCGTCACATCGGGGAACGGATACGCGTTGGAGGGGCGCAGCAGAAACGGATCCACTGAGGGACTGGGCGGCCAGTCGAGAATGGGCTCGCCGGTCAGGTAGTAATCCGATTCGATCCGGAGTCGGTACGTACCGGGAGTGATGCGCATCCGCGCGGTGTCGCCGATGCGCACTTCATCGGCGAACAGATATGCGCCCGATGGACCGCTTTGCGCGTAGAGCGTAATGGGTGGATCGAGCACGATCATGTTTGCCTGATCCTTCCGCTCGACAAGGCTGAATCGCAGCGGCGGAATGGGAACCGGCATCAATCCGTGCGTGCCGCGCTCGCGGGCGAATTCGTCGATGAGCGTCAGGCATCCCACCGCGGAGCCGGCGAAGGTCTCGTACGCAGTCATGACGTCGCGGCCTCCTGCGGCGGCGGATTGTCCTGAAAGTCGAAAGTGCGATCGGCGATGCGGCCGGCGTGCTGCACGCGCGTCGATTCAATCCGCGGCACGCGCACCTCGTAACAGACCGACAGGCGATACGGCTGCTGCAGCGCTTCCCACACCTCCGCCAGCTCGCGCAGATCGCGGTGGCACATGGAGATGCGGATCTCCTCCTCCGCCTTCGTCGCGTCCGGGCCGCTCTTGACCGGAAGGACCGGATTGTCGTGCAGGATCTGCATCGACCGACCCAGGATGAGCTGATTTCCTTCCATGCTCTTCGCGGAGGGCGTGAGCAGGTAAAAGAGATTGAGCGCCAGCGGCGGCATCCGGACAACCGAGGCGTCGTCCGGGATCCGCGTGGGCCGTACGTTGCGCAGGAACTCGTTCTGCTGCACCTGATAGAGCCAGAGCGAGAGGCTGCGGTTGTCGTCGCCGATCTTCTCGGCCGGATTAGTGAGCGCGATCGACTCAATCGACGGAACCTGCTCCTTGATCTCCGGATCGAGGACGAAGCCCTCCCACAGCGTCTTCCGCAGCAGGAGGCTCACGGCGTTGATGATTTTGTAGTCGCTCACGTTTGATCCGCTGCAAGACCGCGCCGGATTTCGCCGAACGCGCTCCGGTACTGACTCAATGCTTCGTTGAGGAGGTCATAAAGCCGTTGCGCGGTGTCGGGGCTGGTGACGACGCGGACATAGACTCCGGCCGCCACCCCGTCGAACCACACCTGCCCGAAATCGAAAACGAATTCGGAGGAGTTGTGGCCGATCTCCGCATAGTTCGAGTACCGCGCTTCGCCGATGCGGCTGCGATCGATTTCGTCGCGTTCCATGCTGTTGTTCTCATGACTCGGCGCGCCGTTCATTTACGCCGGCGTCTCCCTGGATTCGCCCGTCGTCGGCGGTGTGGTCGCGGGTGTGGCTGGGGGCGTGGTGGTTGTTGGAGCAGGTTCGGCGTCCGACCCCTGAGCCGCCACGCCGGTCGTACCGCCGGGCGGGATCCCCTTCAATGCGTCGTCGATCCACGTGGCCTTCTTGGCGTCGAAGATCTTCTGCGCGTCCTTCACTGCCGCATTCGCAGCGTCGAGGTTCGCTTTCGCCGTTCGCTCATCGTTCAATGCCGCCGCGAGATCAGCGGCGGCCTGGTTCAGTTTCTTCGCGAAGGTATCCGCATCGATCGTGTCGAACTTGGCGAGACGCTCCGCCAGTACGAGCACGATGAAATACATGTGCGAGAAGTTGTTCGCTTTCCCCTCGGCATTGGCCTTGTCGGCCAGCGCCGCCGCGTCTTTGAGGACGGCCGCGTTGTTGGCGGGAATGGCCGCTACGGCGTCGAAGGCAGCCTGTTTTTCCCTGGTGACCTTTTTCGCGGCATCGAGTGCCGTCTCTTTCTTCGTGACGTCATCTTTTGCCGAGGTGACGTGTTGTCCGAGAGCGTCGAGATCAGCGCGGGCCTGCTTCTCCGCATCCTTAATCGGCTTCTTGTCGCCGGTCGACTCGAGCAGCGCCTTTTGTTTGGCGACGAAGTCGTCGAGATCCTCCTTTTTCTTCGTCGACGCGTCGTCGCTGACTTTCGCGAGATCCTTTTCTTTCTGATCGACGTCGGCCGCGATTTTTTTCTGATTGGCGATCTGCGCCTTCAGCTTCTCGGCCTCTTTCTGGTTTGCGGCAAGGTCATCCTCGAGTTGTTTCAGCTCTTGATCGGGCGAAGTCGCGTCTGACATCCGGTCCTCCTCGCAGGTGTGCGGGTCCGGACTGCAGGCGGCCTGCCGAATCTGTAAATGATGTAAGTGATTGAAAACAGGAGTGTACGAAGCGATGCTTCAGTCGGGTTGTAACGTCATCGCGTTACACCTCAACGATGCGCCGGCCGGCATCCCGCGGCTGCACAATCACTTACCTGTGTATCACCCCGCGGTGTGACACCGGATGTGACACACGATCGCTCCGCTGTCGCTCACCGGCAGTCGTCGGACGGAGATGTGCCGACCAGATACACGGTGACATGCGATCGCGAGCTGTAGCCTTTTCGAATGAACGGCCGCGCACCTTTCGCGCCGATGCCGATGAAAAGGTCGACATGCGCACCGCGAAAATGCCCTCGGTCGTTCGCGATGAAGATACCGTCGTGGATCGTGCCGTCAGGAAGGCGCGTTCCCTTCAGTTGCGGGATGCTGATCGTCGTTCCGAGTTTCACGAAGTGCGGATCGACGGCGACTGTGCGATACGGAACGAGCGCGCAGCCAAGCCGTCCGACGCCGTACTCCGCCCGGACGATGCGAAAGCGATTCGTACCGTTCAGCTTTCGATCGTAGGCCACCGTCCGTCCGTCGCGAAGATGCCCGCTCCCTTCCCGGATCAGATCGCGCCGGAAGCGGACGCTGGTCCTGGCGATCACCTCACCACGCACGTCCTGCAGCTCCGCTTTCGCTTTCCCCCGATACCGCGGCGCCATCTCGTCGATCAGCCAGTAATAGGTGACCATCGCCCGTCCGATCTTCTTCGGCGGCGCGGCGAACGCCGTCGTCGCCACGAGGAAGGTGAGGAGAATCGCTCTGACGATCATGACCAAGCTCGACGATTGGGAGCATGATGCCACGATGCTCGCTCACATGAAGATCGCCGCTTTCGTGATCTCACTCGGAATGGTCGCGCTGCCGCTGGCTGCGCAGGAGACCGTGAAGGTCCATCTGGTCGAGGTGCCGGTCACTGTGGTCGATCGTGCCGGGAATCCGATACGAGGTCTGAAGCCGGAGAACTTCGAGCTTTTTGACGACGGAAAGCGGCAGAAGATCACGGCCTTCGATGCCATCGACTTTGCGTCGAAGGAATCAGTCAGTGCGATCTCGCCGCAGAACCCGAACGCCAGACGCTCCTTCTTCCTGCTCTTCGATCTGCCGTACTCGCAGCCCAAATCGATCCCGCGCGCCCGGCTCGCCGCCCGGAAGTTCATCGCGGCGAACGTCCTTCCCCAGGATCTCATCGCCGTCGGTTTCATCGACCCGAAGAAAGGGTTGCAGGTCGTCACCGCGTTCACGACGGACCGGAACCTGGTGACGGCCGCGATCGCGGCGCCGAACAGGTTCGACGGCGTCGATCCGCTCAAACTCTCTGCTCTGGACTCCTTCGGCAATTCGGTCAGCGACGCCAGAGCCTTCCTCCAGAACGCGGAAAGCGGCCGCGGAGCGGAAGCAACGGCGGAGAGGAACGAGATCGAGGAGCGGGCCGCGAAGCAGGAACGGCAATTTGCGGCCATGCGGCTCGAAAGTCAGATCCACACGTTCGACCAACTGGCCACGAGTCTCCGCGCCGCGCCTGGCCGGAAACAGGTGATCCTGCTTTCCGGCGGATTCGATGCCTCGATGATGATCGGCCGAGGAGCTCGCGGGACGATGGGCGCCGAGATGGCCGACATGGCCAAGGCCACCTCGGGACAGGCCTACGCAATCGACAACGATGAGCGCTTCGGCTCCCCCAGGAGATTGCGCGTCTTCCAGGAGACGATTGAACGTTTCAAACTCTCGGACGTCGTGGTCAACGCCATCGATATCGATGGGATCGGCATCGATGACGGAACCTCCACTGCGAAGCCAGCGACGGTGTACAACGAGGCATTGCATCTTTTCGCCAATCCAACCGGCGGCACGGTGTTCGAGAATACGAACGACCTTCACAGCGACTTCGAGCGAATGATGCACCAGCAGGAAGTGGTGTACGTCCTCTCATTCCAGGCGCAGTCGAGCAAACCCGGCAAGCTCCACGAGCTGAGTGTGAGGGCGATCGATGCGCCGGGCGCTCGCGTGCACAACCGTGTCTCGTACGTCGAGCCGGGAGGGGAGTCGCCGGCCGAGCGCGCGCTCACCGATGCCGAGATCGTCATCAACGACATCCCGCGGCGCGAAATCCGCGTTGCGGCAATTGCCACCGCGGTTCCCGGCGAGAAGCGTTCCGCCGCGGCCTTCTTTTTCGAGATCAACGGCAAAGACCTGCTCGGCGCCGCCGCCGCGGTCGTTTCTGCCCATGTCTTTGTGTATGCCTTCGACGAGCACGGCATCGTTCGCGATCGTGTCGATCAGCGCATCGACGTCGACCCGGCCAGAGCCAGCAGCGCGTTGCGCGAGAACGGAATCAAGTACTTCACGACGCTGGCATTGCCCCCCGGGCACTACGCGATCCGAGCGCTGGTGGCGCTGCCGGACCCGCAGAAGCGGGGTTTCGTGCGCACCGATCTGATCGTTCCCGAGCCGGGCGCCGCATCCGTCAGCCCGCCGCTCTTCTTCGACAAGCCAGGCCAGTGGGCTCTGCTCAAAGGAGCGCAACGCGACGACGCGTCCTATCCTTTTCTGCTTGATGGCGAGCCATTTCTGCCGAGCGCAAACCCGCGTCTGCAGCCAGCGGCCGATACCGAGTTCGCGCTATTTCTCTACAACGCAACCGCCGAGGAGATGATGATCCGCGCCACGGTGACCGACAGCGCAGGCGCGAAACGATCTGCCGAACCAACACTTGCGCGGCAAATCCAGGGCGACCGCGTAACGAAGCTCGTTTTCGCGCTCAACCCGGCCGGCATGCCTTCCGGTCCCGCCACGCTCGATCTCGCACTCCACAAGAAGGGATCGTCGGACATTCTTCATGCGAGCCTTCCTGTGACGTACGAATCGATGCCCGCCGGGCCTTCGAATTAGGCCGGCGTCCCGAACGGGTATGACCAGCGATAGACAATTGCATAATTAAGACTTACTCCTTACCGGATACGATAGGTACTCACGAATGGTGAAAACCCGTTCAGCAATGACGCCGCTGAATCGCACAACTGCAGCCATCGTGCTGTGGCTCGTGGCGGTCGGCGTCTGCGCCGGGTCGTTACGCGCGAACTGTACGCTGCCTCCGCAAATCCAAGCCGAGGTGCAGAGCTTCGGCAAGGACGGCGTGGGGCGCTATAACCGGGCGATCAGCTACTACGACTTCGGCTGCCTCGACGATGCGGAGTCGGATTTCAAGACCGCCATTGAAATGCTGAAGACTACCAGCGCGAAGAAGCTCAGCGACAAAGTCGTGCTCGCACTGGCGCGCGACGGCCTCGCGCTGGTCAACGCCCAGCAACTCCTCCGCAGGGGAGATAAAGCAACAGCCGTCGCGAAGATGCTCTCCGTTGCGACGGGCGCCGACTCGTTGATCAAATTGCGCGCGCTCGTAGCGATCGTGCCCCTGATCGATCCGCAGTCGGCGGAACGGAAGACCGTCGAGAAGGAGCTCGACACGCTGGCGGCGCGCGGCTACTGGCAAGCTGAGAAAGTGCTGGTCCAGGGCGACGTAGCGCGCGGACAAGCGGTCGCCGCGTCGGCGCGGCTCGAGCAGCGGATGGCCGCGGTCGACACAATCCATGACGCCTTTGCCACGGCGATTCTTCTCGCCGACGTCTGGCGCGGCGCAGGACGTACTCTTGAGGCGTGGCTTCTCATTCGACGAATCGATCCGGACGCCGGCACCGATCTGCTCGATCCCGAGTTGCGCGTCGAGTTCCTTCGCGTCGCAGCGACCGTCGCCACCGCGCGAGCGAGCACGGGTGATCCCGACGCCGCGCGGGCGAAAACAATCTATGAATCTGCGCTGCGCGAGGTGCAGCCGCGATGAAACGAGTCGCCCGACTTTCGTCCTTCGCACTGTTCATCGTCACGATGCTGTCCGGGATTCTGTTATCGACGCTGCTGTTTCGTCTCGCGCAAACTACCTCGTTCCAACCGCCAGGGATGAGCGCGCGGCCGTACACCGGAACGATGACCGACGCACAGAAGCTCTACATCGGCGCGCGCTCCGCTACTTCGGAACTGCTCTTTAAGATCGCGTTCGCCACGCTCGCCGCGTTGATCGGCCTCCAAATGTCGAACGCGCAATCGCGTTTTTCGCAGCGCGGCATCTTCGCCGCGGCGGGGCTGCTGTTCACGTCCCTCTATGCCGCGTTTCTATTTCAGGTCGGCGTGAGCCGGTCGATGGAGGCATCGCTTGACGAAATGTTCGGCGCGGTACTCGGATATCCCATCATGCTGCAGTTCTGGTTTCTCTTCGCCGCGTTGGTGCTTATCGCCGCGTCGCTCTTTCGCGGTCCGCGGCATCACGCGGCGGTGATTGCGTTTGCGGCGTTGCTCGGCGCGGTGCCGCTGCAGGCCGAGACCACGGCCAGCCGGCAGTGCGTCTCCGGCTGGGCCAAGTCGCATGACATCGAGCTGTCGCCTGCCGCCACGGCCGATGCCGCGCGCGTGGTCGAGATCCTCGCAGCGAAGCAAAAACTCAAAGTCACCGCCGGCAACCGCTGCGCGGTGGTAACCACGATGCTCGACGCTGTTCGATACACCGCGTTGCGCGACGGAAAGCCCGAGACCGGAACAGCGGCCGGCGATGCGCTGGCGAAGATGCTGCGCGATGCGCGCAAGACTGCCGAAGCGCCTAATTTCTCGCCGGGCGAATTGCTCCGACAGCTGTTGTCGATTGCGCAGATCTGGACCGTCGACTCCGGTGTCTTCGACATTGACGCGAAGGAGACTCTTTTCGTGACCGTGATCAGCCGCTCCGACCCGAAACGCCCGCAATGGCTCGGCTACACCCGCTGGCTGTTGCGACTTCCGCCCGGCAGCTACAACATCCGTCTTGCCGACGGTACCCGCATCGTCTTCGACAGGACCATCGACCTCGCGGCCGACGCGCGCGTGCCGATCGACATCCGATGAAAATCATCGCGGCGCTGGCGGTTCTGGTTCTGATTTGCCCAATGCTGCGCCTGGAAGCGCAGCCGTCTCCCAAGCTGCAGCAGAAGCTCCTGCAACTGCAAGCGAAGCCTGCCGAGACGTGGACGCAAGCCGACTTCGACGAAATGGCCGCCACCGCTCTGGAGATCACGCGCGAGCTGTTGCTGAGCGGTATGACGCCGCGCGACCGTTTGCGTCTCGCCGCTGTCCCGGTACGCGCGGTCGATGCGGAGACCGGCCCACCAGCCTGGACGGATGCGGGCACGGTCTACGTGTCGAAGTCCGCCATCGGTGAGCTGATTCTCCTCGGCCTCTACCTGGGACACGATCTGTATCTTGTCGACGGTGCGGAGTTGCCGCTTCCGCCGTCGCTGGTGCTGCATCCCTATCGGGAGCGTCCGGTTCTTTCCTTGATGCCCACGCTCGCGGATATCTCGATCCATAATCTGCCGCAGGAGTTGATCCGCTGTCCTCCCAATATTCGTTTGTGCGCCGAGCCACAGGGATATGTGATCTTCGCCGGTTCGATCGGCTTCGTCGTGGCCCACGAGTTCGGCCACCGCCTTCTCGGCCATCAGCAGGAGAAGGAGCATCCGCTGACCGAGGAGATCGCGGCCGATCGCGAGGCGTGGCGCATGCTGGATTCACTTGCACCGGAAGCGGGCGGCAAGCTGACAAGGATGGAGTCGCATTTCCGGACCGGCGTCATTGCCGCACCATTCCTGGTGCTGCGTTGGATGCATGACAATAGCGAGAATTCGGAAGACGCTGACACGCGCGCCGACAGGCTTCGCGAGGTCGTCGGCAACGAGTATTTCGGCGATGCCTCCGAGATTGTCGAACCGGAGGGCGTTACGATCGCGTTGCAGAGTGTCCGCATTCAGTGGAGCGAGGAACCGGAGGAGATCACCATCAACGGAGTCAAAGTCGCGCCGCGAGAGATCGCGGGCAAAACACTCCGCATGCTCGTGCCGGCCTTCATCGCAGCGCGCAAAGGCGATCGCGTCACGTTCGGTGAAGTCCGCTCCGGCGGCGGGGTGCGAAACGTAACACTCGATTTTGCAGCGGCGCCGAACATCGCGATCGCGAAGCAGCAGCGGCATTGGAAAGATGCCGGGCCGCTCGCCACCTGGCGACCGGTGCCGTAAAAACCGTTGCGTAGAACGAATCGGCGGCTGGAAGTCCAGCCGCCGACTAACGAACCGCTGATGGCTTTTCGCTATTTGACGGTGATGCCACCCTCGCTGATCGGGTCGAGGTCGTAGGTGGCGACGGGGAAGCTGTGGCAGTTGACTTGGCGCGTGCGAGAGATCTGATATCCAACGTCGTCCTTCCGCTCCGCGTCCGTGGCCCACCACGACATGCTCCAGCCGGCGTCGCCCCTCACTTCGGCGTCGGTCGGGAACCAGGTGATGTCCTTTAGCTGATATGAGCCGAAAGTAAAGCGATCCGTCGGATCCTTCTCATTGAGAGCGTTGTCCTGGACGGTGAGCGTCGCGATGCGCCCGATCATCGACCGGACATTCGAGTCGCCGACGGTGCCACTCATCGTAACGAGAGTCCCGAGTGCGCTCATGCAGTCGACCGTAACCTTCATGGTGAAGTCCTTGACCAGAATCGTCTGCTTGGGGTCCTCGGTATCAAGATCGCCATCCGACACGAGCGTCGGACCCGTCAATATGAACGAGCCGTCCGCCGATCGATCGTCGCCGACGGCGCTGAAGTCGATCGTTTGCAAGCCTTCGGTTCCTTTGAAATTGAAACTGCCTGATGCCGAGGTTTGAGCCACAAGGGGAAACGCAAGCGACAGCACAAGGATAGAGAGATAGCCCACACGCTTCATTCGATCTCCTGAATAACAGAATTTTAAGGAACATAGGTTCCGTGGTTACAACCGCCGTGAGCTAGGTCACGAAACCTACCGAGAGGCGTAACTATTGGCGGTTCGCGACGCCGTACGTGCGTCTTCGCGGCAGGCGAGGGTAATGTCGAACGGGGCAGGAGTGGCGTCCCCGACGACGTCTCTGACGTCCGTACTCCTTGCAGCCTAGAGCGCGTTGCAGTCCGGCAGGTGTTCAAACGCCTGCCGCACGAGCGCGCGGTCGCCGGGCGCCGGCTGTAGCTTTTCCATTAGCGCGCAGGCTTGCGTCCATGTCGATCGATGCGAGCCCTGTTCGCTCGGGGCGATGGCCACGGCGGCCGTGTAGAGTCGCGCGGCGTCTGCGTACTTCTGCTGAATCAGAAACACCTCGCCGATCGTCGCCGTGAGCCAATAGTCGCCGGCGCGAGGCTCCGTCCCGACGATCTGCTGCACCTGCTGCGCGAGCGCCGACGCAATCGACAGATTCTCGTCGCCGCCGAGCAGCACGCTCTTCGACGCGGCGTTGATGCCGGTGTAGTAGTCGTCGTGCGCTCCTTCGAACGCCTCGCGGTAGAGATCGCGCGATTGGCGGAGGTGGCGCGGATCCTTGGTCTGTTTGTAACGATCCATCCACGTCGCGCCGTAGATTCCGAGCGTCTCGGGGTCGCGCTCGCCGAGCGCATACAGTTCACCGAGGATGTCCTGGGCGGCGACGGAATCCGATTCGTTCTTCGTCTCCCGGAATCGCCGGTTGAGCGCAAGCGCCCGCAGCTGCTTCGGCCGAACGGCCTTCGGAAACCGCTGTTCGAGCTGCTGCAGAACGTCGAGCGCGAGGTCGTACTTGCCGAGCTTGGTCAACCCTTCCGCTGCCCTGCATCCCAGCGTCGCGGAGGACTGCCATGGCAGACCGCCTTGACGGAACAGCTCGACCAGGCGCTCTCCGCGGTCGTTCTTGATTGCGGCGCTGATCTGCGCCGACGCCTGCCGCGATGCTTCGTCCTGCTCGAGAGCGAAATGGGCCGCCTCCGGACTCAGCGACTTTCCTACGACTGCGTGAAGCAACCGCAGCAGCTCGCCGCCGTTCGGGCCGTCGGGATACGCCTGGAAATCGAGAAAGATTCTACTGGCAGCGAAGTCGGGTAACTCCGTTCCATCGAGCACTACGGGAATGAATCGAAAGCCCGGCTTCGTATCGGCCTGCCGTTCCATGACCTGATATTCGCGGCTGACCCATTTCGAGTCGCGCGTCGCATCCGACCAGATGAGCACTCCGGCCTGACTGGTCCGCAGGGCGGCCTGAAGCTGCGTGATCAACTCGTCGCCCGCAGCGAGCTCGCATTGGTCGAGAAAAACCTGATGGCCGTGCTGCCGCAGCACGTCGTAAAGGTTCATCACCCACGCTCGATTCGCCGAACGATAGGACAGAAAAACGGTCCATCTCTCGCCCGCTTGAAGAGGCCGTGGGGGCGGAACGAACTGCAGCCACTGCTGCAACGGTGTCGAGCTCATACGATTCTGTCCTTTCATGACGGAAATCACTGTTGCCGCAGCTCCGTCCCGGACCTATAGTATTCGACATCCCGAAAATGCCGACGACCGCGGCCGAAGTACTCGAGAGCGCAGAGAGGCTCATCGACAATTCGCCGGAAGATGCTCGCCACGTGATCGCATCCCTCGGCGACGTCGATCCCGCGACGCGGGAGTATGTGTCGCTGCGCCAGCTCTACGCGCGCTCCCTCTACAAAGATGAGGATCTCGTAGCGCCCCAGAAATTCGAGCAGGCGGCGAAAGTCCTGGAGCGCGACTGCAACCTCGCCACCTCCAAGGACCGCGAGACCCTCGGTCTGGCTGGCGCGATTTACAAGCGCCTTTGGGACCACACCGGCAGCCGCACGCATCTCGAACAGTCTCTCCGCTACTACCGCAAAGGATTCGAGGATACCGACGACGCCGACGGCTGGCTCGGCGTCAACACTGCCTTCGTGCTCGACTTCCTGGGCGTGCAGGAGCGTCGCGCCGGAGGAACGGATGCCGACCGGCGCGCCCAGGCACGCTTCGACGAAGCGAACGACGTCCGCCGCCGGGTATTGGCGAAACTCACCACCCCGCCTGCCGCCGAGAAGAACCCGTGGTACTTCCACGCATCGGTCGCCGAGGCACACTTCGGCCTCGGAGAATTCGACAAAGCGGAAGCGGCGCTGGAGCGCGCCTGGACCGCCACGAAAACGTGGCGCGAGGTGCACGACCAGAACACCAACCGGCGCGCGCAGCGCGAAACCACCGCCCGGCAGCTCGCTGTCATCGCGCACATTCGTTTCGACGGCGCCGATTACGACCGTGCCCGGAGTGTCGTCGCCAAGGCATTCGACATCAGCGACCGCGCCGTCCGCGCGCTCTTCCGAGGGAAGATCGGGCTGGCGCTTTCCGGCGGTGGCTTTCGCGCCTCGCTGTTTCACATCGGCGTTCTTGCGAAGCTCGCAGAGCTCGATTTGCTCCGCGATCTGGAGGTCATCTCCTGCGTCTCCGGCGGCTCGATCATCGGCGCGCACTACTACATCGAGCTGAAGAAGCGGCTGGAGAGCGGACAGACCACGCGCGAGGACTACATCAAGCTCGTGCGCGAGGTGGAGAAAAAGTTCCGCGCGGGCGTGCGCAAGAATCTTCGCACGCGTATCGCCGCCTCGCCGTTCGCCGGATTCCGGATGGCGTTTCGATCGGGCTACTCCCGTTCCGACCGCATCGGCGAGCTCTATCAGGAACATCTCTTCGATCAAACCGCCGAGGGCGGCAAAGCGGCGCCGCGCACGATGTCGGAGCTCCTCGTCGATCCGCACCGCTTCCAGCCCGAGGTGGCGAGTGACAAGTTCCATCCGAAGTACGACAACTGGCGGCTCGACGCGAAGGTACCGATGCTCGTCCTCAACGCCACGTCGCTGAACACGGGTCACAACTGGCAGTTCTCGGCGAAGCGGATGGGCGAACCGCCGCACGCCATCAACGTCACGATCGATGCCATACCTCGCTATCGCCGCGTCGAGCTGGGTGCCGCGGACGTGCCGGAGGCGCATCGCGATATCGCGATCGCCGACGCCGTGGCCGCGTCGGCGTGCGTGCCGGCGCTGTTCGAGCCGCTCGTGCTGCGGGGCCTCTACCCGGACCGCACGGTGCGCCTCGTCGATGGTGGCGTCCACGACAACCAGGGGCTGGCCAGCCTCCTCGAGCAAAACTGCCGGGTCATCCTCGCCAGTGACGCCAGCGGTCAGATGCAGGAGATCGTCAATCCAGGCGGCAGCGTCTCCGACTCGTTCGGCGACTCGAACGAGATCCTGCAGGCACGCGTACGCGAAGCGCAATTCGACCAATTGAGCGCATTGCTGCGCGCCGAGGCGCTGCAGGGAGTGATGTTCATCCACCTGACAAAAGATCTCGACGCGCCGCCGGTGGAGTGGATCGGTGCGGAGTCGCACCGCGCTTACGCGACGCCGCCGGACGCGACGTCGTACGGCGTCGATCGCGAGATCCAGTTGAAGCTCGCCGCCGTGCGGACGGATCTCGACTCCTTCTCCGACGCGGAGGCCTTCGCGCTCATGACCAGCGGATATCTGATGACGAGCCGTGCCCTGCTCGAGGAGAAATGCACGCCGACGCTGGAGTCCCTCGACGCTCCGGTCGAGTGGAACTTCCTCAGCACGGAGGCAGCGCTGCGGAAGAAGAACTGCGACGACACGGTGCGGTTGCGCCAGTTGCTCAGCGTCTCGAATAAGAAAGCCGGCAAAATCTGGCGCCAGCTCACGGCGCTGAAAGTTTTCGGATGGCTCCTGCTCGCCGGGATTGTCATCGGGCTCGGTGCGCTCGTCGTGAAGTTCCACGACCGCAAGGTGTGGTGGCCGAGTGTCGGTTCAGCCGGCATCACGGTCGTCTCGATCATCGTCATCACGCTGCTGCTCCGTTTCCTCGACCGCAAACAGATCTATCACAAGCGCATCACCGAGGTCGTTCTCGGCCTGCTGCTGGCGCTGCCCGGCTGCATCGGCGCGTGGATTCACCTCTTGATCTTCGATCCGCTCTTCCTCCGGCACGGCCGCTGGCCGCTGAAGCCGAAGAAGGACGTCGCACTCACCACCGCCGAGAAACCCGCGCCGGCGTGAATCTGTATCCATCGGTCCACGGTCGCCGACGCTCTTAGCTGGCGTTCAGGCGCCAGGCTGCCGCAGCCGCCAGCAGCAGCGCCAGCAGCAGCAGCCCCCACTGCGAGGTGATGGGGATCGCCGGCGGAGTCGATGTCAGCGTGCCGGTGCCGGTAGTGCCGATACCGCCGTTGGTCGAGGTGACGTTGCCCGTGGTGTTGACCTTGCTGCCGACGGTGGTGGTCGTGACGTCGACAGTGACTGTGCACGTCCCGTTGGAGGCGATGGTGCCGCCGGTGAACGAGAGGGAGGTGTCGCCGGCGGCGGGGGCGAAGGTAGGCGCGCCGCAACCGGTGGTGGTGGCGTTCGGCGTCGCCGCAACGTTGAGACCCGCTGGGAAGGCGTCGGTGAAGGCGATGCCGGTAAGCGCGGTGCTGGCGTTCGGGTTCGTGATGGTGAAGGTCAGCGTCGACACCCCGCCAACGGAAATCGAGCTCGGCGAGAAGGCCTTGGCAATGCTCGGAGCTTGCAGGATGACGGTGAGCGTAGTCGTGCCTGTGTTGCCGCTGCCGCCGTTGGTCGAGGTGACGTTGCCGGTGGTGTTGACTTTGGTGCCGGAAGTGGATGGGGTGACGTCGACGGTGACTGTGCAGGTTCCGCTCGCGGCTACGGTGCCGCCGCTGAACGTGAGCGAGGTGTCGCCGGCGGCTGGGGCGAAGGTAGGCGCGCCGCAGCCGCTGGTAGCGGCGTTCAGATTCGCCGCGACGCTGAGGCCGGCGGGGAAGGGGTCGGTAAACGCGACGCCGGTCAGCGCGGTGCCGGCGTTGGGATTGGTGACGTGAACGACCAGCGTCGTCACGCCGCCGACGATGATCGGTTGGGGCGTGAAGGACTTGGTGATGCTCGGTGGCGCGATGACGGCCAGCGGCGACTGGGCCTGGGCCGTATCCAGCATGGCGAGGCACACCGCCGCCAAAAGGACGCCTGCGATTCTGATTCCGGGAGTAATCGTTCTCATGATCGAGGCGCTCTTTTCCTGTGGCCACCCGGGAGGCAGCGTGGCTGCAAACTATTTCGGGATTTGGAAGAGCCTATCGCGCTTTGCTCTCGGAACGCCGGATTTCGACTGTGGTCCCGCTCCACTGGCAGCTGTCGAACAAACTTCGACGAGAGTCAGTGGACAAGCGATCGCTCCATGACCCCGTGATCAGGCTGACTTTCGTCTGCCATCGGATACCGGAGGCTGCAAGCCAACTGCTACTCAACCTCGAAGCCGCCTCCTCGGAAATCTTCACCTGCTCGACGTTCGGGAGGAGGGTTCGCCGCGCTCGCCGCTGATACGAATACTCGTATAATCACCACGCGATGAAGGCGGTGAGCTTTGTCGGGTCTGCTCGTGAGGATCTTGCGGCGTTTCCCGAGACGGCTCGGCGAACCGCCGGTTACGAGTTGTTCATGGTGCAGGCTGGACGAGAACCATCGGATTTCAAGCCAATGCCGGATGTGGGTCCGGGCGTTTACGAGATTCGTGTACGCGAGCGGGCGGGAACGTTTCGAGTGATCTACGTGGCGAGATTCAATGAGGCGGTCTATGTTCTGCACGCGTTCCAGAAGAAAACGCCAAAGACTTCGAGTCGCGACCTCGAAGTGGCGAAACGGCGGTACCGGTTGATCGGAGTCAAATCATGAAAAAAGCGACGCGCAAGTCCGGCACCGAAAGCAGCGGCAACATTTTTATCGATCTCGGCTTTCAGCCTCACGAAGCCGCCGTCATGCTTCTGCGATGCGAACTGGCGGAGGCCTTGCGCAAATGGATCGATCGCGAGGGCATCACACAGGCGCAGGCCTCTCAGCGTCTGGGCGTGTCGCAACCGCGTATCTCCGAAATCTCGCGAAACAAAGTGGACAAGCTGTCGCTCGACTACCTCGTCGGACTCTGCGCCAAAGCCGGGGTCGCGGTGAAGGTGAAGACGGCAGCGTAGGCTGTATCTGCCGATTCAACGGTCGCTGCTCTCTCGTACAAGAAAGTTGGCGAGTCGATGAGGCTTGATTGAGTTATGGATGCGCTTGAGAGTCCCGAGACCGAAGGTACGGCCCCAAGAGGATACCTGGCTCCAAGAGCTACCCCGCAGCCGCCGACCCTAACCAGCTCAGTTTCAGGGAAGCCATCCGCGAGAAGTACCCCATCCATCACCCGGCTTTATTTTCGGTCTGCCTGTAAAGCTTCCAGAATTATAGGTAGGGATATGTCTCGCTGGAAACTCTCTTTCATTGACGCGCCGGTGCGCACCGGCACGTCAATCGACAATCGACAAGGAGAGGAATCATGGGCACGCCGATCAACGCAAACGTCACTGTTGTGAACAACTTCAGCTTTGCCGCCGATATTACGCTCACGCACCAGTTCAACGGCAATCCGCAGCAGCCGGCTTTCGTGTGGAACAACGTTCCGGGTGGCGGCGGCATCACCTCGCCAGTCGTGGTGACGGGTAATACCGGGGCTGGTCATGACTACTGGACGATGAATGTGCAGGGCCTAGACATCAGTGCACAGGTCTGGTCGCATCTTTCGCAGAAGACATGCACGCTCGAATCGAAAGACAACAACACAACGATTGCGATGTCGGTCTCACAGAATGGCTGGACGCTGCCGCTGCAATCCGGTGGATGCTCCACGGGCCTGTCGAGGACCTCGACGCAGATCGGCGTGAACGTCAACATTCAAAACAATTTTTCCGAGCAGGCATCCATTACTCTGCAGCATCAGTACAGCGACAATGCGATCCAGTCCTGGACATGGGGCAACGTGTGGACCGGCGGGCAGACGATGCAGGTACCGCCGTCTCTGGCCGTGGCGATCGGCTCGACCAACTCCGGCTATGACTACTGGCAAATCAGCATCACTCTCAACAACGGCCAAGTGTGGGCGAATAGCGGTTGGAAGCGCTGCACGATGGAAGCGGCGGACATGGATTCCGAGATTTTGATGCTGATTTCTCCGAGCGGCTGGACGATTCCGCTGGTTTCAGGCGGCTGCTCGACGGGTCTCAGCCAACAGTCATGAGTGCGCACGGCAGTTCAGCGTGCGTGCCGGATTGGAGAACGATCGAATCCGTACGCGCACTGAAGGGCGACCGCGTTTTTCAACTTCTGCTGCGCGGCGGCGTGCGCTACGTGTTGAAACGCTCCGGAACGAGTAGCGGCATGGAAGCTGCCGCTGCCGCCGTCGGTACGATTCGATCGCTCGGCATCAACGCGATCCCGGCGCTACCCGTGCCTCGCCGCGCCCGTTCCTGTGCGTTTGCCGCGCTCGGTGTAGTGGTGGCGCCGCATGTTCTCGACAGCATTGGGAGCGACGACGAGCTGTTGTTCCTCCCTTTCGTCGACGCCCTTCCGCTTCAGGATGCCGTCGAAACGTACCTGCGCGCATCGAGATGGCGGCGGCGCGCTCTTCACGTGGCGATCGGCCGCCTTTGGGCGTTCGACGTGTTCATCGACAACTCCGACCGTCTGTTGAAGGGCGTCAATCTGGACAACATCCTCGTCGACCAGGCTCTGCATCTCCATGCGATCGACCAGACCCTCGGCGGCGACGTCATTGCTGCGCTTTCGGGTGTCAGCGACCGGCTGCGCCGCCGGCTCGATCGAATGATCGCCGTCGAGGGACGTACATCGATCTCCATTGATCTTGCCGATCAGCTCAAGCGCGCAGGATTTCCGCTGGGGAACGAGGACGCCTTCTGTCGCGATGTAGCGGTAGGCCTGATCAACGGTGTCCGCGCCATTGCCACACTTGCAGCCGATGAGGTTCGTGAGCTGGTTGACGAGTATTCGCCGGGTCTCGGCTCAGCCTTTCCTATCCTGATCCGTGAGTTCAGGCAGGCGGTCCAGCGGAGCGAATCTGGCGTCCCCAACGGGGTTCGAACCCGTGTTGCCGCCGTGAAAGGGCGGTGTCCTAGGCCACTAGACGATGGGGACGTGCTGGGCGGGCAGCTCTGGTGAGCCCGGTAGGGATCGAACCTACGACCAATTGGTTAAAAGCCAACTGCTCTACCACTGAGCTACGGGCCCGTAACCTCAACGAACGAAACCCTCGAGGCGTGCTCGAAGGGTGCGGAAGATACCACGCCACGTGCGGAACGGGCGAGGCCCTCACCTTATTGCCTTTCATCCTCGGCTCAGTATCGTCCAGAGGCCGATGACGATGAATCCGGCGCCGGCGATCAGCTTCAGCGTGGACGGTTTCACGAAGCGTTCTAGCTGCGCGCCGACCAGGACGCCGATTGCCGACGCCAGGACGAGAGCGGTGGCGCTCGCGGCGAAGACCATCCACTTGTTGTTCTGCCCCTCGGCGGCAAAGAGCATCGTGGCGAGCTGCGTCTTGTCGCCGATCTCGGCGAGGAAGACGGAGATGAAGATGGCGGAGAAGGCTTTGATCATGGCGGAAGTGTATGCCGCGGCGGCAGATCTCGAAGGCGGCGTGGGCAACCTCGTGATCGAGGTTGTCGACGCCTTTCATGAGGTTGAGAACCTCGACATCGAGGTTGTCGATGCCTTTCATGAGGTTGAAAACCTCGACATCGAGGTTGTCGATGTCTTTCACGAGGTTGAAAACCTCGACATCGAAGTTGTCGATGCCTTTCACGAGGTTGAGAACCTCGACATCGAGGTTGCCGATGTCTTTCATGAGGTTGAGAACCTCGACATCGAGGTTGCCGATGCCTTTCATGAGGTTAGGCAACCTCGACATAGAGGTTGTCGATGCCTATCACGAGGTTGGTCAACCTCAACGCGACGTCATCGTAACTTATGGAGTGGCAGAGCTTTAGGTCGTCACAGTGCCTGTTACGACGAGAACGCGAAGGTTCGCATCGAGAGGTTGCCGTAGTGGAAGCCCTCGTAGATGGTGGTGAGTGCGTCCGTGTCGCGTGACGCGCCCAATGCCACAAATACCGGCTCGAAGTGTTCGGGCGTCGGGACGGCGAGATCCGCGTGCGGTGCGAGGTCGCGGTAGCGGATGAGGGTGTCGAAATCGCGGGCGGCGACGTGCTCCGCGAACCAGTCGTCGAACTCGCGCGCCCAGTCGTCAACCTGCGCATTCTTGCCGCCGAGGTTGATGGCGCGGAGGTTGTGCACGATGCCGCCGCTTCCGGCGATGACGACGCCGCGGTCGCGCAACGGCGCGAGGGCCTGGCCGATGCGCAGCAGGTCCGCGGGAGTGGTCGGATACGGTTGCGCGATCTCGACGATCGGGACGTTCGCCTCGGGGAGCAGGATGCGGAGAGGAACCCAGAGGCCGTGATCCCAGCCGCGTTCTTCTTCGAGAGGTGCGCCGCCGAGGAGGGCGGCGATTTCGCCGGCGAGATCGGGATCGCCGGGCGCTTCGTAGCGGATTTTGTAGAGCTCGGGCGAGAAGCCTCCGAAGTCGTAGATCGTCTCCGGACGCGCGACGGCGTTGACGCGGACGCTACGCGCCTGCCAGTGCGCGGAGACGACCGCGATCGCACGCGCGTCGCGCAGCGATTCGCCGAACGAGGCCACCGCGCGCGTGAAGTCGTCCTGCTCGATCGCGATCGACGGCGCGCCGTGGGAGATGAAAAGTGACGGCATCGTGCTGGTCATGTCGGTATCATCCGCCCAATGCGCATTCGTTGCCTGTCCATCATCTTCCTTACAGCCATCACCGCACATGCCGCCGACCGAGTCCGATTGTCGACCGGCGTTTTTCTCGATCCGGCCGCGGAGTCGCACGTCGTCGGCAACTTTCCGCTGGCCATCGCCGTCGCCGGCGAGCGCGTGGCCCTGCTGCTCAATGGCTGGCGGCAGCAAGGCGTGCAGATCGTCGACCGGAAATCGGGCGCGGTCGTGCAGACGCTGCCGCAGGCCGCGGCGTTCATCGGCCTCGCGTTTTCGGCGGACGGCAAGATGCTTTACGCCAGCGGCGGCAACGATGATTCGATTTTCGTCTACCGCTGGAACGGCAGCGAGGCGACCGCGGACGGCAAGATCGATCTCGTCGAACGGCCGGCAGTTGACCCGAAAGAAAAGCCGAAGGATCCGGAGGGAATCGTCTATCCCGCCGGAATCGCCACGTCGCGCGATGGACGTTTTCTCTACGTCGCCGAGAACCTCGGCGACACGATGGCCGTCGTCGATCTGTCGACACGTCGCGTCATCCAGCGCGTGAAAACCGATCGCTATCCGTACACGGTCGTCGTCGATGCGCGCGGCGATCTGTACGTCTCCGCCTGGGGCGACAACAGCATCAACCGCTTCCGCGCGAACGCGAACGGAACTGTTCGCCGCACCGGACGCATCATCGTCGGCCGCCATCCCTCGGCGATGCTGGTTCGCGGCACGCGGCTCTACGTCGCGTCGGCGAGCACCGATTCGATCAGCGTCGTCGATACGGCCACATCGAAAGTCATCCGCACCTTTTACGATCCACCGCCCGCCGGTCCGCACGAGGGGAGCACGCCCAACGCGCTGGCGCTTTCACGCGATGGCAGCCGGCTGTTCGTGGCCGAGGGGGATAGCAACGCCGTCGCGGTGTTTGCGATCGCCACCGGCAAACTCCTCGGGCGTATCCCGGTCGAGTGGTATCCCTCGGCACTCGCACTCGACGGCAACGATCTGCTCGTCGTCAATGCAAAGGGCCGCGGCTCGCGTCCGAATCCGAACCAGGCACAGCCCGGGAAGAAGATTCCGAAGGATTCGCACGACTACACGCTCGGCCAGCTCGATGGCACGTTGATGTCGATTCCGGCCAGCGTTACGTCGAAACTCGAGTCGCTCACGAAACGCGTCGCGCAGGCGAATGGATGGGACGCTACGCGCGGCGCGAATCGCTATCCGCCGTTCAAGCACGTCATCTACATCATCAAAGAGAACCGAACGTACGATCAGGTCCTCGGCGATATGAAAGAAGGCGACGGCGATGCGTCGCTGGTCTTTTTTCCGGAGAACGTTTCGCCGAATCATCATGCGCTGGCGCGGCGATTCGGCCTTTTCGACCGCTTCTTTACGAATGCCGAGGTGAGCGCGCAGGGACACAACTGGTCGATGGCCGCGTACAGCGGTGATTACCTCGAGAAGACGATGCCATCGACGTACTCGGACCGCGGCAGGACGTACGACTACGAGGGGCAGAATCGGGATCGCGTCGTCGATGATGACGACGACGTGAACGCTCCGGCCAACGGCTATCTGTGGGATCTCGCGGTGCGCAAGAAACTCTCATTGCGGGACTACGGCGAATATGCCGGGAACGGCGACCACGTTGTCGACGCGGTCGGCAAAGAGAACATCGGGTTCCGGCGCGCGTTGCGCGACACGACGTCGCCCGACTATCCGCCGTTCGACATGAACATCCCCGATCAGAAGCGCGCCGACGCGTGGCTTCGCGAGTTCAAGCAGTACGTGGAGCGCGGTTCGCTGCCGGCGCTGGAGATCTTGCGGCTGCCGAATGATCACACCTCGGGTGCGTCGGCCGGGAAGCCGACGCCGCGCGCGTACATGGCAGACAACGACCTCGCGCTCGGCCGCATCGTCGAGGCGCTGTCGCATTCGCCATTCTGGCGCGACACGGCCATCTTCGTCGTTGAGGACGACGCGCAGGCCGGTCCCGATCACGTCGACTCACATCGTTCGGTGCTGCTGATGATCTCCGCCTGGAATCGGGGCGGTCTCGTTCATCGCTTCATCAACACGACCGACGTCCTGGCCACGATGGAGGAGATCCTCGGCCTCGACTCGCTGTCGCAGTTCGATCACTACGGCCGTCCGATGCGCGGCGCGTTTGCGGAGCAGCCCGATCTGAGGCCGTACGACGCGCTGAAGCCCGAGGTTCCTCTTGATGAAAAGAATCCGGAAAGCCCGCAGTCGAAAAAGTCGGCGCTGCTCGACTTTTCGAAAGCGGACGCAATCGACGACCACGCGTTGAATGTCATCCTGTGGCAAACGATCAAAGGCGACGTCCCCTATCCCGGCCCAACGCGGGCGGCGGTGGGGGAGATGATTCGGTGAAGCAGTAGATTAGTGGATTAGTCGATCAGTGGATCAGGGGGATTGACCCGACGCGGATTCACAATTTCCTGATCTACTGATCCACTAATCTACTAATCCACTGCCTTACGCGAAGCCCTTCGGGCGCTCGTCGAGCATCGAGGCCATGTCGATCAGGCCGGCGGTGAAGATCGGGTTGCGCGTGCGGAGGCGGATCGGTTTTTTCTGGTCGGACTTGATGATGATGCTGCTGTCATCGGCGTCGACGACCACTTCGAAGACCTTCGGCATCGCCACCTCGGTGCGTTTCTTTTCATCGGCGACGAGCCGCTTGTTGGTGATGAAGAGCATGCCGGTGTCGAGCGGCGCCTGGTGGATGCAGTACTCCTGAAAGGTGAGCGGGATCGGGCACTCGGTGCGCGGCAGTCCCTTGGCGACGCCGCGAAGCGCGCGGAACTGTTCGATGGCGCTCATCTCCGGCTCGACGTCCTCCTCCGTGAGGCCGAGACCTTCGCGCAGCGTTTTGATCTCGGCTTCCTGCACGGTGCCGAGGCGATCGTCGGCGAGGAGATGCCAGACCACGCTGGAGTAGAACTCGCGCTTGACGGAGTGGACGTGCTCGGGAGAGAGTCCCGCGGCATCGCCGGCGTCGCTGAGGAGTTTCGAGATCGTGGCAGCGTCGACGACGCCGCGACGCGACAACTCTTCGAACGCGATGCGGAGCAGAACGCGCCGCGCGGCGGGCGCCCAGATCTCGTAGGCGAGATCGAGCGACTGGCGCTCGCCGCGAAGGGCAGCGAGTCCGTTCTCGCTGCGGTCGACCATCAAATGATCGAGCGCCTTGGTGTACCAGGTGAGCAACTCCTGATTCCGCTGCACTGCCGCCTCGCGTTCGGCGCGCTCCCGCTCTTCGCGCTCGCGGATCGTGCGGCGCTGCTGCGCGGTCATGAGGATCGGGATGGCGATGCAGATCGCGCCGAAGATGATTTCGAACCACCCTTGCGGACCTTTCCTTACCAGCACGCTGAGTCCCAGCAGGATGATCAGCGCGCCGAATCCCATCAGCGCGAGGAAGAGGTAGCCCTGCGAACCGCCGCTCGGTTTCAGCGACGACCAGAACGGCGTCTGGTTGATGGTCGGTTTGACCGGGATGCTTGGGCCGACGACGCGTTCCGTGTCGCCGAAAAAGAATCCGTCCTGGCGGCGGCGGATGAATTCGCCGTTCGCTCCGGTGCTGAGGGTGGGATCGTCGCCGATGGCGTCGAGCGCCTGGCGCGTCGACACGCCGAAGCGAATCGGGCCAAAGGCGAGTTGTTTCTCAACGTAGTACGTCATTGCTGCCTGACGCGGCTGTTTGCGTACTCCGTGCCTGAATGAGGTCTCCGAGTTCCAGGTTCAGTCGCTGCACCTTGCAAAAGCACAGACAAGAGTGTCTGTGCCACACCGCGCGGCGGTGGGGCTTGTATGTGTGTGCCACATTGATTCTGCCGAACTTGGAGCAATGCTGTTACCGGCAGCAGCCGGTGTGGCACAGACACTCCTGTCTGTGCTGGTGAGGCTCGCGAGATCTGAGGCTATGGCTGCGGGCCGAAAGTCTCGCTGATCAGGTTCCTCGGGCTGACTCCGTGTTCGCGCAGCGCATCGCCAACGCGGTCGATGAAGGGATCGAATCCCGCGGCCATCAGGGTCGACGACGTCATGCGCTCGCGGTTGCGGCCGATCAGCGTTTCGATCTTTCCGCTCTCGTGCACGATCGCGCCGTCGCGCGCGAGCGGATCGAAATCGCTGGAGTAGAGGATGTTGCGCTGGTCGGGCTCGTACAGAACGGAGATCTTTCGCGGATCGCCGTCGGCGAGCATGCTCAGGACCATGCTGCGCACCGGCGCGATGCCGGTGTCGCCGGCCATGAAGAGGATCGGACGGCCATCATTCTCCGGGATGAGGAAATCGCCGTAGGGGCCGTCGATGGTGACCGAGGCGCCGGCATCGAGTTTCGTCAGCGCCTTGCCGCCGCGGCCCGCGCCGACGCGAACGCAGAGCTGCACCGTCTGCGGCCGTTGCGCGGCGGAGGCAATCGTGTAGGCGCGCGAGACGCCGTCGGGAAAACGGAAGTTCACCCACTGGCCGGGCAGGAACGAGAAGGAATCGTCGTCGAACGCCACCGTGATCTGCACCACGCTCGGCGCGAGCTCTTCGATCTCGGTCACGGATGCCGTGTGCGCACGCATGACGCGAGTATATCTGCGTCCAATCTGCGCTATCTGCGGATGAGGGTTTATCCGCAGATGACGCAGATGAAACAGATGATTACCGCAGCCAGCCGGGCAGGATGCCTTGCTTGCGCGCGTCGTCGCGGAACTGGGCGTTGGCGCGTTCGGCGCGGGTGATTTCCAGCTCGGCGGCGGGGATCTGGTCGAGCGTGACCTGCAGTTCGGTCGATTGATACGAGAACTGGCCGGCGCGATATCCCAACGCCACGAACTGCTCGATCTGCCGTTTCAACATCGCCGCGCGATCGCGCAGCAGCGCCACGTTTTCCTGCGCGCGGCGGATCGCTTCCTCGTGCGCGCGGGCGGCGTTGCGCCACGACCACTCATCGCCTTTGTCGGGCGCTTCGCGCGGCTCGACCACTTTCTCCAGATTGATTGCCTGCACCGCACCGCCGGAATGGTTCTGCTCCAGCTCGCGCAAAAGACGATCGCGTTCCGCGGCCGAAACCTTCAACTTGCGATCCTGGTCGACCGTCACGAGCACCGTCTTCGTCACGGCGGCGCGCGTCGCTTCCATGTCCACCTCGCGCACGGGAATCGAATAGAGGATGCCCGATCGAAAGATGATGCGGCCCTGCTCCTCGCGAATCGGACCGTCGACATCGAAGCGCGTGCCGTCGCGCAGGATCAGCGTCGTGGTGAGGATCGGTTGGGAGAGCGACGTGGCGGTTGCGAAGAGGAGGGCGGCCAGGGCGAGCATGGCGAAAATTATCGCCCCGATCAGCGCGAACGATTGGTAAACGTTACTATCTGCGCTTGCCCAACTGGCTCTTCATGGCTTTCGTGTTCCTCTACGACGTCGGCCTCGCGCTTTGGATCGGAGGAACGATCGTGCTCGGTGCCGCCGTGGCACCGGTGCTTTTCAAGTCGCTGCCCCGTCCGCAGGCCGGCGGCATCTTCGGTCCGATTCTGGCCCGTTACGCTCGGATTCAGGCCATCGCGTTGCTGATGATCGTCATCGGAGCCGGCGCGCGATTTCTGATCTGGGAGCGTCACGCCGCGACGCTGTGGCTGATCGGCCGGTGGGCGGCGATCGTCATGCTGGCGTGGGCTCTGCTGGGACAGATGTCGATCCAGCGGAAGATGCGCGTGATTGGATCGAACCTCGGGCCGGAGACTGAAGAGAACCCGGTACGGATCATCTTTCAGCATCTGCACATACGCGCCGAGGGGCTGATGAGAGCGTCGGTGATCGCCGCGTTCATCGGGCTTTTTTTCAGTTGATAGAATCGGCCGCCAGCACACATGGGAAGTAGTAGCGTTTCGCAGATCACCTGGATCGTCCTCGCGGCGATCGGCGGCGTCCTTTTCCTGACCTTCGACGCCATTCGCTACTTCGCGCAGGAGATCAGCCCCGTCACGCTGCGGCGCTGGTCGGGCGATCAGGCCGAGGAGCGGAGCAGCAGGTGGCTGCATTTCGATCCGCGGAATCTGCAACTCGTCAGCGGATCACTGCTGCAGATCGCGCTCATCGGCGCGTTCATCGCCACCATCCGCGCGCTCGACCGTGAATCAGTCGCTGCTGCATGCGGCATCTCCGCCGCGATCTGGTTCGTCATCGTCATCGTCTGGAAGTTCGTTCTGGCGTTCGTGCCGGAAGACGTCGGCGAGATGATCCTCAAAGCGCTGATCCCGTTCTCGCACTTTTTCTACATTCTTTTCTGGCCCGTGCTCTTTCCGATGCGGCGCGTGTTCGACCGCCTCGACCGCGAGGAGGAAGAGTCGCACGAGGACGAAGAAGTTACGGACGAGGAAGTGCAGGCGTACATCGACGTCGGCGAAGAGGAAGGGATTCTCGAGGGCACGGAAGGGAAGATGATCCAGTCGGTCGTCGACTTCGGCGACCGTGTGGCGCGCGAGCTGATGACGCCGCGCATCGACGTGCTGGCCTTTGACGCCACGCATCCGTTCGATGAACTCGCGCGCGTCTTCAGCGACTCGAAATACTCGCGCATCCCGATTTACGAGGGGAGCGTCGACAAGATCGTCGGCATCATCCACATCAAGGAAGTCTTCGAGGCGCTGGTGAAGCACGAGACGCCGGCCGCGCCGCAGATCGCGCGTCCGCCGTACTTCGTCAGCGAGACGAAGAAAGTCTCGGAGCTGCTGCGCGAGTTTCAGAGCGAGCACATTCAGGTGGCGGTCGTCGTCGACGAATACGGCGGCACCGCGGGCATCATCACGATCGAAGACGTGGTCGAAGAGATCGTCGGCGAAATCGCGGACGAGCACGAGGAAGACGAAGCGACGATCGTCGACCTCGGCGACGGCGAATACATGGTCAGCGGCCAGCTCCGCGTCGAAGCGCTCGAGGATCTCCTCGACGCCGAGCTCGAAGGCGACGACTACGAGACCGTGGCCGGCCTGATCTTCACCTCGACGGGACGCATCCCGAAGGTGGGCGCGATTGTGAAAAAGAACGGCTTCCAATTCATCGTCGACCGCGCCGACCGCCGACGGATTTACCGCGTCCGCGTTTCCAAAGATCCGGAGTGGACGATCGAAGACGAAGAGGAGCTGGAGAACGGGCGGTAGGGGCTCGCTGCCGCGGAGCGGCCTTCAGAAGGTAGCGAGGGGTGAGAGCGAAGCGAACACCCCTCGAAGCATGGAGCGCCTAAAGATTCGTGCCGCGTCAGCGGCACTGGAAAATGTGACACTCCATCCGGTGCCGCTGACGCGGCACAACTTCGTTTGCGACTCTCGGTCGAGGGGTGCTCGCGATGAAGCTGCTCGCACCCCTCGCTACCTTCTTGAAGCCGCTAACGCGGCGATGCGGCGTCTTTTTCAACTTGCGACGACCCCTCAAAGAACATGGTGAATGCCAAACGTTGAACGCCATTCAAACATGCTCTCTGGGCCAGCGCGCCGCCGTATCGTCTACGATGAACGTCCATGGCTGAATCCAAATCCCGAAAGCCCCACTTCGGCGTCGTCGCGCTGGTGGGTCGTCCGAACGCCGGCAAGTCGACGATTCTCAACCGCATCCTCGGACAAAAGGTCTCGATCGTTTCCGCGAAGCCGCAGACGACGCGCAACCGGATCGTCGGCATCCTCAACGATCCGCGCGGACAGATCGCGTTTCTCGACACGCCCGGCATCCACCGTCCCTTGCACAAGATGAATGTGCGGATGATGGAGCACGTGCGGGCCAGCGTGGCTGAGGCGGATGTGGTGGCGGTGATGATCGACGCCAGCCAGCCGTTCGGACATGGCGACGAATTCGTGCTGGAGATGATGCGCCAGCAGAAAGCGGGCGGCGGCGAAGGGAAGCGCTTCGCCATCCTCAACAAGATCGACCTGCTGAAAAAAAACAAACTGCTGCCGCTGATCCAGCAGTACGACGAGACGAAGCTGTTCGACGAGATCATCCCGGTCTCCGCATCGACCGGTGATGGAGTCGAACACCTCGTCAACTCGCTCTTCGAAAGCGTCGGACTGGGCGAAGCGATTTATCCGACCGAGGATTTCACCACGCAGCCGGAGCGCTTCTTCGCGGCAGAGATCGTGCGCGAGAAACTGCTGGCGCATACCTCCGAGGAATTGCCGTACACGACGGCGGTAGCGGTCGATCGATGGGAAGAGGATGAGGCCAAGAACCTCATCAAGATTTACGCGACGATCGTCGTCGAGCGCGAGACGCAGAAGCCGATCATCATCGGCAAGCGGGGCGAGATGATCAAAACGATCGGCACCGAGGCGCGCGTGGAGTTGGAGTCGATCCTCGGCTCGCGCGTCTTCCTGGACCTGCATGTTGCCGTGCACGGATCATGGCGCGAAGACGAGCGTTTTCTCGGCGAATTGGAGTGGCCGCTTTCCTGACATTTGTCCGGCCTGCGCTTGTAAAGAGCAGGTGTAGAATCCGTGATCGTCTGTCCAACAGTTCACAAACAATTTGAGGGGGAGAACCTATGCAACTTCGCAGGCTGTTTTGCTGCCTCGCATTGATTTTGGCGTCCACATCCCTATTCGCCCAGCAGACGGGGGCGCTCCACGGTAAGGTCACTGCTTCCGACGGTTCCGCCCTGCCGGGCGTTACGGTCGAAGCGAAATCGAACGTGCTGCCGCAGCCGCGCGTCACGGTGACCGACGGAAACGGCGACTACCGTTTGCCGCAGTTGCAGCCCGGTTCCTACACCTTGACGTTCACCCTCTCCGGAATGCAGACGGCCACGCGCAAGGCTGAAGCGCTCCTCGGACAGGACAACGCGGCCGACGTGAAGATGGGCGTCAGCGGCGTCGCGGAAAGCATCACCGTAACGGCCAACCAGACCCTGGTCGACAGGGAATCGACGACCATCCAGAGCGGCCTCTCGAACACTGAGTTCAAATCGCTGCCGGTGGCGCAGGAGTACAAGGATCTGCAGAAGCTGATCCCCGGCGTAATGGTTTCGCAGGACGTCGTGCGCGGACCGAGCGGCGGCGGCAGCGGCCAGTCGAACGTCTATCTGTTCGACGGCGTCAACGTCACGATGCCGCTCTTCGGCGTGCTCGTTTCCGAGCCGACGACGCATGACATCGCGCAGGTCAACATCGTGCGCGGCGGCGCGAATGCCGTCGACTTCAACCGCGCCGGCGGCTTCACCATCGATTCGGTCAGCAAGTCCGGAACGAACAAGTTCACGGGTGAGGTCGAGTATCAGGTCCTCAAACATTCGATGATCGCCGATCAGGCGGGGACGGTTAACTCAACCTTCCAGCAGGATCGCGATTGGGCGACGGTCAGCCTCGGCGGACCGATCCTCTCCGACCGTCTCTTCTTCTACGGTTCGTATTACAAGCCTGACTACAAGAAGGATAACCAGGCCAACCTTTACGGACCGTTGCCTGGATTCAAGAGCAAGCGCCACGAGGAGTTCGGGAAGCTGACGTTCACGCCAACGGCTTCGATTCTCATCAACGGCAGCTATCGCCACGAGCACCGCATCGACACTTCCGGAGATGGCACCTTCGGCACGAAGGGCGCCGGAACGACCGGAACGGGCTACGAGACCGACCTGAAGATTGGAACGCTGGAAAGCTCCTGGGTGATCAACCCGAAGAGCTTCGCCACGTTCAAGTTCACGGATTTCAAAAACCCGGGCGGCGGACGAGCGGACCACCTTTCCGATGCCCAAATCTCGACGGCAGTCGGAACACACCTGGACATCAACAACCTCGACCAGCTCGGCCTGCTCACTGTCCCTACGGCGCTTGTGCCGGACCCGAACAAGCCGCAGAACGCGGTCCAGGCCGCCTTCGTGCAGCCCTTCATCGACAAGTACGGTTACCTCGTCAACGGTGTTCGCACCGGCGGCGGCACGGTCGGTTTCGGCAGCCTTCGCGAGGACAACGACAGCTTCTATCGCAAGAACGGACAGGCCGGTTACAACTACACGCTTACGACCGGCCCGCTGTCTCACGATCTGCACGCCGGCTATCAGCGCTACACCGATGAAGAGGATCTGGTCCGCACGTCCAACGGCTGGGGCAGTATTTCGATCCCCGGCGGCGGAACCCTGAACAATTGCCCGGCCAGCGCTTGTGGCACGGCCAAGACCGCATTCTTCACGGCCTCGGTGCAGCAGCAGTCGGAGGGGCTCGTTCCGCCGATTCACTCCGAGGTGCATTCGCAGAATATCGAATTCAACGACGTCATCCATCGCTCCAACTGGACGTACAACCTCGGCATCCTGATGAGCGACGACACGTACTACGGTCAGGGGTTGGTGAAGGCCGACAACATCGCCGGCTACGTCAAGCAGGTCGGCGCGAAGTACAAGATGCACGAGTTTAAGTTCAAGGACATGATGCAGCCGCGCCTCGGCGCGACGTGGGCATACAACGGCCAGGACACGCTCTACGCCAGCTATGCCGGCTACAACCAGGCCGCCAGCTCGCTCGCGCGCGCCGCGTCGTGGGATCGCCAGCTCCAGAGCACGATCACGGCGTACTTCGACGCAAACGGCAACCTGATGGGCGTCGCGCCGACCAACTCGTCGGCCGGCAAGCTGTTCGTCCCGGGCGTGAAGCCGCCGCAGATGAAGGAGTACATCCTCGGCACTTCGCAGCAGATCAACGAGCGCTGGTCGGTGCGCGCGTACGCACGCCATCGCTTCGCGAATCACTTCCTCGAAGACACGCCGAACAATGAGCGCGTCTGCATGGCTCCGTTCGGCACCGGCACGAATGCCGGCAACTGCACCGCTTCGTCGAAACCGACGAACGCGCCGTCGAGAGTCCCCCACGTTCCGTTCATCCCGGACCTCGCCGATAAGCTCAATGCCATCGGCAGCCCGAATGCGACGTACGTCATCGCCAACCTCGACGGCGCCTTCACGAAGTATTACGAGGCCACAGCGGAGGGCGACTGGCAGGGCAAGAATGTCTTCCTGCGCGCGTCGTACACCTGGAGCCATTACTACGGCAACTTCGACCAGGACAACACCTCTCCGAACAACACCAATGACGCCGCGCGCTTCATCGGCTCGTCGAACATCGGCGACGCCGCCGGCCGCAACGTGTGGGACAACAAGTACGGCGACCTGCGCGGCGACCGCCGCAACATCGTGAAGCTCTACGGCGCGTACTCACTTCCGTGGAACGCCACGACCGGTGCCTACTTCCTCTATCAGTCCGGCCAGCCTTACCAGATCGAGGCGTATCAGCCCTTCAGCAACTTCACGACCTCGACCAGCGATACGGACCGTTTCGCCGAACCGGCCGGACGCCGCCGCACGCCGTCCTACAACCAGACGGATCTCAACTACACCCAGAGCTTCGGCCCGATGCGCGGAGTCAATCTGCAGCTTGTCGTCGACTGGTTCAACGTCATGAACCATCAGACCGGATACGACTACGACTCCCGCGCAAATACGATCGGCCTCTGCGATCCGACCAAGAGCGCGACCTGCTACTACACCGGCCTTACCGGTCCGGTCGCGTATCTGAAGTCCGCGCCGGCGCCGACCCGCTACTACGCGCCGCGCCGTTTCCAGGTCGCGGCACGGCTCCTGTTCTAGTTTTCGATCTGAAGTTTCAACGAAGGCCCGGCGGAAACGCCGGGCCTTTTTGTTTGAACCTGATGTCCGGACTTCTAGTGATGCTGCTACCGGCAGTGCCGGTGTGGCACAGACACTCTTGTCTGTGCTGGTGAGGCTCGGGACTAGGGAGAAGTCGAAACGTTGGCCCGCAGCCGCTGCTTTTCAATCTCGGCTGCTGCACATTGCACAAGCACAGACAGGAGTGTCTGTGCCACACCATCCCTACCGAAACAATCGCTCGTGCGCGATGAGCGCGCGCGTCGTGGCATCGGCGTGCGCGCGCGCGGCGGCGATGCGCGACGGCGCATCCGGCTCGTGCAACAACACGCTGACTTGCGCGCGCTTGAAGAGAGCCATCGGGTAGCTCGGATTCGATGGCGCAACGCGATCGAGCGCCGTGCGCGCATCGTCGAAACGCTGCGAGGCGAGGTACAGCACGCCGAGCTCCGTGTCGTGTTTGAACGCCGCGCCCTCGAGAGCACGCGCTTTCTCGAATGAATCGATGGCCGCAGCGGTCTGGCCGAGGGCCATTTGCATTGCGCCGAGGCGTGAGAGCTCGGCGGCGGTGGGGGAGCGAAGCGTGTAGAGCTTCTGCCGGAGGCGAATTGCGCCGTCGATCTGTCCCTGACGTTCGTGCAGCAGCGCCAACGCTTCGAGCGCGGGGACTTTGTCGGGCGTTTCGGTGAGGATTCGCTCGAGCATCGGCACAGCCTTCGGCCATTCTGCGGTGCGCGCGTAATGCAGCGCCATGTACGTGCGCACGTCGGGCGAATTCGGCGCGATGACCTCGGCACGCCGATATGCGGCGAGCGCTGCGTCGTCGTGACCGAGGGCGGAATGGGCGGTCGCGAGACGCAGCGCGGCGTCGAGGTTGTACGGATCCTTCGCAAGGATTTGTTCGAGTAGCGGAATGGCTTGTGCGTACTGCTCGTGAACGAACAGCCGCGCCGCCTCGTCGAGGATCGGGAACATCGGCGCCATGTCCGCGGGCCGCGGTGCGTCGGCGCGAATCACCGGCTTCGCGACAGAGCTCACATAGCCGAGCGCCGCCAGCTTTTTCTGCTCCTCGGACGAAAGATTCGAGGCGCTCTGCTGCGCGTCGGCCGAGGGGATCGGATATTCGTGCAACGCGGCGCGAGACTGGCGCGACAGATTCGCTCCCGCGGCGAGATCGTGCGTCTCGCCGGGATCGGCCGCGACGTCGTAGACCTCGAGCTTGCCGGCCAGGATTGCTTTGCGAGTTCCATCGACCGCCATCACCTGCGGTTGCCAGCCGTAGTCGAGAAACGGCTTCATCGCCTCGCCGACGACGACCTCGGAATCGTTCCTCAGCAGGCTGTTCGTCGAGTCGATGCCTGCCCAATCGAGGATCGTGTGAAAGATGCGCCGCGTGCTGACGGCCGTGTTGCTGACGCCATTCGCGACGCGCGGTCCGATCAAAACGAGCGGAACGTGCATCGTGGCCTGATACAGAAGATCGCCGTGCTGCTGCTCGCCATGCTCGCCAAGTCCTTCGCCGTGATCGCCGACGAGCACGATCGCGATCGGACCTTTGACCTGCTGTTGAAACGCAGCGGCGAGGCGTCCGAGTTGTGCATCCATCGACGCAACCTCGCCGTAGTACGGCTGCTTCGGATACTGGCTGCGGAACGGCTCCGGCGGCGTGTAAGGAAAATGCGGGTCGTAGTAATGGACCCAGAGAAAAAGCGGGGCGTCGGGTGTCGGGTGTCGGGTGTCGGAGGATGAGGAACCGGCTGTCTCCGACCCCCCACTCCCGACGCCCAACCCCCGAAGAAATTCGATCACCCGATCGGTCGTCTCCTGCGCCCTCCGTTCGGCACGTCCACCCGGCAACTCGTCGTCGTAGACGTCGAATCCGCGCGCCAGTCCGAAGCGCTTGGCCAGCGCGAACGACGACACGAATGCGGCGGTGCGATAGCCGGCCGCATGCAATCGCTCGCTGATGAGAGTCTGCGTATCGGCAACGTGACGCGCGTTTTCGTGGACGCCGTGGCCGGCGGGATAGAGGCCGGTCAGCATCGACGTATGCGACGGCAGCGTCTGCGGCACCGCCGCGTACGCCCAGCGGAAACGGCGTCCTCGCGCAGCCAGCGCGTTGAACGACGGCGTCGTCACGCCGATGGCTTCCGGGCCGGCCGCATCGGCGCGCGTGGTGTCGAGCGTGACGAAGAGAATCGACGGCCGCTGAATCGCGGCGGGCGCGGATGTTTCCTTGCGGCAGGCAGCAGACGCGGCCGCAATCAGCGCGATGGCGGCGATGGATTTCGGATTCATCGGCGCTACTTCTAACACGACGAATGCGGACCCCGCTCCGTATTCAGTGACAACTACCAGGAACCCCATGCGACCCCTCGTGCCCCTTCTCGCTGTCATTGCTTTCCTCGCCCACGCCGTTGCCGCCGCAAACCTTCCTCCCGCCGTCACGCCCGGGCAACCCGTCTCCGACCGCGTTTTCATCTCCGCCGCCGGAGACCAGCGCACGCTCGGCATCGCCACGGACGGCCACATCGGATTCGCGGTCTGGCTCGATGGCCGCCGAGGTCACGCTGATCTGTTCGGTTCACGCGTCAACGCAGACGGCGTCGCTCTCGATCCGCTCGGCATCTTCATCTCTACGAACACTTCGGCCGGCTCCGTGATCTGGAACGGCAGCCAGTTCGTCGTCGTGTCGTCGCAGGGCAAAGACACGACCTTCACGTTTGTGACGAGCGACGGCGCGATCACCGCGCGCAAGACGATGCAACTGCTCTACATGCAATTTGCAGCCACGATGGGATCGGGCCCGGATGCTCGTTTCCTCTTCGAAGGCCTCGGCAAAGCCACGATCGTCGACAGCAACGCCAACGTCGTCATGGCGAACATCCAGCTGGCCATGCCGTCGTCGCCATCGCTCGCCGCTGCGGCCGGCAATGGGAACGAGTTTCTGATCCTGCACACGAATGAGGAGGCGGTCACGCATCACCTGTACGCCGATCGGCTCGATCGCGACGGCAAATTTCTCGGCACAGCCGACACCGGCATCGACAGCAACGTCATCGGATCGGCGCTCGGCCTGGCCGGCGGCAGCGACGGCTACCTCCTCGTCGGCCGCGGGCTTCTCTACCGCGAGATCATCGCCGCTCATCTCGATCACAACGGCGTGATGACATCGCAGAGAACGATCGTCGCGTTCCAGTCGGGTTTGCGTGTGACGATCAACCCGATTGCGAAACCGGCGGTGCTGCGTGAGGCCGGTGAATACGAAGTGGTGTGGACGACGTCCGAGCCGAACGGCGACGCGCACACATGGCGTGACCTCGTCCCGGCCGCCGGCTTCTCGCCAGCGTGGCCGGCTACGATTCTCGACTGGACGGGCAGCGGGTACGGCTCCGTCATCGCCAGAATTGGCGAACAGATGGTCGTCGTGACGGACGCTCTTCGCGCCGGCGTCTCGACCAACATCGATCCGGTGGCGACGTTGATGGGGACGTTCAAGGCGAATGCGCTTTCCTCCACCGCCACGCAGCAGACGATGCCGCAGGTCGCGGTTTCGGGAAACGAATACGCGGTGATCTGGAACGAGTTCGGCCCCGACGGTTCCGCGCATCTCTACCTGCGCCGTTTCTCGGGTTCTTCGCGCAGTGCGATCGTCGAGGTGACGTCGAACTCGGAAGGCAAAGCGATCACCGGCCGCATCGCCGCCGCGAACGGCACGTACGTCATCGCCTGGACGACGGCCGTATATGACACCGCGACGAACTACATGGTGCGGCGAATGTCGGCGTCGACCGGTGAGTGGCTCGATGCCGATCCTGTTCCTCTCGCTACCGCATACGAGCTCGTTCTGGCCGCGAACCACGACAGCGTGCTCGCCGCATACACGATTTCTTGCGGCCATCGCTGCTTGCGCGCCCACGAAATCGCCACCGACACCGCGGCGATGTTTCGCGCGGGGGAGATGATCATTCCCGGCACGACCACCGCGAATCAGTTGTCGATGGCCAGCAACGGAAATGACTATCTGCTCGCATGGAATGACTATTTTTGCGAATTCCCATGCAACGCCAGCATGCCGCGGCGCGTGCTCGCGCAACGGCTCGGCGCCGACGGGCGCGCGCTGAGCCCGAAGCCGATCGTCATCGACGACTCGCACAACTATTCGGCCTATCCATCGGTAGCGTGGACCGGTAGCACGTACGCGGTGAGCTGGGCCGAGGATGGCGTCACCGCGGGCCGTCACATCAATGCGTCCGGACTCCCGGACGCCATCCGCACGATTCTTCCGCAAAGCACGACACCGAATTTGATTGCCGCCAGCAATTCGCTGTTGCTGTTCTTCCCTTCGCAGAGCGGCGATGTTTACAACACGATGGGCGTCGCGGTCGATCCGCAGTCGCTCGTCGCCTCCGGCGAGCCGTCGCTGCTCGTATCGGATCAGTCGTATGGCGGGACCGCCGCCGCGGCCGCGCTCCCGAACGGTTTCGTGTTCGCGTACGACCGGCTCGACATCGACGGCGGCAACGTCGGACGCGTCTTCACGCGCGTCCACGGAGAACCATCGCGCCGGCGTGCGGCAAGTCGATAACAACGCGCTTCGTGCCGGCGAGCCGCCGGCGGTCCAGCCGACGAGCCGTCGGCGCTACCAATTCGCCGCCGATCGTAGCGCCAGCGTCCCGCTGGCTGGACCGCCGCCGGCTCGGCGGCAACTCTAGCCAGCTACAATCGCTGGCATGCTCAACTACATCTGGTTTGGCCTGATGGCGATCGCTCTGATCGTGGCCATCTTTACCGGCAACGCCGCCGCGCTGACGAAAGCGTCAGTCGACTCCGCGAAAGTCGCCGTCGAAATCTCGCTCGGCCTGGTCGGCATCATGACGCTCTGGCTCGGCATCATGCGCGTGGCCGAGCAGGCCGGGCTCGTGGCGATGCTGAGCAGGATCCTGCGCCCCATCAGCCGGATTCTTTTCCCCGAGGTGCCGGCGGAACATCCGGCAATCGGGGCGATGGTGATGAGCCTCTCTGCAAACATGCTCGGCCTCAACAACGCCGCCACGCCCCTCGGCATCAAGGCGATGGAAGAGCTGCAGACGCTGAATCCGGAGAAGGAGACCGCGTCGAATGCGATGGTCACGTTCATGGTGCTGAACACCGCGGGCGTACAGTTCATCCCCACGACCATCATCGGCGTGCTCGCCGCCAGCGGGTCGCTCGCGCCGACGTCGATCATCCCGACGACTCTCATTGCGACGCTGTGCGGCGCGGTTGCAGCAGTGACGACGGCGAAGCTGCTGCAGCGATTCTTTCCAGTGAAGTCGCCGATCGTCGCCGAGGCCGCGGAATGATCCGCGAGATCCTGCAAGGCATCTCGCTCTGGGCCATCCCGGTCCTCCTCGTCGGCATCCCGCTGATCGGAATGATTCGCGGCGTGAAGGTCTACGACGTCTTCATCGAAGGAGCGAAGGAAGGATTCCAGGTCGCGGTGCGCATCATCCCGTTCCTGGTCGGCATCCTCGTCGCCATCGGCATGTTTCGCGCGTCCGGCGCAATGGACATGCTCACGAATGCGCTCCGCCCGCTGCTCAGCCGCACGATTTTTCCGCCTGAACTTTTCCCGCTGGCGATCCTGCGCACGCTCAGCGGCAGCGGTTCGCTCGCGCTGACGACCGACGTGATCAAACGCTACGGCGCCGACTCGATGCTCTCGCGCATGGCCGCCACGCTCTACGGCAGCAGCGAGACACTCTTCTACGTACTGGCCGTCTACTTCGGCGCAATCGGAGTGAAGAAAACGCGCCACGCCATCCCGGCCGCACTGGTCGGCGACACGGTCGCCGCAATTGTGGCTGCGGCTGTGTGCATCTGGATGTTTCGCTGACGTCTACGCGACGTTGCTGACGTCGTCGTGACGCCAGCGGCGCTGCACTTTTTTGACTTCGTACGTGCCGAGTCCGGTGAGGATCAATCCGGCGCCGAGGAGGACGAGGAGGTGGATCGCTTTGCCGGCCACTTTCATCGCCAGTGCGGTGATCCAGCCGCCGATGAAGAGTCCGCCGAGGGTGAGGAGCGCCGCGCGGAGGGCGAGGCCGTTGGCAGTGTCGCGAAGAGTGAGGGAGTTGTCGTTGTCCATGCTCACGAAGGAGCAACGACCGCGCCCGATCGCGACACGACGTAGATGAGCGCGCCGACGATGATGGCGATTCCGGCGGCGAGGAAGTTGAAGCGGTTCATCGTGAAGAAGAGCACGAGGGAAATGACCGTGCCGAGGATGGGAATGATCAGGCCGGGTGTGCGGAAGCCTTCGTTGAGCTTGCGCAAAAACGGGACCGCGGCGCAGGTGAAAAGGTAGGTCGTCAGTCGCGCGACGGCGGAGAGCATCGCCAGCTTCGCGAATGATCCGGCGCAGGCGAGGATCGTGGCGAAGAGGACGTGAATCAGGATGGCGACCGTCGGCGTGCGGAATTGCGGGTGGACGTAGCTGACGGCGCGCAGGCGCGGACGGCCGAGGGAGATCGCGTAGAGCATGCGCGAACCTTCGAGGACGGTGCCGGAGTTTGTTCCCGCCATCGACAGCAGCGCGCCGAGGGTGACGATGATCGCGCCGAGCGGTCCGATGAGCGCGGCCGCCGCGTCGGCGATCGGCGTGGCGGTCTTCGACAGATCGGGGAGTGCTGACATCGCGCCGAGCTGCGCGAGGACGTAGATCGCGGCGATGGCCAGCGTCCCGACCAGCAGCGCGCGCGGCAATTCCTTGCGCGGATTGCGGAACTCGCCCGCGAGCACGCCCATGTTTTCGAAGCCGGCGTACGCGAACAACATGAACAGCGCCGCTCCGCTCCAATCGGTGCCGGGACCGGGAAGGTGCATCGATGCGGGAATCGGATTGGACCGCCATGCGACGAGCGCGACGATGATGAAACCGACCAGCGGAATCAGCTTGCCGAGGGTGAAGACGTAGATCGAGGCAGCGCCGTATTTCACGCCGACGTAGTGGATCGCGGTGAGGATGCCGATCGAAATCACGATCACGGCGATGCGCGCGGTCGCGGTTCCCAACGAAGGGAAGATGCGCGCCAGCGACACGACGAAACCGTTCGACAACGCTGCCAGCGAGGTCACGCGCGCCAGCCAGTTCATCCATCCGGTCTCGAATCCAATGAAGTCGCCGAACGCGGTCTTCGCGTACAGATACGCGCCGCCCGGCTCGCTGAAGTGACTCGCGGCCTCGGCGAAACAGAGCACGAGGATGAAGACGGGAAGCGCGAAAATCAGCGGCGCCCAGAGCGAGAACGGGCCCAGCAATTTGTACGACTCGGTAGGCAGCAGAAACACGCCGCTACCGACGACGGCATTGATGCACATCGCCACCAGGCCCCAGAACCCGACGGCCCGGACGAGTTTCTCAGAGTTGTTGTCTTGCATGGACGAGCGGACGCGGCATTGTGCCACAGCGCTGATGGCGATGCGCGAACGGAGCGCTGGCGTCCCGCCTGCTGGCTTGGCTGCGTCTCGCTGCCAGCCTGGCAAGGTCGAAGATGTTGCTGATAACGAAGCGGCGTTGACGTCACGTTTGCGGTTAACAAGCGAATGTGGCGACTCTGGCGGGTTGGCAGCGAGACGCAGCCAGGCCAGCCGGCGGGGACGCAGCGCTCCGTTGCGACGAGGTATCGGTTGGAGCGATTGCTTATCGGAGTCGACGCCGCCGCGTTAGCGGCATCAAGAGGGTAGCCAGGGGTGCGAGCGCTTTTTGCGAGCACCCCTGGAAAATGGATGGTGTGGATTTGTGCCGCGTCAGCGGCACTCGAAGCGATCGCTAATCTGCATTTGCGCGCAGGTTCTTGTGCCGCTGACGCGGCACGAATTCAAAGCGCATCTCGAATCGAGGGGTGCTCGCAAAAAGCGCTCGCACCCCTCGCTACCTTCTGTGGCCGCTCCGCGGCGACAGTAGATAAGGCGCTAGGGTTTGTAGCCTCGTCCGCGCAACACCTGACCCGGCAACGCATTCGTCATGGCGCCGTCGCGCAGCACTACTCCGCCATTGACGATCACGTCGACGATTCCTTCGCTGAAGTGATGCGGATCTTCGTATGTCGAGACGTCGCGGATCTTCGCGGGATCGAAGACCACGACGTCCGCCTTCATGCCGGGACGGAGTACACCGCGGTCGGAGAGGTTCGTGCGGTCAGCCGCTTGCGACGTCGCCTTGCGCACCGCCTCCTCGAGCGTGAAGAGATGCTCGTCGCGAACGTAGTGGCCGAGCACGCGCGGGAAGGTGCCGTAGGCGCGAGGGTGGACGGCCTGGCCGGCGGCGCGCGACGCCGGAGTCGGGGAGCCGGAGTCGGAGCCGATGGAGACGAACGATTGCCGCAGCGCCGTCTGCACGTCGTCTTCCCGCATCGAGAAAAAGATCACGCTCGGCGAGCTGTTCGTGCCGGCGAAGAGCTGCATCATCGCTTCATCGGGCGCAACGTTCATCATCGCCGCGATCTCCTCGACGAAATGCTTCTCGTACTTTGAGAACTCAGGATTGCCGATGCGCGTGATGTAGATGCCTTTCGGGCCGCGCTTCGTGAACTGCGCCTGCAACGCGGTGGCGATGCGCGCGCGATCGGCCGGGTCGGCGAGACGTTTCTTGAACTCCGCATAGCCGCCTTCCAGCGACCAGTCGGGCGCGAGAGTCGAGAGCGACGTCGATGACGCCGCGTACGGATAGACATTCGCGGCCACATCCAGCCCCTCGGCACGCGCGGCGTTGATGCGCTCGATCACGTGCGGCATGCGGCCCCAGTTCGCGGCGCCGCCGGTTTTCAGGTGCCAGATATTGACCGGGATCTTCGCCTCGCGGCCGATCGTGAACGCCTCGTCGAGCGCGCTGTCGATGTGGTCGCCTTCGTCGCGGATGTGGCTGAAGTAAACGCCGCCGTGCTTCGCCGCGACGCGCGCGAGATTCACGATCTCGTCGGTGGTCGAATACATCGCCGGCAGATAGATGAGCGACGTCGACAGACCGATCGCCCCTTCGCGCATGGCCTGATCGACGATTCGCTCCATCTCGCGCATCTCGTCGGCGGTCGGAGGACGATTGACGTCGCCGATGACCATCTCACGCGGATTGTCGGCGCCGACGAAGAGCGCGAAGTTGATCGCGCTGCGATTCTTTTCGAGCAGCGAAAACCATTCGCCGAGAGTGTGCCACTTCGGACGGTTGGCTGGGTTGGCGGCGTCGATCTGGCGCTGGCTCACCGGCCCGGGCGAACTTCCTTCACCCGTCACCTCGGTAGTAATGCCCTGGCGCACCTTCGCTTCGAGATGCGGATCCTGAAACACGGAGTATTGCGATTGCCCGAGGAGGTCGATGAAGCCGGGAGAGACGATGTTGTCGTGGGCGTCGATCGTGTTCGCCGCGGTCACATTCGAAAGATCGCCGATGGAGACAATTGTGTCGCCGCGCACGCCGACGTCGCCGCGATACCACGGCGCGCCGGTGCCGTCGATGATCCGTCCGTTGATGATTTTCAGATCGAGCATGGCAGGTTTGGGAGCGGTGGCGCAGGCGGCGGTGAACAGCGCAAGTACGGCGACAACGAAGCACAGACAAGAGTGTCTGTGCCACATTCTGACCACTGACCCCTTGCCACTGACCACGTTCATCGCATTCCTTTCACGAGATCGTCGAACGTCTGCCGCTCGCGGATCAGCCGTCCGTCGTCGCCATCGACCAGCACCTCGGCCGGCAGCAGCCGCGCGTTGTAGAGCGACGCCATCGAGAATCCGTAGGCGCCGGCGTCGCAGAAGGCGAGGAGATCGCCGACATTCGTGCGATCGATCCTGCGCGTGATCGGATGGCCCGACGCATCGCGCGTGAAGACGTCGCCCGACTCGCACAGGTTGCCCGCCACGACGACGTCCTCGTGCATGGCCCCGAGATCAAATGTTTGCCGCAGCGAGGCCGGCGACGCATTCGTGGCGTTCACGATGTGGTGATACGCGCCGTACTTCGACGGCCGGACGAGATGATTGAATCCGGTATCGACGCCGATCCAGAACTGGCCGCCGCTGATGCGCTTCGACGTGACGCGCGAGAGGAGCGTGCCCGACTCGGCGACGAGGTAGCGTCCCGGTTCGAGGATCGCGTCGAGGTCGCGTGCACGCAAAAGCCGGTCGGCGATGCGCGTCAATTCCGCGCCATAGTCGTCGATCGGGAACTCGGCCGCACCGGGCTCATACGGCACCGAAATCCCGCCGCCGAAATTGATCCAGCGCAGGTTCGGGAAATCGGTAGAAAGATCGAGCAGCCGCCGCGCGGACTCGATCAGCGGCGCGATCGTGTCGATGCCCGAACCGATGTGCGCGTGCAGCCCGACCACCTTCCGCCCGCTGTCCTCGACCACCATGCGCGCCGATTCGACCTCGGCCAGATCGATCCCGAACTTCACGCCGCCGCCCGCGGTGACGACGTCGACATGATGTCCCGCGCCGATGTCGGTGTTGACGCGCAGCGCGATCGGATTCTGCAGATCGAGTGCGAGAATGCGGTCGATCTCCGACATCGAATTGACGTTGATGACGATCCGCTCGTCGCCGATGGCCCGAAGATCGTCGTCGGAAACATTCGAGCAGGTGAACCAGATGTTGTCGGGAGTGAAGCCGGCCTGCCGTGCGATGAAGATCTCGCCGGGGGATACGGCGTCGCAACCGAATCCCGCGCCACGCACGAGGTCGAGGATGGCCAGCGCGCCATTCGCTTTCATCGCGTAAAACGGACGGAAGGGGAGCGCGGAAAACGCGCGTCGCACGCGCTCGATCTGCCGCCGGATCACCTCGGCGTCGTAGACGTAGAGCGGCGATCCGTAACGGTTGATGAGATCGGGGGCGGAGACGTTGCCGATGTGGAGAGTGCGGTCGATGACGTGGATCATGCGCGGCGCGCGATTATAGGTTGGCCGGCACGGCCGGCGGCGCTGATTGCCCAAGGCTCAGCGTCCGAAGCCGTAACGAGGGCCGGTCGCGCAGGCCGGTTAGAATGGCGCATGCAGCAATACCTGCACCTCGTCCGCGACATCCTCGAAAACGGGACGCCGAAATCCGACCGCACCGGAACCGGCACTCTCAGCCTTTTCGGCCGCCAGCTTCGCTTCGACCTGGGCGCCGGCTTTCCGCTGGTGACCACGAAGAAAGTGCACCTTCGCTCGATCATCGTCGAACTGCTGTGGTTCCTTCGCGGCGACACGAACGTTCGCTATCTCAACGAAAACAAGGTCACGATCTGGGACGAATGGGCCGACGCGAACGGCGAGCTCGGTCCCGTCTATGGATATCAATGGCGTTCCTGGCCCGCGCCGAATGGTAATCAACAAGGCCATAAGAGTATTGACCAGATTTCGCAGGTCATCGATCAGATCAAAAAGAATCCCGACTCGCGGCGCCACATCGTCAGCGCCTGGAACGTCGCCGACATCGACCGCATGGCCCTCGCGCCGTGCCACGCGCTCTTCCAGTTCTACGTCGCCAACGGCAAGCTCTCCTGCCAGCTCTACCAGCGCAGCGCCGACGTCTTTCTCGGCGTTCCCTTCAACATCGCCTCCTACGCGCTGCTGACGATGATGGTGGCCCAGGTCTGCAATCTCGCGCCCGGCGATTTCGTCCACACCTTCGGCGACGTTCACCTCTACAGCAATCATCTCGATCAAGCCCGCGAACAACTGACCCGTGATCCACGTCCGCTACCGACGATGATGCTGAATCCGTCCGTGACGTCGATCTTCGACTTTCAATTCTCCGATTTCACGCTCGAGAACTACGACCCGCATCCGAGCATCAAAGCGCCGATTGCGGTGTAGGGGTGGTCAGCGCCTGTGTGGCACAGACACTCTTGTCTGTGCTGGTGAGGCTCGGGACGGCTGAGAAAATCAACCCTGCTGATCCAAAGTCGCTGCTCTTCAACATCAGACATGACACCTTGCCAAAGCACAGACAAGAGTGTCTGTGCCACACCGATCCCTTGTATTTGAAGAGGTGGCCGGTCTGTGCTCTGATCCGCGCCGCATGCGGATCTCTTTCCTCGTCGCGGTCGCGACCAACGGCGTCATCGGCCGTGACGGCAAGTTGCCGTGGCATCTCTCCGGCGATCTGAAACGGCTGAAGGCGCTGTCGATGGGGCATCACGTGGTCATGGGCCGCAAGACCTTCGACGAGATCGGACGCAAGCCGCTGCCGGGACGGACCAACGTCATCATCAGCCGCTCGCCGATCGAGCCGCAGGAGAACGTCGTGCCGGTAGCGACGATCGATGAGGCCTTCGCCGCCATTCCGCCGAGCGAGGACGAGCTCTTCATCCTCGGCGGCGCGGAGATCTTCCGACAGACCATGCATCGCGCCACGCGCATGTACGTCACACAGGTCCACGCCGACGTTCGCGGCGACACCTACTTCCCCGAGTTCGACGACGTCAACGAATGGAAGCTCACCGATCGCGAAGATTTCGAAGCCGACGCGAAGAACGACTATCCCTACTCGTTTCTGACCTACGACCGCATCGCGCCGGCCATCCATCCCATCGCAGAGGAGGGGTAGCATGCGCGCCGGCCTTAGAATGACGGCGGCGGACTGCGATGATGGCACTGGAAATCGACACGAGCGTGATCAGCGATTTTTGCCGAAGGAATCACATCCAGCGGCTTTCGCTCTTCGGCTCGACACTTCGCGGGGAGCAAACAGCCGCTAGCGACGTTGATCTCCTCGTACAGTTCGATCCTGAACACATCCCCGGCTACTTCCGGCTCGTGGCGATGGAGGAGGAACTCTCAGCGATCTTCGGCCGGAAAGCCGATCTGCGGACGCCGCAGGAGCTGAGCCGGCACTTCCGCGACGAAGTTTTGCATAACGCGAGACCGCTCTATGCAGCCGAGTGAAGACGAACGGCTTCAGCACATGCTCGACGCGGCGCGCGAAGCCATCGAGCTTCTCGGTGATGCGACACCCGATGATGTTCTTGAAGAACGAAGGCTTGCGCTTTCGCTGGTGAAGCTCATCGAACTGGTTGGCGAGGCAGCCAGCCACGTCTCCGCCTCGCGCCGCGCGGAGATTGCGGGAGTTGATTGGGCGAAAGCGATCGCCACCCGCAATCGGCTCATCCACGGCTATCACGACATCGATCACTCCATCGTCGTGCAGACGATTCGCGAAGACTTTCCTCCCATCGTTGCTGCCTTGCAGGCCGCGCTGCAATAACTTCGGTAGCATGCGCGCCGCATGTGGCGGCTGCTGCGCACCAATCGCGATTTCCGGCTGCTCTACTTCGGGTCGTTGATCTCGCTCGGCGGTGACTGGTTTCTGACCGTCGCGCTGCTCGACCTCGTCCTGCAACTGACCGGCTCGGCCACGCTGGCGTCGCTGATGCTGCTCTGTCAGACGCTGCCAATTTTTCTGGCTACTCCGATTGCCGGACGCGCCGTCGACCGCCTCGACCGGCGCAAGCTGATGATCGTCGTCGACGTCCTGCGCGCCGGCGCGTGCCTGCTGCCGCTCTTCGCGCGGACGCCGGCGCTTCTGCCGTTCGCGTACGCGGGCGTGATCGCGATCTCCATCGGTTCGGCGTACTTCGAGCCGGCCTCGCAAGCCGCGCTGCCGAACATCGTCGGCGCGGATGACCTGCACGTCGCGAACGTCCTGATGGGATCGACGTGGGGGACGATGCTCGCGGTCGGCGCGGCCCTCGGCGGCGCGGTGACGATGCGATTCGGACGCGATGTCTCCTTCATCGTCGACGCGCTCAGTTTCGTCGCCTCGGCGGCGATCCTCTGGCGGATGCGCGCGTCGTTCGCCGAGGAACGGCATCAGGAGCATCCGCCGCTGATGGAGTCGGTGCGCGAGACGTTGCGCTACACGAAATCGCATCCGCGCGTGCTGGCGCTGCTGACATCGAAAGGCGGCTACGGCCTCGGCGCGGGAGTCGTGGCCATGCTCAGCGTTTTCGGGAAAGAGATCTTCCGCGCCGGAGCGTTCGGAATTGGATTGCTCTTCGCCGCGCGCGGCCTCGGCGCGCTGCTCGGACCCTTTCTGCTTCGCGCCGTCGGCTCACGGCGCGACGATCTGCAATATCGACTGATCGGTCCGGCTGTGCTCGTCTTCGGCATCGGCTACATGTGCCTCGGCCTGTCGCATTCGCTGCTGTTCGGTTCGATCGCCGTCTTCGCCGCGCACCTCGGCGGCGGCGCGCAGTGGCAGACCTCGACCTATGGCTTGCAGCGCGAAACGCCCGACTGGATTCGCGGCCGCGTCTTCGGCGCCGACTACGGTTTTGTCACGTTGACGATGGCCATCTCCAGCCTCGGAGCCGGCATCGCGTCCGACCGTTTCGGACCGACGATCGCCACGGTGGGCGTGGCATCGATCGCGATTCTGTGGGGATTGGTTTGGGGCGGTTGGACTTGGCGGCTATGGCGATAGCTAAGCTGCATCGGCGACAGCCAGCATCTCCGATTCGCGTTTGCTGCGCCTGATCCCCATCGTCCACGGCACGATCGTCTTCGGGATGCAGATCAGGAAGTAGACGCCCCCCGCGAACCTCGCCAGCGCACTGTGCGCCAGAATGATCGAGATCATGCCGAACAACCCCATGAAGAAATTGTCGTAGACGCGCTCCAGCGTGTCGATTTCTTCGACGGCGTTGAGTTGCAGTTCTTTCCGCCGCTGCCAGGCGTGGCCGTACATGGCCGCGAGAATCCAGAACACGGATGTCACGCCGATGCCATAGATCGTGTAGAGAAACGGCGCGCCCGAGGCGGGCACGTCGCTGGGATGCCCGAGGATCTGGTTTGCGAACAACGTGAACATGTACTTCAGTGGGTAGACGTAAAAGAGGATCACGAACAGCAACAGCGTGTTCAGGAACATCGTCGGCTTATCGTGCAGCGCGTAACGCTTGTAGAAGTGATGGTGCTCGAACCAGATGTCGATGAAGATCCAGAAGCAGATCGCAAACGGGAGAAAGCCGCGCAGCATCTCCAACATCTGTTCGTACGTTTTCGGCGCTTCGAGCGAGACGACGAGCAGCGAGATGGCGAAGCCGAAGATGACGTCGCTGAACGCCTCGATGCGCGACACTTCGTGCGCGCGATTGCGGAACGGGATGGCGTGCGGCATCGGCAGATTCTAGCGTGCTAAAGTCCGCGGCCATGATTTCCCGGGCCTACGAAGGCCATTCTCCGCGCATCGGCGACCGCGTTTTCATCGCCGAAAATGCCACGCTGATCGGCGACGTGACCCTCGGCGACGATTGCTCGATCTGGTACGGCGCCGTGCTGCGCGGCGACGTGCATTCGATCAAAATCGGCGCGCGGACGAACATCCAGGACAACTGCGTTTTGCACGTCACGAACGGAACGCACGCGATCGAGATCGCCGAGGAAGTCACGATCGGGCATGGCGTCATCGCGCACGGATGCAGCATCGCGCGCGGCGCGCTGATCGGCATGGGTTCGCGCGTGCTCGACGGTGCGAAGGTCGGCGAGCTGGCGCTGATCGGCGCCGGCGCGTTGGTCAGCGAAGGGATGGAAATCCCGCCGCGCACGCTGGCCGTCGGCGTCCCCGCGAAAGTGAAACGCGACCTGCGGATGGACGAGATCGCGCGGCTGGAACAGTCGTGGCGGAACTACATGGAGTACAAGGAGAAGTACTTGAAACAGTAGATTAGTGGATTAGTAGATCAGTAGATCAGGACAAACCGTTCCGACGCACACTGATCTACTAATCTACTGATCCACTGATCGACTAATCATGCGAACCTACGCGGGCACACTCGACAAATCCCACGCCGGAACCACCACCGCCATCGCCGGATGGGTGCAGAAGCAGCGCGACTTCGGCGATCTCGTTTTCATCGACGTTCGCGACCGCAGCGGAATCGTGCAGGTGGTCGTCGACCGGTCGAAAGGCGCCAGCGAAGCGTTGCTCGCGAGCGCGAAAGAGCTGCGCTCCGAGTACGTCGTGCGCATCGAAGGCGAAGTGCGCGAGCGGTCCGAATCGACGAAAAATCCGAAGATGTCGACGGGCGAGGTCGAAGTCGTGGCCACGTCGATCGAGCTGCTCAGCCGCGCCGAGACGCCGCCCTTTCCGATCGACGATGACGTCGATGCCGCGGAAGACCTGCGCCTCAAGTATCGCTACCTCGACCTTCGCCGGCCTGCGCTGACGCGAAACATCGTCCTGCGCGACCGCGTGGCGCACGGCGTCCGCGATTACATGCACCGCCAGGGCTTCCTCGAAATCGAAACGCCGATCCTGACGAAGTCGACACCCGAGGGCGCTCGCGACTACCTCGTGCCGAGCCGCGTCCACAACGGAACGTTCTACGCGTTGCCGCAGTCGCCGCAGATTTTCAAACAGCTGCTGATGGTCAGTGGACTCGATCGCTACTACCAGATCGCGCGCTGCTTCCGCGACGAAGACCTGCGCCGCGACCGCCAACCCGAGTTCACGCAGGTCGACATCGAGGCGTCATTCATCGACGAGGAGTTCGTTTTCGGACTCATCGAAGGAATGTTCGCCGAGGTTTTTCCGCTGGCTGGGATTCCGATCACGACGCCGTTCCCGCGCATGGGATGGCAGGAGGCGATGGATCGTTTCGGGATCGACCGCCCGGACACGCGCTTTGGAATGGAGCTGATCGACATTACGACGACTGCCAAGACGATCGAGTTCGCTGCATTTCGCGAAGCGGAAACGGTTCGCGCCATCGTCGTGCCGGGCGGCGCGTCGTTGTCGCGCAAACGGATCGATGATCTAACCGAGGAGGCGAAGAAGCTCGGCGCATCGGGATTGGTGTGGATCAAGTTCGATGCGCAGCGCGGATCGTCGATCAAGAAGTTCCTCGACGATGCCGCATTCGATTCGCTGCGCAACGCATTGCACGCGAACGAAAACGATCTCGCGCTGATCGTGGCCGGCAAGACCACGCGCGTGTGGGACGTGCTTGGATCGCTGCGACTCAAACTCGGCAAAGAGCAGAACCTCATCCCCGCCGATCGCTGGGATTTCCTCTGGGTCGTCGATTTTCCGCTCTTCGAATGGGACGAGGAGAGCGGGCGCTTTTTCGCGCGTCATCATCCATTCACCTCACCGCGCCTTGCCGACGTCGACAAGATCGAAAGCGATCCCGGCGCCACGCTGGCCCGCGCGTACGACGTGGTGATGAACGGCCTGGAGCTAGGCGGCGGCTCGATCCGCATCAACAGGCCCGAGTTGCAATCGCGGATGTTCCGCGCCCTCGGCATCAGCGACGACGACGCGCGCGAGCGCTTCGGCTTCCTCATCGACGCCTTCCGCTACGGCGCCCCTCCGCACGGCGGCGTAGCCCTCGGCTTCGACCGCATGGTCATGCTCATGGCCCGCGCCGAGTCGCTCCGCGAGGTGATCGCCTTCCCGAAGACCGCGCGCGCGCAGGATCTTCTCAGCGAAGCGCCGTCGCGGGTTGATGAGAAGCAGTTGGATGAACTCGGCATTCGCCTCAAAACCTAATCCGCAGATTACGCAGATGGACGCAGATTAGACTTGGGCGAGTAATGCAGCCCTTCATCACCATCCGCCAATCATCCGCGACGTATCCCGTTTACGTCGGGCGCAATCTGTTCGACGACATCCGTTCGCTGATCCCGAGACGCGGACGGATCTTCGTGATCACGTCGACGGTGCTTCGCGATCGCTTCGGCGAACAGATTGCGGCCACGCTCGACGCCGACATCATTGCCATGGAGGAAGGGGAGGCGCACAAGACGCTGGAGACGGCGAACGACGTCATCACGCAACTGCTCGATCGCGGCGCGAAACGCGATTCGATGGCGGTGGTCGTCGGTGGCGGCATGGTGGGTGACACAGCCGGCTTCGCGGCGTCGATCTTCCTGCGCGGCATCGATCTCGTTCACGTTCCCACCACGCTCCTCGCGCAGGTCGACAGCTCCCTCGGCGGGAAGCTCGCCGTCAATCACGCCAAGGGGAAAAACCTGATCGGCAGTTTCTATCCACCGCGCGCGGTGATCTCCGACCTCTCCACGCTCGACTCGCTGCCACGGCGCGAGATTCTGAGCGGACTCTTCGAGGCACTGAAAGGGGGTGTGATCGGCGACGCGTCGCTCTTCGAGTTGCTCGAATCGCCGCCTGATTTCGATGTCGAGCAGGTCGTGCGCAAAGCCATCCGCGTGAAAGCGGAGATTGTCTCCGCCGATGAAAAGGAAGCCGATCTGCGCCGCCTGCTCAACTACGGCCACACCATCGCGCACGGCATCGAGGCGGCGCTCGACTACCGCGGCCTCACGCACGGAGAAGCCGTAGCGTGGGGGATGATCGGCGCGAACGCGATCGCCGTCCACCGCGGCATTCTCGATCGCGCGGTCGCGGCCCGGATCGAGCGCGCCATCCGCGCCTGGAATCCGTCGCCGCTTCCCGACGGCATCGATCGCGACGCCATCCTTGCCGCCACGGAGCACGACAAAAAAAACACCGGCAGCCAGCGCGTGATGGTTTTCCCGCGCGCGATCGGCCATTGCGAAGTCTCCTCCGATGTGACGGAAGACGAGATCGCGTTCGGCGTTGACGCGGTGTTGGAAAGCTAACCGCCGCGCCTGATCGCAGTCCAATCCCGCGACATGATCCGACGCCTCGTTTGCGCGCTTACCCTCACCATCGCCGCTTCCGCCAGCGCCACTGATTGGAATTCTGATCTCGATCTGCTTCGGCGTGAGCTGCCGAAGATGCATCCGAATGCGTTTCATGCGACGACCGCCGAGGCGTTTGATGCAGCGATTGAGAAATTGAAAAGCGAGGCACTGACGCTGCCGCCGCACGTGGTCGTCGCGGAGATCGCGCGCATCGTTGCGTCGATCGGCGACGGCCACACGCGGCTGACGATTCCTGTCGATCCGAGCTCGGGCTTCTTTCTCGGACATACGACGACGCCGCTGCCGGCGGACGATGCGCTTCGTTTTCATCCGCTGCCGGTGCGCTTCTATCGCCACGCCGATGGGCTCTTCGTCACCGCGGCCGAGAATGCATTCCTACGTGGCCGACGCGTCCTTCGCCTCGGCACAATGACCGCGGATGAAGCGATCGCTGCGATGCTGCCGTTCGTCTCCGCCGACAACGACAGCGGCCGCAACCTCGGCGTCGCGGAGATGCTGGCCATCCCGGAGATGCTTCATGCCGCCGGCATCACCGTCGATGCGAAGAGCGTGGAGATTGTGACGGATGGCGGCACGTACACGCTCGTCGCAGCCCCGTTTGGAACGGCTGCGCCTTGGGTGGCCAAGGACGATGGCCGCAAGTTCGGATTCACATACCGCGACGGCATCGTCCATGCCGTCATCGACGAAATCGGCAATGAGAAGAATGAGACGTTCGCCGCGTTCGCAATCCGGCTGATGGCCTTTGTGCACACACATCACGTCGACGCGCTGGTGCTCGATCTTTGCCGCAATCCGGGCGGCAACGGCGCGTACAACAAGGCGCTGGTCCATGCGCTGATCCGCGAGCCGAAGTTCCGCGAGCCTGGACATCTCTTCGCCCTCATCGGCCGGCGAACCTTTTCCGCGGCCACGATGCTCTGCAATGAACTCGAGAAGCACACGAACGCCTTCTTCGTCGGCGAGATGAGCGGCGGAAAGCCGGTCGGTTGGGGCGATTCAAAAAAACTGCTCCTGCCGTCGAGCGGATTGACGGTCCGCGTGTCGTCGCTCTACTGGCAACAGACCGACCCTCGGGACGCGCGGCCGGGCATTGGCGTCGAGATCGACGCGCCACCGACGTCCGCCCATCCTGACGCCGCGTACGAACGCGTCGTGGACATCATCCAGCGCTCGCGAAAGCCGGGCACGCTCGACGGGACGTGGAAGGGAACGATGCTCATCGAGTGGGAGAGGGTCCCGGTGGAGATCGTCGATCGCCGGCTTCGGATCGCAGACCTGAAAATTGAAACTAAGCCGATTCCGCGATCCGCTCACGTCAATACGACAGCGAACGCCATGAAGTTCGACATTCGCATCGGCGACGGTGTCGCCTTCGGGACCGTGACAACCGCGGAGGGATTGGTCTTTCCGATGATTGTCGATCGGCTCAGACCAGGCGGTCCAGAACCTCGCGAGGCACGCGCGCGCGAAGATGCGGATACGCTTCGATGAGACGTCCGATATCGGCGAGATCCTTCTGACGCTTCGTGCCGCGGCGAGTCTCATCGAGAAACGCCCATAGCTTGCCCTGCAGGACGTCCTCGACGGCCGCGACCTGCAACGTGATGCCGAGAACTTCGCGTGGCGTTGCGTGCGGCACGAACGCGGCGTAGCGGGGATCGGTTTGAATCTGCACGCGAAGCTGCGAGCCGGCGGCGCTGGCGTTGATGCTGTGCGGAAATTGTTCGACGTGAAAGCGTTCTGAAAGAAGCTGTTTTACGCGGCCGATATCCTCCGTGATGACGGCGACATCCAGATCGAGATCGATCAGAGGTTCGGCGTACGCATTCACAGCATGGCCATCAACGACGCAGTATCGGATGGCGCCGTCGGTGAGCAACGACAGAAACGCATCGAGAAAGTCAGCGCGATCCCGCGTCACCGCTTTCCAGAATGCGAACGCGTGCATGCATTCTCTTACGCCGCGCGCGTCACCGGCAGCTTGAGCACCATGCTCGTGCCGACGCCTTCGATCGATGCCACCGTCACCTCGCCGCCGTGCGCTTCGACGACCTGCTTCACGATGTAGAGGCCGAGACCGGTGCCGCCGCCGCCGCGGAGGGACTTGTTGCCGGACTGCTTGTACTTGTCCCAGATCTGCTGGAGCTCGGCCGCCTTGATGCCCATGCCGGTGTCGGTCACCGTGATCACAATCGACTCGGGGATCTCATCCTTGCGTACGATCTGTGCGCCGACGGAGATCAGCCCTTTTTTCGGTGTGAATTTCAGCGAATTCGAGATCAGATTGATCACCGCCTGCGTCAGTTTTTCGACGCTGCCGATGATCTGCGGGACGTCGCGGCCGTGCGCGGAGAGAAGGAAGACCTCGTCGCGCGATGCCACGCTCTGCAGGCTGCGCACGGCGCGCTTGAGCAGGCCGGCGATGCGCACCGGCTCCTGCTCCACGGCGAAGCTGCCGGACTGGATCTTCGAGAAGTCCATGATCTCGTTGATCAGGCTCATCATCCGTTCCGACTCGCGCTGCGCCTCGGTGAGCAGATCCGTTTGAAGCGTGTCGAGCTTCGAATCCTGCGACAGCACGAACTCCAGCGTTCCCTGGATGCCGGACAGCGGTCCGCGCAGGTCGTGGACGATCTGCGCGGTGAAGTCGGATTTGGCCTGCTCCGCCTCGCGCTGCAACGTCACGTCCTCGAACCAGAGTGCGACGGCGGGCGTGGCGTAATCGTCGGCCTGAATGATCTTGTCGATGCGATAGGTGCGGCCTTCGATGTCGACGTCGAGCGAGCGATGCGCCTCGGCATCGAGGAAAAAGCCCTGCAGCCAGCCTCGTTCACCGGCCACCGCGCGCGCGGCCTGCGTCAGCCATTCCTTCGCGTCGGTGCCGAACGTTGCCTCAAAGGCTTCATTGCGCCATTCCACGCCGCCGTGTTCGTTGACGATAGCGATCGGCGTTTTCAGATGTCTGGCGATGACGTACTTTTCGTCTACATTCATTGCGGCACCGTGATCGCGCGCTCGTGCTGGAGCTTGGCGAGCGTGAAGAGCGTCGTGAACTGATCGAAGGGACTGAGGATCAGCAGTTTCTGCAGGTCGAGGCGGCCGTCGATGAGCGACATCAGGTAGCCCTCCTGCGCGGTGAGGTTGAAGCGGTCGAAGTTCGACAGGAACTCCGCGGTCAGCTTCGGGATGGAGTGCCACCCTTTCGGATGGCAGAGAAAATCGCGGACGATCGTGTTGCGCAGGATTTCGGTGTAGCCGCGCAGCGAGAGGTCGTCGGGATACGCGCTGCGCGCTTCGACGAGCTTGAGGTACGTATGCCAGGCGCCGTGCTGGGCGATGGAGTCCGCGACCAGGCGGCTCCAGTCGGCCGTAGCCGGCGCCGTAGGGGAGGGAGCAGAAGACATTGAGGGCATTCTAATCTGCGCCACACAGACAAGAGTGTCTGTGCCACACCATCTGCGGATAAACTCTCAATCCGTGTCCGCGCGCCGCAAATCGAAATTAATCCTTCTAGGCATCGCCATCATCCTCGGCATCCCGGGCGGTTTCCTGCTCGCGCACGCCATCCGCGTGCCGCTGGTGAAATCGCTGGAGAACTATCAGCCGGCCATCATCACGCGCATCTACGACCGCAACGGGATCGGATTCGCCGAATACTCGATCCAGAAGCGCATTGTGGTCGCGAAGCGCGACATGGCGCCGGCGTTGGTGCAGGCCGTCGTGGCCACCGAGGATGCGGACTTCTATCACCACGGCGGCATCAATCCGAAGGCGATCTTCCGCGCGGCATTGAAGGACATCATCGCGCGCAAGAAGGTCGAAGGCGCGTCGACCCTCACGCAGCAGCTCGCCAAGCAGGTTTTTCTCACGCCGGCGAAGGATTTCCGGCGCAAGATCAACGAGGCCTTTCTCGCCGTCGACATCGAGAAGAATTTCACCAAGGACCAGATCTTCGAGCTGTACGCGAACCAGGTTTACCTCGGCCACGGCGCGTACGGCGTTGAGGCCGCGTCAAGGCTCTACTTCGGCAAGCACGCGAAGGATTTGACCGTTCCCGAGGCGGCCATGATAGCGGGATTGATCCGGGCGCCGATGTACTACAGCCCGATCACGCATATGGATCACGCGGTGGCGCGGCGCAATCACGTGTTGCGGCGGATGTACGAAGAGCGTTACGTCACCAAGCAGCAGTTTCAGCAGGCCGCGAATGCGCCGATCGTCCTCGGCACGTACAAAGAGGAAGCGCCGCGCGTGGGCGCCTATTTTTCGGAAGAGATTCGGCAGTACATCGAGCGGAGCGACAAGTTCGGCGTCGAGAATCTCTACCAGCGCGGACTGAAGGTTTACTCGACGCTCGACCTGCGCATGCAGATCGCCGCGGAAACGGCACTGCAGCGCGGATTGCGGCGATGGGACCGGCGACGCGGATTTCGCAAGCCGGCGCGGAATCTCGTGACCGAGGGGATCGATCCGAACGCGTACAAAGATCCGAGCTGGTCGAACGACGCGTACGTTCCCGACAAGCTCTATCCCGCCGTCGTCATGGCTGTCGACAAAAACGGCGTCACGGCGCGTGTCGGAAAAGACTCGATGACGCTTCCCGCGACGTCGTTCGCCTGGACGCAGCGCAAGACGATGGAAGGGACGCTCAAGACCGGCGACATCATCTACATCCGTCAGGACGAAGACGCGAAGACGCATGCGAAGAAGTGGATGCTCGATCAGTTGCCGCAGGTGCAGGGCGCCGTGGTCATCCTCGACGTCAAGACCGGCGAGGTGCGCGCGCTGGTCGGCGGCTACGACTTCCAGATGTCGAAGTTCAATCGCGCCATTCAATCGCGGCGGCAGACGGGATCGTCGTTCAAGCCGTTCGTCTACGGCGCGGCATTCGAGAAGGGACTCACGCCGGCGGATACGGTTTTCGACGAGCCGGTGGCGATCCCGGTCGGCAATCAGATTTACTCGCCGAAGAATTACTACGGCAAGTACGCGGGCATCGTGACCATTCAGCGCGCGCTGGAGCTGTCGATCAATGTGCCGGCGGTCAAGACGTGGATGATGGTCGGCGCGAATCACGTCGTCGATTTCGCGCATCGCTGCGGCATCACCTCCGACATCCCACGCTATCCGTCCACGGCCCTCGGCGCGGCGGGTGTGTCGCCGATCGAGATGGCCGGCGCGTACAACGTTTTCGCGAATCAGGGCGTCTACGTGAAGCCGCGCCTGGTGCGCAAGATCGTCGATCAGACCGATCGCGTGCTCGAGGAACAGCTGCCGGAGTTGTCCGAGGCGACGCAGGCGCAGGTGGCGTTCGAGCTGGCGCACGTGATGCGCGGCACGATCGACCGCGGCACGGGCTACGAGGCGCATGTTCTTCCGCCGCCGCTGGCCGGAAAAACGGGAACGACGAATTCGTACACCGATGCCTGGTTCCTCGGATTTTCGCCGGAGTACACAATCGCGGTCTGGACCGGTTACGACGACCCAAGCCGCTCCCTTGGCGGCGGCGCGACCGGTGCGGAAGTGGCGCTGCCGATCTGGATCGACATCGTGAAGCAGCTCGACACGCTGAAGCTGCGGACGTCGCGTCCCGAGTTCGACATTCCGCCCGGAATCATCATGGCCCCGATGGATCTGAAGAGCGGCCGCCGCGGCATCGGTCCCTGCGAACGCGTGATCACCGAGGCCTTCATCGCCGGCCAGGAGCCGGACAAGGATTGCAGCGGCGCGACGGTGGCCGTCAGCAAGCTGCCGTACTACCTGCAGAAGCCGTTCTATCAGCCGAAGGAGCTCGAGCCGACGCAAGCCGTCCCCGACGCCTCCGCGCGATCCGGCGAAGGCGCGGAATCGCCGGCGCCGAATGTCGATGAGGGTCCGAAGACGGCCGTCCCTCCGCCGACGACGACGACAGCGCCACCGGCGACGACAACCGCACCGCCGCCACCGCCCGCGACGTCAACGTAGCGCCGACGGCCCGTCGGCTGGACCGCCAGCGGTTCGCTGGCGCGTCACACATTGCCGCCGAGCCGGCGGCGGTCCAGCCGGCCAGCGGCCGGCGTTACGATGTTCAATCCGAGGCGGCTGTCGCTGTCCCATCCTGGATCACGCGATCGGCAACACTTCGCAGGCGATCGATCAGGCCGTCAAATGCGGCTTGCCGCGCACCGTGCGTTGTCGGCGAAACGCCGCCGTACGTTCGTGCCTGCAGGTCCCGTGAGCGGCCGAGGATTTCGATGCGGAAATCGGTGTACATCGGAGCGTAGAGATTTTCCGGCAGCGTGGCAGGATCGGCTTCTCGCAGCGCGGACGCGAGCTGCGCGAATTCAGCGTCCGTGAGAACGAGGCGGCGCGGGGGGCCGTAGCCGTTCGTGAATCCTCGCGCGACCGCTTCGCGTCCGCGCAGGCGCAGCAGAAAGCCGCGTTCTGTTGGCGTGAGGCGATCGTCGCGACGCTGCACGGTCAGTCGAATCGTTTCCGGCGGAATCGCGCCGGAGGCGAGTCGCGACAATGCATCCGCGAGATTGTTGACGGTCACGCCGCCTCGGCTTGCGCGTTCGGTGATGGTGATGATCTCCGCCGCCAGAATCGCAAGTGCCTCCGACTGCGGTCCCTGCTCGATCTGCACGACGCTTTTGCCGATGCGGTCAACGTCAACGGTGACGCGCCCCTGCATCTTCATGAAATCGCTGTCGGCTTCGCCGAAGCGCGAAGGCATCGCGGCGAAACGGGACTGCTCGATCGCACGGACGATGGCCCGAAGATCGGAGCCGGAGAGGCGCGCCGCGATGCGATCGTCGTAAATCGCGGCGCCGCTTCCGTACACCTCGGCGGTCGTCATCGCGCCGCTGCGGACCCAATCGACGCGCACGCGCAGACCCGAGGGCGCGGCACCGCGGTTCATCTGTTCGATTGCGCGCTGCAACGCCTCGTTCGTGCCCGGACGTTCCTCGGATTCTTCGCGAGCATCGCGGTCGATCGTCGAGCAATGCAGGGCGGCGAGGACGGCGATGAAAATCAGGAAGCGAGTGCGCATGCAAAACGTGCGGCCTGCCTCCGGTCCGTGAGGCAGGCCGCAACTCCCATCATCGCTCAGCGCGCGACCTGCGGCGTCGTCGCCGTGAAGATCGACACCGGGCCGACGGCGAGGTTCACCGTCTTCACGATGTACATTCCGGCATCCGTGACCGGAACGTTGAACGACGCGATGCCGGTCGTCGACGTGGTCGTGCCGAGGACCGCACCGGCGGGGCTGAGCAGAATGATCTGCATCGGCGCGCCGAGGCTGTTGTCGGCGTAGACGCTGAGCGACTGCACGCCGGGCGGGACGGCCACGCTCTGCAGCAGCGCCTCGGACGGACTGGCGGTTGCGCTGCTGGAAGTCGTGGCGCCCGGTCCGGACGCTGGTTTGGACGTGATGACGGCCGACTCGACGCAGAAGCCGTCGACGTAGGCCACGCCCTTGGTATTGCGAAGCTCGATCGTGTGATTGCCGGCGCCGAGCCCTGCGTAGCGCGCGCTGAAGCCGAACGACGGGTCGCGCGTCGCGCCGGCTCCAACGAAGTTGATCGTCTCGCGGAATGCGTTGTCGACATAGACGTCGGCCGAACCGCCGGATGCGCTCTTCGCGTAGTTGTACGTGATCGCGCCGGTCGAACCGGCAGGAACGTTGAAGCCGAGGGAGACGGAGGTTCCAGTTGTTTTTCCGGCCTGCATGCGGAAGTGGCCGCCGCTGGCTTTCGTATCGCTGATCAGGTGCCAGCCGTTCGCGTACGCGATCTGCGGATCGTTGTCATCGAGACAATTGACCGTCGGCGGCATCGGACACGCGCCGCTGCCGGCGGTTACGTTGTCGACGAGGCCGAAGACCTTGACGCTGTAGCCCGGGCAGATGCCGCCTTCGTTGACGTCGCTGAGGACGACGACGAAGTTGTGGCCGGCGGGAACTTCGAACGAGAAGGAGTGGAAGCCGGCGTCGGGACTCTGACCGGCGTCGGCGAGGTAATTCGCGCAGAGGTTCTGCGGATCGTAGCTGTCGAGGTACGCCGAGGCCAGGATTTGATTCGTGCCGCTGCACGATGCCTCGGCGTCGACGTTTACGGTCACACACGCGGTGACATCGGAAGCGTTCGTGAACGTGTACTGATCGAAGGAGCGGTTGCCGGTGCCGAGTGCGGCGGGACACGCTTTCGCCGATGCGCAGGAACTGGCCACGCTGTTGCGGCCGAGGCGCGCGGCCTGCTGTGCGTCGTCGGCGGTGATGGCGCCGGTCCTGGTAATCGCGGCGGCAGGGCAGGTGGGAACGCTGAACGAGGTCGTCGAACCGCCCTGATCGGAGGCGATGGTCAGCGTGAAGTCGATCGGAACGCCGCAGCGGAAACCGTCGGCCGAGGAGGTGGAAACGGAAAACGGCACCGTCGATGCTTTCGAGCCGTCGCGCGCGATCGTGCCGTACGTTGCCTTCGGCTGGTTCACGGTCACGCCGGGCGTTGACGTCGTGAGCGTCGCGCTGACGCCGGTGGCGATCGCGCAGCCGACGTTGGCGACGCTGACCGCGACCTTGACGCATTCGTCGCGATTGATCGCGCCGTTGTTGCTCGCGCCGCTGTCGTCGATCGTCGACGACGCGAAGGTGAGTTTCGGCGAGCCGGTCAGGCAGAAGTTGCGCGATGCGGTGCCATTCGCGGCGACGGTGACGCTCTGCGATGCCGACGGCGCGCAAAGGCGCAATGGCGCGGACGCGGAGACGGTGTAGCTGCCCGGCGGAACGATGATCGAGTAGCGGCCGGCCGAATCGGTCGCGCCGGAGAATCCGTTGCTGACGCTGACCAGCGCGTTCGATACCGGCGCTCCGGTGACGCAGTCGGTGACGACGCCATTGATCACGCCCTGCGCCGGCGCCGTGCAACTCGAATAGCGGAAGGTCCCGATGCGCGTCTTCCAGTTGAACTGCCCTTCGCCAGGCAGATACTCGGCCGTGTACCAGAACGTGCAGCCGTCGAACGGATCGACGGTCATCGTGCTGTAGTCGCCCCAGCGATTGCCGGTGGCGATCTGCGTTCCGGCGCTGGCCTTCATCAGAATCTCCGGCCCCAGAACGCCGGGCGGATCGCTGGCCAGACGGCCGGCGACGTCGATCTCGGGGAAGAGCGTGGAGCTGGTCTTCGTGTAGCCGACCAGCATGTTGCCGCTGTTGTCCATGGCTGCCGAAGCCATGAAGCGATGATCGACGTTCGGCGCGGCGCCGGTCCAGGTGCTTTGCTGGACGATCGTCGGCGTCGTGCCGGGATTCCGCAGTTCGTACCAGCGGACGCCGGCCTGGTGCGCGGCGGCATTGACGGTGTGATTGAGAACGAGCGATTCGTGATCGCCGAAATTGCGGTAGGCGACGCGGTACATCAGGCGGTCGGAGACGCCGTCCAGCCAGTAGTCGACGGGCGTGTACGGCGCGCCGTTCGCGTCGGTGGCGGCCGGCATCGGCTGCGGAACGCATGGACGCGCGCCCGCGCCGAGGGCTACGTTCGTGGCGATGGTGATCGGAAGAAACGCCGTGCACAGCTCGCCGTTGAACGGAGCGCCGGACGCATCGACCGGCCCGGTGACGACGAGCGAAGGTGCGGCACCCCACGTCGTCTTCACTTTCCAGACGTGAACGCCGTAGCCAAGCGCGCCGTCGATATCGGGACCGGCGTGCTGCAGGATGTACTCGGGGGATCCGGGCGGCGGCGGCGTGAGGCTGTCGAGATCGGCCGGCAGCGCGCCCCAGTAAATGAGTGCGCCGGGAACGCTCTCGCCGAAGCCGTGGAATTGGAACGTGGCCGGGAGGCCGGCCAGCATCCGTTGGCGATCGAAGACGTAGAGGCCCTGTTCGCTCGTGCTGGTTCCAAACTGGTGCGTGGTGACGTAGTACCCGTCGGGCCAGACGCCCATATGCGGATAGTCGACGAAGAGCGCCGGATCGGCGTCGGTCGAGGTGCGGAAGTCGTAGAGGTAGTAGGAGCCGAGCGGGTCGCCCGTCATCGAGACCGCCACGCATTGATGCGAGAAGGAGCCGTCGGTGGCGAACACGGCGAACTGCGTGAGGATCCAGCGGTCGGCCAGGATGTCGTACTGGACGAGCGGATCGCCGTCGTTATGCGTCGCGCACGTCCCGCCGAGGCTCTGGAAAAGCGTGTTGCCCTTGACGGGGCCGTAGAGCAGCTTGCCGCTCTTGTCGTAGACGGCGATCTGCGTGTTCACCCATTGAACGTAGTGATTCTTGCCGATGCGGCCGGTCGTATCAGGCGGCGCGGAGTTGGAGACGCCGACACCATCGAAATTGATGCCGACGAGGTCCGGCGAGTGGGCGGCGGTTGTCCCGTTCTGCACGATCGGATCGACCGGAGTGGGAACGCCTGACGGACCGGCGCGGCGCGGCTGCTCCATGTTCTTGACGATGAACTTGACGTCCGCCTTGTTGTCGGGCGGTACGAGCGTGCCCAGCGGAGGCGAGACGACGGGAGCGGCCGGGGTGCTGACGATGTCGGCCAATGCGGCAGGAAGACAAAGAAGCGATACAAGCACGAAGACGGCGGCGGAACTCACAGAACGCATCGAAGCTCTCCCTCTCGTTTGAGCGTTGCCGGTGGGTTACTCTCCAAGTTGGCGGTGCGCATAACACTATGTGGTAGTGACGCGACCGACATGAGCAAGAGTTACACCAAGGGAGGGAGGGCTGGTGTGGCACAGACACTCTTGTCTGTGTTTTGGCTAGGTGCAGCGGCTGAAGTTCTAAGGCAGCGCGAGCCTCACAAGCACGGACAGGGGTGTCTGTGCCACACCTACTGCAGCTCGCTGTCGACCGTCAGCCCCGTCAACGTCCAGCCAGTCGCGCTGGCCGCGAGGTCGGCTGTCGCCTCGTGGCGTTTGGGATCGGGGAGCAACGCGGCGCCGACGTTGTTCGGCTGCCATTTCCAGGAGATCGTCACGTGCGAGTTGGCGTGGTCGCCTTCGATGCCGACGATGGAGTCGAAATGGCGCTTGGCAATCGGAAACGTCCAGGACGTGCCGTCGTCGACGAGGCCGTCGAGGTGGAGGAGGCCGTCGCGGGTCAGCGTCCGCGTTCCGTCCGGCGCCTGCTCGATGTAGCCGGCCTTCTGCAGTGCCGCGACGATTGCCGCGTCCGTCACCGTCGACGCCGACTTGTCGATGTGCACCGTGTACGGCGCCGAGAAGCGTTCGTCAATTTCCACCAGGTAGCGAAGGCGTTCGGCGTCGAGTCCGCCGGGATACGCGGCCGGCTTGTGCGTCGACTCGATGTGCAGGCCGGACTCGCGGGCCGCTTTCTCCTGCCGCGCTTTCGCCACCACCACCGCTTTCACGCACATCTTCGGCATCACGACCAGCAGCACGATGGCGATGACGATGGGGATGCCGACGGTGCGGAGGATCCGCGTCTCGTCGGTCATTTCACGTAGCGATTGATCATGTCCACCATCTTGTCGCGCGTGAGCGGCTTGCGCATCCAGGCGTTGGCGCCGGAGCTGGGGAACATCTCTTCGAGCGATTTCTCGGGGAGATCGGAGATGAGGACGATGGGGATGTCCTTCTTGCTCGACTGCGACTTGAGCACTTCGCTGAGGCGGTTGCCTTTGATGCTGGGCAGGTTGACGTCGAGAAAAATGATGTCGGGGGAGTTGCTGGCCAGAACGTGATTGAACTCGATCCAGCTTGCGGCGGTGAGCACCGTACATCCTTCGCGCTCGAGCAGAGCGCGGCCCAGCTTCAGGACCAGCGGGTTGTCGTCGAGAATCAACACGGCGACATTCGCCAACTTAGGCGGCATCAGTAAATCCTTCCTTCAAGACCATTTGCGCGACGCGATTTTGACGCATGATACATTTTCCCGCTGCTGCAACGACATGGACGAATTCAATTTCACCGAGCCGCCGAGCGACATCCCGCCGCCCGAGCCTGCCGCAGACCCTCTTCCGTTCCGCCGTCCGGCCGACTACTACGCGGCGACCGGCAGCAATCTCCGTCCACTGTTTCCGAGGTGGGTTCCGATCGGATGCGGATGGGCGTCGCTGGTCTTCGTCGTCCTGCTCTTCGTGGCGGGAGCGTTCGCGCCGAAGTCGGGCACGGCGCTGGAGTGGCTTTTCGGCAAGATGGAAAGCGACATGACGCCGCACTTTGCGAAGAACGTGACGCTGGCGCAGAAGGCCGCGTTCGCCGCCGAGATGAAAACGCTTCGCGCCTCGGCGAAGGCGGGAAAACTGAAGCTCGACAAGACGCAGAACTTTCTCAAACTGGCCACCGACGTCGACTCGGACGAGAAGATCGATCCCGCCGAGACGGACAAACTGATCGCCGCGCTGCGCGACATCAATCGCGGAGTGAAGTAGCTGGGAACGCGGGCGTCTCGCCCGCTGGTTTCAGCAGATCTCAAATATCGACAGCGGGCGAGACGCCCGCGTTCCCAGGTAATCCACTAATCTACTGCCCCCTATGAATTTCAAGCTCATCTCGCCTTTTACGCCGCAAGGCGATCAACCCGAGGCCATTCGCCAGCTCACGGAAAGCGTCATGGCCGGCACGCGCGATCAGGTGCTCCTCGGCGTGACCGGTTCCGGCAAGACCTTCACGGTCGCCAAGGTCATCGAAAACGTCAATCGGCCGACGCTCGTGCTCAGCCACAACAAGACGCTGGCGGCGCAGCTCTATCAGGAGTTCAAGAACTTCTTTCCGGAGAATAAGGTCGAGTACTTCGTTTCGTACTACGACTATTACCAGCCCGAGGCCTACATCCCGCAGAACGACCTGTACATCGAAAAGGAGATGACCAAGAACGACGAGATCGACAAGCTGCGTCTCGCCGCGACGAAGGCGCTCTTCGAACGCCGCGACGTCATCATCGTCTCCTCGGTTTCCTGCATCTACGGCATCGGCGATCCCGATCTCTACCACTCGATGCTCGTCTTCTTCGAGCGGGGTGTCGACAAGCCGATGACGCAGTACCTGCGACGTTTGACGGAAATGCAGTACGAACGAACGCCGTACGACCTCTCCCGCGGCACGTTCCGCGTGCGCGGCGACGTCCTCGAACTTTGGCCCGCGTACGAGGACGACGCGGTGCGCATCGAGTTTTTCGGCGACGAGATCGACAAGATGACCCGCATCGATCCGATCACCGGCCGCACCTCGGGGCGCGAATACGACCGGCTGGCCGTCTATCCCCGAACGCACTACGTCACCCCGCGCGAACGGCTGATGGTGGCGATGGAGAACATCCGCACGGAGCTCGATGAGCGCGTGGCCGAGCTGCGCGCGAACGATCGTCTGCTCGAAGCGCAGCGCTTGTCGCAGCGCACGATGTTCGATCTGGAGATGATCGCGGAGCTCGGCTACTGCAACGGCATCGAGAACTATTCGCGGCATCTTTCGGGGCGCCAGCCGGGCGAGCCGCCGCCGACATTGATCGATTATTTTCCGAAGGACTTTCTCCTCGTCGTCGACGAGTCGCATCAGACCATTCCGCAGGTGCGCGCGATGTGGGGCGGCGACCGCGCGCGGAAGGAGACGCTGGTCGAATACGGATTCCGCCTGCCGAGCGCGATCGACAACCGGCCGCTGTCGTTCGATGAGTTCGAAGGGAAGCTGACGCAGATCGTCTACGTCTCGGCGACGCCCGGTCCGTTCGAGATGGAAAAGACCGGCGGACTTTTCGCGGAGCAGGTGATCCGTCCGACGGGACTGCTCGATCCGAACATCATCATCAAGCCGGTCAAGGGTCAGGTCGACGACCTGATCGGCGTGATCAAAGAGCGCATCGCCAAAAGTGAACGAGTGATGGTGACGACGCTGACGAAGCGGATGGCCGAGGATCTGACGCGCTACCTGATGGAGCTGGGGATCAAGGTCAATTACCTGCACTCCGACGTGGAGACGCTGGAGCGCATCGCCATCATCCGCGACTTCCGCGTCGGCACGTACGACGTGCTGGTCGGCATCAACCTGCTGCGCGAAGGGCTCGACATTCCGGAGTGTTCGTGCGTGGCCATCCTCGATGCGGACAAGGAAGGGTTCCTCCGTTCGCAGACCTCGCTGATCCAGACCATCGGCCGCTGCGCGCGCAACCTCGAAGGCGTGGCCATTCTGTACGCGGACAAGATGACCGACTCGATCAACTTCGCGGTCGCGGAGACCAAGCGCCGGCGCGCCACGCAGCAGGCGTACAACGAGGCCCACGGCATCGAGCCGGCCTCGATCATCAAGGCCATCGACAGCGATCTGGTGAAGATGGCCAACCTCGACTACTTCGAAGTGCCGGGCGGTCCGACCTCGAAAGCGCGCCTCGACCTGACGGAAGGGGAGGATCTCGACAAGGCCATCGCGCGATTGACGAAGGAGATGAAAGACGCGGCAAAAAACCTCGATTTCGAGAAGGCGGCCGAGATCCGCGACAAGCTGCGCGAGTTGAAAGAGATTCGCATCTTCGTATGAAAGGCTTATCACCACAAAGGCACAAAGGACACAAAGAAGACTCTTCGTGCTCTTTGTGTCTTTGTGGTGATAAGCCTTTCGCCATCGTCGGACCAGTCTTCCCCTTCCGCGCCGGCATCGCGTATTGCACGACGCGGCTGGCCGAGGAGATGGGCGCGGACGTCGTCTCGTTCTCGCGCCAGTTCCCGAAGCGTTTCTATCCCGGCGGCGACGACGTCGATCCGACCCTGCCGCGCGCGAAGGGCGACTTCATCATCGACGTGATGAACCCGCTGACCTGGCTGCGCGCCGGCTGGCGCCTGCGGCGCTACGACGCGGTCATCTTCGTCTGGTGGGTGTGGCTCTTCGCGCCCGCGTATCTGACGATGATCGCGATGCTGCGCCGTCGCACGCGCGTGATCCTGCAATGCCACAACGTCGGCGACAAAGAGCCGGCGGCGTGGAAGCGCTGGTTGACCAATCGCGTCCTTCGCCGCGGCGACGCACTCGTCGTGCACGCGCAGTCCGAGGCACGCGAAGCGTGGACGCGATCGGGCGGACGGCAGGTGGTGAAAACATTTCTGCCGGTGCACGAGCTCGGCGGCGCAATCCCGTCGCGCGCCGATGCCCGCGCAACCCTCGGCATCACCGCGCCGAACGTCGCGCTCTTCTTCGGCCACGTACGTCCGTTCAAAGGGCTCGACATCGCATTGCGCGCCTGGGGTGAGCTGAAATCGGACGTGCTGCTCGTCGTGGCAGGGGAGGCGTGGTGGGAGAAGGCGGCGGAGTACGAGCAGTTAGCGCGTGAGATGGGTCTCGCTGTCATCCAGAGCCGCCGGCACCCCGGAGGGGTAGAGGACGGCGAAGGATCCCCGGCTGCTAACGAAGGGAGGGCGGCGGTTACCAGCCGGGGATCCTTCGCCGCGCTTGACCCCTCCGGGGTGTCGCCGGCTCAGGATGACAGGTCGGTCCGCTTCGATTTCCGCTTCATCCCCGACTCCGAAATCGCCACTTTCTTCGCCGCGGCGGACGTCGTCCTCGCGCCGTATCGCATCGAGGCGCAGAGCGGCGTCGCGCTGACCGCGTTTCACTTCGCGCGGCCGGTCATCGCCACGACCGTCGGAGGGCTGCCGGAGATCATCGACGGCAGCAACGGCATTCTCATTCCGCCCGAGGATCCGTCCGCGCTTGCGAAGGCGATTGATGAATTCTTCACCTCGCGCGACCGCGCCGCGATGGAACGCGCCGCCGCGGCCTCGGCGCGCCGCTACTCCTGGCCGGAATACGCTGCTGTGTTCGCGGCCTTAGTGGACGGGAGATGAAACTCAACCCCAACCGCATCAAAGTCGGCCTCGAGCTGACGTCCAAGTGCAACCTCCGCTGCGGCATGTGCCCGCTGCCGGTGCTGCGCCGTCCGTACGAGGACATGGCCTGGCCGATGGTGGAGAAAGCCGAGCGCGAGATTCACGGCGCGGGGCTGAAGTTGAAGTGGCTGCACGAGATGGGCGAGCCGCTGCTCTACGCGCGCATCGACGACGCCATCCGCCTTTTTCCCGAGGCCAGCCTGTCGACGAATGGGCTGGTGTTGACCGAGGAGATCGGCGCGAAACTCCTCGCGTCGCCGCTGAAGCGAATCCGCATCTGCGTCGACTCCGTGAATCCCGAGGTCTATCCGCAACTGCGCACCGGCGGCGACTTCGACAAGCTGGTCGTGCTCACGAAGGCGTTCCTCGCGCAGGCCAAGGGTCATCCGATTCGCATCGAGATCCAGAAGATGCGCTCGCGGCTCACGCTCACCGAAACCGTCGACGACTTCCGCAATCTCTTCGATCTCAAGCAGTACAAGAATGCGCGCGTGATCGAGAAGACGTGCGAAGCGCTCGACGTCAATGAAGAGACCGACCTGCACGGCAAGTTCTACGGCTGCGTACAGGGCGCGTTCTTTACGTGGGTGGTGATCTTCGCTGACGGCCGCGTCACGCACTGCTGCTACGACGCGCACGGCGATCAGGTCCTCGGCGATCTGAAGACGCAAACGCTCGACGAGATCCTCGATTCGCCGCGCTTCGCCATCATGCAGGACGCCTTCGCCCGCCGCGACTTCACCAACCTGCCCCGCTGCGCGGAGTGCTTCAAGCATGGCGGCGAATCGAATGCGTTCAATGACGTCCTCACGCGCGTGCAGAACCTGCCGGGTGTGGCGAAGGACGTCGTACGCAAAGTGATCGACGTGCGGTATCGCACGTGATCCACATCCTCAACATCGTCTTCGGCCTCATCCCCACCCTGATCCTCGGCGCGAGTATCGCCGCCGGAGTGGATGACGACCGTCACCACCGAAGGATTTTTGTCCTCGTTTATGGTCTATGGTCGATCACATTGGCGATGTGGAACTGGATGCGATCGGCCCCTGCTGCGTGGGTGATCCTCTGGAGCATCGCAGGTGTGACCGCGCTCGGCATGCCGGTTGCGATGCGCTCGTTTCGCCGGGACCCTCGGAGGGATACATGAAACGTTCGTTGCTCGTCTGCACCACGCTGTTCCTCGCCGTTGGTTGTGCCCATCAGATTTCGCAGAAGACGACGCCGATTCGGGTCGTCGTCAATGCGACGCCCGAGGTCGCGCGTCAGTTCGACGCTGCTGCATTACAGCGCATGACGGAGTTGGCGGTGAGCCACGTCGCGCTCACCAATCCGCGTCCGGTTCAGCTCACCGTCGAGATCAACCTCGATTCGACGGACGAGCTCTTCACGATGCCGAACGATCATCTGAAGTCCGGGAGAACGATCTCCTGGAAGTCGGTCTTCGACGCACTCGGTGACCAACCGGTGCACGGCGGCGCCGGTCAACAATCGGCTGATGAAATGCGCGCCATGACTATTCGCCACGAGAAGTCAGGCCAGCCGGTGGTGGTCGGGACCTACGCGATCGTCGGCGAGATGGGCGCGAAGCTGGAGTGGGAGCCGATCGTCCTGCTCTCCACCGATCCGGGATTTTCGGGCCCACGTTTGCAGCAGCAGTCGATGCGGGCGGCCGCTCAATACCTGGCCGAACGCGTCATGCTCGCCGACGAGAGCCTGCGCCTCCGCGAGGAGCGGGGATCGTGGAGACCGTAACACTACGCGCCCATACCCCAAGGAGAAACCGATGAAACGATCCCTACCTCTGTCTCTCATCACCGCCTGTGCCCTCGCCTTCGGCTGCGCGACGCAGCCATCCACACCGGTTGCGGTCAACGTCACATCCGATACGGCGACAAACAACTTTGTGAAGCAGTTCCACGACGCAACGGTCAGCACGATCGCGCAGCAGGTTCCGAACGCGCGTCCGATGACCGTCAGCGTCAAACTCGACCTCGCCGAGCAGGTTCAGTCGACGCCGGGCATGGCGTTGTCGCAGCAGCAGGTCAATGACAGCCGCGCCGTGGCGCCGCTCAGCAACGATCCGATCGACAGGCCGCAGCCAACGGTGCCGGTCTACCACTCCGCCTTTGAAACGAATAAATCTCTGCAGATCACGTCCTATCGCGTGGCCTACACGATCAGCGACGCTTCCGGACAGGTCGTCGACTCCGATCAACTGTTTCTCGACAAGGGTCACCTCGTTGATGCCGCGTCGCATGCGTCCGTCAGCACGAAGAACGGTCTCGTCAGCGACACCGTCAACTTTCTCGCCTCGCGCGTCAGGACGCTCAGCCATTGAAGCGTTCGCTGATCCTCATCGCTCTGCTGCTGCCGGCCATTGCGGCGGCAGCAGAGCATGTATCCGCGAACGATCTCGCCGCCATTCACGCCGTGCTTGATCGGCAGGCGGCGGCGTGGAATCGCGGCGACATCGACGCGTACATGGCCGGCTACGCCCAAAGCGACGACACGATGTTCGTCGGCACGGACGTGACGCGCGGCTGGACGAAAGTCCGCGACCGCTACAAAGCGAAATACGACTCGCCCGCGAAGATGGGCACGCTCGTCTTTTCCGACCTCGATCTCCGCCCCGTCGGCAAGGACGACGTCATCGTCACCGGCGCCTGGAAACTCACGCGCCAAGCCGACACCCCGCACGGCCGTTTCACGCTGATCTTCCATCGGCGAAGCGAAGGGTGGCGGATCGTGTACGACCATTCGTCGTAGGGTTGGCCGAACTCCATCCTGCGCGTAGACGCAGGATCTCCGGTCAGCCCGCGCGCCGTGTCATTGGATCAATCAGTTCGGCCTTACCGGAGATCCTGCGTCTACGCGCAGGATGAACTACCACTACCGAAACGACACCGGAATGTCGTCCATCGTCAGCACGCCCGGCCGCGCGCTGACCACGCGCGGGATCGAATTCACCACCATCGCCGCCGTGGCGCGATCGCCGTGGATGCCGCCTTTGATCTCCATCTCCACGTTCGGCACGCCATGCACGATCACGCGATCCGCCGCCACGTCCTCGGCGCCGACGTACATGCGCAGTTCCAGGCTCACGTTGATTCTGCCCTTGCCGTAGATCGTCTGATGAACGCCCGCCACCTGGCCGGGTGTGCAGGTCAGGTACTGCGTCTTCACCTCGCGCTGCGCGATGATCGGTTCGATCTTCTCGTCGCTGACTGATTCGAACTCCACGCCGAGGCCGTTGCCGACCATCATCAATGACTCGCGCAGGCCCATGTGCTTGATCTTGCCCGCATCGACGGCCGCGCGAAATTCGTCCGGCGTCATCCCCGCGCCGACCTTGCGCTGCAGCGGTTCGCGTCGCGTCGACGCGTTCTGGATGCGGATGATCTCCACCGCGTCGATCTGCTGGCACACCGAGGTCATCGTGAGCGGCAGCTTGTCCATGACGAAGCCGGGATTCACGCCTGTGCCGAGGAGAGTCACGTTCTTCGCGCGCGCAACCTGCTGCAATTCTTCGCGAATCAGATGGTCGAGCGGGAAGGAGAGCTCCTCGCACGTCGACACGACGTGACATCCGCGATCGAGAAGCTCCTTGAGCTGGCCGGAGACGTCGCGAAGACGAGACCCGGTCGAGTGGCAGACAACGTTCGGATGTCCCGTGATGTCGCGCGTAACTTTGACGCCGACTTCGCGATCAAGTCCGATCACCTCGCCGAGGTCCTTACCGACCTTGTTCGGATCGACGTCGACCGCGGCCACGATTTTGAGCCACGGCTTCGTCAGCAACAGCCGCGCGATCTCCGCCCCAATCGGCCCGATTCCGTACTGCGCCACTGTGATGGGTTGAACAGGATTCATCAATGCCCCTCCGCGAAAGTGGCGCGGATTGTAGTGGATGGTGAGGCAGTGGATTAGTGGATCAGTCGATCAGGGGTCCGGCCGCCTTCCTGATCGACTGATCCACGAATCACTGATCCACTGATTCAAAAAGCTCCGGCTGTTCCTTCGCCGGCTCTTCGTCGTCTTCATCGATGAAGTTCGAAACGCCAATGCCCGCCAGGCGGTAGCGGCTCGAAGCACCGAAGTCGAATCGCGTCAGGAGCTCCGCTCCGATTCGCGCAAGGTCGTCGCCGCTCGACGGGATCGACTCCGGTGTCAACCGCCTTGTGGCTGTTTTGAAATCGCCGGTGCGTAGTTTCACGGTCACCGTCCGGCCGACGAGTTGCTTGTCGCTGAGTGCTTGCCACAGCTTTTGCGCTTCGTCGCGGATGTATTCGGTGACCTCTTCGAGTGTGATGTCCGTTGCGAACGTGTTCTCGCTCGACCACGACTTTCGCTTCTGACTCGGCACAACGGGCGACTCGTCGATTCCGCGCGCCAGTTCCCAGAGCCGCGTGCCCCATTTGCCGAAGCGCGCCACGAGTTGCTCAGCGGTGAAGGAGTGCAGATCGCCGACCGTGGCGATGCCCATCTCCGTCAGGATTTTCTCCGTGGCTTTGCCGACGCCCGGGATCTTGCGCACGTTCAGCGGCATCAGGAAGCGCTCCACCTGATGCGGGCGGATCACGAAGCAGCCGTCCGGCTTTCTCCAATCGCTGGCGATCTTCGCCAGGAACTTGTTCGGCGCCACGCCGGCCGACGCGGTGAGCTGCGTCTCCGATTTGATCTCGCGCCGGATCGTCTCCGCGGTCTCCGTTGCCGTCGGAATCCCGGTCAGCTCCGCGGTGACATCGAGATACGCCTCATCGAGCGACAGCGGCTCGACGAGCGGCGTGTGGCGCTCGAAGATGTTGCGAATCTGCCGCGACACTTCGCGGTACTTGTCGAAATTCGGATGGATGAAGGTGCCATCGGGGCAGAGCCGCTTCGCGCGCGTGGCCGGCATCGCCGAGTGCACGCCGAATTTGCGCGCCTCGTACGACGCCGCGCAGACCACGCTCCGCTCGCCCGGCCAGCCGACGATGACCGGCTTGCCGCGCAACTCGGGCGCGTCGCGTTGCTCCACGGACGCATAGAATGCATCCATATCGATATGAATGATTTTTCGCATGTGACGACGCCCGCGTTCCTCGTCGACCGCAACATTGTCGAGCAAAACTGCGTTCGGATGCGCGCCAAGGCACTCGCCTCGGGGGTCGCATTCCGCCCGCACGTGAAGACGCACAAGACCATCGAGATCGGCCGGATGCAGCACGGCGGCTCGACCGGTCCGATCACCGTTTCGACTATGGCCGAGGCGGAGTTTTATGGGCACGCTGGGTTCGGGGACATCACCTACGCCGTCCCGATCGCGCCCGAAAAACTGGCGCGCGCGGCGGCGTTGGCGGCCCGAATCGAACGGCTGAACATTCTCATCGACAGCGAGCTGGCTCTACGCGCCGTAGAGGAGTTTCACGCCGCGCAAGGGACCGTTTTCGACGTCTTTCTCAAAGTCGACTGCGGCTATCACCGCGCCGGCGTCGATCCGAACGATCCCGACAGCGCGCGGCTGGCGATCGCCATCGCCAATTCACCCGCTGCGCACTTTCAGGGATTGCTCACGCACGCCGGCCACTCGTACAACGCGTCCGGCGTGGAGGAGATCCGAAGGATTGCGGCCGAGGAGATCGAATCGCTGACGAGATTCCGCGCGCTCCTCGGCATGGACGATCTCACGCGCAGCATCGGCTCGACGCCGACGCTCGCAACCGCCGATACCTTCGCCGACACCGACGAAGTCCGCCCCGGCAACTACGTCTTCTTCGACGCCTTCCAATCCACCCTCGGCACCTGCACGCGCGACGATGTCGCCGTCTCCGTTCTCGCGACGGTCGTCGGCTCTTACCCCGAGCGAGGCCAGGCCATCATCGACGCCGGCGCGCTCGCGCTCTCAAAGGACACCAGTCCCGAACACCTCGACCCCAACTTCGGCTACGGACAAGTCTGCGACCTCGACCTACATCCGCTGACCGCGCGCCTCATCGCCCTCTCGCAGGAACACGGCAAACTCACGACGAGTGTCCCGCTCCCGGTCGGCACGCGGCTTCGCGTAGTCCCCAACCACTCCTGCCTCACCGCCGCCATGTACGACAGATACCACGTCATCGACGGTGGTGCGATCGTCGACGAATGGCGGCCAGCGCGGGGGTGGTGATCCGCAGATGACGCAGATGAACACAGATGAAGACGGTTCTATCGGCGTATATCTGCGTCATCTGCGTCATCTGCGTCGGCCAGCGTTGCCTTCGCGTTGCTGAATCCGTGACGCGTCTGGACCCCTTCTCACGGCGCGGCGGAGCAGTCATTTGCTCCGCCGCGCCGGCGTTTCATGTCATTGCGATTTGCCGAAGTGGTCGTACCAGGCGTGGCCGTCGACGTTCGAGAATTCCATGTTGTTGAGTGAGTCGCCTTCGAGGTTCAGCGTCGAAGCTGGCACCTCGAGGCGAACCCAGGAGCCGGTGCCGGGGAGCGGCCCCATGCTGACGGCGTTCGGCAGCTCGTCGCCGCTCGCGGTGCCCCAGTATGCCTGCTCGGAATGGCCGCTGTGCCAGCCGGCGATGCTGATCTGGGTGGGCGGCGCGCAAGCGTCGAGAAGCACGTAGAGCACGACTTTCTCGCCCGTCGCGAACGGGAGGTCGATGGGGCTGAGTTGCACACGATGGCGGCCGGAGTAGCTGTAGATCTGCGTGAGCGAGCGCGTGCCGCTGGCGGCCTGTGAGGTGTCCCACATCAGATCGCCCGAGCCGGTGCCGGCCGGCACGTCGTCGTCGACCAGCACGGTATCGCCGGCCGGAATCGACGGCTGTGCCGCTGTCGCGGGCACGCAACCGAGTGCATCGCGGCCGATGTGGTCGTACCACACGTGCCCGTTCACGTTGCTGAGCGAGAACGTGCCGAGGTGGTGCTCCTCGATCTGCCAGGTAGACATCGGAACGGTGTAGCGGTTCCACGCGCCGGGTGAGGGGAGAGGACCCATGTAGACCGCGTTCGGGATTTCGTCGCCGTTCGCGGTGCCCCAGTACGCCATGTTCATGCGGCCGGTGTTGTCCCACGCGGCGACGCTGACCTGCGTCGGCGGCGCGCACTCGTCGAGGAGGGCATAGAAGACGACAGAGTCGCCGACGTACACCGGCTGGTCGATCTGTCCGAAGTTGAAGTCGTGTCGGCCGCTGTACGCATACCACTGCGTGAGCGACTTACCGCCGCTGCTCGTCGACTGGTTTGCATCCCAGTACCAGTAGCTGTTGGCGGGGAGGTTGGACTCGTTGAAGAACACGACGTCCGTTGACGGCGTCGTCACCGGCGCTGCGTGTGCGGAGGCGCAGCCGGCCGCGTCGCGGCCGATGTGGTCGTACCACACATGTCCGTTCACGTTGCTGAGCGAGAACGTGCCGAGGTGGTGCTCCTCGATCTGCCAGGCGGACATCGGAACGGTGTAGCGGTGCCACGCGCCGGGTGCGGGGAGAGGTCCCATGTAGACCGCGTTCGGGAGTTCGTCGCCGTTCGCGGCGCCCCAGTAAGCCATGTTCATGCGGCCGGTGTTGTCCCACGCGGCGACGCTGACCTGCGTTGGCGGGGCGCACTCGTCGAGAAGCGCATAGAAGACGACCGACTCGCCGATCGCAACCGGCTGATCGATCTGTCCGAAGTTGAAGTCGTGGCGGCCGCTGTACGCGTACCACTGCGTGAGCGCTTTCCCGCCGCTGCTCGTCGACTGGTTTGCATCCCAGTACCAGTAGCTACCGCTCGGCAGGTTCGACTCGTTGAAGAAGACGACGTCCGTTGACGGTGTCGTCACCGGCGCGGCATGAGCGGGAATGCAGGCGTTGCCGCCGGCGCCGATGTGATCGATCCAGGCATGGCCGCCGACGTAGCTGAGAGTCAGCGTCCCCAAATGGTGCTCTTCGATGTGCCAGAGCGCGAACGGCACCGCGAGGCGCTGCCACTGGCCGGCCGCGGGGAGCGGTCCCATGTTGATGGCGTTGGCGATCTCGTCGCCGTTCGGCGTGCCCCAGTACGCCTGATTCAGACTCCCTGTGTTGTCCCACCCGGAGACGCTCACCTGCGTCGGCATCGCGCAAGCGTCGAGCAGTACGTAGAACGCGAGCGACTGACCGATGTACACCGGCTCGTCGATCTGACCGAAGTTGATGACGCGGCGCGTGTTGTCGTACGCGTAAGGGATGCTGAGCGAGCGCGTGCCGCTCGCCGCCTGGCTCGTGTCCCACGAGACCTGCCCTGAGCTGCCGGCCGGCACGTCGTCGTCGGCCCAAACTACGTCCGTCGACGGGAACGAGGGCTGCGAGGGGGAGGGAGGCGCGCATGCGGTGCCGCTCTTCCCGATGCGGTCGAACCACGCATGGCCGCCGTAGTACGTGATCTCGATCGAAGTGATGCGGCGCGTCTCGATCTTCAGTGCGGACGCGGCGACGGAGAGTCGCTGCCAGACGCCCGCGGCGGGGATCGCGCCCATGTTCACGGCGTTCGACGGTTCCGAAGTCGGCGTGCCCCAGAACGCGCGCACGCGCTCGTTGTTATCCGTCGTCACTTCCAGGTGCAGCTCGCTCGGCGGTGCGCCGCAGGGATCGATGAGGGCGTAAAACGTCAGCGACTCGCTGAAGTACACCGGGAGCGAGAGCGAATACGTTTGCAGCGCCGTGTTGACGGAGTTGCGGCCGCCGGAGATGGAGCGCGTGCCGCTCGCCGCCTGGCTCGTATCCCAGGTCGGGTTGCCGCTGGCGCCCGAGGGAAGCGCGTCGTCGATCCAGACCGTGTCGCCGGCGGGCAACGACGGCGCGTCGGCGTGCGGCGCGGAGCATGGCACGAGGCCGAAGCGGTCGAACCACACCTGGCCGTCGACGTTCTGCAGCGAGACGGAGCTCGCGAATTTTCCTTCGATGCCGAGCTGACTGGCCGGCACTTCGATACGCGTCCAGACGCCCGGCGTCGGCAGTGGACCGAGAGAGAAGTACGTGCTGCCTTCGCCGAGACCGTGCGGCGTGCCGAGGTAGACGCCCTGGTGCTGGACGTTATCGGTCGTCTGCCACTGCAGCAGAATTTCCGACGGCGGCGCGCACTCGTTGAGAAGTACGTATGCGAACAGCTTGTCGCCCGACGCGATCGTCAGCGTCTGTGCGCCGGTGACCGAGATGGAGTGCGGACCCGACGAGTTGTCGAGCTGTGTGAGCGACGCTGAGCCGCTCGCTTTCTGCGAGGTGTCCCACACGCCGGTGGTGGTGCTGTAGTCGTCGATCCAGACGATGTCGGTGGAGGGTAACGACGACGGCGGCTGCGCATAGGCGGTGTAGCAAGCCGTGCCGCTCTTGCCGAGGTGATCGATCCAGACGTTGCCGTCGTAGATCTGCACATCGAAGCCGCTGATCGACGTCTGCTGCAGATGCAGGGTCTCCACCGGAACCTCGACGCGGAACCAGGAGGCTGCGGCGGGCATCGCGCCCATGTTCGTGAGCGTCGTCCCTTCGCCCCAGCCGTGCGGCGCGCCCCAGTAGACCCCGCGCATAACTCCCGAAGTCGTATGCCACCTGATCGCGAGCTCGTTCGGAACGGCGCACGCGTTGATCAGCACGTATGCGACGACCTTCTCGCCGAACGCGAGCGGCATCGTCGTCGCGGCGCCATCCATCGAGATCGAGTGCTGTCCGCCGCCGGCGTAGAGGAACGTGAATGACTGGCTGCCGCTCGCGTGTTGGGTCGGATCGAACACGCCGCCGTTCACGACCGCGCCGGACGGCGCTGCGTCTTCCATCCAGACGGTGTCGCCGGCCGGGATGGAGGGAGCCGCGGCGACGGCCGGTGCGCAGCCGACGCCGCCCTTGCCGATGCCGTCGAACCATGCGCGGCCATCCCAGGTGTCGATGGAGACGCCGGTGATCGAGCGCTGCTCGAGGCCGGCCAGCGAGGCGGGGACTTCGAGGCGAATCCACATGCCGGCCGACGGCATCGCGCCCATCGCCGCCCAGGCGGTGTTCTCGCCGATGTTGTGCGGCGTGCCCCAGTAGACCGCGTGCGTCTCGCCGGCAGTCGTCGTCCAGCGGACCATCAGCTCCGTCGGAGGACTGCACATGTCGAGCAGCGTGTAGAGCACGAGCTTCTCGCCGATGTAGACGGGCAGGACCGAGGTCGCGCCGGTGATGGCGAGCGAATGCTGACCCGCGGCGATCGGGCCGGTCGTCAGCGAACGGGTGCCGGAGATGTGCTGCGCGTTGTCCCACGACCCCGACGGGCCGCTGGCGCCGGAGGGGAAGTTGTCGTCGATCCACAGCGTGTCCGTAGACGTAACCGTGCCGGTCGCGAACGGCTGCACGCACGTCTTGCCGGCGCGATCGATCCACGCCTGGCCGTCGTACATCTGGACGTCGAAGCCGTCAACGGTTGCACCTTGGATCCCGAGCGCCGCGGCGGAAACGGAAACGAGCTGCCAGGCGCCCGGCGCGGGAACGGCGCCGAGGCTGACCATGTTCGATTCGCCGCCGATCAGCGCCTGACCGTAGTACGCCTTCACCCAGGAACCGGAAGCGGTGTGCCAGCCGAAGACGATCTCGCGCGGCGTCGCGCACTCGCTCACGAGGAGATATGTGATCATGCTTTCCGACGGGTGGACGGCGAGCGTCGATGTAGCGCCGGTGAAGAGCATTTCGTGGAAGCCGTTGGACTCTCCGGCGGTGAGCGACTGCATGCCGCTCGTGCGCTGTGAGGTGTCCCACGTCGCGCCGGTGGAGGTCATGCCGGCCGGCAGCGAGTCGTCGATCCAGACGTTGTCGGTCGCGGGAAACGACGATACGGGCGACACCGGCGCCGCAGTGCAGTGATTGATCGTCAGCGTCGCCACGCGCGTATTGCCGCTGAATGTGGCGGTGAGCGTGGCGTTTGTCTGCGAAGTGACCTGCTTCGTCGTGATCGCGAAGCTCGCGCTTGCACTGCCGGCGGGAATGGTGACGCTCGCCGGCACGACCGCGGCGGAGCTCGCGCTCGACAGCGTGACGACGACGCCTCCCGACGGCGCGTTACCGTTGAGCGTCACGGTGCCGGTCGAAGTGCCGGTGACAGCGGTGACCGTCGTCGGCGAGAGAGTGAAGTTCGAGAGCGCCGGGGGGACCACCGTGAAGCTCGCCGTCGCGGTGCCGCCGAGGCTGGCGCTGATGGTGACGGTGGTAGAAGAGGCGACCGGCGACGTGGTGACGGTAAACGTCGCCGATGTCGCGTTCTGCGGCACGGTCACGTTTGCCGGCACTGTGGCGACGGCGGTGTTCGACGACGTGAGCGTCACGACCGCGCCGCCGTGGCCAGCGCCCGTCGTCAGGGTCACGGTTCCGGTGGCAGACGTGCCGCCGGTGACCGCGCCGGGAGTAACGGTCACAGTGGAGATCTTGACGGCGGCGTGCCCGGCCGCGGAGAACAGGATGAATGCTGCGCAAAGACAAAGATGCCGCATACGCGCTGAGAGGGACACAATTCCTCCGACGTTGTTGGGCGTACGAAGCACGACCGCCGGCGCGGGCGCACGTCGTGGCGCGGTTTTACCGCTTCAGTTTTTTAGTTCGACTGGTTTTGGACCAATTGCTGAAGTCATTCTACGCTTGTCTGCGGAATGACCGCAATACATCATTGGTGATCCGCAGATGGACGCAGATGTTGCGCAGATCTCATCTGTGTAAATCTGCGTCATCTGCGGATTAACGTCCCTGCAACTGCCGCAACGCCGCCGTCTTCAGCGCCATATTCATTCCGCCTCTTGCGATGGAACGTACCTCGGATTCAGGCAGTGTCGGCAGGATTCGTAACGCGAAGGCGGGTGGAGTTTTAGCGTTGTGAATGAGGCCGAGGCGAACTTCGAGGTTGGCCATCCACTGGCCGGTTTTCATGATCACGTCGGCGATCTGGTAGGTGAGGAACGACGATTTGGCCAGGCGCGCTACTTCGTCGACGGTGAGTCGCGGGTTGCGAAGGAGCGAAAGGAGCACGCGCGGATCGTTGTCCTGGAGCAGCAGCGCGCGTTCGGTTCGATCGGCTTTGACTGCCAGCAGAAGTTTCTCCATCTGCGAGAGCGCGCGGATGCGGTCCCAGATGTTTTGTTTTTTCTCCGGCGACTCATCCGATGAATCGTCGGCCGGTTTGGCCAGCAAGCGTGCGAGATGTTCGTCGGGGTCTCCATCGATGGCGAGAGCGATCGCGTCCGGTAGATTCGCTACGACCGTGGCGCGCGCGAACGATTCGCTGCCCCACGGACCGCGCAGCGTGACTAGCAGTGTCGCGTTGAGGGCGACGGTTTCCGTCGTGGCGAGACGGAGTCCTCCCATCGATAAATTCGCGCGATGCTCCTCGCGTAGTTCGTCTTCACTTTCGAACTCGACCGTGAAGGCGGCGGATGCTGTGCGGGTGACGTTCATGAATGGGAATGCATTTCACCACAGAGGCACAGAGGACACGGAGGGTCTCCGTGACCTCTGTGTCTCTGTGGTTCATTTGACCGGACACCCGTCCGCGGACAGGTGTCCGCTCGGACACTTCGTGGACACTGCTAAAAACAGTGAAGGTACGGCGAATCAGTCACTTACCTCATGGCACCTCGGTTGCGCTGTAGCGCTGCCGAATGATCGAAAATACATCCTCGATGGACCGGGCGGTGGCGCCCGGGTCGGGATTCACGCGGCCGCGGATGATTGCGGCGGGAGTCGTCGTCGCGGTTCTCATCGGCGTCGCGATCGCGTTTCCGGCGATCCGGCGGTGGTCGCGGGCGGATCGCGTCGTTGACGGTAGCACGTTGTCCATCGGCACCGTCACGCGCGGCGATCTCGTTCGCGACGTTTCGGTGCAGGGGCGCGTGGTCGCGGCGTTGCATCCGACGCTCACCACACCGGCGCAGGGCATCGTGTCATTGCGCACCAAGGCGGGGAGCGTCGTGCGCAACGGTGACGTCCTGGCCGTGATCGACAGTCCGGAACTGCATAGCGCGCTGGAGCAGTCGCGCGCGCAGTTGCTTTCGCTGCGTACCGATTTCGAGCGGGGAAAGATTTCCGGCTCGCAGTCGGATGCGCGTCTGCGGCAGCAGGCCTCGCTGGCGCAGGTGCGGCTGGAGGCGGCGAAGCGCGGACTGCATCGCGCCGATCTGCTGCGGAAAGACGGGCTGATGAACGGCGCCGACTACGAGCGGGCGCAGGACGACGTGCATGTCGCGGAGATCGAGCTCGCGCAGGCGCAGCGCGAGGTTGGCCTGAATCACGAGACCGTCGACTTCGACGTGCGCAGCCGCAAGCTGCAGGTCGATCGGCAGCAATCAGCGACCGACGAGATGCAGAAACGGTTCGACGGCCTGACCATCCGCGCGCCGTTCGACGGCATGGTGGCCGCGATCACCGTCAACGAGCACGATTCCGTGGCCGCCAATCAGGGCATCCTCACCGTCATCAACCTCTCGTCGCTCGAGCTCGAAATCTCGATCCCCGAGGAGTATGCGGCGGATGTGAGGATCGGGACGCCGCTGATGATCGGCTACGGCAGCGGCGAGCATGCCGCGCACATCACCGCGGTGTCGCCGGAGATCGTCGGCAACCAGATCACGGCGCGCGCGGTGCCGGACGAACAGTGGCCGGCCGGGCTGCGGCAGAACCAGCGCGTCAGCGCACGACTCGTCTTCGAATCGAAGAAGAACGTCCTCAAGCTGCCGCGCGGCGCGTTCGTCGAAGCCAGCGGCGGCCGGAGCGCCTACGTCGTCGACGGCGGCATGGCCACGCGGCGGCCGATCACGCTCGGATCGGTTGGCGCATCGGAAGTCGAAATCGTCAGCGGATTGCGCGAAGGCGATCGCGTGATCCTCTCGGATACCTCGCCGTTCAACAACGTCAACTCACTCATTCTGCGGTGACAGGAGACAGAGCGATGCTGCGCATGAAGAACATCAGGAAGATCTACCGGACCGAGCTCGTGGAGACGCATGCTCTCGAAGACTTTTCGCTCAACGTCGAGGCGGGGGAGTTCGTCGCCCTCATGGGTCCCTCGGGATCGGGCAAGACCACCTTCCTCAACGTGGCCGGCCTGCTCGACACCTTCGAGGGCGGCGTCTATGAGCTCGATGACAAAGACGTCAGCCGGCTCTCCGACCGCGAGATGTCGCACATCCGCAATCAGAAGATCGGCTTCATCTTTCAGAGCTTCAACCTCATCCCCGATCTCGATCTCTTCGACAACGTCGACGTTCCGCTGCGCTATCGCGGGATGCCCGCGGACGAGCGCAAAACGCGCATCGAAAAGGCGGCGGAGATGGTCGGCCTGTCGTCGCGGCTTCATCACCTGCCGTCGCAGCTTTCCGGCGGTCAGCAGCAGCGCGTGGCCATCGCGCGTGTTCTTGCCGCCGATCCGAAGCTCATCCTCGCTGACGAGCCGACCGGAAACCTCGACTCGCTGATGGCGCGCGAGATCATGGATCTGCTCGAAGAGATCAACCGCCGCGGGACGACTATCGTCATGGTCACGCACAGTCCCGAATGCGCCGCGCGCGCCTCGCGCGAGATCCACCTGTTCGACGGGCGCGTCATCGACGTCGAACGTCCGCCTGCGCTTTTCGGCGGCGCGTTGAAGTCGGCGAAGTGAGGACGCCATGCTGCTCTACAACATTCGCATCGCTGTCAAAAGCCTCCGCCGCAATCCCGTCCTGACCGCGGTCATCATCGGCGGCATCGCCCTCGGCATCTGCGCGTCGACCACGTTCACCACCGTCCGGCACATGTTCGCGCGTGATCCGCTGCCGGGAAAGAGCGACAAACTTTTCTACGTGCGGATGGACAACTGGGATCCGCACACGCCGTATCCGACGAGTGCTGACAATCCCGGCGAAGCCATTCCGCCGCAGATCAGCTATCGCGACGCCATGGCCTTGATGCGCTCCACGCTGCCCGTGCATCAAACCGCGGCGTTCGCGGCCATGATGACCGTCTATCCCGATCCGCGCGTGGCGAGGCCGTCCACCGAATCCATTCGGCTCTGCTTCACCGACTTCTTCACCATGTTCGACGTCCCCTTCGCGTACGGCGGACCGTGGGACCACCGCGCGGATGCCAAGGGCGAGCAGGTCGTCGTCATCAGCGACAACATCAATCAGAAGCTCTTCGGCGGCGCGAACTCCGTCGGCAAACGGATCCGCATCGACGACCGCGAGTTCACGGTCGTAGGCGTGCTCAAGCCGTGGCGGCCTTTCATCAAGATGTACGACCTGAACGGCAACTTCGTCGGCGAGCCGGAGCGGATCTTCATGCCGTTCTCGCTCACTCCGGCCATGCAGATCCGAACCAGCGGCAACAGCGACGGCTACAAGTCGGCTGGAACGACGTTCGAAGACTTTCTCAACTCCGACGTCGACTGGGTTCAGTTCTGGGTGGAGCTGCGCTCGCCGGCGGAGGCGGAGCAGTACCACCGCTTCGTCGACGGCTACGTCCTCGAGGAGAAAAAACACGGCCGTTTCGAGCGTCCGCTGAATAATCGGGTCACGTCGCTGCACGATCTCCTGACCGTGTTCGGCGTCATCCGGCCGCAGGTCACGGCCATGGCGGCGATCTCCATCCTCTTCCTGGTTATCTGTGCGCTCAACCTGACCGGCCTGCTCCTCGGCAAGTTCCTCGCGCGCGCACCCGAAGTCTCGGTGCGGCGTGCGCTCGGAGCAACGCGCATCGACGTCTTCCTGCAGCACATCACCGAATGTGAGCTGGTCGGTCTGGCCGGCGGCGCAATCGGCATGCTCCTGTCGATCGGGGCGATGCGCGTCATTGGCAAGTTCATCACGTCGACCTCGGTCATCTCGCTCGACTTGGAGATGATCCTGGCCGCGCTTTTCCTCTCCCTCGGCGCCGGTTTTCTGGCCGGCCTTTATCCGGCCTGGCGAATCTGTTCCGTGCAGCCTGCAGTGCAACTCAAGATCTGACGAGGAGGAATGTCATGGAATTCGGACCGATCATTCGCGCCCTGAAACGCAACAAAATCCGCTTCGCGCTCATCGTTCTGCAGATCGCCATCACGCTGGCCGTGGTGACGAACGCCATCACGATGATCAACGGCGCGAACGAGAAGATGACCAAGAAGTCCGGCTTCGACGACGACAACATCGTCTGGATTCAAACGAAGCCTTTCTCGCCCGCGTTCAAGGATCTCAATTACCGCATTGCCGCCGTCAACGCCGACCTGCGCACCATTCGCGGAATCCCCGGCGTCGTGGCGGTGGCGAACACGAACTTCCTACCGTGGCAGGGCGGCGGCAGCTCCGGCGAGGTTGCGGTCGCGGGCGGCGACCGCAGCAAGTTCCGCACGCAGATGTACTACAACACGCCGGGCATCCTGCAAACGCTCGGCGTTCACCTCGTCTCCGGCCGCGATTTGCGCGAGTCCGACATCGACGACGATCCGAATTCGAAAGCGCCGAGCACCGCCGTCATTTCGAAGGACCTGGAGAAACTCCTCTTCAAAGGTCAGAGCGCGGTCGGCAAGCAGCTCGCCGACAGCGACACCAGCGTCGTCAACGTCGTTGGAACCTTCGATCCCTTCTACAACCCGTACGGATGGCCGATTCACGAATATGCGGTCATGTACGCCGGCCATGTCTCGCGGCGCGGCGCGCTGTACCTCGTCCGCGTCGAACCGGGAAAGATGAAGCAGGTCGTTCCGATGATCGAGCAGCGCATGCTGCAGACCAACAACGGCCGCAACATCGACATGAAAGCGATCGACGAGATCAAGGACAACTACTTCACCGAGGGGAGGATCGTGAAGGGAGGGATGTCGATCGTGATCGGCTTGATCGTCCTGATCACCGGCCTTGGAATCGTCGGCGTCACCTCGTTCTCGGTCACCGAACGCCGCAAGCAGATCGGCACGCGCCGCGCCCTCGGTGCAACCAAAGGCGCCGTTCTCCGTTACTTCCTCCTGGAAAACTGGATCGTGACCAACGCGGGACTCATCCTCGGCATCCTGGCGACGTACGGGTTGAACATTCTTCTCGTGACGAAGACCGGCGCCGCGAAACTCGACTGGCGGTTTCTTCTCGCCGCGGTCGTGCTGCTTTGGGTGCAGGGCATCATCGCCACGCTGATTCCCGCGATGCGTGCCACGCGCTTCTCGCCGGTCCTGGCCACACGCGGAGCATGATTTGAATGGAACGCAGCAGCAGGCGCTGAGCATGGCCGCTTCGACGCGCGGACGCGAACGGATCAGCGGCACGGTCCTGATCGTCGAAGATCAGCCGGCCGTCGCGAAAGCGCTGCTGCTGCTGTTCGACATCCACGCCATCGACGCCATCGCCGTCTCGACGCAGGCGGATGCCGAGGACGTCGTGCGGCGCGGCGACGCGGACGTGGTCGTGCAGGACATGAACTTTACGCCCGGCGCCACGAGCGGGGAGCAGGGGCTGGCGCTATTCCGATCGGTGCGCAAACTCGATCCGGGGATGCCGGTGATCCTGCTCACCGCCTGGACCTCGCTCGAAACCGCGGTGCAGATGGTGAAAGAAGGCGCGGTCGACTACCTCGCCAAACCGTGGAGCGACGCCAAACTCCTGACCATCGTCGAAAACGCGCTGCTGGAGAGGCACGGTGAACGCGAAGTGCGGCGCTCGCGCGCTGCGTTGTCGTCGACCTTCGACCTGCGCGGGCTCGTCTACGAAAGCGTAGCCATGCATCGCGTGGTCACGCTGGCGTTGCAGGTCGCGGCAGCGGACGTTCCGGTGTTGATCACCGGCGCCAACGGATCGGGCAAAGAGAAAGTCGCGGAACTGATTCAGGCGAATTCGCTGCGAAAGAAAATGCCGTTCGTGAAGGTCAACGCCGGCGGACTTCCCGACGAATTGCTGGAGAGCGAACTGTTCGGCGCCGAGGCCGGAGCGTTTACGGGATCGAAACGATTGCGCATCGGACGATTCGAAACGGCGAACGGCGGAACGCTTTTCCTCGACGAGATCGGCAATCTGTCCGCCGCGGGGCAGACCAAACTTCTGCGCGTCCTGCAGAACGGCGAATTCGAACGCCTCGGCAGCAGCGACACCCGCCGCGTCGACGTCCGCCTCCTCTGCGCCACCAACGCCGACCTCGGACAAGCCGTTCGCGCCGGCACGTTCCGGCAGGATCTCTTCTTCCGCCTGAACGTGATCGAGATCCACGTGCCGCCGCTGCGCGACCGCCGCGACGACATCCTGCCGATCGCCGAATCCTTCCTCACCGCCGCCCGCAAGCGTTCCGGAAGACCATGGCGCCTCGGCGACGACGCCCGCGACGCGCTCGTCGCGCACGAGTGGCCCGGCAACATCCGCGAGCTGCAGAACCGCATCCAGCGCGCGACGGTCACTGCCTCAAGCGACATCATCTCCGCCGCCGACCTCGCGCTATCCGTCGACGCCGTCCGCGCCGCCGCGCCGGTGCACGGAGAAAAAGAACAGATCGAAACGCTGCTGCGCGGCGGCGGAGGCAACGTCTCCGACGCCGCCAAAGCCCTCGGCATCTCCCGCCAAGCGCTCTACCGCAAGATGCAACGCCTCGGCATCGTGCTCGAGCGGCGGCCGCGGTAATCCGCACTCTGTGCGATCGTACGACGCACTGGATGAGATCCGTTCATCGCAGGCGAGAGGCGCGAGGTTTCCTGCGCGCCGGCCTCGGCGCGGGGTGCGGTCCCGGCGGAGGCGGTTCGCTGGCGTTGCCGAACGTCTGCGACATCTTCTTCATCAGACGGTCGATCTCCTCCTTCACCTTGCAATTGAGATATGTCGCAAATGCGTCCTCGCGGCTGTACTTTTCGCGCTCCCAGTCCAACTGTCCCATCGGATTCTTGTGCCAGAGATCGTTCGCCTTCGACTTCACATTCTTTTCGGCAACGAGGCGGTCATCGCAGAGCTCCTTGCGATTGAGGTCGCATACCTTGATGGTGAACTCCCCTTGATCGCTCAGCGAAGCAATGAAGCCGCCCGCGCGCGCTACAAAGTGTTTGTCCGGCGGGTCATAGTAGGGGTGGAGCAACAACGCACCCTCGGCTTCTAGCTCCTCTTCCCATCGATCGGGATCGGCCGATGGCTTGGTGACCCGTTTGCCGGTGATTGGAAACTCGCATAGCTTGCCGAGCTGCGAAGCCTTCTCCTGGAGACGCCACCGATCTGGGTGGCTGCTGTTGCACTTCTTGCAGGCGAGCAGCAGGTTGTGCCACTCGTACACGAGCCAGTAATAGCCGTGATGCACCTCGATCCGGTTTTCCGTGACGGAGTTCTTCGGCCGGTAATGCTCGGCGTCGTCGAAGTGGCCGCCTGCGTATCGCCCTTCGCAATACATGCAGCGTCCAAGAGGGACCAGGAACTCGTTCTTGAAGTCCTTCCAGATCTTCTCGTTGAACGTGTAAGGTGGATTCGACTCCAGCAACTTCTTGCGAGCTGTTGCGGCACGCTTCGTCCAGTCCGCGAACTCGGGCGTACCGACGAATGGCGGCTGGAAGTAGAGAGCGCGCTTCATTGGCGCAGGATCTCCCACATCCGAGCGAAGGTCTGTTGGCGCTCTGTTTCGCTCAACTTACCGAGACGGTAGGCGAGAAACTCGTCGAGCAACGCCGCCAGATCGCGATCAGGATTCGTGCTGCTGAGCGGATCGCGCAGTTGTTTCCGCAGCTGCTCATCGAGCATCAGGACCAGAGGATGCTTTGACCCGAGCTCGCTCAGCTTCCGGCCGTATTCGGCGCGGAGCGCCTCGGTATCGCTGTCGTAGACTGAGTCGAGGTCGAAGTGGACTCCGGTCAGCAGTTGGTCGACACGCCACCCCTTGACGGTTGGCCCGACGTCGATGACGGTCTCGCCCTCTTCGGTCCGTCCGAGGACGCCGATGATGGAGTCCGGAACGCCACCAAGGACAACCGGCGAATGCGTCGTGACGATGAATTGCAGGCTGGGGAAAACTGCAGCGAGTTGGGGGATCGCTTCGCGCTGCCAGCTCGGATGAAGATGCAGGTCGACCTCGTCAATGACGACGATTCCCTCCGCGCGCGTCGGGTCCTCCACCCAGCCGCGCAGCTCGAGTGTGTGCCGGATCATGTGACCGATGAGCGCGATCATGCTGTTGCAGCCGTCGCTGAGCGCAACGAGCGAGCTGACGCCAGAGTCGGTTTCGACGATCCGCCAGCGGCCGTTGACTTCGAGCGTCTCGACACCCGGGATGGTGTTCCGGAAGACGGCGGCGATCGCGTCACGAACGCCGAGCGGAATGCGGCTCGGGTCACGCGAGAGGGCTGAGACATCGGCCTGGAGGATCGATTCCAGGAGCGCCGGCTCGATCAGCGTTGCCTGCGGCTGGAAGAGCGAGAGCACGCGGTCGATCTCCACAGAACCCTGACCTGACGCGGCGAGCGGATCGCGACGCTCGCGCAGCGCGCGAAACGCGCCGTATCCGCCGCAGTAGCCCCACTGCAGGCCGACTTGGCCGCGCAGTACGTCCCACGCCGGCATGTGATTGACGGTCCCGAGGGTCATCTGCTCGTCTGGAAGCGCATAGAGGTCCTTGCGCGTGTCGTCCATGGCCAGGCCGAGGCAGACAATTCCACGCTCGAATGGCGTGGCCGACGGATCGACGGCCAGCTCGAGCTCCACCTCGATCGAGCCGTTGCTGGCGCCGTTGCGGAGCAGCGTCTGCGCGGAGATGGTCTCCACCTTCGCGGCGAATGACGAGCCAAGACAGGCCAGCACGATGCTCTGCAGCAGTGTCGACTTGCCGGTGGCGTTGTCACCGACGAAGGTCACCACCGAGTCTGGCCGGCCGTCGCGCAGGAAGCCGAACGATACGTCCGAAAAGCTCTTCACATTACGCAGCCGCAGCCGGCGAAGACGGACCGCCGGCCAACCCTGTCCCGCGCGCGGAAGCGTTCCGATGCGCGCGGGATCCGCCGACTCGAGCCACTCCATCCAGCGTTGGATTCCGGTCCGTTTCAGGAGATCGAACACTTCCGGACGGCGGACGGCAATATCCCGGAGTTCGCGCAGGACGGCGTCGCGATGATATGCACGCGGCAGCCATCCTTCCAGCACGGCCGGGTCGATGTCGACGAGGAGTTCGAGCGGCTCGCGCAGCCCGGATCCGTCGAGTTCCAGCGGATTGTCGGCCATCATCAGCGCACGCTTGGCGAACACGGTCGCATCGCGGCGGTCCTCACTGCGGGCGAGTTGCGTCAGTTCGATCAGGAACTGCCGTGCCGCCATCCAGTCTCGCGCGTTCTCGGCCGATTCGAGCGCGCGCAATAGATCGGTTTCGGGCCTGGCGCGTTTTTCAAGCAGTGGGGGAGCGGCAATGCTGCCTCGCGCCCCGGCGATTCCGCGCCCAAGTAGTTCCAGCGGATCAGGCTGGAGCTGCCGGAAATCGACCCAGACATACTCCCGTAGCGCCATCGGCACGACGCTGACGTCGCTGACGTCCGGCAGCAGTACCGGAATGATCGGCACGCGACGATTCTGTGCCTCGGCGACGATCCGGTCGATTTCGTACGCCTGGTTTCGGCCGGCGCCATGACTGCCGATGAATACGGCGAAGGCCTTTGCGCGGGCGATCTGTTCCACCATGGTGAGCGTCCAGCGGTCGCCGGGGTTTACCTGTTCTTCCATAATCCACGGAAGGAGGCCGGCGGTGCGGAGGCTGTTGGTGATCCGCACGACGGCTTCGATGTCGGCGTTGCTGTAAGAGACGTAGACGTCGAAATCGCCGGCCGCCAGCTTCCGCTGGATCAACGCTGCTGCTTCCGATCGCTCGCGGCCGACTTCGACTGAGTGCTCGAACGCCGGGATTGCCTCGGCCGCGGCGTAGTCGTGGCTTTCGACGAGACTGATCCTGGTGTCGCAGACCGGGCAGGTCAGGTATGTCGCTCCACGCGCGAGTCGTGCAGCGACGATCTCTTCACGATGCACTGTTCCACACGTCGGGCATGTCACGGTTCGGCGTCGCTCGATCGAGTCGCGCAAGACTCGTTTCTGCAGAGTGCTCCGGACGAGCTCCTCGAAAAAGGAACGCGTCGCAACTGGGACGTCGTTGAATGAGAGCTCCAACTCGCCGCGATCATCCGGGAGCTGGCGTAACGTAAGACAGCACGTTCCACCTCCGGGAGCGGCATATTCGATGGCATTCCGCCAGATCGCCGTGCGACGAAATACTTCGCTGTACTGCAGCCGCACCACAAGACTCGCGTAAATTTCGGACACGGTCCCGCGGAAGCGGTAGGTGAGGTCCGCTGGCGCATCCGTATGCGGCTGCTCGCGGCGGATCTCGGATGGGAACAGCAGACACGCCGTATCGCCTGTCCCCTCCATTAGCGCGATCTCTCGCTGCAGTATCACCTCCATCGCCTTGGCGAGGAGGATGTTATGGAGTTGCTCGTCCGCGACTCTCCACTGGGCAGGAATTGGACTCCCGGCGAGGATATCGGCGACCCGGATGGTGCCGAGACCGTTTGGCTCTTCGCGCGCGGCGCGAAGGAAGGCTTCGGCGTAGTGGTCCAGCAGTTCCGGCTGGAGCAGCACTTGGTTGGAGGTGCCGAGCACCTCGACCAGGCCGCTGGAGCTCATGAACCGAAGGCCGGTCTCGAATTCCTGCCGCGCGGCGTCCGAATCAGAGCCGCCGGAGGTGTTGAACGCGCGGAAGAGCTGATCCACGGTCGCCAACTGCCGACCTGCCGCTTTCTCCTGAAGTAGGAAGGTTCGGATGCGTTGCAGCCTGGGCGTCGTGGTGACCGTCGGCAGGCGATACCAGGGGATGGCCCCTTCGATGAAGTCCCGCAGTTCGGCGACGCCTTCTCCGGTCTTCGCGCTCACATACAGCAGCCCGGCCACGCCGCTTTCGCCGGTCAGCTCCCGCATGACCGGGGCTCCGCTCCCGATGTCGCTACGCGCACAGACGAGCACGATCGGCGTTTCCTGCTCGAAGTCTCCGCTCCAGCGGCGGGCGACGCGCATCCAGTACTCCACGGATGTTGTGTCAGCGTACCTGGCATCGAAGACGACCACCGCCAGCGCCATGCCGGTCAGACTGAGTGCATGCAGGGCGCGGTACCCGGGTTGACCGGCGAGGTCCCACAAGAGCACCTCGCGGAGAACGGACACGCCGTTCAACGAAACCTGGCGCGACGAGAGCGTCCGTACCGATCGTCCATGCGTGCTGTCCGTTTCCTTGAACGACTCTCCCGCGAGGACCTGGGCGAGACCCGACTTGCCGACGCCGGAGTCGCCGAGCAGCACCACTTTTGCGCTCGCGTAGCGGATGACGGCCGTTTCGAGCGACGGCGAAAGCCCGTCCCGATCGATCGTGTACACCGCGACTTCGCTGTCCGTCCTTCCGAGCATTGCCGAGCGCAGCTGTGAAGGATGGAACACCGCGCCGGCAGGCCAGTAGTAGCCATAGTCGGCCTGCGGCTGCGGGACCGTCGCGACGCAGCGGTGGTCGCGCGCATCCCAGAGACGGGCGGTGTGGTCGGCGGCCGTCGAGACGATAAGCGCACCGTCCGATGAAAATGCGACCGAGTAGACGCCGTCCGTGTGTCCTTCGAGAATGGCGGAGTTGCGGTCGGCAGCAGCGTCCCAGATTCGGATAGTCCCGTCGCCCGAAGCGCTCGCGACCGTCGAGCCGTCGGGCGACCATGCCACGTCTGCCACCCAGCCCGCATGGCCCTGCAGGACCCGCAATACCGACCAGTCGCGTGGATCCGATAAGACGACCGTCTTGTCCTTCGAGGCGGAGGCGAGCTGTGACCCATCGGGTGACCAGGCGATGGCGTAGACCGGCCGTTTGTGCGCGGTCAGTACCGTCGCACTCGTCAGAGAAGGGTCCCAGATGCGGACGGTATGATCCGCGGATGCGGTGGCGAGGAGCTCGCCGCTTGGACACCAGGCGACCGCGTAGATGCGTGCGCGATGAGCGCGTGCACGCTTGTACGGCTTTCCACCGAGATTCATCACCACGAGCTCGTCGTCGCATGCGATGGCGATCTCGCGTCCGTCAGGGGACCAGGCGAAGGACCAGATTGTCACCCGGTCCGGCGCCGCGTACGTGAAGATGGGCGCCGGGTCCCACACAGCAATCTCACTCGCGGTGGAGGTGGCCAGCAGCGACCCGTCCGGCGACCACGCCATCTTGCCAACACGCTGGCGTTGGCGGATCACGCCATCCAACGCCAAACCGGGCGCCACGATCTGATCCATGGATGTGATTACTGTACCCGCGATCGCTTCTGTTGCGTCATACAAACTTCCACTGATCTCCGACGGACGCGCGCCGATTACAGATTGAAACCTGCGCCTCTCTTTTGCGTTTTATCGGCAAATACCGAGGAGGCTAAATCTCTGTGACACGCAACCGCATCGCCGTACTCGCCCTCGTTTCCCTCATCGCAATACCGCTTCTCGCCGCGCCTCCGCTGCGGCTTGGGCGCGACGTAGTTCCCGTCAGTGAGTCGATCGCTTTGAAGATGGATCCCGCCGCGGACAATTACAGCGGCACCGTCGTCGTCGAGCTCGACGTGAAAAAGCCAGTGCCGACGTTCTCGCTGCACGCCGAGGAGATGAAGATCGAGAAGGTCAGCATCGACGGCGTCGAGGCCACGTCCGTCTCGGGACCGGAACAGATGCTCGTGGTCACGCCCGGCAAGCCGCTGGCCGCCGGCCACGCCACCATGACCATCGCCTTTTCCAACGACTACGACCGGCGCGCGGTGGGCCTCTACAAAATGGTGCGCAAGGACGGCCCGTATCTCTTCACGCAATTCGAAGCGGTCGACGGGCGGAAGGCGTTCCCGATGTGGGATGAGCCGGGGTTCAAGATCCCGTACCAGATCACCGCCACCATTCCGTCGCAATACGAAGTCGTCTCCAACACTCCGGTCGAAAAAGAGAGCGCCGCCGATGGCTGGAAAACCGTCGCCTTCGTCCGCACCAAGCCGCTGCCGTCGTACCTGCTCGCCCTCGCCGTCGGAACGTTCGAATTCACGCCGGTGCCTGGCACCAGCATCCCCACGCGCATCGTCACGGTGAAGGGGCAGAGCGGTCTCACCGGCGTCTCCGTCGAACAGACGCCGAAAGTCCTGGCCGGCCTCGAAAAATACTTCGACAGCAAGTACCCCTTCGAGAAGCTCGACCTCATCGCCGTCCCCGAGTACTGGTACGGCGCGATGGAGAATCCGGGTCTTATCACCTACGCCGAGAACATCCTCCTCCTCGATCCGAAGGCCGCCACGCCGGGGCAGCGGCGCTCGAACGCGCGCGTCACCACGCACGAGCTGGCGCACATGTGGTTCGGCGATCTGGTGACGATGGCGTGGTGGGATGACCTCTGGCTCAACGAGTCGTTTGCCGACTGGATGGGCGACAAGGTCGCCGACCAGGTCTATCCCGAGTACGGCATCGCCATGAGCGAGCTGCAGAACGTGAACGGCATCATGAACGTCGACGCCAGTCCGCTCACGTATCCCATCCACATCAAGGATGCCACGCCCGAAGACGCCATGCGCTCGGTCGGCGTCGCCTACAACAAGGGCAAGGCCGTCATCTCGATGTTCGAGCACTGGCTCGGGCCCGACGAGTTCCGCAAAGGCGTGATCCGGCACCTCAAGGCACACGCGTGGGGCAACGCAACCGCCGCCGATTTCTGGGCCTCCCTCGGCAAGCAGACCGCCGCGCCGATGAACACCTTCATCGATCAGGCCGGCCTGCCGCTGATCACGGCCGAGCTGGTGGCGCCGAATCAGGTCAAGCTGTCGCAGGTCCGCTACCTGCGGGCGGGGATCAAGGCCGACCCGCAGACGTGGATCGTGCCGGTGGCGCTGCGGTACTCCGACGGCAGCTCAACGAAGGTCAAGACCCTGCTGCTCGATGCTCCTTCGAAAACCTTCACGCTCGACGCGCCGAAGGTAGCGTGGGTTTTCCCGCACGCGAACGCCTCAGGCTATTACCGCTGGAACGAGCCGCAGGCGCAATTCGTAACGCTGGCGTCGAACGCCACTCAGTCGCTGACGCCCGGCGAGCGCATCGCCTTCCTCGGCAACCTCGGTGCGCTGCTCGATGCCGGCGCGCTGCACGGCAACGGCTATCTGGAAGTGCTCAACCGCTTCTCCAGCGAGACCGATCCCGACGTCCTCGGCTCGCTGCTGACGGCTATGAACCGCGTCGACGCGGCGCTGAGCGAGAGCGACCGCCCTCTGTTCGCGGCGTACGTCCGCCGTACGCTCGGGCCGGTCCTCGACCGCATCGGCTACGCGAAGAAGCCGGGCGAGCCGCAGCCGCTGACGATTCTTCGTCCGCGTCTGATCGGCTGGGTGGCGAACATCGGCAAGGACCCGAAGGCGATCGCGTGGGCCAAGGATCAGACGGCGAAGTATCTTGCCGATGCGCAGTCGGTCGATCCGTCGCTGGCCGGCACCGTCCTCAACATCGCTGCGTACAACGGCGGCGACGAGGCGATGTTCGAAGAGTTCCGCAAGCGTTTCGAGGCGGCGACCGTCCCGGTAGAGCGCAACCGCTACCTCGGCGTCCTCGGCGCGTTCCGCGATCCGAAGCTGAGCGACAAGGCCTTCGCCTACGCGCTCACCGACAAGATCCGCCCGAACGAAATCTTCACCATTCCGTTCAGCTCAGGGGATACCGAGGAGTCGCGCGCGTACATCTTCAACTGGGTGATCGCCAACTACGACGCCATCGCCTCCCGCGTTCCGCCGCAATTCCGCGGCGGCCTTCCCGGCATCGCAGGCGGCTGCGATCCGTCCCGCCTTGCGAAGGCGCGCGAATTCTTCTTCACGCCGGAGCACAAGGTGGAGGGGATGGAGCGTTCCATGAAACGCACCGAAGAGCAGGTAGGGGAGTGCGTGGCCTTCCGCGCCCGCGAGGCGGAGACGATCCGCCAATATCTCGCGGCGGCGAAGTAGCCGTTACGGTTTGGAGGGCGGCGGTGACGCCGCCCTCTTCCGGGCTCAGTTCCGGGGTCGGGGAAACAGCACGTCCAGCGTCGCGTCCCGGCCTTGCTGCGTGAGTACGTGCTCGTGTCTGTAGCGCTCCTCACCTCTCCCAACCAACTTAAAATCAAAACGCCAAGGCTTCGCACCGCATGAGTGCTTAGTTTGGTGGGGCGGAGGGGAGTCGAACCCGATCTTACGCCAGGTGCTATCGTATTGGTCGTCGTCGAAACACCTTCCATGGATCGTGTCGAGACCTACCGCTTTGATGCATTCCTGAGCTATGCAACCCGCTCCGACTACCATCTGGTGCGGCGTCTCAAAACATTTCTGGAGACGGTTCATCGCCTGAAGGGCGCCAGTGGGCCGCCATTGCGCAAGCTCGAGATCTGCACGGACGAAGGCGATTTCACCCTTCGCGCCCTTGGCCAATCGGAAGGGATTGGCGGTCTTCTCGACACCTATCTCGCGCAGTCCCGCTTTCTCGTTGTGCTCTGTTCACCGGACGCTGCGGCGTCACAATGGGTCGACCATGAAGTGAAGTGGTTCCTGGAGCGGCGCGGTCCGGGTGCAATTCTTCTGGTGGTCACAAAAGGTGACCCTGTTCGCAATCCGCATTCGGTTTTTCCGCCGTCCGTCATTGAAGCGAAGCTGCATGAGAGTCTTTCCTGGTACGACTTTCGTGGAGCATCAGGGAGGCAAAAGGGAATCGCTCCCGCCGATGTGGCCCGCGACTTCACCGAGCAGCGTCTTCGCCTGGCCGCGGATCTCCTCGGCCGTTCGTCCAGCGAGCTACAGCCGCTCTGGTATCGCGATCAGCAGCGCCAGCATCGGCGCCGGATTGCATCCCTCTCCGCGATCAGCGTTGTGCTCGCGGTTCTGGCGCTCGCGGCGATGTACGCATGGAGCGTCGCCAAACAGCAGCGTGAGCTTGCGGAGACGAGAGAGCGAACAGCAACTTCGCGCGGGCTGGCCATGCAGGCGTTGACACAGATCGACGTCGAGCCGGAACAGGCGCTACTGCTGGCTCTGGCATCACGAGAGCTCGCGCCTACGCTCGAGTCCGAAAGCGCGTTGCTCGCAGCACTCATGGAGCGGCCGCGACTGCACAGAGTCCTACATCGCGATGCAACGATGATTATGTGTGTCGCCTCGAGTCCGAGTGGGCAGCGGATCGCGGCGGGAACGTTCGATGGTCGTGTATTGCAGTTCGACCGGCGAACCGGCCAAATGGCCGGGAGGCCGTTGCAAGGACATTACGACCTTGTCACCAGCTTGGTGTTTGCTTCCGAGGACACGCTTGTGTCAGCCGGAAACGACGGGCGGATCATCGTATGGGATGCGACGACCGGAAAACAAAGAGCATTCTTCAATGGACCGGCGACGGCGGACGGTGTCCTCGCCCTTGCAGTCGCTCCTGGCGGGCGGATGCTGGCGGCGGGAACGCGCAACGGGATCATTCACCTCTGGACTTTGCCTGATCTCCATCAACTCGATCCGTCGCTGGCCGCCGCCGGCGTCATCAGCCTCGCTTTTGATCGTGTAGGCCGTGTCTTGATCTCGGCCAGCATGGACGATGGGGTTCGCTTGTGGAATGTCGTGGATGGCCGCGTGATTCGCAAGCTCCCTGTACACCGGAGTCTCGGCAAATTTGCGCTTGCCTTGGCACCAGACGGCCGCCACCTCGCAGTATCAGGCGAAACCGGGACACTGGAGCTGTGGAATTTGAACGAGCCGCATGCGAAAGCGGCGGTTCTCCGAGGGCATCGCGGGGACGTCTCGACGCTCGCCTTCAGTCCGGACAGCGCGCAGCTCGCCGCCGGCGATGAGCAAAACATCACGCTATGGAACACGGAATCCCAGACGAAAGTGCGTGCCGACAACCTTGGGCATAGCGACGTCGTGATGTCTCTGCAGTTCACGAGCGACGGAAAGCTCCTGGTCTCGGGATCTGCCGATGGAAGTGTCATTCTCTGGAACGTTACAGATAGCGACGCGATCGGTGTACAACTAGGCACGCATCGCGGCGAGGGAACCGCCGTAGCGTTTTCGCATGACGGCCGCTATGTCGCATCCGGCGGAGATGATGGCAACGTGCGCCTCCGTAGCATCTCCGGGAAGGACATCCGGGCCTTCCATGTCGCGGCACCGATTCGTGAGCTGGCCTTCAGTCACGACGGAATCCGGCTCGCAGCCGCAAACGATGCCGGAATGGTGGTCTGGATGGTCGTCACCGGTACCGTCGCCGGCACGTTGGAGCTTCCGGACGCGGAGCATGTACTTTTCACTTCTGATGATCGGACGATTGCGGTGAGCCGCCGCGACGGGTGGATCGCCTTCTGGGATGTTGCGACTCGACACACGCGCGCGGAGGTTCAACGTCAGGATGCTGAGAGTACAAGCAACCTCGTTTTGTCGGAGGATGGCCGGCAGCTCCTGCAAGCGTTATTCAGCACCTTTGGACTCGCGGAGATGCCGACTTATGCCGCAGACTCAGGCAAACAGATCGGCACGTTCCCCGCGGCTTTTTCACGTGGCGTGACCTCGCTTGCCATCAGCCGCGACGGCTCTTTGCTGGCCGCTGGAGGCACAGGGCCAATCATCCGACTGTGGGATTTTCGATCCCGGAAGCAGCTCCGGCAGCTCCTCGGATTGAAGACGAATGTTTACGGTCTCCAGTTCGGTCCCCAACGGCGCCTCGTCTCCGCAGGGAACGAGGGCGTCTGGCTCTGGGATGTCGACAGCGGCGCGCGAATCGGACGACGCCTTTTCCGGAACCTGACCCAAAGTGTGGCATTCAGTTCCGACGGAACGCACGTCGCCGCCGCGAACATGGATGGAAGCATCTGGATGTGGGATCTCCGGCCGGAGCTTTGGCGACGTGTCGCATGCCGGGTAGCGAACCGTAACCTCACTGTGGCGGAATGGCGAGCATTTGTTCGAGACCGCCCTTACGTGGCGGCGTGCTCGCGCGACTCTTTCCTGGAGTAGCAGCCAGCGCGTTCACGCTCGCAGCGCCTCCCAGAAACGTCACCAAATACGGCCACTGGAACTTCACCCATACCGACACCCGTTTCATCATGCATTGAGCGCGGCACGTGCGCACCGGCTTACCTCCCGTTCCCCGACCCGAACAAAATGCCGGTCTCGATCTCCACCGGCTTCCCGTTTTTCAGGTAGGGCTTGAAACGCCACTTCGTCAATGCCGCGACTACGGCCGCGCTCTGTTCGGGAAAACCGCTGATCACGTGCACGTGCTTCACGCGTCCCTGCCTGTCGATGATGAGTCGCGTGGGGACGGGGTTGAAGCGATGCGTGGGAAAAACGGGATCGACGCGCTCGATGACGTTTTCCGGCGAGGCGTAGCCGGCCACGCAGAGTGGCGCCCGGCCGCCGCCGGGCAGATCGAGGCGTGAGAGAGCGGCAATCATCCCATCCAGCATCTCCGGGTCGGGGCCGCTGAAGATGAACTGGACGGTGTGGCAGCGGATGTCGGTGGCCGCGATATGCCAGTGCAGGCCGATCTCGGGGGAGGCGTAGTCGAGGCGCGCAAAGGTGCGATCGCCGAGCTTCACCTCGGCCGGCGCCCGCACGATTTGCTGCCCCGGCGGCAGATGGTCGCGGACGTAGCTCACCATCTGCAAGGCGTTGGCGGCAGGAGCGGCGGTGAAGAAAAGGTCTTGCGCCTGGATCAGGATCGAGCCTCGCACCGACTTGCTCATCGCGTCCGACGGAACGAGCAGTGCCAGCACGTAGTTGCCGCTGTCTGACGGAGGCGGTCCTTTTACCTGCTCCGTCCATCCGGACGGGATGCGATAGGCGATGCCGAAGTAACGGTCCTCGATGCGGCCGGCGGTGATCGCCGTGGCTTCCGGCACGGTCGTGGTGGCGTCGCTGGCGCTCGGCGTCGCGCCTTTGACCAGGATGACGCCGCGCGGAAGCGCCTTCGATCCTGCCCGCTGCGCGAGCGAAGATGTCGCGACGAAAAGAAACGCGAGGAGCAGGAGACTGCCATTGCGAGCCATGATCTTCCTTGCGCGAGCGGTCCGCCGGCAACGCGCCGGCGGACCGAACGGAATTGGACTACAGACTTCGGAGGAAGTTGAGGACGTTCTGCTGGGTGGTGGACGAGAGCGCGTTGAAGTTGGCCACCGTGGCACTGGCCTCGGATCCGCTGGACGAATGGGCGGCGATGGCCGCCATCAGGTCGGACGTGCGGCCGTCATGCAGGAAGAACACACGCTGCCCGAGGCCCCATAGCGGCGCGGTGCGGAACTGATCGCCGCCGGCGGTGCCCTGCGACACGTTGTCCGCCAGTCCCGTCCCCATGTGATGGAGCTCGAGGTCGCTGAAGAGACTCGCCGTGGCGTTATCGAGGCTCGACGTGATGCGCGAGGCGGTGGTGGTGAGCTGGACGGTGTGACAGACCGCGCAGCCGATGCTCTGGAACACCCCGGCGCCGTTTCGGATCGAGGTGAAGCCGCCGGGGATGGTCGACGAGGGCGTAGGGGGCGCCAGCAGCCGCATGAACATCGCGAACTGCACGCTGTCGCTCACGGTGCCGATGGCGGTGGTGTTGAAGTTCGTGTGGTCCTCGGGCGTCGGATTGACTTTGCAGGCCGAGGGGAGGCCGCTGGCTTGCTCTTCGTCCGGGTTCGGCCGCTCCTGAGTGAACAGCTCGTTGCTCACACCCATCTCGACGTTGTAGGCCTCGCCGGCGAAGATCTCCAGCGACTTGTTCTGCGCCTTCCAGCCGAAACGGCTGATCGTGCCGTCATTCCCGTTGCGATTGAACGTGCCGGAGATCCCGTAGGGGTTGCCGGTTTGCGCGGCGCGGTTGGTGAGCAGCGTGGTCTCGTCGATGTTCTCGATCAGACCAGCGCCGAAGACCGGCGTGGGGATGCGGAAGATGATGTTGTTCTGCGACACCGCAGTGGCGAAGTCCGGCTGGCTGAGCACCGAGCCGGTGCAGCCGGAAGGAGCGTCGGTGCGGCCGGCGATGGTGAAGAGATCGTGTACGCCGCCGTCCGGTTTGCTCGAATCGGGGACGCCGCCGGTGAGGAAAAAGATGAAGCGCGCCTCCCGCACGGGGCCCGTTTCGGTGATGAACGAGGGGACGGTATTCGTGGCGCCGTGCGCGCTGGCGTCCTCGATCTGCGGGTTTTCGGAAACCGACAAGGGGTCCGTCGGTCCGGGCGATGAGCCGCCGGTGGCCGGCATGGAGTGGCACGTTGCGCAACTGCGGGAGTTGAAGCGTGGCCCCAGTCCGAACCCCGCCTCGCCGGGGATGCTGCCGGAGACGGAGTCGATTTCTTCGAAGCGCGCTTTCCCGTCGTTAAAGAAGTTGAGGATGGTGGTTGGATTGTTGGCGGCGACCGAGGGGAGCGGATCACCGGAATCTGTGCTGTCTGTGCGAGGGCCGGGATCGGTCTGCGCGAAGAGGGAAACCGCGGAAACGAGAGCGAGAGCAAGGGGGACCAACACCAGACGTTTGGTCATGAAGATCTCCTGGAAGCTCGTGAAAGCGCGGCCGGGATGTGGGCACTCCGGGCGGGTGGTGCGCGCGCTGTGGACGCGGACATGACGTCGCCCGCACATGCAAGTCGGCGTCCACGTAGGCCGCGCTACCGCGCTGCGCAGCGCTGGCTTAACAGTCCTTCGATACTGTCGACGCAGTCGATCAGTGAGGTTTTACGAGGTTCGAATAGTGGTTGGAGACCAGGCGCCATCGGCCTCCCTCTTTGATCCACACCCGCGTGAAGCGATTCTCCTCGGGAACGACTTTCCCGGCGTCCTGGCCCTTCATCGTGGAGAGGCCCGTCTCCACAGCCGCGTTGCCGTAGACGCGGATCCGAACGTCGTCAGTCGTGATCGACTGGAACGTCAGCTTTTTCGATGTGAAGTCAGCGAGGACCTCTTTTTTCGTTCGGAGTGTGCCGCTCGGACCGATCCCGATGAAGTCATCCGCGTAGATCCGGTCGAGTGCCGCCGCATCAGCATGGACCTGCGCGTGAATGCGCTCCTGATCCACTTTCCTGATCTCCTCGACAACCGCTCTTTGGCCCTGGCTACTCGGTTGCGCGTGTGTGGAGACGACGACAAGAAGCAGGAGACTTCCCATCATGAGATTTCGTTTCATGGAAACTCCTTCCTGGGTGATCCGCAGATATCGCAGATGAGAATCATCTTAATCTGTGTTCCTCTGCGACATCTGCGGATGAAAAGACGCCGGCTCACGAGCATCATCGCGCTGCACCTGACGATCGCGATCGCGATCATTGCGATCGTATCCGGCGTGACCGCTCATTTCTTTTTTCACGCGTCGCCGCGCATCGCGTTTGGATTTGGCGCGGTGCTGTTCCTTCTCGGCATCGGCACGATCAGCATCACCATGCGTCGACCGTTCCGGCGGATTCGACGCAACCTCGGCGCGCTCGTCGACGGCGTGCGCGGATTTGCCGACGGCGATTTCAGTTTGCGATTGCACGTCACCGGCGGCGACGAGATCACCGACCTGGTCGCGGTCTACAACGACATCGGCGACATCCTCCGCGAGCAGCGCAACGAGTCGGTGCAGCGCGAGCTGTTGTTCGAGACGGTGCTGCAGGCTTCGCCGCTGGCCATGATTCTGACCAGTGATCACGGCCGGATCGTCTTCGTCAACCGCGCCGCGCGCGATCTCTTCGGCGGCCGCGCGCAGGTCGAAGGTCGGAGGTTCGACGAGATCGTGGCCGATGTTCCCGCGCTGCAGGAGGCGTTGCAGGCCGGCCCCAGCGCCATCTTCACCTCCGGCGGCGAGACGTATCAACTGACGCGGCGATCGTTTTATCTCAACACGCGCGAGCACATGCTCTACCTCATCGCGCGCCTCACGCAGGATCTGCGGCGGCAGGAGCTCGACATCTGGAAGCGCGCCATTCGCGTCGTCAATCACGAGCTCAACAACTCGCTCGCGCCGATCCACTCGCTGTTCCATTCGGCGACCGTCGTTCAGTCGCGCAACGATGACGATGGGCGGCTGACCGAGATCAATTCGGCGATTGAAGAGCGGCTGACGTCACTGCAGCAATTCATTGACGGTTACGCCCACCTCGCGCGGCTGCCGAAGCCGCGACGCGAAATCGTCGCCTGGGCGGACGTGGTCGAAGCGGTGCGCCGCATTACGCCGTTCGTTGCCGAGGTCCCGGCACACGACGCGTTCATCGATCGCGCGCAGATCGAACAGGTGCTGATCAACCTGGTGAAGAACGCCCGCGAAGCCGGCAGCGCGGAAGAAGAGATCGACGTCCGCATCGTCCGGCGCGACGGAGGCAGCGCGCTCGTCGTCGAAGATCGAGGGCAAGGCATGGACGACGAGACACTCGGCCACGCCCTCCTTCCGTTCTATTCGACAAAGCCGGGCGGCACGGGGCTCGGCTTGGCGCTTGCGGGCGAGATCATCGACGCGCACGGCGGCAATATCCGCATCGGCAGACGCGACGGCGGTGGGATTACTGTCACGTGCTGGATCCCCGATGCGTAAAAAAGCGTTTCACCACAGAGACACAGAGGGCATAGAGAAATCTCTCTGTGTTCTCTGTGCCTCTGTGGTGAAACCGAAATAGTGATGTTCGAACGCGCTGTTAGAGCGCGCGTGCCGCGAACAATCCTTGCTATCTCCGTCGCTCTCGCCACCCTTGTCTCCGCGGCCGCGTCCGCTGCCCCCACGAACACAACGACCAACACCATGCCGTTCTCGCAGGTCCGCAAGGGCATGCACGGATACGGCGAGACCGTGTTCGACGGCTCCAAACTGGAGCGCTTCGACGTCGAGATCACCGGCGTGCTGCAGAACATCGGACCGGGACAGGACCTGATCCTGGCCAAAGTCTCCGGACCGGTCGTCGACCGCGCCGGCGTCATCGCCGGGATGAGCGGATCGCCGATCTACATCGACGGCAAGGTCATCGGCGCGCTGGCGTATTCGTGGCAGTTCGCGAAAGAAGCGATCGCCGGCATCACGCCGATCGACGAGATGCTCAAGATCGCGCAGGTGGACGGCAAGCCGTCCGGCTCGTTCGTCGCGGCCACGCCGCGGATGAGCGGCAGCGAGTTCCTGAAAGCGATCATCGACCGCAAGACCAGTGAGAAATTCGAGTCGATGATGTCGAGCATGACCGGCGCCACGCCGGCGTCCTCCATCGCCGGAGCGCGGCCGATCGCCGTGCCGCTGTCGATGTCCAGCTTCGCGCCCGACACCCTCGGCCGCTTCGGTAAGTACCTCGATCCGCTCGGCTTCATGCCCGTTCCGAGCGGCGCAGCCTCGACGTCGACCAGCTCAGCACCTAACACATCGAAACAGTTCGCGGCCGGCGACGCCATCGGCGCCGTCCTGCTGCGCGGCGACTTCAACGTCGCTGCCACCGGCACCGTCACCTACGTCGACGGCGACCGCGTCTACGCCTTCGGCCATCCCTTCCTCGATATGGGTGAAGTGGCTTTCCCGATGGCCAAGTCGGAGATCGTCGGCGTGCTGCCGAGCCTGGCCAGCTCCTTCAAATTCTCCAACACCGGCGCCGTCGTCGGCGCGTTCCGGCAGGATCGCGCGGTCGGCATCATGGGCATGATGGGGGAGAAGGCCGACATGATTCCGGTCGACCTGGAAGTGGAAGGGAGCGGGCCGGCGCAGAAGTACCACGTCGACGTCCTCCGCCATTCGCAGCTCACGCCGCTGATCCTGGCCATGGCCGCCGACACCGTCGTCGCGGGCGCGCAGCGCGCCGCCGGAGAGCGGACCGTCGTCCTCGAGTCCGAAATCAAGCTCAAGGGATTCAACGAGCCGATCGTCCTTCACGAAGGCTGGGCCGGAGCGCAGGCGCGCCAGGCCATTCCGTCGTACATCGCCGTCGTGGCCGGTTACGTGATGTCGAACGAGTTCCGCCCCGCCGACATCGAATCGGTGAAGATTCACTTCCGCCATACCGATGACCTCAAGATCGCCAAGATCGTCGAGGCGTCACTGGAGGTTCCGAAGGGACGCGTTCATGCCGGCGACGTCGTCAAAGTGCGCGCCGTGCTGAAGCCGTTTCGCGGCGACGCGTTCACCGACACGTTCGACGTCACCGTCCCCGAAGATCAGCCGGCCGGCACGGCCTACCTCCTGGTCGGCAGCGGGTCCGTCCTGAATCAAGTCGACTTCATGCTCGTCCCGCCCGATCCGCGCAGCCTCGATCAGGTCATCGATGTCCTTCGCCGGCTCCGCCCCTCCACCGAACTGACCCTCGGCCTGTACGAGCCGACCGACGGAGCCGTCACCGCCGGCGTCTATCTGCCCAATCTGCCGCCGACGATGCGCGCCATCGTCAGCAGCGACACCTCCAACGGTCCGCAGGCGCCGGTCCGCTACCATGCCTCGCAACATCTCGCGCATCCGCTCGGCTACATCGTCGACGGCGTCGTGAAGATCGACCTCGATGTAAAGCCTGCCATTTAGTAACAGCGTGCCGGGCCAGACGTCAGACATGATGTCGTGCTGACTCCAGGCCTTCGGCCGCTTCGAAAGGAACTTTTCTCCATGCGCCGTGTCGTCGCGCTCGTAGTCACGCTGTTCGTAGCATCCAGTGCATTCGCCGTCGCGCCGCAGTTCTGGCGCGTCCGGAACACGGAAGATTTTCTGGCCGGCGACATCGAGGGCTTCGCCGTCACCTCGCGCGGCGAGCTGCGGCCCGGACCCTCTCTCAAAAAAGCCGGCAGCTTCACCGATCCTTTCGTCCTGGCGCAGGTGGCCGCGCCGAACGGCGATCACTTCTTCGGCACCGGTAACGAGGGAAAGGTCTACCGCCTTCGCGGAACGGAGTTGAAAGCGATCTACACCGCGCCGGAGCCGGAGATTTACGCGGTCGCCTTTCACGACGGCACGCTCTACGCCGGCACCTCGCCGAACGGCAAGGTCTACCGCATCGATCCGAACGACGGCAAAGCGTCGGTCTTCTACGATCCGAAACAGGCCTACATCTGGGCGCTGGCCTTCCTCCCGAATGGCGATCTGGCCATCGCCACCGGTGTCGACGGAAAGCTCTTCCGCGTCACGCCGACAGGGGAGGGGAAAGTCCTCTTCGACTCTCCTGAAACGCATCTCCGATCCCTCGGCGTGAAGAGGGACGGCACGATTCTGGCCGGCGGCTCGGCGAAGGGACGCATCTACGAAATCCGTCCCGACGGCGCCGCGCACGCGCTCTACGACTCGCCGCTGTCCGAGATCTCCGCCATCTATGTCGACGCCAACGACGTCGGCTGGGCCGCGGCGGCAAGCAATGTTCTGCCGTCGACCGCACCGGTGAAAACAAATCCGAAACCGGCCGCGCAGTCAGCAGCCGCGACGACGCCCACCGCCCCCTCGGCCAGCGAACAGAAGAAAGAGGATTCCGGCAGCGTCGAGGTCAGCGTCTCTTTCGAAGACAACAGCAACTCCGGCTCATCCTCGGGCACCGGAGGCAGCGGCGAGATCTACCGCATCAATCCCGACGGATTCGTCGAAGTGGTCCGCAAGTTCGAGCACGAGATGGCCTACGGCATCACCGGCGGCGCCAACGGATCGATCCTCCTCTCCACCGGTCCGCAAGGCCGCATCTACGAGATGAAAGACGGCGAAGTCTCCCTCCTCGGCAGCGTCCCCGAAAAACAGGTCGTCTCCATTTCGCGCACGGGCAACGAGACGTTGGTTACCACGACGAACAGCGGCGCCGTCTACCGTCTGGAATCGGCGCCGTCGGAGAAGGCGGAGTTCCGTTCTGCGGCGAAGGACGTGGAGCGCTTTTCCCTTTTCGGCAATTACCGCATCGAAGGGGAGAACGTCGGCGACGGACATCTGGCCATCGCCTTCCGCTCCGGCAACACGCGCACGCCCGACGCGACCTGGAGTCCGTGGAGCGCCGCGTCGAACGCCAGCGATGGATCGATCGACGCGCCTCCCGGCCGCTACATCCAGTGGAAGATGACCGCGCCCAAGCCGGCCGCGAACGTGGCCGTCGACGCCGTCACCGTCGCCTTCGTCAATCGCAATGTCGCGCCGGTCATCGACAACGTCACCGTGCAGGATCCGGCCGTCGTCTACATCACCGGCAGTTATCCGCAGTCGCCGCAGGTGGTCGAGGCCACGAATCCCGACGAATACGGCATCTTCACCAGCCTCGACACGCCGCGCGACAAGAACGAGCCGGGCAAGAAGGTCTACCGCAAAGGCTTCCGCACCGTGACCTGGCGCGCGCACGACGACAACGGCGACTCGCTTCGCTACACGCTGTCGTTCCGCCGCAAGGGAAGCGCGCCGTGGCTGCGCCTGCGCGACAACGTCGATGAGACGTCGATGAACTTCGACACCTCGCAGCTTCCGGACGGCACGTACGAATTGAAACTCGCCGTCAGCGACGCGCAGGACAATCCGGATACACCGCTCAGCGATGCGAAAGAAGGGATCGACTTCCGCGTCGACAACACGCCGCCGTCGATCGCATTTGTATCCGAGGGTGATGACGTCGTCATTCGGGTCACCGACAAACTGTCGCCGATCGGCAAAGTCGAATACTCCGCCGACGCGCAGAAGTGGATCCGCATCACTCCCATCGACGGCATCAGCGATTCGCCGAACGAGACCTACCGCATCAAGCGCAGCGCGGTAGCGGGCAAGTTCGTGATCGTGCGAGCGGTGGATTCGTTCTACAACGTGGCCACGGAATCGATCACGCTGCCTTAGAAATCGCGCGTCCGGAAGTTAGTACGCACTGCCGAAAGAGCCTTGGGCAATCAACGCCGTCGGCCGTGCCGACTATACTTGGCGGCGTGAACCGTATCAGAGTCGCCTTCGCTCTCAGCCTGCTGCTTCTTGGGGCCTGCTCGAAGGAGCGGCCGGTCCAGCCGCAGACGGCCGCCGCTGTCGATGACACCACGCCGGTCGACGGCGGCACCGTCATCCGCAGGCTCGAGGGCGACGTCAAAACGCTCAACCCTGTCCTCATCGACACCAGATACGACCATTACGTCGCCTCCTATCTCTTCACTCCGCTGCTCCAGCTCGACGCCAACCTTCTTCCCACCACGGCCGGCTCGCTTACCGACAAATACGAGATTTCCGCGGACGGCAAGGAGTACACGTTTCATCTGAATCCGAAGGCCACCTTCTCCGACGGCAGTCCGGTCCTGGCCAGCGACGTCGTCTTCACGATCGCCAAAATCGTCGATCCGAAATCGGAGGCCGCGCAGTTCGCCGGCATGTTCGAACTGTTCGACCCGGCCAAAACGCGCGCCGATGACGCGAACCACACCGCCGTCATCGCCTTCAAGGACGTCCTCGCGCCGCAGCTCACGTACTTCACGACAGTCCACCCGATTCCGCAGCATGTGTACTCGCACGGCGACTTCAAGACCGCGTTCGCGAACACGGCCGTCGGCGCCGGACCATTCAAGCTCGTCCGGCGCGTGCCGGGCAAAGAAATCCTGATCGAGCGCCGCGCCGATTTCTGGGGCGTGAAGCCGCACTTCCAGAACGTCCTGTTCAAAGTCATCACCGACGACAGCGTCGCCTGGCAGGCCGTTAAGCGCGGCGACATCGATGAAACGATCATCAACTCCGACATCTGGATGAACGAAAGCCGGCGTCCGGAGCTGCAGAAGATCCTCGACTTCCGCCGTTTCTACACGCTCAATTACAACTTCATCGGCTGGAACGAGCACGACCCGATCCTCGCGGACAAGCGCGTTCGCCGCGCGCTGGCCTCATGCGTCGATCTGCAGTCGATCATCACCAACCTCTATCACGGCACCGCCCGGGCCATGAACGGACCGTTCACGCCGGACCAGTGGTCGTACAACCCGGACGTGCCAGTGATCCAGTACGACCCGGCCGAAACAAAGCGCGTCCTCAACTCGCTGGGGTGGACGGATACCGACGGCGACGGCATTCTCGACAAGGACAAGAAGCCCTTCAGGCTGGACATGGTCGTCGTCGGCGGCAACGGACCTTCGGGGCCGTTCGCGCAGCTCTTCCAATCGGAATTGAAAAACATCGGCGTCGATCTGAAGATCACCACGCTCGATGCCAGCGCCTTCATCGAGCGCGTCATGGCCGGCAACTTCCAGACCTGCTATCTCTCCTTCGACCTCGATCCCGATCCCGATCCGCGGGCGCTGTTTCATTCATCGCAATTCGCGCCGAACGGCCAGAACATCGTCTTCTACAAGAATCCCGAGGCCGATGCGCTCATGGATCAGGGCCGCCGCGAGCTCGATCACACCAAACGAATCGCCATCTACCGCCGGCTTCACGCGCTCCTCGCTGACGACCAGCCGTTCACCTGGACCGTGCAGGTCTCCCTCAAGTGGGCGGTGTCGAAGCGCATCCGCAACGTGAAGGAGAGCAAAGGCTGGGGCCTCTACCTCTGGTACCCCGGCGAGCTCGATTGGTGGATTCCGCTCGCGCAACAGAAGAAGTGAGGCTGCGAGCGAAGGGGTAGCAGGTGCAGTCGCTGCATCTTGCGAAAGCACAGACAAGAGTGTCTGTGCCACACGCAGCTGCTCGCCGCGTAAGCGGCTTCAGAGGGTAGCGAGGGGTGCGAGCAGTTTCATCGCTCGCACCCCTCGGACGAGAGTCGAGAATGAAGTGTGCCGCGTCAGCGGCACTGGATGGAGTGTGACATTTTTCCCGTGCCGCTGACGCGGCACAAAATCCTGGCACTCCGATTTCGAGGGGTGTTCGCTTCGCTCTCACCCCTCGCTACCTTCTGACGCCGCTCCGCGGCGGCCACTCATACCGCCAAATCCCGCTAAACTCACGCCAATGCTCACCTACGTCGTTCGCCGGCTTCTGTATGGCGTCCTGACGTTCTTCGGAATCACCATCGCCATCTTCGTGCTCGTGCACAGCGTGCCGGGCGATCCGATCTCCTTCTACATCGGCAGCCACGGCGCGCAATCGGTGTCGCGTCGGGTGCTCGACGAAATCCGCCACGCGCATCATCTCGACGAGCCGCTCCTGCAGCAGTACGGCTGGTGGCTGCGCGGCATCGTCACCTTCGATTTCGGCAGCTCGTTCATCGATCACCGCCCGGTCACGGAACGGATCGCCGAGCGCTTGCCGAATACGATCCTCCTCAACGGCATGGCATTCCTCCTCGCGGCCGTCATCGGCGTCCCGATCGGACTCTGGAGTGCGGCGCGATCGGGCCGGCCGATCGAGCGCGCGTCGGCGGTTACCTTTTTTCTTCTCTACTCGCTGCCCAGCTTCTGGGTGGCGCTGCTGCTGATGCAGCTCTTCGCCGTCCGCCTCAACATCCTTCCGCTCTTCGGCATGACCTCGGACGAGTACCTCGACCTCGGCGGCTTCATGAAGCTGGTCGACCGCGCCAAACACCTCATCCTGCCGGTGATCACGCTCGCATACGCGCAGCTCGCGCTGTTCGCGCGTTTCTCGAAGTCGGCGCTGACCGAGGTGATCAGGCAGGACTACATCACCACGGCGAGAGCGAAGGGGGCGACGAACGGCGCCGTTCTCTGGCGACACGGCTTTCGCAACGCGCTCATTCCGCTCATCACGCTCCTCGGCATCACGCTGCCGTATCTGATTTCGGGAAGCGTCATCACCGAACAGATTTTTCAGTGGGACGGCATCGGCCGGCTGTACTTCGAAGCCATCCTGCAGCGCGACTATCCGACGGTCCTCGGACTATCGGTCGCGACGGCGGTGGCCACGCTCGTTGCCAGTCTGCTGGCCGATTTGCTCTACGTCGCTGCCGATCCGCGCATCCGGCTGGAGGGGAAGTGAGGGACGTACCTCGCGGCGGCATGTGGGCGCTGACGTGGCGCCGCTTCCGGCGCAGCCGACTCGCGGTGATCGCGCTGATCTATGTCGGGTTCGTCGGTATTCTTGCGATCGCCGCTCCGATCATCGCTGGTTCAAAATCGACGCCGATTCCGTTCGGACCGAACGACATCGACGTTGCCAATCGCCTGCATCCGCCGGACGCGCAGCATCACTTCGGCACCGACGAGTTGGGACGCGACGTCCTAGCGCGCATGATCCACGGCGCGCGCGTGTCGCTCACCGTCGGATTGCTGGCCACGATGATGGCGCTCGTCGTCGGCTGTTTCTTCGGCGCGATCGCCGGCTACTACGGCGGCGTTGCGGACTGGCTGGTCTCGCGTTTAATCGAAGTCGTGCTCTGTTTCCCGCTGCTGTTTCTGGCGCTGGCGATCGTCGCCTTCTTCGGCCCGTCGATCTGGACGATCATGATCGCCCTCGGATTGACCACATGGACCAGCGAGGCGCGCTACGTCCGCGGCGAGTTTCTTCGCATTCGCGAGATGGAGTTCGCCTACGCGGCGCGCGCAAGCGGCGCGCGCGACGCGCGCATCATCTTTCGCCACCTCCTGCCGAACGCGCTCGCGCCGGTGCTGGTGTCGGCCAGTTTCGGCGTCGCCTACGCCATCCTCACCGAATCCGCCCTCTCCTTCCTCGGCCTCGGCGTCCCGCTTCCGACCGCCACGTGGGGCAGCATCCTCGCATCGGCCAAGCAGTTCATCGAGTACGCCTGGTGGTTGATCGTCTTCCCCGGCGTCGCGATTTTTCTGACCGTCGCCGCCTTCAACATCATCGGCGACCGATTCCGGGATGCGCTGGACCCGAGAAGCGATTGAACCACAGAGACACAGAGGACACTGAGGGATCTCTCTGTGTCCTCTGTGCCTCTGTGGTTTAAACGGTTTATCCCACCGTTACCGGCAGCCGCGCCTTGAGCGACTCGAGCACAGTCGGCGGCACCAAACGCGCGACGTCGCCGCCGAGGCGGAAGACTTCTTTCACCAGGCGCGAGGAAACGTACGTGTACTCGACGGCGGGGAGCATGAAAATGGTCTCGATCTGCGGATGCAGTTCGCGGTTCATCAGCGCCATCTGCAGTTCGTATTCGTAATCGGACACGGCGCGGATTCCGCGCACGACCACGTTCGCATCGACGCGGCGCATGAAATCGACGAGCAGGCCGGAGAACGAGTGCACTTCGACGTTCGGCATGTCCGACGTGCAGCGTGCGATCAACTCCTTGCGCTCGCCGACGGTGAAGAGGGGAGCCTTCCCTTCGTTCTCCAGGACCGCCACGAGGAAGCGATCGAAGAGGCGCGTGCCGCGGCGGATGATGTCGAGATGACCGTTCGTCAGCGGATCGAAGGAGCCGGGGTAAATCGCGGTTCGCATCGCGCGAGATGGTAGCAGGATGCGCGTTCGGGCATGCACATCGAATGGTCAATGTCTTGACGATCGTCCTCATCGAACCTAATATGAATTCGATATTCGAGTGACAACCGTATCGGGAGGGTGTGAGTGATGCGACAACGGCTGGAGATCAAACGCTCGGATGCCCAGAACAACAACCGGCTCCTCTCCACGATCCGCAACTACCTGCCCGGAGCCTGGATCGCGCCGAAAAACAACGAACTGATCACGTTGTATCGGCTGCGTTACCGCATGGCGCTGGAAGAGCAGAAGTACGACGCCGCGCTGATCTTCCTCAACAAAATCCTCGAGCTCGATCCGCTCAACGCCGAGGCAAAGTTGTGCAAGGGGGAGATCTACCACCGCTGCCTGCAGGACTACGCGCGCGCCGTCGAGCAGTACAACAAAGTGCTGCGCATCACCGCCGACAAAGGCAGCGAAGCGATCCACCTGCGGGCCCGCGCGGCCATGGCCGAGATCATGGAGCTGCTGTCGTAAGTACTTTGCACTGCAAAGCTACCTGACGATCGAGCAGCGGCGCCGGCACGCGGCACCTGGCAATCCAGTCAGCGGTCTCGTTCTAAGACGAAATCGAGCGCCAGCTCCAGAGCCTCTTTCGCCGGCGAATCGGCGAACGGCTCGAGCGCGGCGCGGGCGCGGTTGGCGTAGTCGCGGGCGATGGCGCGCGTCTCGTCGAGCGTCTCGTACTTGCGCACCAGCGCGAGCATCTCGGCGGGATCGATCCCGTCGAACGACTTCCCGCCGGCGATGAGCGCGATCTTCTCGCGCTCGGCCGGCGTGGCGCGCGGCATGGCCAGGATCAGCGGCAGCGTCAGCTTCCCTTCCTTCAGGTCAGACAACGCCGGCTTGCCGAGGACTTCCGTGCTGGAGGTGAAGTCGAGGATGTCGTCGATGAGCTGGAAACAGATGCCGAGGTTGACGCCGTAGTCGAAGAGCGACTGGCCGAGGGCGGGAGGCTGGTCTACTAAATATGCCGGAATCCGGCAGCAGGCGCCGAAGAGCAACGCCGTCTTGCGCTCGACGATGTTGAAATAGTCGTCGACGGAGAGATCGGCGCGTCCGTTCTGCTCCAGCGCCAGGATCTCGCCTTCGATCATCTTGATGGTCGTGGTCGACAGCAGCCGCAGCACATCGAGATTGGCCTCGGCCAGCGCCATCGACATCGAATGCATGAAGATGTAGTCGCCGACCAGGACGGTGAGATTGTTGCCCCAGCGATAGTTGATCGACGTCCGCCCGCGCCGCACCTCAGCTTCATCGATGATGTCGTCGTGGACGAGCGTGGCGTTGTGGATGAACTCGACCACCGCGCCGTAGGTGACGTCGCGATGCCCTTCGTAGCGGAGCATCTTCGAGACGAGCAGGAGCAGGGCAGGGCGGAGGCGCTTGCCGCCGCCGGCGAGGATGTGGTCGCCGACGTCCTTGATGGTCTTGATGTTCGACTCGAAATTGCGGGCCAGCTCTTTTTCGACGAGCTGCAGCTTGGGCGCGACGAGATCGAGGAGGCGCTCGGCGCGCGAGAGCTGTTCGATGGGCGCGCTGCTGGGCGAAGTCGACGTCACGGCGCACAGAATAATCGAATGATGGGGAAAGCCTCAACCGCGGTAGTTGGTGAACTGCAGCGGGATTCCGTAGTCGTGACCCTTCACGATGGCCATCGCTTTCTGCAGATCGTCCTTAGCGCGGCCTGTGACGCGCACCTGATCGCTCTGAATGGACGCCTGCACCTTCAGCTTCGCTTCCTTGATGGCCTTGACGATCGCTTTCGCTTTCTCGATCTCGATGCCCTGAACGATCTTCGCTTTCTGCCGGACCGTGCCGCCGGCAGCCTGTTCGAGCGTGGCGTAGTCGAGCGCTTTCAACGACACGCCGCGCTTGACGAGCTTCGATTCGAGGATGTCTTTCACGCTGCGCAGTTTTCCTTCGTCGTCGCTGACGAGCACGATCTCCTCGCCGGTCAGTTCGATGGAGCTCTTGCTCCCTTTGAAATCGAAGCGCTGCGCCAGCTCCTTCTGCGCCTGCTGGATCGCGTTCGTGACTTCCTGCATCTCGGTCTTCGAGACGATGTCGAATGAAAAATCCTGAGCCATCTGCTGCCTCCGTTACTGCTGCACGACTTCAACGCCGGCGGGCGGCGTGAAGCGGAAAAGATCGGGCGTCGCGGCGCGCCGCGTGAAGCCGGAAAAGTCAAAGGTGGTTTCGTTGCCGTCGCGGTCGGAGTAGGCGACGCGCTGAATCGTATGCGTGGCCGCAGCGATCGTGATCGTGACGTTGCGAATCATCGCCGACGCAGCGCGCGGCTGCAGCGTGGCGATGACGTTTCCGCCCTTCGTCGATTCGCGAACGACGAAGTTGCGATCGCGCGCGGCGGGATCGCCGATGAGCAGGAACGGCAGCTCGCGGCGATGCGCCTCGTCGAGCGTCGTGACCGTGACCTGCTTTTCGCCGGGGAGGTAGAACCAGGAGCGGTTGCCGTCGAAGACGAAGATCTTCTGCTCCGGCTTCGAATACGTCCAGCGCATCATCGGAAGCGTTCCGAAGACGACGCTGCCGCTGTCGACCTGGCTGTTTTTGAATCCCTTCGGAGTGAATCGCTGCGTGAACTGCGCCTCGGATCCGACTAGCGCCGCGGCGGCGCGATCGAGCTCGGCGGCGCCAGCGGCCGAGGCGATGAGGAGGAGAGAGAGTACGAGTGACGTGAATTTCATGATGTGAATGGGAGGCGAAGGGCGCGCCAACTAGAGCTTTTCGACTTCGATCGAAACGATCGCCGAGTTGACAACAAAGATGCGCTCGTTTTTGCTCCGGTCCTTCGGGAAAAGGAAAAAGCCGTTGCGCTCCGGGTTGTAATGCGCCACGCCGCGGATGATTTCGCCGTCCGCAAACTCCACGGCGATCGTGCTTCCCGCCGGCGGCTCGAGCGACTCCTCGGCGGCATTGCGCGGGAAAAAGAGCGCCTTGAGCGTCGAGAACGGGACTTCATCCTTCGCGCCGTCGTCGCGCGACACGCGCACGATCTGCCGGTCGACGTCGGTTTCGATGAGCGTGGCGCGTTCGGTGCGGCCGTCGCGGTAGCGCAGCACCACTGTTGTCGTCGATTCCATCAGAAGAGTTCCAGACCCCAGAGATCGTGGAGGTGAATGATACCTTCGACGCGGCCGGACGCATCGGCGATGAAGATCGAGGTGATCTTGCGCTGTTCCATCCGCTCCAGCGCCGCCGAGGCCAGCTCGTTGCCGTCGATCGTGACGGGATTCGGCTTCATGCAATCAGCGGCGGTCTTCTGCAGGATTTCGGCATCGGCCTGCAGCAGGCGCCGCAGATCGCCGTCGGAAATCGCGCCCGCGAGGATGTTTTGATCGTCGACGACGGCCGTGATCCCGAAGCCTTTCGCCGACATTTCGTAGATGACGTCGTGCATCGGTGTCGTCAGCGGAACGAGCGGAATCTGCGCGCCGGAGTGCATGAGATCGCAGACGCGCAGGAATCGCTTTCCGAGTTTTCCGCCGGGATGGAGGAATGCAAAATCCTCCTCCTTGAATCCTTTGCGCATCAGAAGGGCCATGGCCAGCGCGTCGCCAAGGGCGAGCGTGGCGGTGGTGGAGGCGGTCGGCGCGAGGCCGAGCGGACACGCTTCTTTAGAGATGGCGGCGGAGAGATGAAAGTCGGCGCCCTTCGCCAGCGATGAATTCGGATTGCCGGTGATGGCCACGATCTCCGCGCCGATCCGTTTGATACTCGGCAGAAGCCGCAGCAACTCCTCGGTCTCGCCGGAGTTGGAGATGGCGAGCACGATATCGCCCCGAACGATCATGCCGAGGTCGCCGTGAATGGCCTCGGCAGGATGCAGGAAAAAGGACGGCGTGCCGGTGGACGCAAGCGTCGCGCTGACCTTCTTGCAGATGATGCCCGACTTGCCGAGCCCCATCGTGACGATGCGGCCGGCCGAGGAGTTGATCAGTTCGACGACGTCGACGAAGGTGTTGTCGAGGTGATCGATGATGCCGAGGATCGCCGCCGATTCCACCTCCAGCACGCGCCGCGCCTCGGCGATTGCGGGATGGATTTTTGCGTCACGAATGACGGCACTTTTTCGCGGCTTGGACATCGCCGGTGATGGTATGCGACGTGCCGCCGCTTCTCAATGCTTGCGCGCGTTCCGTTCCTGCGGCAGCAGAAGGGCGAGCAGCGTTTCGCAGACAGGCGTCGGGACATCCGTTTCGCGCCCGAGGCGGACGACGGCGCCGAGTTGCGCATCGAGCTCGGACGGTTTGCCGTCGATGATGTCGCGCTGCAGCGATGAGGTCGACTCGGGCGGCAACGCATCGAAACGAGCAAGCGTTCGATCGACGGCAGCGTCGCCGCCGAGGTCGACGCCGCGTGCTCGCGCGACGCCGACGATCTCGCGAATGGCGCGCGTGGCCAGATCGCGCGGTTCGGGCATGGTTCGCCAGACGCCGATTGGAACGCGCGTGGCTGCGCCGATCCCGCTCATCGGCGCGATGAAGACGAACTTCGACCAGAGCGCGTGGTGGATGTCCGAGGGGATGTCGGCCTGGATGCCATTCTCAATACACACGTCGCGAAGCTCTTCGACGCGAGGCGTCCGCCGGTTGTCGAGCTCACCGAACATGACGAACGGATCGGCGCCGATGTGGCGGATGTGTCCCGGCGCGGCGATGAAGCTGACGATCCCGCACAAGCCGCCGAGGACGTGATGCGATCCGAGAATGGCCGTGAGCTGATCGGGAGCGTCGATCCCGTTCTCGAGCGGGATGACCATTGTGTCGTCGCCGAGCATCGGCTTGATCTGTTCCGCGGCTTCCGCAATCTGCCACGTTTTAACGGTGAGGAAAACGGCGTCGACGTGTCCGACCGAGGCAGGGTCGTCGGTGACATTCGGATGAGCGACGACGAAGTCACCTTTGATGCTGTCGACGCGCAGTCCGTTCGTACGCATCGCGTCGAGCGTCGCGCCGCGGACGATGAAGACGACGTCGGCGCCGCCGTCAGCGAGCTTGCCGCCGAAGTAACCGCCCACGCCGCCGGCGCCGATGATCGCGATTCGCATTCGATCGTCAGACGATCCGGAAGATCTCGCGCCTACCGCCTTCGACGAGATCCATGTAGCCCGCCATCGCTTCGCGGACGTCGTCGCGGCGCGAGTACTCAGCCATGTGGTGCTCGAAATCGGCCAGCGACTCGAATTCGCATTCGAGGACGACGGTCCAGTAGCTGGCCACGGCGTCGACCATCACGCGGCAGTTGCGGAAGCTGTCCTCCGTCTCCATCGACTTGAAGGTCTTCTTGAACTTCGCGGCCAGCTCGCCGGCTTTGCCCGGTTTGCACTGAAAAATGTCGCGGACGATATACATATGACCTCCTGCTCGGCGCATTCTATGGTTTCGCGGCAAGCTCTTCCGCCAGCTTGCGATCGGCGGTCACTTCGGGGGACGGCGCGCGGCGCTCGGCATCGCGGAGCAGAACCACTCCGGCGCCGTAGTCGCGCCGCGCCAGCGCACCGAGGCCGAGCATCCACGAAACGGACGGATCGTTGATGCCGCGCCTTCGCGCGGAAAGAGCAAGCTCCTCCTGGAGTGCATCGCTGTTCATCAGGAGAAGTGGGTAGACCCGGTAGGGCGTCTTGCGGAGAGCGTCCGCCGCCTCCGCCCGCATCGCTTTGTGCGGGTGAATGAAAAACCAACTGAGCTGGGCCTCGAGCGGAAACGTGTTCAACGTGCTGATGCGCATCGAGTCGGGCCAGACACGCCTGGCCCAGGCGCTGGCCGCGAACCGGCGCTGCGCGGCGACCCTGTCGAGCAACGGGTACAAATCAGGATCGACCCCTACCCGAAAACGGTAGGAAAGACGCAGAGGAAAATCATCGACAAGCGGCGGAGCTCCTCCCACGTATTCTTTCAACCAAGGGGCATCGGCGATGAACGTGGCGCCGAGCATCTGAGGCGACTCGACGCCGATCCGGGCTAGCTCACTCGCGGTCGCGACGTCCCGCCACTGCTTCGACAGCGCGTCCGCACTCACCGGACGCATCGGTCCTTTCGAGCCCATCATGATCAGGTCCGCACCGGATCCCGCCCACAGCGTGCAGTCGTCGAAGTTCGAACAGAACGCACCGAGCACGCTCCGGGTCTCCTTCGCATCGAGGTGAAAGATGGGCAGCCAGTAGGTGACCAGTCCTCCCTCGTTGAGCCGATCGCGGATCAGGCCGAAGTACTCGCGCGAGTAGAGGTTCACGATGCCGGCGTGTTTTGGAGGGGGTGGCTCGGCGGTGACCAGGTCGTATTTCTGTGGTGTGGTTAGAAGGAAGAAACGGCCGTCCTCGATGTGGACGTGCAGCCGCGGATCGTCGAGCGGATGGCGGCCGCCGAAGTCGCGCAACCGGCTCAATTCGACGTTGTCCCGCGATATATCGACCACGTCGATCGACCCGATCGACGGCACCTCGGTCAGCGACTGCGCGGTGGTCCCGACTCCGTAACTGATGAGGAGCGCCCGCTTCGGCGCCGGTGCGAAGGCAACGGGCAAGTGAACGAAGAGCCGCATGTATCGCTGCCCTGACAGCATGGAGCCCGACATCGAGTGGCCGTTCGTCACGAGCCGGTAGTAGTACGGCGCGCCCCAGAGATCGAGCCGCAGGTAGGTCGCGGTATCGGTCAGTCCCTCCCGTTGTGCAATGACCCGCGAGCCGTCCACCTTGAACTGTGCCGTGACCGAGGGCATGAAATAGTTCTGAAGCAGCCCGAAGGGAAACAACGCCAGCGGGAGGACGAAAAAGACGCCCGCTGCACCAAGGAGCAGCTTTTCGCGAGATGTGCGGTTGCGCCCGCGGTCTCCCGCGATCACCAGCAATGCCACCAGGCCGTAAGCCATGGCCAGCACAAAGACAGAACGCTCCATTCCGAGGTGGGGCAGGAGAAGAAAACCGCCGACGATGGCCCCCAGCGTCGCCCCGAGCGTGTTCGCCAGCGTAAGGCGCGACGTGGCCCGAGTTGCGTCGCCAAGCGCTCGCTCCACCACGCGTCCCATCAGAACGAATAGCAACCCCGACAGAACGGTCACCGGCAGCATCAGACGCAGCGAGAGACTGACGTTCAGCACCACGACCGCCGTCGGAGTCGCGACCGGCGACGTCGGCACTCCGAAACTGCCGTAGCAGATCGTGACCGCAAACCCGGCCAGGAGCGCCACCGCCGCGGTCCAACGTTCGGCGGCAGGATCGAGTCTGAAGAGCCACGCTCCAGCCAGTCCGCCCAGGGCGATGCCAAGCAGCACGGTGGCCAGCATCAGCGCAAAGGCCAGGCTCGTTCCGTCGTTGAAGAGCAGGAGAAACCGGAACCACACCACCTCGAGCGCCAGCACGATCGCGCCCGAGAGAAACGCAGCCGTCAGGATGGCCGCGGCCCGACCGGCCGGAACGACGCGTTCGTCTTCGCTCGGGGCCGGCGCCGCTCTCCGCTCGCGGGCCACGTAGAGCGCGCCGGCGGCCGCCACGAAGTTCAGGAGAGCGGCGATGGCACCGGTGCCGCGAAGCCCGAAGCGCTCGATGAGCATGGCCTCGCCGGCGACGGCTCCGGCCAGCGCGCCGAGCGTGTTCCAGCCGTACAAGCGTCCGAGGAGTTGTCCGAAACCGGCCGAGTCGCGCGAAAGTGCGCGGACCAACACCGGAAGCGTCGCTCCCATCGCGATGGCCGGCACGACCATCAGCACGAACGCGATCCCGAGGCGTACGGCGTTCAGGATGACCGGCTGCGGCTGGAGCATGCGGAAGAGCGGCGCGAAGAGCCGGGTCAGCAGCGGAAAGAGAAGGACGAGGGCCAGACCGCTGACGCCGATCGACACTTCGAGCGCGGCGTACAAGCGGGCAGGGTGCTCGCTCTTTGGTGCCCGCCTGCCGGCCAGCCAGTTGCCGAGCGCCAGCCCGGCCATGAAACTGGCCAGGACCGTGCTGCTGGCCCAGACGCTGTTCCCGAACGTCAGTCCGGCCAGGCGGAACCAGAGCGTCTCAAACAGCAACGCCGACGCGCCGGAGAAGAAAAAGACGAGGTAGAGGAATTGCACGCGGGCGAAGGATAGCGTCATCCCGCGATTCAAAAGGGGTCGGAAAGGCGTCCCAAATCTTCGTGTAGAATCGGCGCTCTTTTGCCCGCGGCGGATGGTAGTCGCAGGCACAAAACCGGGGTAGCGTTCGCAGTCCCGAAAAAATCGAACCGAAAGAGAATCTGAGCCATGACTGAGACCATCGCAGAAACGAAGTCCCTTCCGGTCGATCCGAAATCGGTCGTGTGGAACCCGTCTCCGGAACAGCTCCGCAGCTTCACCGAGGAGATGCCGAACTGCCGCAAGACAGAGTTCGGCAACGTGAACGTGGCCACGAAAGTGGTGTCGCGCTCGAAGGGCTCGACGTTCGTCGCCACCGACACGCCGGAGAATCATTCGGATCAGACCATCAGCCGCGCCGAGTTCGAGCGGATGGCGAAACTGCAGAACGATTACATCCGCACGCGCGACATGCTCGTCGTCGATGGTTTTATTGGCAACGATCCGCAGTTCCGCGTTGCCGCGCGTCTGATCATCGAGAAGTCGAACGCGAACATCGCCGGCATGCAGCAGCACCTCTACTATCCCGCCACGCCGGCGGAGCTGGAGAACTTCGAGCCGACGGTGACGGTGATCTACACGCCGAATTTGAAGGCCGAGGGATATCCGGACGAACGGTTGATCGCGGTCGATCTCGAGAACTTCATCACGCGCGTCTTCAACTCCGACTACTTCGGCGAGTCGAAGAAGGGAGGGCTGCGGATGTGGAACAAGATCGTCTACGAGCGCGGCGGCCTGGCGCTGCACGCGGGCTGCAAAGTGATCCCGGTCGACGGCGAAAACAAGGTCGGTCTCATCGTTGGATTGTCGGGCACCGGCAAAACGACGACCACCTTCACGAAGCAGAACAACTCGCAGCCGGTGCAGGACGACTTCTGCGCGCTGATGCCGGGCGGCAAGGTCTACGCGACCGAGAACGGCTGCTTCGCCAAGACGTTCGGACTGAATCCGAAGGATGAGCCGACGATCTTCGATGCCTGCGCGTCGCCCTACGCGTATCTCGAAAACGTTTCGCAGAACGACGACGGCAAGATCGATTACTTCGATACGTCGTACACGCCCAACGGCCGCGCCGTGATCCGCATGGACGACGTCGCCGGCGCATTCGATGCCCGCGAAGTGAAGAATGTCGACTTCCTCCTCATCCTCAATCGCAACGAGAACATCATCCCGGCCGTGGCCAAGTTGGAAGGGCCGCTGGCCGCCGCCTACTTCATGCTCGGCGAAACGAAAGGCACGAGCGCGGGCGGCGCCGCCGAGGCGGGCAAATCGCTGCGCGTGCCGGGGACGAATCCCTTTTTCCCCCTGCTGCACGCCTTCCAGGGCAACCGCATGCTGGAGCTGATGAAGCAGAGTCCGATGGACGTCTACCTGATGAACACCGGCCGCATCGGCGGCGACGACAAGGACGACCGCTCGAAAAAGGTGAAGATCCAGCACTCGTCGGCCGTCGTCAAGGCGATCGCCGAGGGGACCATCAAGTGGGAGAAGGATCCCGACTTCGGCTACCTCGTGGCGACGGAAGTTCCGGGCATCGACGACGCCGACTACCTGCAGCCGAAGAAGATGTACGAGCGGCAGGGGAGAGGCGAGGAGTACCAGCAGCTCGTCGAAAAATACAACACCGACCGTCGCGCGTACCTCCGCAAGTGGAAGGGGTTGAGCGAGGAAATCGTCAACGCCATTTAGCCGGGCAAACGTAGCCCGCTCGACAAATTTCGCTTCCCGACTTACCCTATCCACTGTTTCGACACAGCGGAGGACAAGGGATGCGACTCCGGGCACTCGTTCCGGCAATGATCCTGGTCAGTACCCTCGCGGCGCCCACCCGCGCCGATCGCTCCTCGGCTGTCCCCACGCCCACCGCAAATCCGGCCGCTGCGGAAACGGAACATCGTCCGCTGCTCGGCAAACTTCGCGTGCGCACACCGCGTGGGCGTCGTACCGTTTCCGACTTCGACTCGCGCGTTCTGGCATCGCTCCTGGCGATGGAAGCGCCGAGCGATTTCGACTTCGAAGTCCGCGCCGGCGACGTCAGTTGCGACGGCCGCACCTGCACGGTCGCGCTCGCGGTCAAGTTGCCCGAGTCGCTGCCGCCGATGCGCCTGGCGATCGCCGTCGCGAATTCACGCGGCGAGCTCTCCGAGGTGAAGCACGCCGATTGCCTGGCCTCGACCTGCAACGTCTCCCTCGTCCTCGAACGCGGCCGCAACACGATCTCCGTCGGCGCCGCGGACGGCCTGCTGCAAACGTCGGCATTCGTGTTGACAAGCGTCGTCGCGACGCCTCACCTCGAAGCGAGCAATCGCGGCCGCAGCGAGTGGTTCTGAAGCTGGCATCTGCGTCCATCTGCGTAATCTGCGGATGAGAGCTTTATCCGCAGATTACGCAGATGTGACGCAGATCTCTCACGTTTCTACATTCAAAAACAAATACACCGCCGCGATTGCGAACAAAATGTTCGCGCTCCATGCGGACAGCATCGCCGGCAGGTTGCCGACTTCGCCGAATTTCGTGAAGACCGCGAAAATCATCCAGTAGAGGATGCCGAGGACCAGGCCGATGCCGACGCCGTAAAGGGCGCCGCGCTTGCCGATGCGGAAGGCGAAGGGGAGCGCGATCAGCGCCATCACGGTGCTGATCAACGGCCACGACGTCTTCGTGTACAGCTTCACCGACAACTCCTCGGCCGCGTAGCCGGACTTGCGGATGGCCTCGATGTATCGCCGCAACTGCGCGAACGTCATCTGATCCGGCGCCCGCGCCTCGGTGGCGAAATCCTCGGGCCGCTCGCTGTAATACAGCCGCAACGGCCGTGTGATCGGCGCGAACGTCGAGTTGCTGCCGTCGTCGCCGAAGGAGCGCATCCAGCCGTTCGAGAAGACCCATCCGACGCCGTCCCATCGCGCGTGCTCGGCGTAGACGCGCCGCGTGAGGCGGAACTTCGTCGGATGGAACTCGAACACCTGCACCTGCGACAACTCTTTCTCGTCGCGGTCGTACGCCAGGAAGTTGATGATGTAGCGCCCTTTGCCGAGAAACCACAGCTTCTGCTGGTGCGGCGTCGCAACGACGCGCGTCGTGTTGCGTTTCGCCTTGATGCGATTGCGCAGCTCTTCCACGCGCTGATTCGAATACGGCAGCACGTAATCGAGCTGCAGGTAGGCGAGGAAACTGATGGCCAGCGCGATGCCGACGATCGGCAGTGCCGCGCGATACAGCGACATCCCGCCCGACTTGAACGCCGTCACCTCGTTGTTCTTCGAGAAAATGCCGAACGTGACGAGCGTCGAGACCAGCACCGAAATCGGCAGCGTGTAGTTGAGGATCTGAAAAATCGTGAAGCGGTAGTACGCGCCGACGACATGCAGCGGGATGTGGTTGGCGCGGATGTCGCCGCTGATGTCGGTGTAGTCGACGATGATGAAGAGCGTCGCCGTCGACACCAGCACCAGCGTCAGAATCTTCAGAAACTCGCGCAGGATGTAGCGGTCCAGCGTGTTCGGAAAGGTGATGTCGAAGCGGCTGAGAAGCGAAGAGCCGCCATCCTCGGCACCTGCCGCGGCGCCGCTCCGTTTCCGCGCCTTGAAAGCCTGCACGATGCGCTTGATGATGCCGCCCTCGGAACGCTGCGCGCCGGTGTCGCGGTTGGCGCGGATCAGAAGGTAAATCCCGAGCAGCAGCAGGACCACGTTCGGCGTCCACATCGCCACGGCGGCCCCGATTTTTCCCGTGTCGGCGAGGTGCTCGCCGTTGTTGATCATCACGTAGTAGATGAGGATGATCGCGATACTTAACGAGAAACCTGAGCTTTTGCCGCCGCGGCGATTGGTGATTCCGAGCGGCAACCCGAGGATGCCGAAGACGATGCACGCGAACGGGATCGCGAACATCTTGTTCATTTCGACCTTCGCCGCCCAGTACGTTTCGCGCGCGTCGAGATCGTGCGAGTACTGCGACCAGCGGGCCTGTTCCATCAGCTCGCGGAAGCTCATCTCGCGCAGCGACCGCTGATAGCCGCCGTTGTTGTCGCCGTATTTGTCCGGCAAACGCATTCGCTGCGCGGCGTTGCTGTTCAGGTCGTAGCGGTCCGGTTTCTTCTGATCCCACAGATGCGTTTCGGCATTCTTGAGATTCAGCCAGACCTGGTTGTGCGGCTTGATGATGGAGAGGTTGCCGCTTTCGGCGACGATGATCTTGTTGCTCGACCGCTGCGGCAGGATCGGCGGCGCCTGCGCAGCCTCGGCCTTCGCGCCCTGAATCTGCTGGGCGATCGTGACCGGTCCGCTGCTCGTGCCGGTGCGCGTTTCATCGGCGGTCCGGCTATCGGCCACAAAGACGCCTTTCCACTGCAGCGTCTTCGGATCGACGTCGTTCACGTAGATCGTGAGGTTTTCGTACTCATCGTAGAAAACGCGCGGCCGGAGCTCCTTTTCGATCTGCGACGTGAAGATCTCCGACCGCAGAGCCGAGAATTCGGCGTTGCCGCGCGGCAGCACGAAATTCATCAGGTAGAGGTTGATCAGGAACACCAGGAAGCTGAAGAGAAAGACCGGCCGGTAAATCGTGCGCGTGGAAATGCCGAGGGCGCGCATGGCGATGATCTCGGAGTCGGACGAGAGGCGGCCGATGGCGATCAGGATTCCGAACAGCAGCGACATTGGCACCGTCAGGACGACGATGTGTGGCAGCGACAGAAAGAGCAGCCGGCCGACGGTCGCCGCCGGCAGCGAGCGCTTGATGATCATGCCGGCGAAGTCGAAGAGGTTCTTCATCAGGATGATGAAGGTGTAGAAGGCGAAGCCGAGGGCGGTAGGCCCGAGCATCTCCTTGAAGATGTAGCGAGTGAGGATCTTCATCGGCGTCGCGATTGTAACCGTCTGACTGAATAGGAGATTCGGGAGCCTGAGAAAGGTTTCCACAGAGTCCGTTAAGATAGATTATGTTAAATCGTGTGTATGGTTCGGGAGGCTGGAGATCTCGATGACGTCCGACAACACCGCTGCAGCCGTCGGCAATGAACCTGCCCCTTTTCCCTGGAACATCAGCTCTCCGACCGCTCTCCCGCGAATGACTACGGCGTTGTTCTCGTCGCGGATTGCGGCCAGCGGATGAAACTCCGGCAGCTCGCGCCGCTCCACGCGCATCTCGATGCCGCCCGCGACGCGCCGCGCGGTAGCCACGTGACGCACGACGCATCGCCGCGCCCGCGCCTGCTCGACTTCGGCATGCGTGACGTCCGCAATCCCATGCACGCGCAGGTTCACGTGGTGCGGTCCGAACGCCAGCTCGCCGAGGATTTGCAGCTTCTGCGCGGCATCCTCGCCGCCGACGTCGAGCGCCGGATCGGCCTCGGCGAAGCCGCGTTCCTGCGCCAGGCGCAGCGCCGCGTCGAATTCGAGGTCGTCCTGTTCCATGCGCGTCAGGATGTAGTTGCACGTTCCGTTCACGATTCCGCTGATCGATTCGATGCGGTCGCCGGCCAGCCCGTGCCGCAGCGCGCGGACGATCGGAATCCCGCCGCAGACGCTGGCCTCGAATCCGATCCGGACGCGGTTGCGCTCCGCTGCTGCGAACAGCTCGCGTCCCGAATCCGCCAGCAGCGCTTTGTTCGCGGTGACGACGTGCTTTCCGTTTGCCAACGCGCGGCGGACGAATGCCCCCGCCGAATGCACGCCACCGACGAGCTCCACGATGATGTCGCAGCCGTCGTCGAGGATATCGATCGCCGAAGTGCTGAAGAGCGCCGGATTGATGCCGGGACGCGGTTTGTCCGCGTCCCGAACCAGAATTCGCCGCACGGCGATATCGACGCCGTCGCGCCCGCGGATGCGCTCGCGTTCGCGCGCTAGCAGATCGACGAAGCCGCGGCCGACGGTGCCGCATCCGAGGAGGCCGATATTTATCCTGCGCATGCGGCCCTCCGCGGCGAGATCACTTCGAGCGCCTGGTCGAGATCGTCGATGAGATCGCGAACGTCTTCGAGGCCGACCGAAAGCCGGATCAATCCATCTGCGATCCCAACTTTCCGCCGGACCTCGGGTTCGACCGAGGCATGCGTCATCGTCGGCGGATGACAGAAGAGGCTCTTCACGCCGCCGAGGCTTTCGGCCAACGTCCATAACCTCAAGCGTTTCGTGAAGTCGATCGTGTCGTCGACCGAGGCGTCGATCTCGAACGAGACGATCGCGCCGAAGCCGGGATAGTGAACGCGAGCGATCTGAACGTGATCCGTTAAATAGTCGACGACTCCCCTTGCGTTTTCACAATGCCGGATCATCCGCAGCGGCAGCGTTTTCAGCCCGCGCAGGATGAGGAAGCAGTCCTGCGGTCCCGGCACGGCGCCGATCGCGTTCTGAAAAAACTTCAGCTCCGCGAAGAGCGACTCGTCGTCGGTGATCACCGCGCCGCCGAGCGCGTCGCAGTGTCCGTTGATGTACTTGGTCGTCGAATGCACCACGATGTCCGCGCCGAGCGCGATCGGCTGCTGCAGCACCGGCGTGGCAAAGGTGTTGTCGACGACGGTGCGGATTCCGGCCCGCCGCGCGATCGCGCTGCACGCGGCGATGTCGGTAACCTTCAACAGCGGATTCGACGGCGTCTCCAGCCACAGCAGCTTCGTCTCGGGACGAATGGCGCGCTCGACCGCGGCCACGTCGCTGCTGTCGATGAAGGTAAAGTCGATGCCGAATTTCGCGAAGTACTTGGTGAAAATCCTCCACGCGCCGCCGTAAAGATCCTGCGTGGAGACGACGTGATCGCCGTGGCGCAGCAGCGACAGCACGTTGTGAATCGCGGCCATGCCGCTGGCAAACGCGAGCCCGTATCGCGCGCCCTCGAGCGAGGCCAGGCACTCTTCGAGCGCGCGCCGCGTCGGATGTTCGGTGCGCGCGTAGCCGAAGCCGCGATGTACTCCCGGCTCGATCTGTTCGAAGGTGGAAGTCTGATAGATCGGAATAGTGACTGCGCCGGTGGCGGCATCGTTCGGCTGCCCGGCGTGGATTGCGAGTGTGTCGAAGCGGTACATGTTTCCCCTCCTGCCGCACGAATGCGGCGGACCTCACGCTGCTGACATGTCGGGGAGAAAAGCTAAGGAGGGACCCGGGTCGAGGAGGCAGTCAGTCTACGCGTCCGCGCCCGGGCCGGGCATCAACATTCGGCGCGTGATGCGGCGTGACATGGCCGCGCAGGATAGAGATTCGATGGCGCGATGTCAAACTGCGTGAATCTGCGTCATCTGCGGATCACTCGCTCTCGATGCGCCGCAGCAATTCGCGCAATGCCGAGACGATCTCGCTCTTCTCCACATTCGCTTTGCGGAAACTGAGATTCACGCTGAACGGCAACGCCTTGTCCTTCACCTGCCAGGTGAAGTTTTTCGGACGTCCTGCTTTCTTCGGCTCCGGCTTCGCCGTCTGTTTGCGGACTTCGTCGCGCGTCAGCTCGCCGGCGGCGTAGCGGCGGACGACGTCCTCCATCGCATCCTCGTCGCCGGCGCGCGCGATCTGCACGAGGATCGATTTGTTGGCGATGCCCGCCTCACGGCACATCGCGCGAATGCGTTGCGGGATGTCGTTGATCGACAGCGTTTCCGTAATCGTCGTGCGCGACTTGCCGATCACGTGCGAAATCTTCTCGTGCGTGTAACCGAACTTCTGCTGCAGCACGTAGAAGCCTTCCGCCTCTTCGAACGGCGTCAGATCCTTGCGCTGGATGTTTTCGATCAGCGCGATCTCGAGTTGCTCCTTGTCGTCGACGTCGAGCTCGATGGCAGGAATCTCGTCCAGTCCCGCCAGCGACGCGGCGCGGAAACGGCGTTCGCCGGAGATGATCTGGTAGCGATTCGGGCCGATGGCGCGGACCAGGATCGGCTCGAGCACGCCCTTCTCGCGGACCGACGCGGCCAGCTCCTCGATATTGCCGAGGTTCGTGCGCGGCTGTTCCGAGTTCGGTTCCACGAATTCGAGCGGGATCATCGACCCGATATGCCGTCCGGAACGGCGCGTCAGCTCCTCCACGAAATGCGCGTCATGGCGCATCGACGCTCGCTCCGGTAATCCGCGTTTCATGCTCATCGGGTTCCTCAGACTCGGGACAGGATTTCCTCGCTCAGCGAGTAGTACTCCATCGCGCCGCTCGATTTCGGGGCGAAGGTAAAGATCGATTCCTTGTAGGCCGGGCTCTCTTCGAGCCGGATCGACTTCGTGATCACCGTGTTGAACAGCCGCTCGCCGAAGACCTGGCCGATCTGCGTGTGAATATCTTTCGCAAGCGTGGTGCGCTTGTCGTGCATCGTGATGACCACGCCGAGGAGCTGCAGGTTCGGATTGGGACGCGCTTTGATCTTCTCGATCGTTTCGAGGAGATCGTCCGTTCCTTCCAGCGCGAAGTACGACGACTGGATCGGGACGAGCACGTGCGTCGACGCCACCATCGCGTTCACGGTGATCATGCCGAGGGTCGGCGGCGTGTCGATGAAGATGTAGTCGTACTCGGTGGCGGCGTCCTTCATCTTGTCTTTGAGACGGAAGGGTCCATCCATCTCGCCGATCAGTTTCGACTCCAGCTTCGCCAGCGCGATCTTGGACGGCGCCAGAAACAGATTCGGCAGCGGCGTCGGCACGATGACGTCGTTGAATCCGAGCTCTTCGCTCACCAGGACGTCGAACATCGACCGCGAAATCGTTCGCGGATCGACGTAGCTCATCGTGCTGTTCGCCTGCGGATCGAGGTCGATCAGCAGCGTCTTGTTGCCTTTGTTGGCGACGGCGGCGGAAAGATTGATGGCGGTGGTGGTCTTGCCGACCCCGCCTTTTTGATTGGCGACGGTGATGATCATGGAGCGGGGGCGATTGTAATGGACGCGGCGTCCGCTGGAACATCTCTCCGCAGGATGATGATGCGCGTTTGCCAGCCGCCCGGTGCGGTGTAGTCCTGCCGTTCGATTTCACGAAAGCCGATGCGCCGCCAGAGCCGCTCGGCCGCCGCATTTCGCTCGACGACGGCGGTCTGGATGATGCGTCCGCCCTGCGCCACGACGAACGCTTCCACCTCGCCATAGAGCGCCGTTCCCACTCCGCGATTACGATGCGCAGGATCAATGGCCTGAAACGAAAACCACCATTCGTCCGGGTTACGCGGCCAGTTTCGCAGCATCGAATTGATGCCGATCAATTCTCCCGCGTCATTGCGAAGGCCGAAGACGAAGAGATCCGTGAGATCTTTGCCGGGCGGAACGGACGAGAGTTCGGTGCGTGCAGCGTCCGGCGGCGCAGGGCGGTCTTCGCACGTCTCGTAATAGTCGGAGCAGCGTTCCAACAACCGCTGCAACTCGTCCGCGTTGTCGATGCCGAGGCGCTCGATCACGTCACATCTTGTACTTGCCGAGGTCCTCGGTATCGAGACTTTCGAACCACTTCTTCGTCTTCTCTTCCGGATCCTCGTCGCTATCGGGCGTGATGGTCTGGGCCTGGTCGAGCACCGACTGGGCCACGTAAATGGGCGCCTCGGTGCGCAGAGCCAACGCGATGGCGTCGCTGGGACGCGCGTCGAGATCGAGCATCGTGTCCGAGCCGGCGCGGTTCACCATCATCCGGATCTGCGCGAAGAAGGTGGAGTCGCGCAGGTCGTGGATCACGATGCGCGTGACGCGGCCGTCGAGTTGGGCGATCGCGCTCTTGAGCAGGTCATGCGTCATCGGCCGCGGCGTTTCCACGTTTTCGAGCTGCAGGGCGATGGCGTTAGCTTCGAAGATTCCCACCCAGATCGGGAGGAAAAACTTCTCTTCGTCATCTTTCAAAACCACGATGGGCGAATTGGAAACGGGGTCGAGCATCAACCCTTTGATCGACATCGGTACGAGCTCACTCATGCGACGGCCTCCCCGCGCAGCGTGTGATGCTGCGCCTGATCGATGCGGACGCCCAGCATACTCCCGGGCGGCACGGCCGTCGCCGCGGAGACTGCGCTGAAATTGACGACGATGTTGTAGTCGGTCCGTCCGGTCAGCATCGACGCGTCGTGCTTGCTCGGACCTTCGACCAGAACCGGCAGGACGCGCCCGCGATACGACTCCAGATGCTCGCGCTTGATCCGCTCGTGCAGGTCGAAAACGCGCGTGAGGCGTTCCGACGCGATCGCATCGTCGACCGGCGCCCCGATCTTCAGCGCCGGCGTTCCGGGGCGCGGCGAGTACTTGAACGCGAACATCGATCCGTAGCGGACTTCCTCGATCAGCGACAGCGTCTGCTGGAAATCGTCGTCGCTCTCGCCGGGGAAGCCAACTATAACGTCGGTGGAAAAGTGAATCTCCGGAATCGCTTCGCGGATGCGCGCGATCGTGTCGAGGTAATGCTCGCGCGTGTACAGGCGCTTCATGCGCCGCAGGATCTTCGATGATCCGGATTGCACCGGCAGGTGGAGATAGCGCGAGATGTTTTCATGGTCGCGCATTGCCGCGATCATCGACTCATTCACCTCGGCGGGATGCGAGGTCATGAAGCGCAGCCGCGCCACACGATCGATCTCTGCGACCGCCGACAACAGCGCTCCAAAATCGCGGCCGGAGATCGGACAACGATACGCATTCACCGTCTGTCCGAGGAGTTCGATTTCGACGCGTCCGCTTTCGACCGCGGCGCGCACTTCGCGCAATACATCGTCGAATGGACGCGACACTTCGCGCCCGCGCGTGGTCGGCACGATGCAGAACGTGCAGTTCTTGTTGCATCCTTCGATGATCGTCACCTGCGCTTTGGTGGCCGAGGGACGGTCGACGGCGAGATAGTCGTAGTTGCGGTCGTCGGGAAAATCGATGGCCACGCGGCGGTCGCCGGAAAGGATCTGATCGAGATGGCCGACGTTGCCCGGGCCCATCACGAAATCGACCCACGGCGCGCGGTGAAGGATGGCCTCCCCTTCCTGCTGCGCCACGCATCCGCAGACGCCGATCTGCAGCGCGCGCTCGCTCTTCATCTCGCGGAGCCGCCCGAGGTGCGAAAAAACCTTCTGCTCCGACTTGTCGCGAATGGAGCAGGTGTTGAGAAGGATGAGGTCCGCCTCCCCTTCCGTCTCCACGCGCCGGTATCCGCGCAGCTTCAGGCTGCCGGACAAGCGCTGGCTGTCCAGATCGTTCATCTGACAGCCCCAGGTTTCGATGAAAAAGGTTTTGGTCATTTAATTAAAAATCGTTAAACCACAGAGACACAGAGGACACAGAGAGATCACCTCTGTGTCTCTGTGGTTCAACGCTTTTCGCCTTTCAATTTCTCCAAAGCGTCTCGCGCCTCGGCGAGATCCTTCCGCGCCGACTCAAGTTGTTTCTTCGTCTGTTCGAAACGTTCCGCGATCGTCTTGTCGCGATAGTTCGGATCGTTTTCCGCGTAATAAGCCTGCTCCAGGCGATCGAGCTCTTTGTCGAGATCGTTCACCTTCGCCTGCGCCGCGTCCGTACGCTTCTGCGCGGCGGCGCGATCGTGAAGGAGCTTGTCCTGATCGGCGACCGACATTGGCGCCGCAGCCGCGGGTGCGGTCGACGTCGCCGCGACCGGAGTCGTCGCAATCTTCCCCGTCGACTTCTTCACGTCCGCGTTCGTGATGACTTTCGTCTTCGACTTCTTCGGACCGCCATTCGCCTTCGCTGCTTTCACCAACGGCGAATCCTCCGCGAATCCCGCAACAGCGATCAGAAAAATGGCGATGGCGAATTTCATGGCGCGTTCGTTCCGGTGCGTCCGTATCGATCTTCGAGTCTGACCACGTCATCGAGCTCCGGCGTGGAGACCTCGGCGACGTCCGTATCTTCGATTGCTTCCATCCGATGAATCATCCGCGGCGCGATGTGAAAGGCCTCGCCGGCGCGCAGCGGCAACTCGCGGCGATCGCCGTCGACTTCGATCGTCAGCTTCAGTTCCCCGGCCACAACAAACAGCGTCTCTTCTTTGATTTCGTGGTACTGCAGGCTGAGGCTCTCGCCGCGATTGATGTGCAGAATCTTGCCCACGTACCGCGCCGTCTTGGCGAAGATCAGCTCGTAGCCCCACGGCTTCGGAACGCGTTTGATCGGCAGGTTCGCAAACGGATCGGTAGTCATAGTGTCTTGTTGACGAGCCCCTCGGGAAATCGCATCGCAACGCTCTCGATGACGAACTCCTCGATTTCCTGCGCCGTCTTTTTTGTCAGCGCAACTTCCGCGATGCGGCGGCAATCTTTGTAGCGCACCGAGCGCACGATGTTCTTGATGACCGGAATCGACGACGGATTCATCGAGAAAACTTCCAGCCCGAGGCCGAGCAGGACGACCGCGAAGAGCGGATCGGCGGCCATCTCGCCGCATAACGACACCGGGATTTTCGCCTTGTGTCCCGCGTCGATCACCATCTTCAGCAATCGCAGCAATGCTGGATGCAGCGGCTCGTACAGATAGCTGACGTTTTCGTTCGAGCGATCGATGGCCAGCGAGTATTGAATGAGATCGTTCGTGCCGATGGCGAAGAAGTCGGATTCCGTGGCCAGGATGTCCGCGATGATCGCCGCGGACGGCACCTCGATCATGATTCCGATCGGCACATCGGGATTGGTCGCGATCCCCTCGGCCTCGAGCTCCGCGCGCAGCTCGCGCACGAGCGTCTTCACCTGCCGCAGTTCCTGCACGCTGGTGACCACCGGGAACATGATCTTGATCTTGCCGAACGCCGAGGCGCGAAGCAGCGCGCGCAACTGCGTTCGGAACATGTCGCGGTGCTTCATGCACAGCCGCAACCCGCGCAGGCCGAGCACCGGATTGTTCTCCTTGCTGCCGATCACTTCCTTGGCCAGCTTGCGCCCGCCGAGGTCGAACGTCCGGATCACGCACCACTGCGGCGCGGTGGCCTCGGCCAGCGCTTTGTAAAGCTGGAAGTGCTCTTCCTCGTTCGGCAGAAGCGGACTTTTCGAAATGTAGAGAAACTCGGAGCGATACAGCCCGATGCCCTCGGCGCCGAAGCGGATCGCATCCTTCAATTCTTCGACGAGCTCGATGTTCGCCTGCAGCGTGATGCGGCGCTCGTCTTTCGTGACGGCGACGAGGTCTCGATTTTCGAGCAGCCGCCGCTCCGCCTCTTCGTGACGGATGACGCGCGTCTGGTACTCGGCGATCATCGCCTGCGTCGGATTGACGAGCACCGTCCCCTCGTAGCCGTCGAGGATCACCATCTCGTCGTTGTCGACGACCTTGGTGAGGCGGGGAACTCCGATGACGGCCGGCATGAAGAGCGACTTGGCGATGATCGATGTGTGCGACGTCCGTCCGCCGGCCTCGGTCGCGAATCCGACGATCGGCCGGCGATTGAAATGAATCGTGTCGGACGGCGTCAGATCATCGGCCAGGATGATCACGTCGTGTGTGATCTCCGAAACGTCGTGATGTGCGATGCCCTGCAGGTTCTTGAGCACGCGATCGGCGACGTCTTTCACATCGGCGACACGCTCGCGGAGGTAGACGTCGTCGAAACTGAGGAACCGCGCCTGCAGCTCTTCCTGCACCTCGGACATGGCCCACTCGGCGTTGACCTGCTCGGCCTCGATCTTCTGGATGACTTTGTCCGAGAACGACGGATCGCTGACCATCATCGCGTGCGCTTCGAAAATCTGCGCGTACTCGTCGCCCATCGAGCGCTTGACGCGCTGTTTCAGATCCTGAAGCTGCGTCTGCGTTTTCTCGACCGCTTCGAGAAATCGGTTGACCTCGGACGGCACTTCGTCATCGCGAATCGGTACGCGATAAATGGCCGCCTCGCGCCGCTCGATGATCACCGCGCGCCCGATGGCGATGCCGGGCGAAACGCCGATCCCTTTGTACGTGCGGATGGCGCTTCGCGAAGCGGTAGCGAGTCTGGAAGTGCCTTCGATGAGCATGAAATGCGGCTCAGCGCGAGCCGCAAGTCATTCTACTTCATCGAATTTCGCGTCGATGAGCTTCTCGATCGCGGCGACGGCATCGGCTTCGTCTTCGCCATTCGCTTTGATGGTGATGATCGTGCCGCGCGCGGCGGCGAGAAGCAGGATGCCGAGGATCGACTTGCCGTCGACCTCTTCGTCGCCCTTGCGGATCTTGATGTCGGAGCGAAACTTTGCAGCGCAGTGGACGAGTTTCGCGGCGGCGCGGGCGTGCAGACCGAGCTTGTTCTTGATCTCGATGTCGTGCTCGATCACGACGCGGCCCGCCGTTCCGCCGTGAGCAGCTCCGAGGCTACGCGGATCGCTTTCGACCCCTTTTCGCTGATCGCGTGCGCGACCGATGTGAGGTCCTTGCCGTCCTGTTGCAGCGTGGCGAACTTCACCACCATCGGCAGGTTGACGCCGGTGATGATCTCGACGCGATCCTTCTCCAGAAACGAGAGGCTGATGTTGCTCGGCGTGCCGCCGAACATGTCGGTGAAGATGATGACGCCACCGTCGGTGCCGACGCGGTCCAGCGCCACGCGTATTTTTTCGCGCGCCTCGTCGACGCTGTCGGTCCATTCCAGCGGCACGGCCTCGATGACCACATCCGTCGATTCAATCTTCCGGGCGGCGCTGAGCAGCTCATTCGCCAGATTCCCGTGCGTCACGATCAAAGCACCAATCAATCAACTCTCCTCTCGCAGCGCGCGAATGATAACCGTCAATCTGCGCGATATCTGCGTCATCTGCGGATAAAACGTCATCCGCAGATGGCGCAGATGTTACGCAGATGACCTACCGCTTGCAGTCGCGATGAACGATCTCGATCGCGTAGCCGCGGTCGGCGAGATCGTCGGCCAGCCGCTGTCCGATGGCGACGGAGCGGTGTTTGCCGCCGGTGCAGCCGATGCCGATCGTGAGATAGCTCTTCATCTCTTTCTGATACTCGGGCAGCAGGTAGGTCACGAAGTCGAGCAGCTTGCCGTAGAAGACGTCGTATCCAGGCTGCGCTTTCAGATACGCGACGACCTCGGGTTCGAGTCCCGTTTTCGGCCGCAGCGATTCGACAAAATGCGGGTTGGGCAGGAAGCGAACGTCGAACAGCAGGTCGACGTTGTACGGCATCGCGTACTTGAATCCGAAGGTGACGATCGTGACCAGCATCGTCACTTTCTCGTCCTTCAGCTCGAATCGCCGCATGACTTCGGCCTTCAGTTCGTGCACAGAGAACTGCGAGGTGTCGAGCACCATATTCGCCAGCGACTTGACCTCGGTCAGTGCCGCCCGCTCCGCGGCGATCGCCTCGATCAGCGGCTGATCCTTCGCCAGCGGATGCGGACGCCGCGTCTCCGAGTAGCGCCGTGCCAGAACTTCGTCGCTCGCTTCGAGAAAAATGAGGACGGTGTGCGGCACGAGCTTCTGAATCCGCTCGCGATAGAACGTCGGGAAGACGTTCGCGAAGTCGTGCGTGCGCACGTCGACGACGATGCCGACGCGCTCGACGTTTTCGTGCTCGCCAACCTCTTCGAGAAACGGCTCGATCAGCGCGATCGGAAGGTTGTCCGAGCAGTAGAAGCCGACGTCTTCCAGGGTCGACTGCACGTAGCTTTTCCCCGAGCCCGAGAGGCCGGTGATGATGACGAGATATTCGGGGCGCGGCATGTTGGCGTCGAAGTTTATCGCGGCCACGCGGCCGGCATCTCGATGAACGATGGATCGAGATCGCTGACGGACGCGCATCCGAGGAGCTTCATCGTGCGGATGATGTCGGAGCGGAGGATGTCGATCGCTCGCGTGACTCCCGCCGCGCCGCCGGCGCCGAGGCCGTAAGCGTAAGCGCGGCCGATGAGGACGGCGCGTGCGCCGATACAGAGCGCTTTCACGACGTCGCTCCCCTTTCGAATGCCGCCATCGAGCAGCACCTCGGCTTCGTCTTTCACCGCGGCGAGCACTTCCGGCAGAACGCGCAGCGTCGGCGCAACGCCGTCGAGCTGACGGCCGCCGTGATTGGACACGACGACAGCCTTCGCCCCGTAATCGATGGCCTGGCGCGCATCGTCCGCCGTGTGCACGCCCTTCACGACGATCGGCCCCTGCCAGGCGTCGCGAATCCATCGAAAGTCGTCCCACGACACCATCGACTGCTCCAGCGCCGCACCGACGTCGGCATACGCCATCGGACCGTCTGCCAGCACGACGTTCGCGAAGCGCATCAAGCCGCCGTCGAGGAGAAACGCCGCCAGCCAGCGCGGGCGCGCGAGAAACTGTCCGGCAAACGGCAACATCGTAAACGGCGCACCCGACACGAGCTCCTTCGTGCCGTTGCGCACATCGCGCTCACGCATGCCGGCCACCGGTGTGTCGACCGTAACGACCAGCGCGGAACAGCCGGCCGCTTTCGCACGCTCGATCCCGGCCAGCGCGACGTCGCGCCCTCCGACGAGGTAGAGCTGATACCAAACCGGCCCGCGCGTAGCCGCCTTGACGTCACGCACCGTGCAGCCCGACAGCGTCGAGAGCGCGTAAATCGTCCCCGCCTCCCCCGCCGCACGCGCAGCCATTTCCTCGCCGCGCGGCCAGAAAAGACGTGAGCTCCCCACCGGCGCGAGAAGAAAAGGAAGGTCGATGCTCTCGCCGAGTACGGTCGTCCGCAGATCGACGCTAGCCGTAGCAACAGCGGAGCGCGGACGAAACATCACGTCATCGAACACGCGCGCGTTCTCGCGCATCGTCCATTCCGCGCCCGCGCCGCCGTCGATGTAGTCGAAGACGACGCGCGGAAGACGCTTCTTCGCGATCGCGCGAAGATCAGCGATGTTGACGACAGACGGAGGGCCGACGCGCGACATGAGTGGATTCGTAGGTTAGTAGATTGATCCACTAATCCACTAATCTACTCATCAAGTACATTGTCCGCATGCAATCGATCCAGCTCGCGTCAAACGAATATCTGCTCGTCTTTACCTATCCGGACCCGGACGAGGTGATCGCCACGATCAACGAATTCGCCGCGGAGCGCTACATCGCGTCGGGACGGCTACAGGCGGTCGGCTCAGTGCAATCGGCGACGCTGGCCTGGTGGAACAACGAAACGAATGAGGTGGAGAAGTACACAGCCGATGACCAGTTCGAAGTGGTCTCGTTCCTCGGCAACCTGGCCACGCCGGCCGACAATTGCCAGCGCGTGCACGCACACGCCGTGCTCGCCGGCCCGGGCGGGACGCTGATCGGCGGACACGTCGTGTCGATGACAGTCCGGGCGTCGCTCGAAGTGTCGTTGACCGTGTTCGACGTTCCGGTCACGCGCGCCTTCAACAGCGCCTTCAACCTCTGTACGATCGAACTGCCGTAAACGAAAAGCGGTCCTTAGCGGATCACACGATGAATCAGTCGAATCACGCGGTGAACCGGCCGGCTCACGCGCGGAACAGCGGCTAGACCGTTTTTCGCCAACTCGCGAGAACGGTGTCGATCGCGCCGCGGACTTCGGCGCGCGCGTCGAGGCGATCGGCTCCTGCGGCTAGCAATTTGTCGTAGCCGGTGTGGCGGTGGCGAATGTAGGCCTGGACGGCGAGATCGATCGCGGCCGGATCGAAGTCCTTGGCACTCGCCGTCCGCCCGATCCGATTCGAGTGTACCTGGCAGGCGTGCGCCGCGATCTTATCGGGGGCCTCGGCGGGAGCGTTCGGATAGCGGCGGCGAATCTCCTCCGCAAACTTTCGGACATACTCCGCGTCCTGCTCTGCACGGCGTCCGGCTGCGGCCTCGCGGCGGCGCGTGCGCACCTCCGCATCGTCGAGACACTCCTCCTCGGCACGCGCAAGCGCCTCTTCCGCGACCAGGATGCCCTGCCGTTCGTATCGCTTGCGCGAGCGGCTGAAGCGGAGAACGATGGCACGCAGCGGCGAATACTTCGAGGCGCGGCGCGTGATGCAGGCGTCGCCCGTTGCTACGAATACGAGATGCCCGAGGTCTCCGCAGTCGATGCAGAGTCCACGCGGTCCCTCCTTTCGGAGGAAGTTGCCTTTCCACAGCTCTCGGCCGCACTCATCGCACTTCGAGTCGCCTCGGCTTATCAGTTCGAAAACAACGATGTCCTCGTCGGCCACGAACGGATTTTCGCCGCTCGAAAGACATCAGGGCAAGGACTCCTTCCTCTTCCCCACCCAAGTACCGTCCGAGCGTCCCTCCACCCGCATCTTTCCTTTTGCCGCATCGCCGTCGATCCAGCCGGCCAGGAAGGTGCGGACGGGACCGGGGGCGCCCTGGCGGCTGCCTTGCGGCCAGTCGCCGGGGAAGGAGAGCTCGACGTAGCCGTTGCGCCAGGTGCCGGCGATCGGGAGATTGGTGCCGAGGGGGCCGGACCAGGCGCCGGAGAGCTTGTTGCCGTCGCGGTGCAGGTCCATCGTCGCGGGAAAGCTGCCGGCGTCGCTGGAGTAGCGCATCTCCCAGGAGCCGGCGACGTCGGAACCGTTTCTGATCGGCTGCGGGGCGGATGGCGTGATGCGCACGTTGGAGAAATGGGCTTCTTCGTTCGTGTAGCCCCAGAGGCCGACGGCGCCGTGGAGGTCTTCGCCTTTCAGACCGTCGACGATCAGGCTCGGTTTGGACGATCCGTTCAGGAAGAGCTTCGCGGCGCGGCCGGAGACTTCGATGCGGAGTTTTATCCACGTCTCGAACGCCAGCGACTCGTGCGTCTCGTAGACCGCGGGCCATTCGCGGCGGAGGCGATACCAGCCGAAGTCGGGTTCCGAGGAGTATTGGGCGGAGTGGTTTCGCTGGACCTGATCGGCGGAATCGGAGTTTCCCGGCCTGACGTAGAACAACTCGTAATGCGATGCGTCGGGACGGGCGCGGAAGGCGATGCCGATGAATCCGGGATAGCGGACGCCGGGCGGCGTGGTGATCTTCAGCGCGACGTCCGCCTCGATCACGCCGTCCTGAAAGTCGGTGCCGGGCAGCAGCACGAGGCCGGCGTTGTCCTCCGCTTCCACGGTGAGGCGGACACATTTGCGTCCGAGGTAGGTCACCGCTTCCGGCTTCACCTTCGGAGCGCTCAGGCCGGCTGCGTCATGAAGAGGAAACGTCTGCGCTGGTTTTTGTGCGATGAGGGAACTGGTCACCAACGCCGTTGCTGCCGCAAGTCTCAGCATGCTCATGCGATGCTCAACGGACGGTATTCATCAAGGTTTCGTCGGAACGGTTACGCCTGCGCCGCAATAGGGAGAGTTACCGTGAGCGTCGTTCCTGCGTCCGAGGAGCGGATATTCATTTCGCCGCGCAGTTCGTGGACTCGCTCGTTGATGCCGGCGATACCGACGCCGGAGGCGAGGAGCGCGCTCGGGTTGTCGCGGAGCGCGCGCGGCAGGCCGTGGCCTTCGTCGGCGACCTCGATCGACAACCGATCGCCGTCCCGCTGCACCGCGACGCGTGCGGCCGCGCTGCCGGAGTGGCGCTGCACGTTGGTCAGGCTCTCCTGCACGATCCGGAAGACGCTTGTTTCAAGGCTTCGTGACAATCGTCCAAGGTCGTCCGGAGCGTTGAGCGTCGTGACGATGCCGCTTCGCTGTTGAAATCCTTCCAGGTACCAGCGCAGTGCCGTGATCAATCCGGCCTGGTCGATCATCGGCGGATGCAGCAGGTACGACATCGTGCGTACCTCGTTCATCGCGCTGTCGACGATCTCGATGCTGTCGGCGACGATATCGGTGCGCTGCATCATCCCGAGGTTCATGCGCAGGCCGGCCAGGCTCTGGGCAATCGTTTCGTGAAGCTCGCGTGCGATGCGCCGCTGCGTCTCGTCCTGAACGCGCAGCACTCGCGCGGACAGATGACGTACCGCCTCCTCGGCCGCGCGCATCTGGTAAACGCGCCGCGATCTGAGGATCGCGAACGCCGTCATGGCCAGCATCAGCGAGCCGAATGCGAACATCTGTCCGAGGCGCATGGTCTCCTCGACCGCTCCCTCGACTGCCTCGGCTTCATCGATCTTCGCGAAGACGACCCACGGCGTGCGCGGGATCACCTTGACCACACCGATGATCGGCATTCCGCGGCGGTCCACCATGCGGATGCTTTGCTCTCCGCGGGCGACCTGCTGCGCCGCGAGTCCGGGGGGAATCTTCGCGCGCACGGTCATCGGGGGCGCAGAGCCGAATCGATACGGGCTGAGTGCGACGCCCCACTCGCCGTACAACCCGATCAGAACGGTCTCGCCCGTTCTGGAAGCGACGGTCACGGTGTTGAAGAGCGGATAGATGTAGTCGTACGGATCGAAAACGAAAACGACTGCCGCGGGACGCGATCCTGTCAGCCTGCAGGCGGTGAGAATTTTCGGCTCGCCTATCACCGAGCGCCGGAAGTCGATCCATGCGGCGCGAGTTGCCGGCGCCTGTCGAACGAACGCTGCGATGGTCGGGAGGTCGGTCTTGTCGCTGCCGCGGCGGAGCAGCAGCGTTCCGTCATCAGCGAGGACGGCAGCCGACTCGTATCGATACGCGTGCAGGTAGTGATCGAGCAGGTCGGACGCGCGCGCGTCGGCGCTCAGAAGCGACGCGGTCAGCTCCGCGTCGGCCAGCCGTTCGGCGACCCATCCCTCGATTTCGTTCTGACGATCTCTCGCCAGAAGCGCGAGTTGCCCACGGGCTCTCGCCAGCGCCTCTTCGCGCCGCGGCGGGTAATAGACGTAGATGAGCAAGAGCGCCGCGACCGCATCGATAACGATGAGGATCAGAGCGATGAGCAGCAAATCTCTGCGTGCAGGTGGTACACCGCCTCTGCGCGCGACGACTGTTCGTTGCGCCACGCGGAAACGATACTGCGAATCATCGGCTGCAGATGGCGCTTCTCCTCAGATTGGCGCATCCTCTTGCGCATGACGCGGATCGTGATTGCCGACGATCACGCCGTCGTCCGCAAGGGCCTTCGTCTCATCCTCGCGGACGCCGAGGGGATCGAAATCGCGGGCGAGGCAGCCTCCGCAGACGAGCTGCTGACGTTTCTCCGCAGCGGACGGGCCGACGCGGTCATCCTCGACCTCGTTCTAGGTGAGCGCGACGGGATCGAGGTGCTGAAACACATCCGTTCGGAGTTCCCGGCGATGCCGGTGCTCATGATCAGCATGCACGCGGAGGAGATCTTCGCGATCCGCGCATTGCGGGCCGGTGCCGACGGCTACATTCAGAAGTCCGCTCCGCCGGAGACGCTGCTCGACGCGGTGCGCCGCGTGGCGGCACACGGCACGTACCTGAGCCCCGCCATCGCCGGGCGATTGAAAGTCAGTCTCGCGCGCGGCGAGGGCAGCGCCCTTCCACACGAACGTCTTTCCGATCGCGAGTTCGAGATCTTCCGCCTCCTCGGCTCGGGAAAGTCGGTGACCGAGATCGCGCGAACGCTGAACCTCAGCGTAAAAACGGTGAGCACGCATCGCACGCACATCCTCGCGAAAACGGGCTTCGCCACGAACGCCGAAATCGTCGATTACGTCACGCTCAACGGTCTGCGCTGAGCTTCCGCTCGCCATTCGGAGTTTGTCCGACGATTCGATCGGACAGCGACCCCTTTCCCAGCCCTTCGACCGGTGTGCCGGCTGCGTATCTTCCATCCAGTACCGGAGGACGCCATGCCACTGACTTTATTGCTACTTGTCGAAGACGATGCCCGGCAGAGCGACGCGTTGCGGTCTCTGTTCGAGGAGTCTTCCTCGGACATCAAAGTGCATGTCGCGAAGACGCTGGAGGAAGCGCAAACACACGAGAAGAACGTCGACGCCGTTTTGTTGGACCTCGACCTGCCGGACAGCCACGGTCTGTCGACGCTCACCTCGGTCCTCGGCCGATTTGCGCCGGTGCCGGTCATCGTTCTGACCGCAGCAACCGACCAGTCCATTGCGGAACAGGCCATCAGCCTCGGCGCTGACGATTACCTCCAGAAGGCTCTCATTCCGCCCACGGCCATTCATCGCGTGGTGCGGTACGCAATGCGCCATTCGAGAGAACGCGTCGAAGCAGCTGAGCGCGAGTCGCAGAAGACCGCGGTCGCGGAATTCGGCCAGCTCGCACTCGGCAACATTTCAACCGAGGAACTTCGCAGCCACCTCTGCGACGTGATCGCGGACGTACTGCACCCCGACGGAGTGATGTTCATGGAGCGCACCGGCGACGACGTCCTGGTGGCAAGACACACCATCGGCTGTACGACCGGACAGTGGTTGCCGATCGGGATCGGTGAAGCGGGTCCGATCGCCGAGGCGGTCCGCACGAATCGAACGGTGCGCATCGACGACGTCCGCGAATTCACGGAGCCCGCGACGGCGAAACGTTTTCGCGACGTTGCCGCGGTCAGCGTCGCCGCCGTGCCGGTGCGCACCAGGCTTACGGAACCCGAGGGCGCGCTCGTGGTCTGGAGACGCGAACTGCACCCGTTCGGCGAGCACGAAACCGCGTTTCTCAACGCCATGGCGAACATCGTCGCCGCGGCCATGCAACGGAATGCGATGCAGGAAGCGCTGCGCCGCAGCCAGCAGGAGATCGAGCGGATTCTCGAGGCGGTGCCGGACCGTATTCTCCGATTCGATCACAACCTTCGTGTGCAGTATCTGAATCACGCCGCCAGACGCGACATGCCGATGGTTCGGATCGGGATGCATGTGGACGAACTGGCGGTTCCTGCCGTCCACCGCCCGCAATGGCGCGCCATGCTCGAGCGTGCGCTGACCGCGGGAGTGGCCGAGCGTTTTGATACGGCCGGGATGATCCACGCGTCGTTTCGCTTCGACGTTTCGGTCGTGCCGCTCGTCGACACGGAGAGCCGTTCGGTGGTCGTCGTTCTGCGCAACATCACTGACCGGGTTCGCGCGCAGACGCGGTACGAGACGTTGTTCGCGTCCAACGTGGTCGGCGTCTTCTTCTGCGACTCCGAGGGCGTGATCACGCAAGCGAACCGCGCTTTCCTCGAGATGGTGGACCACGATGAGGCCGCGATCTCCAGGCGGCGGCTCAAGCTGAGCGACGTCATGGGGCTGCCCGCACACGCCATTCACGCGGCGCGGCTGCGCGACATCCGGAAGCACGGAGTTCTCCCGCCGCTGCCGGCCGACCTCGTGCACCGCCTTGGCCACACGGTGCCGGTTCTGCTCGCGTCGGCGGTCGTGCAACAGACGCCCGAGGAGATCGTCACGTTCGTCGTCGATGAAACGGGGACGCGCCGCGCGGAAGTGGAGAAGCGGAATCAGACGCTTCTTCTCGACAACGCGCGCGATGCCATCATCCTGCGCGACATGAATGGCGTCATCTGTTTCTGGAACGAAGGCGCGCGCCGCCTGTATGGCTGGAGACGCGGCGAGGCGGTCGGAAAACGGATGGCCGATCTGATCAGCACGAGCGGAGATTCCACGGCGTTCGCCATCGACGCGTCCGTCGTCGCCCGTGGGGAATGGCAGGGTGAGCTGCAGCAGCAGACCAGAGACGGAAAAAAGATCGTCGTCGACAGCCGCTTCTCGCTGATTCCTTCAGCGTATGGCGAGGCGCCGCTGATGCTGATCATCAACACCGACATCACCGAACGGAAGTCGCTGGAGCGTCAGCTTCTGCACGCACAGCGCGTCGAGACTCTGGGCATGCTCGCCAGCGGAATCGCGCACGATCTGAACAACATCCTCCTGCCGATTCTCATGGGCGCCGAATATCTGCGGCGCCTCGACCTCCCTGCCGCCGCGCAGCAAACCCTCGAACGGATGATGAGCAGCTCGCGGCGCGGATCCGAGATCATCCGGCAGTTGCTGACGTTCGCCCGCGGACATTCCGACAACGAGATGACGGACCCGGCTCGGATCGTTGCCGAAGTGGAGCGACTGCTTCGCGAAACCACTCCTCCGTCCATCGGCATCGAAACCGACGTCGGCGAGAGCCTGTGGACGATCGCATGCGACGCGACGCAGGTGCTTCAGATCCTGCTCAACCTCGGCCTCAATGCGCGCGACGCCATGCCGAATGGCGGCACCCTCACCATTCACGCCGAGAACGTGGAGATCGACGGGCAGTACGCGGAAATGAACGCCGGAGCAACGCCGGGCGCGTACGTCATGCTGTCGGTATCTGACACCGGCTCGGGCATTCCGGCCGAAATCATCGAACAAATCTTCGAGCCATTCTTCACCACGAAAGCCGCCGGCGCCGGTACGGGCCTCGGGCTCGCGACCGCTCGCTCGATCGTCAGGAGCCACGGCGGATTCATGAATGTCTACAGCGAGCCGGGAACGACGGTGTTCAAGGTGTACTTGCCGGCGGTGTTCGAGACTGCCGCCGGTCAGCATGAAGACGAACCGCCGCCCATCCTGCGAGGCAACGGCGAGCTCGTTCTGGTGATCGACGACGAGATGGCCATTCGCGACGTCACCGCCGCAACGCTGACGAGTTTCGGTTACCGCGTCCTGACCGCCGCGGACGGCAGCGAAGGAATTGCGTTGTACGCGCAGAATCCCGACGTCGCGGTCGTGCTCACCGACATGCTCATGCCGGTCCTCGACGGCCCGACCACGATTCGCGCCCTCCGGAAGCTCAACCCGCATGTGCGGATCATCGGAATGAGCGGCTACACGAAACAGCGCATGAACGAGGCGGCCCCCGATCTTCTCCTCCAGAAGCCGTTCCGCGCCGCCGATCTGCTCAATGCGATCCGTTCGGCGCTTTCGGGCGGGCGGCCGATGAAGGTCGAGCCATTGTGACCTGGAACACGGAAGGGCGGACTTCCTCGACCGATTGTTGACGGCGTTCGTGCAAGCGGCGTCTCCGGTCCTCGGCCAGCGCCCAGTCATCTCTCTCTGACGAAGAAAGGAAGTCCTTATGAAACGAGCGTCAATCGCTCTCGCTGTACTTGTTGTTGCCTTCGCGCTGCTGCCATCCACGGCGGCGGCGAGCGAGGCATGGATCCTCAACATTCCAGTCCGCGGCATCCCCAATCAGGAATCGGGCCTGGTGCGCGTCAACCTCGAGCTCGATTCGGCGCCGGCCGGCTCGCAACTCGTGGTCGACGGCACGACGGTCAACCTCGGCGCCAGCGCCAATCTCCCCAGCGGCGACACGGTGACCTACGAGGCGCTGACCGGCAACAACGTCCGCATCTCGTACGCGCCGCTGTCGAACTTCGGAGCCGATTTCTGCGCGGGCGGCAGCGCGATCGACAAGAACATCAATATGCGTTTCGTCGGCGCGCAGGACATCACGGCATACCGGATGTCGACGTACATCGTGGCCGCGCCGATGGCCGAGTGCTCGCAGGTTTCGAAGCACACCGGCGACACGCCCGCCAGCCTGCTTCCGAACGACGACGGCGTCGCTCCGGCACTCGACGCGATCTACAAAGGACGCAACACGTTCGACGTGGCGTTGGTGCTGGACAAGTCCGGCAGCATGAACGACCTTCCGCCGGGATCGCTGAACGGCCCGAAGAAAATCGACATCCTGAAGACCGCGGTGCAGAACTTCGTCGGCCAGTGGGAGCTGCTCGACGCGCCGCCGGGAGGCGGTCCGGAGTGGTCGGGCGATCGCATGGGGCTGGTTTTCTTCGACTCGACCGCGCAGCCGCAGACCCTCGTCGGCGCCGATCCTCCGGCGAACTTTTTCCTGCAGCGCGGCCCAGCCAACGCGTGGGACGCCATCATCAACAAGGCGAACTCGCTCGTGCCGGGCAGCAGTACATCGATCGGCGCCGGCATCAACGAAGGGATGAGCCAGTGGGCGGCCGATCCGAAGAATGACCTCAACGTCGTGGTCATCACCGACGGCATGCAGAACACGGCGCCGCTGATCACGCCGACTGGCAGCGGCTTCCTCGGCCTGACGCCGGTGGCCGGCCTGCCGCAGGAACTGCGCAAGCGCTTCATCCCGATCCAGACCATCGCATTCGGAACGCCGGCGCAGGTCGATGAGACGCTGCTCCGCAACATCTCCTTCGAGACCTCGGGGATTTCGTTTCAGGCCGTCACGGCGAACACGATCTTCGACGTCTTTGGCAAGACGCTAGTAGCAATCCTGAAAGGCAACACGGCGTCGGTGGCCACGAGCGTGATCGACACGCTGACCGGCGAGGGTCCGAGCGCCGCGGTGCCGTTCAACGTCGACCGCTCGCCGCAGCGCGTCGTGGCGTCGGTGCAGTGGGCACCGCCGGCGCGCCAGATGCTCGACCTCGACGTCTTCCCTCCCGGCTATTCGACGCCGGCGATTCCGACGTCGTCAAAGAAGCTGCCGCAGTCCTCGATCCAGGCCTTCGACATGAGCACCGGGAAATTCAAGACGGGCGCGTGGAGCGTGCGCGTGAAGCGCGATCTCAAGAGCGCCGACCCGGTGCCGTACACGCTGAACGTGATGTTCCTGGAGAAGCATCTCGACTATCAGTTCTCGATGGACAACATGCACGCTGTGACGGGCGACTCGCTCGGCGTCCGCGTGCTGGTCGACTGGGACGGCAAGCCGCTCACCGGCCTTCCCGCCGGCGCGATCCGCGTGCGCGTTCTGCGGCAGCCGAACGGCATGGGCAACATCCTGCACGCATCGAACGTGAAGGTGCCCAGCGGCAACACCGTTACGCCGACCGGCGACATCCAGACGCCGTTCGACTACAAGATCGCGGCGCTCGGGCAATCGCTGATCGACAGCACGACGCCGAAGGACGTCTCCGTGATTACTCTGGTCGAGGAGGGAAAAGGGATTTACTCGGCATCGTTCGGCGGAACGTCGATTCCGGGCACGTACGCCTTCGAAGCCATCCTCGACTGGGATGTGCCGCTTACTGGCCACGTGTCGCGCCAGGAGCGCCTCGAAGAAGATGTGAAGCCGCACGCCGACTCCGCCGCCACGCCGATCACGCTGACCGGCGACGCCTCGGGCGTCTGGACGCTCACGCTCACACCGCGCGACCGCTACGGTAACTACTTCGGACCCGGCTACGCGCCGCTGGTGAAGGCAGTCGTCCGCAGCGGCGGAAGGCTGCGCAGCACGATTCCCGCCGATCAGAATCAGCTCGGCACCTACACGTTCACAATCGCCGGATCACCCGGCGTGACGCCGGTCGTCGACGTATTCGTCGATGGCGTGCAATTGGGCGGCAAATGACTGGTGCGAAAGGGCGACTTCGGTCGCCCTTTCGTTTTCATCGCAGCAACTGATGACGATCACACCAAGCGTAGCGCCGCGCCGCAGTACGCGCGCGGGTCCGTTCGATCGAACTGCGTCGCTTTATTTCTTCGCAGCCGCCTGTAGACACCGACACCAAATTTACCGTCAAAATGGTGTCGATGTATACAGGCACTTAGTCATCCCTCCTTCGGTTCAGGATCACTTGGCGCGTAGCGGCCGAGGATGCCTTTGCGGAAGCGGTCGCGTTCGTCGGGGGTCATTGTTTTCCAGCGGGCTTCGAAACGGCGGCGGTTGTCGGACCAGTTCATCCGCGGGCCGCCGAGGCGGCCGAAGAGAATGCGGCAGAGCGCGAGCAGGCCGAGGGCTTGCCAGAAGGTCACGGCGTGCCAGCCGAAAAGCTGCGGCATGAGCGCGTTCCAGAGGTAGCGGACGATTTCGCCGCCGAGGAAGGCGAAGAGCGCCAGTCCCAGAATTGCCAGCGGCGAAAAAAGAAGCAGGCGGAGTCGTCGTGTCATTTGATGTTCATCCTTTCTTGAGCTCGTCGTAGATGTCGTGAAGCCGTTCGCGGAGATGCAGCACGGCGTAGCGTTTGCGCGAGAGGAGCGTGTTCACGTTCACGCCCGTCGCGGCGGCGATGTCCTTGAAACTGCGTCCTTCGAGTTCGTGCGCGACGAAGACCTCGCGCTGTTCGTCGGGAAGCTCGTCGAGTGCGAGGTCAAGCTCATCGAGCAGCACGCCGCGCGCGTAGAGCGCTTCGGGGCCGGCATCGGCGGACGGGAGCAGATCGTCGAAGTGAAGCTCGTCCTCGGGGAAACTCTCCGGCTTCTTTTTCCGGAAGAGATCCGTGATGCGATTGCGCGCCACGCGAAAGAGCCAGCCGGTGACGTGATCGATCGGCATCAGCAGCCGGTTCGCCTCGACCAGTTTGTAGAAGACGTCCTGCAGAACGTCCTCGGCGTCGCGCGGGTCGGGAACGCGCCGCCGGATGAAGTCGCGAAGCCGGGACTGCTCCCGCGTCACGACGTCGGAGATGCGCTCATCCTGTTCGACTGCCATCTGCGCCAGACTCGCGTCCCTCATCAATCGTTGAAGACGAATGAGGCGGTGCCGATATTGTGGAGGCGCGGAAACGAAGCGCGCTCACGATCACGGCGACGCTGCCGGCGATGTTCGCGCTCATGCCGATGATCAGCGGCCACTGGCGGATGCGGATGCCGTAGACGAGGTAGACGATCTGCCCGCCGAGGAAGAGCAGATAGGTCAGGATCGAGACGTCGTCGGAACTGCGGCGCTTCCAGATCCGCAGCGCCTGCGGAATGTAGGCGGCGCCGGTAGCGACACCGACGACGGAGACGAGCCAGCCGAGCAGCGAGTCGAACAAAGCCATACGGCGGACGATACGCCCGATCGGAGTTTAGTGGTGTACGGAGCGCTGGCGCGCTTCGACCACGCGCACCTGTTGTGATCCCGAGTCATAGAGCGCGTCGCCCTGGTAGTTGATCGTCAGCGTCGGAGAGGCCGGGAGATTCGTCAGCGTCGCGTGGGCCGTCGAGATTCCGCCGGATGATGGGACGAGCGTCACTTTCGTGAGCTCGACTCCGGCATTCACGATCGACAACGTTCCCGTCGGCGCGACCGCCGGCGATCCCGTCGCGCGCACGGTCAGCGCGTAGCTCCCCGCGGCTTCTGCGACGCGTTCGAGACCGCCGGTGATCGTGACGTGACCGGATTTCACGAAGAGCGTGCCGTTGATCGTTTGCGGCAGGAAATTCGAGTCGCCGCTGTAATCGATTGCGTACGGAACGGAGCCGACGGACGGGAAGTACACCGGGAACGTCATCGAGTTCGTGCCGCCGACCGGCTCGCGCGCCAACTCCTTGCCTGCGGCAGTAACGACTAGCGTTCCTGTCGCTTTCGCCGCGGAGAGCGGCGCAGTGCCGGACCGGATGACCGTAACCATCAACGGTTTGTCGAGACTCACCGCGGTGAAATCGGTCCCGATCGTGATTCCACCGGGCCAGCGCGGCTGCGTTCCCGCGGCGACAACCGTGACCAGAAGCGGAAGGGGGTTGCCTTGAACGGAGATCGTCGACGTTCCCGGCTTCAGCGCGGTGACGGTGAACGTTGCCAGCGTGGAGGTCACGTTCGGCGCCTGGGATGGGACGGAGACGACCGACGGATCGGACGACGTGACGGCCGGACTCGCGGACGAGACGCTCGCGGAGACCGTCGCCGTCGCTCCCGGCGTGAGATACGCCGCGTTCATGCCCATGGTGTCGAAGGAGTTCATCGTCCACGCCGCGGCATTGTTCGAAGTCTGCGGATCGCGTTGCCGCGCCGATACCGTCGCGCTGAAGTACACCTGTTGCGAGAGATCGCCGTTGTCGATCGAAGCCATGGCAGAGGCGCCGCTGTTCATCTGCGCGATCGAGCAGTTGAAACAAGTCGAGGAGGTGTAGGCAACTGGAGTCGCGGTCAGGTTCACGGCGACGTCGGTCGCCGCGCGAGGGCCGGCGTTCGAAACCTTCGCGGCGTAGCCCGCCCCAGTGGCGGCGAGTTGCGGCAGGACGCTGAGGTCCGCGAACTGATCGTCGTCGTCGATGATGCCGGAGGCAACGGGGGTGATCAGCGACGCCCCGGCGGCGTTCCGAAGCGTGACGAAAAAGACCTTGTTGTTTTCCGGCGTGACGTCGCCGCGCACGCGCACGTCGATCGTCTTGACCGTTTCTCCCGCGGCGAAAGTGATCGTTCCCGTCGCCGCGTCGTAATCATCGTCGGCCTTCGCCGTTCCGTCGGAGGTTGCGTAGTCGGCGGTTACGGTGTGGTTCGCGGCCGGCGAAAGCGACACGGTGAAATGCATCAGCGTCGTCCCCGAGTCGCCTTCCGTTCCGTGCGTGCCTGCGATCGAAAGGCCGGGCGTCGTCAAAGGCAAGGCCCACAGCTCGTTGCCGGCGGCGTCCGTGTAGGCGGTGAAGTAGATCAGGTTCCCGACCTTCGTAAATTGCGATGGATTCGAGTCGGCAGGACCGGGATTGATGTCGGCGACCAGCTTTGTCCCCTCCACCGTGCCGTCCGTCGTCCAGATCTCCGAGCCATGCGCATCGTCGTTACCGGAAAAATAGACGACGCCGTCGATGCTGGTGAACGCCGTGTAATTCGTTCCGAGAACTTTGAGGAGACGTGTGCCGGCCGTTGTGCCATCGCTGCCCCACAACTCGTAGGTGTTCGGGCTCGGAGTGTCTACATACACGATCCGATCGCCCGCAACCCGGAGGCCGTCGTAGGCGGAGGTCGAAGCGCCTGAGACCTTTGCCACCTCCACGGTACCGGCTGCTGTACCGTCGCTGAACCAGATCGAGCCTTGCGTAAAGAAAAATACGTTCCGTCCCGCCGCTTTGATCTGCGTGTCGAATATTGTCGTCGACGCAAGCTCTTTGACGGGAACCGTGCCGTCGGTCGTTCCGTCGCTCTTCCACAGCGTCAATTTGCCGTCGCGCAATGCTTTCAGAAAAAACAGCGCCCCGCCGGCGTTGACGAGCGGGCCCGGCCTGCCACTGCCGGTATCGCCGAGGTCGGGGACGACCGCGTAAGTACCGGCAGGCGTACCGTCGGTAACCCACAGGCCGTAATCGAAAGAACCCTGCTGCCGGGCAAAGAACGCATAATGCCCGGCGAAATCGATCATTCCGAACGGACTTTGCGCGCCGAGCTTCGTCGCGGTGCCGTTCAGCGCCGCGGTGGTCTTCCACAATGCCTGGTCCGTGACCGCTGCGAAGAGTGTTTCGCCGAACGGAAAGAGCGAGGTGAATTTGTACGGTCCGAAACGAAGCATGAAATCGGCCGCTGGTTTCGTTCCGGCAACCGTGCCGTCGCTCATTTTCAGGACGCCGGTGTTGTTCTCCGCCTCCTGAAAAAATACCAGCGGTCCGCCGGACGAAACCGGCGTGCCGGGGTTCTGTCCGGTTTCCTTCAGTTTGAACGTGCCTGCCTCCGTGCCGTCGGTTCGCCATAGTGACGACTCGGCGATATTCGTCGACGTCGACAAGATTCCCTCCGTTGCGACGAAGAACAACAGATTCCCTGCGGCGGTAAGCCAGAACGGATCCGCCGACGGCACGCGGTCGACGGACAGATTGGCAATCATCCGCGATCCGGCGGCGGTGCCGTCGCTTACCCACGGCTCGTTCCCGTTCACCGGCGTCGATCCTGAGAAATACAACTTCCCATTGATCGGCCAGACCGTGTTGAACGGACTGAAGAAAGGCGAGACGCCGAATGCCTTACTGACTGGCTGCGTACCTCCCTGCGTGCCGTCGGTGACCCACAATAATGGCTGGATCGGGTATGTGCCGCCGCCGACGAAATAGAGCTTTCCGAATGCGACGGTCAAGCCGTATGGAAATGACGATTGCGCACCTGGAACCAGATCAGCGAAAAGTGAGGAGCCGGCGTCTGTCCCATCCGTGGACCATAATTCCTGGCCGTGATCCGTGTCGCTCGCTACGAAATAGGCGCGATTGCCAAACACAGTGATGTAGGGGTTGCTCCCGTCCCACATTCCCAGTGCGCCCGGAAGAAAATCGCGCACCATTCGCGTGCCGGCCGCGGTGCCGTCGCTGAACCACATCTCACGTCCGTGAACACCGTCATTGGCGGCAAACAACACGCCATTGTGGAACGGCGCGAGATTGTTCGCATTGAACGTGCTATTGAGCGCGCCGTTGGTTCCAGGATAAATCTCCGTCACCATGTGTGTACCGGCGTCGGACCCATCGCTGACCCATAACTCCCAGTTGGTCGTTGACGTGAATCCTTCAAAGAAGAGTTGCGATCCCGATACGACTGGATTTCGGGGCGTAACGCTGGCGATTTTGACAGTACCCGTATCGGTGCCGTCCGTTTTCCAGAGCCCGCCGGTCGCGGAAAAGTAGACGTTGTCGCCGAAAAGAACGAATGCCGTTGGATTGGACGATGCACTGCCGGGATTGAGGTCCTTGACCATCCGCGTGCCGGCGGCGGTGCCGTCGCTGGTCCATAATTCGCGGCCATTCGTTCCATCGTCGGCGGCAAAGAGGAGCCTGTTCTTGTAGAGAATTCGCGTACCGGGCTGGCTCGAGCTCGCTCCGGGATTGATGTCGATCAACAGGCGCGTTCCGGCGGCTGTGCCATCCGTCGCCCACAGCTCGGCCCCGTGATTGACGTCGCGGGCATTGAAAAGAAGAACGCCATTGACGGCTTGCAGAAGGCTGGGACTGGAGCTCGCCGTTCCCGGAATGATGTCGGAAACGATCGACGTGCCGGCGCTCGTGCCGTCCGTACTCCAGAGCTCCGTTCCGGCGGCATCCGTCGTGGCCACGAAAAATGTCCGGCTGCCAAGTGCCGCGAATTCCGACGGCGCCGATGACTTCGTGTCGTCCGAATACGTCGTATTGATGTCTTTGACCAGATACGGCGTCTGCGCGGCGAGAGGCAGAGACACCGCGAGCAGGAGAAACGGAAGGAGTCTGCGCATGGACAAGGCCCGTGATCGGAAAAGTGAGTGTTAGATGGGGTGGGATCTTACCATCGCGGGATGCCCGCCTTCCGTACACGCTACAATCGTCGGCCATGCCGGTCATCACCTGCCCTGACTGCGGACACGACGTTTCCACCATGGCTATGGCCTGTCCTAACTGCGGACGGCCGTCGGCGCCGGTAGCGTATGCGGCGCCGGTCGCGGCCGCGGCGCCGGCGATGGCGGAGGAAACACTCTGGCGAGGATCGCCATCGTGGCGCGTGCTGCTCGGCAAGGTCATCCTGATCATCCTCACGGCCATCCTCATCCCGGTCGCGGCGAACTTCCTCGCCGGGCAAGCGAACGATCTGGAGATGTCGGGCCGCATTACGAAATACGGCTGGCTGATCATGGCCATCGCGGTCTTCTGGCAGGTGGTCACGTTTCTGATCGTGATGGTCCGGCTGCAAAGCACGATCTACACGATTACGAACCAACGCGTGATGATCGAGCGCGGGATGCTGTCGAAGAGCCTGAATGAGATTGATCTCCGCTACATCGACGACACCCAATTCTTCCAGTCCGTCGCCGACCGTCTCCTCGGCATCGGCAACGTGACGCTGATCTCGTCCGACAAAGCGTTCCCGACGACGGTGCTGCAAGGCATCGCCAGGCCGCGCGAAATCCGGGAGATGATCCGCGCCCGCGCGTACCAGGTCAGCCAGCGGCAATTGTTCACGCGGGCAACGTAGTCCGTGTCGCTGCTGCTTTATCTCGTCGTCGCCGCCGTAACACTCGCCGCCTGGCGGCGATGGGTTACACCGATGTCGCGCACCGCGGCCACGGTCATCGTTCTCCTTCCGTTTCTCTTCACCGGCAAGGCGCTGGTCACCAATCGCGTCTATGGCGGATACGACATCCTCTTTCTCAGCGCGCCGTTCAGCGATTACGCGAAGGACTATGGCTCCACCACCGCGCACAACGGGTTTCTCCTCGATCACGTCCTGCAGATGGTGCCGTGGCAGCGGCAGGTGCGGGAGTCGTTCGCGCAGCATCGCTGGCCGCTGTGGAATCCGGCCATGGATTCCGGCGAAGTGCTCGCGGCGGGGATGCAGGCCGCGCCGCTGAACCCGATCAACCTGCTCGCGCTCCTGCTGCCGCTCGATCTGGCCACGACCTTCACCGCGTCGATGGTCTTTTTTCTGGCCGCGCTCTTCACGTTCGCGTTTGCGCGTGAGCTCGAATGCAGCGAAGGCGCCTCGCTGATTGCGGCGGCCGGCTACACGCTCTGCAGCGGCATGGCCTTCTTCGGCACATGGCCGCACGGACGAAGTTGGAGCGTGCTGCCATTCGTCTTGCTCGGCGTCCGCCGCGTCGTGCGCAATCGCGATCTGCGCGCCGCTGCACTACTGACGATCGCCTTCGTCCTGCTGATCGTCTTCGGACATCCGGAGACGATGCTGCACGTCGTCACCATCGGCGCCATCTACGGCGTGTTCGAACTGATTCCGATCCGGCGCGATGCGTTGCGTCCGACGCTGCTCGCGATCTCCGCCGGCAGCATCGCGCTGCTGCTCACCGCCATCACGCTGATGCCGTTCATCGCCGCGCTGCCGTGGTCATTCGACTATCGCATCCGCCAAAATCCGCCGCCGCCCGCCACGACGCATGAGATTTCGAAAGCGATCCGGGCGACGTTCCTCCCCTACTACGGCGGCGCGTCATGGCACACGCCGACCAGCGAATGGGACTTCGGCCTCGCCCGCGTCGGCAGCGTGATTCTGGCGCTGGCGTTGATCGCGTCGTTCCGGCTGCTGCGCCGCCGCGACGCGCGATTCTTCGCCGCACTCGGCGTGCTCGGCCTCCTCGCCAGTTGGAAAGCGCCGCCGATCGATCCGTTCCTTCGCCTCCTTCCGCTCTTCAAAATCGCCTTCAACGACCGCCTCGGCTTCGCCGCGACGTTGTCCATGTCCCTGCTCGCGGCCATGGCCTTCGATGCGAAAGCACCGCGCTTCGATCGCCGCATCGTGATCGCGGTGGCCGCATTGCTGCTCATCGCCACCGCGATGTTGTGGCGCATGCAACTCGCCCTCGGCGTTGATCCAAAACTCCTCTTCGCCGGCGCCGCCGCGGAGCTCCTGGGCCTGGCCGTTCTCTTCGCAGCATGCGGCACGCGATCACAGCGCGCCGCAGCGGCGATGATCGTTCTGGCCATTGCCGCGCAACGTCTCGTTGAAGACGGCAACATCCATCCGACGCTCCCCCGCCGCATGTTCTATCCGTCGGTTCCACTCATCGCCGCCGTCCCGCGCGATCCGCTGTTTCGCTTCACGGCCATCGACAACATGGTCATTCCGAACGTGGCCACGATGTATGGCCTCGAGGACGTGCGCGGCTACTCGGCGATGACGTTTTACCCATACATCGAAACGCTGGGACTCTGGTCCGCGCAGAAGCGCACCTACCACGATGTCTCCGATCTCTCGCTCCCCTTCCTCTCATTCCTCGGCGTCCGCCACGCCATCACGCCGCGCACGATGGAACCGCCGCCCGGCTGGCGCGTCGTCGCGGACGACCGCTCGTCACGACTCATCGAAAACGCCCGCGCCATTCCGCGCGTTTTCGTCCCGCGCCGCATCCGTTTCACCGACAGCGACGACACGACGCTGAAGGAGATGGCCCTCGCCACTGATTTCGCCGAGGAGGCGTGGGTGCGCGCGGAAGGGCCGGCGAGGATGATCGAGAACGGCGAAGCCACGCTGCACGTGCAACGCCGCGGATCGCACTACGACATCGTCACCGACACGCGCGCCGGCTCTCGCATCATCATCAGCGAAGCCAACTGGCCCGGCTGGCGCGCCACCATCGACCGCACCCGCGTCACGATCGAACAAGCCAATCGCTCATTCCTCTCCGTCCCCATCCCGCCCGGCCATCACCACGTTCGCGTCGATTACATCCCCGACGCATTCGTTTGGGGGCGGGCGATTTCAATCGGCACGCTGCTGCTGCTCGTGCCAGCACTGCTCATCAGAGTCTCTCGCCGAAAGGCGGGATAACGGCTACGGCATCCCCAACTCCGCCATCACCTTTTTCATGTCGGCCCACACGTCTTTTTTCGCCGAGGGAGTGCGCAGGAGATAGGCGGGGTGGTATGTCGGCATCACTTTCACGCCGTTGTATTCGAGCCATTGGCCGCGCGTGGCGGTGATGCCGTAGGACTTTTCGGTGAGGCTTTGCAGCGCGAACTTGCCGAGGGTGACGATCACTTTCGGTTGGATGATTTCGACCTGGCGGCGGATGTAGGGCCGGCACGCGTCGAGCTCTTCCGGTTCGGGATTGCGGTTCTCGGGCGGACGGCATTTCACGACGTTGGCGATGTAGACGTCGTCGCGGGTCAGCTTCATCGCCCTGATGATGTCGGTGAGGAGTTGGCCGGCCCGGCCGACGAATGGCTCGCCTTTGATGTCCTCGTCGCGTCCAGGCGCTTCACCGATGAACATCAGGTCGGCGTTCGGATTGCCGACACCGTAAACGACCTGCGTGCGCGTTTTCGACAGCTTGCACTTCTCGCAAATCATGGCGATCGCCTGCAAATCGGCGAGGAGCGTCTTGCCGTTTGAATGTTCGACCGTCGGCGGTGCCGCCGCGATTTTTGGGACGTCGAGATGCGTGAATCCGAGGTCGCGAAGAAGGGTCAGCTCGTTGCGGAGGGCGTCGTTCATCGATGCGAAATTATGAGCCCAAACGCTCGACCACGAGGTCGAGAATCCGATTCGCGATCACGATCTTCGGGGCGCGTTCGATTTTCGTCGACGAGCCGTCGCGGGCCATGACCGTGACCGCGTTCTGATCGGAGTCGAATCCGATCGAGGCGTCGGCGACGTCATTTGCGACGATGAGATCGGCGTTCTTGCGCACCAGCTTCTCGCGCGCATTCGACTCGACGTCGTCCGTCTCCGCGGCGAAGGCGACGATGAACGGGCGCGGCGAGGAGGCGCCGATGTCGGCCAGGATGTCGGGCGCCTTCTGCAGCGCCAGGGTCATCTCGTCGCGCTTCTTGATTTTGCTATCGGCGACGGTAACCGGCGTGAAATCGGAAACCGCCGCGGCCTTGATCACGATCTGCTGCGACGGCAGCGCATCCATCACCGCCTTGTGCATTTCGGCGGCGGTCGTGACGCGCGTCAGCGCCACGCCGCCCGGCGGCGTGATCGCAGTCGGTCCGGAGACGAGCGTCACGTTCGCTCCCCTTCTCCTCGCCGCCTCGGCGATCGCATAGCCCATCTTTCCCGACGAGCGATTCGAGATGTAGCGAACGGGATCGATCGGCTCGCGCGTCGGACCGGCGGTGACGAGGATCGCGCGCCCTTCGAGATCGCGCGTGGCAAACTGCTGCTTGACGAAATCGGCGAGCACGGGCGGATCGGGCATCCGTCCCGAACCTTCATCGCCGCAGGCCAGGATGCCGCTGTCGGGATCGAGGACGATGACGCCGCGCTCGCGCAGCGTGGCCAGGTTGGCCTGAACCGTTGGATGCCGGAGCATCGACGTATTCATCGCCGGCGCGACGACGATCGTGCCGCGATGCGCGATCGCATACGTCGAGAGCGCGTCGTCCGCGATGCCGACGGCGAGCTTGGCGATCATGTTGGCTGTAGCCGGCGCGATCAGCAGCAGATCAGCCCAGCGCGCCAGCTCGATGTGATCGACGCCGCCGTGGCTCGAATCGCCCCACTGCTCGATGATGACGCCGTGGTCGGAGACCGCGGCCAGCGACAGCGGCGACACGAACCGCGCCGCATTCGGAGTGAGGATGACGCGAACGTCGGCGCCAACGTCGCGCAGGCGCCGCACGACGTCCGGCGCCTTGTACGCCGCGATCCCGCCGGTGACGCCGAGGACGATATGCATGATGGCCGCGCGGTCGCGACGCCGCAGTTACTCCGTTTCCAGCGCCGTCGTCTCTTCTTCCGGCGGCGTGAGCTGCCACTTCACCTGGTTCTTCTCGATCTCTTCCATGGCCATGCGCGTCGGCTTGGCGTGTTTGCTCTTGCTCTTCGGCGCGGAGCCCTGCACCAGCTGCTCGGCGCGCTTGGCCACGAGCAACACGTAGCGGAACTTGCTGTCAATGCCCTCTGGCAAACCTTCCATCTCGCTCCTCCTTCAGGCGCTCGGCCATCGCTGTGATCGCTTCGAGCGCCGTCTTCGTCTGTAGCTTCTTGGCGATGATCGCCGCCTTCAAACATTCGGCGGCGACGTTCAGGTCATCGTTGATGATGACGTAGTCGTAAAACTCTTTGCCGGCGTCAATCTCGTCGGCTGCTTTCTGCAATCTGGTCTGGATCTCGTCTTCGCTGTTCAGGCCGCGGTCGTGAAGCCGCCGTTCGAGATGATCGAACGACGGCGGAAAAATGAAAATGTTGAGCGACCGCGGTTTCAGTTCAGGATCGTCCGCGATCTGCCGGGCGCCCTGATAGTCGATGTCGAGAATGACGTCTTTGCCGCTCTTGAGGCGATCGAGAACCTCGGCCTTCGAAGTCCCGTACCGCTGCTCATGAACGAACGCGCATTCGATAAATTCCGCCCGCGCCACCATAGCCTCGAAGACGGCGGGCGGAACGAAGTGATAGCTGATACCGTCAATCTCGCCGGTACGGGGCTTACGTGTCGTATGTGAGACGGAAAAATAGAGCGTGATGCCGATCGGCTCAAGCTGCTCGCGGACGCGATTGATGAGGGTCGTCTTCCCGGCACCCGACGGGCCCGAGACGATGAACAACGTCCCATCGGGGTGGAAGTTACTCGACATTCTGGACCTGTTCGCGGATCCGCTCGACCTCGGTTTTCAATTCTACAACGAGGGTGCGCAGCGCCGCGGAGCGCGACTTCGAGCCCATCGTGTTCACTTCGCGAAGCATCTCCTGCGACAGAAAATCGAGCTTCTTCCCCGCTGCTTCTCCGCCGCTGACGGCTTTCTCGGCCTGTTCGACGTGGTGCGCAAGCCGCGTCAGCTCTTCCGCGACGTCGCCTTTCTCGACCATGATCACCACTTCCTGGGCGATGCGGTCCTGATTGACGTCGACGCCGGCCACTTTCGCGATTTCATGTACGCGCTGCTGATACGACGCGAGCAGCTCGTTGCGGATCTCATCGCGATGCGTGGCCAGGCGCTGCTGCAATTCGCGGATCGTCTGCAGACGCGCAATGACATCGGCGCGAAGCGACTCCCCTTCGCGGATGCGCATGGCGCGCATTTGCCCGAGGGCGTCGCGGACGATGATGGCGAGCGATTCGCGTTCTTCTTCCGTGATCTCGGAATCGATCGCTTCGACCTGCAGAAGATCGGGAACGCGGAGCAGATCGCTGCCGGAGAACGTCGACCCAAGCCCCAATTCCTCGGCGATGGCGCGAAGTTGCGGAACGACGGTGTTCGCGATCTGCGTGTTGATGCGCACGTTGTAGTCCGGCTGCGCGGTGCGCTGCACGCGGATGGAGATGTCGACCTTGCCGCGCGCGAACGTTTCCGAGGTCAGGCCGCGGACCATCGCTTCGGCTTCCCAGAGGTAGTCGGGGATGCGCACCGACGTTTCGAGGAAACGGTGATTGACGCTCTTCGCGGTCACCGCGACAAAGTAGCGCGCCGAGAGTGCGCCGGCTGCCCGGCCGAAACCGGTCATGGAAGTGATCATTCGTTTACCAACCGTTCTGCGTCATCCGCAAGCTCGTTCATCGTGTTTTGTAGACGCACGCGCCACTCTTCCGTGTCGCCGTCGCGCGGCACGAGCATCGGCGCGCCGTAGAGATAGACCACGCGCGTGAACGGCAACGGGACGACCATCCGATCCCACGAGCGCAGCAACTTTTTTTTTTAGCGGCGAAGGCGAAGGGGACGATGGGAAGCCCGCTCACTTTCGCAACGTAGATGACGCCATCTTTCACGACCTGCGACGGACCTTTCGGACCGTCGGGAGTGAAGGCGATGTTCTTTCCGGCCTGAATGGCGCGCAGGATCTCACGAAGGGCAACGTCGCCGCCGCGAGTCGATGAGCCGCGCGCGGTCTCGGCGCGGTAGAACTTCAGCACGCCCGAAACGATCTCGCCGTCCTTCGAGCGCGAAATGATGGCCACCGTCGGCTTGCGCCACTTCGTGTGCAGCGACAGCAGGATGTGGCGGTGCCAGAACGTGAGGATGTAGCGCGGCGTCCCGGTGAGGTTTTCCACGTTCACGTGTCGCACACGCAAGGTGGCGTTCAGGGTGCGAAGAAAGAGATAGCCGAAAAAGGACAACACGTTGATCAAGCGATCGCTCCGGCCGGAACGGCATCATCCGCGAACTGGAGATCGTACAGCTTGCGGTAGACGCCGCGTTTGGCCAGCAGTTCCTCGTGGGGGCCGCTCTCGACGATCGCGCCGCGGTCGAGGACCACGATCTTGTCGGCGCTACGGATCGTAGAGAGCCGATGGGCGATGACGAGTGTCGTCCGGCCTTGCATCAGCCGTTCGAGCGCGCCCTGCACGAGCCGCTCCGATTCGGTGTCGAGTGCCGAGGTGGCTTCGTCGAGGATGAGAATCGGCGGATCCTTGAAAAGCGCGCGCGCAATCGCGAGCCGCTGCCGCTGCCCGCCCGAAAGCAGAACGCCTGACTCGCCGATCTCGGTGTCGTAGCCATTCGGCAGCGCGGTGATGAACTCGTGCGCATTCGCCGCCTTAGCCGCTTCGATCACGCGCGCTTCCTCGGCATCCCCGCGCCCATACGCGATGTTGTTGCGCACGGTGTCGTTGAAAAGGACGACCTCCTGCGTGACCAGACCCATGAGGCCGCGCAGCGAGGAGAGAGTGACGTCGCGGATGTCGCGATCGTCGATGGTGATCCGTCCGCCATTGACGTCGTAGAAGCGCGGCAGGAGGTTGACGAAGGTCGATTTCCCCGCGCCGCTGCCGCCGACGATGGCTACGATCTCGCCCGGCGCAATCGTCAGATCGACCCCGCGCAGCACCGGCTCGGCCTGGTACTGAAACGAAACGTTCTCGTAGCGGATGCCGCTGCCGACGGCGGCGATCGATCCCGCGCCCGGCTTGTCTTCGACTTCGTTGGGAATGTCGAGCATGCGGAAAACGCGTTCGGCGGCGGAGAGAGCCGTGTTGACCGAGAGGTTGACCTTGTTGAGTTTCTTGATCGGCTGGTACATCGCCGCCAGCGCGGCGATGTAGGCCATCAGCGCGCCGAACGTCAACGTGCCGTTGGCGATGCGGCGCTGGGCGTAGACGAAGATGGCCAGCGCGCCGAAGCCGGTCACAAAGTCCATCACCGGCGACGAGAGCGCCTGGATCTTCTGCGCCTTCAAATTCGACGAGAGGTGGCGCTTGGTGGCGATGTGGAAGCGGCCGATCTCGAAGCGCTCCATCGTGAAGGCCTTGACGATGCGCACGCCGCGGATGGTTTCCTCGAGCAGCGTGGCCATGTCCGCCATCCGCTCCTGCGAGCGATGCGTCGTGCCGCGCAGGCGGCGGCCGAAGTGAACGACCGGATAGACCATCACCGGCGCGACGATGAAGGTGATCAGGGCCAGCTCTGGATTGGTCCAGAAGACGTAGCAGAGCAGGAAAAAGAGCGTCAGCGATTCCTGGAAGAGATCGCCCATGCGCGTCGATACCGCCGCCTGAATGGCGTCGGCATCCGACACGACGCGGCTGACCATCTCCCCCGTCGATCGCTCCGAAAAAAATCGATGGCTTTGAAAAATGATCCGCTCGTACAACTGATTGCGCAGATCGCGCACCGTGGAGAGGCCGACTTTCTGGAAGGCGTACTCCGAAAAAAAGGAGGAGAGCGCACGCAGGACGATCACGGTGAACAGCGCGATCAGGATCTGCCGAAACTGGTCCTTGCGGTTCTCCCTGTCCCACCAGGCGTGAAAGCGGTGATTGGTCTGATCGAGGTGATTGATGACCCAGCCGCGCTGTCCTTCCGGAAGATTGCGCTTGAGGACGACATCGGCCACGCGGTTCTTGGCTGCCTCTTCGCGCGACGTATGCGGGATCACCTTCGCGCCGGGAGGCGTGAGGCCGATATCGATGATCGGCTGGATCAGGCCGATCATGCCGGTCGACGTGACGGCGAAGATGATCATCGAGCCGAAGGCGAGCGCCGCCCACGCTTTGTAGCGGCGGAGGTAGCCGTAGAGCCGGCGCAGGAGCTTCATCGTTTGACGGTTTCCATGATCACTTCTGCCGCGCGTCGCGACGCGCCGGCGTCGCCGAGTTTACTCCGCACCGCTGCCAGCTCTTCCACGACCGTGGCGTAATTGGCCGGTTCGAGCAGGCGCCGCGTTTCGTCCGCGATCGTTTCGCCGTTCACGTGGCCCTGAATCAGCTCCGGGACGATCTTCTTCCCCGCCACGATGTTGATCAGCGCAAAGTGCGGAATCGTCACGACCATCCGGCCCAGCCAGTAGTTGAGCAGCGACAGGCGATACATGACGATGACCGGCGTGCCGAGGACGGCGCATTCGAGCGTGGCCGTGCCGGAGGAGGACAAGGCGATATCCGCGGCCGCGACCGCCTCGCCGTTGTCGTGCTCGACGACACGGACGTTTCTGCCGGCGACATACTCGTCGAGGAGCTCACGCGCAATCGTCGGCGCCTGAACGATGTAGGCATCAACGCTGCGCTCGCGCGACAGGATCTCCACGGCATCGAGCATCGCCGGCAACAGCGAATTCACCTCCGCCTTTCGCGACCCCGGGAGCAGCGCGATGCGAACCGGGGGTGTCGGGTGTCGGGTGTCGGGTGTCGGAGAAGAGGCGGCGTTTGTTTGCGCGGCGCCGGCCTCTACGACCCCCGACCCCCGACTCCCGACTCCCGGCCGGGCGATGTGCCCAATCTCTTCGATCAACGGATGGCCGACGTACGCCGCGTCGATGCCGTGCTCGCGGTAGAACGTCTCCTCGAACGGGAAGATGACGATCATGCGGTCGACGTACTCGGCGACCTGCTTCACGCGCCCTTTCTTCCACGCCCAGAGCTGCGGCGAGATGTAGTAGACGACGCGAATGCCGAGCTCCTTGCAGCGCCGGGCCATGCGCAGATTGAATCCGGGATAGTCGACGAGCAGGACGGCATCCGGTTTCTGTCGCGCGATCTCGTCGGCCGTTTCATCAAAGATCCGCCGGAACATGCGCAGATGGCGCAGGACGTTGAAGAAGCCGACGATGCCCATCTCGCGCGCGTGATGCACGAGACGCATCCCTTCGCGCGCGAGCAGATCGCCGCCGATGCCGAAGGTCTCGATCGTTGGATCGAAGCGCTTCAGCTCGCGCAGAACTTCGGCGGCGTGCAGATCGCCGGAGGCCTCACCGGCGATGATGGCCAGTTTCATCGCAGCGGGAACGGAAACATCAGCCACGCCAGCGCGATGCCGCCGAAAAAGAGCGAGCAGAAGATGACGAGGAACGTGCGGATCCGTTCGGCGCGCGTCTCCTTCCAGAGCAGCGCGAAGAAAATGCCGGTGGCCATCGCGTAGATGAACATCAACACGATGTGGTTGCGCAGAAGACTCATTCTTTTCGTTCCTCGGCGATGTCGAACGCGTCGACGACGAGCAACAGGTTCATCAGGCCGGCGGTGATGGTGAAGGCCGTGCCGTGCTCGAACGTAATCGAGGTGATGTCGCCGTGCACGCCCATGCCGGCCGCAATCCAGTAGATCACGCCGGAGCCGAGCGAACCGAGTGCGGCCAGCATGCGCAGCACCGAGCCGTTGGCGTGGTTGATCGTGTAGAGATCGCCATCGATAGCCACGCCGATCACGAACAGCACGACGACGATGCAGAAAAACGTGATGGCGCGCGCGCGGCGGCCGAGGTAGAGATGGCCCGCGCCGGGTACGAGGTACGCCAGCAGCATGGCAGTGACGGTGCGGCCTTTCATTGTTCGGTGGTCGATCCCTTCCGGAGTTTCGTGAAGTGCGGCAGGAGCTTGTCGTAGGTGACGTCGAGATCCTCCGGCACGATGCGCGTGCGCGCGGTGACGGTCATGAAATTCGAGTCGCCGCTCCAGCGCGGAACGATGTGCATGTGGTAGTGGTCGGCCACGCCCGCTCCCGCCACCTGGCCGAAATTCATCCCGACGTTGAAACCGTCCGGACGGTAAACGTCGGAGAGGATGCGTTGTGATTCCGCGGTCAGGCGAATGAGCGATTTGAGCGAGTCGTCGCGGCTTTGAAAGAGCAGCGCTTCATGGGCGACCGGGGCGACCATCAGATGGCCGTTCGTGTAGGGGTAACGGTTCAGCATCACCAGTGCGTCGTCGGTGCGGAAGACCGTGAGCGTGTCGCGAAGTGCATCAGATTTGACCGCATTGCAGAAGATGCACGATTGGCTTTCGTTCTTGGGCGCAGTCAAGTAGGGATATCTCCAGGGTGTGAAGAGGATGTCCATTCCAAAAGCTTTTCACCACAGAGACACAGAGGGCACAGAGGTATTCTCTCTGTGTCCTCTGTGCCTCTGTGGTTAAGCGCCTCCGCCTTCCGAGGACACGGCTTCCAGCGCCTTGTTGATCAACTCCTTCAACTCTTTCCCCGGCTTGAAGTACGGGATCTTCTTCGACGGCACGTCCACTTTCTCGCCGGTTTTCGGATTGCGTCCGGTGCGCGACTTGCGGCTGCGGAGACGGAAACTGCCGAAACCGCGCAGCTCGATTTTCTGACCGGAACGGAGGGAGTCGACGATCGAATCGAAGACGATGTTGACGATGGTCTCGGCCTGCTTTTTCGTCAGCGAAACGACGCGCGCGACCTCGTCCACGAGCTCCGCTTTGGTCATCACGCCCGCTTTGTCCGCGCTTTCTTCTTCGGGTTCCAGGTGATCCAAAGGTGCCTCCTCGCTCATGACGCTCACCACTGAAACAGAAACCGCGGACGGCGCGTGAGGATGCGGCTGATGGCGGTCTCCGTATCGGAGTCATCGCTGGTCAGCGCGTCGAAAATCCCGCGTGTCCGCTTCTTCGGATAGATGGTTCCGGGCCTGCCGGAGATGCCGCCGAGTTTGCCGGCCACGCGCACGGCATCCTCGAGATTGCCGAGCTGGTCGACGAGTTTCATGCCGAGGGCCTGCTCGCCGGTAAAGACGCGGCCGTCGGCGATGTTGCTGACCTCGGCCTCGCTCAGCTTTCCTTTTCGTCCCGCGGCGACGGCGCGGACGAACTGCGAATGCAACTGCATCACGATCGCTTGAAAATAGGCGCGTTGCGCGTCGGTCAGATCCTCATACGGCGATCCTGCCGCTTTCATCGCGCCGCTGGTGATCGTCTGCGGCTTCAACTTCGCCCATGCGATCAGATCCTTCGTCTCCATCCACTGAAGGATCACGCCGATGGAGCCGGTGATGGAGCCGGGATTGGCGACAATGCGGTCACAAGCGGAGGCGATGTAGTAGCCGCCCGAGGCCGCGACGCTGTCGAGCGAGGCGATGATCGGCTTGCCGCTTCGCGCGCGGACGTTGCGGATCTCCTCGTAAATCTCCTGCGACGGCGCGATCGCTCCGCCCGGGCTGTTGATGCGCATGATGATCGCTTTGACGCTGTCGTTCTTCGCGTAACGGTGCAGCGCATCGATCGTGTCGCGCGATCCGAGAATCTCGCCGTCAATGGGGATGATGGCTACTTTGGAGCCGAAGACGTCGCCGCGCGTGGTGGTGTCGTTGTTCGCCATCATCGCGATGAGAATGCCGAAAAGCGCCATGCCGGCGAAGACGACGAGGCAACCGCTGAACGCGCCGAGAAAGAAAACGCCCGCGCGCGATTTGCGCGGCGTCGGCACGGCAGCCGGGTCGGCAAGTGCCTCACCGGGAGTTGCAACGGGATCGAGTTCCGTCATGCGATCAGCCTTGCGGCGTGGTCTCCGCGGGTGCGGCTTCCGCTTCCGATTCGGCTTCCGGGTCCGCCGGATGCTCCTCGGCCGCCGGCGCCGACTGCGCGTGCTGCGCGATCTCGGCCTCGGTCAGCGGCTCGACGTCGCGCGTGGAAAGTCCGATCTTCTTGTCGGTCCAGTCGATCTTGATGATGCGCGTGCGGACCGCCTCGCCGACATGAAAGGTCTTGTCGAGCTTCGCCTTCGGATCGCGCGAGATCTCGGAAATGTGCGCGAGCCCTTCCACGCCATCAGCGACGCGGATGAAGAGGCCGAAGTCGGTGATCTTGGCGATCGTGCCGATCAGTTCATCGCCGACGTTATGCGACTTCGCGAAGTTGTCCCACTCGTTCGGAAGGAACTCTTTGATCGACAGCGACAGGCGCTGGTTCTCGCCGTCGACGCTGATCACGCGCGCCTGCACCGCATCGCCCTTCTTCAGCACTTCGTTCGGATGCTTGAGGCGGCGATTCCACGACATGTCGGAGATGTGAATCAGTCCGTCGATGCCGTCTTCGACTTCGACGAACGCGCCGAAGTCCGTCAGATTGCGGACCTTGCCAGTGACCACGGCGCCGATCGGATAACGCTCGGCGATGGTGTCCCACGGATTCTGTTCGAGCGCTTTCAGCGACAGCGAGATGCGCCGGTTCTGCACGTTGACGTCGGTGACCACCGCATCGACCTCGGTGCCCATCGCCAGCAGCTTGGAAGGATTGCGGACCTTCTTGGTCCACGACATTTCGGAGACGTGGATCAGTCCTTCCACGCCTTCTTCGAGCTCGATGAACGCGCCGTAATCGGTCAGCGAAACGACGCGCCCGTGAACCTTCGAGCCGAGCGGATAGCGCTGCACGACGTCCGTCCACGGATCCTGGCTCTTCTGCTTGTAGCCGAGCGAAACGCGCTCCGCGGCCGGATCGAACTTGAGGACGACCACTTCGATCTCATCGCCGACGTTGAAGTATTCGGAAGGATGGTTGACGCGGCCCCAAGAAACGTCGGTGATGTGCAGCAGTCCATCGACGCCGCCGAGGTCGACAAAAACGCCGTAGTCGGTGATGTTCTTGACTACGCCGTGCGTGTGCTGCCCTTCCTGAAGCCGGCTGAAGGTGTCGGCTTTCGCCGCGGCCTGTTCGACTTCGACGATGGCGCGCCGCGAGAGGACGACGTTGTTCCGTTTCTTGTCGAACGAAACGATCTTGAATTTGTATTCGTGTCCGCGCAGTGCGTCGAGGTTCTTGACCGGCTTCGTGTCGATCAGCGATCCGGGCAAAAACGCTTTAACGCCGCCGACGTCGACGGCCAGTCCGCCTTTGACGCGCTCGATGACGCGGCCGGCAATCGGCTCGTCGGCTTTGAACGCCGCTTCGATGCGGTCCCAGACCAGCATCCGCTCCGCTTTTTCGCGCGAGAGGACGATGTAGCCGCTGTTGTTTTCGAGGCGCTCGATGTAGACGTCTAGCTCGTCGCCGGGCTTGACCGTGATCTTGCCGTCGTAGCCGGTGACCTCATGGACAGGCAGAACGCCCTCGGATTTGTAGCCGATGTCGATGACGACTTCGGCGCCGAGGACTTTCAGGACACGCCCACGGATGATGTCGCCCTCGGCAAAGTTCGACATTTTGCGGTCGTAAATGTCGAGCAACTCGTCCATGCCGAGGCCTTCGAGGTCATTGGGCTCCCCCCCTTTTCGGAGCGGTTGATTCAGGTTTTTCGGATCGTCACTCGACGGCATGAAACGGGCTACCTCCTGGAATTTCCGGGCGCATACGCCCGGAGGCGCACGTGGCGTAAATTGTTGATACTAGTCGAAATGCGGAGTTTAGCGGCGAGGGCGAAGGGGAGTCAAGGAATTACGGGCGTCAGGCGGGTGGCCGGGGTAAAATCGCGCGATGCATAACGAGTTCACGGCCGTCATCGAGCAGGACGGCGATTGGTACATCGCGTTCTGCGCCGAGATTCCGGGCGCAAACGGACAGGGCCGCACCCGTGACGAAGCACGAAAGAGCCTCGCCGAGGCCATCGCGCTGATCCTGGAAGACCGGCGTGAGGATGCGTTGCGCGGCGTACCTGCCGATGCTCATCGCGATCTGGTCGTCGTCGAGTGAAGCAGCGCGAACTTCTCCGCCACCTTCGGCAGCACGGCTGTTTTCTCAAGCGGCAGGGAAAAGAGCACGAGCTCTGGTCAAATCCTCGGACTGGCCACGTTGAAGCGGTTCCGCGTCACGTGGAGATTCCGAATAATCTCGCGCGCAAGATCTGCAACGCGCTGTCGATACCGCAGCCGTAGCGACGTCGTTACCCTTCGCTGCGGGCGGTGGACACGATCCGCTGCACCACCTCTTCAATCGTCAAATCCGAGGTGTCGATTACGGTGTACGAGTCGTCGTAGCTGAGCGGCGAGTCGGCGCGGGTGGAGTCCTGCTCGTCGCGGGCGATGGTGGCGGCTAGGATGGTTTCGTACGACGCGCCCTCCCCTTTTGCCAGCAGTTCGGCGTGGCGGCGGCGGGCGCGAACCTCGGGACGGGCAGTCAGAAAGAATTTGTAGGGTGTGTTGGGGAAGACTTTCGTGCCGATATCGCGGCCTTCGAGGACGCCTCCGCTGCGGCGTCCGAGGTCCTGCTGAAGGCGGACAAGGACGCGGCGAACGGCGGGAACGGCGGAGACGTTGCTCGCGGCCATGCTCATCTCCGGCGTGCGGATCATCGAGGTGACATCTTCGCCGTTGAGCAGGACGCGGGCGCGTTCGCCGGGGATGAAGTCGATGCGCGTGCGCGAGGCGAGATCCTCGAGGTTTGTTTCATCGCGTGTGTCGATCCCTTCCCGCGTGGCTGCGAGCGCAAGGGCGCGGTACATCGCGCCGGTATCGATGTGCGGAAGTCCGAGCTCGCGAGCGACTGCGCGGCTGGTGGTTGTTTTGCCGACGCCGGAAGGACCGTCGATGGCGATGATCCTCGAAGGCATGGCCGGTTATCGCCTCGCGCTGCTGCGCGACGGACGCGCGCCGGCGCGGCGCACTGCAGGTTTCTTCGATCCGCTCGCTTTGCCCGCAGCAACTTTCGGACGCGGTGAGGCTGGACGCGGCGATGGCGTGCGGCGCGTCGAGCTTCGCGTTTCCGTTCGCGATGATGCCGCTCGCTTCGCAGCCGATTTCGCGCGCGACGCTGCAGGTTTTCTCGAAGCCGCAGCCGCCGGTTTCTTGCGCGACACGGGACGCGCCGACGTTCGGCGCGGCTTCGCGACCTTCTTCGGCTCCTTCATCGTCTCCAGCATCTTCACTTCCTGCTTCGTCAGCTCGCGCCAGACGCCGGGAGTGAGCTTCGGATCGGAGAGCGGACCGATGGCGACGCGGCGCAGTTTCGAAACGGGATGGCCGACCGCCTGAAACATTTTTCGGATCTGCTGCGTGCGGCCTTCGCGCAACTTGACCTCGAACCAACTGTTGCCTTCGTCGTCGCGTTTGCCGGTGGTGTGCATGCGCTCGATGTCGCACGGAAGCGTGCGTTTGCCATCGATGGTGATGCCGCGTCGCAGTTTGTCGACCAGCCGTTCCTCGGGGACGCCGCGCACTTTCACGCTGTACGTCTTGATGGAGCCGTGCGTTGGATGCGAGACCTTGAACGCCAGCTCGCCGTCGTTCGTCAGCAGCACCAGCCCCTCGGAATGGAAGTCGAGACGGCCGACGGGATAAATCCGTTCGCGGATTCCGCGCACGAGATCGATGACGGTGCGGCGGCCCTGCGGATCCTCGACCGTCGTCATCACTTCTTTCGGTTTGTAGAGGAGGATGTAGCGGTGCGGCTCGGCCTTGGTAATCAGTTTGCCGTCGACTTTGATGTGATCGCGATCGGGGTCGGCGCGCGTGCCGAGTTCCGAGACGACACGCCCGTTCAGCGTGACCCGTCCCTCCCGGATCATCGCCTCGGCTTCACGGCGCGACGAAACGCCGGCGTGGGCGATGATCTTCTGCAATCGCTCTTGCATCACTCTGATTGATCGTTGACGACGCCGGATTGTACCTCGTCACTCGCAGAATTTTCGCTCGCAACATTCTCGTCGCTCAATTCTGCATTCACGGCATCGTCGATCTGCTCACCTTGTTCGAGCGGAACTTCGACACCTTCCGCGATCGGCGTCGACTCGATGGCCATCACCAGATCCTCGTTGATCTGCTCGCCGATCAGGTCTCCGAATTCTTCGAGGCGTGGCATGTCGCGGATGTCGTTGAGTCCGAAGTGCACGAGAAATTCGCGCGTGGTGCGATACAGAAACGGACTGCCAACGACGTTCTTGCGGCCGGCCACGCGGATCATGCGCCGCTCCAGCAGCGTGCGAATGGTCTGATTCGAATTCACGCCGCGAATCTCCGACACCTCGGGCGCCGTAATCGGCTGGCGATACGCGACGATGGCAAGCGTTTCGAGCGCGGCGATGGAGAGACGGTTCTCCCCTTTTTTCGCAAAGTACTTCTTCAAAATCGGATCGTGCTCGGCGCGCGTGGCCAGACGCCAGCCGCCCGCGGTCTGTTCGAGCATGAATCCGCCGAGGTGCTCGTCGAGCGCGCGCTTGATCTCTTCAAGCTGCGCGATGACGGCTTCCCTTCCCTCATCCGCAAAGGCCTCGGCAAGCTCGTCGAGCTTCACCGGCTCATTGCTGACGAAGAGGATGGCCTCGAGGGCCGCGCGTAATTCGTTTGGTTCCATTGGCATTTGTGTGGTCGCTAGCTATTGTCGAAAACCGCGAACTGCGATTCGTCGATCGTCTTCTCCGTGCCGGCGATCAGAATTTCGCCGAAGTTGCCGCTCTGTTTGAGCGAGATCCCGCCGAGGCGGACCAGTTCGAGTGTGGCCAGGAAGATCGCGATCAGTTCGTTGCGATCGCGGCCTTCGAGGAACCACTGCAGACGGATCGGCGATTTCTCCTGCAGCTTCGTGTACAGCTCGCGCATCTTGTCCGAAATCTTGTGAATCGTGCGCCGAAGTTCGATCGCCTGCGGATGATTCTGTTTGTAGCGATTGAGCGCGCCGCGAAATGCGTCGATCAGATCGAAGAGTCCGACTTCGCTCATGTCGATCTCCGACGCGTCGGTGCCCGGAATCGGCGTCGCGGGCCGCGGCCAGACGCCCATGCGCAGAACGTCGAGCTCCGCAAACGATTCGGCGACCGCCTTGAAGCGCTGATATTCGAGCAGGCGGTCGACGAGCTCCTGGCGCGGATCCTCGATGACCGCATCTTCGTCGTGCGGCAGCAGCATCTTCGACTTGATGTGGATCAGCAGCGCGGCCATGTAGATGTAGTCGGCGGCGACGTCGAGGCTCAGCTCCTCCATCGCATCGAGGTACGCGTTGTATTGTTCGGTGATCAGCGCGATGGGGATGTCGTAGATGTCGATCTTGTGCTGCTTGATGAGATGCAGCAGCAGATCGAGCGGACCGTGAAACGACGGCAGCGTGACCTTCAGCGCGCCGGCGCTTTCGTCCTGCTCGTCGGCGGGACGATCGTCAGCAGGCTGCACTTTCTCTTCGTCCGCCATCGTAGTCATTTCAGCCCGCTGTAGTTGATTTTGACCGCGTCGCGCACGAGCTCCATCGTCTCCTGCGCGCGCTCGCGCGCCTTGCGATTTCCCTCGCTCAGGACGTCCCACACGATCGAGGGATCGCGATCGATCTCTTCGCGCTTCTCGCGGATCGGCCGCAGCGACTCGATCATGATCTCGGCCAGCAGCTTCTTGTCGTCGACGCAGCCGATCTGCGCGGTGCGGCACTCCCGATCGACGCGCGCGATCGTCTCCGCGTTCGAGAACAGCTTGTGAAACTGGAAGAGATTGCAGACTTCCGGCCGGCCCGGATCCTTGCGGCGGATGCGCTCCGGATCGGTGAACATCGTCATCACCAGCGCGCGGATGTCGTCGGCGCTGGCCGTCAGCGGAATCGTGTTGCCGTATGACTTCGACATCTTCCGTCCGTCGAGGCCAGGCACTTTCGGCGTTTCCGTGGCCAGCGGGAGCGGCTCGGGAAAAACGTCGCCGTAGAAACGATTGAATCGTCGCACGATCTCGCGCGACAGCTCCAGATGCGACTCCTGGTCCTCACCGACCGGAACGAAGTTCGCCCTATAGATAATGATGTCGGCCGTCTGCAGCAGCGGATAGCCGAGAAATCCGTACGTGTTGAGATCCTTGTCTTCGAGCTGCGCCTGCTGATCCTTGAACGTCGGCACGCGCTCCAACCACGGCAGCGGCGTAACCATCGACAGGATCAGATGCAGCTCGGCGTGCTCCTTGACCTCGGACTGCACGAAGATCGTCGATTTGGCAGGATCGAGTCCCGCGGCCAGCAGATCCGCCGTCGCTTCGAACGTTGCATTCGTGACGCGCGACGTATCCGCGTAGTCCGACGTCAGCGCGTGCCAGTCGGCGATGAAGTAATAGCAGTCGTACAAATCCTGCAGACGCACCCAATTCCGGATCGCGCCGAAATAGTTGCCGAGGTGAATGCGGCCGGTGGGGCGAAGGCCGCTGAGGACGTACTGGGGTGTTTGGTTCAATGCTGACTCGTGACTGATGGGGTTGGCGCACGCAACGACGCGAGCCGATTGGACGGCGGAGTGTAGCAGATGTCCTTCGCGTACAATTGCGCACTTCCCGATGGACATCGACCATCTCATCGCGGTCTCGCAACTCACGGATTCTCTCAGCCGCGCGAAGACGCTGGATGATGTCTACAAAGTCGCGCTCGACGCGCTGCAGAACACGCTCGGCGTGGACCGCTCATCGGTACTGCTCTTCGACGACAACGGCGTGATGCAGTTCGTGGCCTGGCGCGGAATCTCCGATGCCTATCGCGCCGCCGTGACCGGCCATACGCCGTGGCGGCCGGAGACGTCGAATCCGGAGCCGATCTGCGTTCCTGATTTTCGCGAGGATGCTTCCCTCGCTTCGTACACCTCGGCATTCGAAGCCGAGGGCATCGTCGCATTCGGATTTTTCCCGCTGAACTATCGCGATCATGTCATCGGCAAGTTCATGCTGTATTACGGCGAGCGGCACGAGTTCTATCCCGAGGAAATCGAGCTGGCGAAAACGATCGCGGGACAGATCGCATTCGGCGTGGCGCGCATCCGCGCGGAGCAGGCACTGGAACGCGAGCGCGAACGCCTCCGCTTTCTCGCCGAGGCGTCGGCCATGTTGTCGTCGTCGCTCGACTACGAGCGGACGATGCAGCGCGTCGCCGAATTGATCGTTCCCGACGTCAGCGACTGGTGCGTGATCGACCTGCTCGACGACGAAGGTGCGGTTCAGCGGATCGCGGTCGTGCATCGCGATCCGGAGAAGTCCGATTGGGTGGCGCGGCTGAAGAATCTGCCGCCCTCGGATTTGCGCAAGCAATACGTCGAACGCGTCATCGCCATCAACGAGCCGGTGATGATTCGCTCCTTCACCGAGGAGGTGAGGCCGAAGCTGCAGACGATGCCGGACCTCGCCGCGATCATGAGCCACCTCGGCGCGGAGTCGATGATGATCGTGCCGCTGGCAGTGGCCGGCCGCACGCTCGGCGCGATTTCGTTCGTGTCGTCATCGCCCGAACACCGCTACGACGACCACGATCTACGCACCGCTGTCGAGCTGGCGCGCCGCGCGGCCTACGCGATCGACAACGCGCGGCTCTACCGCCACGCACAGGAAGCGAATCGTGCGAAGGACGAGTTTCTGGCCACGCTGTCGCACGAGCTGCGCACGCCGATGACGGCCACGCTCGGCTGGGCCACGATGCTCCAGATGCGCGATCTCTCGCCGGACAGTTTCCATCTCGCCGTCGAAACGATCGAGCGCAGCACTCGCGCGCAGGCCAAGCTGATCGACGACATCCTCGACGTTTCGCGCGTCGTCACCGGCAAGCTGCAACTGACGATGGTGCCGGTGAATCTGACGAACGTCGTCGAGGCCGCAGTGGAAACGATCCGCCCCAGCATCGACGCGAAGTCGATCGGCTTGCAACTCAACCTCGAAAAGATCGAAGGCGTCGCCCTCGGCGATGCCAACCGCCTGCAACAGGTGATCTGGAATCTGCTTTCGAACTCGGTGAAGTTCACGCCCGCCGGCGGCATGATTTCGATCTCCGTCGATCAAACGCCGTCCGGCGCGCGCATCGTCGTCCGCGATACCGGCGCCGGCATCGCCCGCAAGTTCCTCCCCTACATTTTCGAACGCTTCCGCCAGGCCGACAGCAGCGCAACCCGCGCCCACGGCGGCCTCGGACTCGGACTGGCGATCGTGAAGAACATCGTGGAGTTGCACGGCGGCAACGTCGTGGCGGAGAGCGAAGGCGAAGGAAAAGGAGCGACGTTCACGATCACGCTGCCGCTGACGACCGCGTTATCGCACGCGGCATCGAAAGCGACGGCGGCCGCCAGTCCGGCCATGTCGCTCGCCGGCGTTTCGGTGTTGCTGGTCGAAGATGAAGACGATACGCGCACGATGCTCGCCGCGGCGCTGCAGAAGTTCGGCGCCGCCGTCACCGCCGTGTCGTCCGCACCCGCCGCGATGGATGTTCTTCGCGCGCACCAACCCAACGTCGTCGTCAGCGACATCGGCATGCCCGGCGAAGACGGCTGCACGATGATGGTGAAAATTCGCTCCGGCGCCGCCGGCGGATCGATCAACGTTCCCGCCATCGCCCTCACCGCCTACGCGCGCGCCGAGGATCGCATACGCATCCAAGCCAGCGGATTCGGCTTTCACCTGTTGAAACCAGTGGATCCGATGACGTTCGTACGCACGGTGCGCGAGGCGGCGGGAAGGTAGGTCGCAGCCTGCCAAGCCTCGCGCAAGAGTGTCTGAATCGCTTCGCGCCTACAGTGCGAAATTGTGGGCACCCTTCGCCGCGGAGCGGCTACCAGAAGGTAGCGAGGGGTGAGAGCGAAGCGAACACCCCTCGAAACGTCGTGCGCGTTAAAAGTTGTGCCGCGTGCAGCGGCACAAGAAGAACTCGCGCGATCCGTTCTGGTGCCGCTGACGCGGCACAAAATCATTTTCAACTTCGCAACGAGGGGTGTTCGCTTCGCTCTCACCCCTCGCTACCCTCTAGTGCCGCTCCGCGGCAGAACCACGCGACTAATCCTTCACCGTCGCGGGAATCGGCACGCCGAGGAGCTTCTGTACGATGTTCGACGCCTTCGGCAGACCGTCCTTTTCGATGATCTCGATGGCCAGGTCGCGGGCTTTTTCCATCAGGCCGATGTCGCGGACGATGTGGCCGAAGCGGAAGCGCATCGCTCCGGATTGGCGCGTGCCGAGGAGTTCGCCGGGGCCGCGGAGTTTGAGATCGAGGTCGGCCAGGTCGAAGCCGTTCAACGTTTTCGCGAACTGCGTGAGGCGATCTTTTTCTTTGTCGGCGACGAGGACGCAGTACGACTGGCGCGTCCCGCGGCCGACGCGGCCGCGGAGTTGATGGAGTTGCGACAGGCCGAAGCGATCGGCGTCGATGATCAGCATGAAGGACGCGTTGGCGACGTCGATGCCCACTTCGATGACCGTCGTCGAAACGAGGATGTCGATCTCGCCGCGTTTGAAGCGCTGCATCGTCTCCTCTTTTTCAGCGGGCGGCATGCGTCCGTGCATCATCGCCACTCGGCGGTTCGGGAAACGCATCTTCGTCGCTTCGAATCCGATGGTGAGCGGCTTGAGGTTCGACTTCTCCGACTCCTCGATGATCGGATAGACGATGTACACCTGCGCGCCGGCGTCGATCTCGGTGTCGATGAAGTGATAGACGCGCTCGATCTGCTCCGGTGCGCGCAACGCGGTCTTGATCTGCTGGCGTCCGGGCGGAAGCTCGTCGATGACGGAGAGCTCGAGATCGCCGTACATCGCCAGCGCGAGCGAGCGCGGAATCGGCGTGGCGGTCATCACAAGGATGTCGGGCGTATCGCCTTTGGCGAAAAGACGCTGGCGCTGTTCGACGCCGAAGCGGTGCTGCTCGTCGACGATGGCAAGTCCGAGCGATTTGAAGACGATGCGGTCTTCGAGCAACGCGTGCGTGCCGACAGCGAGTTGAATGAACCCCTCGCGCAGTCCGGCCAAGAACGTGCGGCGCTCGCCCGCGGTCATCGAGCCGGTCGCTTTGGCCACGACGAGCGAATCGTCAACTAGTTGACGAATTCGCTGGTAGTGCTGCTCGGCCAGGATTTCCGTCGGCGCGAGCAGCGCCACCTGGTGTCCATTGCGAATCATGATGATGGCCGCGATCAACGCGACGATGGTTTTGCCGCTGCCGACGTCGCCTTCGAGCAGGCGGTACATCGGCTTCTCCGATTGCAGATCGCCGGCAATCTCTTTCAGCACGCGCTTCTGCGCCTTCGTCAACCGGAACGGCAGAATCCTCGTCACCTCGGCGCGCAGATCGTCGTCGACCTTGATCTTGCGCGTCTTCGTCTTCACCTCTTCCGTGGCGCGGCGGACGCGCAGCGCGAGCTGCAGCGTGAAGAACTCCTGCAGGATGATGCGGACGTGCGCGCGAGAGCGGCGGCCGAGGAAGGCGTCGTCGAGTTGCGGAGGGCGATGAATCTGTTCGAGCGCGGGGGCGAGATCGATGACGCCGAGGCGTTTGCGGAGCGCGGGCGCGAGCGGATCGTCGAGCGTCGGGAGTGCGGTGAGCGCGCCGGCGATGATCTGGCGCAACGCTTTCGGCGGGATGTTGCCGACTTTCGAATAGATCGGAACGATGGCGCCGTCCGCTTCGTCATCACCTTCGAACTTTTCCCAGTCGGCGCTCTCGATCTGGAGCTGACCGTACGACGAAATCTTCGGCGTGCCGAAAACGGCCAGGCGATCGCCGCGGCGAATCTGCTCGCCGAGGAAGCCTTGGTTGAACCAGACCAGCTTCACGGCACCGGTGCCGTCTTCGAGGACGACTTCGAAGACTTTCATGCGCTTGAGCCGCGTGGTGTGCATGTTCGCCGACATGACCTTGCCGCGCAGCAGGATGGGCGAGTCGGTGTGGCGGCCAACGTCCGCAATGCGAACGGGATGGCGGCGATCCTCGTAGCGATACGGGAGGTAATAGATAAGGTCGCCGGCGGTGGCAAGCCCCGCCTCTTCGAGCTGCTTGGCGCGCATCGGTCCCGCGCCGGGAAGCAACCGGACCGGCGAGTCGGCGGTGATCGTCACGCGGCTATTGTGCAGTACGGAGGGTGGGTTCTACGGTAAGTAGAGCGATGTCAGCATGCGGATGAAAAGCTTTATCCACAGATGGCGCAGATTTCCGCAGATTGGCGGGCCGCGAACCTAGTCGAACAGAGCCTTCATCGCGATCAAACCGATCTTGATGGCGTCGCCGTTGTGGATTGCAACCGGAGTTCCCGTCGGGATGCGCTGCTCGTTGACGTAGGTCCCGTTGACCGTCCCCACTTCTTCCAGCATCAGGTACTGGTTTCCGCTGCAAATAATTTTTGCGTGACGGCGGGAGACGGAGCGATTGGCGTCTACGGAGGTTAGATCGATGTCAGGCAGGATTCCGGTGACCGGATCGGCGCGGCCGATGGTGGTCTCGTCGCCTTTGCTGAAGAAGAACTCGGCGCCCGTCGTCAAATCGACCAGCCGATGCCGATGATGAACCTCGGCGGGCGCGCTCCGCGTGGCGTCGAGCGCGCCGTGCTCGCTGTCGACTTCGCGGCCGACCAGGCGCTCGAGCAGCGTGTTCGCTTCGCGCAGCCGCTTCGAGTATTTGCGGATGATCCTGACCGCAACCTCGGGATTCTTGTGCAGCATCTCGTCGAAGCGCGCGCCATTGATGGCCAGGGCGCGGACGTCGGTGGCGGCGATGGCGTCGGCGGTGCGCGGCACGCTTTCCAGCACGGCCATCTCGCCGAAGAAGTCGCCCTTTTCGAGATGGGAAAGGGCGTGCGACTCGCCGTTGATGTGCTTGACGATGTCCACCTCACCCTCCTGGATGATGAACATCTCGGTGCCGAGTTCTCCCTGTCGGAAGATCACGTCGCCGGCGGCGTAGTGAGTTGACGAGTCCTTCACCGGGTCCTTTCCGCCGGTCGTTTTGAAAACGGTTTTCATGGCTTGACCGCCGGTTGCATCAGGGTGAGCGTGCGGTCCCCGGTGCTGACGCGTACGGCTCCACCGATCGGCATCAGCAGGTTGTTCCCGTAATGGCCGAACGGCAGATCGCGTATGACCGGAATGTTGCTGGAGGCGAAGAATTCGTGAAGCAGCGCCTCGATTTCGGCGTCGCTGCCGCACCCTTTCAACTTCCCGATGACCACTGCTCGGATTTTTTGCAGTCTACCGGCAAGCCGTAAGTGGGTCAACATGCGGTCGATGCGATACGGCGGCTCTTCGACGTCTTCGAAGAACCAGATGCCGTCGTCGATCCAGAAGTCGTACGGGGTGGCGGTCATGGCCGTCGTCAATGAGAGGCACCCGCCGAACAAAATCCCCTCCGCTTCCCCTTCGAAGACGACGTCGTGCGCGTCGAACGAATGCGCCAGCGGCGCGTCGCCTGCCAGCATCGACCAGAACCACTGTTCGATGTCGGGGGTCAGGCCTTCGAACCAGTCGAGGTTGACCATCGGCCCGTGAAATCCGCCGACGCCGCAACGGACGGCGACGGCCTGGTGGAGCGCGGTGATGTCGCTGAATCCGATGATGGGGCGGGGGTTGGCGGCGATGGCGTCGTAGTCGATGCGATCGAGGATGCGCATGGCGCCGTAGCCACCGCGCGCGAAGAAGAACGCGTCGACGTCATCAGACTTCAAGTAATGGTTCAACTGTTCGAGGCGCTCGTCGTCGTCCCCGGCGAGGTAGCCGCGATGCCGATGATCGATGTTGCTCGCGAGGGTGACGCGAAGGCCGCGCGACTCCAGCGTCCGGACGCCGGCTTCGATGCGGGCCATCTCGGAGGGCGATGAGATGGCCAGCACGACGACGTGGCCGTTGCGCTGGAGCGCGCGAGGAGGAATGAGCATTCCCGCGCAGAGTAGCAAAGGCGATGCTGAGCGCTCGCCTGAGAGCGACGATCCGAAAAGCGCCGTGGGTTGTCGGCGCAAACGGCAGAAAGTGTCAGAGGGCTTCGATCTCAATCCTGCGGATCGCGAAGCAATCCGTCAGGATCTCGGGTCATACCGATCAATCCGTGCGGCATCACCGGAGATCCTGATGCCGTCCTTCGCTTCGCTCAGCGGCATCAGGATTTACGTGAGTAGTGTGGAGTGGACCTGTAAGCCGAATTCTGTTTCCCCGCCGAGGCGAGGATGAAGATCATTCGTCTGCCACGCGCGTTGCCGCGGTGGTCAAGCAACCTACCCGGAAGCTCATAACGGAGACGGGCGGCTCCATGACTTCCCTATTTGGTCTTGCTCCGCAGGGGGTTTGCCTTGCCGCACCCACTCGCGTGGGGCGCGGTGCGCTCTTACCGCACCGTTTCACCCTTACCTCCTCCTCGGCGCACCTTGCGATGCGTGAGGCGATCGGCGGTCTATTCTCTGTTGCACTTTCCGTCGCGTCGCCGCGCCTGGCCGTTAGCCAGCCTGCTGCCCGTGAGAGTTCGGACTTTCCTCGACGCTTGCGCGCCGCGATCCTCCAGTCCACTCCACACGGGTGTGGGTAACACGATCGGGGGGCGGCCATTCCAGCGGAGAAAATCAGTCGCGATAAATTGTTGCTGTTTCAGCCGCTTACAATCAATGTCGGCACGCCGACATCAAAATAGATGGCGGTTTTTTGGGTCGGAAAACCAGGTCAGCCACTCCTCGTCCGCGACCTTCTCCTCCCCTGCCGGCAGCGACTCCAGTTCGGCCATGAATCCGCCGGGATCGATGACTTCGACTTGCCTCCGCTGAATGCGCGCCGCCAGTCCGCGATCGGCGGTGACGACTTTCCAGCCGCTGCCGCTGGCTACCTTCTTCGCGATCAGGTCGTCGGCCGAACGGGCGCCGCTGAAAATCACGCTGACGCTGCCGAGGTGGCGGCCGAAGTGTTCGGGCTCGTTGCCGTCGAAGTAGCAGGCCACCTTCGTCCGCTTCGCACGCGCGAAGTTCGCGAGCGATCGGACCAGTTGGCGTTTGCTGTCCGCGGCATCGCGCGAGGCGCCGGCGCGGCCGAGGAGGTTGTTGCCATCGATTACCCAACTCACGGTACCCAGCTCATGCCCGCACGCGGCGCAGGCGGCGGTACGCGGTGATGAAGAGCATCGTCATCACGAACAGCATCGGGATGACCACCCACGGCAGGACGATCACGGCCACGGCGTTGATGAAGGCGAAGCCGTCTTCGATCAGCGAAAGAAACGGATTGCCGAGGCCTCCCGTCATCAGCGTGCTCGCGCCGCGCAGCGTCGCTTTCGTGGCGTGCGATCCGAGCGCTGCGCCGCCGGCGATGATGGAAGCCAGGATCACGGCTCCGTGCGGGATCTTGTCCGACACCGCAGCCCATGCTACGAGCGCGCCCGCGACGGGACGGATCAGTGTGTGGATGACGTCCCAGAGGTGATCGATAGCCGGCACTTTGTCGGCCAGGAACTCGATCAGGTAGAGGACGCCGACGACGATCAGGACCGGCGTCGTGGCGAAGAAGCGCGCCATGTCGTCGTGAAAGAGGTCCGGTTGCCAGCGCGCCAGGAAGCCGAAGACGAGCAGCGTGGCGTAGGCGTTGATCCCCGCGCCGAGGCCAAGTCCGGCCGAGGTGAGGAGAGAGGTGATCATCAGCGTGGGATCTTGACGACGACCGGGGCGGACCCGAGCGACGCCGGAAGTTCTTTCGATGCCGCGTTGGCGTCCGCGCTGCTGTCGAAGCGGCCCCAGAAAACGCGGTAGCACGGACGGTTGCGATAGCTGGTGCGCACGAACCAGACTTTGCCGCCACCTTCGCTGAGCGCGCGCGTGACCGACGCGGTTTCGCAGACCAGCTCGAACTGCAGCGTGTAGTTGCCGCCCTTCTGCGCGGCGAAGTCGCTGGCCATGCCGTCGTACTTGGCGCGGGTGGCGTCGGTGGAGGGTGCGGACGAGGAGTTGGTGATCGTCGCGCCGGTGGCGGTGCGTTCGAGGTGGGTGGTGGAGTTCACCGGGGTTGGTCTGGGCGCGACTTTGGGCGGGGCCGCGGCGGCGACTTTTGGCGGAGCGGATTTTGCTGCGGTGGTCGTGGTTGCTGCGACATGGGGCGGGACGGTTGTCGTCGTTACGGGCACCCCGGATGTTGTCACCATCTGCGGCTTCGTCGTGGCTCCAGCGTTCCGCGATTGCGTCGACGCCGTAAGGGGCGCTGCGGATGTTGTCACAGGCTGCGGCTTCGGCACGGTCGGCAGCGAGGACCCTTCGCTTCGGCTCAGGGCAGGCTCCGCCGGGCCAGCCGGCGAGACGCCAGCGTTCCGGTCGGTGGCCGTCATCGCGGGTGCTGCGGACGTTGTCGCAGGCTGAGTATTCGTGACTGGCGGTGTGATGCGTGGCTTCGTCGCGATCACGGCTGGCGCCGGTGCGACGGTGGTCGCCTGCCGTTTCTGCCACCAGTTCCAGCCGCCGTAGGCGCCCGCGGCGACGAGCAGCAGGAGGAGCAGCGGCATCAGCATGCTCCGCTTGCGCGGCTCCGGCGGCGGGATGTCGGACGTCAGCGCCGAGGTGGGAACGTCCTCGTCGGAATGCAGTGGGACTGCAGCGCGGCGGGCGGCTTCGATCTGCGCTTCGTCGAAACCCCACTGCGGTTCAGGAGCAGGCGTGATCGGCGGCGGGGCGATCTCGGTGCCGGAGTAAGCATCATCGTCGGCAGGCTCATCCCAGACCGAGGCAGACGGTGCGGCAACATGAACGGCCGGAATCTCCATCGTCGCGCTGTCAACGCGTGGCGCTTCGACCGCGGCGAGCGGGACCGTGGGCTCGACGTCGTCGATGCTGAAATCGGGATTCTCCACGTCCCAGGCGTCGCCTCCGCCCAAAACCTCATGTTCTGCTGGAGGTTTGTCGGCGCGCGTTACCAGCTTCAGCAGCCGCAGCGCTTCCAAGAGCTTGTAGACATTGAAGATGTCCTTGCCGGACCGGGCGGCGACATCGGCGGCTGTGGCCTCGCCGTCGATCTGCGCCACGATCTGCTCAGCGTCTTCGTTCAGGCCGAGACGCCGGAAGGCGTCGTCGAAGTTCGGGGCCTTCTCGAAGATCGCGTTGCCGCTCTCCATCGCCTGCTCCGACTTCGTGCGGTCGGTGTCGGTCACCACCAGCTCCACGATGATCTGCGATAGCGGGAAGAGTGTCCCCTCCTCGCGCTTCGGGAGGTAGTCGGCCACGATCGTGTACGAGCCGGTCTTCCAGCCGATGATCGAACGGAGGATGCCGATGACCTGGACGCGGCGGGCCCACGTAAGCTCCTTGCGGGTGATGAAGCCGAGGCCGAGCAGCGCATCGCCGAGGGTCTCACTTTCCTTGCGCTTGGCCAGCGCCTGCTTCACGTGCTCGCGCGTGACCTTGTTGGCGCGCAGGAGGATTTCGTCGACGGCATCGGTGCGGTCGTTGGTCGATGCGGAGAGGACGTCGCCGCCTTTGAAGTAAACGATCTTGATGATGCCGTCGCTCTCGAAACGGATCGCGCCGGTGAACTGCTCGCTTCCGAGCTCGACGAGCCGCTGAATCAGATCGATCTCGCCGATTTCGCCTTCGAAACTCATGTCGTCCCCGCCCTTTGCGTCTACACGCTGTGGATTCGCGATTATCGCACGCGCGTGCCGCGTCGGAACTCAGGCGTGCAACTCGTCGTACAGCGTCTGTCCGACCTTGCGGCCGAGGACGTTCATCAGGTCCTGCGCGGAGGCCTGCTTCACGCCGGAGACGCTGCCGAAGCGTTCGATGAGCAGACGGCGGCGCTTCTCGCCGATGCCTGGCATGTCGTCGAGCGCGCTGTGGAGAAAGCGCTTCGACCGCCGGCGACGATGCGACGACACCGAGAAACGATGCGTCTCGTCGCGGACCATCTGCAGCAGTTGCAGCGCGGGATCGCGGCGCTCCAGGCGAATTGGCTCCTCGCGCTCGGGAACGTAGATTTCCTCCTCGCGCTTGGCCAGGCCGGCGATCGGGATCTCTTCGATACCCAGCTTGTTCAACGCCGCCAGCGCCGCGTTGAGCTGTCCGCGGCCGCCGTCGATCAGGATCATGTCCGGCAGCGACTTGTTCTCGTCCATCAGCCGCCGGTATCTGCGATCGACCGCCTCGGCCATCGAGCGAAAATCGTCCGCGCCTTCGACCGTCTTGATGTTGAAGACGCGATACTGCTTCTTGTCGAACTTGCCGCGGTCGAGGACCACCATTCCGGCCACGGAGTCGGTCCCCTGGATGTTCGAAATGTCGAACGATTCAATTCGCCCGATCTCTCTGTCGTAGCCCAAAACCTGCCCAAGTTTCTGTGCAGCGATCTGCAGCCGGTCCTGCGTCGATTTGCGGAAGCGCGACTCGTGCGACAACCGCGCGTTGCGGTTGACCAGCTCCATCCGATCGACTCCCCGCCCGCGCTGCGGCACGCGCAGCCCGACCTTGCGGCCGGCCTGTTCGGTCAGCCAAGCCGTCAGCAGGTCACACTCCTCAACTTCGAACGGAATCAGCACCTCGGGTGGGATGAAGAGATTGTCCTGGTAGTAGCGCTGCAGAACCTCGCCGAGGAAGTACGTCGGCTGGTAGTCGTCGACCTTCTCCCAGAACAGCTCGCGGCGATCGACGACGTTGCCGTCGCGGATGACGAAGAGCTGCACTGCGACGTCGCTCCCCTCTTCGTACAAACCCCAGACGTCGGCATCCTCATCATCCGCCGACGACACCTGCTGCTCGGCCTGGATGCGCTCGACGGTGCGCACGAGATCGCGGTAGTACGTCGCCACCTCGTAGTTCTCCGCCTCGGCGGCGCCGTACATCCGCTGCGTCAGCCGTTCCTGCAGCTCCTTCGTCTTGCCGCCGAGGAAGAGGACGACGTCGTCGACCATCTCGCGGTACTGATCGGGCGTGGTCAGCCCCACCACGCACGGCCCGAGGCATTGGTGCATGTCGTAATAGAGGCAGGGCCGCGGCAACGCGTTCTTGCCGGTCTCGATGTCGATGTCGCAGCTCCGCAGCTTGAACTGATCGGCGACCAGCTTCAGCAAACGCCGCGCAGTGCCGGCGAAAAACGGGCCGTAAAAAAGATCGCCCTTCTTCCGATCGAGCCGCCGCGTGAAGACGACGCGCGGGTAATCCTCGGACATCGTGACCTTGATGTACGGGTAGCTCTTGTCGTCGCGGAGGAGGATGTTGTAGCGCGGCTGGTTGGATTTGATGAGGTTGTTCTCGAGGAGGATGGCCTCGAGCTCGTTGTTCGTGGTCACGAAATCGATCGAGTCGATCTCGTTGATCAGCGACATGGTTTTGCTGTCGCGCGCGCCGCGTCCGACCAGGTACGAGCCGACGCGATTCTTGAGATTCCGCGCCTTGCCGACGTAGATGACTTCCCCCTCTGCGTTCTTGTGCATGTAGACGCCGGGGCGGTCGGGCAGCTCTTTGAGCCGCGCTTTGAGTCGTTCAGATCGGTCGGACATCAGGAACAGGTGGAACAACTTACGGGATGTTTGTCATCCCTGCGAGATGCGGTCATCGCAGTGACTGGTCAACTAGTTGACGAGTCAGCGAGCGGCCAGAAACTCCCCCGCCGCCTCTCGGAATTCGTCCGTCCATTCGTGCGCACCGTCGAAGACGCACGTGCTGACCGTGGTGACCTCGCGCAAAAACCTCAAGTCTTTCTGGAGCTTTTCGTCGGTGTACCACTCCTCCCGAATCCCCCGCCCGATCAGCACCGGCGGCAGCTTCGGACGCGCCTCCACGACCTCGGGCGGAACGTCGCCGCCGAGGGCGATGACGCCGGTGGCATTCGATCCGGCCGCCGCGCGATACGCCATCGCCGCCCCTTGCGAGAATCCGAGGAAGACGAGCTCCCTCGGCGGTGGAAACTGCGCGACGACCGAGTGGACGTACGCGCGGTTGTCGTCGATGGCCAGCTCGCGATCGAGGCTGGTCATCCACGAGGCCACGATCATTCCCGTCCGGTTCATGTAAAACGGATGCAGCGCCTGCACGGCAACAGCGGTCCATCTCTCGATCCCCGGAATCTGCCGCAGCTCCGCCACATGCGCCTCGGCGGTCTCGCCGTAACCGTGGAACCCGACCAGCAGCCGCTCCGGCGGACCATCGCGAACGAGGTAGCGGCCGTGGACGGTGGTGGGGATGGTGCGGACATCGAAGTCGGTCATGGGCGGCATCCTACTTCGCCGACGGAAGGCAAATGTTGAATGTTCAGTGTTGAATGTTGAATGTTCCTGTCATCCAGAGCCGCCGAAGCGACGCAGCCGAAGGCAAGTCGCGCAGGACGGCGAAGGATCCCCGGCTGTTAACCCGGACAGGGCGGGCGGCGGTGAACGTTCCCCCTCCCTGTCCGGGATTCAGCTGGGGATTCCTCGCCGCGCTCTGCCCCGTCCGGGGCGCCGCCGGCTCGGAATGACAATTAGCGAAGCCCATTCAACATTGAACATTCACCATTCAACATTCAGCTTTTCGAAAACAAACCTCCCGCTAGAATGCCTCCCCGTGTCGCGCCTGACCCTCGTCGTCCCCTGCTACAACGAAGAGAAACGCCTCGATGCCGCGGCCTTTCGCGGCGCCGCCGTCGATGGGCATGACGTCGACTTCCTTTTCGTCAACGACGGCAGCCGCGATGGCACGTTGCGCCTCCTCGAATCACTGCGCGACGAAAATCCGGAACGCTTCGCCGTCCTGAACCTCGAGCGCAACAGCGGGAAGGCCGAGGCAGTGCGGCGCGGATTCGTGGCGGCGATGGAACGCGACGTCGACTACATCGGCTTCTGGGATGCTGATCTGGCCACGCCCTTCACCGAACTTCCCGGCTTTCTCGAGGTCCTCGAAACGCGTCCCGCCATCCAGATCGTGATGGGTGCCCGCGTCCGTCTCCTCGGGCGCGAGATCAGCCGCCGTCCCGCGCGCCACTACTTTGGCCGCGTCGGCGCCACGCTCATCTCCTCGAGCCTCGGCCTGGCCGTTTACGACACGCAGTGCGGCGCCAAAGTCTTCCGCCGCAACGACACGCTGCGCGAAGTCTTCGCCCGCCCGTTCATCTCGCGCTGGATCTTCGACGTCGAGATCATCGCCCGCTACGTTCAGCTCCTCGGTCGCGACGCCGCGGCGGCATCGATCTACGAGCTCCCGGTCATGCGCTGGCACGACGTCACCGGCTCGAAAGTGAAGTCGCACGACTTCCTGCGCGCACTGAACGATCTGCGGAAGATCAAACGGGCCTATCGGGCAAGTGGATCATCTACAATCCCCCGCCGATGACCACCACCCTTCCTGTCTGCGATGACCGCAGCCTGTCGCAGCTCGCGCTTGGCCTTACCGGCTCCGAAATCCTGAAAATCTCCGGCGAGATCCGCGTGCTCGCCGAGTCCGGACACGACATCTGCAACCTCACCGTCGGCGACTTCTCGCCGAAAGAGTTCCGCATCCCGCAAGTGCTCGAAGGGTTGATCGCCGAGGCCTTTGCGAAGGGTGAGACGAACTACCCGCCGTCGGATGGGACCAAGGAGTTGCGCCAGGCAGTCGTCCGCTACTACGACGACGTCCTCGGGTTGAAGTATCCGCTCGACTCCGTCCTCATCGCCGGCGGCGCGCGGCCGATCATCTTCGCGGCGTATGCGGCGGTCGTCGATCCGTGCGACAAGGTCGTCTACCCCATCCCCTCCTGGAACAATAACCACTACACCTACTTCATGCGCGGCGTTCCGGTCGAGATCACGGTCGGACCGGAGACGAACTTTCTCCCGACGGCGGAGTTGCTGCGTCCTCACATCCGCGACGCGCGCATGATCTGCATCTGCACGCCGCTCAATCCGACCGGCACGGTCATGGCGCGCGAGGAAGTCGAGCGCATCGCCCGCCTCGTGGTTGACGAAAACGAACGCCGCGCAGCCGCCGGCGAACGCGCCCTGCTCATCCTGTGGGACCAGGTCTACTGGATGCTCACCTTCGGCGCGTCGCGGCATTACAGCCCGCCGCAGCTCGTGGCCGAGGCGATGCCGTACACGATTTTCGTGGACGGGATTTCGAAGGCGTTCGCTGCGACCGGACTTCGCGTCGGCTGGACGGTCGCGCCGCCTCCGATCACCGCACGCATGCGCGACATCCTCGGGCACGTCGGCGCGTGGGCGCCGCGTCCCGAGCAGATGGCGGTGGCGAAGTTCCTCGGCATGCGCAGCGCCATCGACGATTTCCACGAGTCGATGATCCGCGAGCTGCAACTGCGGCTCGACCTCCTCTTCGACCGCATCGACGCCATGCGCGCCGAGGGGCTGCCGATCCGCGCCATCGCGCCGCAAGGTGCGATTTATCTCTCCGTCCAGTTCGACCTCATCGGTCGTGGCTCAATCAAAACGAACGAACAGATCCGCCGGCTGCTCCTCGACGACGCCGGTTTCGCCGTCGTCCCGTTCCAGGCCTTCGGGCTGCCGAACGAGACTGGCTGGTTCCGCCTCAGCGTCGGCGCAGTCTCGCCCGCGCAGATCGAGGCGGGCCTCGCGCGTGTCCGCAACGTTCTGGCCCGTTACGCGTAAAATCTTTCGCACATCATTAAGGAGGCTGTCCATGTCCCCTCTCCGGCGACTACTCCCCATCCTCATTCTCGCTACGGTCCCGCTCGCTGCACAGACGACCGGCTCGATCAGCGGACGCGTTACCGATACGAGCGGCGCCACGCTGCCCGGGGTGACGGTCGAAGCGACGAGCCCCGCGCTGCAAGGGACGCGCGTCGCGACCAGCGACGTCAGCGGCCTGTATCGACTGCCGCTGCTGCCGCCGGGCAGCTATACCGTCGCCTTCACGCTCAGCGGATTCGGACCGAAGAAGCAGGCGGCTGTCTCGGTGCTCCTCGGCAAAGAGACCGCGGTCGACGTCGCGCTCTCCCCTGCCATGACGGAAAGCATCACCGTGGGAAGTTTCGCGCCGCCGATCGACACGTCGTCGAACACGCTCGGCACGAACCTCAACGCCGCGCAGATAGAGACGCTCCCCACCGCGCGCAACTACTCCTCGGTCGCGCAGATCACGCCGGGCGTTTCCACGGACGCGATCCAATCCGACGACAAACAGACACCGACCATCACCGTTTATGGCTCCTCTGGCGCCGAGAACGCGTTTTACGTCGACGGCGTCAACACTACGAACTCCGAATACGGCTTCCAGGGCAAAGAGCTGAATTTCGAATTCATCGAGGCGCTGGAGGTGAAGACCGGCGGCTACGAGGCGGAGTACGGCCGCGCCACCGGCGGCATCATCAACGTGATCACGAAGTCGGGCAGCAACGAGTTGCACGGCGACATTTTCGGCTACGACACCAGCGACTCGCTGCAGGCGGACTCGAAGAGCGTAGCCCGTCCGACTCCCGGCGGATTCACCAGGAAGGACTACGGTGCCGACGTCGGCGGCTTTATCCTCAAAGACAAGCTGTGGTTTTTCGGCGCGTACGACCAGGTGCGCAACACCCAGGCGAACATCCTCCTCGACGGTCCGCTCGCCGGCGCCACAGTGACCTCTCCCAGCCACCGCAACCTCGGCTCGGCAAAGTTGACCTACAGCCTCACGCCGCGGCATACGTTCATCGGCACCTTCCTGCAGGATCCGCGCGTCGATTCCGGCGCCATCGACGATGCCAACCACACGCTCATCGGCGATCCGATCACCTACAACGGCCGCCAGGATTTCGGCGGCCGCGATTACGCGCTCCGGTATGACGGCATCGTCGGCACGACCTGGCTCTTTTCCGCACAGGACGCCCGCCACAAAGAGAAAAACTCCGTCGGTCCCGCAACGTCGGCCGGCGATGCGATCGAGTACATCGACGCCCGCAACAATTTCTTCCAGACCGGTGGCTTCGGCCTGATCCAACAGAAATCATTCGAACGCAAGTTCTCAGGCGGCTCGGCGACGCATTATGCCGGCTCGCATCAGATCAAAGCCGGCGTCGAATTCGAAGATCAGACCGCGAACGTGATCAAACGGATGTCCGGCGGTCAGCAGGTCGATATTTTCGCGAATCCCAATAATCCGTCGAAGCCAATTTATAGTCACAGCTACTGGACTACTCCCGATGCTACGGTGGCCAATGCTCCGATCTCGCAACTGAACGCCTCGCCACAGCACAAGAACACGACCGCCTATCTTCAGGACCGCTGGACAATCAAAGACTTCACGCTCAATGCCGGACTTCGCTGGGATCGCCAGCGCATCATCGACGCCTCCGGCGTGACGCAGATCGATCTCAAGAAAGACTACGCGCCGCGGCTCGGCCTGACCTGGGATCCGAGCGGCTCCAATAAGTCAAAGGTCTTCGCCTCTTACGGCCGCTATTACGAAGAAATCCCGATGGATCTGGTCATCCGCTCGTTTTCTTACGAACGCCAGCCGCGCATCATCAATTACAGCCCGACCAGCGTCATCCCCGACGCCAATGCGGAACACGACGCCGATACGTCCTCGGCCATCCTCGGCGGCTTCACCGAGCCCGCCGATCCTCACTTGAAGAACCAGTATCTGACCGAGATCCTCGCCGGCGCCGAACGCGAGGTCATGCCGAATGTTTCCGTCGGCGTCAAAGGCATTTACCGCAATTACGGCCGCGTCATCGAAGACTTCCTCTGCATCGACGACGGCACCTACTGCATCGGCAATCCCGGCGAAGGGATCATGAAGCAGGTCTTCACGCTCGACTACTCGCAGCAGTTCGCCGCACCGAAACCCAAACGGACGTACAAAGGGATCCAACTCGACGCAAACAAGTCCTTCAGTAACAACTGGCAAGGAATGGCGTCCTACGTCTACTCTCGCCTCGAAGGAAATTACGACGGCGAGTACGCACCATTCACGAATATCGGCGCCGATCCGAATATCTCCGCCGCGTACGATTACTACGACTTCTTCACCAACGGATCGAATCTCTCGCGGATCACCAACCGCGGCGATCTCTCCAACGACCGCCGCCATCAGCTCAAAGCGTCCGGCATTTACAACACGCCGTGGAAACTCAACATCGGCGTTTCCGCCTACTGGCGCAGCGGAACGCCCGTCACGCGCTACGGCTACTCCGACGCCTATCGCCGCTACGAATTCTTCCTCACCCCGCGCGGCGCCGAAGGCCGCACCCCCAGCAACTACGACGCCGACGTCCACCTCGGCTACCCCATCGCCGTAGGAAGCTCAAAGCTGAACCTCCTGCTCGACATCTTCAACATCCTCAACACGCAGCGAGCCGTCCTCCTCGACGAACGCTACGGTTTCCAGGAAAGCGACAACGCGCTGGCGAAATCGGCGAACCCGAATTACCTGAAACCGATCGTCCGCACTCCGGCGACGTCAGCAAGGCTCGGCGTGCGCTGGACGTTTTGATCTCTGCAATGGGGCGATTTTGCGCCGGCCGCCTCCGCGACCGGTGATGCCCTTTCGCTTGCGTTCCCCGCGCAAAGCGCGGGGCTGCATTGCGCCGCGCGCCTTCGCGCGCGGACGGGACGCATCGTCGGTCGCGCGCGAAGGCGCGCGCAATAATCTAGCCTCGCGCTCGGCGCGAGGTTAGGAAGGTGCAGTGGATGCCGCGGCCGCGGAGGCGGCCGCTACAGGCGTTGCGCGAGAATGCAGACGTTGGCGCAGTTCGTTCCAGCCGATCGTCTCGATCCTTCCGGCTCGGTAGTTGGCCATGCGCTGTTTCACTTCGGCCGCCCATGCCTCTTCCGCAGTTTCATCAGGCGCGGAATCCTCTACGAGATCGTCTACCTTCATTCGCCGAATTCTACGCCGCGCTGAGGAAATTCACGACGGTCGACGCAAAGTATGCGCCCCAGGTGCGGACGTCGAAGACCAGCGATGACGACATGAAGCAGGAGTGCGTGCAGTGGCACTCCTTCGCCCTGATCGACTTCCGCTGCGCGTCAGCCTCGGGTGAGAACCAGAGTTTGCCGAAGTCGTAGCCAGTGTCGCGTACGTTGCCGACCGCATCGCGCAGCTCGCACATCCGAACTTCGCCGCGCGCGTCGAGCACGCCCGAAATCCGGCCCGCGTGGCACGGCTTGACCTGCGTCTCCTGCTCCAGGATCTCCAGTTCCAGCCGGCGCGTGTAGATCTTCACGAACTTCAGGAAGCTGTCGTAGTGGGAGTACGTGTTCCAGTACGCCTCGAGCTTCGGCAACAGCTCGCGGTACTTGTCGGTGGAAATCGGCTGGATATTTTTGTCAGGCTGATCGCCGCGCAGCATCTCGAACGAGTGGAACGAAATGGCCGGGAAATCGCGGCGGACGGCAACGAACAGTTCGTCGAGATCGTCGGCGTTGTAACTGCACAAGCAGGTGTGCACGTTGACCGTGAGATTGCCGTACTTCTCGCGCAGCGGAATGAGGTTCGCGTACGTCTTTTTCGCCTTCTCGTAATTGCCGGGAACGCCGCGGATCCAGTCGTGCTTCTCGCCGACGTGGTCAATCGACAGATTGACTACGATCTGCGTATCGGGACAGCGTTGCAGCGACGCCTCCACCTGCCGCGCGATCAGATCGCTCGTGATCGCGCCGGTGGGGATGGTGATCTGCTTCACGTGATTCTGCGACGACAGCATCGCGCAGACATCGGGAAGATCGCGGCGGAGGAACGGCTCGCCGCCGCTCATAACCACGAAGAGCAGATCGCCGAGGGATGAGAACGTCTTCTGAAGCTCCTCGAAGGAGAGCTCGTGTTCCTTGTTCTTGCGCAACTGCTCCCAGTTGAAGCAGGTCCGGCAGAACGAATTACAGTCGTAGGTCAGCCCGAGGATCATGTACACGGGCTTCATGCCCCGCTTGTCGACGAGGTAGCGCAGGTACTGCAGTTTGTCGGTGAACTTCAACGGTCTGTCTCGACGCGCTCAACCACCGCGCGCCGCGCGGTAATCCTTCAGTGCTTCCCGAAGAAGTTGCTGATGTCGAAGTAGAGCGTCACCTTGCGGCCGTTCGCGGTATTGATCTCGATCTGGTCGACCGGCTTGTCGCCGCATTTGGTGAGCGACTGTTGCACCGGTGTCTGCGCTCCGGGATAGTTTTCCTGAATCCAGGCATGCTCCTCGGCGATTCCGGCATCCTCGGTCGTGGCCTTGATCACGATGGCGCCATTGCACGACAGGCCGCGGGCCGGGAGGATGACGCCGCGCGGACGGGTGTCGGCGGTTTCGGCAGGAGCGGCCGGTTCTGCCGACGCCGCGGCAGTCGGCTGGGTCGCGGTTTGCGCTGACGGCGGAGCCGGAGTCGTCGCGCAAGCGGTGGCGAGGAGAAGGGCGAAGATGGTCAGCGTGCGAGTCATGCAAAAAATTTTAGCGCAGCTTTGCGCGAATCCATCCCCAGACGATCCCGGCAAAGTACGTCGCGTGGTGCGCCGCGAACGCCAACGGCAGGAGCGGCCAGTAGCGCATCGGCAGCCGCGTGGCGCGCGTGCCGAGGATGAGCGTGAAGACGTAGTAGGGAACGATGGTGATCGGAGCGGCGATGATTGCGATCGCGCCGACGATGAGGAATGCCTTGATTTTCAAGTTCTTCGCGTACGGCGCGGCACCGCGGGCCAGCATCTCGCCCGTCTTCATCCGGTAGCGCCAACGCTGGCGAAGATACGGCCCCGGAAACGCCCGACGGCGGTGGAACACGCGCACTCCGGAGTGATAGATCACATGCGGCAGCAGCGACGCGATCAGCGATGTGTCCTCGCCGATGTAGCCGATCTCCTCGTCGAATCCGCGAAATGCACTCTTCCGGACGAACAGATTCACCAGCGCCACATCGCTCGCGTTCGTAATCGCAAAGATGCCTTGCCGGTTCTCGTGACACGCCACGCCACTCCCGATGAGCGGCGTGGCCAGCAGCGTTTCCGCGATGAACTCTTCCGGCGTCGAGTCGTCCGGCGCCGGATCGGGACCGCCGAGGGCCAGCACGTCCGCATGCGAATCAAAGTACGCGACCGCCGTCGCCAGCCATGCGGAATCTGCGATGGCATCGTCGTCGATGAACGCCAGAATCTCCCCTGCCGCCTCGGAAACCGCTCGATTTCTTCGAGTTGCGGGATTACGATTCGGCTCGATGACGTTCCGAACGCCGGTCCCGAGCTCGATCGCCAACGGCGCCGCGGAGACCAGAATCAATTCGAAAGGAAACGGCGCCTCCTGACGCAGCACCGACTCGATCGCGCGCTCCGCGTCGCCGCCGATCCGCTCCACAGGCATGATGACTGACACTCGCACCGCATGAAGCTTATCGTTCAAATCCCCGCCTTCAACGAAGAAGCGACCATCGCCCAGACGCTTCGCGACATTCCGAAGAAGATCGACGGCATCACCGCCATCGAAACCGTCGTCATCGATGACGGCTCCGCCGACAATACCGCCGACGCCGCGCGCAAAGCGGGGGCGACGCACGTCGTTCAGCTCAAGTCACATCGCGGTCTCTCGTCCGCATTCCTGGCCGGCATCAACGCCGCCCTCCGCCTCGGCGCGGACGTGATCGTCAACACCGACGCCGACAACCAGTACGCCGGCGCCGACATCCCCAAGCTGATCGCACCGATCGTGCGCGGCACCGCGGACGTCGTCATCGGCGACCGCGAAGTGGCGAAGTCGCCGCACATGTCGGCATTCAAGCGGCTCCTGCAACGGCTCGGCAGCCGAACTGTTGGATTAGCCTCTGGCATCCGCGTCGGCGACGTCACCAGCGGCTTCCGTGCGTTCTCACGCGAAGCAGCGATGCAGATCAACGTCTTCAATCCCTTCACCTACACGCTCGAAACGATCATCCAGGCCGGCAACCGCAACCTCGGCGTGCAGTCCGTGCCCGTGCGCACGAACGCGCCGACGCGCCCGTCGCGCCTCTACCGCGGCCTCGGCACGTACCTCCGCAAATCGACCGCCACGATCTTCCGCATCTACACGATCTACAAGCCGCTCAAAACCTTCTTCGCCATCGGCGCGCTGCTGATGCTGGCCGGCTCCGCGCTCGGCATCCGCTTCCTCTGGGATTTCACCCACGGCGATCGCGGCGGCCACATCCAGTCGCTGATCCTGGCCGCCGTATTCCTCATCATCGGCTTCCAGACGCTGTTGATCGCGCTGATCGCCGACCTGATCTCCGTCAATCGCCGACTCAGCGAAGAAGTCCTCGTGCGCCTGAAGCGGATGGAGATGCCGGCCACCGAACGCCGCCCTCTCCCCCATCGCGTCGCCCGCGAGCCGCGCGCCGCCGCGACGCGTCCGCCTCTCCCGAAACGCGAGCGCCCCGAAGCCAAACCGCCGTCGACCCAATGGGTCTGGCTCCTCGACGAAGACAAACTCGAGGACCGCGGGAAACCGATCACCGAACCCGATCTCGACGACGACATGCCCGACCAACCAGCCACCCCCGCCGGCCCCCGCCGCCGCCGTCGCCGCCGCGGCGGCTCACGGCCCGGGAACTCCGAGCCGCCGACGTCGTAGTCACGCAACGTCGAAAGGGAATGTACCGCAAGGACAAAAGGAGGATGCGTCGATGCGTAAAGTGATGTTGGCGATGTTCGTTTCTCTCGTCACGGCGACGGCATGGGCGGGCGCGCCGCTGAAGGGCGTGGACGTGAAGCTGGGAAAGAATCCCGGCGGATCGCCTGCCGCGCGGACTACGAATGCCGAGGGGAAGATTGATTTCGGCGTGCTGCCGGCGGGGTCGTACTTCATCGTCGTCGGCGAGGGGAAGGACCTTCACGAGCAGTTGGTGGAGCTCGAGATTCACGGTCCGAAAGAAGGCACGCTGAAAAAGCGCTGGAACTTCGCGCAGAAGAAGGCCTTTGGGCTCGATCCGGTCGTGCGCGAAGCAGGAGCCGATACGATCGTCTTTACGTCGGACGGCAAGCATCCAATCGAGATCGCCGCGACGACGGTTCGATCGAAGTCGAACATCCGGAACAACTGAAAGTCGCGGACATCACCACCATTTCCTATCGCAGCACCGACGCGAACTGGATGCTCGGATCCTGCGAGGTGTTGTCCGTCGTCGATCCGTAGACGAACGCCGGCGCTCCTCCTGCTCGCACGACGATCGCATCGCCGGCCTGCAACGGTGTGCCGAGCATCTGGTCGGCGCCGTTCTGGGCAAAATAGTTCGCGGGAAAATCGATACTGACGGTGCTCGTGCGCGCCGTGCCGTTCGCGCGGAAGATGACAAAGCCGAGGGTCACCGGCTGATCGAGGGTGCGGACGCCGATGTTCATCCGAAATTTCGACGGGTCGGCCGGCGCGAAAAGCACCGCATCCTCGGTCAGCGCGCGATCGGGGATCAGCGCGTCGGTGGTGAGGCCTTTCGTCGCGCCGCCGGAATCTTCGTAAATGTGCGCGACGGCGAGCGGAGCCTCGAAGCCGATCGTCGTGTAGACGTCGATGCTTCCCAATCCGGAGAGCCCGAGCCCTCCGACGAAATCGAGCAGCGTGCGATTCTCGCCTGGCGCAAGTTTGAACGAGACGGAAGGATCGGACGGCGTTCCCGACGTGCCGGCGCGGTGATAGACGAGGCGGCCGAGAACTGTATCGCTGCGCAACGGAGCATTGAAGATGAATTCCGGTCCCGGCACGCTCGCCAACTGGATGTCGGTCTTGAACCGCGAGCCTCCGACGCCGGGCGCTGCGCCTGCAACGACGATCACCTGCGAGCGAATCTCGGCGTCAACGGTGGATGAGCCGAAGACGGAGAGCGACAGTCCGGAAATGATGCGTACCGGAGAGCCCGTGCCGCCGGGAAAGAGCGCGTACGCGCCCGACGCATCGCCGGCGATGTACGCAATGCCGTCGCCCTTTCCGCTTTGCGCGATCGGACCGAGCCGCAAGCCGCCCTGTCCGCAATCGCGCAGGAGAGTGAGGGCGATGAAGTCGCCGGTCTGGACGTCGACCGGAGTGGCGAGCGTGAACTTGTTCATGTTTCCCGAGACGGTGAACGGACCGCGCTCTGCGATCAGGTTGATCGTATTGTTGTTCCGCCGAAAGAACTTGACCTTCGCGCCGTCGGTGCACGTCGTGGCCGGCGCCGCGCGGAAGGCGATCATGCGGATGGTCGTGTTCGACGCCGCGGGGGCGCTCAGATTGATGTAGGTGCGTGCCGGATCGGCAGGCGGAGGGCCGAAGCTGATGCCGCTCGTGTCGAGCGCCATGTCGGGCCAGAGCGCGTAGGTGCCGATCGTTTGTGCGGTGGCAGTGACGGCCAGACAGAGTGCAAACAACGCCAACAGAATTCGTTTCGCCATCGAATCCTCCCCTTGTCGTCGCAACGAATTATGGGACCAGCCCAAGCCGCACCGCCGCGGCCGTTCGGTGCAGCCCTGACTTGTAGTGCGCCTCTTCGTCGATGCAGCAATACACGAGCTTCAGGTCGTGATCGTCGTCGCTTTTGACGGCGAGCGCTGCGATGTCCGTACCGTCGTCGATGATCGTCGTCGCGAGCGGCGGACGGCCGATGACGATGTAGGCGGCGAGCATCGCGTTCGCGAGGACGTCGAGCGCGGACGGAAGGAGAAACGGCTCGAGCACGCGCGTCGCGTGACAGGCGGTGACGAGATGCAGCGCGACGAAGTCGCCGGTGGCGATGAAGATGCGCGCGGCGATCATGGCCAGATCGGGAAGACCGAGATTCGCGATCGATGAACGGTAGTCGTCGAATGCCGGAAGCGCGTTGACCTTCGCGAACCGTCCATCGATGCTGCGCCCTTCGATCGGCGCCGCGAAGCGGTCATCGGCCGCGATGGCCGCAAAGGCATCCGCGGCGGATGCGAATCGTTTTTCGCCGGCTGCACCGCGCAGTTCGCTGAAGCCGGTCACCCACGCCGCCAGCGCGCCGGCAATGTCGACGTCGTCGCCGCTGTCGACGGCGTACGCTGTGCGGATCGCGCCGTGAAATGCCTCGCTGGGCAGTCCAGCCGTCAGATGCGGAACGACGTCGCGGAGCAATGCAACCGCTCCGCGAATGCGAACCTCTTCTTCAAACTTCGCCGCCAACGCCGATTCGTAACGCCGCTTGCCGAGCGCTTCGCGCCAATCGTCATTCGGCAAAGGATCGCCGGGATCCTGCAGTCGAAGGCGCTTCTCGTAGAACGCGGCGAACTGGCGAAGGCGCGCTTCGTCGCCGCCGAGGCGCTCGAGGGCCAGGAGAGCCATCGGGAGGTGGTTGAAAAAGCCGGCGCCGTACGCCGTACTGAATCGCCGCGAATCGGCGATGAGCGAACGGCAGGCGTCGCTGATCATCAGTGCGGCACGGGGATGTTCCAGAAGAAGTTCGCGATCCTCACCAGCAGCGGATCGGGCACCTCGGCGCCCGCTTCGTTCAGCCGCTTGACCTCGGCATTGATCGTCTCCAGTTCGTTCGCATCGAGCCAGAAACCGTGGCACGTGGGGCAGTAGTCGAGAATGATGTTGCTGTCGATGTTGAAGTCGACTTTGCGCATCGTGGTGCCATCGCGCGGACACGAGATCGGTCCGTGGTCGTCGTCGTGCTGGTAAGAGTCGAGATCGACGGTCGAGAATTCGAGATCTCCCGGCGTCGGAGAGGCGATCGCGTTCAGCTGACCGTGCTCCAGAAACATCCCGCTGCACTGCGGGCAGGTCTGAACGCTGGCTTGTCCCACTGTTTTCAATTCGAGCGCTGCGGCATCACGCGGACAGTTCACGGCTCCTCCTGATCAACTCGCGCGAAGTATGACGCAAAAAAAAAACGTCCGAGGCGCGATGCCTCGGGCGTTGTCGTACTGCGTGGCGATCTTCTAGTAACGGCGTCCGCGGATGTTATCGATGCGGGCGACGTCGAAGACTCCGCCGCGAATCCACTGTCCGCTCAGCTCTACATACTCGCCGCGGTGAAGGGTGCGAAGCGCACGGCCGTTGACATCGGCGGCGATCAGGCGTCCCGAGTCGCGCAGCCAGACGGTTCCGGTGCGGTAGTCGACACGCTCAACCACGCCACGGACGAAGGCTTCGTGATAGCCGTATCCGTATCCCTGATCGGGCCAGCTCACCGCGTCGGCGTAAATCGAACCGCCGCGGAAGATGCCGCCGAGGGTGATGGAAACGCCGACGCGAAGGTCGCGGGCGCGGTTGCCGAACTTCGCCTGCGGCACCCAGAATGACTGGCCGCGATCGAGCTGCACGCGATAGCCGTCGCGCTCGTGGCTGAATGACGTCACCTTGCCGGTAACGTTGATGCGCTGATTCTCGCGATAGTTGTCGTTGTCGTTCGAGCGGTAGCCGTTATCGCGCTGATAGCTTCCCTGCCCGTTGCGATCGTTGTTGTCGTTGTTGCGGTTCCAATCTCCGCGCGACTGCGCGAAGGCCGGCGTTGCCAGAAGAAGGGCGATCGCGCCCGCTCCCGCCGCTTTCGTTGCCCACTGCGTCACTGTCGTTTTCATGTCGTTCTCCTTGTGTTACGCACGGAGAGACAAGATG
>Ga0157376_10000024_pt1 | contig 220018 bp, 192 predicted proteins | sample M45metaG_FD_121801 | JGI IMG/M metagenome (GOLD analysis project Ga0157376, IMG submission 121801) | Miscanthus rhizosphere microbial communities from Kellogg Biological Station, Michigan, USA - M4-5 metaG | ecosystem: Host-associated > Plants > Roots > Rhizosphere > Soil | place: USA... | reverse complement strand
CATGCTGCTGTGCGAAGGCGGACGTCGTAATCAGCGCCGCCATTGTGAGAACCATGAGCGAAATGCGTCTCATGCTGTCAATCTCCTATCGGTTCGTAATGCGTTATGGCTGCGGCTGCGTAGGGTCAGGGATGACCGGCGTCGAGACGGCGTTGGTGCCGCCGTGGCCCTGCAGCAATCCCTGGTGTGGAGGCGCAAGGAACGGGAAGCGCGGCAGGAAATCTTTATCGTTCGTTTCCACGCCCTTGGCCAGATTCGCGCCGGGATCGCCGGCCACGATCAGGCTGATGAGCACCGTGTTCACATTGACCTGATGCTTGTTCGGAGCCGTTCCGCCGCCGAGGCGACGGCCGTTGGGGAATTGCGAATCGATGGCCGCGTCGAGCGTAATGACGTCGCCAGTGGAGCCGTCTGCAACGGGAATCGGCCGGCCGAGGTTGATGGCATTGATGATGTCGAGGCGAGGTCCTTTGAGCGTGGTCACCGCGGACGCGGGAACTCCGAGCGCCTTATAGATGCCGAGCGCCTCCGCGTCACGGACCAGGACAGGGAAAAGAATGTCATTGCCAAAGCGGCTTACGTCCTTCATCGGATCGGTGTGCAGGTAGAGCGTCTGGCGCTGCGTTCCCACCAGACCGGCATTGAAGAGCGGGAGCGCATTACGGCCAACCTGCACGTAATTTCCGGAGCCGCGGAGACCGGTCACGATATTGCTGCTGTCGACGGTCTGTGTGGCCTGGCGGCTGATGCTGACCCAGATGCGCAGCAGGCTGTCGGTGGATGACGTATTCAGCGTCCCATTGTGAGGAATCCCATTGGGGAACAGGTCGGACGTCGGAACTTCGAGAGCGATCGATGAGACGTTGAAGCCGGTGAAAACATCTTCAATGGGCGTGCTGCGCGCGCCCTGGAGGCCGCCGAGATCGCCCTTGCCGAGGTTGACGAGGTCGAAGATGCCCTTCTCGTCGAGCTGATAGGGGTCGTCGAAATCGCCGGCGATGATGCGGGCGCCACCGGCCAGTGTCTGGATGAAACTGTCGATGAACGTCTGATCGAAAAGACCGCGCTCGCGCGTGGCCGGATCGCCGGAATCGTAGCCTTTGAAGGCGCCGAGGCCGTAGACGAGACGGTCGGTCTGCGGGCCGTGATTGTTAGGGAGAACCTTCAGATTCTCGCCGATTACGACGGGATTGGGCTGACCCGGCGCCATGACCCGCGTGACCGTCATTGTCTCTGTACCGCCGGTCAGTTGCCACAGCAGCTCATTGCCGCCACCGACGGCATCGGTCGGGCCGGGAGCGGGCGCGGGATTGAGCGTGTTCTTGAACTCGATGCGATAGACCGCTTCATCCTTCAGGCTCGTTCCTTTGCCGATATGGAACTCATAACGGTAGCCATTACAGGCCCGGAATCCCTGATTACCCTGTCCCGGCTCGTGCAGCGGGTTGTAATCCATGATCAGGTAGAGCTTGTCGTGTGCGCCGTTCGACACCCAGGCAAACGTGTCAGTGTTATCGGCACACGGTTCATTGAGGACGGCCAGCGCCTCGCGATGACTGGAGGCATAGGCCTGGGGCACCAGAATGGCGAGCGTTAACAAAAACGCTCCGGCCACACGTACTACGGGAGAGAGTCTCATTGTTTCTCCTTTGTTCTTACAGCGTTGTCGACTGCGTTGTTCGTTACAGTCGATCTACGGTGGGATTGCAGAAACGGTCGTACGATTTTCAGGAAGGAAAGAAGACGCGTTGAATCGACCAGTAGAGTCCGATTGCAGCGATGATGAGTGAGCCTGGGATGACGATGCGTTGCCGGTACCACGGCTTTCTACGGAAAGGGAGTCCAAACAGGAGGAACGCGGCCAGGATCACCGTGAGTTGTCCGCATTCCACGCCGGCGTTGAATGACAATAGCGCCGGGATGAACTCGGAGCGCGGCAGGCCGATTTCGGTCAGAACGCCGGCGAATCCCATCCCGTGCAGCAGGCCGAAACAGAAGACCACCACCGGCCGCCAGGCGTGCAGCTTCGACGTAAAGACATTCTCAATCGCGACATAAACGATCGACAGCGCAATGAGCGGCTCGACAATTCTTGGGGAGAGCGACACGACGCCATAAACCGTCAGCGCCAGCGTGATCGTGTGCGCGAGCGTGAAGGCCGACACCTGCCAAAGCACCGGTTTCAGATCGACGGCCAGCAGGAAGATGCCGAGGACGAAGAGGACGTGATCGAGGCCGCGCGGGAGGATGTGGGTGAAGCCGAGCCGGAGATAGAGCGTCACGATCTGCCAGCGCGTCAGCGGAACGACGGCGCGGTCGAGTGGAAAGGGCGTGCTGGTCTTGCCGCCATCGATCCATTGCGTGACGGTGTCGCTCTTTCCTTCGCTCTGAAGTTTCAGGACGAAGTAGCCCATGATGGCGTCGTCGGCGAAGGTGAATCGCGAAACGGACGGCGGCGTGCGTCCCGAGAGCCGCAGCCGCGTCACGTTCGGCTTTCCTTCGACGGCCGATACCGCCACGTTTTCGTGCGGCGCCGGCTTGCCATCGAACGCGATGACTGCCGACTTTTCGATGCTGCGAAGAAAGACGTCCGGCGCGACGGCCATCCCCTTCGCCTGCAGCGGAAGATGCTCGCGGTCGACGAGAAGGTCGACGACGTAGGTGCCGTCCTTGCGAAACATCGCCTCGACCTGCACGAGGCCGAGCTCGTGCGCGACGAGCGGGAGCGCGAACGCGGCGGCGAGGCAGAGAGCCGCGAGAAGGCGCCGGCTCACTTCGGCAGCTCGAAGGTGATCGACGCCCACCAGCTTTCCCAATCGACTCCGGCATCGGCCGGCGCGGCTTCCATGTGCACGGCCTTGATCAGCCAGAAGCCGCGGTGCGGGATCCGCAGCGTGACGAGGCCCTTCGCGTCGGTGCGCGCGCGCACGGCGTTCGCCGGGTCATCCTTGCTCATCGCTACGACCAGCACATTCGCGATCGGCTTGCCGCGAAACGTGAGCGCGAGCGGAAGGTCGCCAGAGCTCTTCATCGCGTACGGATTCTTTCGCAGCACGAGCTCCAGCGTAAATCCGAGCGGCGTATCGAACGCCTCAACTCCCGGCGTCTCCAGCAGAGCTTTCGCGCAGCGGTAGAAACGCTCGCGCCCCGGCGCGGCTGACTGCCCGTTCCTTTTGCGTGCGTCAACGATCCGCTCCAGGCCTTCATCGCGAAGGTAATCCTCGAACTTCGGCCCCTCCAGCGCCACCGGATACGCATTGCTCTGATAGCCGATCCAGTGCAGGCCGCCCTCCCCGATGAACGCGATGCCCGCAGGATCGGCTCCGGGGCGCCCAACGACCGGCCGTTCCCCCGCGGAACTGCGCACCACGAATCGATCGATCAGCGGCGGGATGTTCGGCAGCGGATCGCCGGCCAGCTTCTGCCCGACGCGCAAGGCGACCGTCACGCGATCGCCGACAGCGGGATGAAAGTTCGATGGCTCGATCCAGAAATCGTGCGCCGAGGCGCGAGCGGCGAGCAAGACGACGAAGATGGCGATGCTGAATCGCGTCATGTTCTTCTACTACGCGGCAGACACACGATTCGGATGTGCGCCTCCGTAGGGCCGACGGCTCGTCGGCTGGACCGCCAGCGGCTCGCTGGCGCGTTTCGTCACTTGCCGACGGCTCGTCGGCTGGACCGCCAGCGGGCCGCTGGCGCTACGGCGCTACGATCAATGCAAAACTTCCAGCACCGCCAGCGTCATCGCTTTGATCGCTCCGCGCAGCGTCGGATCGGGCAGCGGCGCGAAGCCGGACGAATGCAGCGACGGCAGCCGCTGTCCGCTGGCGATTTTCGCCGGATCGACTGCCCCGACGTTCAGCATGCAGATCGGAATCTTGCGGTCGACGCCGAAGCGTCCAAAGTCTTCGCTGACCATGAGCGGATCGATGCGGATCACGTTCGCCGCGCCCATCCCTTTCGTCAGCGCCGCCGCGATCCGTTCCGTGAGCGCGGGATCGTTGTACGTCGAGTCGACCGACTCCCCCGCCAGCAGTTCGACCACCGGCATACGATCCTCCGGAACACCCGCCGACATGGCAATGCCCTTCGCGATCCGTTCGATCGACGCCACCACCCGCTTCCGCACCTCGGGTTTGTACGTCCGCACCGTCATCAGGAGCTGCACTTCGTCCGGGATGATGTTGCGCTTCGTGCCGCCGTGAATCGAACCGACCGTGACAACGACCGGATCGAGCGGCGAGTCTTCGCGGCTGACGATCGTCTGCAGCGCGGTGATGAACTGCGCCGCCATCACCACCGGATCCTTCGTCGACTGCGGCGACGCGCCGTGTCCGCCGAGGCCGCGGATGGTGACGTTGATCGAATCGGCGCTGGCCATCAGGTAGCCGGGCGTGTAGCCGACCTGTCCCGCGGGCAGGTTCGAGTTGTCGTGAAAGGCGATGGCGTAGTCAGGTTTTGGGAAACGCTCGTACAGATGATCGCGCAGCATCCCGTCCGCGCCCTTCACCACCTCTTCGGCAGGCTGGCCGATGAGCATCAGCGTCCCGTGCCACTGCGATTTCATCTGCGCCAGCATCTTCGCCGTGCCAATGAGCGACGTCATGTGGATGTCGTGTCCGCACGCATGCATGACCGGCACGTCGTCGCCGCTCTGGCTCTTCGCGCGGACGGTGCTCGCGTACGGCAGGCCGGTCTGCTCCTGCACGGGAAGCGCGTCCATGTCGCTGCGCACGAGCAGCGTCGGACCGTTGCCGTTGCGCATGATGGCCACGACGCCGTAGCAGGTCGCGCCCGGCTCGAGATACTGGCCGACCGGATAGGTGACGTCGTAGCCGAGCTCTTTCAACCGCGACGCCACGAGCGCGGAGCTGTTCTTCTCCTGCATCGACAACTCGGGGGCGGCGTGGAGTTGCTTGTAAGTCGTCAGCAGCGACGGAATCTCGCGATCGATCATCTGATCGAGTGATTGCGCGCCTGCGGACGACGCGATGAGTACAAGGACGATTGCAATCTTCTTCATGCGGTGATTATGCGGCGATAATCGCCGCCATGTCGTGGGAAGCAGTCATCGGCCTCGAGGTTCACGCGCATCTCTCCACCGCTACGAAAATTTTCTGCGGCTGCCCGACCTCGTTCGGCGCCGCTCCGAACACGCAGGTCTGTCCGGTCTGCCTCGGCTATCCCGGAGCGTTGCCGGTTCTGAATCGACGAGCCGTCGAGCTGGCCATTCGCGCGGCCATCGCCACCGGCTGCACGGTGCACGAGCGCTCGATCTTTGCGCGCAAGAACTACTTCTACCCCGACCTGCCGAAGGGCTACCAGATCTCGCAGTTTGATCGACCGCTCGCCACCGGAGGCAGCATCGGACGCGTGCGCATTCTCCGCATTCACATGGAGGAGGACGCCGGCAAGTCGATCCATCGCGGCGACGTGTCGCACGTCGATCTCAATCGCGCCGGCACGCCTCTCGTCGAGATCGTCTCCGAGCCGGATATCCGATCTGCCGACGAAGCCGATGCGTATCTGACGCGTCTGCGCCAGATCCTGATGTACACCGATGTGTGCGACGGCAACATGGAGGAAGGCTCGCTTCGCTGCGACGCAAACGTTTCCATCCGTCATCCCAACGACCCCCTCGGCACGCGCACCGAGATCAAGAACGTGAACTCGTTCCGCTACCTGCGCAGCGCGATCGATTTCGAAATCGCGCGGCAGACAGCGATCCTCGAATCGGGCGGCACGATCACGCAGGAGACACGGCTCTACGATCCGGCGGCCGGCGAAACGCGGCCGATGCGCTCGAAAGAAGAGGCGCACGACTACCGCTACTTTCCCGATCCCGATCTGCCGCCGCTCGTCGTCGAGCGCGCGTGGATCGACGAGATCGCGCGCTCGATTCCGGAGCTGCCGCACGTTCGCGCGGAGCGCTACCAGCGCGATTTCGCGCTGAGCGCCGTCGATGCCGAGGCGCTCGTGACGTCGCGGGAGTTGGCGGAGTACTTCGAGGCCGTGGCCGAAGCGAGCGGCAATCCGCGCGCGGCGGCGAACTGGGTTCGCAACGAATTGCTGCGCGTTCTCAACGAACAGAAATCGGACATCGGCGCCTCGCGCGTGACTCCGGTCATGCTCGGACGGCTGATCCGGCTCATCGACAGCGGCGCGATCGGCGGCAAGTCGGCGAAGGCCGTCTTCGACGCGATGGCGGTCAGCGGCGACGATCCCGACGCCATCGTGGAACGCCAGGGGCTGTCGCAGATCAGCGATCCGGAAGTCATCCGCGACGCCGCCCGCCGCGTCATCGAACACAACGCGGCGCAGGTCGAGCAGTATCGCGGCGGAAAGGCGCAACTCTTCGGCTTCCTGGTCGGACAGTTGATGAAGGAGACGCGCGGAAAGGCGAATGCGGAGATGGCGAATTCGATTTTGCGCGAGTTGCTCGGCGGGTGATCACGCGGAGACGCGGAAAAGAGTCGTTTATCCTTTTATCCGTATCGCGGGTAGGGAAATGGCTCGCTGCGGCCTCTCCTAAATGTGTTCCCCGTCAATGAGATCCATCAGGCGTTTCTCGAGACGTTGCTGCGAAATATCGATGGCGTGGCCGGAACCGTCCACGAGCAGCGCGGCGACGATCTCTATCTCACCGCGGCCCAAAACATCCCGCCGTCGGTGATCGCCATCGTCACGCACGTCCCGCACGGCAAAGGGATGGCCGGCGTGGCACAGGTCAAAAAGCAGCCGGTGCAGACCTGCAATCTCCAGACGGACGACAGCGGCACGGTCAAGCCCGGCGCGAAGTCGGTCAACGCGCAAGCCGCCATCGCCGTGCCGGTGCTCGACGACGACGGCGATGTACGCGCGGTCGTCGGCGTAGCCTGGGCCGACGAACGGGAACTCGATCCGGAATTCGAGCAGGCGATGATGCAGATGGCCGCGACATTGCCCAAGGGTTGAAGAGCGCTAGGTGGTTACGAAGCTTTGATTGCGGCGCGAGCGGCAAGCATGCGTCAATGACGTTCCAATGCCTAAGCCCGCCGAGGAAGCGATGCCTGAGACGCGCCAACGCGGTGCGGTGTTCCATCACTTTTCTGAGCGCGCGCAAAAGACAAAGTTTCTCGTCGTCCTCAACCATACCTGGCCACCGCCCGACGGATTGGTGGTCTATGCGTTCACGACCACGAACGTCGGCCACTTCACGGAAGAACGCGTTCGCATGCAGCCGGTGGTGCGGCTGTACCCCGGCGACTATCCCTTCGTAACCGCGCCGACCGTCATCGATCTGACCAGACCCGAAGTGGAGCAGCTTGCCGCGATCGTGAGCGCGCCGGCATTCAAGTTCGTAGTCCAGCTTCGATCGGATCACATGAAAGCAATTGATGACGCCGTACGCGAATCAACGGTCATTACGCGCCGGCTGAAAAAGATGATTCTGGCTGACTACGGTTAGCGTGTCGCAGAGGCGGGATGCCTGTCCGGCTGTGCTGATCGACGCGACGCAATCTCCTCGGCAGCGTCACGATCTTCCTGCTCGGCCTCCACGAAACGCAGCATGTCAGCCGCTTCGGGATGTCCTTCGAAGAACAGCCGGTAATCCATGATCACGCTGCTGCCGGGCGCGCGTCGCTCGTTCGCAAGTTTCCATGAAGGCTCGTCGTGCGACTGCTCGCTCAACTTCCACGCCGGCATCGCGCCGAATGCTTTCTGCGCGTGTTCCAGCGCCTCAACATCCGAGTCGGAGAAGACATCCAGATCGGGATCTTTTCTCGCGCGGAAGACGGGATACTTTCTGAACATCGGGCGCTCCACCGTCAGATATTCATCGAAGAGCTCTTTCGCCAGCGGCTGGAAGTGCGCGTCATCGGCGATGACGTCGTTCATCACCGTGAGGGACGCCGACGGAACCGGACCGTACTCCATGCACGCATATTGATCGCCAATGACCGGCCGGCCGTACTTCAACAGATGGTATTTGTCGGCGTGAAAAAGCAGCTTCGCCGCTTTCATCTTGTCGAGATCCCGAATGCCACGTTGCGCAAAAAAGACAAGCGCCTGAACCAGTTTTTCGGGAGCAAAGCGAAATCGAATCTGCGCCATAACGATGAGACGGCGGCGTGAGACCGCTCGTCCCGGAGAGTGTACCTCGGAGTTAACCTCGAAACGACGCCACGACGTCGACCGCGCGGCGGATGTCGTCGGAATTGTTCGCCAGTCCGATCGATGCGCGCACGGCGCCGACCGCGGTGTTCGTGCATTCGGCGAAGCGTTCGGGCGTGAAGTCGTTGCCGAGGCTGGCGAGGCAGCCGGCGATGCGGGTTGGGTCGAGTGCGAATGCTGCCTCCGACGCGCCGGGATTGCAGAAACAGCCGCCGCGGAAAGAGACGTTCGCGCGACGGGCGCGGGTTTCGACGAGCGTGTACGGAATCGGGGTTCCGGCCCGGTCGCAGATGTTGAACGCGATCGCGCCTCCGCACGCGCTTCGATCGCGAGGTCCGTAGATGCGGACGAGCGGCGTGCCGTTGGCGTGACGAAGGGCGTGAAGATCGTCGACGAATTCGCCTGCGAGCTGCGCCACGTGCGCGGTGATGCGCGGCATCGTAACTTCTGCGATCAGATCGAAGCCGGCGTCGAGTGCGGCGATGCTGAGAAAGTCCGGCGTCCCGTCTTCGAAGCCTTTCGTGACGCTCGCGAAGACGATGCGTGTTGGCGGCGACGGACGCGTACATCACCGTTCCGCCGGCGAACCACGGACGGCGCAGACGCGCCAGCGCGTCGCGCCGCGCCACGAGCGCGCCGAGGCCGGTCGGATATCCGAAGAGTTTGTAGAACGAGAGCGCCGCGAAATCAGCAGGACATCGCCGCAAGCTCAACGCGTGACTCGGGACGAACGCGGCGGCGTCGAGCAGAACGTCGAAGCCGAGGGCGCGCGCTTTCGTGACGAGATCGAGCGGATGCTGCACGCCGGAAAAATTCGACTGCGCCGGAAACGCCACCAGCCCTTCCCCATCCAACGACGCCTCGGCCAGCAACAACTCCGCGTCCAGCAGAAGCAGCTCGGGATCGAGCGGCAGATAGCGAACGGGCGCATCCGCGCGCCGCGCGTACTCGCGGATGCCGTTCACTGAGTTGTGATTGTCCGCAGCGAGGAAGAGTCCTCGCTCTTTCGAAAACGGATACGCCTCGGCCACGAGCTTGATCGCGGCGCTGGTGTTGGCGGTGAAGATGGCGTCGTGCGTCGATTCGTCGACGTCGAGAAATTGCAGCAGCCGCCGCCGCGCGTTGTCCATGACCGCGGTGCTCGCACGCGACGGCGCCGAGTCGGAGTGCGGATTGCCGAAGATGCCGTCGCGAAGAATCTCGTGATGCGCGCGCAACTGCGAGTCGCCATACAACGCGCTGCCGGCGTAATCGAGATAGGCGTGATGCTGCACGTCGAGCCGGCCAAACTCGCGGTCGCGCAGCTCGTCGAAAAACGTGCGCGTGTCGATTCTCGCCGCGCTCAACATCCGCGCCTCCGCACGTACTTTGCGTCGGCGTGTGTCGCCGGAAGCTTGTCGACGACGCGCGGCACGCCGCCGAAATAGCGGCTGACGATGCTTGCGCGTTCATACGCCGCGCGTGCGGACGGCGGCGCGTCCGCGGTGATCGTCGGATTCATCACCTCGTCGATCCACGCTTGCATGCCGCCGCGGAGGACGTAGACATCTCGATGCACGCTGCGCTCGCCGCCCGCGACGAAGACGATCGTGTCGTCCTGTGAGAATTTCGTCGAAGACGTGAATCGCTCCGCACGCGGCAGGTGATACTCATCAAACTCCGCCTCGGATCGAATATCAACGATGTGCAGATTCGGCTTGCGATCGCGAATCCATTCCGCCAGCTCGACCGGCGCGACGGTTTGAATCGATGGCGCCTTTCCGGCGAAAAGCGCCAGTACGCCCAGGATCGCGGCCGCCGCGGCGAGCGCGCGCCTCACGCCCGTTTCTCCAATCGTTCCGCGAACTGGAACGCGATCAACGCCATCGCCACGATGCCGCACACGACGACCCCATACGGAACGCGCAGCAACTCCGGCAACGTCAGCGATCCGCGCGACGTGCTTTCGTAGAAATGACGCAGCGGCGCGAACGCCAGTCCGGTCACCAGCACGCCGCTGAACATCCCCATCATCACCATCACGCCATCCCCTCGGCCGGTCGCCGCGGCCACGCACGACGTTCCGGGACACAGCCCCGCCATGACGAAGCCGACGCCGAAGAGGAGACCGCCGGCGACCTGCGGCCCGAGGAACGTCTCGGGGATGTACACCTGCGACAGATCGAGGATGCCGAGGCGCGAGAGCCAGAACGCGCCGAGCATGGCCGTCACGATGGCGCTGAACATCACTTTGAACACGGTCAGATCGGTGAAGTAGAACTGGCCAGCGAGTTTCGGCGCGCTGCCCAATCCGGCACGTTCGAGCGTCCAGCCGAAGGCGATTCCGATCAGGACAGCGACTGCGAATGGATTCATCGCCATGCCCTCTTTACGAACGGCGCGAAGGCGTACGCGCCCGCGAACGCAGCGATCATGAAGAGCCACGCTCCGGCGCTGAGCAGCGCGCCGCCGGTCAACGCCAGGCCGCTCGTGCACCCGCGCGCGAGAACGGCGCCGATGCCCATCACCGATCCGCCGCCGAACGCGTATGCGAGCCGCGAGGTTGGTGTGATGCCGGGACCGCGCTCGATCGCCGCGCGCAATCGTCCGGCGAAAAGCGCGGAGAGAAATCCACCGGCGATCACGCCCGCGATTTCGAACAGCAGCCATTCGCGCCACGGTCCGTCGCCGGCCAGATAGCGCGCGAAATACGGATTGGCCGCGGCGCGCGACGGCGATGCCGCCGCCACGACGCCCGCCGCGCTGCTGGCGAACGCACCGGACGCGCCGAGGCCGCGTCCGGCGAAGACGAACGCCGCGAGCAAAACCAGTCCGAGACAGACGCCGGCCAGGTATGGGTCGGCATAGCGGCGCGGCGTGCTCACTTGCCGGCTTTCTCCGACGGATTATCGACCGGGTAATCGGTGTGCCGCGACCAGTCCTCGAACGATCCGTCGTACAGCAGCACCGGATGTCCGAGCATGCGCGCCGCGAAGAGCATGGCCGTGGTCTGCTGGCCGACGTGGCAGTAGCCGATGACGGTGTCATTCGGCTTGACGCCGGCCTTGGCGAAGAGCGCGGCCAGATCGTCGTCGGACTTCACCATCAGCCGGTCATCCGTAATCGACGTGAACGGGATGCTCAGCGCGCCGCGGATATGTCCGGTCCGATGCGGCGTTCCATGCGATCCGCCGCTCTGGACGCCGTCGTAAAAAGCCGCATCGCGTCCATCGACGACGGCGACTCCGGGCGTGCCGATCCGCGCTTTGACCGTTTCCGCATCGACCACGATTGGACGCAGTTTCAGCGGCGACAGCGATCCTGTCTTCGCGGCCGTCGCCTCCTTCGTCACCGTCCCGCCGTTGCGAACCCACGCCTCCTGCCCGCCATCGAGCAACGACGATCGCGCGCCGAGTCCGGCATAGTCGAGCGTAAAAATGACGCGCGTCGACGGCGACACCCAATCCTTGCCGTAGTAAACGACCACGCGCGATTTGTCCGAGATCCCCAGCGCCTCCAGCCGATGCCGCAAATCCTCCGCCGTCGGCATCTCCAGCATCAACCCCTTCCCACTGTGATCCGAAATCGAAATGTCCTTCAGCGACACAAACCGCGCCCCCGGGATATGCGCCGCCTCGTACTCCGCCTTGTCCCCGACATGCAGCAGGACAAGATCGGGATCGCCGAGGTGCGCTTTCAACCAGCTCGCATCGACAACAAGGTTCTGCCGCGGACTGGCAAACGCCGTCGCGGCCATCAAACAAAGCAAAAGCATCTTCTTCATCGAGGTCTCCTTCGATGATGAGGATGCGTCCGGCGGCCCGCCATGTCGCCAACTTTGCAGCGAAGTGGATTGGGAGGGGGGCGAACGGGCGTCGTGAGCTGTCAGTGAGCAGGCAGGTTCCACTGCACACTCGCCCCGGCGCCTCCGAAGGCGCCGCCGCCGGCGATCAGGACAACGACTCCGGCCAGCGGGACAGCGAGGACTACGATCAGCTTCAGCGTGTCGATGAGGGAGTCGAGCTGGACAGCGATCATCCCCTGGCCGATGGGGCGGCGACGCAGCAGGTTTGTCCCTGCGCGAGCGAGGTTGGCGCAGATCCGGCCGGCGTTGGCGAGGCCGTCGGCGATTCCAAAGCCGATGAGGGATGCGAAGAAAGAGATGCCGAGACGCTGGTCGACCGTCGTGTCGCGGAGGAAGGGCCACGCCTTCGGCGCGGCGACCGTGAAGACGCTGCGCAGCCGGGCCAGCGTGGTACGGACAGCGCCTGGAGAGCGTCCGCCCGTGTATTCGGAACGGACGCGTTCCATCATGGCCGCGACGGTGTGTTCGATGCCATCAGCCACATTTCCGCGCGCGATGCTGGAGGCGAGCTGCTCGTCGAGAATCTGTCGCGCGACGGCGTCGGGCAACGCCCCTTCCAACCCGTAGCCGACCTCAATGCGGGCGATGCGCTGCTTGAGGAAGAGAAAAAGAATCGCTCCATTGTCGCGTCCCTGCCGGCCCACCTTCCACGTCTCGGCAGCGCGAATGGTGAAGTCTTCGATGTCGTCAGCAGGGGCTTCGGGAAAGACGACGACGGCGATCTGGTTGGATGTTTCTTTCTCGAAACTGGACAAACCGGCATCGATGCGCGCGGCGTCGGCGGGCGGGATCGCGTTCGCGAGATCGTCGACGTAGCTGGTCAGCCGTTTCAACGGCTTCGGGATCGTCGACACGGCGGTCAACTTCGCCGGACGAAGGAATGAGATCGTCATGACGCCCATCCAGAAGAGCGTGCACGCGAGCCACGCCCACAGCAGCACGGGCACGCCTTCGTCTTTGAAGACGGGCGTCTTTTTCGATGAACGCGTATTCGGCACAGCCGCGACGGGATCGGGCGGCAGCCAGAGAAGCGACCACGTTGCCGCGGCGAATGCGAGCATCCAAAGCCAGTATGCGGGGTCTTTGAGATAGGAGCCGTAAAAGCAAGCGCCGATGGCGGCATTGTTGATGACCGACCCGATCAGAAGGATGCGCCAACCCAGCGACGGCCGCGCGCTTTTGAAAATGATCCACGACGCCAGGAAGATCAGATTGGTGAAGCATCCCAGGATGAAGAAGAGGATGCTGACGAAGCCGTATGGCGAAACGCCGTGACCCTGGAGCTGACGCGAGAAGTAGATCGCGTCAGCGATGGCCTTCCCGCTCATCAGCGACAGGCCATACGTGATCCATGCGGCGATGTAGACGGCTTTTCTTCGCGGCGTTTGCATTTGCGCGAATCAATGTACGCCATGCGGCGAGGACGCAGTCGCCGCGGACCTGGTGGTAGGGAAGTTTCCCGTCGCCGGCCCTCTAAGGTATGGGGGCATCATGGCCGAAACATCCCTGAATCTTCCTGATCTCACCGTCGCTTACCGTCGCCTGGTTCTCTGGGTCGGTGTCAATGTCGTGGCCAACTTGTGCGCTCTGCTTCTGCAAACGATGTGGCCCCATCATCGGCAGGAATCGGGCTTTTTTTCGTTGTTCACCGTCACTACCGTTGATGGCGGTGTCGGATACGGGGTGCTGTCGTATGTCCTGTCGACCCTCAATCTGGTCGTCCTGGCTGCGCTCATGATCTACACGTATCGGACGGCCAAGGCGTTGGCGTTCCCCTCGCTTGCTTTGTGGGGATCAGTCCTCGCGATGCTGATGCCTTTCATGCCCATCATCATCGTGCTGGGTGTGTTCAGCTCGAAAGCCGCAAAGGTTTGCCGAGACAACGGAATCCCGGTCGGTCTCTTCGGACCAAGACCGAAACCAATTGCCTGACATCAGCGATGGCTTTATCCGCAGATGACGCAGCTGGAACGCAGATGAAAAACCGCCTTCAATCTGCGTTTATCTGCGTCAGTTGCGGATAGGTTCACTTCTGCTGGTTGCTCAGCAATTTCTCCAGCCGATCGAGGCGCTGACGCAGTTCGGCGTTGTCGCGCTCGAGCGCGTCGATGCGTTGTTGCTGTTCGGTGGTGCGGGCGTTCAGGGCCTTTGCGGCGGCCAGGGCGATGCCGCCTTCGTCGACGGTGCTGATGGCTTTGTCGGAATCGCCGAGGTGGTAGGCGGCGAAGAAGTCCTGGGCCATCGGGCCGAGGTGGCGCGTGGTGCGGGCGTCGGCCTTGTAGTTCCAGGTCGTCATCGGCATCGCCGAGAGCTTGCGCAGGATCTCCTCGCCGTCGACGTCGAGGAAGTTCTCCTTCTTGTTGCGGTCGGAGGAGTTCGTCCAGGTGCCGCCGGTCGTGAGGAATGCGCCGGTGGAGGTGTCGATGAAGTGCCCCGAGGTAATCACGGACGTGCCGGTGGTGTTGGTGAGGTAGATGCCGTTGTTTGCACGCAGCGTGAACGTGCCGCTGCCGCCGTCGGTGGTGTTGAGGCCGAAGCTCGGGCCGAGGGAGATGACCATGGACCGGCTGCTGGTGGCGTTGGCGCGCTCGCCGATGGCGAACGCCTGCGAGGCACTGGCGAGGGAGAGAAGGCCGAAGGTGAAGCAGCCGCTGTTGCCGGTCGAGGCGATCGTGTTCTGGCTGCCGAGGGCCGTGCAGGTGTTGCCGCTGACGGTGTTTTGCGAGCCGAACGCGGCGCCATCGATCGAGGTGACGGTGTTGTTGCCGCCGACGGCGAACGACTTGTTGCCGGTGACGACGTTGTCGGCGCCGAAGACGGTCGCGTAATTGCCGGAGGCCTTGTTGTTCACGCCGGCGGCGAACGAGGCGAAGCCGACGCTGGCGTCGTCCCAGTTGCCGTTCATCGCGTAGCCGGCGCGGAACGCGGCTTTACCGCCGAAGAACATCAGGCGCGTGCCGTCGCCGGTCGCCGGAATCGTGCCGGCACCCTGCGTGTCGTTGAAGCCGTCGTACGCGTAGGTGCCGCGCGCCAGCACGCCGCCGGCGTTGTCGACGCGGAACCACTCCTGGTCGAGCGCGCCGGTCGAGTACGTGCCGCTGGCGGAGAGGGAGAGGAGATCGGTCGTCCCGCTCGTGCCGAGGGTCGTCGTGCCGATGAGTTTCGTGTTGATGAGGGCGTTCGCCGTGGTCGCGGTCTGCTGCACCGCTGGCGCGAGCTCGACGTCGCCGCTGACGTGCGCGGTGGTGATGGAGGCGGCGCTGGCGTTGATGGCCGCGGCGATGTTCGTACCGGCGATGGCGGTCGTGGCGATCGACGGGTTGGGATAAGTTCCGGTGAGATCGCCGCCCGCGGCGACGCCGTTGATATCGCCGCTCGGGCCTGTGGCGCCGGTCGGACCGGTTGCTCCTGTTGCGCCGGTTGGACCAGTCGCTCCGGTTGCACCCGTCGCTCCGGTCGGGCCGGTTGCGCCGGCGGGACCTGTTGCGCCGGTTGCGCCGGGCGCTCCGTCAGTGCCGTTCGTGCCGGACGGACCGGTTGCGCCGGTCACACCCGTTGCTCCAGTCGGGCCAGTCGCGCCGGTGAGCCCCATCGGGCCAGTAGCACCGGTTGCTCCGGGCGCTCCGTCGTTGCCGTTCGTGCCGGAAGGACCGGTTGCGCCAGTCGCACCCGTGGCTCCCGTTGGCCCGGTCGCGCCGGTGAGACCCGTCGGGCCGGTTGCGCCTGTTGCTCCGGGCGCTCCGTCGTTGCCGTTCGAGCCGGCAGGTCCGGTTGCACCGGTCGCACCCGTGGCTCCGGTCGGACCGGTTGGGCCGATCGCGCCTGCCGGTCCTGTTGCGCCAGTCGGCCCAGCCGCGCCGGTGGCTCCCGTCGGCCCCGTTGCGCCGATCGATCCTTCCTGCGCGAGCAGTTGCCAGTTCGCCGAGCTGTCCGGCTGTTGATTTGTGTTTGCGGCCACGGCGATGTACGACGAGCCGTTGAACGACACCGCGTCGTTGATCTGGTACGGCGTTGCGCTGCTCCAGGGACCGCGCCAATTGATCCCGGTCGGGCCGGTCGGGCCGACGGCACCGGTTGCGCCGTTCACGCCTGCGGGTCCCTGCGGACCGGTGGCGCCGTTCACACCAGCCGCTCCTTGCGGACCTGTTGCGCCGGTCGCGCCATTCACGCCGTTCGTGCCCGCCACTCCCTGCGGACCGGTGACGCCGGCCGGACCCTGCGGACCGGTCGCGCCGGTGACGCCTGCAGGTCCCGTCGGTCCGGTGGGTCCCGTCGGACCGGTCGCGCCGTTCAGTCCTGGCACTCCCTGCGGCCCCTGCGGACCTGCTGCGCCGGTGGCTCCTGCCGGGCCGGCTGGACCGGTCGATCCGCCGGTTGCGGTAATCAGCTCGTCGCGGAACGCCATCTCGAACGCGGCGGCGTCCTGGCTCTCGTTCGCGATCTGTGAGCCGAGGATGAGTGCGCGGCCGTCGCCGCTGGTTGCGGACATGCGCAGCGCGCCGTCGTTGACGGAGGCGGAGACGATCTGCGCGACCGGAATCGACCGCTCTTCCCACCGCTGCAGCGAGACGTCGGTTGCGCCGAGACTGACGCCATTGGAATCGGCCACATCGAGGTGCACCGTGATCGGCGCGCCGGCCGTCTCGACGAGAAAAACGTTGTAGCGAAAATCGCCCGTCTGCCGCACGCCCTGCAGCATCCCCGACTGACCGTTGCGGATACCGAAGTCGGCCGGAACGCCGGCGTTGAAAAGGCCTTGCGATTGTGCGACCGTCTGCCCGTCGTTCTGGTTGTAGACGCGCGACGAAAGGAGCAAGGCTCGCGTCGACCGGATACGGATCGCGCCGAGGCCCTTGATGCCGAACATCGAGACAGAAGCGTCCTCGAAGGCCTTCGTGGCGCCGGCCGGCACCGTCCCGTGAAAGGTCGCCGGCTCAGGATTGCCCTGGCCGCTGCGCAGGAACGACGCCTCGAAATCGGCGGCGTCTGTCGGCGACGGATTCGTGATCCAGATCGTGGTGTAGAAGTGGCTGCCGCCGATTCCATCGACGTGCCCGGCTGCCGGCAGGATGAGATCCGTGCCGGCGAATCCGGCGCTCAGAGGGGCGACGGGCAGAAAGAGAGTAAGCGCGAGCGAAAGCCACGCGGTGGCGTGTTTCAAGAGGGAGCTCCTTGAAGTGTTTTGTTTGCGGACGTCGATTGGACGACGGTTATTGTAACTGATGACGTCTACGCGTGCTGGCGCGGCTGCGCGAAGAGCGCCTCGAAATCCTTCCGCCGGCTGCGGCTCAACTTGATGCGGCGGCCGTCGGCCAGCACCAGCGCGCAGTCGCCGCGGAACAGCGGGTGGATCTCGCGGACGCGGTCGATGTTGACGATGGCGGAGCGGTGGACGCGGAAGAAGTGGCGGCGGTCGAGCTGCTTTTCGATCTCCTCCATCGTCTGGCGGAGGAGGTGTGCGGCGGGGCCGGCGTGGAGGGTGACGTAGTAGTCGGCGGCTTCGATCCAGCCGATTTGCGACGCGTCCAGGACGATGCTCTTCTCGCGCGCCGGGATGAGGAAGCGCGTGCGCGGCACTTCGCGTTCGGCGAGCAACTCGGCGATGCGGTGATCGATCTCTCCTCGTTGACGTGCTCTCGCCCGCTCCTTAGCGCGCGCCAGCGCCTCGGCAAAACGGCGATCGTCGAACGGCTTGAGGAGGTAGTCGAGCGCGTGCACTTCGAAGGCGCGCACGGCGTAGCGGTCGTACGCGGTGACGAAAATGACGGCGGGGACCGTGTCCGCCCCGACCTGTTCGATCACCGCAAATCCATCGACCTCGGGCATCTGGATGTCGAGGAAGAGGAGGTCCGGCCGCGTGCGCGCGATCAGCGCGACGGCATCCGCGCCCGTTCCTTCACCCACCACGCGCACCTCGCTGTCCTCCGACAACAACGCGCGGACCGATTCGCGCGCGAGCGGCTCGTCGTCGATGATCACGACGCGGAGAGGATTTTCAGACATGGCGACTTGCACAAGCACAGACAAGAGTGTCTGTGCCACATTGGACCTCGTGGGGTGGGATGGCACTCAAAACTTCTACCGCGGCGCGGTGTGGCACAGACACTCTTGTCTGTGCTCGTGCAACCGACCAAATCACAACGAGCTCCACGGAATCGAGACGCTGGCCAGCACGCCCTCGCCTGCCGCCTTGAGCTCGAACTGTCCTTCATCGCCGTACAGATGCCGCAGCCGGTCGAGCGTGTTGCGGACTCCGATGCCGCTGTCCGTCGAATCGCCGAGGGTGCCGGTGTTGAAGACTTCGATGTTGAGATGGCCGTTGTTCCGGAAGGCGCGCACGTTCACCACTCCGGGCGACGCGCGCAGCTCAATGCCGTGACGGATGGCGTTTTCCGCCAGCGGCTGCAGCAGCAGCGTCGGCACCGCTCCCCTTCCCGCCTCGTCGGAAACGTCGATCGTGAACGACATCCGATCGGGAAACCGCGCGCGCTGGATTTCGAGATAGCGCCGCAGGACCGCCAGCTCGGCGTCGAGCGGAACTTTCTGATCGCCGGCGTGGTCGAGCGTGTAGCGCAGCAGTTCGCTGAGGCCGGCCAGCATCGCGATCGCTTCCTCGTTCCGTTTCACGCGAACGAGGCCGCTGATCGCGTTGAGCGTGTTGAACAGAAAGTGCGGCTGGAGCTGCAGCTCGAGCGCGTGCAGGCGCGCGTCGGCCAGCGAGGTCTCGAGCTGCGCCGCCTGCAGCGCGCGTTCGCGATAGCGCTCATAGAACTCAAACGCCATCGCCCCGCCGAGGACGAGGCAGTAGAGCAGCCATTCGAGGGGGAGGCGATAAAACAGAAAGTCCGCGAAACGAATCTGCGATGGCGATGCAGTGCGCCAGTCGAAGGGTCTCATTACGAGCATCAGTCCGAGCCAGTAAAAACTGTGCACAACGGCGATCACGCACGAGGCGAGGAAATGCGCGAGGATCGGATAGCGGCGCACCGGAACGACCGGAAGGCGCCGCGCCAGCCAGACGATGGCGGCGGTTGCGGCCAGCCACGCCTCCCACACCAGCAGGTAATACGAGACCAGCCGCACTACCGAATGCCCGTGCGTGATCATGCCGATCCAGATCTGAAATCCGGAGACGAGTCCGAAGACGGTCCAGAAGAGGACGGCGAATCGCCAGGCCATGCGGCGCGGAGTCATGCCCGCCAGTTTGCGGCAGGAATCGGCGAAACGCCGCAGGAATGCAGCGAATGGTGATCCGCGTGCAGCGAACGGGCGGCGCGTCCTATACTTTCTTCATGCAGAAAACTCCGGCGTTATGGACGCGCCTCGCTTCGCGCTATGCGGACTTGCGTCCGCGAAAAATGCTTGCGCTCGATGGCGGCGGCATCCGCGGAATGATCACGCTGCAGATCCTGAAGCGGATCGAAGAGATCGTCGGGCAGAAGCTCGGAACGTACTTCGACTACATCGCCGGCACCAGCACCGGCGCCATCATCGCGGCCGGACTGGCGCGCGGGAAGACGGTCGACGACCTGATCACGTTTTATCGCGACGCCGGACCGCTGATGTTCGACGAGCGCACGTTGTTCGCGCGCTGGAAAAGCCTCTATTCGTCCGATCCGCTGGCGAAGGAGCTCAAGAAAGTCTTCGGCGAAAACACCACGCTCTCCCCCGACGATCTCGACTGCCTCCTGCTCGTCGTCACCCGCAATGCCACCACCGATTCTCCCTGGCCGGTCAGCAGCAATCCCGAGGCGAAGTACTGCAGTCCCGAGCGAAGCGATTGCAATCTGAAACTGCCGCTGTGGCAACTCGTGCGCGCCAGTACGGCCGCGCCGGTGTACTTTCCGCCCGAAGTGATCCAGCTCGACAAGAACGATCCGAAGAAAGACTTTGTGTTCGTCGACGGCGGAACGACCGCCTACAACAATCCCGCATTTCTTCTCTATCGAATGGCCACGCTCGCGCCGTACAACCTGGAGTGGGAGCGCGGCGAAGAGAAGCTGCTGCTCATCTCCGTCGGCACCGGATCGGCTCCCGCGTCCGGTCCGTTCGCCGTCGCGCCGGAGTCGAATCTCTTCGCAGGACTGAAGTCGCTCGCATTCGCCGTCATGTACGCGGCGCAGGTCGATCAGGACATCAACTGCCGCATGGTCGGGCGCTGCGTCTATGGCGCGCCGATCGATCGCGAGCTCGGCGATCTGGTCGTGCCGGACGATGCCGGCGATCAGGGCCGTGCATTCCGCTACGCGCGCTACGATGCCGATCTCTCCGCGAAAGGCCTCGACACCCTCGGCGTGAAAGGCGCGATCCCGGAAAAGGTGCAGCAGTTGGACGGCATCGATCAGATCGAGACTCTCGTCACGATCGGGCAGGCGGTCGCGAGCCGCGTCGAACGAAAACATTTCGGGACGTTCCTGCCGTGAGCGCGATCAACAACGCCTTCGTGGTCCGTCCGTTCGGCGAAAAGTCGAACGTCAACTTCAACGCCATACATGATCAGTTGATCGCGCCGGCTCTTCAGGCGTTCGGCGTCGCGAAGACGACGACGCTCGACATCCTCGAATCGGGAAACATCCGCGCGGACATGTTTCGCCTGCTGCTGACGGCGGACGTCGTGATCGCCGACCTCTCCATTCACAACGCGAACGTTTTTTACGAGCTTGGAATCCGCCACTCGCTGGTGAAGAAGCACACGATTCTGATCCGCGCCGATATCGACAAGATCCCGTTCGACCTCTTCACCGACCGCTATCTCCTCTACGACGTCAACGATCCCGCGGCGTCACTGCCGCTGCTGATCCGAACCATCGACGCCACGCTGCGCAGCGCGAACGAAACTGACAGCCCCGTATTTTCTCTTCTGCCGGGACTTGTCGAGCAGGACGCGGAAGCGTTCATCGTGGTGCCGCCGCGCTTTTCGGAAAGCGTGCGCGAGGTCCTCAGTTCGAAGACGGACGCCGATTCGAAAACCGCCGATCTGGTTTTGTTCGCCACCGAAATCGCCGGACTTCCGTGGGAGATCGCAGGCCTTCGTCTCCTCGGGCGCGCATTGCTGCAGATCAAAGCGTTCGATGCCGCAAGGGAGGCTTGGGAGCGGATCCGTGCGGCCGAGGCGGACGACGTCGAATCGAACCATTGCCTTTCCACGATCTATCAGCGCCTCGGCGACTCGGGCCGCGCCGAAAATGCCGTCGATCGAGTGCTCCACCATCCTCTGGCGTCGAAGCAGGCGCGTTCCGAGGCACTCGCGTTGCGCGCGCGGAATGCGAAGAGTGAGTGGCTGTCGGCGTGGCGCGATCTCCCCACCGTCGAAGAACGGCGCGAAGCCGCACTGACGTCGTCGCTCCTCTGCACGGCAGCCGAGTCGTATCGCGATGCGTATCTGCTCGATTTGAAAAACTTCTACCCGGGACTGAATGCGCTCGCCTGCGCGCTGCTGCTGATGGAATTGGCGAAAGGACAGCCCGGCCTCTGGGCGGCGTTACACGATCAGCCAGACCGGGTCATGGAACCGTTTGCCGAGATGCGATCGCTGCTTCCCGGATCGGTGCGGATCTCGATCGACGCCGCGCTCGCCGACGCGTCCGGCGACGATCGCGAATGGGCTGAGGTCAGCCTGGCGGATCTCGCGTTCTACTCCGGCATGAAGCCGCTCATCGTGAGCGCCCGATACAAGCAGAAGACCGCGACACTGACGCCGTTCAAGATCGGCGCGGTTCGCGATCAACTCGAAATCTTCCGCGCTCTCGGCGTTTTCCAGGAAGCCGCGGAGGCCGGACTGGCGGCGATGAAGCAGGCCAGCGTCGAATCTCGTGATGCGCTGCCGCACGTCATTCTCTTCACCGGCCATCGCGTCGATGAACCGGACCGCCCGACGCCGCGCTTTCCGGAATCGAAAGTGGCCGCCGCCTCGGCGGAGATCGAGAGCGCGATCGACGGCGTGCTCAAACAGCATCCGAAGGCAATCGGCGTGGCCGGCGCGGCCAGCGGCGGCGACATCCTCTTCCTCGAGGCATTGCGGCGCCGCGGCATCCCCACCGAAATCTACCTCGCGCTACCGCCCGATCTGTACGCGCGCCGATCGGTCGAGCCGTCGCAGGGAGATTGGCGGGACCGCTTCGATCAACTCGTCAACGATTCGAAGCCGCGCATTCTGCAGGAGCAGGAAGAACTTCCCGACTGGCTCTTCGAGAAAGGGGCGTCGTACAAAGTGTGGGAGCGCGTGAACCTCTGGATGCTCGGGCGGGCCATGGCGCATGGCGGCAGCAACATGACCCTGATCGCGCTTTGGAACGGCCAGAGCGGCGACGGTCCAGGCGGAACGGCGGACATGGTCGCTCGCGCCAAAGAGCGTGGCGCGAGAGTAATGTTGCTCGGCAAGACCGTCTTCTGAATTCAGCGCATCAACCGGTACGCGAACAACCCGATGACGCCTGCGGCGGCGATGATCATCGGCTCGGGAATCCTCTTACCCATCGTGATGATGATGAGAGAGGCGATCGCGATGGCCGCGGTGAGCCAGTCGCCGATGGCCTGTTGCGCGACGAGATACGACGTCCCCACGAGCACGCCGACCACCGTCACGCCGACACCGCGGATGAAGCCGGCCAGGCGCGGATGCTTGTGATAGCGCAGCAGGATCGGCGTGGCGATGACGGTGAAAAGAATCGGCGGAGAGAAGATGCCGAGGGTCGCGGCGAGGGCGCCGGCAAATCCTTTGAGGAGATAGCCAACGAACGTGGCCGTGATCACCACCGGGCCGGGCGACATCATGCCGATGGCGACAGAGTCGAGGAACTGGCGGTTGCTGAGCCAGTGAAATTGATCGACCACCTGCGTTTTCAGGAACGGCACGATGACCAGGCCGCTGCCGAAGACGAGCAGGCCGGTCTTGAAAAAGAAGGCGAAGAGTTTCGCGCTTGGAATCAGCACGAACGCGTTGGCAGGCCGAGGCGGCATCGGCGCGAAGACGATGGCGCCGAGCAGACCGGCGGCGACGAACATCAGCGCAAGCTCGCGCTGCACGATCACCGTAACTGCGCAGGCGACGATGGCGAAGATCCAGGCGATGCGGTCGGCGCGCAGCGTGCGGCGGCCGAGGTTCCAGCAGGCCTTAATGATGAGCGCGACGATGGCCGGGGCGATGCCGTAGAAAAGCGCGCGCAGGTGCCAGTCGGCGGCGAAGCGGACGTAAAGCCACGCCACAGCCGTCACGATTACGAATGGCGGGAAGCCGAAAGCGATGGCGACCGCAAGTCCGCCGACGATGCCGAGGCGGATGTAGCCGCAATAGATGCCGAGCTGGTAGGCCAGCGGTCCGGGGCATGCGGCGGCGAGGGCGAGACCGTTCTCGAATTCGTCCGGCGTCAGCCAGGCGCGCGTCTCGACGAGGTCGCGGCGCATGGCATTCGTCAACGCGACCGGCCCGCCGAAGCCGAGTGCGCCGAGGCGGAGGAAGTAGAGGATGAAGTTGAGGAGGGTTGGCGGCATCGAGAGGCCGTGACGAACTGCGCCTGTCATCGGAGTGAGTGTAAAGACATCGGAAACGCCGGCGTGACGTTCGCGCGCGAAGGCGCGCTGGACAATCCAGCCCCGCGCTCTGCGCGGGGTTGGGGCGACCCGACCGATGTGCGGCCGCGGAGGCGGCCGCTACAAGATCTCGCGCGGCGTGAACATTTTGTAGTGGCCGCCTCCGCGGCCACAAACTTCGTACACGCTCGCTTCCCCGCGCAAAGCGCGGGGCTGCATTGTCGAGCGCGCCTTCGCGCACTGACGAAACACTGCGCATCTTCAGTCATTCTGTTGCCTGCGATCGAGTATAGCAGTTGCTATACGACATATCAGTTGCTAGTATCGCGATGTGCGCTGGCTCATCCTCGTGCATCGCATTCCGCCCAAGCCGTTGTACGTGCGCGCAAAGATCCGGCAGCGCCTGGCCGGCGTCGGAGCGGTCGCGGTCAAGAACGCCGTCTACCTTCTGCCGCGCAACAGCGACGCGCTCGAAGACCTGCAGTGGATCGCGCAGGAGATCACCGCCGGCGGCGGCGACGCGCATCTCTTCGAAGGCGACTTCGTCGACGGCGTCGCGAATGAAGCCGCGGTCGCGCAGTTCCGTCAGGCGCGTGACGCCGACTACAACGCGCTCGCCGCCGACGCGCGCGCGGCGTTGAAGGAAGCGCGCAGTCTCGCCTCCGCGGGCGAGTTGACGACCGCGCACGCCGCCCTCACCCGCCGCTTCGACGAAATCCGGCGCATCGATTTTTTCCACGCGCCCGCCCGCAAGAGCGTCGAAAAGGCGCTCGCGTCGATCGCGGCGCGCCTGAAAAAGGATCAGAAAGAGGAGAAGCGCATGCCGAAGACGAAGCTCGCGTTGCGCGGCAAGATCTGGGTCACGCGCCCTGACCCCGGCATCGATCGCCTGGCCTCGGCGTGGTTCATCCGCCGCTTCGTCGACGCCAAGGCGCGCTTCCGCTTCGACGCCAAGGCGGCGCCGCGCGAGGGCGAGATCCGCTTCGACATGGTCGGCGGCGACTTCACGCACGAGGACGATCGCTGCACCCTAGAGACGCTGGTGCGGCGCACCGGAATCGCCGACAAAGGCGTGCGCGCGATCGCCGAGATCGTGCACGACATCGACCTCAAGGAGACGAAATTCGATCGCGCCGAGGCCGCGGGCGTGCGGATGATGATCGAGGGATTGATGAGCCGCGTGCGCGATGACGCGGAGAGAATCGAGCGCGGTCTGGAGATCTTCGACGATCTGCACGACGCGCTCGGCCGGCCGGCGCGGACTCGCAAATGAATGATGCGATCGATGCGGTGCGCGATCATCTGCCCGCGTATCAGCAACAACTCGCCTCGCTCGTCGGCGTCGCCGGTATTTCGGCGAACGCGTTTCCGGCGAGCGAAGTGCGGCGATCGGCGGACGCGGTCGCGGAGACGCTGATCGCCAACGGCATCGCGAACGTTCGGCTGCTCGAAACGAGCGGCCATCCTGCTGTCTACGGCGACGTGATGACGTCGCACGACCTGCCGACGATCCTCATCTACGGCCATCACGACGTGCAGCCGCCCGGCCGCGAGGAGCGCTGGATTTCGCCGCCGTTCGAAGCGTCCATACGCGATAGCCGCATCTACGGCCGCGGCACCGCGGACGACAAAGGCGGCTTCCTGGCCTACCTCGCCGCAGTCCGTGCGTGTACCGAAACGGGCGCGCTGCCATGCAATGTGAAGCTGCTCATCGAAGGAGAAGAGGAGATCGGCTCGCCGAATCTGGAGGCGCTGCTGGCCGAACATCGCGCGCTCTTCGGCTGCGATTTCATCATCCTCTGCGACACGCCCAACTTCGCCACCGGCATCCCGTCGCTGACCTACCGCCTACGCGGCAACTGCATCGTCGACGTCGAGGTGCGCTGCCTTTCGCGTCCCGTCCACAGCGGCCAGGCCGGCGGCCTGACGCCCGACGCGGTGATGATCCTCTGCTCGATCCTGGCGAATTTGCAGCGCGGCATTCTCGGACTCGATGAACGCGTCCGCGTCGATGATGCGCAGTGGACTGCGATGCGCGCGCTGCCGTTCGATGCCGATCGCTTCAAGCACGACTTCGCATTTCTCGATGGCGTGGCACTGACGGAAGAGAATCCTTCGTGGGAGCACATCTGGGCGCGGCCGTCGCTAACGATCACCGCGATCGAAGCCGTGCCGCTGGCGTCGGCCTCGAATCAGATCGCCGACGGCGCTCGCGCGCGGCTGTCGCTGCGCACCGTGCGCGACATCGACAGCAACGTTGCGGGCGAGCTTCTCGCGAACGCAGTCCGCGCACACGCGCCGCGAGGCGTTCACGTGACGACCACCATCCACGGCGGTCCGTCGTGGTGGGAGGCCGATCCGTCGCATCCGATCTTCACCGCCGCGCGGCGCGCGCTGAGCAATGGTTTTGGCGCAACGCCGGTCATGGCCGGCAGCGGCGGATCGATCGGATTCGTGAAGCCGTTCGCCGATCTCGCCGGCGACGTCCCGCCGCTGCTCACCGGCGTGCAGGACCCGCACTCCAACGCCCACTCCGAAAACGAGTCGCTCCACCTCGGCGATTGGCAGAAGGCGATGGTGAGCGCCGTCTTTCTCTTCCACGAACTGGCGGATTTCCGATGACGCGCATTCTGACGGCGGCCGACGTGGCCGCGCTGCTCACCATCGACGACTGCATCGCCGCCGTCGAAACCGCGTTCCGCGATTTCGGCGAAGGCCGCATCGCGCCGCCGCAGTCGCTCGGCGTGGACGGCGAACGCGGAACGTTTCACGTGAAGGCTGCCATCGCCGACGTCTTCGCCATGAAGATCAACGCGAACTTTCCCGACAATCCGCGGCAGCACGGACTGCCGACGATCCAGGGGCTGATCGTGGTCATGGACCTCGACCGCGGCACGCCCCTCGGCATCCTCGACTCCACATTGATCACGACGCTGCGCACTGCCGCGGCCACGGCGGTCGCGGCGAAACATCTGTCGCGCGAAGCGTCACGAACGATGACCATCATCGGCTGCGGCATTCAGGGCCGAGCGCACGCGGAGGCGATGCTGCGAGTGCGTCCGATCACGAAGCTGTTCGCGTTCGACGCCGATCCCGCTGCCGCCGCGCACTTCGCGCAAGACCTCGGCATCGAAGTCGTGCATGACGAGTCGATGGAAAATGCCATGGTCAAATCCGACGTCGTCATCACCTGCACGCCGTCCCGTTCGCCAATCCTGAGTCCCGAACACAGCCACCCCGGACTCTTCATCGCCGGAGTGGGCGCCGACAATCCGCAGAAGAGCGAGCTCGCGCCAGCGCTTCTCGCGCAGAGTCGCGTCGTGCCGGACATTCTCGACCAAGCCGCGAGCATGGGCGATCTTCATCACGCCATCGCCGCCGGAGCGATGACCCGCGACGACATCCACGGCCAGCTCGCCGACCTCCTCTGCGGCCGCGTCCCCGCCCGCCGCAACGAAGACGAAGTCTTCATCTTCGACTCCACCGGGACGGCGTTACAGGATGTCGCCACCGCCTCGATCGCCCTGACGCGAGCGATGGAACGGGGCATCGGCGTGGACATCAAGTTCATCCCATCTGCGTAAATCTGCGTCATCTGCGGATGAAGGTTTATCCGCAGATGACGCAGATTTACGCAGATTAAAGCGTGCGACCATGTGCGGATGAAGAACGCATTCCTCCTTCTTCTTCTCGTTTCCACTCCCCTTCTCGCTGCCGATGAATTCACCTTGTATGACCTGCTGGCGCCGGAGAGTCATCAGTTTGCGATCACGTATGACGTGACGCAGGATCGCGAAGGGGCGGAGTTGTTTTTCAATCCGATCCGCCTCGGATCGGTCGCCACCAAGGAACGGGTGCTGGCGCGCGCGACCGGCAACCCACTGCAGTTCGAAGTGGTCAGCGGCAAGGTGGCGAAGGAGAGCGGACTCGTTTCGGCGAAGACGGCCGACGACGCGCAATTCATCCGCGTTCATCTGCCGGCGGCGGTGCCGAAAGGCGGCGAGACGCGCATCCGCATTTTGAAGACGTACACCGACGCGGCGTCGTACTACGTGAAGGACGGCAATCTCGTTTTCGAGCGGCCGCTCGGCATCAAGCGCAACGTCGTGCTGCTGCCGAAATCGTGGGAGCTGATCGAATGCGCGTCGCCGGCCATCGTCTCGACCGACGCCGATGGCCGGATTCGCATCAGCTTTCTCAACGATCGCGACGATCAACTGCCGGTGAAGATCGTCGCGCGGAGGTTGCCATGAAGCGCAGCGCGCTACTGTTCATTCTTCTCCTGCTGCCCGCCGGGATCTACGGTCAGGAGTCGATTCATCGCGCCGAGCAGGATCGCGAGATCACCTACTGGCTGCTCGATCCATCGACGCATCAGTTCCGCATCTCGCACGATTTCACCGTCACGCGCGCCGGGCAGAAGTCGGTGCACAGCTTCGTGCGCAAAGGGAGCGTCGTCGCGCCGGACGCGAAGATGATCGACCTCGACACCGGCGCGGAGCTGGTCACGCACAGCGTGGCCGGCAAGGACGTGAACGCGCTCGGCTACTACCCGAACAAAGTCGAGCCAGATTCCGTGGCGGTCCAGGGCGATCTTCCGCACGCGATCGAAGAAGGACAGTCGGCGCGCATTCGCGTTCAGGAGACGTACACCGATCCCGCCGGATACGTCCTCGACAACGGCGAACTCGTTTGGAAGCGCACGCTCGGACGTCCACTGAACATCGTCACGCTGCCGGCCGGATGGATGCTGACCTCGGTGAACACTCCCGCCATCATCTCGCTCGATTCCGAGGGCCGTGTGCGGTTGCGGTTCACGAATACTCGGAATGATGAGTTGTCGGTAGTGATTCGGGCAAAACCGCTTTCACCACAGAGGCACAGAGAACACTGAGAAATCCTCTCTGTAGCCTCTGTGTCTCTGTGGTTCTCACGCCTTTTTCTTCAACGTCACGATGCCGAGGCGGCGGCCGGCGGCGGAATCTTCGATCAGCGTGGCCAGGCGGCGTGCGCGCGTCTCCTCCTTCTTCGCGCTGGTGACCCAGTAGATCGCCACGCGGCGGTAACCTGGCGGTTGCGCGTTGAAGAACTCCCACGCTTTTTTGTTCGCGCGGAGTTTTTTCTCATCATCGGCCGATAAAGTTCGCGTCTCGTTCTCGTACGAGTAAATCGCGGACTTCGACTCGCGGCGGTGCTCGAAGGCGCGCAGTCCGGCGGGCTGCATCCGGCCGAGTTTCGTCAGCTCGGCCACGCGGGCGATGTTGATCGCGCTCCAGGTGCTCGTCTTTTTTCGCGGCGTGAACCGGATGCTGTAGCTGACGTCGTCGATGCCGCGCCGCACGCCGTCGATCCAGCCGAAGCAGAGCGCTTCGTCGACCGACTCCGGCCAGGTGATCGACGGCTTGCCCGAGTCTTTCTTGTAGAAGCCAACCAGGAGCTCGGTAGCCGAGGAGTGGTTTTTGGCCAGCCACTTGCGAAAGTCGGCGGGCGTTTTGAAAAACGTTGGTTCCATCACTGCAAGAATAGCGGTTGCGATGGGATGATCCGGTTCGCATGAAGTTTCTAGCAATCCTCGCCCTCATTTTTCACCTGTCCGCATCCGCGCAGATGCACGACATGAGTCACATGCAGCATTCGCAAGGCGATCCCGCCGGCGAACTGCTGATGCGGCAGGTGTCGGGCACCGGCATGAACCCGTCCGCCGCGCCCGCGCACATGGAGATGACCAGTTCCAGCGGCTGGATGCTGATGCTGCACGGGCTGGCGTTCGTCAGTGCCATCGATGAATCGGGGCCGCGCGGCGAGAACAAACTCTTCTCGACGAACTGGCTGATGGGGATGGCCGATCGTCCGCTGGCGGGCGGTCATCTCATGTTCCGCTCGATGCTCAGCCTCGAACCGATCACCGTCGGCGACTACTACCCGGAGCTTTTCCAAACCGGCGAGACCATCCACGGACGTCCGATCGTCGATGGCCAGCATCCGCACGATTTCTTCATGGAGCTTGCCGCCGAGTATGCGCGCGCGATCGGCGCGAACACCGTCGGCTACATCTACGCCGCGCCATTCGGCGATCCCGCACTCGGGCCGGTCGCCTATCCGCACCGCGCCTCGGCTGCCGAAATCCCGCAGGCGGCGCTTAGCCATCACGTGCAGGACTCGACGCATATCGCCGGAAGCGTCCTCACGTTCGGAGCGCAGCGCGGAATGCTCGGCGTCGCCGTCAGCGGCTTCCACGGCCGCGAGCCGGACGAGAATCGCTGGGACATCGACACCGGCAAAATCGACTCGTGGTCGACGCGCGTGACGTTCGATCCGACGCCGAACTGGAGCGCGCAGATTTCGACGGGCCATCTGCATCACCCCGAAGCGGCCGAGCCGGACGACGTGCAGCGGACGACGGCCTCGGTGTCGTACAGCGACGGCGCACATTTCAACTCGAGCGTGATCTTCGGCCACAACGCGAAGGAGGAAGGCCGGTCGGTTTCATCGCTTCTCGGCGAAGCGACGCTGCGCTTTCTCGATCGCAACTACGTCACCGGCCGCGTTGAAATTGTCGACAAGGATGAGTTGTCAGTCAGCGGCGTCCATCGAATCAAAGCGCTGACCCTCGGCTACTCGCGCGACGTTTTCGAAACAAGCTCCGTCTCAGTAGCCCTCGGCGGCAACGTGACCACCTACAGCATCCCGGACGCGCTCAAGCCGGCGTACGGCGACCCGCGCTCGATCTATCTTTTCCTGCGCCTTCGCGGGCATTAAGAAAAGTCTCGAGTTACCCATTCCGTTTCACCACCACGATCGTCGTGTCGTCCGCGGGGGCGGCGTTGCCGGCGTGGGAACGCCAGTCTTCGATGATGGCGGTGAGGATGGCGGTGGCCGGGCGGCGCGAGATTTTGCCGAGGAGTTGGCGGAGGCGGTCGAATCCGTAGGGACGGCCGTGGGGGTCGGCGGCTTCGAACAGGCCGTCGGAGAAGAGAACGACCGTCGTGCCGATCCGCATTGATAGCGGAGTGTCGGCGTAATGGCGTTCCGGGCCGAGTCCCAGCGGAAGTGACGGAAGCTCCAGCTCGCGCACATCGGCGCTGTGCATGATCCATGGGTAGGGATGACCGGCGTTACTGACCAGGAAGTCTCCGGTGGGAGGATCGAGGCGCAGCAGGACCAGCGACGTGAATGTTCGCGGGGAGCCGATCCCGCGCAGCACCAGGTCGAGCCGCTGCAGCACGATGGCCGGCGTTCGCTCCGCTTCGACGAGACTGGCTAATCCCGCCTTCGTCATCGCCTGGGCAATTGCGCAGGAGTATCCGTGACCCGACACGTCGCCCGCAGCGATCCACAGCCGTCCTTCGGCGTCGCGCACGAAGTCGTAAAGATCTCCGCCGGCTTCGGTGGCGAGAATCGATCGGGCCGCGATCTCGTACCCGTCCACCAGCGGCATTTCTTTCGGCAGAAGGCCGAGTTGCATCCGCGCCAGCAGATCCATCTCGTACTTCAGCCGGTTCTCCTCCTCCAGCCGGCGGGCGAAACCTGGGAGTGGCAGAGGCCCTTCTTCTGCGTCATCGCCGCGCCGAATGCCGATCAGTCCCAGGGGCACGGGCGCGACGGCGACCGTGAAAAGCAGAAACGCGGACACCGGCATCCATGAGAAATGCAGCAGCGAAAAGAGCGCGGCCGGAAGAACAGTGGACGTCACCGCCGCGGTGAGGAGCGCCGTGAGGCCGAACTCCGCGTACGCAACGATCAGCACCGCCGTCAGGACGAGACACGCGGCGAAGGCGATCCAGAATGACGAGAGCGGAGTCCGCGCGGCCAGCACCAGCGCCCCGAGAACGGTTGCTCCGCCGCGAATTTTCCGAAGCAGCGGGAAACGGAGCGCGGCGCAGATGACCATCATGATCAGCGCGGTGCGGAATGCTCCCTAGTCGATCGGCGATCTGGCCACGCCGAAGACCGGCAGGCGGATGCTTCCATCCGTCGTCGCCACTCCCGGCACCATCGTTCCGGCGGACAACGCCAGCAGCCACAGGCCGGCAACGGCTGCACCAATCGACCATCCGGCCAGCAATGCCTTCCCTCCCTTCGGCCCCAGCCGTCCCGCGCGCAGCGTGTCGAGAGAGGTGCGGAAGCCTGGCACCGTCGAGCGAAGCCACGACTCGGCGGCCGACCAGACGACGAACAACGCCACCGCCTTGGTCAGGATCCCGTTGAGCGAGTCGGCGACCTGAATCCAGTTCGTGGAGATCCACAACGGTCCGGGAAGGGAGAGCGCGATCGAGAATGCCGCGAGAACCGCGCCCTTCTTCAGTTCGATCCGCCGTCGTACCAGAAGGACAACGAAGAGAATCAATACCGCGATCGTGAAACCGCCGCGGACGATCAGCTCCTCCATCTGCGCCGTCAGCAGGGACCCCAGCGTCACGCTCTCGATCCGGCTTCGCCACCAGCCGGCCGGCCCAACGAAGCGTTGCGCGATCGGCGCCGTCGTGCCCTGGATCGACATGCCGAGCAACGTCTCCGGCGGCGCCGATCCTCGAATGTCCATCACGCGAACCGTCTCAGCCAGCAGATTCAGCTCGACCTCCGGCATCCGCTGGCCGGCGGGCACGAGCAGCTGATCGAGATTCACGCGCCGTGCGGCGGCCGTCGATGACGAGCGAAACAGCTCCTCCGGAATCCACATCGCGGAAACCGGCACGCCGCGAGTAGAGAAAAGGACGCGAAGCTGTCCGCTTCCGCTCCCGGTTCGCCATCGGCTCTGCGCCGCGGCCTCGATGAACGGACCGCGCCCTTCGCGCGTCAGCCATTCGGCAGCCCTCGGACCGAGAATGTCGTACGCCGTCTCTCGCTGCGGGAGAGACTCGTTGTCATAGATGACGCCCTTCGACCGCAGTTGCATCCGCGGCTCGGATTCGAGATCGAGACCAGCGGGAACGGCGATCTGCCGCAGGCTGGCGGCGAAGAAGCTCTGCCCGGGCACGTTTCGGTTGCGCCATTCCGGCAGGCGGAGACACGCGACGACGACGCCGATGGTGAAGACGGCCACGCCGGCTGCGCCAAGTACCACGAGTCGTGAGCGCCGTTCCGATCCAGCCATTCGCTTCAAAGGTATACAGGGAACCGGCGGAAATGTTCTAAGTCCGAATTACTTCCCCTCGGCGCCTTTCGGCCAGCCGCCGCCGAGGAACGTTTCGATGGCAGGGAAGACGATGGCCGGTTGTTCCGCGTGCGGAAAGTGTCCCGTGTGCGGGAGGCGGAGGATGCGCGCGTTCGGAAGCGCGGTCACCCAGTTCGTGACCATCGCCATCGGGATCGCGTCTTCTTCGCCGTGGATGATCAGCACGGGCGCTTTGACGCGCGCCAGTTCGGAGGTCCAGTTCCAGTCGCCCAAGGAGGCGAATGTTGCGCTGTTGGTTTTGGTCATGCCGTAGCGGATCGCCTCGGGCGGCGCGGCGCAGAGGTCGGATTTCACCGCGGTGATGGGGATCGACTTCGCCAGCCGAGGCGGTGTCATGATCGACCAGTACTCGCGGCAAACTGCGGTCACGTCTTTCGATGTCTCGAATGCGCTCTGCAGCTCGTCGCTGCGCTTGAGTTGGTCCTCGGTGAGGCGCGACATCAACGCGTCGCCGAGCTCGTCGAAGAACTTCCCCTTCGACGGCGGAATCGGCGAGAGGAAGATCATCCGCTCGATGCGATCGGGATAACGGATCGCGTAACGCGCGGCGATGGCGGGACCGAACGAGTGCGCGAGCAGCGTCACTTTGTCGAAGCCGAGGTGCTTGCGCAGCGCTTCGAGATCGGCCACGTGATGATCGATCGTCAGCAGCGCGACGTCCGAGGGCAACGTCGAGCGGCCGCCGCCGCGCTGGTCGTATTCGATGAGGCGATGATGCTGGCGGAGCGGCCCGAGGTCGGCGGCCAGCGAGTCGTGATCCATCCCGGGTCCGCCGTGAATCACGATGATCGGCGATCCTTTTCCGGTGTCGGAGTACCGGAGCCGGACGCCGTCGCCGGCATCGACGAAATGTTGCGCGAGGACGATGGGCGCGGTCAGAAAGAGAGCGATAGCGATCGCGGTTCGATGCATCGCGTGAGTATGCGCGAGCAACGAGATCCTTGCCTCCTCTTTCCCGTCACGCTATCGTTGCGGAAATCCCTATCAAACGTAAAAACCGAGGAGGATTCCATGGCCAAATGGACTCGCAGGCGGTTTCTCGAAACGATCGGGCGCGTTGGCGGCGCGGCGGCGGTGTACGAATCGATGGTCGCGCTGGGAATGGTGCGCGTGCCCGACTCGGTGTACGCCGATCCGCTGCAGATGCCCGAGGGCGGAGGCAACGGCAAGACCATCGCCATCCTCGGCGCCGGCATCGCGGGACTCACCGCCGCGTACGAGCTGAAGAAACGCAACAGCGGATTCAACATCGTCGTCCTCGAGGCTTCGCATCGGCCGGGCGGACGAAGCTACACCGTCCGCGCGGGCGACAAGATCGTCGAGAAACACGGCGACGAGACGTGGGAGCAGACCTGCCACTTCGAGGGCGACGTCAAGAATCAGTATCTGAATGCCGGCCCGGGACGGCTTCCGTATCACCACACCGTCGCCCTCGGATACTGCAAGGAGTTGAAGGTCGAGGTCGAGCCGTACGTGATGACGACGCGCGCGAACCTTTATCAGAACAAGGACGGATTTCACGGCAAGCCGATGCCGCATCGTCGCGTGCTCAACGACACGCGCGGCTGGATTTCGGAGCTGCTGACGAAAGCGATCGACCAGGGATCGCTCGACACCGAGCTCTCGCCCACGCAGAAGAAGCAGATGCTCGATCTGCTCAACACCTTCGGTCCGCTGAAGGACAAAAAGTACGTCGGCTCGCAGCGCTCGGGATACACGGTGCAGCCGGGCGTCCTCACGCCGGGCGATATCGAGCCGCCGATTCCGCGCATCGAAATCCTCGGCTCCGAGTTCTGGCTCGACCGGATGTATCAACCCGAGGACTACGAATGGCAGCCGACGCTCTTCCAGCCGGTCGGCGGGATGGACAAGCTGGCGTACGGCTTCGTGCCGCACGTCAAGGAGTTCATCCGCTACGAGCGCGAAGTGACCTCGGTGCGCAATGCCGAGGGCGACAAAGTTTTGATCCGGCATCGCGCGGCGGGGAATCCGTCGGCGCCCGAGGAAACGCTCACCGCCGATTGGTGCATCAGCACGATTCCGGTGTGGATCCTTCACGGCATCGACAACAATTTTTCCACGCCGTTCCGAAGAGCGCTGGCGGCGCCGAAGCGCGGCCTGACGTGCAAGGTCGGATGGCAGGCCAACCGACGTTTCTGGGAGCTCGACAACGAGATCTACGGCGGCATCTCCTACATCAATAACAACATTACGCAGATGTGGTACCCGTCGAACGGCTATCTGTTCGAAACGAAAGGCGTGCTCACCGGCGCCTACAACTACACGGCCAACGCGGAGTACCTCGGCAATCAGCCGCTGAAGGAGCGGCTGCGGATCGCGGCCGCCGGCGCGCGCCTGCTGCACGGCGAGACGTTCACGAGAGACGTGCCGATCGACCTCGGACTTTCGATCGCGTGGCATCACGTGCCGTATCAGCTCGCGGGATGGGCCGATTGGGACAAGGTCCCGGCCGCGTTCTACGACACGCTGCTCGAACCGGATGGCCGCGTCATCGTGGCCGGCGATCAGGTGTCGTATCTCCCCGGCTGGCAGGAGGGGGCGATGCTGTCGGCGCATCACGTCCTGCAACGGATCAGCCGCGGAACGCGCTTGAAGGTTGCGGCAGCTTCGACGACGAAGCGCCACGCGCCCGATACGCACGCGCTGACGCAAGGTTCCGGCAGGACGAGAAACTAACGTACGTGAGCAGGGCCGCCGTGTGGCGGTCCTGCCATCGCGCGAGACGATACACTCCGCCGCATGCCCGAGCTTCGTCGCGATATCGGTCTGTGGCGCGGCATCGCCCTGAACATGATCGACATGGTCGGGATCGGACCGTTCATCACGATCCCGCTGATCCTTTCGGCCATGGGCGGCGGCCGCGGCATGCTGGCCTGGATCCTCGGCGGATTGCTGGCCATCAGCGACGGCCTCGTCACCGCGGAGTTGTCGGCGTCGATGCCCGGCTCCGGCGGCTCGTACGTTTTCCTGCGTAACGCGTACGGCCGCGCCGGACGATTGATCTCGTTCCTCTTCCTTTTTCAGATTCTCTTTTCCGCGCCGCTGTCGATGGCCTCGGGCTGCATCGGTTTCGCCAGCTATCTGAAAGTGATCATCCCCGCTGCCGGGAATCACATCGGACTGACTGCGACGATCGTCTGCATCCTGACGATGCTGCTGCTTCTTCGCCGCATCGAAGCGATCGGCAAGTTCTCGATCCTGCTGTGGATCGGAGTCCTCGCGACATTGGCCATCGTGATCGTCGCCGGACTGCCGCATCTGAAGCTCGACGCGTTCGCGTTCTGGCGCGCGCCGCGTCTCGACGGCGGCATCGGCTACGCCGGTCTCGGCGTCGCGCTGATTTACGCGGTCTACGACTACCTCGGCTACTACAACATCTGCTACATCGGCGACGAGGTGCGCGACCCGCAGCGGACCATTCCGCGCGTGATCGTGATCTCCATCCTGGCCATCGGCGCGATCTACCTGGTGATGAACGCGTGCCTGATCTCGGTGCTGCCGATGAAGCAGGCCATGACCTCGCCATCGATCGTGGCCGACTACCTGGCGCTGCTCCTCGGCACGCGGGCCGCGCAATGGATTTCGATCCTGATCCTCTGGACCGCGTTCGCGTCGATCTTCTCGCTGATGCTCGGCTACTCGCGCATCCTCTACGCCGCCGCGCGCGACGGCAACTTCTTCGGCTGGTTCGCCAAACTGCACGCGACCGAGGCGTATCCGTACGTGTCGATCCTCTTCCTCGGCTGCGTAGCCACGGCGTTCTGCTGGATGTCGCTGAAGAACGTGCTGCAGGCGATCCTCTCCATCCGCGCCATCATCCCGTTCATGGCCCAGATCATTGGCGCCGTTCTTTTGAGACAACGCGAGCCCGATCGCCCGCGCCCCTTCCGCATGTGGCTCTATCCGCTCCCCGCCATCATCGCCCTCGGCCTCTGGAGCTTCATCGTGATCTCGCCGCAAAAGGGTTTGAAGGTGGGAGGACTTTACGTGATCGCCGCGGGGACGTTGTTCTACGTCGCGCGCGGTTGGCTGGAGAGGCGGAGGACCGTTTGAACCACAAAGACACAAAGGACACAAAGAGAGATTTCTTTGTGCCCTTTGTGTCTTTGTGGTTCAAACGGTCCTACCCGAACGTGGCTCCATCCATGCAGTGAATGCTGGAAACCTCTATGCACATCGCCCGAACTGTATTTCCAGCTCTTCTCCTTGCGGTCGCCATGTCCGCGCAGGCGCGCGTCGTCCGCAAGGCCGCCACGCCCGCATTCACGACCGCAGCAACGAATGACGCCACCAAGAAACCGGCGCTGAACTCAGCCAGCAAGGCTGGATCGGCGATTCTGCGCGCGCAGATTCTGCTCGATCGCGCACACTGTTCGCCGGGCGAGATCGACGGGCGATACGGCAGCAACACGCGACTGGCGGTCACGGAGTTCAACCTCTCGCACGGCATCAAGGCAGGTGCGAACGTCAGCGCGGCGACGTGGGCTGCGCTCAACAAGGATGTTGCTCCGGTCCTGGTGCCGTACACCATCGCCGCCGCCGACGTTGCCGGACCGTTCGTAGTGAATCCGCCGGAGATGGCCGACAAGGCCAAGCTGCCGGCTCTCGGCTACGGATCGGTGGCCGAGGAGTTGGGGGAGAAGTTTCATATCAGTCCGGCGCTGCTGCAATCGCTCAATCGCGGCGTCGCGCTCGACAAAGTTGGCGTCGTCATCCAGGCGCCTGACGTTTCGCGGCCGCCGCTGCCGAAGACCGCGGGCATGAGCATCCGCGTGAACAAACAGCGTACGACGGTCGAGGTCATCGATCGCGCGGGCGTATTACTGGCCACCTACCCGGCCACGATCGGCAGCGTTCACGATCCGCTGCCGATCGGGAAGTGGAAGATCAATGGCGTGGAGTGGGATCCGAGCTTCCACTACAACCCCGATCTGTTCTGGGACGCCGAGGCCAGCGACAAGAAGGCAAAGATTCCGGCTGGTCCCAACAATCCGGTGGGCAGCGTGTGGATCGATCTGTCGAAACCGCACTACGGCATTCACGGGACGCCGGAGCCGTCGACGATTGGCAAGACCACCTCGCACGGCTGCATCCGCCTCACAAACTGGGATGCGAGCGAGCTGGCGAAAGTGGTGACGCCCGGAATGCCGGCCGTGCTGGAGAAATGAAGAAGCTCGCATTCGCCGCCGGTGCCGCGCTGATCGCCGCATTGTCGTGGATGGCTTCGGGAACGACGCCGAATATCAACCTGGCGCCTCCGCGGGTCCGAACCATGCCGCGGACGTATGCCGTTTCGCCGGAGGGGGTCGGGGGTGGGGAGCCGGAGACGAAGACGCAATCATCGACATCATCGCTACCACTCCCGACCCCCGACACCCTACTCCCGTCAACTGCTGACGCTCCCCGCCCGTTGTCCATGCCCGTCTCCGGCATCGATCCGAGCAGCATCCACGACAACTTCGACGAAATGCGCGGCGGATCGACGCGGCGCCACGACGCGCTCGACATCCTCGCGCCGCGCGGCACACCGGTGGTGGCAACGGACGATGGCACCGTGAAGAAGCTTTTCACCAGCGTCCCGGGCGGTCTCACCGTTTACGAGTTCGATCCCGATCAACGCTACTGCTACTACTACGCGCACCTCGACGCCTATGCCTCGGGCCTGCACGAAGGCCAACTCCTCCGCCGCGGCGATCTGGTCGGCTACGTCGGCACGACCGGCAACGCTCCGAAAGACGCGCCGCATCTGCACTTCGCCGTGATCCACCTCGATCCCGACAAGCGCTGGTGGACCGGTACGCCGATCAATCCCTACCCGCTGCTCTACCGCGCCCGCTAAGCGTCAATGCACGCCGTGCATTCGCAGCAGCATCGCCCACAGCGCATGACCGCCGCCGAGGAACAGAAATGCGAGTACAGCCACCAGCACCAAAATCCAGATCCAACGTTTACTCATACGCAAGTGCCTCCCTAATGGCCATTCGTGCCGCGCGTTGCGCCGGATGAAAACTGCTGATGGCCGCGAGCACCACGACCAGCAACAGCCAACCGGCAGCGGCAGCCGGTGACATGAAAAAATCGAGTGCGCTTCGGACGAACATTTTTCCCGTGGCCGCATCGAGTGCGAAGGTGATCGGGATGGCCACGACGACGGCGACGCACCAGCTCAGGATCGCCATCACGATCGCTTCCACGACCACGCCGCGCGCGATCGTGCGCGGCGTGGCGCCGATGGCGCTGAGGATGCCGATCTCGCGGGTCCGTTCGAGAACGTTGAGCGACAGCGTGGTCGTCAATCCCAATCCGCCGACGAAGACGACCAGCAGCGCCGCGAAGATCAGCGCCGACTTGATGATCACCAGGTGATCGGCGAACGATTTGCGCGAATCGCTGAGGGCGTGGATGCCGCCGACGCTGATGCCGCCGCGGTCGAGCGCGCGTTCGATCGCCTTCGCCGCGGCGACCTGCGACGGAATGTCGTGATTGCGCGTGACGGCGCGTACGCTGCGCGTGAGATCGCCCGACTGGCCGCTGCCTGCGAGGATCGATCGACGCGGCGCGTAGACCGTGCGGCCGGGCACGAGCTCTTTGACGACACCGACGATTCGCCAGCGCACCGTTCGGTTGTTGACGCGCAGAACGAGATCGCCGCGCGAGTCGATGGACTGAGTCACGACGCACACGCCGTCGTCGTCCGGCTTCAGCCATCGTCCTTCGAGCAGCGGAAGGTCGAGCAGCTTCGAATTCGCATCGGGTCCGATGATCGAGACGCGGTAATCGCCCAGCATCGCACCGGTCTCGGCCCAGTACTCGGCGTGCGCGACGTCCGGCACGGTCGCCAACGCCCGCGCAACATCCGCGATCGGATAGGCGCGCGATAACCCGGCCTGGACGTCGAATCGGCGCGCACGCGCGTCGGCGTCGAGTGTTCGCGTCCAGGCGGCGGAGACGTTCAACGCGGCGATGAAGGCCGCGCCGCCTGCGGCCAGCGTGGCCACGGTCAGGATCAGCCGTCCGCGCCGATGAAAGGCCGTTCGCAGCGACAGCATCATCGGACGCGGCAGCCAGGCGATCCGCGCCAGCCAGCGGTCGAAGGCGCGCGTGCCGAAAGGGCGCAGTCCAATACCGTTGCTGAACGCTTCGTGGATGCTGATCCGCGAGACGCGCCACACCGGTCCGAGCGCCGCCAGCAGCGGAATCGCAATCCCCGCGACGATTTCGGCCGCGATGATCCACAGCGGCGGCATCGCGTTCGTGATCGTGGCGTTGAGCATGCTCGCGCAGAACCGGGTGTACGCGCGGCCGGCCGAGATGCCGAGCGGAATTCCGATGGCGAGCGCGATGACGGCCAGGATCGCCACCTGGCCGAGGTAAAGCGAGGCGATCTGGCGCGTCGAGGCGCCGAGCGTTTTCATCACCGCCGCCTGCCGCAACTGCTCGACGAGCAGCGCGTGAATCATGTTGACGACGAGCACGGCGCTGAGCGCGAACGTCAGCGCGCCGAACGCGCCGAGGAGGAAGAGGAAGGTGTCCATCTGCGCGGCGTGCGGGTGGCGGCCGGGCGTGGGGACGTCGATGCGTGTGACTTTGCCGATCGCGCTCTCGACTCGTTTGGCGACTTCGCGGATGTGGCGCTCGTCGAGTCGATCGCCGCTGACGAGAATGCGCAACTGCTGCGATTCGGCGCCAGCACGAAGCACCGAGGTCCACGTCACGAAGCCGGTCGCCGCGTGCTCCATCCAACCGGGCGCGAGTCCGGCGGCGTGAACCGTTCCGGCGATGCGGATCGGCCGCTCGCCGTGATCGACCGTTCGGATGATGACGCGGTCGCCAACATTCGCACGAGTGACGGACAGTGAAGCGCGCTCGATCAGCACTTCGTCGTCGCCCGGCGGCCAGGAGCCGGAGTCGGCGACGAATCGGTCCATGCGCAGATCGCGAAAATCGCGGACGACGAAGAGGATCAGCGGCACCCACTGATCCTTCGCCACCTTCACTCGCGCATAAATCACCGGCCTTGCCTCGGCGTCGCTCACGCCCGGCACGCGCCGCGCGGTGGCCACGATCGAGTCGGTGACCGCGGCGTCGGCCGTGAGAATCGCGGACGCTGGACACGTATCCGTGTACGTCGTCTTCAGCTCGCGCGTCAGGATCGAGTACGACGTCAGGATCATGCTCACGCCGAACGCGCCCGCGGCCATCGCGGCCACGGCCAGCGTCGTGCGCAACGGCGTTCCGGCGATGTCGCGGAACACTTTCCGCCAGCGCGGTGCGATCACGCCACGCACCCGTCGGCGATCGTGATCGTGCGCGAGACGGCCGTCGCCGCCTCCGGGTCATGCGTGACGACGAGCAGCGTCTTGCCGTCCGCGGCGAGCTCGCCGAAGAGGCGAAAAATCTCCGCGCTCGTCTCGGAGTCGAGGTTGCCGGTCGGCTCGTCGGCGAGGATCACCGGCGGATCGTTGGCCAGCGCGCGGGCGATGGCCACGCGCTGCTGCTGCCCGCCGGAAAGCGCGGACGGAAGTTTGTCCGCCTGATCGGCGACGCCAACGCGTTCGAGCAGTCGCATCGCCCTCGCGTTTCGTTGACTGCGCGGAAGCACGCCTGCGAAATCCATCGGCAGCATGACGTTCTCAGCGACGGTCAGCGTCGGCAGCAGTTGGAAAAACTGGAAGACGAATCCGATGCTGCGGCCGCGCCACGCGGCCAGATCGTTGTGCGTGAGGTTCTGAATGTCTTTGCCGCCGATGCGCAGCGATCCGGACGACGGACGGTCGATGCCGCCGATCATGTTCAGCAGCGTCGATTTGCCGCTGCCCGATTTTCCGACGATGGCGACGAACTCGCCGCTGGCGATCTCGAGGTCGATGTCGCGCAGCGCGTTGAACGCCCCGGCGGGCGTTTCGTACGTTTTGGAGATGTGCTGGAGCTGAATCATGGGGCGCAGCTTCGCAGCGCCGTTCTGAACGGTTGGTGAATGGCTTGTTCAGGTTCGGTTCAGAATGAAAGTTCTAATTCACGCGGAAACGCAATGCGCATCCTGATCGCTGAAGACGAGCCGCATCTTTCGCGGCAGCTGGCGTCGGCGCTGACCGACGCCGGCTACGCCGTCGATTGCGCGCTCGACGGTGAGCGAGCCGATTTCCTCGGCGCCACCGAGGCGTACGACGCGGTCATCCTCGACCTCGGACTGCCGGCGATGGACGGACTGACGATTCTTCGCCGCTGGCGCGACGCGGGACTGTCGATGCCGGTGCTCGTCCTCACCGCGCGCGACTCGTGGCACGAGAAGGTGCGCGGCATCGACGGCGGCGCCGACGATTACGTCGCCAAGCCGTTTCAACTGGAAGAGGTGCTGGCCCGCCTGCGTGCGCTGATCCGCCGCGCGAGCGGTCAGGTCAGTCCGGAGCTGCGCAGTGGAAACGTCGTCCTCGATCCGCGCAACGCGCGCGTCACGCTCGATGGCGCGCCGGTGAAACTCACCAGCCACGAATTTCGCGTGCTCTCGTATCTCATGCATCACCGCGGCCGCGTCGTGCCGCAGAGCGAACTGACGGAGCACATCTACGCGCAGGATTTCGACCGCGATTCGAACACGGTGGAGGTGTTCATCGCCCGCCTGCGCCGGAAGCTCGGCGCGTCGTTCATCGAGACCGTGCGCGGACTCGGCTACCGAATCGAGGGCGACCGATGAAGTCCTTCCGCACTCGCCTGCTCATCGGCTCGATCATCTTCGCCGGCGGCTTGCTGGCCGTTTTTCACGCCGCTTCGCTGGCGTTCTTCCGCAGGTATCCGTATTCGTTCGTGATGCGCATCGACCACGCGCACATCCTCGGCGTGGCGGTGATCCTCATCATCATCGGCGTGACACAGATGCGCCGCGGCCTTTCGCCGTTCGACGAATTGCGCGCGCGGCTTGCCGGCGTTCGCGACGGCCGCGAACGTCGATTGGAAGGACGCTATCCATCCGAAGTTCAGCCGCTGGTGAATGACCTCAACGCGTTGCTCGACCATCGCGATGAAGCCGTTCGCCGCGCCCTCGGCAAGGCCGGCGATCTCGCGCATGGCCTCAAAACGCCTCTGGCCGTGCTTTCCAACGAAACCGCCCGAGTCGAAAACCCAGACGTCGCCGCGGAGATGCGTACCCAACTCGACCGCATGCGCCGCCAGCTCGACTACCACCTCGCGCACGCCCGCGCCGCCGCCTCGGGTGCCCCGCTCGGCGCGCGTAGTTCCGTCGCCGAATCCGCCAACGCCTTGGCCCGAACGCTGCTTCGACTCCACGCCGATCGCGGGCTCTCGATTGACGTTCATGTCGATGCGAACCACGCCGTCCGCGTCCAGCACGAAGATCTCGACGAGATGCTCGGCAATCTCCTCGACAACGCCTGCAAATGGGCGAAATCGCGCGTGATCATCACCTCGGCAATCGACGGAGCCAACATCCTCATCACCATCGACGACGACGGCCCCGGCCTCGATCCCGCCATGCGCGACGCCGTCCTCCAGCGCGGTGTCCGCGCCGACGAAGCGGCGCCCGGATCAGGATTCGGATTAGCGATCGTCCGCGATCTCGCGGAGTTGTACGGAGGCTCGATCGCGCTGCAAGCCGCGGACGCGGGAGGCGTACGGGCGATTCTGCGATTGCCGAAAAGCTGATCCGCAGATGACGCAGATGAACGCAGAACGTATCTGTCTCATCTGCGTCATCTGCGGATCGCTTCCTCACAGATTCCTGACTTCGCCAAAGTTGCGGTTGCACAAGCTGGGTCCATAATCCTCCGCACAGGAGGAAGTCCATGAAACGAGCAGCTATCACGATCGCCGTGTTTTCGTTATTTGCCCTGCCGCTCCTTGCCTCGGGGCCGGGAGGAGGGATGAGCTCCTCGCCGATGCCGAGCATGCCGCAGCGCTCTCCGCACGATCAGGCCGTCGATTACTTCAACAATGCCGAGCGCCGCATCGACGGATTGTCGAAGACGCACGATGAGTGGAAGGCGTCGCTTGCCACCGATCCGCAGAAGGCGGCCAAGCTGCAGGCGAAGTTGAACAAAGGCCTCGAGAACGCAGCCGCCGATCTGGAGCGCGCCGTGAAGAACGATCCGCAGCTCTTCCAGGCGTACAGCGAGCTCGGATTCACGTATCGCAAGATGGGCAAGTACAAGGAGTCGATGGAGGCGTACGACAAGGCGCTCTCCATTTCTCCCGACTACACGCCGGCCATCGAGTATCGCGCCGAGGCGTATCTGGGACTGAACCGGCTGGATGAAGCGCGCGCCGCATACACCGATCTCTTTTCCGCCGACCGTCCGAAAGCCGACGCGCTGCTGATCTCGATGAAGAGCTTCGTCGCTGCGCGCAAGGCTGATGCGGCCGGACTCGACGCCGGGCAGCTCGACGCGTTCGCGAAATGGGTCGATCAGCGCGAGATCATCCATGGCCAGACCGCCCCGCTGACCGCGCAGACCTCCACGTTCCGCTCGTGGTGAAACAGCGCCTCCTGATCGCCGCGGCGACGTTCCTCGTCGCCGCGGCGTGCAGCATTGTCAGCGCACCGGTTCCCGCACCCGAGACACGGTTCGACTGGCAACTGCCGCGAGGTTTTCCGCTTCCGTTGACGGAGCCGGACAACATCCAGACGCCGGCGAAGTTCGCGCTTGGCCGGCGCCTGTTCTACGACCGGCGTCTCTCCGCCAGCGGCACGCAGTCCTGCGGCGATTGCCATCAGCAGAGCCGCGCCTTCAGCGACGGCCAGCCGGTCGCGATCGGATCGACCGGCCAGCATCACACGCGCAACGCCATGACGCTGACCAATGCCGGCTACAACGCCAGCTACACGTGGGACTCGACGCGCGTCCGTTCGCTCGAACAGCAGGCGCTCGTGCCGATGTTCAACACGCATCCGATCGAGCTGGGCGTGGCGGGACACGAGCAGGAGATCGTGGCGCGGTTCCGCGGCGACGATGCACTGTTCCGCGCGGCGTTTCCCGGCGAGCGGCATCCGATCTCGATCCGCAACATCGCGCGCGCGTTGGCGGCATTCGAGCGCGCCTTGATCTCGGGACATTCGCCCTACGATCGGCTCGTCTACGGCGGCGACGAAAACGCGCTCTCAGCGTCCGCATGGAAAGGCATGCGGCTCTTTTTCAGCAAGCGCGCGGGATGTTCGGAGTGCCATCAGGGATTCAACTTCGGCGGCGAATCGCGATACGCCGGACATTCGCAAACGAAGCCGGTGCTGGTCCGCAACGGCGTCACCGAGGGAGCGTTCCGTGTGCCGACGCTGCGAAATGTCGAGCTGACGGCGCCCTACATGCACGACGGCAGCATCGCCACATTAGACGACGTGATCGAACGCTACGTGATCGCGCGGAAGCTGTCGCTCGACGCGAGCGATCGCGCGGACCTCCGGGCGTTTCTGCAGTCGCTGACGGATCGCGAGTTCGTGAGCGACGCGCGCTTCGCGGCTCCGTAAACGAGCCGCGGAGCGGCTTCAGAAGGTAGCGAGGGGTGAGAGCGAAGCGAACACCCCTCGTAAACACGAGTGCGTAGGTATTCGTGCCGCGTCCGCGGCACTGGAAGGATCGCGCGACCCGTTCTAGTGCCGCTACCGCGGCACGAAAAACTGGGGAGCCGCTCTCTTTCGAGGGGTGTTCGCTTCGCTCTCACCCCTCGCTACCCTCTTTAAGCCGCTCCGCGGCGGCGAGGGATCGCAACGTTGCCCGCGTGAACCATCCGTATACTCCGCCTCCATGCGACTGACCACGCTCGCCCTTCTCCTCCTCGCCACCACCCTCTCCGCGCAGACCGAGCACGGGGTCTTCATGCAGGACATCGACACCAAGGCCGACGCCTGCACGAACTTTTTCGATTACGCGAACGGTGCGTGGCGCGCTGCCAATCCAATTCCGGCGTCGATGCAGCGATGGAGCCGGCGCTGGGCCGCGGGCGAGCAGAGCAAGGAGCAGTTGCGCACGTTGCTCGACGATGAATCGAAACGCACCGATTGGCCGAAAGGATCCATCGATCAGCAGATCAGCGACTTCTACTCCTCCTGCATGGATCAAAAGCGCATCGACGCCCTCGGAACGAAGCCGATCCGTCCGCTGCTGAACGAGATCGACGCCATCCGCACGAACGCCGATCTGCAGAAAGTCTTCGCCGAGCTGCACGACCTGCAGATCTACCCATCCTTCGGCCTCACCTCGACGTACGACAACCACAACCCCGGCTTCGTCATCGCGCGCGTCTTCGCGGCCGGACTCGGACTTCCCGATCGCGACTACTACCTCAAGCCCGAAAAACGCTTCGCTGATGCGCGCGAAAAATATCGAGCGCACATCACGAAAATGTTCGAGCTGACCGGCTCGACTCACGCCACGGCGCAGAAAGCCTCGGACGCGATCTTCGCGATGGAGACGCGCCTCGCCACCGCGCAGATGGACAACGTCGCGTTGCGCGATCCAGCGGCCACGGATCACAAGTACGCCGTGGCCACGCTGCAAAAGTTCACGCCGCATTTCGACTGGATGCGTTTTCTTCAGCACTCCGGCTTCGCGCCGGCGGACCTCAACGTCGATCAGCCGGAGTACATGGGCGCGGTCGAGAAGGAACTTCGCTCCACGCCGCTCAGCACGTGGAAGACGTATCTAAAGTGGAACGTCATCAGCAAGGCGTCCGGCAATCTCTCCGCGCCGATCGCCGAGGAGCAGTTCGCGTTCTACGGCAAATACCTCGGCGGATCGAAGGAGATGAAGCCGCGCTGGAAGCTCTGCGTCGAAGCCGATGACGCGCTCCTCGGCGAAGCGCTTGGACAGCGTTACGTCGAGCGCTATTTCCCGCCCGAGGCCAAGGCGCGGATGCAGGAACTCGTGAAGAACCTGCTGTCGGCGATGGGCGACACCATCCGCGCGCTCGACTGGATGACGCCCGCGACGAAAACGCGCGCGCTCGAAAAACTGGCCACGTTCAATCCGAAGGTCGGCTATCCCGACAAATGGACGGACTACAGCAGCGTCGCCATCACTCCGTCGTCGCATTGGGAAAACGTGGTCGCGGGACTGAAGTTCGGTACCGCCGACGACCTCGCGCGCATCGGCAAGCCGGCCGACCGCGGACGCTGGGGCATGACGCCGCCGACGTCCAACGCGTACTACAACCCGCTGCTGAACGAGATCGTCTTCCCGGCCGGAATCCTCACGCCGCCGGCGTTCGACGTGCACGCCGCCGATGCGGTCAACTACGGCGCGATCGGCGTCGTGATCGGCCACGAGATCAGCCACGGCTTCGACGATCAGGGCGCGAAGTACGACGCGCAGGGACGGCTGCAGAACTGGTGGACACCCGAGGATATGAAGCGCTTTCAGGCGCGGACGTCGTGTGTTTCGGATCAATTCGACAGCTACTTCATCGAGCCCGGCATCCATCACAACGGCCGACTGGTTCTCGGCGAATCGATCGGCGACCTCGCCGGCGCGAAAATCGCCTGGCTTGCGTTTCAGAAGGCGCAGCAGACGCGGCCCGCCGTTTCGATCGACGGATTGACTCCGGCGCAGCAGTTCTTCATCGCCTGGGGACAATTCCGCGGCGACGAAATCCGCCAGGAAACGCAGCGGCTGATGGTGCAGGGCGATCCGCATCCGATCGGGAAATACCGCGTGATCGGTCCGCTCTCGAACATCCCCGAATTCGCGCAGGCGTTCGGCTGCAAGGCCGATTCGCCGATGGTGCGCGCGAATCGCTGCGTCGTGTGGTGATACACCTGTCACGGAACCGTTCGCTTTCGTTCACGCCGTTCCATAAAAACGTGCGTACATCAAGAACATGCGAACGATTGCCATCGTCGGTTCAGGAATCAGCGCGCTGGCGGCCGGGCACGGGCTTCTGCGCGCCGGCCATCGCGTTGATCTCTATTCGGATCGCAGTGCGGATGAGTGGCTCAACGCCAGCCGCCCCACCGGCACCGCGGCGCGCTTCGATCTGGCGCTTTCGTACGAGCGCGAGCTCGGCCTCAATTTCTGGGATGACGCCGCGCCGAAAGGGGAAGGCGTTTTCCTCACCTTCTGTCCGGCGCTGCACAATCCGCTGATCCGATTGGTGGGACGATTCCGCGCGCCGTTCCAGGCGGTCGACGTGCGGATGCAGTCGTGGCGCTGGATGAACGAATTCGAAGCGCGCGGCGGCAACATCGTCATCGAACAAATCACCGTCGATCGCCTCGGCGAAGTCGCCGCGGCGCACGATCTGACCATCGTTGCCACCGGCCGCGCGGATCTCTGCCGCATTTTCGAACGCGATGAATCGCGCAGCACGTACGACAAGCCGCAGCGCAATCTGGCCATGGTCACCGTCACCGGCGGCCCGTCGCGCGTCGCGGACGTTCCGCTCCTTCCGGTGAAGTTCGACTTCCTCGGCACGGACGGCGAGATTTTCTTCGTCCCCTATCACCACAAGGACGCCGGTCCGTGCTGGAACATCCTCGTCGAAGCGAAGCCCGGCTCGCGCATGGACCGATTCGGCGGCATCACGGACGGCAACATCGCGGTGCAGCGGATGAAGGAAGTGGTGGCCGCGCTCTTTCCGTGGGACGAGCCGTTCGTCCGCAACATGCAGCTCGCCGATCCGCTCGGATGGCTCGTCGGCGCGGTGACGCCGGCCGTGCGCCGGCCGGTGGCGCGGCTGGCGAATGGCGCGGTCGTGGCCGCGCTCGGCGACACGGCAATCTCTTACGATCCGATCGCCGCGCAAGGCGCGAACAGCGGCATCAAGCAGGCGCGCCATCTCGTCGAGAACATCGTCGCGCGCGGCGACGGCGCGTTCGACGGCGACTGGATTACGTCAACCTTCGACGATTTCTTCGCCACGCACGCGCGCCACGCCTGCACCTTCAGCAATCTGCTCCTCGAACCGATCACCGCGCCGGCGAAGGAATTGCTGATCGCGCAATACGGGAGCGACGGCGAACGCGAGAATCATTCGCCACAACAACGCATCGCCAACGCCTTCGTCGAAAACTTCAACGACCCGCGGCTGCTCACGCCGGCATTCACCGACATGGCCGTATCGCGACAGGTGATCGCCTCGCACGCCGAGGGCCGGTGGTTGTGGAACGGAGTGCGCGGAAGAGCGTCGATTGCGCGCGATCAGATCAAATCGAAATTGCGCCGGCGCGACGTCGCGCAATGAAAAAGGCCGCGCTCTCGCGCGGCCTTGCAGTGGAAAGCGTCTTTCAGTCGTCAGTGGCGGCTGCCGCTGGACGACTCATCCTTGCTCTTGCTTTCCCATGACTCGCTGCCCATCGACTTGCTGCCGGACGAACGGTTCGGGTTGCTGGAGCTGTCGTAGCCGGACGAACCGCTGTTGCTGGTGCGGCTGTTGGGCTCGTTCAGATTCTCGGAGCGGCCGATGTTCTGGCCGAAGTCGGCGGACGAGTCGCTCTTGTTCTTTCCGATCTGCGAAGACGTGTTGCGGTTGACGTCGCCAGCCGAGGTTGACTCAGTGTTCCTGCTCATCTTGTCGCGTTCACGGTTTTCCATTTGCTTCTCCTTTTCGGGCAGTTGCCCGAGTTATTTGAAGTGCAATGACGATGCCTCCCCCGCTGCTAAACTGCTGAGCCTATGCACGCTGTTCGTCTGACACAGCTCAAGTCGCCGCTCGTCGATGAGGAGATCGATGACGCCGTTGCCGGGCCCGGCGAAGTCGTGGTCGAGATTCGCGCCGCAGGCATCTGCCACAGCGATGCGCACTATCGTGCCGGCGGGGGCACGGTTGTCCTTCCCCTCACCCTCGGCCACGAAATCGCGGGCGTCGTTGCCGGAACGGATCGACGAGTCGCGCTGCACTACCTGCACGACGATGGACGCATGCTCGGCAAGGAAGTCGACGGCGGATATGCGGAGCGGATCGTCGTCCCCATCAACAACCTCGTGCCGATTCCCGACGGTGTCCCGTTCGAGCCCGCGGCGGTGATGATGTGCTCGACCGCGACGGCGTACCACGCGCTGCGCCTGGCTTCGCTGCGCGCCGGCGAATCGGTTGCCATCATCGGCTTCGGCGGCCTCGGCGCGTCGGCGGCGCAACTGGCGAAGGTGATGGGAGCGGGCAAGGTCTTCGCGGTCGACCGCGTCCGCGACAAGCTCGATCTCGCGCAATCGTTCGATGCGATTCCTGCCGCGGTCGATGAGTTGCGCGACATCGACGTCGCCCTCGATTTCGCCGGCCATCCGGCCACGACGCTCGCCGCCCTCCGCTCGCTGCGCCGCGGCGGACGCATCATGATCGTGGCCATCAACCTGCGCGAGCTATCCATCGATCCCTATCGCGAAGTGCTGGCCAACGAACGCCACATCATCGGCGTCTCCGACCACACCCGCGACGAGCTCGTGGAACTTCTGGCCATGGCCGCTCAAGGAGAGCTGGACATGACGCGCGTCATCACGCGGAGAGTGCCGCTCGACGCCGTCGCGATCAACGGCATCCTCGATGATCTCGATGCGGGCACGGCGCACTTACGCACAGTCATCGTGTAAATAACGCCTCCGCGAACTCCGCATTCCGCGCGAAATCGGTTCTCCTTGCGGCTACGCCGCCGTCGCGAGTACTGTTTCGCGCCATGAAAAAAACTGCTTTGTGCGTCCTGCTCGTGTCTGTCGCTGCGTTCGCTGCGGACAAGCCGAAGCCTGCTGTCGTGCCGACCGATTACAACGAGGTCTTCAAGGGACTCAAGTTCCGTGAGATCGGGCCGGCGGCCATGGGCGGCCGCATCGATGACTTTGCGGTCGTCGAGTCCAATCCCGACATCATCTATGTCGGCACCGCGGCCGGCGGCGTATTCAAGACCACGAACGGCGGGATTACATGGGACCCGATATTCGACGATCAGCCGACGTCGACCATCGGCGACGTCACCGTCGCGCCGTCCGATCCATCCATCGTCTGGGTCGGCAGCGGCGAGTCGAACAACCGGCAAAGCGGATCGTGGGGCAACGGCGTCTACAAATCGACCGACGCGGGACGCACCTGGAAGCACATGGGTCTCAACAACACGATGCACATCGGGCGCATCGTCATCTCCCCTGCTGATCCGAACGTTCTGTACGTCGCCGCGACTGGCAACCTGTGGGGCGCGTCGAAAGATCGCGGTGTGTACAAATCGACGGACGGCGGCAAGACGTGGAGCAACGTCCTCTTCGTCAACGACGACACCGGCGCCACGGACATCGCCATGGATCCCGATTCGCCCGGCACGTTGATCGCCGCGATGTATCAGCGCCGGCGTACCGTCTTCGGTTTCAGCGGCAGCGGGCCAGGTTCCGGTCTGTACAAGACGACCGACGGCGGCGCGACGTGGAAGAAGCTCGAGAAGGGATTGCCGTGGGATCCCGACGCGAAGAAAGCTGCCGACGCAGATCCTGAAGCTGCGAAAGAGATCGGACGCATCGGCGTCAACTTCTATCGCCGCAACGCCAACGTCGTCTACGCGCTCATCGAGCATGCGAACGGCGGCATCTTCCGCAGCGATGACGGCGGCGAGACGTGGACGAAGCAGTCCGAAACGAATCCGCGCGGCAGCTACTACAGCCAGGTCATCATCGATCCGAACAACGATCAGCGCGTGTGGGTGCACGGCGCGCAGATGTACTACTCCGAGGATGCCGGGAAGACGTTCAAGACGAATCTCGTGCAGAAGATTCACGGCGACTATCACGCCATGTGGATCGATCCACGCGATTCGAATCACATGATCGCCGGCTCCGACGGCGGCATCTACGCAACGCACGATCGCGGCAAAAGTTGGGACTACCTCAACACCATCGCCATCGGCCAGTTCTACGAGATCGGCCTCGACATGCAGCGGCCGTATCACATCTGCGGCGGGCTGCAGGACAACAACGTCTGGTGCGGACCGTCGGCCACGTTCGACACGCACGGCATCGCCAACTCCGACTGGTTCACGGTCGGCGGCGGCGACGGTTTTTACGCGCAGATCGATCCGACCGATCCGAACACCGTCTACGCCGAGTCGCAGGATGGCAACCTGCTGCGCCGCAATCTGAAGACGCATGAATCGCGCTCCATCCGGCCGCCTGCCGCCGAGGGGGAACGACTGCGCTTTCAGTGGAACTCGCCGCTGGTCGTGTCGTCATTCGACAACAAGACGCTGTACTACGGCGGCAACTATCTCTTCAAATCCACCGATCGCGGCGATTCCTGGACGCGCCTCGGCGGCGATCTGACCACCGGCGAAGACCGCGACAAGCTCCCGATCATGGGCCGGGTGCCCGACAAGAACACGATGTCGCGCGATGACGGCGTGCAGGCCTGGCCGGCCATCACGACGATCAGCGAGTCGCCCACGAATCGCGACGTTCTCTACGTCGGCACCGACGACGGAAACCTGCAGGTCACGCGCGACGGCGGCAAGACGTGGAAGAACGTGACGCCGAAGAAAGGCATCTACGTCAGCCGCGTCGTCGCCTCGCGTTTCAACGAAGGGACTGCCTACGCCACGCTCGACGGCCATCGCAGCAACGACTTCGGCGTCTACGTTTTCGTCACGAACGATTACGGCGCGACGTGGAAACCGATCCGCAGCGGCATCGACGATGACGCGGGCACGGTTCACGTCATCCGCGAGCATTTCCGCAATCCGAAGTTGCTCTTCCTCGGCACGGAGCGCGGACTTTTTGTTTCGTACGATCAAGGCGGACACTGGTCGCGCCTGAAGTTGAATCTTCCGACTGTGCCGGTCGATGACATCGCCATCCATCCGCGCGACAACGATCTCGTCCTCGCCACACACGGCCGCTCGATCTGGATCCTCGATGACCTCGCGCCGATCGAGCAGATGACGGATGCCGTTCCCTCCGAGGCGCTGCATGTGTTCGAAGCGCGTCCGGCGACGGAATGGCGCATCGCCAATCGCAGCGGCGTCACGGGACACAAGGCCTTCTTCGGACCGAATCCACCGAACGGCGCTTCGATCACGTATTTTCTGAAGTCGAAACCGGCTGACAAAGACAAGGTCAAGATCAGCGTCGTCAACAAAGAGGGCAAGGTCATTCGCGAGATCGACGGCACCGGCGACGCCGGCATCAATCGCGTGACGTGGGACCTGCGCACGCGTTCGGTCAACGAAGCGCCGCGCGAGCCCGAGGCCGCGGCGGCCGGCGCAACCGCGGGCGGCGGCGTCACCGAGGCGGCCACCGAGCAGGCCAGCGAACAGGGCGGCGGCTTCGGCGGCTTTCAGGGAGCGCTGCGCGTCGAGCCGGGCGAGTGCACGGTGAAAGTCGCAGCCGGAAAACTCGAGCAGTCGACGAAAGTCGTCGTCGAAGAAGACCCGCGCATCGAGATGAGTGCCGAGGATCGCGCTGCGCGCCGTCAGGCTCTCAACCAGCTCGCGCAACTGGCAACGCAGGGCGCCGCAGCGCGCCGTTCGATCACCGGACTGCACACCGCGCTGAAGGATTACAAGAAGTCGAAGCTCCCCGAGAACATCCAGAAAGCGGCCGACGATCTTCTGAAAAAAGTCGATGCGGCCTGCCTCAAACTCGGCACCCCAACGCAGTGCGGCCAACCTTCACCAGGCCTCGGATGGGCCGGCCCGCCCGTCGTCTACACGCCGCCGCCGGTCACGCAACGCATCACGCAACTCCTTGGCGGTATCGAAAACTACGCCGCCGCGCCGACGGCATGGCAGCTCGATCAGATCAAGGTCCTGCAAGGCCTGCTCAAGGACGCGACGTCCGAGGCGCAGACGATCACGAAGACCGATCTCGAAGCGCTCAACAAAATGATGCGCGAGGCGAATGTGCCGTACGTCGCGGTTCCGGTTGGGGGAAGGCCACAATCGTAGCGATCGCTGCGGAGCAGCAAAAGAGGGTAGCCAGGGGTGAGAGCGAAGCGAACACCCCTGGAAAACGAACGGGGTTGTTTCTCGTGCCGCGTCAGCGGCACAAGAAGCGTCGCGCGTCTTGTGCCGCTGACGCGGCACGAACTCCTTCGCCGTCTTCTTTCCAGGGGTGCTTGCGCTTCGCGTCTTCGCACCCTTGGCTACCCTCTGAAGCCGCTAACGCGACGACGTATGTCGCGGGAAAGTTAAACTGTCGCCATGTTCACTTTGACCCTCGACGATTTCCGCGAAGTGCGCGCGCGCATCGCGCCGCACATCAAGCACACACCGCTGCTGACGTCGCGGCAGTTGAGCGAGTTGACGGGATACGAAGTGCGCATGAAAGCGGAGATGTTTCAGCGCGTCGGCTCGTACAAGATCCGCGGACCGCTGAACAAATTCGCGCTGATGCCCGAGGAGCAGAAGGCGCGCGGCGTGGTCTGCTCGTCAGCCGGCAATCACGCGCAGGGCGTCGCGCTGGCCGCGAAGATTCACGGCATCCGCGCCGTCGTCTGCATGGCCGAAAACGCCACGCCCGCCAAGATCGCCGCCACGCGCGGATACGGCGCCGAGGTCGTGCTGCACGGAACGATCTGGGATGAGGCGAACGAGAAAGCGAAGGAGCTGGTGCGCGACGAAGGACTCACGTACGTCCATCCGTTCGACGACGAGCAGCTCATCGCCGGCCAGGGAACGCTCGGACTCGAAATCATTCAGGACTGGCCTGAGCTCGACGCCGTCATCGTTCCGATCGGCGGCGGCGGACTGATCTCCGGCGTCTCGATGGCGATGAAGAGCCACAATCCGAACATCAAAGTCATCGGCGTCGAGTCAAACGACGGACCGGCGATGAAGAAGAGCCTCGAAGCCGGCCACCTCGAAACGATCGACTGCAGGACGATCATCGACGGCCTGCGCGTCCGCCGCGCCGGCGAGATCAACTTTTCCGTGGTTCAGCGCTTCGTCGACGAGATCGTGGCCCTTCCCGACCGCGAAATCTTCGACGCCATGATCTGGATCATGGAGCGCTGCAAGCTCGTCGTCGAAGGCGCCGCGGCCGCGCCGGTTGCCGCGCTCCTGCACGGACTGATCAAGCTGCCGCCGAACTCGCGCGTGGCCGTCGTCCTCTCCGGCGGCAATGTGAACCTCGACCAGCTCCGGTCGCTCACGTGGAACTGACGGACGACCCGCGCTTCCTCCGCGGCATCGCCCTCTTCAACGACGGCGACTACCTCGAAGCGAGCGATCTGTTCGAAGAACTCTTCTTCGAAGGTATCCGCGACGAGCCCGACTTCATCCGCATCTTCCTGCAGTTCAGCGTCGGTATTTTTCACGCGCAGACGGGTCAGTGGCGTCCCGCGGTGGAGAGGATTGAGGAAGGGCTGCGGCTCGTCGCGGCGAATGTAAACGATCGAGGGTTCGACTTTGTGGCGCTCTCCTCCTCGATGGCGGCGGGCGCAGCAGCGCTGCGGGAGAAGAGGGATCCTGTCTGGCCGCAGATCGCGTTTCGTGCACGATGATTTTCACGCATACTTGACCCGGTGAAGATCGCCAAAGGCTTTCTGGCGCTGGCGTGTTTTGTCGCCGTCACGGCAGCGGCGGGCACGCGGCGCGTCGAATTCCGGACGTGCGGCGTCGTCTTCACGATGCCGGCATCGTGGTCGGCGCAACTCCGGCCTGCAAAAGAGATCGACGACAGCATGGAGTGCAGGATCATGCTTCGGCCGCGCGGCTGGTCGCAACGCGCGAAGCGTTCGCGGTGGGGTGCTTCTGATTCTCCTCTCGATCTCGTCGTCTTCAAATCAGATACGTCGTATGACGAAGCGCTCGATCAGATGTGGTTTGAAACGGATGAAGGTGGCCGGTTCGGCGTACCGGGCGGATACGGCTCGTTCGCCACGGCAGAACCGTACAAAGCCGGGAAGTTGACGGGACTGGCTGCCTACTCCTTCTTTCGCGGATTCATCAAGGACGAGAAGCTGCTGAAGAAGAACGAATCGCGTGTGTTCTCCAGCGAGATCGGACGCATCGTGCTCAAGACGCCGTCCGGACGGGTCATCGCTTTCCAGTCGCAGGGCAACAAGCCGGATGAACGGCTGGACTTCGAGGGGGTCATCCAGATGATCGGCAGAAGCATTGTGATCAGAACTTCGCGCTGACGCAGACGTATCCTTTCCTCACTTGCGATGACCTCGGGGACGCGAACGGGAATCTACATACGGCTCCGCGTCTCCGCGTGAACGGGTTCTCGTGCATACTTCCCCGCAATGAAGATCGCCAGAGAAGTGCGCTGGTTCCTCGCATTCTTCATGCTGCCGATGGTCCTGCTGATCGGCATCGAGCTCGCGTTCCGCAGTTCTCCGCTGCCGTTTTTCAAGCGAGTGATGACGCTGGAAGACACCTGTTCGTACGGCTCGTGCTTCCTCGTTCCGGCGATCATCTACGTCGTCGCGTTGGGGATTCGGATTGCGGCCGACGCGCGGCGACCGAAGGCGATCTGACGAAGACAGAGACTCGTCACGCTGATGATCACGCCACGAGTCACGTACCTCGCCGCGGCCGCGCTCCTTTGTCTCCTGGCTGCGACCGTGCCGACGGCGAACTGGTTCACCGCTGAGATCGGCGAAACCAACACGCACGGACCTGTCGGCCTGATCGTCGCCATCCCTTTCCTGGCGATCTTCAGTCTCGGAGCAATCATCCTCGGAGTACTCGTCGTACGATCGAGGATGACAATCATCCCCATCATGATCGGCCTCCTGCCGCTGTTCATCCTTCTGCTTGGAGGAGGTTTTCTCGTCATTGTTCTTGCGAGTAACGGTTGATCCGCCGGTGAATCGCTACCGGACTTGCGTCAAAATCGCTGTGCTATGATCCGGCGGTTTCCCCACGGTCTACTTTCAAGCGCATTTCGAATGACTTAGGAGGTCCAGCTTGCGTTCTTTCAGCAGAATCGGGCTACTGGTTTCGGCAGCGATGTTGGCGGTGAGCGGTGCAGCGTTCGGAGCCGGATTCGGGCTCTTTGAACAGGGCGCGAAAGCGACGGCCATGGGCGGCGCGTTCGCCGCGACGGCCGACGACCCCAGCGCCATCTTCTACAACGTGGCCGGCATCGCCCAGCAGCGTCACACATCGTTCCTGGCCGGCGGCACGCTCATCAACTTCGCCAACGAATTCACCGGCGACCCGAACGACGCCTTTACCAGCGGCGCGACGGGGCAGTACAAGCATCACACGTTCGTTCCGCCCAACGCCTATTTCATCCTGCCGGTCGGATCCAACCTGACGCTCGGCGTCGGCGTCTTCACGCCGTTCGGCCTCCGCACGAACTGGGAAGATCCGTGGATCGGGCGCTTCGTCTCGCGCGATGCGAACATCAAGACCGTCTCCGTGCAGCCGTCGCTAGCGTGGCAGACCACCGGCGGCCGCTTCGCCTTCGGCGTCGGCGCCGAGTACCGGCGCGCGCGCGTCGTGCTGTCGCGCAACAGCACGCTCCCTCCGGGAACGGTCAACGTGAATCCGTTCACGGGCCGCTTCATCGACGTTGCCAGCGCTTACCTTTCGAGCGACTGGGACAACGCCTGGGGCTGGAACGCCGGCGTGCTCTTCAAGCCGTCGTCCTACTGGCGCATCGGCGCTTCGTATCGCGCGCCGATGGACATCGACTTCAAAGGCGACGTGACCATCACGCAGATCTCGACCGGAAATGCGCAGCTCGACGCGCAAATCAAGCCCGGCCTGCCGCCGAGCCAGCCGGTGGCGACGACGATCAACTTCCCTTCGATCACGAACGTCGGCATCGCCACGACCGCCATCCCGAACTGGGACCTCGAGTTCGACGTCGTCCACACGACCTGGAGCCGCTTCCAACAGCTCAAAGTCGACTTCCTGACGACGCCTGCCGCCGGCTTCACGCGCGTGCAGAACTGGGACGACAGCAATTCCTACCGCTTCGGCGCGAACCGCGTCCTCAATTCGACCTGGGACGTTCGCTTCGGACTGCTTTACGACCGCACGCCGCAGCCGACCGAGAACGTCAGTCCGCTGCTGCCCGACTCCGACCGCGAGGGCGCGAGCTTCGGCATCGGCTGGCATCACGGCCCGTGGGTCTTCGACGCCACCGAGTTCGCGCTTCACTTCAAGAAGCGCGGCACGCAGGGAATCAGTTCCGCGGATAACAACTTCAACGGGACGTACCGCACGGACGCAAACCTCATCAGCCTGAACCTCGGCTACAGGTTCTAGGCCAGACCCCAAAGGAGAATCCCAAATGACGCGCATCAGAAGCTTCGCTCGCATCGCCACGGTTGCACTGGCAATCGCGGTCATCGCTGTTCCGGGCTTTGCCGCAACGGGCTCGGCTAACTTCAAGACCGTCGTCGCCATCGGCGACAGCTACGGTGCCGGCTTCGAGAGCAACTCGCTCAACGAACATCATTCGGTCTACAGCTGGCCGGCCATCGTCGCCAAGCAGCTCGGCATCCCGCTCTGCACGGTCGGCTCCTCGGCCACGGACAACTGCTTCGCCCAGCCGATCGTCAGCTATCCCGGAATCGGACCGGAGCTGACGCTGATGGACATCAGCACGTACCCGCCGGTCATCGTCAACGCACCGGGTCAGGGAGCGCCGCTGAACACGACCTTCGGCCGCGCCTTCAACAACGTCAGCATCCCTGGCGCGAACGTGGCGGACACGTTCACCGTCACCGGCACCGACAAGCCGGTCACACGCGGCGTGCAGCAGCTCGCGCAGTTCATCCTCCGCGCGCCGATCACCGAAGTCGATGCGGTCTCCTCGCTGCATCCGACCTTCATCCTGGTATGGATCGGCGGCAACGACTTTCTCGGGTCAGCCACCAACGGCACGACCGCCGGCCTGACCTCGGTCGCGGCGTTCACCACCGCCTACAACTCGCTGCTGGACAAGCTCAAAGCCGCCAACCCCGACGCCGGCATCGTGGTCGGCACGCTGCCGACGAATCCGGCCGCGGTTCCGTTCTTCCGCACCGTTCCGACGGTGCTCATCAATCCGGCCACGCGCACGCCGGTCCTCGGACCGACGGGACAGCCGATCACGCTCGTCGGCCAGATCGACGCCGCTCCCGGCGTCGGCCAGCTGGCGCCCGGCAGCTTCGTGACGCTTGGCGCGAGCTCGCTGCTCGCACAGGGCTTCGGCATTCCGTCCGCCCTCAAGCCGGTTCTCGATCCGACCAACAAGCTCCCGCTCTTCGGCACGCCGCTGCCGGATGCGGTCATCATCACGCCGAACGAAATGACCACCCTCACCGGACGCATCGCCGACTACAACGCCGCGATCGTCGCCTCCGCCGCGGCGCACAACGTTCCGGTGGCAGACATCAAAGGTCTCTTCGACCGTTTCGCGGCCGGTATCAACGTCGGTCCGTTCCATCTGACCAGCGACTTCATCACGGGCGGCCTGTTCAGCCTCGACGGCGTTCACCTCACCGACATCGGCTACACGCTGTTCGCCAACGAGTACATCAAGGCCATCAACTCCGGCTACGGCACGCACGTGCCGCTGGCGTCGGTCGCAACGTTCATGCAGAACAACGACCCGGCCACGAAGATGGCCTCGGGCGCAGCCGCCTACCCCGGCATGATGTGGATCATGAGCGACGAAGCTTCGAAGAGCCTCTCGCAGATGTTTTCCGTGGTCAACACGCCGACCTCGCGCCGGCGCGCGCTCCACTAACAACAACGATCAACGTTAAATACGACGGGCGGCCTCGCGGCCGCCCGTTTTGTTTTTGTCGATGATTGCGATCGGCGCTACGTGCCCGCGGGCCTTCCGCGCGGCGAAGGACGGGAGATGTCGATCATGGCCATCCGCTCCTTCTCGTCATACCAGCAGTGGAAGCGCTTGATGCCCGGCACGTCGATGTCGTAGAAACGGAAAAAGCTCGGAACGTGCAGCGACGTCGACTTGTCCGACTGGCGGATCTTCGCCGCGCCCTCTTCTTTTTTGTCGAGCGCGCGGATGCCGATGACCTTCCGCTTCTTGTCGTAGTAGAGGTTCGCGTTGCTCTTGCCGCGCAGGCGCAGCATCGAGGCAACAGGCGTCGGCAGCCGGATCAGGCGTGACTGAACGATAGTCGCCGAGGCAGGAAATCGTTCGAACTCAGGTTGGGGATCCCACTTTTCAAAAGCCATTCTCCGACTCCTCACCCATCACGAACCCTGCTGGCTAGGTGATAAGATCATAAAATCGAAGCCGATTTTGTCAACAATTAATCGCACTTCTTTCGCCCGAGCCGAAACGCCGCCCGGACACAAAATTATTCTGAGTTATTAAGAGGATGCTCGGGCGGCTACAAAATCAGCAGTCGCTCGGTCGCTAAGCGCAATCCGCGCAGCGGTTTAGATCGACGAGCGAACTCGCGGTCCGCAGCGAGGCATCAGGTGCGTACCGGAGTGAGTTGCGGCCCGGCAGCGGCTGTGACTGCTGAAAATCGAGGATCCAGCCATTCGATCGACGCCTCGCCGATCTTCGATTCTCGAAGAAAATCGACCACTGCCGCGACTCCGTCCGGGTTCGCGGCATGGATATAGAGCCGTTCCGTCACGAGTCCGTAGATGACGACGACGTATCGGCCGCTCGCCAGTTCGATCGTTGCGCCCTCGGATGGTTCCGGCTCCGTAAATGGACCGAGCTTTTCAAGAGCGACCGGAACCGCTCGTCGCAGCGTAGCGGTGGGAACGTGCGCGATCAGCGCGAGATCCGGCGGGTTCCGAATGGCATCTGCGGCGGCGCGGCGCATCAGTCGTTCCTCGGCTAATCGTACCTCGGCGTTCCCTCCGGCCACCATGTGAACTGGCCGGAGGGGCCGCGATTTGATCGCCATCATTCGCTCACGTCCTGAAGTACGCGCGGTCCAGCGCCCGGTAATTCACGGCCTCGGCGATGTGGTCGCTTTGGATGCGTTCGCTGGCAGTGAGGTCGGCGATCGTTCGGGCGACTTTCAGGACGCGGTCGTGAGCGCGGACGGAGAGGCCGAGGTGCGTGAGGGCCTGGTCGAGGATGCGGCGCGACGCGGCGTCTAGCTCGCAGTGGAGGCGCATCGCGCGCGAGGTCATGTCGGCGTTGCAGTCGATGCTCGATCGCGCGAAACGCTGGCGTTGAATCTGGCGCGCCGCTTCGACGCGGTCGCGGATCAACGCCGAACTCTCGCCGGGCGTAAACGTCGAGATCTCCTCGGCCGCGAGCGCGGGAACTTCGACCTGCAGGTCGATGCGGTCCAGAAGTGGGCCGGAAATCTTGCCGAGGTAGCGCGCGATCTGCGCGGGCGTGCAGATGCACTGGCGGCGCGAGTCGTTGAAGTAGCCGCAGGCGCAGGGATTCAACGCGGCGGCGAGGGTGAAGCGGGATGGGAACGTCAGCGTCCGCTGCACGCGCGCGATCGTGACGTGGCCGTCCTCCATCGGCTGGCGCAGAACTTCCAGCGTCGAATGGCGAAACTCGGCCAGCTCATCGAGAAAGAGGACGCCGTGATGCGCGAGGCTCACTTCGCCCGGACGCGGTAACGACGCGCCACCGACCAGCCCCGCGGTCGAGATCGTGTGATGCGGTGCGCGAAACGGACGGCGCAGAATCAGACCGCTGCCCGGCGGAAGCGTGCCGGCGACGGAGTGGATCTTCGTCGTCGTGATCGACTCCTCGAGCGTGAGATGCGGGAGGATCGACGGCAGGCGGCGAGCCAGCATCGTCTTCCCCGATCCGGGCGGCCCGATCATCAGGATGTTGTGACCGCCCGCCGCGGCGATTTCCAGCGCGCGCTTGGCCTGCAACTGGCCGCGGACGTCAGAGTAGTCCGGTGATTCTGCGGGTAGCTCCGTCGCGGGCGTCGACACGGCCGGGGCGACGACGTTGTCGCCCATCAGATGCCGAAGCAGTTCCGGCAAATGACTGACGCCGGCGACGCGCACCGACTGCACGGCCGCCGCTTCGCTGGCGTTGCCGGCGGGCACGATCAGCTCGCGCAGGTCGGCATCGCGCGCGAAGGAGGCGGAGATGGCGAGCGTGCCGCGCACCGGCACGAGCGCGCCGTCGAGCGACAACTCGCCGACAAAAACGCGGCCGACGACCGCCTCCGGCGGCAGAAACTCGGCCACGACGAGAATGCCGATGGCGATCGGCAGGTCGAAGGCCGACCCTTCCTTCTTCACGTCGGCCGGCGAGAGGTTTACGGTGAAATGGCGTTGCGGCAGCCAGTAGCCGCAATGGCGAAGAGCGGACCGGACGCGCGGATACGCTTCGCGCGCGGCGGCGTCCGGAAGTCCGACCAGAGTGAAGCCGGGCTGCTCAGCGATCCGAGCATCGACTTCGACGACGATTCGTACTGCATCAATCCCGAGGGTCGCGGCACTCCATACCTTGGAAAGCATGGCGGGTAGCGACCACGCGGAAGTCCCGCACCGAGGCTACCTCGGCACGGGACCGATGGCAAGCGGTGTGATACAACCCCGCGCCGGAGGGCTAATGCGAATCGTCGTTCCCCATCACACCGACCGAATCAACGCGCGCCGCATCATCGATGCGCGCCTGCATGATCTTCTCAGCCAGCACGGACACTTCCTCAGCGACATCAATCAGCACTGGGAAGACGATCGTCTCGTCTTTTCGGGATCGGCCAAAGGCTTCAAGGCCAACGGATCGGTGGAGATTACCGACACGGACGTCATCGTCGACGGCAAGCTGCCACTGATCGCCAAACCGTTTGAGTCGCGCATCAAAAGCACCATTGAGCGCGAAGCGGAGACGATGTTCCGGACCTAGGGCGCCTGCTCGGCGTCGACGTGAAAGATTTTCTTCAACGCGTCGACATTCGGATCGACGAAGAGACGTCCGTCGACTTCGACCGCGGGATCGGTGCCGAGGTGAAACGTCTTCGACGCCAGCTCCTCGGGGCGCGCCAACTCGTGTGCGACGTGATGTTGCGTAAGAAAGCCTTCGATGAGGCTCGTTTTCTGTTTCTTGCTTCCGGGGAAAAACCTAACGGTCATCCTCCCCTCCCTTGCCACCCAGGTTCTTCAATCTCATTTGGACGGATGGCAAAAGGTAGACCCGTTTTGCCGTTCCGTCAAATAACGGATCGTAGAAACCTCGTATGCGGCTGGTAAACTCCGCGCACATTTCAGAGGAGGACGCCGTATGCGCCACCAAGGCGTGTGGTTCGCCGCGCTCAGCATCATCCCGTCGATTCTTCATGCGCAGAAGCCGATCGTGCAGCCGGTTCGCCCGCCGGTGATGCGCTGCTGCACGCCCGTCGTCGTCGTCGATGCGAAAGGGAAAGAGATCGGCGATGTGATTCGATACGACGACCGCTTCGGCAGCATTCAACTCAACGCGTTCGTGAGCTATCGCCTCGCAGGCGGCGACTCAGTGGCTCTCGCCGTCGGACCCGAATACATCCTCGGCCTTCAAGGTACCGGCGGCAGCACGATGCTCTTCACGACGCCCGACTGCAGCGGCAGCACCGCCTACGCGATGATCTACAACCCACCACTGACGAAGCGCTACGCGATGGTGCTCCCGGTCGGCTCCCCCGGCCAGTTCGGCGCGACGCAGGCATGGCTCTGGGTCACCGATCCGCTGCCGACGCGCGTCAACCCGCCTCCCGGCACCGTCTTCCATTCGCAATGGGGCGACACCGGCGCCTGTTCGCCATATCCCGCGCCCGGCTACACGTTCACGCCCAGCCCGTTCGGCCTGTTCGTCGTGCACAAAGTCGAGGACCTCTACACAAAGTTCACGCGGCCGTTCTACGTGCAGTAGGGAGGCTGCGCGAGGGTCTACATTCACAACCAACGATCAAAAATCTTGCCGAGAAGATCATCGTCAACGTAGAAGCTTGTCGCCTTGAGCTTCGAGAGCATTTGCGGAACATCGACGATGCCCTCTTCCGCCGCGGCTCGCAGCACTCCCAACGTTCCTGTGACCCGCAGGTTCCGCCGCGCCGCTTCGATGCGTCCTGCGGCGTCGTCGATCAGGAGTAGGTCAGCGCGAATGTTCCCGGCAAGCGCAATCGCTGCACGCTCGCCCAAGTCCAGGTCTTCCGTGACGGATTCGATCTGTTCCTGCGACACATGAGTGACTGCAACCCAGTCCGGCGGACGCGCGATCCAGTTCCTCACAGCCACGGGGGAGCCGGCCGCACGCAACTCATCAGCCACCGCATCGGGAATCGTTACTTGGCCATAGAAGCGGCGAAGGAGATCGATCTGTTCGACGAGAATGAGGTAATGCGGCGGACCACTATCGGCGACGACAATCATCGACTCGGCAAAATCCCGAGCTTCCGCTGCACTGAGAGATCAGATTCAACATCCGCTGCTGAGTACCGCAGTGGAACTTGGTGTTCCTTGAGCAGAGCGTGAACCTGAAATCGCGTTTCGAATCCCAGCAAGCGGCGAATCTGGCTTTCGTTCAACGCTTCGGTGCGATACGCCTCAACCGCAATCGCTTCGAGCGAACGCCGCGGAACGTCATCCCATTGCTCGGTGAGAGCAGCCGAGATGTCGTCGGGCAGGTCGATCGTGACGGACATGAATCCGTATTTTACGGCAGGAAGCTGCTCGATGAAGAGCGCTGGACATCCAGCGCTCTTCACTCACACAGGACTCAGAAAACGAACCGCACTTGCAGTTGGAACATGCGCGGCGGATCGACGTTGGCGAAGGCGGGGATTGCGTTCGTCGCGGTGCCAACGGCGACTAACTGGCCGAAGGTGGGATTCGGCGTTGCCGTGTCGCCGTAGACCGTCTGTCCGCGGCCGAGGTAGTTGCCGTGGTTGAGGAGGTTGAATCCCTCGACGCGCAACAGGATCGTGCCGAATGACGATTGCTTGATGCGGCCTTCGAGGAATGCCGCGACGTCCGACGTTGCCGTTCCTCGGAAGGCGGACTTCGAGATTACCGCGCCGTTGACGACCGGACGGTCGTTGTTGGCGCCGTCGCCGTTGTTGTCGATGCCGGTTGTGGCGCTGAACGGGCGCGCCGAGGCGTACTGCATCAATGTCCCAACTGTGATGTTGTATGGCAACTGATAGTTGAGCATCAGCACCGCGCGGTGGCGCTGGTCGAGCAGGCTCGGGCCGCGCTCTTCCTCGCCGAGACGGGAGATGATGCTCTGGCTGGGATTCACGCCGTTGCCGTCGGGCTCCGTGGTGTTCGTCGCCTTCGAGAGCGTGTAACTCAGCGCGGCGTAGAAGCGCGAGTTGCCGCGGTAGCTGATCTGCGTCTGCAGTCCGTTGTAGTCGGCCTCGCCGAGGTTCATGAGCACGTTGACCTGGCGCACGCCGCCGTTGACCGGGAGGATGGGACGCGTGGCATTCGCGGCCGCGACGCTGCGGGTCTGGCCCGGCGCGGTGCGGTCGAACGCGGACGGCGCGTTGAGATCGACGGTGCGAACGAGATCGGTCCAGTGTTGATGCACGAAGTCGGATCCAACGAAGAATCCCTTCCCGAACTCGCGCTCGGCGCCGAGCGAGATCACCTGACTCCTCGGATTCACTAACTCGTCCGGATAGAACGGCAGCTTGTCGAAGTTGAGGCCGTACTTTGCGAACTGTGCTTCGTAGAACGCGCGGCGGCCGGCTTGGATGACGATGTCGCGCGCCGGCAGTTGCGACGCCGGTAATGTCTTCGGATCGAACGACAGCGGAAGGCACGATCCGGTCAGGCAGGTCGGGAAGCCAAACTGTCCCGGCGTCGCGGTGTACGTCGTCAATCCGTCCAGGCCCTGCACCAGGTAACTGGCGATGAGGTTGGACTGAATCTGCGTGTAGTACATGCCGTAGCCGCCGCGGATAGCCAGGCGCGGATCGCCGTTCGGATGCCAGCCGAAGCCGATGCGCGGCTCGAAATTTTTCTTCGCATCGGTCAGCGTCTGGCGGTCGTAGCGCAGGCCGGCATCGACGTTGAGGTCATTCGTGACCTGGATGCTGTCCTGCACGAATGCCGTGTAGAGCCGCTGCGTGAGGCGGTAATTGCTGATGCCGAAGTTGATCGGCTGCGTGTACTGCTGCACGTCGGCGAGCGTCAGTTGATCGAACGGCTTGGTGGTCGTGTTCTTGAACGTGAACGTGCCGAGGAGCGCCGTGCCGGGCTCGTTTCCGAAGCCGCCGGAGGTGTGATTGATGACATTGCCGCCGATGCGGAGGTAGTGCTTGCCGCGCGACCACGACAGCGTGTCGGAGAATTGCGACTGGCGGCCGAAGAGATCGGAAACGCGCGATTGACCGATCGTGAACGGCACGGAGCCGGAGCGGGTGTAGGTCGTGGAAAGCGTCTGCGCTTCCCACTTCGTGACCGGATCGCCGTTCAGGTAGGCGACGCGCGCTTCGTTGAAGAGGTCGGGCGTCAGCACGGCCGTGTGATTGAGCTGCCCGGTCCACGATCCGCGCGAGTACCTGCGGGCCACGCTCGGCGCGTTCGTGCCGCCGACGGCGTCCTGGGGATTGTCGTCGTAGAAGCGGTCGACGTTCGCGCGCAGCATCAGCGTCTGGCTCGACGTGAGTTGATGATCGAGACGTCCGTTGAAAAGCGACTGGCGATAGTGGCCGGTGTAGGAGAGGTCCCCGTTGGCCGGCAGGAGGAACGACGGCAGCGTTGGCGAGAGGAACGTCGTCCGATCCTGCTTCGTGTAATCAGCGGTCAGGAAGAAGAACGTCCTGTCCTTCACGATCGGGCCGCCGAGCGAGCCGGAGTACTGATTGAGCGCATCGGGGACATCGACCGGATTGATGGCCACGAGCGTCGACGGCGTCACGCACGTGGCTACCGACGGTGCGCAGAAGCCTCTGGTCGAAAACGTTTTTGCTTGCGCGCTGCCGAGGCGGTTCATGTAGAGAAACTCGCCGTGCATGTTGTTCGTGCCCGACTTCGTGACGATGTTCAGCGCCGGGCCGGCGGTCCATCCATACTCGGCGGAGAAGGCATTCGATAGCACGGTCACTTCCTGAATCGCGCCGAGCGGCACGGTGGCGATCATGGTCTGCCGGCCCCACGCCTCGTCGTCATTCGCGCCGTCGAGCGTGAAGGTGGTCGTGCGGCGCGAACCGGCGCCGGTCACGAAGTAGGTCTGGTTGACGAAGAGGTCGCCCGTCCCCTTCCCTTGCCGGAAGGCGGAGTTGAGCAGCGGCAGCGACGACATCTTGCGGCCGAGAATCGGCGTCTCGTCGATCAGTTTCGTGTCGAGGCGGCGGCCGATCTGCGCGTCGGCCCGCACGCCTTCCGCCGTACCGAAAACGGTCACGGAGGAAGCGCCCGTGACGAGGAGGCTGACCTTGAGCGTGGCGGTCTCGCCGGAACGAAGGCTGATGTCGTTCCGCTCTTCATTGCCGAAGCCGGACTTGGAAACGCGAACGCGGTAGCTGCCGGTCAGCGGCAGCGCGGCAATCGTGGCGCGGCCGTCGTTGCCGGAATTCGCTTCGCGCGCGGCGCCCGTGGCGGTGTTCACGACCGAAACGTGCGCGTCCGGCACGATGGCGCCGGTCTGGTCGACCACCACGACGATCATCGTGGCGGTGTTCGGCGACTGCGCGGCCAGCGGCAGCGCGATCAATAGCAAAAGTGCAAACAGCAAACGTGATGAGAGATACGTCTTCATCGTCCTCTCCTTCGATAGGTTATGGATTGGCGGGCGCGGCGCGAATGCGGAACTAGATGTTCCGGCGCCGGCAGGCCAGAAGGAGATCGACGACGGCCGGGAGCGGCTCGCCCTTCTGCAGATGGGTGGGCCGCGCGACGAAGCGCGACCGCGATTCGGGGACGGGAGTAAAGAGAAGGTTCGCGCCCGGAGGCACTGCGAACAGCGTTTTGATGACGACGATCTTTGAATCGTCGAACGTTGGATACGGAATCGGCGTCGACGATTTACGCGTGACGCCCGATCCGTCGCGCGCGCCGTCCGCCCACGCCACGACGCCCGGATCACCATCGCGCGCCGCCTCGCCGCGCGCGGACGCGAGCACGCGCGGCAGCGACTCTTCCGCCTTCGCATCGCGGACGATGGAGAATGAGTCGCGGCTCTCGAAGTGCAACTCGTGCACTTCATCGCCGGTGCGGATCAGAATCCGCGCGTTGCGCGTATCGACGTTAGGGACGACAAACGTGAAGCTGCGAAGCTTGATGTCGAGATGCGGCGTGACGCGGAAGGCGTAGTACTTCCCCCCATCCACCGACAGAAACGCTTCCCACTCCTCGGCATCCACCGGCAGCCGCGCGGATGTCCACCGCAACTCCGCAAACGAACCGCCGCGCAGCGTGGCGCCATTCGCCGGCGCAACGACGCGCAGCGAATCCGCGCGCGCGAATGACGCGCACGCGAGAAGTGCAACCGCCAGAAGCACCCGACGCATGAAGGCGGCAATGATAAAGCCGAGCGCGCCCTTTGCGAAACCGGAGCGCGCCCGGGCAACGACTTACTTGCGGTCGCCGCGGTCGCCCTGCCCCGGCTTCGAAGCCGTGGAGGCTTTCCGGCGGACGTCCTGCGACAGCGAACGGCTTACGTTATCGGATTCCTTGAACTGACCCTTGTCGTCCCGGCGGACGTAACGTTTGTCTCCCGCATGCGGTTCGATCAATTCACGTTTTCTGGCAGGCATTTTCGTGTTCTCCCGACGTATGGAAGAGCAAGGAAAATGCCGAGTACGTATCCGCAAATGGCGCAGATGACCGTTAGATTGAATCGCGCAATTCGGTTACCCTGTCAGGATGCCCGGCAGGAAATCGTTCCTCATCGTCACGCTTTTGTCGCTTGTTACGACCGTTCGTCTGTCGGCGGACTGCTCATCGACCGTAACCGTGCTCGCGCCGCCGAGCGCGTGTAAATCGGGGACGGCCACGGTTGCTGTGACAGGCGTTCCCGGCGCGACCTATGCGTGGACGGTAGATGGCGCAACGATCGCCGGCGACGCGACAAGCGACCGGGTCAATCTGACGTTTGGCGCCAAAGCTGCGGCGACCGTGTCGGTCACGATGACCGCCGGCGGCTGCGTATCCCATGGCAGCAGCGTCATCGCGCTGCATGATGCCTTCAACGTCCAGGTGGCCGCGGTTCACGACGCGCACGCGAGCGAACCGCTGACCCTCTCCTGGAACTACACCGCTGGCTCGCCCGCGCGGCAGACCATCACCGGCTCCGACTTCGGCACGATCACGCTGGCCCCCGGCGTGCGCAGTTACACCTATTGGCCCGACAAGAGCGGGACCAAGCAGTTCGTCATCGACGCCGCTCTCGCGGCGCCGGCGGGATCAGCACCGTTGCCTTCGCGGCAACGCGCCGTTGCCACGAGTCCCGCTATCGCTTCCTCCTGCACGCTGGTGCACGCCGCGGTGCCTTACACCGTCAGCGAATGCGTCGCGCCGCCCGTCCTCATCGACGTACCCGAGTCGGTAGTCAAAGGCACCACATTCCACGCCACGGTCCGATCGCAACCGGGAGCGCTGGCCTTATGGACGATTACCAACGGTTCACCCGAGACCGCGACGGGAGACGACGTCACGATCACGGCGGGAACGACCGGCAACGTCCAGGTCAGCGTGCAGCTCACGCGCGGCGCCTGCGGCGATCAGTCCGCTCGCAGCATTCCCATCCTCGCGGAAGCTGCCTGCGACCACCCCACCGTGGTGGTCAGCGCCGGCGCGGTCTCGTGCGGATCGGCCGTCGTCAACGCAACCTTCACCGGCACACCGCCTTTCAAGGGACTGTGGTCGGACAACGTGCCCTTCACCACTTCGCTGAAGTCGTTTACCAGGACGGTCAAACAGGCGGGCACTTACAGCATCACCAGTTTCGAAGATTTGTGGTGCGCCGGTACGGCCTCCGGCGCTGCCGAGGTGCCGGTGCCCGGGCCGACGGTATCGTTTACGTCGAGCGGCAACAGTTGCGTCGGTACCGACACGATTACGGCCACGTTCACCGGAAAGCCGCCATTCACAGGGTTTTGGCAAGATGACGCTCGAACGCCGCTTCAGACGAACGAGATGTCGGTTACCAGACCGATCTTCGCGTATTGCTCTACGGGCGGCGGGAACATCTTTTCCGGCCGCGACGGAACCGGATGTTCCATCACCGTCGTCGGGTCGCAGCCGATCGCGCACATACCGGATAAGCTCCGGGTAGGGACGGACTGCCCTGTCGGCAACACCACCTCGGTCTGGGCCAACTTCGACGTCGGCGCCTGGTGCTACGCCAGCAACTCGTTGCCTGAAGGCCCTTGGACGGCCGTCTGGTCCGATGGCGTGACGACATCGTCGAATGACACGAATAGCAGGCAGAACCGCCGTTCGGGCCCGATTGGCACGACGTTCACCGTCGTAAGCGCACATAACGCCTTCTGCGCGGCCGAAATCGTCAACGCGTCGCCCCCCGTCTCCACCGACGTCGCCCCCGATTTCACGCTTCCGGATGGCGTCTGCGTTGGACAGACGCAGACCGTGTCGCTGACCACGACGCCACCACCGGGTGCGGTGGTGACCTGGTCCGTCAATAACGGCTCGATCGTTTCGGGACAGGGAACGAGCACGATGCAGTACCTCCCCACGTTTGTAGGACCGACCAACATCAGTTGCGCGTTTTCGTACCCCATTCCCAACCACTGCCCTCTGTCGCTCCAGCGCTCTGTACTGGTCGGCCCAATCGAACCGTTTACCACGCTGACCGTGTCACCCACGGAGACGGTTTACGGCGGCGGCGGGTCTATCGATCTGGCGTTCACCACAAACGTCGGCCTCGTCTCCTGGAGCTGGAGCAATTCCCTCAATGACCCGATCACACCGGTCGGCAACTGCACCCCTCCGTTTACGCAGTCGGGCGTTTGTCACGCACGTTACACGAGCTCGCACGGCCCGGGCGTATCGACAATCACCCTGCACGCCAACGGTTTCTGCCGGAGCAAGGACATCACGGTGAAGTTAACGATCAATCCACCGTGAAGCGGGAACCTAAAGGGTGCTTCGCAGGACGCCGAGCTTCTGCACAAATCGCGATGCCTCGTAACGATCGCGGTTCTTGATCTCCTCGAACAACGCATCGATCGCCTCGGTCATCGGGCTCTTGAGTAGGCGCGGGTTGCTGCGGGTCAGCGCCGCGGCGAGGCTTTGCAGGGCGAGGGCGGTCTGCTCGGCGGAGTAGACGTCGGCAGTCTGGAGGAAGTCGGTGTCGCCGGCGATCGTGCGCATGAGAGCGCGGACGTCGGCGTCGCGCCAGCTGAGGGCGGCGATCTGCGGAGTGACGCCGTCGATGATGCGTTTTGCATCCGTGGCAGCTTGGACAATGCCGTTCGTATCGTTCATGCGCGAGACGCGCAAGGCGATCAGTTGCACGCTGCTGTCGAGCTGTGCGCGTGCCGAGGGGTTGGCGCGGCCGACGAGGAGGCGGAGGACGGCCCAGTGCTGCGGACTCCACGACGGCAGTCCGGCGCGTCCGGGCCATCCGCGTTCCTGGCGCCATCCGCTGCCTTCGAGCGAGTGGTGGCAGGTGGTGCAGCTCATGTCGGAAAACTCCGGCCATTTGTCGCCGCGGGCGTGATGCGCGAGATTGTCGAGCGACTGACTGAAGGCGGCGGACTGGCCGACGGCGAACGCGCGCGCGCCGTGCGTCGCGGCGGAGACGGTGTCCGGGCCGCGGCGCCAGTGCGGCGGCATCGTCTCGGTGTAGTTGTCGAGCTCGAAGGCGAGAATCGGATGGCCGGAGGCGATCAGCTCGTGATCGACCTGCTTGCTGTTGGTGCCGAGGTGGCAGGAGAGACAGCCGGAAGCGCGGGTGGGGAGCGAGCGAAGGTCAGTCATGCCGCGGGCGACCGACTGCTCGTGCGTCCAGCCGGCCATGGTGTGCTCGGCGCGCCAGCCGCTGGCGGGACCGTGACAGGCTTCGCACTGGATACCGTCTTCGACGTCGATCTTGCCGGAGACGAGCGACGGAGGAACGTTCGTGGTGTGGCAGTCGAGACAGATTTTTTCCTGATACGCCTTCGCTTTCAGGCGCATGTTGCGCGCCACGCGCGCGGAACGGTCGTTGAAAAGAATGTTGTAGGCCTGCGCGTGGCGATCGCTGTTGAGCCACGTGTAGTACTCGTTCTGAAGAACGCGGGTGGTGTTGAACGGTTCGATCGATCCATGACAGCCGGCGTTGACGCAGGAGGCGACGCCTTCGTAGTGACCGGGAACGGCGGCGGGCTGCTGGGCGGCGGCGACAGTCGTCAGCAGGAAGAGGATCGTCAGTCGTTTCATCGTCATCACCTCATGACCGGCTTCGTAGTCGGCGTCTCGCTGACGGTGTAGAGCGTTCCGTCGCGGAGGTAGAGCCGCTGCATTTCGGGGAGCGTCATCGGGCGCGCGCCGATGCGGTTGAAAATCGAGACCTGATTGCCGCCCTCGTCGACGGCGCGGTCGCGGTCGAGCCCCTTCGACACCGCCAGCGCGGGTCCGTGCGTGCGGCGCGTGGCCACGAGGCGCGGCGCGGGACGCGGACTGAAGCCTGCGTAGCCCGGCGTCCATTCGGGCGAAAGGAGTTGGTAGATTTTGAGTCCGTACTTGCCGTCGGCGACGTAGGCGAATGTCGATGCGTTCGTCGATGCGACTTTGATGTCGTTCGCATCGTGCGGAAGGTCGTCGGTCCACGGCACGATCGACGGGCGCTCGGGACGTTCGACGTCGACGATGATCATCCCCTTCGCGCCGCCCGCGACGTACGCGTACGTGCGCGCGACGTAGACACTGCGCGCGTCGGAAATGGCCACGCGCCCTGCGATGCGCGGGTGATTCGGGTCGGTGATGTCGACGGTCGACAATCCGTCGCGCGTGGTGACGAACGCATAGCGGAACTGCACGGCGATGCCGGTGGCGTCTCTCAATTCAGGAATCGTGGCCACGACGCGCGGAGCCAGCGGCTTGTCGACGTCGACGATGACCACTCCGTTCGCCGCGCCGATGAAGACCCAGCGGCCAGCGACGGCAATCGAGCGCGCGCCGTTGAGCGCACCGCCGGGATTGAACGTGACGGCGCGGGACAGGAAGTTGTTCGACGGATTGGCGTCGGCGAGCGTGGTGACGTCGATGAGGATCAGCCCCTCTTCGCGGTCGGCGACGTAGGCGTATTTGTAGAGCGGATGAATGGGCTGTTCTTCGTTTTCCGGAATGAATTGCGTTTTGCGATTCGGATCGATCGGCATCGTCGTCGGCAGTGCGACCGCGGAGGCGAATTTGGTCTTCACGAACGTGCGCTGGCCGAGCGGTGAGACCGGCTGCGAAACGATCCGCTCGGAGAAGTCCTTGTTGTCGATGTTGGCGACGTCGTACGCGGAGAAGCCTTCTTCGCCGTTCGCGCTATAGAGAAATTCGCCGCGCATCTGCAGCGAGCGCGAGTCGCCGTGATGCGCGTGCGCGGTCTGCAACTCCAGTTTGTTCGCTTGATGCTTCGCGTAGTAATCGGGATAGACGATCTTGTGCAGCGACGATCCGATCACCGCCTGCGGCTCGTCCCACTCCGTGACGCCGATCGCTTCGAAGCCGCCCTTGCCTTCCGCGACGTACGCATAGCGGCCGATGAAGTTGACGAAGTTCGTCCCCTGCAACATCAGTTGCGCCAGCCAGGCGTTGTTGTCGTTCTCTTTCGTAACGTGGCAACTTCCGCAGCCTTGCGTTTCGCGCGCGCGGACGGTGTGCGGCACATGCGCGTTGAAGGCCTGGCTCGAATAGCCGGGCGAGGAAATCGGCGGCTGCTGAATGTAGATTCGGTCACGAAGCGCGTTCGTGGAACTGATGATGACCGCGGACGATGATCGCACCGGCGCGAGGCGATGCCCTTTCGTCGTTCCGTTGACACCGAGCATGAACGCGTCCGTGCGAATCACCTGCGGGTTGTACGAGGCGTAGTTGCGCGTCTCGCCGCCTTCGTAGTGATGCACCTCGGATTTCGCATTCTGCTCCTGCGGCAGATGACAGCCGGAGCAGGAGGTCATCCATGAGGTGTGGCAGGCGTAGCAGGTCATTTTCGCGTCGCTGTGCGCGACGTTGTCGCTCGATGACGTGCCCCACGTCGTACCGTCGCGCTGGATCGTTTTCGCGTACGCGGAGCGCACGTTGTAGTGCGCGTTGCCTGGCGTGATCGAGTCTTTGACCTGGATCACTTCCCATTGCATGCCGGGATTCAGCATCGAACGCTGATACAGCTTGCCGTTCACCCAGATGAAGCGGCGTTGACCAAAAGGAGTGGTACCGAGGCGCAGGTCGGTACCGCCGGGAGGTGCGGCCGGGCCGGACGTGCGCAGGTTCGTGTACGCGCCGGTGGTGCCGTGGCAGTCCTGGCATTCGATCTCGATGTTGTTGCCGTACTCGGCGTAGAGCTGGCCGTTGCCATGCTCGTCCTGCGAGAAGTGGCAGTCGGCGCAGTGCATCCCCTTCTCGAGGTGGATATCCTGCAGGTGCACGGCCTTCTTGAATTTCGCCGGATCGTCGAACGGAACGATGTTGCCATCCGCGTCGAGCAGGTTGCCCTTGCGGTCGCGTTTGTAGACGGCCATGAAGTTCCAGCCGTGGCCGTGGTAGTCGGCGAACTGCGTGTTCTTCGCCTGCGAATTGAGACTCGATACGTTCTCGAGAAACTTCTCGTCGCTCCACAATCCGCGCACCGCGGCGCCTTCCGGATTGGCGTCCAGCGAGGCGCGCTTCTCGAGCTCCGTCGGATACTTCTGCTTCTTCGGCCAGAGCAGTTCGGCATCCGTTTCGTAGTCCCACATCGTGTAGCCCAGGTAGGTGTTGACGAAGGAGTTCGGCTGATGCATGTGGCACGACATGCACTGGCTGGTCGGCACGGCGCGCGTGAACTGGTGGCGCAGCGGATGTCCCGGCTCGTTCTTCGGAATCGATTTGTCGCCGGTGATGGAGAGGCCGGTGTTGCCGTACTGCGCGTAGTCAGCGGAATGCAACGGATCGCGATCGTTGGCGTAGACGACGTGGCATCCCGTGCAGCCGGACGAGCGATAGTCGCCGGGATGATCGTTGGTGCCGAGGAACGAGAGATGCGGATCGTTGAGCCGCGTCTTTTTCAAATTGATCAGCGCGGGCGAAATGCGCAGTCCCGTTCCTCGGCCGCGATTGCCGAGGCGGATGTCGGGCTTTCCTGCTTCGCTATCGGAGGTCGGGTTGCCGATGTCGGGGAACGAGCTCGTGCCGGAGATTCCGCCGCGCTCAAACGCGCGGAAGTATTCGGCGGGCTGGAAAATCTCCCACCGAGGCAGCGGGACGAGCATCGGCAGCGCGCCTTTCGCGATCTGATCGGGCGTCGGCGGCGTGGCGGGCTTGATGGCGGTGGCGTTGCCGGCGCGGTTGTAACTTTCGCCGAGCAGTCCCTGCTTGCGGCTCAGCAATCCGTTCGCGTAACTGGCGGCGGCCCAGAAGACGGCGGACGTGGTCATCGTGCTGCGCGGGACGGCGTTGACCTGGCGCTGATGACAGCCGCCGCACGTTTCCTGCGCCACGCGAAGATCGCCGGGATTGATGAACTTCACGAACTCCGGCGACTCTTTCAAAAGCGCCGTGTAGCTCCGCTGCGGGTTGGCGGAGGTCTTCCAGATTTCGGGATGAAGCGGCTTCACGTGTGCGGCGTCCTTCGTGCGCGCGTTGCCGTCGCCGCCGTGGCAATCGGTGCAGGCCAGCTTCACCGCGGCCGAGGCGTGCATCGGTTCGATCCCGTTGTGACACGTCAGACATCCCACGCTCTTCGCATCCGCTTCGGCCTGCGTCTGGCGCATCAGCGGCGGAAGGTCCGGCGGCGACTGCGCGCGAATCACCGCGATCGTGACGAGAACCATGGCGAGAGCGATCGTTATCCGTTTCATCAGAAGGTCAGAATCACGTTCGTGAATACGTGGACGAGCGGGCGATTTTTTTCGTAGATGTCTTTGAATCCGCGGCCCGGCAGAAATACGGCGGTGCCGCCGACGATGACGACGTTCTGGTTGAGCAGCGGCCGGTAGCGAAGGCCGAGCGAAACGTCGGTGCCGAGGGTTTTGTGGATGTTGCCCTGGAAGAGAATGGCTTCGACGGACTCCGTGGCATCGAGGCGGATGTAGTTCGCGGTAGCGATCGCCTTGAGCCGCGGCGTGACGTCGACGTCGATCCCGGCGCTGGCGATCTGCACGCCGGGATTCACGTACTGCGGCTGCCCTTCATCCTTCGAGCTGCGCAAACTGGTCAGCAGCGAACCTCGCTCGACGAGCGCAACGCCGCTGCCGGCGAGGCGGATCCCGAGGCGATTGAAAAAGGAGAAGCCGCCGCCTGCGAAGTTGGGGCTGTCGAAGATGGCGTCGAAGCCGGTGGCCCTGCGGTCGCGCGGATTGCGGTCGCCGGACGCGTAGAAAATCGCGAGACGAGGGCGATACCAGTCGCGGTCGTACGAGACTTCGAGCGCCGCCATGCCTGCGCCGATGCGCACGCCGTCGCGATTCTGAAACGTCGGATCGGGCCCGGCGATCGGATTGAGATCGTCGTGGCCGAAGACGTAGTAGACCGCGTGATCGACGTTGAAGCGGCCGATGTGGCCCAGTCCCGATTCGCCGAGGTACACGGCGTGGATTTCGTGCGGCGTGAAAACGCCGACGGGCGCGGGACGCACGAGGACGCCGTTGCGGTCGTAGTGAAAGGTGGCCGCGTCGCGCAGAAGATGAACGCTGAACTGCTGCGTGTATCCATGGACGAGAAAGTCCTGCCAATACAAATTGGCGATGGCCACCTGCTGATCGCGAAAGTCGAGCGTGTTCAGGCCGGAGTTGGTGTCCTTCTCGAGTCGGTCGAAGAGGGCCAGGTTGTATTGATAGCGATTCGATGCGTAGTTGCCGAAGAGGCGCACGCCGAGGTTGGTGTCGTTGAAGATGAAGCCGCGGAAATCGCTGTTGAACGGCTGCGAACCGGCGCGGACGGAGACGAAGTCGTAATTCGGCGAGAGGTCGCGCAGCTTCCGTTCGTAGAAGAGCTCCTGCACCGAAAGGTACCCATCCGTCCGCGACGTTCCTCGGCGCACGTCCGGCTTGACCAGTCCGTTCTCGCGCAGATGAACGTAGTTGAGATTGCCGATGATGGTCGCTTTCCAGCGCTGCGCGATCGGCTTGAATGCGGTGTCGCCCTGAAAAAAGTCGAACGAGGCGATGACGTTTTCGTTGAAGAGGTTCTGGTTGTCTTTGCCGAAGACGGTGATCGACGTGGGCTTCACGGCGCTGACGCCCGACGGAGTCGGCAGCGTGCGCGACTCGGCCAGCGTGTCGCTGATGCCGGTGAAGTTGAAGAACCAATCCTTGCCGAGAAACGGAAGGTCGCCTTTGATCAGGTTCTGGTTGTACGGATCGAGCGTCGCGCCGCTATCCCCGATCGCGCGGCCCTTCGATTTTTCGGTCAGCTCGTACGGCGGCGGCACGATCCGCCATCGATCGGTCATCTCCTGATACGACTCGGGATGCGCGATCTCCAGCGTTCCGTATCGCGTGATGGTCGGCTCGATCATCGGCTGCCGCTGGACGTTTCCCTGAATCTGGACGCGCAGCAACTGCGTCGCCGTCGCGCCGCCCGAGGTGGCAGTGATCGTCCATGTGCCGGTTTTGACGGGCGCGGTCCAGAGCAACGTCCAGCGGCCGCCGACGTCGGCGGTGGTTTGTCCGTTGCCCGATTTCTCAATTGAAACGGTGACTACCGCACCCGGTAGCGACGTTCCGGTCAAAACAAACGGAATGCCTTCCGCGTACAGCGGCTGGCCGTCGTTGATGGTGATGCTCGCCGATTGGGCGAACGCACATGCCGCGAAGAGCATCGCGACGATGCACAGCGCTCCGCGTTTCGCTACGAGCACGGTTTCCCCGCGCACTCCGTGACTCCTTCGGGGCTTCGGGGGAACTTGAACATCGGCAAACGGGCGCCGTTGACTTTGAGTTGATCGGCCCAGCGCTTCGTCAGGGGCAGAAGAGGGCCGGCGCCGAGGTAGGTGACGTAGTCATCCTGCTCGATGCCGTCGCCGCTGACGCCGAGTCCGCCGACGAGATTTCCGTTCTCGTAGAGCGGCGTGGAGCCTGCGAAGAAGACGATGCCATTCTGATTCGCATTCGGCGGCTGCGAGCCCTGGCTGCAGGGATTGGCGAGATCGTGCACGAAGAGCGGGTAGTACGGACCGTTGCCGACCTTGAAAACTTTCGAGTCGATGCCGGGCGGATAAAGCGGTTGCGCGCCGAAACTGATGGTGCGGTTGGTCACGGCGGTACCAGCCGGCACGCCGAGGTCGCCGTGGCCGGCGCCGCTGAACCAGATCACGTTGCGCGCTTTGGCTACGGCCACGTCGATCGAAAAGACGGTGGCGTCGGGCATGCGATACAGCGCCAGAATCGAGCCGTTGAGATCGGCGACGGCGATGACCATTCGCGCGTGGCTGTTCAACGGCAGCCGGATGATGGCGCGCGTTTTTTTCGCCGCGGCGATGGCGCGCTGCACGATGCCGTCGACCTCGACGGCGCTCAACGTGCCAGCCTTGGGACCGGCGAGGTATTCGTTGTCAGCACATCCACCCTTGATCGGTGCGATGACGTAGGTGCCGGCCGCATGCGCCGACGAATCGAGCTCGATCCCGATCGGCAGTCCGTCATTGTTGAAACGCAGCTTTTGCCCGGCGCCGAGAAATGGGAGGCGGATGCCGTCGATGAAAACGTTGCCCGGAAACGGAAGCGGATACTGCGGCACCGGAGCGATCGGGCCAGCGGCCGATCCAAGCGCTCCGAATGTGCCGCTGACGGCGATCGCTTCATCGAGATCCGCATCGCCGTCGATACCGACCACTCCGATGCCGCCGACGAGTTTCCCGTCGCTGATGATTCCATCCGTGACGCGGCTGGCGTCGAGGATGCGATAGAGCGGAATGCCGCCGGCTTTGACCGGCCGGTTGTCGACCCGTTGCGGATACGGCCCATCGTCGGGCAACTGCTTTCCGGTGACGATTCCCGGACCGCAGCCGGACGTGCCGGCCAGCGCGTCACACGGTCCGCCGTTGAGCGATTTCGCCGGCGGAACGGTCTTGGGCGCATTGAACGGCGTGAAGAGATCGCAGCCGCGGTTAGTGTTCTCGATGCCGTACAACGCCGCCGGCGGCGCATTGGTCACGCCGGCAGGAAAATGCACGCCGCTGATGAAACGCACCGTGCGCGACGACAGCGGCGCCATGTTGTGGCTGAAAAATGCTGCGGTTCGCGCGACGCCGACGGCGAGGTCGTCGTTGCTCGGATTGGCGTTGATCTGATGGAAGAGCGCCAGCACGCGTCCCGCGCGGTCGACGACGGCGATGGAGGCACCGCCGCCCGCCGAGGCGTCGGCGGCCTTGACGATCGAGTCGACGTCGGCGGTCGACAGCGGCGCGAATGCCTCCGGCGTGCCGTTGCCGATCGCACCGTCGATGCACTGTCCGTACGCCGCCGATGCCGCCAGGATCAAGCTAACGATCAGAACGTGTCGCATGCTCTCCTCGTTGGAAACGCAAATGTGGGCCGAGCCTTGGCAACCAGCGCCGCCGGCCGTGCCGGCCTAGATCTGGTAAACAAACGTCGCGGCGCCGTCGCCGAGGATCAGCGTATCTCCCCGTTTGAGCTCGACGTCGGTGATGCGAACGCCGGGGTTTTTGGCGAGGTAAGTGCCGTTGGTCGAGTTCTGATCGATGGCCATCACCTTTCCATCACGCGGAATGATGCGAACGTGCCGCTTGGAAATGCGGTTGTCGGAGATGGCCACCTGCGACATGGCCGGATCGCGGCCGATGTAAAGGCCGCCCTCTTCGATGATGAAGTGCTGCCCTTCCAGCGCGCCGCTCGTGCACTGCAGCATGCCGTACCACTTCACCATCTCCGTCGATTCCGCCGTTGGCGCGGCCGGGATTGGAGCCAGATTTGTCGCGGCCGGCTCCTTCCGCGGTGACGGCGTTGGCGGAGGAACGGGCGTCGAATCCGAAGGGCGCAGCGGCGGGACTTTCGCGGTGATCTGATTTTCGGAGATCGGCTCGCGGGCGGCCGGACGCGGCGGCGTGCCGGCCCGGATGCGCTGCGCGAGCGCGATGCTCGCGGGCACGAGCACGACCAGCAACAGCAGGATGATGGCCCACAGAGCAACCTTCTCGATCATCTCCGATCCGCCTCCCAATTCGCCCATCGCCACCGGTACAAGTCTGGAATGTTCATGATACCCATGGCACGTCGTGCACCGGCTGATTTTCGCCGACGGCACGCCATGACATCTCGTGCAATTTCCCCGCAACGGGATCAGGACGTCCGACGTGTTCGTGCTCTCCCGCGCCGTTTCGTGACATGACTCGCACTTCAGATCCTGGTGCTTGGTGTGCGTGAACTTCGCCCCAAGCAGCCAGCGCATCGGAATCTCCGGCCTCGCCGCGATGCGTTTTCCGTCGCGGTCGATGTCGTGGCACTTCGCGCACTTGGTTTTCTTGACCTGTTCGAAGTTGATGGCGGCGCGCGCGTCGGTGGCCACGCGCGGCAGCGAGGTCAGAATGCGGCGCGTTTCCTCCGGACTCTTGCCGACGATGTCGCGATTGCCCGCATACGCCTCCAGAATCGCTCCATACACCGTTGTCAGATCAACCCCATGCGGCACCTCGGGGTATCTCGGATCGAACGTAAGTTTGTGGCATCGCTGGCAGTGATCCTTGAAGGTCAGCCGCACTGGATCGATAACGCCCTTCGTCTCCCCGAGCTTGTGGCACTGAACGCACTGCATCACTTCGCGCCGCCCTTCACCGTTCGGGATTCCGCTGGCGCTGAGGTGGAGGGCGTGGTTGAAGCGAAGCTTGTCAGGATCGCTGCGCGGTGAAAAATCGGGATGCCTGCTGCCGAAGAAAGTGATGGCCAGAACGTCCTTCGGTCGCGTCGCAAGGAGGGCCGGATCCTTGACGTGCGCGACCAGATTGCCGTGGCAGGAGACGCAGGTCGCGTCAGCATCCTTGGCGACTTTCGCGACGTCGCGATGCTCGGGATGACAATCGGAGCATGCCGGCGCGCCTTTTTGCAGTTCCGAATGCGGCTTCATCTCGTGGCACTTCGTACAGCCAACGTCGGAGACGCCATGCCACGGGTCATGACACGCACGGCAGTTCTTCCCGATCGCGGCGCCGGTCACCGGATCCTTCTTGCTCGCGTGTTTCGACGACATTCCGCCCGGCATGAACGCCGATCGTTCCGATGGTTTCGCTAACTCGTTGAGAACCAGCAAGGCGATGATCAGCAGAATCGCGATCATCGATAGTTTCGTCAGCCACGGACGCCGCAGCCGGAAGGCGTCGACGTAATCGATCTTCGGCGCTTTGAGAACGCCGCCGCGAACGCTGCCCGCACTGACGACGACATTTTCTTCATCATCGCTGACCGAGTAAGGCGACGACGACGCCACACTCACGCGAATAAAAAGCGGCTTGCCCGGCTCGAGAACCTGCACCTCGATGCGCAGATCGCCGATCTCGATGACGTCGCCCTTAGCCAGCCGCGCCGTCTCCACCGGACGACCATTGACGTACGTGCCGGTAATGCTCCCTTTGTCGGTGACGGTGAAACCGTTCGCGTCACCCTCGATGACGGCATGTTCGAGGGCGACAGCCGGGTTCTCCGACCGCAATTCGGAATTCGTCCCCCGCCCGATGCGCAGCAGATCGCGCCGCACCTGCGTCAGCGCCAGCCCGCCGCCCGAGGAGCGCTGGATGACGAAACTCACGCGCGCACCGTTCTTTCGCGCGCTAAAGCGTGCTCACGAGATTTACCCGCCCGCGAACCACGGCTGAAGCCGTGGGCTACGGTTCTTATGACGGCTACGCCGCCGGGAGGTGAAAGCGCAACAGACGCCGTCTGGAGACGCCCAATCTCCGCCGCGCCATTTGAACGCGCACAAATCGCTGGCGAAGCCTGCGTGAGAACCGTAGCCCCCGGTTTCAACCGGGGGTCACGCGGGCCAGTCCCCTTCGGAGCGCGCTTTAGCGCGCGAAAGACAGGGCTCACCACGTAATCCTTCCGTAATAAAGCGCCGCCGCTACATGAACGATCGAAAACACGAGGAGCAGGATCGTGAACGGAATGTGGATGTAGAGCCACGCCTCCAGCACGTTCTTATAGCGCTGCTGATAAATGAGGCGGATCAGCAGCTCTTTCCGCTGACGCGAGACGACGAGCAGCTGCCGGATGTCTTCCTGTTCATCTTTATCGACGAGAGCGAGCAGATTGGTCCAGTCGGCGGCCCGTTTTGTGCCGCGCCGCATCCGTCGGAAGAGCAGGCGCCAGCCGGCCAGCCATCCCGGCGCGTCTTCGCGAATGAGCTGGTTGTAAATGCGCTGAAACGGAACGGAGCGTTTCGAGGCGATGCGCGCCATCTGTTTCGCGAGTTGATTGAGCTGTTCGGAAATCTCCGCAGCAGTCAGATTCGATTCGACTTCCGTCAACATCCGCGGCACGGCCACATACAGAATCGCCCCGAGAATACCGCTGGCCACGACGATGGCCACAAGAATCAGTGTCGCAACCGCTACCTTGTCGTTGAATCGTCCGCCCGCGTGAAAAATGAGGATGACCAGCACCAGGATGCCGAGATAGATATGCGATTGCATCCACTGCTCGACGGTGCCGAACGTGGAGCGATACCACCGCTTGCGGATTCCAAAAAAGGCCAGCAGGAAACAGAGAAAGAATCCGATGGCGCCGTATGCGAGGCCGAAGCGCGAACCGCCATGCGGAAATTCGCGCCGTATGTAATAAACGAAACTCGCCGTCGATGCGATCAGCAGAACGAAGAAGATGCGGCGCCAGAGGACTCCGGAGCGGGCTATTGGCATGCGCGCCCGCCCGAAAGGAAAATGTTGAATGTTGAATATTGAATGTTCAATGTTGAATGAGAAAAAGCGGCCTCCCTGCATTCAACATTCAACATTGAACATTCAACATTCAACATTTGCTTTCCTATCGCTCGCCGCGGGTGATGACCAATTCTTCCAGCGTCGAGCGATACTCCTCCGGCGTCAAACGAATCGCGGCACCAGTCGGACAGCTTCGTACGCATGCCGGTCCGCCTGAAATTTCGCGGCACAGATCGCACTTCACGGCGGCAGTCTGTTCCACTTCACTCTTATGTTCTCTGCCGAATAATGATGCGACCCACGAGAAGAGCGACTTCTTCGGCTCCTTATGGACCATGAAAATGTTGTCATAAGGACAATTACGCTCGCAGTTGCCGCAGCCGATGCAATTGCTCTTGATGTACACCTCGCCGCGCGGATCGCGCACGATCGCATCGGGCGGACAGTCCAGCATGCACATCGGGTTTTCGCACTGCCAGCACGAATTCGGCGCCAGCAGGTTATAGAACTTGATTCCTGTAAGAGACAGCCGCGCCTGGCCGTCGGCGTGAACGCCTTCGCATCCGGCGATGCAGTTCCCGCAGCGGATGCATTTGTGCTCGTCGATGATGAGTGTTTGCGTGCCCATCACCACTTCCTCGCGGATCAGGTCATTGAGGATGTTGCCGGAGCCCGGCGTGGCGTCGGCGATGAGCGAGGCGATGCGGCGTTCCTCGAGCTTCTGCAGCGGCGCCTGGCGAAGATCGGGATGCGCGGCCAGAAAATTGTTGAAGTCGCGCTTGGAGAGCTTGATCAGGTCGGACGGAAAGATCGTCGTCACCGTCGCCGTGCGGTCGGCGTCGGAGAAGAGCGCCGCCTCGCCGAAGAAGTTGCCGGCCACGAGGTACGACAGCACCACTTCTTTCTCGCCCGACTTCTTCGAGATCTTCACCATCCCGTTGCGAATCAGGTAGAACGCGTCAGCGGCCTCCCCTTCTTTGAACACGACCGCATCTTTCGGAAGCGCGTTCACTACCGACAGCTCGACCAGCTCGCCGAGCTGCGCCTCCGGAATGCCGGGAAAGAGATACCCACCGAATGCGCGAAGCAGAAATGCCTGATCGACAAGCGCCTTCGCGCGCGGAGCGGCGCCGAGGAGCTTCAGGATGGCTTTTCGGGGGATTTCGATGAGGCGCGTCGCCCCTGCCGCGCGCGCGGTCGCGTTGCGGCGGCGGCCGGAGATGAGGCTCATCTCGCCGAAAAAGTTTCCTGCCGTCAGCTCGGCCACCTTGACCTCGGCATCGGCCTTCTCCGGCTTCTTCCACAGCTCGACGCGGCCGGCGGCGATGATGAGGAAGTCGTTCGTGTAATCGTTTTGCCGGATGATGATTTCGCCGTCCGCATATTCGCGAACGCGCGCGGAAAGGAAGGTCTCGCGAAGCTGCTGTTCGTCCGCCGCCGCCAGCAGCGGCACGCGCTTGCGCAGCAGCGCGATGCGCTCGCGTACCGTCCCTTCCCAGAACGGCAGCCGCTCTTTCAGCACCGCTTCGTCGGCCGGCTCGACTTCGCGCCCCATCAGGTGCTCGATGACTTCGTAGCCCTGATTCATGCCCAGCTTGATGAGATCGCGTCCGCTGGCAGCGCCGATCAGAAAGAGTCCGGGCACGCTCGACTCGTGCACCGGGCTGAGGATCGGACGCGCGTCCGCGCCGGCGCCGCTGAAGGTGATGCCGATCGACTCGAAGAACTTGCGCGGCGCGTCGGCGCCCAGTTTTAGAAAAATCAACTCCGCCGCGACGCGCGTGACGTCTCCTCGCACGGTCAGATCGGCGTAGCCGGGATAAACCTCTTTCACGCTCGCGCTGAAATGAATGGTGATCTGGCCGGTGGCCTGCCGGCCGAGCACCTCTTTGATCAGCACATCATTCGCGCGCGTGATCTCCGGCCCGCGCACGACGAGCCCGACACGATTTTCATCGGCCAGCGCGTTGGCAATCTCCAGCGCGGAATCTCCGGCGCCGACGACGAGCAGATCCTGATCCTGATGTTCGGCCGGATCGACGAGCCGGTAACGGACGTGCGGCAAATCCTCGCCACGCACGCCGAGTTTGCGCGGATTTCCCTGCGTGCCCATGGCCAGGATGACGTTCGTGGCGTCGAACGCATCGCCGCTCGCCGTCACCACCTGAAACCGGCCGCCCTCTTTCTTCACCGATTTCACCTCGGCGTTGAAGATGACGTTCAGCTTTTTCTCTTTGACGTGCGCGCCCCACGACGCGAGGATCGATTCGCGCGATCCGGCCTGGAACGGCACCTCGCCGCGCGCCGGAATCAGCATCGGCTCGGCCATGACGTACTTGCGCGCCTGGTACGCGTCGATCGTGTCGGCGAGATGATCCGTGCGCTCGAGCAGCGCGTACGACAATCCATTGCTTTGCGCGTGTGAGGCCGCGGCGAGCCCCGCCGGCCCCGAGCCGATGATGATCAGGTCGAAGGAGGTCATGGGTGTTTGATGATTAGATTAGCCGATCAAGCCACTGCGCACGTCTCACGCCATCATGTCTCTCTCCGTCGACTGATGCCGTTTCGCTTCGGCGGCGAGGTTGAAGGTCAGGATGATCTTGCCGAGGCGGACGAGATCGCCGTCGACGAGCAGGCGTTTTTCGGCCACCTTTTCGCTGTTGATGTACGTCCCGTTGCGGCTGCCGACGTCTTCGATCAGGAATCCCTCGGGCGTGCGCACGACGCGCGCGTGACGCGCGGAAACGCTGGCATCGCGCAGCGCGATGCTGTTCGCGGGAGTTCGGCCGATCGTCTCTTCTTCTTCGAGCAGCGGATGCATCGTGCCGTCGTCCGAGGTCAGCGTGGCCACCATGTGCGGCGGCTCGACGATCTTCTGCGTCGCGGGCGCAGGCGGCTCGAGCGCTTCGGCGAAGGGCGGCTGTTCGGGCGGCGCCGGCCGCAGTTTGGGGTTGGGCGCGGTGTCGTCCATCGCCGCGATCGGCTCGATCAACCCCGTCACCTGCAGCCGTTTGATGATGGGATAGAGATCGCCAGCCGCGCGGCCGCTTTCTTTGCGCAGTTGCGCCGGCGATTTTCCGGTGCCGATCTGAAAGAGAACCTGGAACTCCTCGGCGGTGATGTTGATCTCGCCCGGCGGCCGGTTGACGACGCGAAACTTGACGTTGTCCTCCGGAAAAAGATCGGCGAAGCGGTGCGCTTCGTTGATCCGCTCCTCCGCCGCCGCAATCAGGGCCGGCAATTCGTGCGCGTCTCCCTCGGGAAGCACGACGTCATCGAGAAAACTGAAGGTGCCGTCGCTCCAGCCGAGGAGTTTGGCCATGACGCCGACCGCGTCGCTATCGCCCTCGGCGCCGACGATCTTTCCATCGCGCAACGCGAGCCGAACGCGCTCGCCGCCCGACTCCGCATCAAACGTTCCGCTGTGCACCGCGGCGATGAACGCCAGCAACGGACTCGCGGCGAAATGTTGAAGGCTGCCCTGCAGTACGACGCGCATCGCGGAAGTTTAGCAGCGCCAACGGCTACTTCTTCGAACGCAACCGGATGTCCGCATCGAGACGATGCCGTCCCTCGGGCCACGCCTTCACGAAGGCGCGCCACATCGTCACCGTATCGCTGGCCAATGCGAGCTCGAAGTCGATCGCTTCCTGGCGGCAGAGTTTCGCCTCGGCGGCATGCGCGGAATGCGGATATGCATCGATGAATTGCTGCCACGCGGCGGAGGTTCCGGTTTCCCACGTCTGCTGAAATGCGCCTTCGTCGTCGACGCTCGGGCCGATGCGTGACAACGCATCGCGCACCGCATCGCCGACCGGCGTGCCGGGCGGATGCGCCTCCGCCAGGCGCTTCAGCGCGGCGCGATCGCCGTCCGCTTCCTTCGCGCGGATGTCGTCGATCAACGACAACTCGAACGCGCGCGCCTTGGCCTCGGTGGTATCGGCGACTCGGATCACGGGCATCGTGTGTTCGGGACCGCGGCGAATTCGGTTGACGTCGTCGCGGTCGAGCGTGCCGCCGGGCGCGGTGAGAAACGGCTGCAGCGCTTTCGACATCTCGCGCGCGTCGGCATAGCGGCGCCGCCGATCCTTCTCCAGCGCGCGGAAGATCACGGCTTCGAGCTCGGCCGGCCACTGGCCGTCCTTCACCGACTCGTGGAAACGCCGCGGCGGCTGCATGAGGTGCTTCATGATGTAGCCCTGCGGCGTCTCGCTGACGAACGGCGGCACGCCGAGCAGCATCTCGTAGAGCACGACACCGAGGCCGTAAAGATCGGCGCGGCCGTCGAGTTGCTCGCCATCCTCGATGCTTCCGAGTTGCTCGGGCGACATGTATTTCGGATTGCCGATCAGAATGCCGGCCTGCGTGGCCATCTCGGTCGCGGGCGTATTCACATCTTTGGCGATGCCGAGGTCGATGATCTTGGCGACGAGGCGCTCGTCGGCGTCGTAGGACAGCATGATGTTGTCCGCGGAGATGTCGCGATGCAGCAAGCCGCGGCGGTGGATGTGATCGAGTCCCGCCAGCACCTGCACCGCGACGTCCGCGGCCAGCGCCAACGGAAAGCGTCCGTTCGACGCGCTCCACTGCCGCACGGTGGTGCCGTCGATGAACTCCGTGACCATGTAGCTGCCGCCATCGCCGAGGAAGAAGTCGTGAACGACGGCGATGTTCGGATGATGAATCTGCGTCGCAAGCCGCGCCTCGCGCAGGAAGCGCTGCCGGTAGCCTTCATCGGCGAGCATCCCCTCCTTCATGACCTTGATGCAGCGGAAGACGTCGAGGTGGAGATGCTTGGCCTTGAACACATCCCCCATCCCTCCGCCGCCGAGGCGAACGAGGATCTCGTACTTGCCATCGAGCACGGTTCCGGGCCCGAGCGATAACGGGTTGGGCATGCTGCGACGAGGATAGCGCTTTGTGGGTTTGAGGTGGAGGGATGGTTGCCGGTGTGAAAGCAGCCCTGAAAGAATACCCAAGGTCATGGTATCGTTCTTACCAGTAAGAGTAAGAAAGCGAGGATCATCATGCGTATCACAAGCAAGGGGCAGGTGACGATTCCGCAGGAAGTTCGCGAGAAGTTCGGGCTACTACCAGACACGGAAGTCGACTTCGTCATTAAGCGGGATTCCATCCACTTGGTGAAAGCCGAAAGCCCGAAGAAGATGACACGCGGCGAGCTAATCGTGAGCCGTATGCGCGGACGGGCCAAGGGCGGAATGACCACCGACGAAATCATGGCGCTGACGCGAAAGTAGCGGATGTACACGCTCGTCGACACCAACGTTCTCCTCGACGTGATTACCGAGGATCCGCAGTGGGCCGACTGGTCTGCGGAAGCGTTATCGCGCGCGGGGAATGAATCGACGCTGGCGATCAATCCCATCATCTATGCCGAGGTGTCGGTTCATATCCGTACGATCGAAGAGATGAACGACATCATTTCAGAGGAACATTTTCGCCGCCTGGATTTACCGTACGAAGCAGCATTCCTCGCCGGAAAAGCGTTCCTGGCGTATCGCCGCCGGGGCGGGATGAAAAAACTGCCGCTCGCCGATTTCTACATTGGCGCGCATGCGGCCGTCTCGGAAATGCGGCTCCTGACGCGAGACGCACGACGTTACAGGAGCTACTTCCCTACGGTTCCGCTCATCGCGCCGGAGCGTTAGTTCGCTTCAGAGGAACCGCGGGAACTTCTTCGGCATCCCTTCGTGCATCAATTCGTAGACGCACTCGAAGATCGTTTCGCGGTTCGGCTTCGACCAGTAATCGCCGTCGGAGCCGTAGGCGGGGCGGTGCTCTTTGCCGGGGAGCGTGCGCGGCTCGGAGTCGAGCCAGTCGTAGCCGCGGTCGCGCTCGAGGACGTTCTGCATCATGTACGCGGTCGCGCCGCCGGGGACGTCTTCGTCGATGAAGGCCACGCGATTTGTCTTTTTCAGCGATTCGACGATCACGCCACGGACGTCGAACGGCAGCAGCGTCTGGACGTCGATGACCTCGGCGTCGATGCCCGCCTGCGCGAGGAGCTCCGCGGCTTCCATCACGATGCGCAACGTCGCACCGTAGCTGACAAGCGTGACGTCACTCCCCTTCCGCACGATCTCGGGGACGCCGAGGGGGAGCGTGAAGTCCGCGATGTTCGTGGGGAGCTTTTCCTTGATGCGATAGCCGTTGAGCACTTCGATGACGATGGCCGGGTCGTCGGAGCGGAGCAGCGTGTTGTAGAAGCCGGCGGCCTGGGTCATGTTGCGCGGGACGCAGACGCGCATGCCGCGCACGAGATTGACGATGGCGGACATCGGCGAGCCGGAATGCCAGACGCCTTCGAGCCGGTGACCGCGCGTGCGAATGATGACCGGGCACTTCTGCCCGCCGCGCGTGCGCCAGCGCGTCGTGGCCAGGTCGTCGGAGAGGATCTGGATCGCGTAGAGGATGTAGTCGAGATATTGGATTTCCGCGATCGGCCGCAGTCCGCGCAAGGCCATGCCGATGGCCTGGCCGACGATCGTGCACTCGCGGATGCCGGTGTCGGAGACGCGATAGAGACCGTACTTCTCCTGCAGGCCGATGCAGCCCTGGTTGACGTCGCCGAGCTTGCCGACATCTTCGCCCAATGCGATCAGATTCGGATAGCGCTGGAACGCGGAGTCGAAGCAGGCGTTGATGATTTCGGAACCGTTTTTCTCCGGCGCGTCATCGGCATATTGCGGCTTGACTTCGTCGACGTTGAGCGCCGACTCGATGCCGCTGCTGTACAACTCGTCGTCGTAAAGCGCGGCGATGGCGAACTCGCGTTCGCGCCGCCAGTCGGCGATGCGGTTGGCGATCTCTTCGTGTCCGCCGAGTGATTCGCGCGCCGCGATCAGCGCGCTGGTCAGCGCCTTCATCGCGTCGCGGCGATACGGCGCCTGCGTCTTCTGCAATTCGGATTTGATGGCCTCGAGCTCGTTGCGATTGGAACCGAGCGCGGACAGCTCGTCGATGTATCCGAGCACCGTCCTCACTTCAGCATCGATCGGACCGCGATACGTTTCCCACGCGCGGCGCTGCGCTTCGCGCACGAGGCGAAGATCTTCTTTTTCGAGTCCGTCGAGTTCATCCGCGGTGGCGATGCCGTGGCCGATCATCCACTCGCGCATCTTCTTGATGCAATCGAACTCCGTCTCCCAATCGAGGCGCTCTTTCGATTTGTAGCGCTCGTGCGAGCCGGAGGTCGAATGCCCCTGCGGCTGCGTCATCTCCTCGACGTGAATGATGGCCGGCACGTGTTCCATGCGCACGATCGAGGCTGCGGCGATGTAGGTCTCGCAAAGCGCCGGATAGTCCCAGCCGTGCACGATGTAGATGTCGTAGCCGCTGCGCTGTTTCGGATCGCGCTGAAAACCTTTGAGCAGCTCCGAGATGTGGCCCTTCGTCATCTGGAATTCGTTGGGCACCGAAATGCCGTAGTTGTCGTCCCATATGGAGACGAGCATCGGCACCTGCAGCACGCCAGCCGCGTTGATCGACTCCCAGAACATGCCCTCGGCACAACTGGCGTTGCCGATGGTGCCCCAGGCGATCTCGTCGCCGTTGCGCGAAAACTGCGTGGACGCTTTCAACTCTTCGATCTCGCGATAAACCTTGGAGGCATACGCGAGGCCGACCAGCCGCGGCATCTGCGAGCCGGTCGGCGAAACGTCGGCCGAGGTGTTGTAGGTATCAGTCTGATTGCGGAACGAACCGTCGGGATTGAGCAGCCGCGAGGCGAAGTGACAATTCATCGAGCGGCCGCCCGACCACGGCTCGTGCTCGACGTCGGCGTCGGCGTAGAGCTGCGCGAAGAATTCGTCGAGCGTGCCGATGCCGGAGGCGAAGAGGAAAGTCTGATCGCGGTAGTAGCCGCTGCGCCAGTCGCCCTTGCGGAACGCGCGGGCCATGGCCAGTTGCGCGACCTCTTTGCCGTCGCCGAAGATGCCGAACTTTGCTTTGCCGGTCAGCACTTCCCGGCGGCCGATCAGGCTGGCCTGCCGCGAACGCCACGCGACGCGGTAGTCGTCGATGATGCTCTCGCGCGTGAACTGCGTACGGATCGTCTCGGTCTGTTCAGGTGTGGCCACGAGCGAAGTTTATCCGACGGCCGCGTGAATTTCTTCACCGAGCGATCGGAATCAGTTTCACTTCCAGCCGGTAGTCGGCGCGGATCTTCCGCATCGTCGCGTTCTGAATCCGGTCGCCGAGGTTTTGGAGCGGGAAGAGGAGCATGCCGAACGTCGTCGCGCTTTGGTCGAGCTGATGATGCTCGTCTTCGCGAAGCTGGATGCCTTCCTTCAAAACGAGCCCGCGATTGAACTTCATGCTCAGTGGGCGATAGTCGTCGGCACCGACTTCCATCGTGCAGACTTCGGGATACTTCGGCACGTCGACGCGCAGCGGCGTCGTTCCCTTCACGACCGTACCGGAACCGCAGTCGAGACTCACCGATGCGTGGTTCGGCACGCTCACGATCTCCACGACGTTCGGCTCCGGCGGCTCGTTGGCTGCTGTTGACGCGCAGCCGGCGGCGAGTGCGAGCAGTAGCAGAAAGGCGATTCGCTTCATCATCACTCCGTCGCCAGCACCGTGCTGTCGTGTTCGCGTTTGTGCAGATCGTTGACCTTGGCCATGATCTTCTCGTCGATCTTGTTGATGGCGAAGTTGCGCGCGACGCCGACAGCGTTCTTGATCGCCTTCGCGTTCGAGCGGCCGTGGCAGACGATGCAGCCGCCTTTCACGCCGAGGAGCGGCGCGCCGCCGTACTCGGAGTAATCCATCCGCTTCTTCAGGCCGACGAACGCACTCTTCGCCAGCAGCCCGCCGAGCTTGTGCTTCCACGTACGCGTCATCTCCTGGCGCAGCGTCGTCGAAACGAACTCGCCGAGGGCCTCGGAGGCCTTGAGGACGACGTTGCCGATGAAACCGTCGCAGACGACGACGTCCGCGTTGCCGTTGTAGACGTAGCGCCCTTCGGCGTTGCCGATGAAGTTGAGACCGGTCTCCTTGAGAACGCGGTACGTCTCCTTCGTCAGCTCATTGCCCTTCCCTTCTTCCTCGCCGATCGACAGCAGACCGACGCGCGGCGCGTCGATGCCAAAAAGCATCTGCGCGTAGAAGTGGCCCATGACGGCAAATTCGCGGAGGTGGTTCGGCTTCGCGTCAACATTCGCGCCGACGTCGAGCAGTAGCGTGTGACCTTTGACGCTCGGCAGAACCGTAGCCAGCGCAGGACGGCTGACGCCTTCGATCATTCCCATGACGGCGCGGGCGCTCGTCCACGTTGCGCCGGTGTTTCCTGCCGACACGAATGCATCGGCGCGCCCCTCGGCCACGAGATTCGCGCAGACGCGCACGGAGGAGTTGCGCTTGAGGCGCAGCGGCGCGAGCGCGGTGTCCTCCATCGTGACGATCTCGCGCGCGTCGACGACGTCGATGTTGCGCGGCGTCGTCGCACTCGCCGCGGCGAGCTCGCGGCGGACAACATCCTCCTGGCCGACGAGAATGATCTCGACCGCGAATTCGGCCGCCGCCAGAAGGGCGCCCTTCACTACCTCGGACGGCGCATGATCGCCGCCCATGGCATCGAGGGCGATGCGAACTTCAGTCGTCATCGAATGACGATACTAGAACGCGTCCTTGACTGCGATGACTTCGCGGCCTTTGTAGTATCCGCACTTCGGACAGACGCGGTGCGGCATCTTGGCCTCATGGCACTGCGGACAGGTCGAAAGCGACTTCGCTTCGAGGAAGTCATGCGCGCGGCGCGTGCGCGTGCGCTGTTTTGAGTGGCGCCGTTTTGGGTTAGGCATCGTGTTGCTCCTTGTTTTTCTGGACTGCGGCGGCGTTCCCACCGCACGATTTCGAGACTACTGTTCGTTTTTCTTCGCCAACTCTTCCCGAATCCCCGCCAGCGCGGCGAACCGCGAATCGACCGCCGTCTCCGCGCACGAGCAATGCTCGCCATTCTGATTCGCGCCGCACTTCGGGCAGAGGCCGAGACACCCCTCCGTGCACAATGGCTTCATCGGGATGGCCAGCTGAATCTGCTCGTTCGCGAGATCGCGAAGCGGAATGGCGCGCTCGGTGTAGAACTCGACGTCGAGCTCGTCCGGCGTGACCTCGACCTCTGCATTCTCTTCGGAAATCTCGGGACGAGGGCGGAATCTTAAGTGAAACTCGGACGCGTTCGCAAACGGAAACGGCTCGACGCAGCGCGAGCAGAGGAAATCGGCCGTGAACGTGGTCGTTCCATCGGCCAGGTATTCTGCCGGCAAATCGCCTTTGCGCGCGTCGGCGACGAGCGACACGGGGCCGATCGAGACGAGCTCGATCCTTTCCAGTTCCTCGACGGTGAACTGGAATGTCCGCTCATAGTGCTGCGGCCCGTATTTGTCGATGTCGTCGAAGACGATCCGTTCTTTGTCCGGCATGGTGCGTCGAGGCTCTAACTACGGCCTCCCGGCTTCTATTTCGCGGTGATTCTTACCTTTAGCTCCTCCGCGGAGCCATCCTCGGAGTCGGCAGCTTCGAGGATGGTGGCGCCCTGAAGCGCCTCGATCCAGTGGCCGAGGTCGCGGGCGGAGCGGTAGAAGCGAGGGGCGGCGATGCGAAGACCGATACTGTCGCCGAGGCGGCTGAGAATCGGCACCAGGCGCCGCGGGTCGGCGCGGACCGCCCACTTGCCGGCCGGCCAGCGGCCCGGCTCCATCGCATCATTAATATAGGGATTGATCGAGTCGTCGAAGGACAAGAGCAACGCCCCGCCGTGCTCAGCGGTCTGGATGTGGATGCCGAGCGACTCCCCCTGCTTTACTTTGGCGACGAATTCGTCGAAGGCAGCGCGGCGCGGCGGATCGTCGGGAACGGCGATGACACCCATCGGCCGCGGCAGGAACTTGTGCGTATCGATGTCGTAGACGGCGATCGTGCCGCCGTTTTCGACCAGCGAGGAGACGCGCGTGCCGAAGACGCGATTGAGGTCCTCGACGACGCGCGGCATGGTGGCGAAGGTGGCGGTGATCAACGCGTTGTGCGGAAACTGCGCAGGTTGCGTTGATTGCGCTTCGATCGGTTCTTCCGCATCGCGTTGCGCGCGCGAGGTGAAGAGGATGTCGTCCGGCGTCACCGACAGCGACGTGACGGCCGGCCGCGCGATCGGCGGGAACGCCCCGCGCGAACCGCGACGCTGGACGACGAAGGCGTCGCCGGGCGGCAGTTTTTCGGAAAGATTCAGGATCTGCGCGAGGTCGGCGGAGTTGATCGGCTGCGTCGACGGAGCGTTGATGAGCAAGGTCTCGCCGATGTCGCCGCCGAGCATCATGTACGTACGCACGACGAAGGCGCGGATCGGATCGAGGCGGATCAGGTAGCGCGTGGTCGATGCGTCGTGCCACGCCAGAAGGTCCGCGCGGCCGACCATCCACGGCGATGGCAGCGAGTGCATCTTCTCCCAGTTTTCGACCGCTCCCGCGGTCACCGGATTCGCGCGCAGTTTCGAATCGAGCGCCGCCGCGGTCGGAATCAGCGCAAACGATTGCGCGGACTCCGGCACCGAGGCGACGAGGTCGCGCTGCGCGCCGGTGAGCGGAAAGCGGATGCCGGCCGAAGTCTTCGGCGTCGTGAGGACGAGATAGAGGATCACCGCAGCGACGAGCGCGAGAACGACGGCGGCGATGATGGTCAGCTTTCGCATCGATTCCTGCGCATTGTGTCATCCACCGGCAACCGGCCGCGCGCATCAGTTACGATCCGCGATCCGATGCCGTCCACGGTCAGCACCATCGTTCATACTCTGAGCCATGCCCTTGGCCACCGGATCGCCGGCGCGTTTCGCGCCGCCACGCGCCGCGAGCGCAAGCTGCGCATCGGCGTCGACATCCGCCCGTTCTACGAGCCGCTGACGGGAATCGGCTGGTATCTCTACCACCTGCTGCACGAGCTGGCGAAGCGCGACGACGTGGAGCTCTATCTCTTCGGCGACGCGCGCGTGACCGATTTTGGTCCGACGCTGCGCGCCGACATCCCGGCAAACGCGCACCTCTGCTGGTTCGATCTGCGCGGCCAGGGCATCATCTCCGGCCGCTCGCGCGCGATCACCGCCGCGGCGTACGTGGCCTGGATGAAACTGATCGACGTCGACGTGATGTTCGGCGCGAACTACTTCCTCCCGCGCCTCCTCGCAGCGGTGGCACGGCGACGCGTGGTGACGATCCACGATCTGACCTACAAGCGTTTTCCGGAGCTGCTGCAGAAGGAGACGCTGATCAATCTCGAACATCACATGCAGCGCGAGCTGGCGCACGCCGATGCGGCGATCTGCGTGTCGGAGTCGACGCGGCAGGATCTGCTGGCGTATTACGACATCGATCCGTCGCGCGCGGTGACGATTCTTTCGGGGTTATCGATCTCCGACACCCGACTCCCGACCCCCGACAATCTCCCCAAAAACTACATCCTCTTCGTCAGCACGATTGAGCCGCGAAAAAATCTCGAGGTGCTGCTCGATGCGTTCGCGCGCCTTCGCGCGCGCGGCGCGTACGACGGCGCGCTGGTCATCGTCGGCCGCGTCGGCTGGAAATCGGAATCGCTCATTCCTCGCCTGCGCGCGCCCGGCGTGCATCACCTCGACTACGTTCCGCCGAACCAGCTCGCATCGATTTATCGCAACGCGGAGCTGTTCGTCTTTCCCTCGATCTACGAAGGCTTCGGCTTTCCGCTCCTCGAAGCGATGGCGTACGGCATCCCGTCGATCGCGGCACGATCGTCATCGCTGCCCGAAATCGGCGGCGATGCGGCGCTGTACTTTTCGCCACGAAATGGCCATGAGCTGGAATCGCAGATGGAACGCGTGCTCACGGACGCCGCGCTGCGCGCGCAACTCTCCGCCGCCGGTGTCGCACGCGCAGCACAGTTTCGCTGGGACGTCGCTGCAGAGAAAACGCTGGCGGTGTTGCGGCGCAGCGCGGGATAACCGAGGGCCGTTTAACCACAGAGACACAGAGGACGCAGAGAAATCCCTCTGTGATCTCTGTGTCTCTGTGGTGTAACTACCGTTCTACACTGAATCGAACATGCACATCACCATCGACGGGCGCGCGCTGGTCGGGAACCGGACCGGCATCGGCGTTCATACCGCCGAGATCGCGCGGCGGCTGATCCCGGCGCCGCTCATCGCGTCGCATGCGGCGATCGACGATCGCTCGGGGCTCGAACAGTGCGCGTTTCGCGTCGATCCGATGCCGTTCGGCGTCGCGTGGCAGCAGCTTGTTTTTCCGCGCATCGCAACCGAGGGAGTGCTGTGGGCGCCGCACGGAACGCTGCCGCTCGCGCTGCGCATCCCGTCCGTTGCCACGCTGCATGATTTCAGTTCGCTGACGATGCCGCTGCGCCATCGCGCGAAGACGGTGCTGTCGTTCAACGTCTTCATTGGCCGCAGCCTGCAGATGGCGACGCGGATCGCCGCCGTGTCACGGAACGTGGCCGAGGAGGCGGTGCGGTGGTTTGGGGTGTCGCGAGCGAGGATCGAGATCGTGCCGAACGGAGTCGATGACTTTTTCAGACCGGACGGCGATGAAGACGATTACGTCCTTTTCGTCGGCACGATCGAGCCTCGAAAAGGGCTCGATGATCTGCTGGCGGTGTGGGATTCGTTGCCGCATCCGCGGCCGCGGCTGGTCCTTTGCGGCGACGCGGGATGGGGAGATGTGCAATTGCCGCGCGATGCCGAGGTGACCGGATATGTCGATCGCGCGCGGCTGCGCGAGCTGTACCGGCACGCGCGCGCATTCGTCTATCCGTCGCGGTACGAAGGATTCGGAATCCCGCCGCTCGAGGCGATGGCCTGCGGCGCGCCGGTGATCGCCACGCGCACCGGCGCGATTCCGGAGTACGCGGAGGGCGCGGCGCTGCTCGTCGATCCCGGCGATCGCGATGCGCTTCGCGAAGCGTTGCTCCGCATGCTGTCGGAAAAATCGCTGCGACACGAATTGCGCGCGCGCGGACCGGAACGGGCGCGAACGTACTCGTGGAATCGCAGCGCGGCGTTGATGTCGCAACTTTTCGCCGAGGCGGCGCGATGAGAATCGGAATCGATGCGCGGAAGATTGCCGACTTCGGGATCGGGACGTACATCCGCGGACTGCTGCAGGAACTGGCGGTGAGTGAGGACGATACGTTCGTCGCCTTCGCGCCGCAGCGGCTCGCGCATCTGATTCCGAACGGAGTCGAGCACGTCAGCATTGACGCACCGCACTACTCCATCCGCGAGATCGTCACCCTGGGGCGCGCGGCCGATCGCGCCAAACTCGATCTCTTTCACGCGCCGCACTACGTCGTGCCGTTCACGCGCGCGCCGTTCGTGGTCACGATTCACGACCTCATTCACCTGCGCAATCCGAATCCAGTGAAAAGGCTGTACGCGCGGCAGATGATCGGCCGCGCGGTCCGCCGGAGCCGGCGCGTGCTGACGGTGAGCGAGGCAGTCAAACGCGAGATCGTGAGCACGTTCCGCTGCGCGGACGATCATGTGGTCGTGACGCCGAACGGCGTCGGTGCGCCATTTACCGGCAGCGGCCCGGCGGCCGAGGGGCGCTACTTCCTCTACGTCGGGAACGACAAGCCGCACAAAAACGTCGACGTGCTGGTTGATGCGTTTTCGCAAATCGATGGTGCGACGCTCGTTCTGACCGGTGGCGCGTTCGAGCGTTTCAAATCGCGTGAAGGCGTCGTCGTTACCGGATTCGTCGACGACGCGGAGCTGGCGGCGCTCTACCGCGGCGCGATCGCGCTGGTGATGCCGAGCCGCGAAGAGGGATTCGGCTTGCCGGCGCTCGAGGCGATGGCCAGCGGCTGCGCGGTGATTACGTCCAACGCGGCGGCGCTCGTCGAGATCACCGGCGACGCGGCGCTGCGTGTCGAAGCGGATGCGGCGTCGCTGGCCGCGGCGATGACGCGCATCGCGTCGGATGAATCGCTGCGCTCAGCGCTCGCATCGCGCGGCATCGCGCGCGCGAACGAGTTCACGTGGACGCGTTGCGCGGAGCTCACGCGCGCCGCGTATCGCATGTCCATCGCGCGCTGAAATCGCGAAAATCCGTGGAACGGACGTGGAACAAAGCGTCTCGATTACGATTTTCATAAACAATTGCTTGACAATATGACTTAACGATCGCATATTAACGATCAAGTTAAAACGATGATCGCCACGAACTGGACAAACAACCTCGAAGCTCCGGTGAATGTTGAAGGTCGTCGTCCCTCCCATCCCTGCCGCAACCCACATGCGAAAGTTAGTTTGCCGGAGAGATCCGGCGTTTTTTGCCAAGTAGGCGCGACCGTGAGGTCCCGTACGGCATGAAAGGTGGTGAGCTTAATGGCCGCAAAGAAAAAGGCTGCAGCTAAGAAGTCAGCGAAGAAGTCGTCGAAGAAGAAGTAAGCATCATCATCGACTTTTGGGGAGTCGTAACTGCGAGGGGCCTTCGGGCCCCTCGTTTTTTTTCGATAACCTTTTCGCGGCGCAGCCGTTCTCACACCCGGAGGACGCACCGATGCGCAAACCACTCTTCATTCCCCTGGCGCTGCTGCTCGCCGCCGGCGCCGCGCTGGCCAACGACGAGGTCTCGCACCCGTTTTCCTCGGCGGTCATGACGCGCGGACGCGTGCATCGCGTGGTCATCGACATTCCGGCCGGCGAAGTGCGCGTCCGCAACGGCGCCGGCGACCGCATCGCCGTCAGCGGCACGGCCGAGCGCCATTTCGATGGACACAAAAGCCGTCCGAAAGAGCAGCAGATCGTCGACGACATCTCCGCCGAGGTGGTGGTGAATGGCGATGAAGCGATCGTGCGGCGCAGGTTCGGGCCGAACGCGCAGAGCTGGAGTGCGCGGAGCTTTCATTCGTCGGTCGATCTGACCGTGGAATTGCCGATCGGTGTCGACGTCGAAATCGACACGCGCTACGGCGCCGTGAACATCGACGGCGCCTTCGGCCGCATCGAGACCGATCTTCGCGCCGGCGAAGTGCACGTCCGCACGCCGCGCGCGAACGTGCGCGACCTGACCGCTTCGGTGTCGATCGGCGAGGTGCACACGTACTTTGGTGATCGCTACATCGAGAACGAGGGCGTCTTCCCGCGCGTGGCGCGATTCCACAACGCGAATGGCCGGTCGGATGTGAATGTGCGCTCGACCTTCGGTGAAGTGCACGTGACGCTGACGAATTGACAGTATCTACCGCGCGCGAGCGTCGCCGGCTTCGTACTTCCACGGGGTCATGGCGTGCGCGCCTTCGGCGAATCTGGTGTCGACGAAATCTTCGAAGGGGATGGGGTGATCGAGGACGCCGGTCTGCACCATTAAGTTGACGATCGTCTCGAAGTCGGCGCGGCGCGGCGAGAGCGGCTCGTATTTGACGCGGTCGATCGGATTGGTCAGGGCCCAGCGCAGGAGCTTGGGATCCTGGTGGTAGTAGAAACGTCCGACGAAATCGGCGGCGTGCAGGCGGTGATTTCGGGCGCGCTCCTTTTCGTCGAGCCACATTCCGGAACGGGCGATGCCGTCGACGAGCGTCTGCACCGCTTCGGGACGCTTGTCGATCACGTCCTGGCGCACGACCAAGACGCAGGAAATGTAATCGGGCCAGTACTGGCGCGCGTGAAAGAGGACGCGGCCGAAGCCGGCGATCTCGGCCTGCGACGGGTACGGCTCGCCCATGGAGAAGGCGTCGATGGCGCTCGCCGCCAGTGCGCCGGCGACGTCGGGCGGAGCCATCTCCACCATGCGCACGTCCTTTTTCGCATCCATCCCATTGGCCTGCAAGGCGCGAAAGACGATCAGGCGCTCGTCGGAAAAGCGGCTGGGGATGGCGATGATGCGGCCGCGCAGATCGGACACACGATGCACAGGGCCGTCGCTGCGGACGACCACGGCCGATCCGTAGCGGTGGCCGAGGTAAACGATCTTCACCGGAACGCCCTGAGCCCGCAGGGCGATTGCCATCGGCGCGACCATGAACGCCGCCTGCATCTTGTTGGACATGAGCGCTTCTTTGATTTCAGGAAAGCCCTGAAACAAGCGCGGGATGAAGATCTGTCCGGACTGCGAGTAGGCGGAGATGTAGTCGGTGACCGGGCAAGCGAGATGTCACGTTACGGGGATGTACGCGACGTTGAGCTTGCGGTCTGCTTCGGGCAACCGGTCGTTCATCAGCACCTGCCAGTTCACGTTGAGCGCGAAATGCGCCGCGGTGATGACCAGGATCCAGGCGGTGATGGCGAGGGTTAGTTTTTTGATTTTGGGCCTCCTTTCTGAGAATGGCTGTCGGGTGTCGGGAAAGTCAAAAGCTAATCGCTAATCCACACTTCCACTCTCCGAATCGCGGTGTCGAGTAGCAATCCGATCAATCCGATCATGAGCATGCCGGCGACGACGAGGTCGTAGCGTTTGCCGGCGTTTCTCGCGTCGATGATGAGGTATCCGAGTCCGGAGTCGACGGCGATCATCTCGGCGGCGACGAGGACGACCCAGGCGATACCGAAGGCGAGGCGCAGGCCGACGATGATGCGCGGAAGGACGGCGGGGATCATGACGCGGCGCATCAGTTGCGGCGTGCTCAGTCCGAAGTTGCGGCCGGCCTGGAGGTACATCGGCGGGACGTTGCGGACGCCGTTCATGGCCGCGACGATGATCGGAAAAAGCGAGGCCAGGAAGATGAGGAAGATCGGCGCGGCGTTGCTGACGCCGAACCAGATCACGGCCAGCGGCATCCACGCCAGCGGCGAGATGGGCCGCAGCATCTGGATCAGCGGGTTGATCGCTCGGGCCAACGGCGCGTACCAGCCGAGGAGAAAGCCGAGGGGGATGCCGATGAGGATGGCGGCGAAGTAGCCGGCGAAAACGCGCGTGAGGGAGTCGGCGATGTAGTGCCAGAGGAGAGATTTTTCGGCGAGAGTGGTGATGGCTTTGGCGACGGCGGTCGGGGTGGGGAAGATCTTCGTGCCCGAGGCTTTCACGGCGATCGACCAGATGATGATTCCGATCGCGGCGGTGATGAGGGGCATTAAAAAGCGTTGAAACCACAGAGGCACAGAGGACACAGAGGACACAGAGAGAGATCCCTCGGTGCCCTCTGTGTCTCTGTGGTGATCACGGTTTTTCATACCTGGTGCGCGAGCCCGATCTCGCCAAAGATCAAATCCCGCAATTCGATGTAGCGTCGCGAGGACAGATCGCGCGGATGCGGAATGTCGATGTCCACGACTCGCCGGATTCTGCCCGGGCGCGCGCTCATGACGACTACCCGATCCGCGAGTTGCACGGACTCTTCGATGTCGTGCGTGACGAAGAGGACGGTCTTTCGTTCGGCGCGCCAGATGCGAAGGAGCTCGCTGCGCATTTGCAGTCGCGTGATCGAGTCGAGCGCGCCGAACGGTTCGTCGAGGAAGAGAACGTCGGGATTCACCGCAAGCGCGCGGGCCACTTCCACGCGCTGCTTCATGCCGCCCGAGAGCTCGCGCGGATACGATTTCTCGAATCCCTTGAGGCCGACCAGCTCGATGTATTGCGTCACGCGCTGTTGGCGCTCGTCCGCATCCATGTCGAAAAGGCCGAAGCCGATGTTGCCTTCGACCGTCAGCCAGGGGAAGACGCCGCGTTCCTGGAAAACGAAGATGCGGCGGCGGTCGGGCGCGGTGACCGGCTCGCCGTCGATCGTGACCGAGCCAATGCTCGGCGCGAGGAAGCCGCCGGCGATGTTCAGCAGCGTCGACTTGCCGCATCCAGACGGGCCGACGATGCAGAGGAACTCCCCTTCTTCGGCGCCGAGCGTGATGTGCTGCAGGACTTCCATGGCGCCGAAGCGCATCGAGACGTCGCTGAACTGAACCTTCATTCGGACGCGTAACCCCAGCGCACGGAATCGAGCCGCTCCAGGCGGCGCATGAGCAGATCGAGGACGATGCCGACCAGACCGATGAGCACCATGCCGGCCACGACGAGATCGTAGCGGTTGCCGGCATTGCGCGCGTCGACGATCAGGAAGCCGAGACCGGAGTTGACCGCGATCATCTCCGCGGCCACGACCACCAGCCAGGCCACGCCGAGGGCGATGCGCATGGCCACGATGAGCTGCGGGAGGATGGCGGGGATGAGCACGTTGCGCATGCGCGCGCGCAGCGGGATGCCGAAGTTGCGCGCGGCGGCGAGATGGACGGGATCGATGTTGTGCACGGCGTTCATCGTGGCCACGGTCATCGGCAACAGCGCGGCCAGAAAAATCAGAAAGATCGCGGAGACGTCGCCGACGCCGAACCAGAGGATGGCGATCGGAATCCAGGCCAGCGGCGAGATGGGACGGAGGATCTGCAGGATCGGATTCGCGGCCATCTCGCCGATGCGCACCATCCCCAGCAGTAGTCCGAGCGGGATGGCGATGACCAGCGCCGCGAGGTAGCCCCACGTGACGCGAAAGAGCGAGGCCACGACGTATTTGACCAGCAGGCCGCGCACGGCCAACTCGCCGATGCCGCGGGCGACGGCGATCGGTCCGGGGATGAGCGATGGCCGCAGCACGATGGCGATCTGCCACGCGGCCAGGACAGCGGCGATGCCGGTCAACGGAAGCAGACGCGAGCGCGACATGTGGGCGCGGAAGATAGCAGAATGCTTAACCACAGAGGCACAGAGAGCACAGAGAAATCCCTCTGTGTCTCGGTGGTGATATGAAGTTCCACGATGAAACGCATCCTGCTCATCCTTGCCGCTCTCTCCCTCCTTTCCGCCGCTCCCGCGCCGCGGCGCGCCGTCGCTACCTTTGCTGGCGGATGTTTCTGGTGCATGGAGCCGCCGTTCGAGCGGTTGAAGGGCGTCGTGTCGGTTACGTCTGGGTATACGGGCGGGCGCGTCGATAAGCCGACCTATGACCAGGTTTCGGATGGGTACACCGGGCATCGCGAGTCGGTCGAAGTCGTTTACGACCCTTCGCAGATCTCGTATGCGCAGTTGCTCGACGTCTTCTGGCACAACGTCGATCCGCTCGATAACTCAGGACAGTTCTGCGATCACGGCGGCCAGTATCGGACGGCGATTTTTTTCCATGATGCCGAACAGAAGCGGCTCGCGGAGACGTCGAAGCAGTCGGTGGGCGTGAAGTTTCATCACGACGTCTTCACCGACGTCCTCCCCGCGGCGAAGTTTTATCCCGCCGAGGAGTGGCACCAGGACTACTACAAAAAGAATCCGCTGCGGTACAAGTTCTACCGCTTCAACTGCGGACGCGATCAGAGGTTGAAGCAGTTGTGGGGCGCGGCGCCCGCGCATTGAAATCGCGACGCGGCTACGGTTCCAGCCGCACTACCGAGCTCGCGAACGCGTGCGAAGCGGTCATGACCGCTGGCGAATCCTGCACGAAGGCTACCTTGCCGTCGGCACGGCTGGCGTCGGGGTTGACGATGCGCGACGGCGTCGAGGTGATGATCGCTTCCAGCTCGGCCGGCGTCAGGTTCGGCCGCTCGGAAAGGAGGCGCGCGGCAATGCCTGAGATGATCGGCGCGGCGAACGAGGTGCCGGAGCGGAGGTTCGGTTTCGTGCCGCGGTAATGATTCGTGGCGGTGATCGAGGCGCTGAAAATCCCCTGCGACGGCGCGAGGATCTCCAGGCCGCCGTGGCAGGCGCCCGGCCACCAGCTGTTGTCCGCGGTCATGCCGCCGACGGTGATCAGGCCGTCGAGGTCTTTGCCGAGGATGGCGGGGAAGCGGTCGACGATTCCGGCGCGGCCGCAGCCGTTGTCGACGTTGTTGCCGGCCACGACGAACAGGAATCGCTTGCCGTTGAGGTCAGGACGGCCCAGGGCATCGACGCCGCCGATCATGTCGCGGATCTTCCGCTCGACGGCGGCAAACGTCACCGGCGCATCGTCGCGATTCGCGTTCAGGCGCTCCAGCACCCAACCGCTGATATTGACGACCGCGGTCTGGAATTGCGGCGTGGACGGATCCCAGGCGTGTCGGATGATGTCGTTCAGCCCGTCGAGGTAGGTGCGCGTCGTGGCCAGCGCTGATTCGTTCATCACGCGCACGCTGACGATGAGCGCCTCCGGCGCGACGCCGACGTTCTGTCCGGCCACGAGTGAGGCCACGCTCGTCCCGTGCGAGGCGCCGACCAATTCCGCCGTCGTCGAGAAGCACGGCATGAGCGCTTTGTTCGCGCTTGCACAGTTCGACGCGCCGACGATGACGCCCTGCGTGGCGTCGAATCCGGCGATCACGCGGCTTCCGGCCGGCGAGGCGAACTCGGTATGCGCGGCCATGACGCCGGTGTCCATGACGTAGACGACGGCGCCGCGGCCGGTGTCGTGGCGGCGATACTGCCCGTCGAGGATGCCGTCGCGCTGATCGATCCGGTCGAGGTGCCAGAGTAGGTTCGCGGCCGTTACGTCACCGCATCCATCGAGCGTCGCCGCGTTGTGCGCCGCATCGATCACCACCTCGGATTCGCGGCAGCGGGTCGAAGCAAGCTCCTGCGCTGCAGCCGGGTAGACGGCCAGCACAAATAGAACAGCGGCGAAAAGACTTCGCAGCGGGGTCACCTGATTTTTCGGACGTCTTGGACGACGCGAAATAAGATTCAGGCATCGCGGGAAAAATGGCAAGAGAAATTGTGGTGAATGGGAGTGGGGTGTCGGGTGTCGGGTGTCGGGTGTCGGGACCTGAGACTGCTGACGCCGACATCCTGCGGAGGAAGTTGTCGCTCCCCGACAGCCGACAGCCGACACCCGACACCCGTTTCCTCGCCCTCGCCTTTTTCGTCCTCGCGCTGGCCTGCCGGCTCCTGAACGCGCCGTACGCGTTCGAGGGCGGCAAGCCGCGCATCGCGCCGGTGGACGAGCTGTATCACTGGAAGCGGATGGCCTATTCGGCGGCGCACTTTCCGCACGCGCTGGAGTTCGATCGTGACCGCGGCGTGAGCGGCGCGGTCTGTCCGTGGCCGCCGTTGTATGACGTGGTCGCGGGCGGCACGGCGCGCTTGCTCGGCGCGCGCGACAGCAGCGACGTGCTCGCGCGCATCGTCTGGTTCCCGCCGATCCTCTTCGCGCTCTTCACCGGCATCGCCGTTTTCATTCTGGCGCGACGCAGCGGGACGTTGGTGGCGACGATCACCGGCATCGCGCTGGCGACGTCGCCGTTTCTGGTGACGACGTCGTGGATCGGCAGTATCGATCACCACTACCTCGAGCCTGCCCTGACGTTCGCCATCCTCGGCGCAACGTGCCTCAGCATCCGCGCGCAAACACGACGAGAAAAAATCAGCGCCGGCATCCTCCTCGGCATCGCCATCACCGCGGCGATGTTCGTCCAGACCGCGCTGCTCATCGCCGCCGCCCTCGCCTTCGCGGTCCTCTTCTTCGCAACCGACGGCTTGGCCGCGACCTGCGGCTTCAGCATCGCCGCGATCGCGGTGGCGATCTACCGCCTCACCCGCCCGCCCGGGTTCCCCGACAACCAATGGTTCCTCGGCTGGACGCACGCGACGCTCTTCGCCGCGGCGGCAATCGCCTGCGGGATCATCGCGACGCGCCGGAGATGGCGTCTCATCGCGTTGATCATCGGTGCGTTACTCGTAATCGCCATTCCCACCGTGCGCGCATCGATCTTCACCGGCTCCCACTTCCTCGGCGGCGATCGCTGGCTGCGCACGATCCAGGAGTTTCAGCCGCTCTGGCGCGCGCGCGGCGACGATCTCCTCTCCGACGCCGTCGGCCTCTCCGGCGGCGCGATCGTGGTCTGGTTCCTTCTCATCCGCGCGATCAAAACGCGCGACAACGTCCGACTGGCGATCGCGATCTTCGCCCTCGTCTACTTCGCGCTGACGATCACCAGCCGCCGCTTCTGGATCGTGGCCATCCCGCTGCTCGCCCTCGCCGGCGCGACGTACGTGCCGCTGATCGCTCGCAAGCGCCTGGCGATCTTCGCTGCAATGCTCATCGCCATCCCTCCCCCGCTGCAATTGGCCGGATGGCTGATGACCCCGCAGACGATCCCGCCGAATCAGCAGCAGTGGATTCGCGCGACATTCTTGATTCGCAAATTGCCGCCGGGACGCGTCCTGGGTCCGTGGTCGATGGGCCACGCCATCGACGTCGAAGGAAACCATCCCGTCATCATCGACAACTTCGGGACCATGCCCGACGCCGCGACGTTCGAACGCGCGCAAAAGGCGCTGCTGTCCCTCGATGAGGCAACGCTCGCACGCTCCTGCGAGGCGATGAACGTCCGCTACCTGATCCTCGAACAACCGCGCTCCGGCATCGCCTCCGCCAACGCCATCCTCGGCACGCGACAAGCAGCCGAGTCGACGTGGTGGTGGCGCGTGTGGCGGGGCGAGCGTCCGATGTTGTTCCGCGAGATCTGGAGCGAGCCGAATTTGAGGATTTACGAGCGTTAATGTGGCACAGACACTCTTGTCTGTGCTGGTGCGGCTCGCGAGAACTGAGAAATCTGCGACTAGCGACCTCAGACACTGAAGCTTGCGAAAGCACAGACAAGAGTGTCTGTGCCACACCAACCATGTTCGAAGAATTCACATCCGTACCGATGCGCGCGCCGATCCTGGAGCGATGGTTCGCGCCGTCTGTCGCGCCATCGTTCGTCCGCGCGCGATGGATCTGGCTGCGCTGCCTCGGCGGGATCTTCTTCTCCGTTTTCTATTCGCTTTACTTTCAGATTCAGGGACTGATCGGGCCGCGCGGCATTCTGCCGGCCGGGCAGTATCTCGACGCGGTCCGTCGCGCGCTGGGATGGAAAGCGTTCTGGTACGCGCCGACGCTGCTGTGGATCAGCGCCAGCGACGCCATGCTCAGCGCCATCGTCTGGATCGGATTCGCGGCCTCGGTGGCCATCATCCTCAATGTCTGGCCGCGCGTTTCGATCGCCGTCGCCGGCATCTGCTTCCTGTCGTTCGTCGGTGCGGCGCAGGAGTTTGCCGGGTATCAGTCGGATGGCATGCTGCTCGAAGCGGCGCTGCTGTCGATCTTCCTCGCGCCGCGCGGCATTCGGCCGCGGATGGGGAGCGATCAGCCACCGTCACGTGCAGCCATCTTTCTGCTGCAGTGGGAGTGGTTCCGCATCTACTTCGAATCGGGCGTGGTGAAGCTGCTCAGCGGCGAAGAGCAGTGGCGCAACTTGACGGCGATGGACAAGTACTACGAGAACGGTCCGCTGCCGTCGTGGATCGGGTGGTACGTGCAGCAGTGGCCGCATTCGTTTCACGCCTTCTCGGCCGGATTGACGCTCTTCGTCGAACTGATCGCGGTCTGGCTGCTCTTCGCGCCGCGCAGGAATTCGCTCTGCCGGCTGATCGCCTTCATCGTCGTCACGCCGCTGCAGATCGGCATCATCCTCACCGGTAACTACGCCTTCCTCAATTACCTCGTGCTTTGCCTCGGCGTTCTGCTGCTCGACGACTCGATCCTGCGCGGTCCGGTTCCGTCGCCGAGGATGAGGAAACCGTCGATCGCGGCAGCGGTGGTGTTGACGACGATTTTCTTCACCTCGATCTTCACTTTCTTCATGCCGTCGTTTCCGACCGTGACGCTTCTTGATCCGTTCCGCGTCGCCAATCGCTACGGGCTTTTCGCGGTGATGACGCGCAACCGTTACGAGATCGAGTTTCAGGGAACGCGTGACGGCACGACATGGATCGCCTACCCGTTTCGCTACAAGCCGCAGGACGTGCGCAAGGCGCCGGGGCTCTACGCGCCATATCAGCCGCGCTTCGAGTGGAACCTCTGGTTCGCGTCGCTCGGATCGATTCAGGAGAACCAGTGGGTACTGAATGCCGAAGCAAGATTGCTGGAGAATTCGCCGCCGATGTTGCGGCTCTTCGCGGCCAACCCTTTCGCAGACAAGCCGCCAGTGGCCGTGCGCGCGGTCGCGTATCAATACTGGTTTACGACGCGCGAAGAACGCGCGCGCACCGGCGCCTGGTGGCGGCGCGAGCTCCTCGGCGCGTACGCGCCGGCGGCGACGCGGACCAGCGACGGGAGGATGACGTTCGAGAATCAGTAGATCAGTGGATCAGCGCCAACACACGAGCGACCCGAGAATATCCACCACTTGTGTCCGGCTGGCACGCGAGTAGCTATTGCTGAGTCCCATGGGAAATTTACTTTGGATCATCATCGTGGTTCTCGTCATTCTGTGGCTGGCCGGCTTCGCGATGCACGTCGGCGGTGGACTCATTCACCTTCTGATCGTGATCGCGGTGATCGTGCTGATCATTCAGCTCGTCACCGGCAGACGCGCGCTTTGATCAGCGAGCGTTCTTGAACGCGGCCACCAGCCGCTTCACGCGATCGGGATCGACGGGCGCGTCCACGCGTCCGTCGATTTTGATCGAGGTGCCGACGATTGCCCCGTCGGCATCCGCGAACGTGCCCGCGTTCGCCTCCGTCAGTCCGCTGCCGATGAGAATCGGTGCGTCGCTGAGCGTCTCGCGTACGCGCGCCAAGCGGACGCGATCCGGCTCGGCGCCCGTCTCCGCGCCGCTGATGATAATGGCATCGGCCAGACCGCGATGGCGCAAATCCTTCGCGGCCTGCACCTCATCGACGGGAACCATCGGCGCCGCGTGTTTGACCATGTGGTCCGCGAAGATCCAGACATCCGGCGCGATCGCCGCACGCTTTCGCAGCGTGTCCGCGGCGCGTCCTTCTACGATCCCCTGATCGGCGAGCATGGCGCCGGTGTGGACGTTGACGCGAATGAACGCCGCGCTCGTCGCCGCCGCGATGGCAATCGCGGATGCGGCATCATTCCGCAGCACGTTCACGCCGAACGTCATCTCCACCTCGGCCGCAACTTCGACGATCACGCGCGTCAACGCCGCCACGGTCTCCGCCGGGACGCGATCCTTGAAAAACGGACGGTCGCCGAAATTTTCGAACGCGATCACATCGCACCCGCCGTCGCGCAACGCGCGCGCGTCGCGAAGGGCAGCGTCGACGATGGCCTGCATCGATCCGCCATACATCGGCGCCCCCGGAAGCGCAGCGACGTGCACCATCCCGATGATGGCGTTGCCGCCGAAGCGATTGCGGAAGCCGTCGCGAGTGAGCATGGGAGGGAGTAGATTAATCGATTCGTAGATCAGTCGATCAGAGGGCTACCGGGGGCAGGCCTCGTTTTGCTTTCCTGAGCTACGAATCCACTAATCTACTAATCCACTGATCCACTGAATTACTATCCCCCGCGCATGTCCGATCTGAAGCTGTTCAACACGCTCACGCGGGAGAAGGAGACCTTCGAGCCGCTCGTCCCTGGTGAGGTGCGCATGTACTCGTGCGGGCCGACCGTCTATAACCACCTGCACATCGGCAACATGCGCACGTTTTTGTGGGGCGACGTGCTGCGGCGGTACCTGGAGTGGCGCGGCTTGCGCGTGAAGCAGGTCATGAACGTCACGGACGTCGAGGACAAGATCATCCGCAACGCCGCGGCGGCGGGACAGGATCTGAACACTTACACCGCGCCGTACATCGAGTCGTTCCACGCATCGCTGGCGAAATTGCGCGTGCGCAAAGCGGACGCGTATCCGCGCGCGACGGAGTACATCCCGCAGATGGTGGCGCTGGTGCAACAGCTCAACGAGCGAGGGCACACGTACACCGCCGACGGCTCGACGTACTTCAAAGTCTCGACGATGTCGGACTACGGCAAACTCTCGCGCGTCGAGATCGATCAGACCAGCGAGTACAGCCGCGTGGAGTCGGACGAATACGAGAAGGAATCGGCGCGCGACTTCGTGCTCTGGAAAGCAAAGAAGGACAACGAGCCGGCCTGGATGACGCCGCTCGGCGAAGGACGCCCCGGATGGCACCTCGAGTGCTCGGCGATGTCGATGGACCTCCTCGGCGAGACCTTCGACATCCACACCGGCGCGGTCGATCTCATTTTTCCGCACCACGAGAACGAGATCGCGCAGAGCGAAGGGGCGACCGGCAAGCCGTTCGTCCGCTACTGGATTCACGGCGAGCACCTGAACATCGATCAGCAGAAGATGTCGAAATCGCTCGGCAACATCTACACGGTGCCGGAGATCGAAGCGATGGGCTACGACCTGCTGGCGTTGCGTTACGCGCTGCTGTCCGTCCCCTATCGCACGAAGCTGAACTTCACCACGCAGTCGCTCGACGACGCCAAGAACGCGCTGTCGCGCATCGAATCGTTCCTGCTCCGGGTCGACGAGGTCTCGCGCTCGGCTGCCCACGATGCGAAGCATTCCGACGGCGCGGCGGATCAACTGATCGGCAAGTTCCTCACCGATTTCGAAACGGCGATGGACGACGATCTGAATACTGCCGGTGCGTTGGGAGCGCTCTTCACGCTGATCCGCGAGGGGAACATCGCGCTCGACGAAGGGCGCATCCTGGCTGGGGATGCCGAGGGGCTGAAGACGGCGCTGATGAAAATCGATCCGGTGCTGGATATTTTTCCGAAGCGCGAAGAGAACCTCGACGCGGTGATCGACGCGCTGATCGAAGCGCGCAACGCGGCGCGCAAGGCGCGCAACTTCGCGGAAAGCGACCGGCTGCGCGATGAATTGGTGAGCCGCGGAATCGTGCTGGAAGATACGCCGGGCGGGACTCGCTGGCGCAGGAAATGATCGGGTACCTCGAAGGCGCACTCAAACAACTCGACGCCACGCGCGCGCTCGTCGTCGCCGGCGGCGTCGGGTACGAAGTGCACATCTCGCTGCAGACTTACTACAAGCTCGAAGGGCAGCGCGACGTCGCGCTCACGATTTACACGCATGTTCGCGAGGATGCGCTTTCGCTTTACGGCTTCGCGTCGGGCGAGGAGAAGTTTGCGTTCGAGAAGCTGATCTCCATCTCCGGCATCGGACCGACGCTGGCGCAGAAGATTTTGTCGGGGATCGATCCGACCGATCTCGCGGAAGCGGTGGCCCGAGGGGATGTGAGGAAGCTGTCGTCGATCCCGGGAGTGGGAAAAAAGACGGCGGACCGGATCGTGCTCGAGCTGCGCGACAAGCTGCTCATCCCCGAGTCGGCGCGCGAGCAGCCGGTGCCGTCGTCGCGCACCTCGGTCGACGACGACGTCCACTCCGCGCTCATCAACCTCGGCTACCGCCCGAAGGATGCCGAGTCGGCGCTCGACCTGGCGCGCAAAGAGCTCGGCAACGAGGCCGAGCTCTCCGCGCTGCTCAAGGCCGCGCTGCGTCAGCTCACGCGGTCGTAACCACTGTCCGGCGTCGCATGGCGTTGTCGATGCTCCAGATTCCGGCGCCGTGCGCGGCGATGAAGAGGAAGACGAAGCAGTAGAGCACCGCCAGCTCGCCTTTGTTTTCGAGCGGCCAGAAGGGGCCGTGCGCGGCGTGGCCCATGAAGTAGGCGACGGCCATCTCGCCGCTGGCGATGAACGCGGCGATGCCGGCGAAGAGACCGATGGCGATGAGTAACCCGCCAACCAGCTCGATCCCTCCGGCAACTTTCATCAACGGCGGCAACGGGCCGCTCATCCCTGGCGGCATCGGGGGCCATCCGAGAAGTTTCTGGGTTCCGTGCATCGCGAACATGAGGCCCGCGATGATGCGCAGCAACGCGAACGCGTGCGCGGTAAAACGTCCGATAACCTCAGCCATACTGCACCTCCGGGCGACTGGCGTTCACGTCGCTTGCCAACCGGGCGCGACGATTGCTCCGTAGTGTCGCGAAGGAGCAACTATGCGCATCCGCGTCATCACCCTCATCGCCATCGTTTCATTCTGCACGGCGTGCGGCCGCAAGCCGGCCGAGACGACCACCGCCACCGACACGGTCCAATCGACGGCCACCGGTACGACCGCTACCGAAACCGGTACCGGCGCGCCCGTGACGAATACCGCCACGACGTCGACGACTGCGACGACCGGAACGACGTCGACTTCGACGACAACAAGCTCGACCGGCACGTACTGAGGTTTCGGTGTGAGTTTTGAAGTAGCGAGAGGTTTCAGGAGGATCACCATGAAACGAACTCACCTTTCAGCGCAACGCTCAGTTCTCACACTCATCGCCGCGCTGACGCTCAGCCTCGCGCTGTTTGGCTGCAGCACGACGCGCACGACGGCAACCGCCGACGACGCGACGATCAGCACCACGTCCGGCATGGCCAGCTCCAGTTCCAGCTCGACGACCGACGTGACCCCGACCGCGAGCGTTTCGACGAATTACGGCGGCACGGCCGCTACAACCGGAACGACGGCGAGCTACGGCTCGAACAACAGCACCGCATCGTCGAACTTCGACACGGGCGTGCAGAGCACGGCCACAACGAATTCGACGGCAAACTATGGCGTGCAAACGGCCAACAGCACGACGTCGACCGACATCAACACGGCCGCGACGACCGATACGTCGGCGAACGTCGGCATGAGCAGCAGCATGACCACGCCGGACACGACCACATCGACGACCACCGACAGCGGCACCAGCAGCAGCGGCGGACGGCATCATCGTCATCGCTCGATGCACAAGGAGTAAGCGTATCGGGCGGAGCGTTTTGTCCGAGGCGCTCCGCCACTCTCATGACTGCACGCATCGTTTCCTTCTTCGCGGCGCTGCTCTTTCTCGCCGCGCCGCAATTTGCGGCCACCGCCGACAACAGCAGTCTTCGCCTTCTCGATCGCGCCTGGCCCGATGTCGCCTCGCGCCAGGTCAGCGAGATCGGCCGCGGCGTCGGCGTCGTCTTCAGTCCCGATCTCTCCGTCGCCGACAACTGCCGTTTCTACGAGTCTCTTGGCTTCGCCTGTTTTCAGGATGCCGATTGGGAGAAGGTCCTCGACGCCGTCCATCGTCACAACGTGCTCTATCCGGAACGGCGCATCTTCACGCTGATCCTCGAAACGCACGGCACCAACGGGAACGGGCTGAAACTGCAAACGAGCTACGACCCGAACGCGAGCCGCTCCTACATTTCCGCCGGCGCGCTGCAGCAGCGTCTGGAACCGGAGGGGATCTATTACGTGATCATCAGCGCCTGTAATTCGGGGCGATTGTTGCGGCCGGCGATTTACAACCAGCTCGATCCGAATAACGGCGACAAACTTTTCCTCCCCGCGACGAACGGCATCGTGAACGCGTCGCCCGATTTCGTGGCCTCGCGGAGCGCGGTCATGCTCATCACGCCGGAGTCGAGCCACATCGAGACGACGCTCGTCGGAAAGATCGCCGAGCTCTCCCCTTCCGCCCGCCGCGCCATCACCCTCTCCGCCAAATCCCTCGGCATCGTCCCTCCGACGGAGTTCGCGGTGTCCGACATGATGACGGCCATGCTGACGCGCGACTCGCATCTGCAGCTCGCCTCGGGCAGTTACGTCGACGAGCTCTCGCGCGCCGCCGCTCCCGTCGATCGCAGCGAGCAGCTCTTCGCGAAATTCGTCCGCTACGTCAACGCCGTTGCTGCAAAACAGTACCCGCCCGCGGCGAAGAAAAAGGCTGTGGTCGCTCGCAAAACTGCGAAGAAGAAACCTGCCGCGCGACGCTGACGCTGGAGCACTTCGTGCACACCAGCCGGATCGGCCCGAGATACGAAAGGAGCGATTCGGAAAATGAGAAAAATGAAGAACTACCCGCGGATTCTCGCGCTGTTTTGCGCGCTGGCCGTGATGGCGTTCGCCTGCCATCACGAGGAAAACAACAACAACGTCACCGACACGTCGACGACGACCACCAGCGCCACCGATACGTCCGCCACGACGTCGACCATGGACACCAGCGGAACAGATACCTCGGGAACGGCACCGACATCGACCTCGGCCAGCACGATCGACAAGGATGATCAGGAGTTCATGAACAAGGCCGCTCAGGGCGGCATGGCCGAGGTGATGCTGGGACAGACGGCGTCGTCGAAGGGCACCAGTCCGGATGTGAAGAACTTCGGCAATCGGATGGTCAGCGATCACGGCAAAGCGGGCGACGAGCTGAAACAGCTCGCGCAGACCAAAGGCGTGACCCTTCCCTCGGACGTCGACGACGAGAGCAAGAAGATGGCGGACAAGCTGTCGAAGCTGAGCGGAAAAGATTTCGACAAGGCGTACATCGACGGCATGGTCGAAGACCACGAGAAGGACGTGAAGGAGTTCGAGAAAGCGTCGAAGAGCGCGAAGGACCCCGACCTGAAAGCGTGGGCGTCGAAGACGCTGCCGACGCTGCAGGATCACTTGAAGATGGCCAAGGAAGCGAAGGCGAAGCTGAAATAGACGTTTCGTTTCGAAGGGTGTTTACGAACGCGCCGATGCGAGCCGGCGCGTTTTCGTTTTGCGCGGCGATCGTCAACAAGTTGACGTGTTCCGTCGTCTGATCGGCGAAGGAGCTACACGCCATGAAACGACTCATCTCAGCATCGATCATCGCGGCCAGCCTGATGACCGCCGCCTGCACCACCACCGTCGTCGCCCGTCCGCCTCGGCCGGACCTCGTGTTCGTGGAAGGGCGCTGGGTTGCGCCGCCGCGCGCGGGCGCGGTGTGGATCGCGCCGCATTGGGAACGGCGCTCGTTCCGGCGCGTTTGGGTCGCCGGCTACTGGCGCTACTGAGCGATTTTCCAGCCGCCGCCGAGGAGCGGCACGGTGGCGCAGGCGGGTCCTCCGTCGCGCGCCGTGCCGCTGATACGCGCTTCGATGACGGAGCCTTTTTTGATCATGTTCCAGGTGATGCCGCTCACTGGAACCTTCGCGCGACGCTGCCAATCGACGTTCGCGTCGCCGGCCATGATCCCGGAGTTGACGTAGACAAATCGGCCGCCGGCGGGGCCTTGCGCGAACGGGCCGAGAAAGTTAGGGCCGTCCGATCGATCATCGCGCGCGCGAACGGTGAATTCGAATACCTGTTCTTTTGCGCTCGACGACGTCGCATCGAGCAGTTCGTCTTTGCCTCGCTGCACGGCGAATCGCACAGGTGGATTCTCGACAATGATGCGCAGAGCGACGTTCTGATCGGCCATCGTTATCCCGGTCCAAATGAGAGGCAGCGAATCGTCATTCCCAACTCGCGCGGCTCGTGAATCGTTCGATCGATGGAGAGCTCCAGCAGGTTCGGCGCTCCTTTCGGCGCAGGCGTGACGTGATACTCGCGATCGTCCTCGTCCACGGCAGCGAGGCGATCGATGACGCGGCCGTTGAGTGCAATCGTGATGGTGGCGTGCGCGACGACCAACGCGTCCGGCGCGCGAAACTGAATGCGCAGCGTGCTCTCGCCTGTCGACGGAGGAAGTCGCGTGATCGAGCGGCCGGCCATCGAACGCATTTCGAACGGTGCCTCACGCGCCGGCGGATACCACCCCGCGCCGAATTGCGGCGGCGTGCGCACGGGGATGACGCCGGCGTCGAAGTAGTGGCGGCGCGCAGTGTTCCAGAGATGGCCGCGCTCGCGATGAAAGACGAAGCCGTCGCGATCGTTGTCGTCCAACTCGGCCAGGATCCACGGCCTGCGGCTGCCGATCGACAGCGGCATGGCGCGCTTGTCGAGGACGTGGACGTACGGATGGTTCGGCAGCAGGTACTGGAAAAACGGGTCCATGTCGCGCGCGACGAACAGCTCGTCGATGCGTGGATCGAGATGCTGCACGGCTTCGACGGCGAGCACCGAGGGCGCGATCGTGTTGCGGACGACGGCGAGCGCGGGCAGCGTCCAGATGAAAAACGACGCGATCAGCGCGCTGCCGGTGAGCACTTCGACGCGCGGCCAGCGCTGCGTGAGACGCCGGATTCCATCGGCGGCGAGGATGGCGAACAGCGGGCAATAGCCGATCGAAAATCGATTGATGCTGTAGCGGTCGAGCATCATCCAGGCGAGGATCGCGAACGGCCCAAACGCGAGCGCGAGCCAGCCGATGGCGCGATCCTTTGAAGCGATCGCTCCGGCGATCGAGATGACCACGAAGATGGAGGTGATGAAGCCGAGCGCGAGCGATTCGTACTGCTTGATGAAGAAGCGGTCGAAGAGGCGCCACAGCGGCGGGCGATTCGGGCTGCGGAACGAATCGACGCGCGTGATGTATTCGCCATGCTCCTTCGCGGCATCGAAATATGGCTTCGTCCCGCCGGTCGCGGCGATCGCACCGCCAAATGCAACGGTGACGGTGATCGCGCCGACGAGTGCGGCGAAGACGACGTCGCGCCACGCGGCGCGCGCGCGATACCACGTCGCCAGCAGGCCGGGCGCCAGTCCGATCAGGAAGTTCTGCGGACGGATTCCGGCGGCGAGCGCGAGCAGCGCCGCCCCCACCAGATACGCATTCGCATTCCTGCATCCCCGGAAAAGGAATGCGACGGCGAAGACGACCAGCACGAGCGACGGGATGTCGCTGAACGCGCCGCCGCCGAAGAACCAGACGTTCGGAAAAAAGGCGCAGAGCGCGCCGGCGATCGTGGCTGTGACGAACGGCAATCGCAGCTCGCGCGCGAGAAAAATGATCGCCGGGAAGACGAGCATCGCCGCGATGAGGTTGACGGCCTGCAGCGCGCGGAAATCGCTCGGGATGATCGTTCGCACGATGCGGCCGAGGGCGATGTAGACGGGAAAGCCGGGCGGATGCGGGTGATGCGCGGTGACGTCATAGGAACGCATGCCGAGGCAGAAGAGCGCCTCGTCCCAATCCCAGAGCGTCTTGGCCATCGCCAGAAAACGCGTTGCCGCGCAGACGAGCGCGACGATGCCGAACGCCAGGCGCTGGCGCGGCGTGAGCGCGGAAGGTGGTTGGGTAAGGTCCATCGCCGAAGCGGGCGAAGGATGTCACAAAGATGGACAGCTAGCTCTTAGCTGTTAGCTCTTGGCTCTTAGGAGTTGGCTGTCGGCTGTCGGGAGGTTCCCGATGCGTTTCACGTTTCTCCCAAGAGCTAACAGCTAAGAGTTAAGAGCTAAAAAGCTATCGATAGAACTTGCCGTCTTGTTCGGCGAGCTTGCGCAGGGCGACGGTGGCCAGGAAGCGTTTGCCGTGCTTCTGGAACAGGTCGTCGAGGCGCGCCAGGATGTACGGCAAGCCGAGTTTGTCGGCGTAGCGCAGTAGGCCTCCGCGGAAGGGCGGGAAACCGGTGCCCATGATCATGGCCAGGTCGAGCTCCGCGGCCGAGGCCACGATTTTTTCGTCGAGGATCATGGCTGCTTCGTTGACCATCGCGAAAATCATTCGCTCCACGACCGCGGCCGCGTCGGCGGGATGCGTCGAGCGGATGTTCAGGAGTCTGTAGACCGAGGAATCGGGACCCTGGCGCTTGCCGCCTTCGTAGAGGTAGAGACCCTTGCCATTTTTCTTGCCGTAGCGGCCGTCGGCGTAGAGCGTCTCGACGACACGCGACGGTTCCATGCGGTCGCCGAACGCACCGCCCAGGATCTTGGCAACTTTCGCGGCGACGTCGATGCCGACTTCGTCCAGCAGCGCCATCGGTCCCATCGGCATCCCGAAGTCGACCATCGCTCTGTCGAGCGACTCGATGGAGTTGCCCTCCTCGAGCAGAAAGCCGGACTCGTTCATGTACGGCCCGAGGATGCGGTTGACGACGAAACCGGGGCCGTCGTTGCAGTAGACGACGGTCTTGCCCATCTTCCGCGCGAAGTTGGCGACGGTGACCATGGCCAGGTCGGACGTCTTCGCGCCGCGGATGACCTCGACCAGCGGCATGCGATCGACGGGGTTGAAGAAGTGCATGCCCGCCACGTTCTCGGGATGCACGGCCTCCGCGGCGATGTCGGTGATGGGAATGGTGGAGGTGTTGGTGGCGAAGATGGCGCCGGTTTTGGCAATCGCTTCGAATTCGCCGAGCACCTGGCGTTTGACGTCGACGTTTTCGACGACCGCTTCGACGACCAGATTGCAACGTTCGAATCCGCTCCAGTCGGTGGTAGACGTGATGCGGGCCAGCTTGCGCTGCATCTCTCCGCGGGTCATGCGCCGGCGCTCGACTTTCTTCTTCCAGATTTTCGCGGCTGCTTTCATGCCGCCGCCGATCGCTTTCCAGTTGATGTCGCGCATGCGCACCGAGGCGTCAGTTTTGTCGGCGATGAGCTGGGCGATGCCGCCGCCCATGATTCCTGCGCCGAGGACGCCGGCGTCGCGGACTTCGATCGGCGTGGCGGGGATGCGCTCCTTCTTCGACTCTTCCATCATGAAAAAGAGACGGATGAGATTCTGCGCGACTTCGCACTGCGGTCCGACGATGAGCGGAACGACGGCTTCGACTTCGCGCGCGAGCCCGCGGTCGACGCCGGCGGACATGCCGTACTCCATCACGTCGATGGCCGCCAGCGGCGCGGGATAGTGGCCGCGCGTCTGCGCCATCACCGCTTTGCGAGCCTTGCCGAAGATGACTTTGCGCGCGAGCGGATTCCCTTCGATGTAGAACTTGGTGCGGCCGCTGCCGCGCCGTTTCGGTTTGGTCGAAAACTGTTTGGCGATATCGAGCAGGATCGCAGCGGGGACGACTTCGTCGACTAATCCCATCCGTTTCGCTCTCTTCCCGTCGAGCGTTTTGCCGTTGAGGATGATGTCGAGCGCGGCGGGCAGGCCGATCAGGCGCGGAAGTTTCGTGGTGCCGCCCCAAGCGGGGAAAATGCCGAGCTTCGTCTCCGGCAATCCGATCTGCGCTTTCGGCGAGTCGGACATGACTCGGTAGTCGCAGGTGATGGCCAGCTCGCATCCGCCGCCGAGCGCGGCGCCGTTGATCGCTGCGACGGTGACCTGCGGCAGTTTCGAGAAGCGGTGAATGGTCTGCTGGCCGAAGCGCGTGTACTCCGCAGCCTGCTCCGCCGACGTCGCTTTCGAGAATTCGGTGACGTCCGCGCCGGCGATGAAGATCGCCGGCTTGCCCGATGCAACGATCACGCGCTTGATCTCGCGATCATTTTCGAGCTCGTCGACGACCGTCGCGAACTCGGACATGACGGCGGTCGAGAATTTATTGACCTTCTCGCCGGGAAGATCGAACCAGACGATCGCCAGATCGCCATCGCGCTCGATACGAAACGCGGAGCCGCTCCGCGCCGGTGCTTCAGCCAGGGTGGTCATTGGTCAGGCCCGTTTTCCTTCGCGCTCATCGGCATCTTCGTCGATGTACATGAGGTCGATGATGTCTTTGTATTTTTTGTCGATCATCTTGCGCTTCACCTTCAGCGACGGCGTGATCTCATCTTCGTCGATGCTGAAATCGCGCGGCAGCAATGCGAAGCGGCGGATCTTTTCCTGCCGGTCGAGATTCGTGTTGAAGCGATCGATCTCGGTCTGGTAAATCTGCCGCACTTTCTCGTTGCCGATCAATTCGTCGCGATTCGCAAACGGCACGCCCATGGCCGCGGCATCGCGCTCGAGTTTGTCGAAGTTCGGCACGAGCAGCGCCGCGAGGTATTTGCGGCGATCGCCGATGAGCACCGGCGTGCCGATGTACGGCGAGCTTTTCAGCAGCGCTTCGAGCGGCTGCGGGGCGATGTTCTTGCCGTAGGCGTTGATGATGATGTCTTTCTTGCGGTCAGTGATCTTGAGGAAGCCGTCCTTGTCGATCTCACCGATGTCGCCGGTGTGGAACCAGCCGTCGGCGTCGATGGCCTGCCGCGTGGCGTCGTCGTTGTTCCAGTACCCCTTCATGATGTGCGGGCCGCGACTGAGAATCTCCCCATCCTCGGCGATCTTCACCTCGACGCCCGGAATGATCTTTCCAACCGTTCCGACCTTCCGAAACTCGGGCGTGTTGACGGCGATGACCGGCGAGGTCTCGGTGAGGCCGTAGCCTTCGTAGATCTCAACGCCGGCGCCGATGAAGAATGCGGCCAGCTCGGCGGAGAGCGGCGCACCCCCGGAGAGAACCATCTTCACACGCCCGCCGAGCCGCGCCAGGATTTTGCCGAAGACGAGTTTGTCGGCGATCGCGGATTTGATCGCCAGTCCGAACGGCATCGACTTGCGCGAGACGCGATACGGCAGCCGCTGTTCGGCGATGCCGAGCGCCCATTTGAAGATCTTCTGCTTCGAGGCCGGTTGCACGGCCACGCTGTCGAGGATGGTGGTGCGCATCTTCTCGAAGAGGCGCGGCACGGCGGCGAAGAGGTCGGGCCTGATTTCGCGAAGGTTGTCGCCGACTTTCACCACGCTTTCGGCGTACGCAATCGTGCAGCCGCGGTAGAAGTAGGTGTAGTCGCCCATCCGCTCGAGGATGTGCGAGAGCGGCAGGATGGAGAGGCCGACGTTCCCTTTCCCGATCGGCAAAACACTGGCCGTCGCAAGGACGTTGCTGGTGATGTTGCCGTGCGTGAGCATGGCGCCCTTGGGATTGCCGGTCGTGCCCGAGGTGTAAACGAGCGTGGCCAGATCATCCGGCTTCGGTCTGGCGCGCGTTTCGTCGAACCATTTTTTCGCGGCGTCGTCGTCGGCCTTGCGTCCGCTCTCGACGACGTCGGCGAAACTGAGAACGCCCGGCGGCAGTTTCGGCGGCGGGTCGCACACGATGACGTTGTGGATGTGCGGGCAGTGATCGCGAATCCCGGCCACCTTCTTCATCTGCTCTTCGTTCGAGCAGATGACGGCCACGGAGCCTGAATCGTTCAGGATGTACTCGATCTGCCAGCCGAGGAGCGTCGGATAGACCGGGACGGTGACGGCGGCGCTGGCGAGGATGGCGAAATCGGCCATCGCCCACTCCGGGCGATTTTCGGAGAGGATGGCCACGCGGTCGCCGGCTTTGAGTCCGAGCAGGCGCAGGCCCGTGGCGAAGTAGCGGACGGTGTCGCGGAACTCGTCGACGCTGGTGTCGACCCACTTGCCGTCCCGTTTGTATTTCAGCGCCGCTGGACGATCCAGCGAGCAGGTGACGGTGTAGATGTCATTGAGAGTCTTGATCTCCATCCGCGCAGCCCCCTGTGTTGTGTGGAGTAAGCGCGGATCATAACCTGCCGGCACGGCCGGCTGCGTTGGTTGCCCAAGGCTCCGCCGACAGCGCTGCAAGCATGAAGCAGTTGCGCGAACTTAAGCTACTTTCAGCCATCGCCAGAGTTCAGGAATCGTCGGCCGCTTCCCGTACGAGAGGATGCCGACGCGGAAGATCTTCGCGGTGACGTAGAAGAAGACGCAAATCGTGACCAGCGAGACGGCGATGGAAACGACGATGTGCCAGACCGGCGGCTCGGAGACAAGCGTGCGCACGAACATCGTCAGCGGCCCGTAGACCGGCATCATCGAAAGTGCCACGGAAGTCGCCGAATCGGGATTGGTGATGATGGCAAACATGATGATCCAGGGCACCATCATGATGAACTGGATCGGCGCCACGAGTTGCTGCGCCTCTTTGTCGGTGTTGCATGCCGCGCCGGCGATGGCGTAGATGCAGACGAACGTCAGGTAACCGAGAAGAAAAAAGAGAACGAAGTAGACGAAGAGCATGGGCCGCAGGAATTGCGAGACGTTGAATCCTGCCTGCACCGCCGCGGTGGCGCCGATCGCGCCTGCTGCCGCGATGATGGTGAGCCAGACTGCGACCTGGGTGAGGCCGACCGAGGCCACGCCGAGGATTTTGCCAGTGAGCAACTCGCGCGGCGTCATCGACGAGACCAGTACTTCCACGATGCGCTCGCTCTTCTCCTGCACGATGCCGCGCATTGTCTCCAATCCATAAATGAACGAAGGGATCAGCAGGAGGCCGGCGAAGATGAAGCTGACGACGAATGTGGCGTCGCCGCCCTTCTTCTGTTCACCCGTCCTGGAGAGCTGAACGCTGTCGACCGGAACTCTGCGCGTGAGCGTGTCGATGACAGCCGGGGGGATGCCGCGCGCCGCCAGCCGCTGGCGCTGAATGGCGAGATTGGCGATGGAGCCCAGCCGTTCCAGCGAGATCAGGTCAGCGGAAGAGCGGCTGTAGTAAATCATTTTTGCATCGTTACCTTCGAAAGCATTGGCAGGGATGAGCAGAACGGCATCGAGACGCTTGCCGGAATTCTTGTCCGCGTTGAGCCGGGCGAGGTACGGGCGCGCGATCGCGGCCGGGTCGGACACGGAGTGCGCATCGGCATACTCGACGTCCAGCGACTGCGGAAGCTCTCCTCGACTGCCACCGGAAAGTGCCTTCTTCGGATCGGGCACTTCAGGCGCGATGTGATGAGAAAACGAATCGCGCAGGGCGCCTGTACCATCAACGACCGCGACCTTCTTGCCCCCCAACCCGCCGGCGATGATGATCGGCACGATGAAAAGCCCTGTCATGAGCAGCGGCAAGAAGAGCGTCATGAAGATGAACATCTTCTTCCGGACGGCCTGCAGATACTCGCGCTTGATGACTGCGAACATTTTGTTCATCGATTGGCCTCCATGGTCTCGGCGCCAACCTGTTCGATGAAGATTTCTTCGAGCGACGGCGCGGCCAGCTCGAACCTGCGAATACGCAACTTGCCGATGGTGGCCTCCAGAATCTTCTGCGGATCGGCGCCCTCGGCGAGGCTGATCTCCGCGCCGTTCGGAACGATCGTGGCGCGTTTGACCTGCGGGAGATGCTCGAGAAATTCGCCGTTGCCCTCGTAGTCGATATGCAGCGTGTTCTTCCCGAAGGAGTCGCGGACGGCATCGAGACCGCCGGAAAGAACGACCTTCCCTTTGTGCACCAGGATGATCTCGTCGGCCATCCGCTCCGCCTCGGCCATCATGTGCGTCGAGAGGAGGATGGTCCGCCCCTCGTCTTTTAACTCGCGAAGGAGGTTGCGGACCAGAAGCATGTTGACGGGATCGAGCCCCGACTGCGGCTCGTCAAGAATGATGAGCTCGGGATCATGCAGCAAGGTTCCGATGAGCTGGACTTTTTGCTGGTTGCCCTTCGACAACTCCTCGACTTTGGCGTCGCGCTTGTCCCAAAGCTCAAACCGCTTGAGCCAGCGCTCGGCATCGGAGACGACGGAGCTTCCGCGCTTGCCCTTGATTTCGGCAAGAAACAGCAGATGCTCCTTCACCTTCATCTGACGATAGAGCCCGCGCTCTTCCGGCAGATACCCGATGCGGTCGCGCGCGTCACGATCACTGCCGAGCCATTCGATGGATCCGGCATCGGGAAAGAACACGCCGGTAATCATCCGGATGGTCGTGGTCTTCCCCGCGCCATTTCGCCCAAGCAGCCCCGTAATCGTGCCGCGCTGGACGGTGAACGAAACTCCGTCCACCGCCCGCACAGCCCCAAACGTCTTCACCACATCCCGAACCGACAACACAACCGACATGCGCTAGCTCCCGAACAGCCGGCGTATTGTACGGGGGAGGAGACTACGGCTTGGGGAAGGATGGATCGTCGAGCGCTTTCGGGAGAAAAATCTTACGAATGTTGTTGACGATCTGTCCGAGTGTGCCGAAGAAGCCGTCGTGCGGATCTTGGCGCTTCGGAGCGGCTGATGCGACACCGCTGGTCAGAACGATGAGAAGTACGAATGTGGCAATCCTGGTTTTTGACGCTGTAGACATACACCCTCCGGCGAGTTCGGATGAACTCGGTTTTTTGGAGGGCGCCCCTTTATAGGAGTGTCTACCGGCGACTTTTCCCTACCCAAGATTTCGGGAACGGCTCAGCAATATGCCTGAATCAACTCGGGCCGCTTCGTTTGGGTTGCGAACGTCATCCGCAAATTCGACACGAGCGAGCTGGTTGCGTTGCCCGCGATAGCAGCTTCGCACAAGTAGGTTACGGCAGTACGTGCGGCTTCCGAGGCGGTGAGCCGCGTCGTTTCGAAATAAGCGATCGCTCGTCTGCATGCAGCGGCGATCTCGCTGTGCCGTTCGGTCGCGATCAGGATTTCAGCGATATCAAGAGAAACGATGGCGACGTCGTTCGCCATGCCGAGCTCTTCGAACTCTCTCTGAAGTTCCATCAGCATACGCAAGGCGGGTTTGTACTGAGTTCGTGCCACAAGGATACGTGCCAGCGTCCACCGCGTTTTTGCCCGGAAAGACATCATCCCGGCGGACTCGAACGCGCTGATCGCTTTGACGAAGTGTTCAATTGCCGCGTCAAACTCGCCAAGCTCGCGGAAGCACGTCGCAGCGTTCTGCTGCGCGGCGGCGCGCCACCGAGCGGCGATCGTCGTTTCATTCGCGATTTCAAGATTGAGCAGCAGTGCTTCACGGAAACGCCGGCTGCTGTACAACGCCAGACCCTCGGCAAGCTTCGCCGCGTAGCAACGATCCTTGTCGCCGTACGCGCGGAAGATCGCCGCTGCAGACGCTATCGCGGGCAGCGAGTCACCGCTTCTCTCGAGAGCGCGATAAATCATCGCGCGTACGAGATAGAGGCGTCCCATTTCGTGATCTGCGATTCGAACGCGGCCGAAATGCGATTCGGCCGTCGCGAGCGCGTTCAGTCCGTCGCCATAGGCACCGGTATACAGAAGTGCGTATCCGAACTCGTACCATGCATTTCCGCGAAGGTGCGAGACGCGCTCGGAATCAGGTAAGTGATCGGCGATGCCGACAGCCAAACGCGTGATTTCCACCGCATCCGACGGCATCAGATCGATCGCGCGATCCGTTGCCGCGATCAACTTCCTTACTACTCCCGCGGTACGCCACTCCGGGTGCTCGGCCAAACGGCCGGCCCAGGTGTCGCGCGATCCGGCCAGGAGTTGTTTGACGTAGACCTCGGCGGCGGCGTCTTCGTCGGCCATCGTTCGCTGCACGTTGCGGAGGAAGGCCAGCGTCTCGGGGCGGGGGGCGCTGGAGAAGGACTCGCGGTTCCAAACGTCGGGGTGTTTCAGCAGGCCGGCGGTGTCGCGGATCGAGTTGAGGGTTTGCTTACAGAGCGAGCATCCGGCCAGATGGCGGTCGCGCGTCGCGGAATCGATCGGCTCCGCCAGGAAACCGGCGAGCACTTCTTCGTCGTAATGCTGTTCGATCATCATCGCTTCACCGCCGTGATGCTGAGGTAGATCTCCCGAACCCGTTTCAGACAGTTGTGGATCAGCTTCTCCGCGTAGCGCGACGTCGTATCGAGCGACACCGCGACGTCATTCGCGGATCGCCCTTCGTAGTAGTGCAGGTAAAGCGTTTCGCGGCAGCGCGGCTGGAGGTAGCCGAGGGCCTGCTGCATCGTGATGATCATGGCCATCTTGTCGGCGATGCCGTTCGACGACGGATCCGTGTGATCGTCGAAATCCTCGGGGAGCGGTTCGGTGCGTCCCTGCCCGCGCCAGTAGTGGCGGCTGGCGTTGCACATAGCCGCCACCAGCCAGGCGCGCGTGTTCTCGACCCTCGTAGTCGTGGTCATGAACGAGAGGAATACTTCCTGAATCAGACTTTCCGCGTCCTGTTCGGGGATGCGGAACTTGCGGCAGCCGACGTGGAGCAGCAACGGGCGGTGGCGAACATAGAGCTCGCCGATCTCTTCCGGTTGCGGATCAGGCGCGGGTACCGGCGGCGGCAGAACCGGCTGTACCTCCGCGGCAGGCATGGTCAGGGCGGCGCTTGTGAGCGTTTCCAGCACGTTCGGATCGAGCACGACCGCGGTCCTCTTCCTCTCTCTCGGAAGCTGCGAGTCGATAATTATGGACGAGATGCGGGGACCATACCACGAAAACTAAAAAGTACAAACTTCCTTTGAGACGTCACTACTCTCGGGTTTTGGATCTTGTCTGGAGTCCGGACATCATACGCCATTAGTAGCGGAAAGGTGTCGGTGGTTTTTGACGGACAGCACCGACGGATTCCGGCCTGGGTGCCGCCGCACTGATGCTATCCTCCGCCGTCGCAAAACGCCGCCCGCAGAAGGTAAGTCGATGAATTCAGAACAGATCGCCCACAGCGTCGATCAGATTTGGGACGCTTCGATCGTTCCCACCCTCGAGCGCTACATCCGCATCCCCAACCAGTCCCCTCTCTTCGATCCCGACTGGAAGCAGAACGGCCACATGAACGAAGCCGTTGCGCTTGCCAAAGCGTGGGTCGAAGAGCAGAAGATCGAAGGTCTGCGCATCGAAGCGCACGAGTTGAAAGGACGCACTCCTCTCATCTTCATCGAGGTGGATGGCGACGATTCGTCGACGGTGCTGATGTACGGCCACCTCGACAAGCAGCCCGCCATGATCGGATGGGACGCCGGCCTCGGCCCGTGGACTCCGGTCCTGCGCGACGGCAAGCTCTTCGGACGCGGCGGCGCCGACGACGGCTACGCCATCTTCGCGGCCGTCTCGGCGATTCGCGCGGTGAAGGCGCAGAACGCGCCGCATTCGCGCATCGTCGTCATCATCGAATGTTGCGAGGAGAGCGGCTCGCTCGATCTCCCCGCATACATCGACCTGCTGGCGGAGAAAATCGGCACACCGCGCCTCGTCATCTGCCTCGACAGCGGCTGCGGCAATTACGAGCAGCTCTGGATGACCACGTCGCTGCGCGGCTCCATCGTCGGCAATCTCACGGTCGAAGTTCTCAGCGAAGGCGTGCATTCCGGCGACGCCAGCGGCATCGTGCCGTCGAGCTTTCGCATTCTGCGCATCCTCCTCGACCGGCTCGAGGATGCGAAGACCGGCCACATCATCCCCGAGTGGTTGCATGCTGAGGTCCCGCCGGATCGCATGGCCGAGGTACGCGAGACGGCGAGAATTCTCGGCGACGAGATCTACAACAAGTTCCCGTTTCTCCCCGGCATGACGCCGATGGCCACCGATCCCGTCGAGCTTCTGCTGAATCGCACCTGGCGGCCGATGCTGTCGTACACCGGACAGGCAGGACTACCCGACCTCGTTCAGGGCGGTAACGTCCTTCGTCCCAAGACGTCGATCAAACTTTCGCTGCGCGTTCCGCCGACGCTCGATGCCACGAATCTCGATGCCAAGTTGAACGAGTTGCTGGAGAGCGATCCGCCGTACGGTGCGCGGGTCACGTACGAGCCCGAGAAGGGCGGCGGCGGATGGGAAGTGCCGAAGGTGGAGCCTTGGCTGCAGAAATCGATCGAATCGGCATCGCAGAACTTTTTCGGCAAGCCGGCCACGACGTGGGGCGAAGGCGGCTCGATTCCGTTCATGGGGATGTTAGGTCAGCGTTTCCCGAACGCCCAGTTCCTGATCACCGGTGTCCTCGGGCCGCACAGCAACGCGCACGGACCCAACGAGTTCCTCGATATCCAAACGGGCAAAAACGTGACGGCCTGTGTCGCGCAGGTGCTCGCGGACGAACGGACGAACGCGACGTAACTACATTGCCGCCTACGCGTGGCCGCCGGCGTACTTTTTCTCGCCGGCTTCGATGCGGATTGGCAGCCGGTTCTGCGGAGGCGGCAGCGGGCAGGTCGCGTACGGCGTGAAGGCGCACGGCGGGTTGTACGACTTGTTGAAATCGACGATCGTCTTGCCGTTCGCATCGGCCGGTTTCGCGTAGAGATAGCGCGCCGCGCCGTACGTCTCTTTTCCGCTTGTCGCGTCCTTGAAGATGATGAAGTAGTCGGTCTCGCCCTGCTCCAGAATCGGATCGATGCGGAACTCGCGGCCCTGCAGCGTGAAGACGAGCGCGCCCGGCGAGATCTCGTTGCTGGTCATGCCGAGGACGTTCGTGATCGGGATTTTCTTCGGAGGGTTGTACGGCTCGAAACGCGCTTCCACGCGCGCATTCGGATCGACGGGAAAGTAATCGAGTCCCTTGAAGTGTGTGCGCGCATCCGCTTCCGTATCGCGAACGCGGATTCCGAAGCGCGGGCCCTTCGTCACTTCTTCGCGGCGGATGGCGACGAATGAAAGCGATCCAGTGCGCACCACCGTCGGCTTCGATTCCGTGTCGTCGTGCAACACCACCGGCGCAGTAACCGGCTTCCCCTCGATCGTCAGCGACGGATTCGGTTGCAGCGTCACCTTTCCGCTCTGCAGGACGAATTGCGCCGGCACGGGCGGCTTCGCCGGAAGCGAGACATCGTTGCTGCCGTCGCTCAGCCAGTAGAGACCAGCCAGCGTCAGCCAGCCGTCCGGCGCTTTCAACCGCTCCGCGCGATGCGCGCGCCACGTATCCTCATCCTTCTGAATCGATGAACCATCGATCGTTCCGGCGGGCGGCTCGTAGCGGCAGGCGGCGGTAAGGAGGAGCAGGACGGCGAGAGCGGATTTCATCGGTCGGATAGGATACCCAAACCGTGGTTTCGAAATGTCGCAGAGCCGTGTCTTATCGGGGTGACCAATGTAGCCCCCTTTCCGGCGATGCGGCCGGAGCATGATGCGGTGATTCCCTCCTGGAACGAGGAGCACCGCCTGCTCGCCGCGATTCGTGGCGGCGACCGCAGCGCCGCCGAAGAGTTGGTCGATCGCACCTACTCCTCGGTTTTCGCATCGATGTATCGGCTCTGCGGCGACCGCGAACTGGCTTCCGATCTCACGCAGGATACGTATCGCAAAGCGTGGGAAGCGCTGCCGGGATTCAACGGACAGTCGCAGTTTTTCACCTGGCTCTACCGCATCGGATACACGACGTTTCTGAATCACATCCGCCGTCCGCGGCTGATGAAATCGCTCGACGACGAGAACATGCCGGAGACTCCGGACAAATCGCCGGGCGTTGACGAACTGCTCGGCAATGCCGAGGAAGCCGAACATTTGCGGGAGGCAGTCTTGCGGCTGCCCGAAGATCTTCGTTTTACCGTCACCGCGCATTTCTGGGGCGGTCTTGCGGTGAAGGAGATCGCAGCAATCGAAGAGATCACAACCGTAGCCATCCGCAAGCGGCTACACAAGGCGTTTTCCCTGCTGGAACAAGCCCTCGGCGGGAACGTTGAGGAAGAAAGACAATGACCCGCAACCGCAAAGCTGATCTGCAGCGGAAGCTGACCATGGCGCCGGTGGCGAAGCCGCCCGCCGGTCTGGCCGACCGCATCAAACGCGACATCCCCGGACACTTCGCTTTTCAGGCCGAAAACGAGCGCACGCAGTTGCGCAAATCGGCGATGTTCAATCTGCGCATCGCCGCGTCGATCATCCTGCTCGTCTCGTCGGTGTACTTGGCGTTGCATCTCGTTTCGCGGAATGGATCGAACGTCGACACGCGCTCGATGGTCACGAGCAAGGATGCCGCCGCGCCCGCGACGCGCACCAACGTGGCCCTTCCGAACACGCCGCCCGCTCCTGGCACCGCCCGTCCGCAGGAACGCGCCGATCTGCCGCCGCTTCCGCGAGTGCCGCCTCCGACGAGCATCGCGGCGCAACCGCCGCGCGAGCGCATCGTCGAAGCGAGACATGAGGAATCGGTGGCGATGACGGCGTCGACTCCGGTTTACATTGCCGAAACCGTCCCGTCCGCGCCTCCGGCCACCGACAGCATCACCATCGTCAATTCCGCTCCCGCAGTGGGGGTTGCGGCTCCTCCGCCGGCACCGGTGGCGGCACCCGAAGCGCAGATGGCGACAGCCGAGGGTGGCGCGGCGGCGCGCGAACGAACGTTTGCGAAAACGTCAGAGGCACCGGCGCTCTCCGAGATGCGCGACGCGAAGAAAGCGGCGCCCGCCCGCAACTTCGTCGCCGTGCAGCAGGCCATCTCGCGCGGTGAATCGCCACGCGACATCGATACCTTCACGTTCGTGCAGCACTTCGCCGCGCCGGAACGCAAGCCTGCCGATCTGCACGTCGAGCTCGAAGCCTCCGCGACGCCGCTGGATGCGACGAAGTGGCTGCTGCGCGTCTCCGTCGACGCTCCCGGCAAAACGTCCACGCCGATCGATCTCACCTTCGGCGATGCAGTCGCTGTCCATCGCTCGATGATCGGATCGGTTGCGCCGAATGAAACTGCGCTCTACGAAATCGAGTTCAAGCCGAACACGAAACAGGATGAGACGATCGCCACCGTTCGCGCCGGCGATGCCAAGAGTACGCTGCGCGTCGCCGATCTCCATCCGTGGAACGCGGCCACGCCGCGGATGAAGCGCGCCTCGCTGGCGGCGGCGTGGGCCCGTGCGCCGCAGTCGCGCAAGCAGACCGAGGAGATCGTCGCCAAAGCGCGCGAAGCGCACATCGACGACCTGGCGGACATCGCCGAACAGTCCGTCAGGATCCGCTGACTATCTGGGCCGTCCGCCGCCGAAGTTCCGCACCGACTGGAAATGCACGTCGAAGTAGCGGGCGGCGGCGCGCACGGCGCGCGAAACGGTCCACGCGTCTTTCGACGGGATCCGCTCCAGCGCCATCCGCATGTTTTCGGGCAGCTTGGCGCGGCAACTACGGCAGAGCGCGTTGCCGATCGTCTTGTTGAGATCGCAACGCGGACAGCGCGGGGTTTTGGCCAGTCCGGAAACCTGTTCCTTCGTTAACGTCATTGATCCCTCTCTCCGGGCTCCGATATTCTGCCATGAATACGCGCCACGCGCGGCATCGGTTCCGCACTGCATTAGAATCCGCGCGATTTTTCGGGAGGATCCAATGGGCGAACGCGTTGAATTTCCTTCGAACGGCCACACCTGTCAGGGCTACTTCGCAGGCAAAGGTCCGGGCATTGTCGTCATTCAGGAGTGGTGGGGGCTCGTGCCGCACATCGAAGAGATCGTCGACCGATTCGCCGGCGAAGGTTTTTCCGCGATCGCGCCCGACCTCTATCACGGCAAAACGACGAAGTCGCCGGATGAAGCGGGCCGCCTGCTGATGGAGCTCGACGCCGAGCGCGCTGAGAAGGAAATCGGCGGTGCCGGTGCTTATCTCCTCAGCCAGCCCGAGTGCACCACGAAATCGTATGGCGTCATCGGCTTCTGCATGGGCGGCGCGCTCGCGCAGTACGCCGCTACGAAAGAGGCGAACGTCGGCGCGGCCGTGAGTTTCTACGGCGGCTTCAAGAAAGTTGCGTACGACTGGCCGAATCTCAGCGCGCCGATCATGCTGATCTATGCCGAAGACGATCAAGGCGTCCCGATCGCGCAGGGACGCGCGCTTGCCAAACAACTCGAAGAGATGGGCAAGGACGTAACGCTCCTCGTCTATCCGAAGACCGGCCACGCCTTCTTCAACAACACCGGCCCGAATTACAACGCCGAAGCCGCGGAAGACGCGTGGCAGCGCGCGGTGGCCTTCTTCCAGGCGCGCCTCGCGTAGTGCAAACGCTTCGTATCGTCGTCTTCGCCGCGCTGCTGATTTTCTGCGTCACGCCGTGGGCGTCGCCGCCGATCGCGCTCGCCCTCGGCCTCGCGCTCGCGCTGACGCTCGGCCATCCATTCGCGTCGCGCAATTCGAAAGCGACGAAGCTCTTGCTGCAAACCTCCGTCGTCCTCCTCGGCTTCGGGATGAATCTGCAGAAGGTGGTCGAAGCGGGCCGCACCGGATTCCTATTCACCGTCGTCACGATCGTCGGCACGCTGCTCCTCGGATTCCTCCTCGGACGCGCGATGAACATCAGCCGCACGACGTCGCACCTCATCTCGTCCGGAACCGCAATCTGCGGCGGCAGCGCCATCGCTGCGGTTGGCCCAGTGGTCAACGCGACGGACGAGGAAATGTCGGTCGCCCTCGGCACCGTCTTCATCCTCAATTCGATCGCACTCTTCATCTTTCCGATGATCGGTCACCGCCTCGGCATGACCCAACCGCAGTTCGGCGTCTGGGCAGCGATCGCCATCCACGACACCAGCTCCGTCGTCGGCGCTGCCGCGAAATACGGAGTCGAAGCGTTGCAGATCGCCACGACCGTGAAGCTGACGCGCGCACTCTGGATCGTCCCCGTCACCCTCGCCACGGCGTTGTTCTTCAAACGCAAATCGGCGAAAGTGACGATTCCCTGGTTCATCCTCTACTTCGTCATCGCCTCGGTGCTCCGCACGTACATCGCCGCGCCGGCCGAGGTGTGGTCGACGCTGACGACGATCGCGAAGATCGGCCTGACCATCACCCTCTTCCTGATCGGCGCCGGCCTCTCGCGCAAATCGATCGCCGCCGTCGGCGCGAAGCCGCTCATCCTCGGCATCCTGCTCTGGATCGCGATCTCCTCCGTCTCGCTCTTCGCCGTGCTGCGGACGGTCTAGTCTTTCTCGATCACCAGATCGCCGGAATGGAATGAGCGTCCGTGATTTTCGCGGCCGAGGAGAAGGATGATCGTGAGACTGACCATGACGAAGAGCTCGAAACCGGCCAGCGCCCACGAGTAGCCGAAGCGGTCACGTAACGCGTCTTCGATCGTGTTCGTAGGTGACGCGAAGAGGATTCCGAACTGGTACGCGAGGCCCGGCATCAACCCGCGAACGGCGTCCGGCGCCAGCTCGTTGAGGTGAATGGGAATGATGCCCCACGCGCCCTGCACGCCGACCTGCATCAGGAACGCGCCGGCCGCGAGGATGACGAGCGAACCGCCGAAAGCCCACATCGGAATCACCAGCAGCGACACCACCAGCGCCGCGATCATGCTGTAGCGCCGTCCGATTTTTTGCGAGAGCTGGCCGAAGATGATCGCGCCGATCACCGCGCCGACGTTGTAGAGCATGGCCACGTACGGCACCGTCGTCGCCGGAATCGCGTGCGCGTGCTTGAGAAAATCGGGATAGAGATCCTGCGTCCCGTGGGAGAGAAACATCATGAACGTCATCAGCAGGACGAGGTAGAGGAAGCCGCGCGTCTGGCCGCGAACGGCACGCAGCATCTCACCGAAGCTGCCGACGCGATGCTCCTTCCACGCCGCCGACTCCGGCACCTTCGTGCGGATGTAGAGCGCGAGCAGCGCCGGCAGCGCGCCGAGCCAGAACATCCAGCGCCAACTGTAATGCGGCAGCACTGCGCGCGACGCGATCGCCGCGAGCAGATAGCCGATCGAATAGCCGCTCTGCAGGATGCCGGACAACACGCCGCGCCATTTCCGCGGCGCGTTTTCAAGCGCCAGCGACGCTCCCACGCCCCACTCGCCGCCCATCCCGATCCCGAACAGCGCTCGAAGAATCAGGAACTGGGTGAACGTCGTCGAAAAGCCGGACAGCAGTTCGATGAGCGAAAAGTAGATGACGTTCGCCATCAACGGGATGCGCCGTCCGTAACGGTCGGCCAGCATCCCGAAAATGATCGCGCCGACCGGACGCAGCGCCAGCGTCGCCGTCAGCGTGATGATGATCTTCGACTTCGGCACGCCGAACTGCGCGGCCAGCGTATCGAGCAGGAAAACGACGACGAAAAAGTCGAACGCGTCGAGCGTCCAACCCAGAAATCCGGCGGCGACGGCGTGGCGCGAGTTCGATTGCATGCGGCGGGCGATTGTAGCCGCGCGCTACAATCCGCGCACTGATGACCGAGCCGTCCCTACGCGGCAGCCTTGCATCCTTTCGACTGCCGGACGTTCTCTCCTTCGTCTCCTCGGCGAAAAAAAGCGGCACGCTCACGCTCACGAACGGATCGAACGAAGCCATAGTCTACTTCGACGACGGCGCCGTCATCTTCGCCGGCTCGAATCAGGAAACGCTTCGCCTCGGCGCCGTCCTGCTGCGCAAAAAACACATCTCCGCCACGCAGCGCGACGCCATCGATGCCTTGATGAAAGCCGAGGGGGGACGATTCGGCCAGCTCGCCGTGCAGCAGGGATTGCTCACCGAGGAACAGCTGCGCGACTTTCTCAAAGTGCAGGTCTCCGAGATCATCTATGACTGCTTCGTCTGGCCCGGCGGCGAGTTCACCTTCATCGACGGCACCACCGTTCCGCCGTACGCCGTCACGATCGCCGTCGATCTCGCCAACCTGATCATGGAAGGGGCGCGGCGCATCGCCGAGTGGGAAGAATGCGAACGCCTGCTGCCGGACAGCAGCGTCGTCTTCCGCGTCGTCTCGAATCCCGATGCCGAGAAGATCACGCTCACGCTCGACGAATGGCGAATCCTTTTCCTCATCAACGGTAGGCGTTCGCTCGGCGACCTCGTCGACGACTCGACGGACTCTCCGCTTCAGGTTTACCGCGTCGTCTACGGTCTTTACGGCAACAAGCTGATTGAAGCCGTGAGCCGGAAAACATTGCCCGACGATACCGGCAGCGGCGGCGTTCCCGTCACCGAGGTCCTCGAGAGCACGATGCGGCAGAAGCCGGCCACGTTCAGCGCCGACTCCACCGTCCGCGAAGTCAGCGACGACACCAATCTGCTCGTTTCCGTCGAAGCGAAACTCTCTTACAAAGACGTCGTCAAGCCGACCATCGCCCAGCTCACAATCACCAGCGGCGACGACACCGGCCTCATGTTTCCGCTCACCGAGGCGGAGTACCTGATCGGCAGGCAGCGCGACAACCAGATTCCGCTCGCCGACCTCGGCGTCTCCGGCCATCACGTCCGCATCTATCGCGGCCCCGAAGGATATGCAATCGAAGATCTGAAGAGCAGAAACGGGACGTGGCTCAACGGCGCGCGCACCTTCCACGCGTTGCTGCATAACGGCGACATGATCCGCATCGGCGCCACCGAGCTGCGCTACGAAATCCTCTACGACGGCGCCACGCAACCGGCCGCGGGATGATGTGGCACCGACGCTCCCGTCGGTGGAACGGAGGTTGCTATCACTCCCGTCCGGTTGGCCCGAACGCGGCCGCCGCTGCTGTTGACGCTTCAGCCTCATTGAGAGAAGAGGACCCATATGAACGGATCGACGGACGTTCGGTCGAACAGCACTACCTCCAGCAATCCCACCCGCAGCTCCAAGACAGACACTCCCCTCCCGCTGGACACGCCGACTCAGGAACTTTCGGGCACGTCTCCGCGCGAACACGCCGGCGGCAACGCCGCCAATCGCGGCGAACGAATGATCAGCGGCATCGATCTCCTCGATTACGGCGCCGGCGGACTGATGCCGCACAAGGTCTACCTGATCAAAGGCGGCACCGGCGTCGGCAAGTCGCTCCTCGGGCTGCAGTATCTGACCCGAGGCCTCGAACTGCAGGAGCCGGGCGTGCTGATCACCGATCAGAAACCGGAGAACGTCCTGGCGCAGGCGCACTCGATCGGCTTCGCGATCGAAGAATCCGTTCGCCGCGGACAGCTGGCCATTCTCAATCCGAGTCAGCGCTACTTCGAGCTGGTCGAGAGTCCGGCCGACGTCATGGCCATCGTCGAAGAGCTCGGCGATTACATCAAGAAGATCGGCGCGCGCCGCCTGGTCATCGATCCCGTCTTCACGCTGATCAACACGTCGTACTCCAGCCACTTCGCGCTCTCGATCACGCAGTCGCTGATCAATGCGCTCGAAGACCTGCCGGTGACGACGCTGCTCGTCGCTTCGCACGACGAAAACGCGGAGCTGAATCCGATCACGCGCCAGCTCGAACAGAACGCGTTCGGCGTCATCGACCTCTCGCAGGATCAGGCCACCGGCGGACGGCTGATGCGCCTCTCGAAACTCAGTTACGCCAGCAACGACAATCTTTCCGCGCACTACCGCATCCTCAACGGCCGCGGTCTGATCAACTATCGCGGCGAGGGCGAGAAAGTCGCCGATGTGACGAAGCCGTGGGAAGACACCGCACCGGTCAGCCGCACGGTTCTGCTCCTCGGCGCGCAGCCGGAGACGATTCGCCGGGTGAAGGAAGCGCTGGGAAGCGAGTATCAGGTCCAGGCCGAGTCCGATCTCAAAGCCGGCGTCGAACGCGCCACGCGCGAGAAGCCGGGCCTCGTCCTCGTCTCGCCGTCCCGCGCCCTCGGCTCGGTCAGCGCGATCCTCGACCTGGCGCGCAACGCGAGCTCCTCGATCGCTTTCCTCTCGCCTTCCGGCAACCGTCAGGCGGACAAAGTTCTCTACCTCCGCGCCGGCGCCGACGACTTCATCACCGAGCCGTTCACGCCCGCAGAACTGCGTGCGCGCGTCGACGCCCTCATCCGCCGCAGCGGACGCCGCCTCAATCTGCGCGACTCGCACATGACCAGCGTGAGCCCCGAGGAGATGGCTTCGCTGATGAACGCAAGCGAAGCGTCGCCGGCGCGCAAAGGTCCGATCATGCAGGCCACCGGCGAAGATCGCGTGCAGTTCGATCCCGATTTCAACGAACGCCTCCAGCGCAACGTCGACACGGTCTCGAAGTTCGATCAGCCCTTCGCGCTCTACTGGCTCAAGGCCAACGACGACGATCCCGAACTGAATCGTTCCCTCGCGCAACTCTGCCGGCAGGAAGACGTGGTCTGTCACAACCGCGCCGGCGAGTTCGTGGCCATCCTCAGCGGTACCGACCAGAATGGCATCAAGGGATTCGAGAACCGCCTGAACGAAAAGCTCGGCAACCGCCTCGATCCGAAACGCGTCCGCCGCGGCTACTCGCTCTACAAACCGGGCGATTCGACGGAAGGATTCACGCAGAAGGCGACGAACGCGTAGTCACGAAAAATTTGAGCATCCGAACGACGGCGGCGAAAGCCGCCGTTTTTCTTTTGTATCATTCGCCAATCCGCTCCGTCACTGCCCCCGTAGCTCACGAACGTATGGAGGCCACCGTGCGCATTTTCCATCTGCTCCTCGTCACCTCGCTCCTCGCCGCCTCGGCATTCGCACAGCATGACATGCCGTCGCAACCCGCGAAGCCTGTCGTCCTCGAGTCCGGCCTCGGCAATTTCCACTGGGCCGTCTCGACGAAGAACGCCCAAGCGCAGCGCTTTTTCGATCAGGGGATGAAGTACCTCTACGGCTTCAATCACGAATCGGCCGTTGCGTCGTTCAATCGGTCGACGCAACTCGATCCGAACCTGGCCATGGGTTACTGGGGCGCCGCGCTCGCCCTCGGGCCCAACATCAACATGGACGTCGATCCCGATCGCGAAAAGCAGGCCTACGAAAGCGTCCACGCCGCGATGGCGCATGAGTCGCACGCGTCCGCGAAGGAGCGCGCTCTCATCGCAGCGCTGGCAAAGCGATACAGCAACGATCCGAAAGCGGATCTGAAGACCCTCGGCCGCGATTACAGCCTGGCCATGAAGTCGCTCACCAAAAAATATCCCGACGATCTCGACGTGGCCACGCTTTACGCCGAAAGTCTCATGGACCTCCATCCGTGGAAGTTCTGGTCGCACGACGGCAAACCGAACGACGGGACGACCGAGATCGTCTCCACGCTCGAATCCGTCCTCCGCCGCAATCCGAACCACCTCGGCGCGAATCACTACTACGTCCATGCCATTGAAGCGTCGCCGCATCCCGAGCGCGCCCTCGCCAGCGCCAATCGCCTGAAGACGCTCGCGCCGATGTCCGGCCACCTCGTGCACATGCCCGCGCACATCTACCAGCGCACCGGCAACTACGCCGGCGCCGCGCGCGCGAACGCCAACGCCGCCGCCACCGACCGCATCTTCATCAAGAATCACGGCGGCGAAGGAATCTACGCCGCGATGTACTACAACCACAATCTCCAGTTCGGCCTCGCGTCGTACGCGATGTCCGGCCGCTTCAACGAGGCGAAGACGATGGCCGACGAGTTCGCGTCGAACGCCACGATGATGGCCAAGGAGATGCCGCCAGCCGAATACGCCGCCGCCAGCACGCTCCTTCTCCTGGTCCGCTTCGGCCGCTGGAACGACGTGCTGAAGGCGAAGCCGGTCGACGTCGGACCGCTATCGACGACCTTCTCCCATTTCGCTCGCGGCTCGGCGTTCGCAAAGTTGGGCAACGTCGCCGGCGCCGAATCGGAACAGAAAGCGTTCGAAGCCGCTCGGGCCAACGTCCCCGACGATCCGGGCCTCTTCCAGAATTCCGAGAAGGCCGTCGCCGAAGTGGCCGCGCACGTCCTCGCCGGCCGCGTCGCCGAGGCCCGCGGCAAAATGTCCGAGGCGATCGCCGACTACACGAAAGCCGTCGCGCAGGAAGACACCCTCGACTACGACGAGCCCACCGACTGGTTCTACCCCACCCGCGAAACCCTCGGCGCCGCATTGCTCCGCGCCCACCGCCCCGCTGACGCGGAGAAGGTGCTCCGCGCCGATCTGACCCGCAATCCCCACAACCCGCGCTCCCTCTTCGCCCTCGCCGCCGCCCTCCGCGCGCAAAAGAAAGACGCCGCCTCAGTCACCGCGGAGTTCGGGCGGGTTTGGGAAGGTGGGAAGTTGGCGATGGCCGACTACTGACGACTCTTGCTCCCGCAGCGAACTGAGTGAATCGAAACCCCGGCGCGCGTTCCTGGCTTGTTAGGATCACCGCGATTACCGTGATCGACTGATCGAATGGAGGAACGTATGCCGTGTGATGTGCGGATGCTCGCGAAGAACGAGCTTTTTGAGCAGCTTACCGAGGAGGATCGCGCGCAGTTGGCGCAGGTCGTGGACCGGCGCGAGCTCGCGGCGGGAACGACGCTCTTTCAGGCCGGCGAGCCGGGTGAATCCCTGTTCGTCGTCAGCAGCGGCGAGGTCGAGCTGTTCATCAAAGACACGGCCGGGCAGAAGATCGTGCTCACGGTTGCACGCGACGGCGAGATTTTCGGCGAGCTGGCCCTCCTCGATCGCGGCGCCCGAACCGCCACGGCATGCGCTCTCGTCGATACGGAACTCCTCGAGCTCGATCGCGACGACCTGCTGCTCCTGTTCCAGAAGACTCCCGAGGCCGCGGTGCGGCTGTTGGCCGCGGTGGGTCACATGACGCGGAAGGCGGACGAGCTCCTGCAAACGCGCGTCTCGCGCAATGTCAACATCGAGGTCGAAGAAAATCTCAGCACGTTGCAACGGATCGCCGACTGGATCGCGTGGTTCAGCGGCAGCATGCCCTTCCTGCTCATCAACGCCGTCTGGTTCATCGGCTGGATCATCGTCAACACGTTCCGGCTCGGAATCCCCGCCTTCGATCCGTATCCGTTCGGCCTACTGACGATGATCGTCTCGCTCGAAGCGATCTTCCTCTCCTGCTTCGTCCTCATCAGCCAGAACCGGCAGGCCGAAAAGGACCACGTCCGCTCCGACGTCGAATACGAAGTCAACATCAAGGCGGAGCTGGAAGTCGCGCACCTGCATGAAAAGACCGACCGCATCTACACGGAAATGCTGGAGCGATTCGTGACGATCGAAGGGCTGCTCAGGAAGGGGTAGTCGTTATACGCAGAGTTTATCAACTCTGCGTATAATTTCGATGTGCCTTACGCCCGCCTTCCGGAATCGGTTCAAACGCTCTACGCCGAGCTGCTGGACCAGGTCCGTACCGCCGACGCCGAAGCAGTGCTCGGCGGTGTGCGCGGTTCATTCGTTTCGAAGGAGATTCGCGGGCGAACGTACTGGTACCTCCAGAAAAACGGAGGCGCCACCAAACGCCAGATTTACCTCGGCCGCGACACGCCGGAGCTCCGCGCGTGGATCGAGAAAGCGACCGAGCAACGATCGGAAATCAAGTCTGACGAAAGTCATCGCCGCGATCTCGTCGCCATGCTTGCGGCCGGCGGCATGTTCCGCGATTCCGCGTCGAAGTCGACGGTGCTGCACATCCTCGCGGACGCGAGCGTCTTTCGCGCGGGCGGCGTGCTGGTCGGAACTGAGGCCTTCAGCTGCCTCGCGAACATGCTCGGCGTCACGTTCGACAACGAGAGTCTACGAACTGCCGACATCGACGTCGTTCACGACATCAACATCCCAATCGTCATCGAGGAACGGCCGGACGCGAATGACCTCCTCATTCGCTTGCGCGCGGCTGATCCGGCGTTCTTCGCCGTTCCCGGATTCGATCCGCGCGACGTGAGCACGTCGTTCCGCGTGCGTGGCCGCGACCTCGGCGTCGACTTCCTCACACCCGATCGGAGCCACGGACGGAACACAAAGCCGGTGCGCCTGACGCACCTCGGGATCGCCGCACAACCGTTGTACGGACTCGATTATCTCATCGAGGATGCCGTGGATGCGGCCGTCGTCGGCGGCAGCGGAATCCGCGTCAATGTGCCATTGCCGGCGCGGTTCGCGTTTCACAAACTTTGGGTCTCGACTTCGCGATCCGTGTCCGAGGCCGCAAAGTCGCGAAAAGACGTCCGGCAGGCGGCGCAAATCCTGGAGGTGCTCGCCGACGATCGGCCTCGCGACATCACCGCCGCGTACATCGCACTTCAGAAACGGCGTCGGATGACGCGCGCCGCCCATGAAAAACTCAAATCGTTCGACGCCGCGTTGTTGAAGCGGCTTCGCCCGCTTCTCACGCCGTCTCGAGCAAGTCCTTGAACTGCTCCTTGTCGATGGCTTTGTCGTAGGCGGTGCGGGCGGTGATCTCGCCGTCCTTGTAGAGGCGGCGGATGGAGCCGTCCATGTCGATCATCCCTTCTTTGACGCCGGTCTGGATCGCGCTCGTGACCTGCGAGGTCTTGCCTTCGCGGATCATGTTGCCGATCGCGGGCGAGGCGAAGAGGATTTCTAAAGCCGCCACGCGGCCTCCGCCGATCTTCGGCATCAACTGCTGCGCGACGACGGCGCGGATCGTTTCGCCGAGGACGTTACGGACGCCTTCCTGCTCCGAGGCCGGGAAGACGCTGATGATGCGATCCATCGTCTTCGCGGCGTTGTTCGTGTGCAGCGTCCCAAAGACCAGCGTGCCGCGCTCGGCGGCGGAGAGGGCCATGGCGATCGTTTCCAGATCGCGCATCTCGCCGACCAGGATCACGTCCGGATCTTCGCGTCCGGCCGCCTTCAGCGCCTCGGCGAACGACTTCGCGTGCGATCCGATCTCGCGTTGATGGACGAGGCACTTCTTGTTGGGATGAACGAACTCGATCGGATCCTCGATGGTGATGACGTGCAGTCCGCGCGTTTCGTTGATCAGATCGACGATCGCGGCTAGCGTCGTCGACTTGCCCGACCCCGTCGGACCGGTGACGAGACGAGGCCGCTGCGAATCGACGCAATGCGCCGCAACTGATCGGGCAGACCGAGCTGCTCGATGGTCATGATCTTGGTCGGAATGACGCGGAAGACCGCGCCGCCGCCGCGTTGCTGGCGGAAAAGGTTCACGCGGTAACGCGCCACGTTCGGAATCTCGTAGGCGAAGTCGACATCGTTGCTTTGCGCGTACTCCTCCCACACTTTCGGCGGCGTGACCGGCTTCATCATCTCGTTGAAATCGGTCTCGGAGATCGTGCGGTAGCGGATCGACTCCATCGATCCCGATGCGCGCAGCATCGGCGGACGCCCGACCGTCAGATGAAAATCCGACGCGCCGCGGTCGTTCATCAGTTTGAGAAAGCGGTCGATCTTGTTCATCACGCTTTCCCTCGGGCGATGAAGTCGGCGCTCACCATCGGCTCGAAGTCTTCTTTCTTCAGCGCGGCCAGGTAGGCGGTCTCGGGCGAAATCTGATCGCGGCGCAACAGATCCTTCAGCGCCTCATCGAACGTCTGCATGCCCATCGAGCGGCCGATCTGCATCGCGGAGTAGATCTGGTAGGTCTTCTCATCGCGAATCATGGTGGCGATGTTGTTGGTGCCTTTGAGGACTTCGAACGCAGCGACCTGCTTGCGCCCCTCCTTCGCGGGAAGGAGCCGCTGCGCGATGCAGTACTTCATCGACTCCGAGAGTGACGCGCGAATCTGCGGCTGTTCGTCGGCGGGAAAACTGGAGATGATGCGGTCGATCGCTTTCGGCGCGCTGGTGGAGTTGAGCGTGCCGAGGACGATGTGGCCGGTCTCGGCGGCCGTGAGCGCGAGCGAGATCGATTCGTTGTCGCGCAGCTCGCCGATGACGATGACGTCCGGATCCTCGCGCAGCGCGGCCCGCAATGCGCGCGAAAACGAGTCGGTATGCATCCCTACTTCGCGCTGATTGACGAGGCAGTTCTTGAAAGGATGGACGAACTCGACCGGGTCTTCCATCGTGATGATGTGATCGTTGCGCGTCTCGTTGAAGAGATTTACGAGCGCGGCGAGAGTGGTCGATTTACCCGATCCGGACGGGCCGCAGACGAGAACGAGGCCCTGGTGGTAATCGGAGATCTCGGCCAGATGAATCGGCAGGCCGAGCTCGATGATCGTGGGCGGCTTGTCGGGGATGACGCGGAAGACGCCGTTGTAGCCGCGGTGGTCGTAGAAGACATTGGCGCGATAGCGGCCGGCCTGCGGGATGACGTAGCAGAAGTCGAGCTGGTGAAACTTTTCCAGCGCACTCCACTGATGCGGCGTCAGTACTTCGCGCAGCATGGACTCGGTCTGCGCGGCGGTGAACGGCTCGCCCTGCGCGCGCAGAAGGTCGGCGGCGAGGCGGACGATCGGCGGCGAACCGACGGCGAGATGAAAATCGGAGGCGCCCTGATTGCGCGTGGCGATCAGCATCGTGTTCAGGCGCGGCTCGCCCTGCGTGTTGCCAACGGTGAGCGCGGCTTTGCGGATCGCGTCGATCTGTACTTGAGATTTCTTATCGCTCAGCGCCAGCTCGTCGAGAATTTCGACCGCATGCGTGCGCACGAGGCGGTCCGTATCGCTCTGCGCGACCGCCGAGATCGCACTTTGCACCTGCGGATGCTGGAAGTGTTTGAGCGCCTGCATCACTTCGATGCGGACGTCGGGCGAGGCGTCGGATAGCATGCGCCCAAGGGCGGGAAGCGCGCGGATGTCGCCGATGCGGCCGAGCGCTTCGATGGCCGCGCGCTTGACGTCGGAATCGGAGAGTGTGGCCACGAGCGGCTCGACGGCGCGCGGATCCTTCATGCGGCCGAGCGTGTCGGCGGCGGAGAGACGGATCCACCAGTCGGGATCTTTGAGCAATTCGATGGCCGAGGGGACGATGCGCACGTCCTCGAAACCGGCGGCGACGGCGATAGCGCCGGAGCGGATGTCGGGATCGGGATCGTGCAGCAGATCGATGACCGGCTCGACCAGCGCGTTGCCGAATTCGCGCAGCGACTCGAGCGAACGGTCGCGAACGAATCCGGCCAGCGTGGCCGAAAAGAGGATGTAGCGCCGGATCACGCCCGCCGTGTCGCCGATGCCGAGGAGGATTTTCAGCACCGAGGTGCGCGTGGTGGCGTCGCCCGACGCCAGCGCGGGCAGAAGCCGGTCGACGAACGCCATTCCCTGCCCCGCCGCGGCTTTGGTGAGCGCTTCGACGATGATCTGTTGAATTCCATAACCGGAGCGCGGCAGTGCGTCGATGAGGACATCGATGGCGTGCTGCGGCGCGCGCGTGGCGAGGACTTCGATCGCTTTCTCGCGGACAGGCGTTTCGGGATCGATCGCCAGCCGGCGCCAGCGCTTCACCGCGTTCTCATCCATCTCCGCCGCGGAAATCTTCGTCAGAAACGGCAGCCGCTCTTCCGCCGAGCCCACCGCCGCGAATTGCCACAGCAGCGGCTCGAGCTGGCGCGACGGCGGCGCTTCGAGAAGGAGGCGCCGCGCGGCGTCCTGCACTTCGCGCGTTTCTTTCGTCTCTTTCGCCGGCGGCGCGAGGAACTGTGCGAGGCGGCCGTCGATGCCGGGGATCCCGAGCGCGAAAAGCGCGGCGGCGGCGGCGCGGAGTGCCTGCTCAGGCTTGCCGCGCAGTTCGCCGAGGAAGGCGTCGAGCGTCTCGGCGTCGCGGATGCGGGCCAGCACGCGTCCGGCGGCCTCGCGCAGCGCGCGGTCGGGACGGAACATCATCCAGACGACGTCGCGCGCGCGAACGTCGGCCGATTCGATGCGGCCGAGGAGCTCGTCGCGCTCCTCCTGCGTGGCGTACGACTTCGCGGCGAGACGTTTCAGCGCATCGCTGACGTCGGAGGTAAAGAGGGCCATTGGACCCGCGAAGTGTAACGTTTATCGCATCGCGGCAACGAATGTGGCGTCGAACGAGAACGTCATCGTGTTCGTCTTGATGCGCAGCGAGGAGACGCTGCCGCTGAACGTCCCCGGGTCGCCCTTGTGCGGCTTGAAGTCGTAGTCCTGCACGCCTTCGAAGTAGCCGCCGTCGTACGTTCCCTTCGGATGTTGAACCGCAACGTGGCTGATGCGTCCGCCTTTATCGATGCAGATGATGACGCCGTTCAGATCGGTGGGAAGGTCGTTATCGAGCGCGGTCAGTTTCGCGCCGTCGGGCAGCGGCTTGTCGGTGAGGATGATGCGCGTCAATTCGTTGCGGCCGGTGAGCTCGTTCTTCTGTTTGGCCACGGCGTACGCGTAGCTGAGCGGAATCTTCGTCCCATCGATTGTCAAACTCCCCTCGGCGCGCCCGAGGTCGACGGCGTTCGCGGGAAGTGCAACCAGAAAAATCACGAGCAACGCCCCGGCGACGTGACGCATGCAAAGCCCCCTTGTGATGAGGGGATGAGTGTACATCGGTATCGCCGTGTGGTGATGCGCCGCAGCGCGGCGGACGGAACGCTGGCGTCTCGCCGGCGCTCCATCCAACGGCGATTGCGTTTCTCGATTACATTCCCGAACGTGATGGACCGCGGAGCATGACGCGGCTCTGTTGGTGCGCGATGAGAATCCCATCGCGGAAGACGCTGACGTCGGCGACAGCGCCGGTGCGCGCGGCATCGACGCGGCCTTTCAGCGTCATCTGGATTCCATGCGATGTGGTGGTCGTGGTTTGTTCCTCGCCGGGACGAATGATGACTTTGCCGCGGATGTCGATCGCACGATGCGCTTCGTCCACGAGCATCGATGTACACGTATACGTGTCGGGATGGCGTTCGCGCAAAAGCTCGTACGGGCCGTAGGAGGTCGGCGCGATTTCGATGCTCAGATCGACGGGAGCGGGCGCGATGGGCGGCGTGCTTGGCCCCAGCGCCAGGAAGCGCGAGGCGGCTGTTGCGACGAGAAGAACGGACAGCAGACGATTCATGACTTCCTCCTTTTCGTGGTCTGTCGATAATACGCCGCATGAAGAACCGATGGGCGGAGACGCCCGAGAACGAAATCGACCAACTCGTCTACCAGTCGCGCCTCGTCGGCGCGGAAGAATCGCTCGTCCTCTGGGGCGGCGGAAACAACAGCGTAAAGTCGCGATCCACCGATCTCCTCGGCGCGCCGATCGACGTGATGTACATCAAGTCGAGCGGCAGCGACATGAAGACGATTGTGCCGAAGGAGTTTCCCGCCGTTCGCCTCGACTACATCGAGCCGCTGCGCACGCGTGAGGGCGAGATGAGCGATCAGGAGATGGTCGATTACCTGGCTCGTTGCCTGGTCGATCCATCCAGCCGCCGGCCGTCGATCGAGACGCTGCTGCACGCGTTTCTTCCCGCCCGCGCGGTGCTGCACACCCACGCGGACGCGATCCTGGCGCTGACGAATACGCGCGGCCGCGAGTCGACGATCCGCGCATGTTTCGGCGATTCGGTGATCACGGTTCCGTATCTTCGGCCGGGATTTCGATTGAGCCGCGACGTCGCCGACGCCTTCGCGTCGAAGCCGGATGCCGAGGGGCTCGTGCTGATGAATCACGGGCTGATCACGTGGGGCGAGACGGCGCGCGAGGCGTATGAAAAGCACATCGCGCTGGTGACGAAGGCGGAGGAGTGGCTGGCTTCGCGATCGCGTGGAAGCGCGGCGTCTCCATCCGCCGTCGACGCCACAACGCTCGCTCCCGCGATCCGTGGCGCACTGGGCGCGAAGCGCTCCGTCGTCCTCGAATTCGACGGCAGCGACGACGTTCTCCGCTTCCTCGGCCGCGATGACGCGCGCCGAATCACGCAGATTGGACCGGCGACCCCCGATCACTTGCTCTACACGAAACGCTTTCCGCTGTTTCTCGATGCGGGCGACGATGTTGCGAAAGCGCTCGGCGACTACGTCGAACGCTACACGGCGCATTACAAGAACTACCCGAGCGAGTTCACGATGCTCGATCCGCATCCGCGCGTCGTTTTGGTTCCCGGCGCGGGGATGTGGACGGCCGGCAAAGATGCGCGCGCGGCGCGGATCGTGCGCGACATCTATCGCCACACGATGCGCATCATCGAATTCGCCGAGGGCGCGAGCGGCTACCAGACGCTGAACGATGAGGATGCGTTTCACGCCGAGTACTGGCCGCTGGAGCTGTACAAACTGACGCTGCTTCCGAAAGAAAAAGAGCTGGCGGGCAAGGTGGCGATCATCACCGGCGCCGCCAGCGGTATCGGCCGCGCCTGCGCGGAGCGCTTCGCCGAAGAGGGCGCGCATGTTGTCGTGACGGACGTCGACGTCGCGCTGGCGGAGGAAGTGGCGAACGGGATCGTGGCGAAGCACGGATTGCGTCGCGCCATCGCGCTGCGGTTGGACGTATCGAGCGAAGAGGATGTCGAGCGCGCGTACGCGGAGACGATCGCCGCGTACGGCGGGGTCGACATCATCGTCAGCAACGCCGGCATCTCCTCGTTCGGCAGTCTCGACGTTCTGCCGGCGGCCGATTGGGATCGCGCGTTTGCCGTCAATGCGCGCGGACACTTCCTCGTCGCGCGCGCGGCCCTGCGGATCATGAAGCAGCAGAAAACCGGCGGCAGCATCGTCTTCAACGCGTCGAAGAACGTGACCGCGCCCGGCAAGGAGTTCGGCGCGTACAGCGTGAGCAAGGCCGCCGAGGCGCAGTTGTGCCGGATTGTGGCGCTGGAGGGCGGCGAGTTCGGCATCCGCGCGAACATGCTCAACCCCGACGCGATCTTCGGCGGCTCGCGTTTCTGGAGCGACGAGATGCGCTCGATGCGCGCGACGGCGTACGGGATTACGTCGGACAACCTCCCCGACTTTTATCGCAACCGGACGTTGCTGAAGACGGAGGTCACCGCGGACGACGTCGCCGAGGCTGCACTCTTTTTGGCTGGACCGCGATCGGCGAAAACGACTGGCGCGATGATTCCGGTGGATGGCGGGGTGAAGGAGGCGTTTCCGCGTTAACGTTTTCACGCGTAGAGATGTCATTCCGAGCCGGCGGCGCCCCGGATGGGGCAGAGCGCGGCAAGGAATCCCTGGCTGAATCCCGGACAGGGAGGGGGAACGTTCACCGCCCGCCCTGTCCGGGTTAACAGCCGGGGATCCTTCGCCGTCCTGCGCGACTTGCCTTTCGGCTACGTCGCTTCGGCGGCTCCGGATGACAGGTTTGCGCCGCCACCCTCTCGGAGCGCGTTAAACGAGGGTGGGAAGCGTCTACCGTTCCCTCTTCATCCCCTTGCGAGCCCGAAGCACGAGGTGGATCGGACATCCAATGAGTCCCAATCCCTCCCGAAACTGATTCTCAAGGTACCGCTTGTACGAAAAATGCAGCGGCTCGTCGACGTTTGAGAAGAGCGCGATCGTGGTCGGCTGCGTTTTGAGCTGGGTCGTGTAGTAGAAGCGGCGCGGGCGGCCTTTGACCGCCGGCGGCTGGTGGCCGGCGATGGCGCGTTCGAGGATCTGATTGAGCTCCGACGTCCCGAAACGTTTGCGGTAACCGGCCACGATTCTGTCGATGCTCGGGAAAACTTTTTCGACGCGGCGTCCGGTCTTCGCGGAGATGAACTCCACCGGCGCATACGGGAGAAACTTCAGTTTGAAGCGGATCTCTTCTTCCACTTTTTTGTAATCGTCCTGCGCGTGCGCGGCGGCGTCCCACTTGTTGACGAGAAGCATCGCCGCTTTGCCGGCATCCTCGGCATACCCGGCAACGGTCGCGTCCTGTCCGGTGACGCCATCAACGGCGTCGATCATCACCAGCGCGATCTCGCAACGCTCGATCGCTTTGCGCGCGGAGATCACCGACAGCTTTTCCGCCTCGTCGTGCGTTTTGCCCTTCCTCCGGATTCCGGCGGTGTCGATGATCAGGTACTGCTGTCCGTTGCGCTCGATCTGCATGTCGATGGCGTCGCGCGTCGTGCCGGAGATCGGCGAGACGACGGCGCGCTCTTCTGCCGCGAGCCGGTTCAGCAGCGACGATTTGCCGACGTTCGGACGGCCGATGATGGCGATGCGAATCGGGCCGCGATCGTCCTCGTCGATCTCGATGGCCGAATCGGCCGGAACAATCTCGCCGATGATGTCGAACAGCTCGTCGATTCCTTCGCCATGCTCGGCGGACAGCGGCAGCATGCGTTCGAAACCTAATTCGTAAAACTCCGGCACGTTTTCTTCGGCATCGCGACGATCGACTTTGTTGACCAGCAGCAGCGTCCGACCGGCCACAGACCGCAGCTCCTGCGCGATGTCGCGATCCTCGGTCAGTACGCCCGCGGCGCCATCGACGACGAAGAGGATGAAGTCGGCGCTTTCGAGCGCGCGCCGGGCCTGATCGCGAATCTCGCCGGCGAATGCCGACATCGGCGAGTCGCCGTACTCGAGTCCGCCCGTGTCGGTGAGCTCGTAGCGGCGGCCGTCGTCGAGCGTGATGACGTCCGACAGCCGGTCGCGCGTCATCCCGGGCATGTCATGCGTGAGCGCGCGGCGCTTGCCGGCGAGGCGGTTGAAGAGCGTCGACTTGCCCACGTTCGGGCGTCCGACGATGACGATTTTCTTGAGATTGGTGGCCATGTTTTTGATGCGGCGCGCGCGAGGAACGCGGCACGGCGAATGCTACAATGTCACACATGGCATCGAACGCTGACTCTACCTGTCGACTGTGTGGTAGCCGCGTTCCTGACGCCGATCTCAACCGCCAGCTCTGCCCCGTCTGCGATGAGTACGCGCAGCACGTCGCGCTGCAGAGCAATCAAGGCCTCGACCGCGTCGTCGGCGAGTTGCAGAACGGAACGGTGTTCCGGGCGGCGCTTCGCAACGGGCACTGAAAAACCGTTGAGACACAGAGGACACAGAGAGAGATCCCCTCTGTGCATCTGTGGTTAAAACGGTTTTTCGATCTTCGGGCCCGTCGCGATATCGACCAAAGTCCGGATCAACACCTTCGTCCCCTTCTGCAGATCGGCGATGGGATTCTTTTCGTCGACGTCGTGTCCGGGATATGGCTTGTCGTGGAACCACATGCCGAAGGCGATCGAGTTCGGAAGGCGTTTCGCGTACGTTCCGCCGCCGGAGATGGCTGGCTTCGGGTTCTTGACGCCGGTCGCGGCGGCGTAATCGGCGAGCAGGCGGCGGACGATTTTCGAATTCGGATCGAAGACGAGCGGCTCGTCACCGTAAAAGCCGTCCGCCTTCAGCGATGCGCCCGTGCGCTGATTGAACGCCGCGACGAGCTCCTCCATCTTCGCCTTCAGTTGCGGACCGGTGCGCGGCGGCGTGCGGCGGATGTTGATCGTGAGCGTGGAGAGTTTCGGATCGTCGAGGTTCGGTTTGATCGTGGCGATGTTGACGGCGTAGCGGCCCCAGAGCGGATCGTTGTCCGTGATGCCGAGGCCGGTGCCGTAGATGTCGACGCCGGCGGTGCGGACGAAGGCCAGAAGATCATTCGCGCCGCCGGTCGGCAGCAGTCCGTCGAGCGCGCTCGCCAGCGCCACGAGCGCATTGCGGCCGCTTTCGAGATTCACGCCGGCGTGCGATGAGTGCCCGTACGCAACAATCCGCAGCGTCGTCCCGATCGCCTGCGTGGCGATGCGCGTGTCGGGCGGCCGCTTCGCCGCGGTCACGGCGTCGATCACCGGCTGCCACTGCGCCGGCGCCTCCCCTTTCCAGAAAAGCTTCACCTCGGCGCGATCGGGAACGATGCTCGTCGACAACCCCGCCTCGATGAACGAGACGCTGTACGGCTTCGTAATGCCGGGCCGCTCCGATTTCGCATCGGTCGTCAGCGAGAGCGAGTTCCACGCTTTCTCGCCGGCGACGACGGGAAACTCGGAATCGATCACCAGCGTGTAGTCAGGCGGCTGATGCGTCTTGAGATACTCGGCAACGTCGGTGTTGTTCGATTCCTCGTCGCTGCCGACGAGCAATCGCACCGTGTGAGTGCGCGCGATGCCGCTCTCCTTCAACGCCTTCATCGCCAGCAAGGCCTGAACGAGCGGACCTTTGTCATCCGCCGAGCCGCGGCCGTACACGTACGTTTCATCCGCCTTGCCGCTGAATGGCGAAAACGACCACGCTTCGGAATCGGCCGGCTGCACGTCGCCGTGAACCATCATTCCGAGTACCGGCGCGTTGGGCGGACCGGGAAGCTCGATCTCATCGATCAGTCCTGCGTCGCGATACGTGAAGCCGAGGTCTTTCGCGGTTTTCGCGAGCCACGCCTTTTGTGCCGCGTGGCCCTCGACGTCGTTTTGCGTCGTCGGAAAACTGATCACCTCGACGAGCATCGGGACGAGCTTCTTCGAATAGTCGCGGTCGTAGATCTTCGTGACCGAGGCGACGTTCGTCTGCAGCGTGGCGGCGAGGAGGATTGCGGAGAGAACCATTTCGCGGATTGTCCCGTAAAATGTCCGAAATCGTTCCAGTCGGGAGAGAGAAATGAAGACCTTTTTCAAGATCGTTGGCGGAGTTGTGCTGACTGCCGTAGCCCTGATCGCGATCGGCGTGATCTGGCTGATGGCTAAAAAACCGGCCTCGCGGCCTGCAGCGGCGGAGAAGATCGAGGCCACGCCGGCGCGGATGGCGCGCGGCAAGTACCTGGTCGAGCATGTGTCGCCGTGTCTCGATTGCCATTCCGATCACGTCCTCAAGTTCGGCATGCCGGTGAAGCCGGGCACCGAGGGGCAGGGCGGCTACATCTTCGACAAGAACCTCGGATTTCCCGGCGTCGTCGCCGCGCAGAACATCACCTCGGACGCTGAATTCGGCCTCGGCAGTTGGACGGACGGCGAGATCATCCGCGCCGTGCGCGAAGGCGTCGACCGCAAGGGCGAAGCGCTCTTTCCGATGATGCCGTACGAGCACTTCCGCAGCATGAGCGACGAAGACGTGAAATCCGTCGTCACCTACATTCGCACGCTCAAACCGATTCACAAGGGCGTGCCTGATAAGCACATCGATTTCCCCGTCAATCTGATGATCAAGTTTGCGCCGAAGCCGGTCGAAGGCGCTGTCGCGTCACCCGATCCGCACAACAGCGTGGCGTACGGCAAGTACCTGACCACGATCGCCGGCTGCTACGAATGCCATACGCCGCACGACGATCACAACGCGCTCATCGCCGACAAGCCGTTCGCCGGCGGATGGGACATGAAGGGACCGTTCGGCCACAACGTCACGGCGAACCTGACGCCGGCGGGCGCGTACATGTCGCACGCGACGAAGGACGAGTTCATCGGCCGGTTCAAAGCGTTCGCCTCGATGGACGCGAGCAACGCACCGGAGACACCGCTCAACCACAACACGGTCATGCCATGGATCGGGTACGCCGGCATGACCGAAAACGACCTCGGCGCGATCTACGACTACCTGAAGACAGTCAAGCCGATCGAGAACAAGGTCGTGACGTTCCCCGATGCGAAATGATCGATCCGCAGATGACGCAGATGGATCGCAGATGATTACTTGCGAAGCCCGGATTCATATTCGGGCTTCGCAACTCCCATGACCCAGTGATCGAACCAGCCGACGATGTGCTGGAGGCGTTCGATGCGGTGCCATGGCTTGCCGCTGCGCGAGAGCTCGTGCGACTCGTCGGGGAAGCGCACCATCACCGTCGGGATGTGGCGGTACTTGAGCGCGCGGAACATCATCTCGCCGCCGGCCATCGGCGGCGTGCGGTAATCGGCCTCGCCGAGGATGAGCATCAGCGGCGTCTTGACGCGATCGATGTACGTGATCGGTGAGCGCGCGGCGTAATCCTTCGGATCCTCCCATGGCGCCTTGCGGAACCACGTCGGCTGGAACTGCGAAAAGTCGGCGGTGTACCAGAACGTCGACCAGTCGGCGATGTCGCGCTGCGCAGCCGCGGCGGCAAAACGATCGGTCTGCGTGACCACCCAATCGGTCAGCAATCCGCCGCCGCTGCCGCCGGTCACGCAGAGTTTCTTCGGATCGATATAGCCCTTGGCCACGACGGCGTCGACGCCCGCCATCAAGTCTTTGAAGTCGTCGCCGGGATAGTGGTACTGGATGATGTTGCCGAAGTCCTGGCCGTACGACGTCGAGCCGCGCGGATTCGGATAGACGACGACGTAACCCTTCGCGGCCATCCACTGAAACTCGTGATCGAAGGTGTAGCCGTACGCGGAGTGCGGGCCGCCGTGAATGTTGAGGATGAGCGGATATTTTTTCGTCGCGTCGAAATCGGGCGGCTTCTGAATCCAGGTCTGAATCTTCTTGCCGTCGAAGCTCGTGTACCAAAGCTCGTCCGGTTCGGTGAGCGTGAGCTCGGACATCAGCTTGTGATTGACGTCGGTCAATCTGGTCATAGCGCCGTTGGTTTCAATCAAATAGAGATCGCCGATGATGGTGGGCGTAGAGACGAGAGCGACCGTTTTTCCGCCGCGGATCGAGTAGCTCTGGATGTCGTGATTGCCGGTGGTGATCGGCGTGATCGCGCCGGTTGCGGCGTTGATGCGCTTGAAGTTGACGCGCCCTTCTTCCGCGGCGACGACGATGAGCGACTTGCCGTCGTCGCTCCACACCGGACGCCCTCCCCCGCCACCCGCGCGCGGCGCGCGCTGGTCGCCGCCGACGCCGGACATGACGTCGTAGTCGTACGACGCGGTCAGGTTTTTCGCCGCGGAGCCGGGCGTGGTCGAGGCCAGCCAGAGATCGGGCTGGTCGTAGGAATGCACGGGGTTGTTGATCTCGCCGCCGAAGGCGACCCACTTGCCGTCGGGACTGATCGCGTAGCCGCTGATCGGCCCTTCGATGTCGGCGATCTTCTTCATCGCGCCGCCGGCCGCCGGAATCGAGTACAGGTCGGTGTCGCGGCGGTCGTAATACGACTCGGCCACACGGTTCGAGGTGAAGTAGATGCTCGAGCCGTCAGGGCTCCAACTGATGTCGCGCTCGTCGAAGTCGCCATTCGTGAGCTGCTTCGGCTTGGCCGATTCGTCGTCGGTGACGTCGATGGTCCAGATGTGCGTGTCGCGCGAGGCGTCGCGGTAACCGGAGCCGTTGGCGCGGTAGACGGCCTGGTTGATGACGCGAACGTCGCTCTCGTGCTCGTCGTCCTTTTTCTTGTCCGTCTCTTTCTTGTCGATATCCTCGGGCTTCGTCGTCGCCGTGAAGGCGATCGTGTTCGACGACGGCGACCAGGCGATCGATTCGACGGACTTGGCCATCGACGTGAGCACGTGCGGCTCGCCGCCGTCGAAGCGGAGGATCCAGATCTGCGACGGCTGCGGCTTGCCATCTTTGTCGATGGAGCGCGTGAAGGCGAGCAGTTTGCCGTCGCGCGACCAGCGCGGCGAGGCGTCGCGCGGCCCGTTCGTGATGCGCCGCGGCTCCGCGCCCGCGCGCGTATCCACCGACCAGATGGCAGTGTTGTACGTACCCTTTTTTTCGTCGACGGTGACGCGCACGAACGCCACCTGCGAGCCGTCCGGCGACAGCTGCGGATCGCCGATCCAGTTGAATTTGAAGAGATCCTTCTCGGTGATGTTGCGCGCCGAGAGTGATGCGGCGATGAAAAGAAGGAGGAGCGCGAAAAGGCGTTTCATGGCGCGCATTGTAAGTTCGCGGGCGGACTGGATCCGCAGATTACGCAGATGTACGCAGACGAAAGGCAGCTATGGCTAACGCGATCAACGTAATGACGGACACCGCCGCGCCGATCGGGACGAACGGATTGCGATAGCGCATCGCGATCGTGTGCGTGCCGGCGGGAACGATCAATCCCTGGTAGGCGAGGTTGGTGGCGATGAGTGGCGCGGGATGGCCGTCGATGGTGGCGGACCAGTAGCGATGACCGGTCACGCTGGCGACGAGGAAGGCGCGGCCGGCGGCGGTGACGTCGATGGTGGCGGTGTTCGCGGTTTCGCGGACGCGCGTCACGCGCGCGGGAGCAGTCGCGAACGGTTCGGCGGCGATGTAGGCGACAGTCGCGTCCGCGGCGTTGCGCTCGACGGCGTAGCGGAAGCCGCCGGCGTCAGAGACGCGCTCGAGGCGGCCTGCGAATGAGTAGCGTTCGATGCGCGGCACCGGCACGATCTCGACAGGGATTGCCTTCGTTACATCGGGGAGTAGCGAGCCGGTGACCGGACGCAGGCGCACGCGCCAGCCGACGTTCGACATGCGCGCGTAAGGCGCGTCGGCGTCGGGCAGATGGGTCGACCGCGCGGCTTTGAATGCCTCGCGAAAATCGTCGCTGTTCTTGAGCGAGGTGAGGTCGATGTCGTCTTCCATCGCCAGCGGCAGGCCGCGCATGGCGGGGATTTCGGGGAAGGCGCTGTTGCGCATCAGCCACCACAGGCTCGGTCCGGGCGGAACATTGAAGAGCTGATTGACGAGCGGGTCGCCTTCCCATCCCTGCCACGCCACTTCGTTGAAGACGCGATACGGCTGCGATGCATCCACGGCCACGAGCGCCGGCGGCGGATCGAAAAACTCTCGCCGCGCGCGCGGCACGGCGTTGAGCGTTCCGTACCAGAGGTCGGCGGTGAGAAGCACGACGCCGGCGATTGCCATCGCGCTCGTGCGCCGTGTGCGCATCAGCCACAACCACGCGGCGACGACGGCGGCGCGAACGCAATTGATGGCGAAGTAGCGCTTATCGTCGAAGTTGAGCAGCAGAACGATCGAGATCAGCAGCCAGACGATGGCCAGGACGGATGCCCATCGGATCACGCGACGATCGCCCGCCACGATGCGATCGAAAACGATCGCTCCCCAGACGGCGAAGGCGAAGGCCGCGGTGAGAATGAATTTTTCGGGGAAACGGACGGCGGAGAAGAGGCCGCTGTCGTACAGCAAACGCAGCAGCGGCGTGTGCTCGCCCATCGCCACGATCACGCTCGCTGTGGTCGTGCCGAGGAAGAGCCAGCGGCCGCGAATGCCGGCAAAAACGCCGGTCAGCGCCAGCAGGACGATGAGCAGACCGGCGTAGATTTCGGTCAGGTAGGCATCGGCGCGAAACGGATAGATCGTCGTGATCAGCGCATTGCCATTCGCGGCCGTGATGTGGCGCAAAACGGAGGGCAGGATCAGCTCCATGAGGCGGACGGACGGCGTGCTCCAGTTGGCGACGACGCGAAAGTCGAACGTCTTCGTACGAACGGTGTCGCGGACGAAATCGATGGCCGGCAGAAGTTGCACCGCGGCCAGCAGCAGCGATGCGGCGATGGCCATGCCGAGGGTAGTAGCGATTCGTTTCACATCGGCGGACTTGCGCACGATCGTGATCAGAGACCAGCCGCCGATGATGGCCCACGTCTGCATCGCCGCCGTCGGCTCGCCGAGGATCCATTGCATCGCCAGGACCGCGGCGAGCGGAAGCAACCGCGCCGCTGTTCGCGACTCGATGAACCGCATCAGCAGCCAGAGCGCGAATGGCAGCCAGGAGATCGAAAAGAGGATCGGCAGCTTCGACGACAGCGATGCGTAGCTTCCGCAGAAAACGAAGGCGATGCTGCCGAAGGCCGCGGCCGCGATCGAGATGCCGAGGCGTCGAAGAAGGAGAAACATACCGGCCATCGCGATCGCGAAGTGCAGCAGGATGTGAAGCTGCACGCCGAAATGGAACGGCAGCACGTAGACCAGCCACTGCGGCGGATAAAAAAGTTCGTACGCGGGATTGGCGGCCAGCGGCGCGCCGCCGGAGTAGAGCCGGTTCCAGTAGGGAAATTCGCCGCTGCGCACGGCCTCGCGCACGACGTGCTTCATCGGATAGTGATAGACGCCGACGTCGCTGACGTAGAAGCCGCGGCCGAGGAAAAGGATGTCGGCGTACGCGACGGCGAGCAGCGCGACCAGCAGCGCAATCGCGGTGCGATTCGTTCGAATATTCATCCCTGCAGCGCGTAAACGAGCAAGCCGGACATCGCCACGCCCGCGAGCGTGGCCATGATCAGCGCGCCGCGCGTGCGCGCATGAACCTGCGGCAGAAGATCGCTCGCGCCGAGGTAGAGGAGAAAGCCGGCGAAGAACGAAAGCTGGAACGCGAGCAGGCGCGGGGCGATGTTCAGGAAGCCGGCGCAGAGCGCGCCGAGGACCGGCGCAATCGCGTCGATGGCCAGCAGCGCGCCGGTGCGCCATCGGCTGTTGCGCGTGGCCAGCATGAAGGTCACGGTGTTCAAGCCGTCGGCGAAATCGTGCGCGACGACGGCCAGCAACACGATCAGTCCGACCTGCGTCCCGGCCTTGAATCCGACTCCGATGGCCAGTCCGTCGAGGAAGCTGTGAAACGAAAGTCCGATCGCGCCGACCAGCCCGACGTTGTGATGATGTCCCGGCGCATCGTGCTGCTTTTCGCCGTGGATGATGGTCAGTTTCTCGAGCAGGAAGATGGCCAGGAATCCGGCGATGACGGTGAGCATCAGCGCGCGGATATCAATCCCATGTTGCACCGCCAGCGCCGAGACCTCGGGGATCAGATCGAGAAAGGCCACGCCGATCAGCAGCCCCGAGGAGAAGGCCATGATGTAGAGGAGATAGCGCTGGTAGCGGAACGCGAACGCGCCGCCGGCCAGAGTCATCGCGAATGCCGCGAGGGCGTAGAGCGCGCTCATGAGGCGCGCAGTCTAACCTCCTGGGAACGCGGGCGTCTCGCCCGCGAAGTTCCCGCGATGTCGAATGTCAATGTTCAATGTTCAATGTTGAATGTTAAATGTTGAATGGTGAATGAGAAGACCGTCAGGCACCCGTTCCTCATTCAACATTGAACATTCAACATTCAGCATTCAACATTTGCTTTTGATTGAGCGCCCGCGTTCCCAGGTCAGCGCAGTTGCTTCGGCGCGCGCGATACCGGCGGCGGGATGCGCGGACGGCCGTCGCTGCAGGCAATGACCGCGTCCACGAGATCGTCGATGTCGAATGGTTTGCGCACCAGGCCCCAGATGCGCGAGGTGTCGAGCGTCTGCACGACGCGGCGGCTGGCGCCGGTCATGACGATCACGCGCGGGAGGAGTGATGGACATTCGCGCGCCAGACGTTCCAGCAGTTCGAAGCCGTTGACGTCGGGCATCATCAGGTCGAGCAGGATGACCGAGTAGGGATTGCGGCTGATCTGGCTGAAGGCGGCGCGGCCGTCGGGAGCGACGTCGACCGTGAACCCTTTGCGCTCCAGGATGGCGATGAAGAGAGTCCTCAGCGCTGGATCGTCATCGACGACGATCACCTGGCGTGTTGCGGCCGGCGAATCCGAGCGGGACATTTTTTAAGGAATGAGTGCTGAAGCTCATTTACAACGGGTGAACGGAATGCACGCAATTTTGCGTCTGATGCAAAACGGGTTTCTACGCCGCGTAGACGCGCACGAGGAACGTTGAATCGTCTTTTTTGACAGTGGCGATCGATTCGTGGCCGCGAACCGGCTTGGTCAGGCTGATCAGCTCGGAGTCGCTCTGCCGCACGAACTCGCCGATTGCGTCGTCGACGGTTCCGGCTTCGATGACCGTCTGCTTCGTCTCGGCATCGAGCAAACGGCGGTTGGTGAACTCGTTCGTGAGCTGCCGGCTTTCGATGGTGAATTGCAAACGGGCCTCCGTACTGCGTTTCGAACCACGTCAACCTTTTTTCGCCTGATGAAAAGCAATCCACTTGCCAAAACGGTTGCGTTTTTGCACGACGCGGCCGGGATGGCAGACGAAGAAAAGGAAAAAGAGGACGCCGAGGAACGGAGCTCGCCGTCCGGGGCAGTGGTCTACCACGCCATTCGTTCGGAGGGAGAAGAGGAGCTGGAGCGGCCGACCTCGGCGCTGATGTGGTCGGGCCTGGCGGCCGGTCTGTCGATGGGATTTTCGTTCGTCGCGCAGGCGCTGCTGCGCACGCACATCCCGGACGCGAGCTGGCGTCCGCTGATCGTGAACTTCGGCTACAGCATCGGCTTCCTGATCGTGGTCCTCGGCCGGCAACAGCTCTTCACGGAAAACACGCTGACGGTCATCCTGCCGCTGCTCGTCAAGCGCGACGGATCGACGCTGCGCAATGTGGCCCGGCTCTGGGTGACGGTGTTTCTGTCCAATCTCGCCGGCGCGATTCTCTTCGCGCTGGTCCTGGCGAAAACGAACGCATTCGAGAGCAACATGACCGATGCCTTCACCGCCCTCGGCGACGAAGCGACGCGGGCCGGCTTCGCCACGACGCTCCTGCGCGGCATCTTCGGCGGATGGCTCATCGCCATGATGGTCTGGCTGCTCCCGTTCGCGGAGACGGCGCGCGTGTGGGTGATCATCATCATTACGTACCTGGTCGGCCTCGGCGGCTTCTCGCACGTGATCGCGGGCGCGACTGAAACGATCTACCTGACGTTCATCGGCCGCATCTCGTGGCTGCAGTGCGTCGACGGCTACATCGTCCCCGCGCTGATCGGAAACACGATCGGCGGCGTGTCGCTGGTCGCCGCGATCAACCACGCGCAGATGGTGGCGGGCGGGAAAGGGATGGACGCGTAGCGCCTGTGTCCATCTGCGTCAAGCCCGGCGGTGGCACGCAACCGGAACGCGCAATGGGCGTGCCTCGCGTGATCGTCATCACCGGCGGCTCGAGCGGAATCGGCCATGCGACGGCGCTGGAGTTCGCGCGCCGAGGGGATTGCGTGGCGATCGCGGCGCGCGGTGCGGAGGCGCTGGCGCGGACGGCGGCGGAGATCGATGCGGCCGGCGGACAGGCGCTGGCGATCACGGCGGACGTTGCGCGTTTCGAGGATGTCGCGCGAATTGCGGCGGAGACGATCGCGACGTTCGGACGGATCGACGTCTGGATCAACAACGCCTCCGTCGCCGAATGGGGCACCGTCGAATCGCTCGACGTCGCCGGCATCGATCGCGTCATCGCCGTCGATCTCCTCGGCACGATCTACGGCTGCAAGGCGGTGCTGCCGCATTTTCGCGCGCGCGGCCGAGGGGTGATCATCAACGTCGCAAGCGGGCTGGCCGAGCGCGCCGTGCCGCTGCTCTCGACGTACTCGGCGGCGAAGGCGGGCGTGAAGGGATTCACTGACGCGCTGCGGATGGAGCTTGCGGCGGCAGAGTCGGGCGTCGACGTCGTGCTCGTCCTCCCCTCCTCGATCAACACCCCGTTCTATTCGAACGGACGATCGCGCCTCGGCGTGCGGCCGCATCCGGTGTCGGTCATCTATCCGCCGAAGGCTGTGGCCGAGGCCATCGTGAAGGTTGCGGGGAATCCGCAGCGCGAGGTGTACGTCGGCGCGATGGCGAAACTGCTTTCGATAGCGCAGCGGCTGAGTCCCGCCGCGATGGATGAGTACATGCTGCAGGGCGGCCGGATGTTTCGGGAGCAGACCACGTCGATCCCGGACGCCGGTCAGTCCAATCTTTTCACCTCGCCGAATGACAGCCGGATCGAAGGCGACTTCACCGCCGAATCGCGCCGCGGAAGCTGGTACACGCGCACGTTCGGGACGCATCCGGGATTGAGTGTCGTGCTCGCCGCGGCCGCTTCGGTGGCGCTACTCGCCACGCTTCGCAAGCGTCGCTGAGCGTTGCGGTTGACGCAAAGCGGACGCATCGAAATGTCCGCTTTCGTACGCATCAGTTTGGCCCGCGTCATGCAAATCGCGCTGCTCACAGGGGACGATAAAAGGAGCTCGGAGTGATGGTGGGAGCCACCAAACGCAGTTCCGGCCCGACGTATTGGTTGGGCATCCAAGTAATTTTGCTGACCGTTCTGCTTTGCGCGGGATGCAAGGCCAAGACGCCCGACAACAAGACGTTCCCCTTCTTCCAGCGCTACTCCTCCAACCCTTCCGAGAAGACGGACCTGGTCAAGCTCGAAGGCGAAGACGGCCAGTGGATCATGCCGGCCAAGAACTACGCCTCGACCCGTTTCTCCGGCCTCAATCAGATCAACGCCGCGAACGTGAAGAACTTGAAAGTGGCGTGGACCTTCTCCACCGGCAGCGATCGCGGCGAAGAGGCGGCGCCGATCGTCGTGAACAACACGATGTACATCGTCACGCCGTTTCCGAACACGCTCTATGCGCTCGACCTGACCCAGCCCGGCGCGCCGGCAAAGTGGAGCTACAAGCCGAAGGACCTCAATCAATCCGCGAAAGGCGTGGCCTGCTGCGACTGGGTGAACCGCGGCTGCGTCTACGCGAACGGCAAGATCTTTTTCAACACGCTCGACGGCAAGACGGCGGCGGTGAACGCGCAGACCGGCGATGAAGTTTGGGTGTCGCAGGTAGCCGACATCAATCGCGGCGAATCGATCACGATGGCGCCGCTGGTGGTGAAGAACAAGGTCCTCGTCGGCGACAGCGGCGGCGAGTTCGGCGTCCGCGGTTCGCTCACCGCGCTCGACAGCGAGACCGGCAAGCAAGTCTGGAAGGCGTACAGCACCGGTCCCGACAAAGACTGCCTGATCGGCCCCAACTTTCATCCCTTCTACGATTCCGACAAAGGGCAGGACCTCGGCGTGAAAACGTGGCCGCCCGACGGCTGGAAGATCGGCGGCGGCACGACCTGGGGATGGATCTCCTACGATCCGGCGCTCGATCTCGTTTATTACGGCACCGGCAATCCCGGCCCGTGGAATCCGGAGCAGCGCCCCGGCGACAACAAGTGGACGTGCGGCATGTTCGCGCGCCGGCCAGACACGGGCGAGGCGGTGTGGGCGTACCAATGGAGCCCGCACGATCTCTACGATCACGACGGCATCAACGAGCTGGTGCTGCTCGATCTGCCGATCAACGGACAAGTGCGCAAGGTCCTCGTGCGTCCGGAGCGCAACGGCTACGTCTACGTCCTCGACCGCGCCACCGGCCAGGTGCTGTCGGCGAATCCGTTCGCGTTCATCACCACCAGCACCGGCGTCGATCTGAAGACGGGGCGCCTCAAGCCGGTGCAGGAAAAAGCGCCCGGCTTCGGACGCGTGACGCGCATGATCTGTCCTCCAGCGCCGGGAGCGAAGGATTGGGAGCCGTCGGCCTATTCGCCGATGACCAAGCTGCTCTACATCCCGCACGCGAATCTCTGCGAGGACTCGGAAGGCGTGTCTGCCAATTACATCGCCGGCACGCCGTACGTCGGATCAAACGTGAAGATGTACGCCGGTCCGGGAGGCAACCGTGGCGAGCTCGATGCTTGGGATCCGATCGCGGGCAAGAAGGTCTGGTCGATCAAAGAGAACTTCCCGCTCTGGAGCGGCGCGGTGGCCACGGCGGGCAACGTGGTCTTCTACGGCACGATGGAGGGATGGTTCAAGGCCATCGACGCGCGGTCGGGCCAGCTCCTCTGGCAGTTCAAATGCGGCTCCGGAATCATCGGCCAGCCGGTCACCTATCAAGGTCCTGACGGGAAGCAGTACGTCTCGATTCTGTCCGGCGTCGGCGGCTGGGCCGGCGCCATCGTCTCCGGCCAACTCGACCCGCACGACGGCACCGCCGCCCTCGGATTCGTCAACGCGATGTCCGACCTGCCGAAGGCGACCACCAAGGGCGGGATGCTCTACACGTTTGCATTGCCATGAGATACGTTGACGCGGCTGTCGGCTGTCGGGTGTCGGGTGTCGGGGCGGTGCTCCTGACACTCCTGAGCATCGCGACAGGATGCGCAAAGAATGGCGCAAACTCTCCGGCTCCCGACACCCGACACCCGACACCCGACACCCACGTTCTCCGCGTTTGCGCCGATCCCAACAACCTCCCCTACTCCAACCAAAACCAGCAGGGATTCGAGAATGCGATCGCGTCGATGGTCGCGCGCGATCTGAACGCGCGCGTCGCCTACACGTGGTGGCCGCAGCGCCGCGGATTCGTTCGCCAGACGCTGCGCCACGGCGACTGCGACGTGATCATCGGCATCCCCAGCAACTTCGATCAAGCGCTTCCGACGCAGTCGTACTACCGATCGACCTACGTCTTCGTCTCCCGCGCCGACCGTCATCTGAACATCACGTCGTTCGATGATCCGCGGCTGAAGACGTTGAAGGTCGGCGTCCAGATGATCGGCAACGATCACGTCAACTCCCCTCCCGCGCACGCGCTGGCCAAGCGCGGCATCATCGACAACGTCGCCGGCTACACGGTCTACGGCGATTACCGCAGCCAGGCGCCGGGACGCGACATCGTCGATGCCGTCGCGAAAGGCGACGTCGACGTAGCTGTGGTCTGGGGACCGCAGGCCGGCTACTTCGCGCGGCAGGAGAAGGTTGCACTCGACGTCGTTCCCGTGTCGCCGCAGATCGATCTCCCCTTCCTCCCCTTCGTCTTCGATATTTCGATGGGCGTGCGCCGCGGCGACAACGCGCTGCGCGATCAACTCGATCGGGAGATCGAGAAACGCCGCGGCGACATCGAACGGATTCTGGATCAGTACGGAGTGCCGAGAGTATGAGAACGAGATGGCGCACGATCGCGATCCTCACGATGGCCATCCTTTGCTGCCATCGCGAACGGCGTCCGCTGACGCCGACCGCCGCCGATTCGGCGCGGCCGATGCCGCTGCGCATGGGCGATCTCCAGCCCGGGCCGAAGCAGCTCGCCGCCACCGGCATCAACAATCCGTACGAGGGCAACGCCTACGCGATCAGCCAGGGACAGCAGCTCTTCGAGCAGTACAACTGCTCCGGATGCCACTTCCACGGCGGCGGCGGAATCGGCCCGCCGCTGATGGACGCCGAATGGATCTACGGCAGCTCGCCGGCCAACATTTTCACGACGATTTCCGAAGGGCGGCCGAACGGGATGCCGTCGTACGGCGGGCACATCCCCGTCTACCAGATCTGGCAACTGACGACCTACGTCCGCGCCCTCGGCGGCTTCGAGCCGCAAGGCACGACGTCGCCGCGATCGGAAGAGATGATGGCGAAAAAAGCGGAGGAGCCGAAGTGAAACGTCGATCTCACCACAGAGACACAGAGGTCACAGAGATGGGAGCCCTCTGTGTCCTCTGTGCCTCTGTGGTGAAGCGTTTTTCACTTGCACCGGCCGCACTCGCCCCCTTCCAATCCGCGCTCCACTCCGCAGGGCCGCAGGCGGCGAGCATCGAGCATCTCTGGTGGGTTTTCTTCTGGATCTGCGTTGCCGTCTACGTCATCACGATCGCTTTCTTTTTCATCGCCGCGATTCGAGGACGGCGACGGGAAGAGGCGGTCGACAATCCGGCGCACGATCGGCGCCTCGGCATCTTCGTCAGCACCTGTGCCGCGGTCACGATCGCTACGCTGTTCGGACTGCTCTTCAGCAGTGTCGCCACCGGAAACGCCATCGGCACATTCGCGAACGATGATCCGCGGCAGTTGGAGATCGAAGTGACCGGGCATCAGTGGTGGTGGGAAGTGAAGTATCCCGATGCGCTCGCGCCGGCGAACCAGATCACCGACGCGAACGAGATCCACATCCCCATCCACACGCCGGTGCTGCTGCGACTCGACACGCGCGACGTCATTCACTCGCTCTGGATTCCGAACCTCCACGGCAAGCGCGATCTGATCCCGGGACGTGTCAACAAGTTCCGGATTCAAGCCGACACGCCCGGCGTCTACCGCGGCCAGTGCGCCGAATTCTGCGGCTATCAGCACGCGCACATGGCGCTGATTGTCGTGGCCGAGTCGCCGGAGGATTTCGCGCGGTGGAAGTCACACATGGGCGAAGGCGCGCCGACGCCGATGACGCCGGCCCAACTGCGCGGGCAACAAGTTTTTCTGAGCGCGCCGTGCGCGAAGTGCCACAACATCCTCGGCCTCGACGCTTACGGCACGCTCGGACCCGACCTCACCCACTTCCGCAGCCGCCCCACGCTCGCCGCCGGACAACTGCTGAATACGCGCGGCAACCTGGCCGGCTGGATCGCCAACGCGCCGGCGATCAAACCGGGAACGCTGATGCCGCCGAATCAACTGAGCGGTCAGGAGATGAACGATCTGCTGGCGTATCTGGAGACGTTACGGTGAGAGACGCAATGTTGAATGTTGAATGTTCAATGTTGAATGTTGAATGGAAAAGCGAATTGCGAATCTGCGCAACGCTCGTCCCTTCATTCAACATTGAACATTCAACATTCAACATTCAACATTCGCTTTTTTCGGGAGCTCGCCAATGACCGAGCTCGCCGTCATGGACACCGACTTCGAAAAAGAAGCCGCCATCATGGAAAAAACCTGGGAGCCGTGTCCCGGCCTCCTCGGCTGGTTCATGGAGACGGGACACAAACAGCTCGGCCTTCGCTACATCATCACCGCGTTCCTCTTCTTCATCGCCGGCGGCGTCGAAGCGGCGCTCATGCGCATCCAGCTCATGAAACCGGAAAATCATTTTCTCGGTCCGGACGCGTACAACCAGATTTTCACCGTCCACGGCTCGACGATGATGTTCCTCTTCGCCGTGCCGATCATGGAAGGCTTCGGCGTCTACCTCGTGCCGCTCATGCTCGGCACGCACAACGTCGCCTTCCCGAAGCTCAACGCCTTCGGCTACTACATCTACCTCTTCGGCGGCCTCTTTCTCTACACGATGTTCTTCCTGCACGCCGGTCCCGACGCCGGCTGGTTCGCGTACGTGCCGCTGTCCGGCCCGCAATTCTCGCCCGGAAAACGCGTCGACACCTGGGCGCAGATGATCACCTTCACCGAGCTCTCCGGCCTGGTCGTGGCCGTCGAGCTGGTCGTGACCGCGTTCAAGCAGCGCTGCCCAGGCATGTCGCTGAACCGCATCCCGCTCTTCGTCTGGTCGATGATCGTGGTCAGCTTCATGATCATGTTCGCGATGCCCGCGGTCATGCTGGACAGCGGCTATCTTGCGCTCGACCGCCTCATCGGAACGCACTTCTTCAACCGCTCGGAGGGCGGCGACCCGATCTTCTACCAGCACCTCTTCTGGTTCTTCGGGCACCCCGAGGTCTACATCATCTTCATTCCGGGGCTGGGGTTTGTGAGCTCGATTCTGACCGCGTTCACGGGACGGAAAATCTTCGGCTACACGGTGATGGTCTCCACGCTCGTCGTCACCGCATTCCTCGGCTTCAGCGTCTGGGTCCACCACATGTTTGCGACCGGATTGCCGCAGCTCGGCGAGAGTTTTTTCACCGCGGCCAGCATCATGATCGTCATCCCCACCGGCGTGCAGATCTTCTGCTGGATCGCGACCATCTGGTCGGGACGATTCCGCATCGCCACGCCGGTGATGTACGTGATCGGTTTCTTCCTCGTCTTCATCGTCGGAGGGTTGACGGGCGTGATGCTGGCCTCGATTCCGCTCGACTGGCAGCTTCACGACACCTACTTCATCGTCGCGCACTTTCACTACGTCCTGATCGGCGGCGCTCTCTTCCCGCTCTTTGGCGCGTTCCACTTCTGGTTCCCGAAATGGACCGGGCGGATGTACAGCGAAGTGATGGGGCAGATCAGTTTCTGGCTGCTGCTGGTCGGCTTCAACGTCACCTTTTTCCCGATGCACATCCTCGGGCTTTACGGCATGCCGCGCCGCGTCTACACATACCAGCCGGGCCTGCGCTGGGGCGGACTCAATCAGCTCGCCTCGGCCGGTGCGGTCCTCATCGCGCTGTCGGTGCTGACGATGATCATCAACTTCCTGGTCAGCCGCGTTTCGGGACGCGTGGCCGGCGCCAATCCGTGGAACGCCGACACGCTGGAGTGGTCGCTGCCGTCGCCGCCGCCCGTCTACAACTACCTGCACGTGCCGACCGTCAGCGGTCCGAATGCCGTGTGGGATGCCGCGCCCGATCAGCCGTACGTCACCGGCATGCGCTTCGACCGGCGCGAGATCCTCGTCACGCGCGTGCTCGACGCCGAGCCCGATCACACCGAACAGATCCCCGGCCATTCGCTCTGGCCGTTCATCCTGGCCTGCACGACGTGCGTCGGATTGTGGGGCGCGATCTTCTTCGCCTGGTGGTTCACCATCGGCGCAGTCGCCAGCGGCATCGCGCTCATCGGCTGGTTCTGGCCGACCGATCGGGAGCTGGAAGACCACATTCTGCGCGAGGAGGGTGAGCTCGGCGGCTTATCCCTCGGCATGCCTGAACCGGTGCGGGAGGAGTTGCCGTGACGCAGCGCGTGCTCGATGTTTCCGCGCTGACGGAGGGCACCGCGGATTCGCGCGCCCTGATCTGGTGGGGCAACCTCGGCATGCTGGCCATCGAAGGTTCGATGTTCGCCATGGCCATGGCCACGTACCTCTATCTGAGAAGCACGAACCTCGACTGGCCGCCGAGCACCGTCCCTAAACCCGACCTGGTCATGCCGACCATCAACACGGTCATGCTGCTGCTCAGCTGCATCGCCGCCTTCGTCATCGACCGCGCCTCGATCACAAAAAACATGCTGGCCATCCGCATCGGGCACGTCATCTCGCTCGTGGTCGGCCTGGCGTTTCTCTACATCCAGTACGGCATCATCGTTCCGAACCTCGGCTACAAATGGAGCGACCACGCCTACGGCTCGATCATCTGGACGATCATCGGCCTGCACACGATGCACATGGTCGCCGCGACCGGCGAGACCGCGCTGCTTTTCATTTACGGGCTCTTCAAACCGGTCGTAAAAAAACACCTGCTCGATTTCCGCTGCACCGCCGTCTACTGGTACTTCGTGGCGCTGGTGTGGGTGCCGTTCTACTTCATCATCTTCGTCGAGCCGTGGATGCAGCGCAAAGGAAGCTGACGGATGGAGACGACCAAGCCGCTCGATATCCGCCCCGCTTCACCCCAGCTCTGGACCGGAATCTTCTCCGGCCCCTTCGCCTTCGCCACGGCCTTCACGACAAAGTACGCGATGATCGACTGGATCTGCGACCACAAAGCGGAGTGGATCTTCTGGGCGATCACGATCGCCGCGTTGTTGATCTGCGCCTTCGGCGCGTTCGAATCGTGGCGCGGTCTGAAGAACGGCGAGAACACGCGACGCGTCCGTTTCATGGGCATCGGCGGCCTGCTGCTCACCGCCATCTTCGCGATGTCGATCATCGCCATGGCCATCCCGCATCTCTACCTCGGAGCCTGCGATTGAGCTGTCGTCCTAACCTTCGCAGCCGTCCCGAGCCTCACCAGCACAGACAAGCGTGTCTGTGCCACATTGATCCTGCCTTACTTGGTCGAATGCTGGTACAGGCGCGAGCGCGTGTGGCACAGACACTCTTGTCTGTGCTTTGGCAAGGTGCACTGACTGAAGTTGTTAACCCGCGTGTGCTGATGCGTATCGCGGCATTGCTCTCGGCGCTCCTCCCCCTTCCCGCTTACGCGCACGCCGGACACCACCACCTCGAGCCTTCGACATTCATGCGCTGGTGGTCGTGGGAGCCATTCGTAATCCTCCCACTCGCGATCACCGGCGCGATGTACGCCATCGGCGTGATGCGGATGAAGGGGCTGAGACCATGGCAGATCGCCTCCTTCGCCGCCGGCTGGATCGCGCTCGTCATCGCGCTCGTCTCGCCGCTCGACGCGCTCGGCGGCATCCTCTTCTCCGCGCACATGGCCCAGCACGAAATGCTGATGATCGTGGCCGCGCCGCTGCTGGTCTTCGGACGTCCGCTGATCGCATTTCTCTGGGCGCTGCCGCAACGATGGCGCGTCCCGGTCGGACGCTTTTTTCAGCGCGAGCCGATCAGCAAAACCTGGAACTGGATCACCGGCGCGCTCGTCGTCACGATCCTGCACGCCGTCGCCTTGTGGGTCTGGCACATCCCCTCGTGGTACGAGGCCACGCTGCGCAACGACGGCATTCACGCGCTGCAGCACATCTCCTTCCTGCTCACGGCCACGCTTTTCTGGTGGTCGCTCACGCACGGACGCTACGGCCGCCTCGGCTACGGCGCGGCGGTGGTCTACGTTTTCGCCACGGCCGGACACAGCGGCGCGCTCGGCGCACTCATTACATTCGCGCCGCATCTGTGGTATCCGATCTACGGCGCGCGCACCGCGGCCTGGGGCTTGAACGCGATCGAGGATCAACAACTGGCCGGCCTGATCATGTGGATTCCGGCCGGAGTCCTGTTCACGATCCTCGGCATCGCGATTTTCGCCGCCTGGCTCGGTGAGGCCGAGCGCCGCGTCGTTCTCGGAACGAGCGACGCGCTGCGAAAGGAAGAACGTTGAAACGATTCGTACTACTGACAACCCTGCTGCTGATCGCCGCCTGCAAACGGCCGGAAGCAGCATCGCCCACGGCCGGCAATCCAAGCCGAGGAAAGCAACTCATCGAGCAATACGGCTGCAGCTCCTGCCACATCGTCCCCGGGATCGAAGGAGCGAAAGGGATGGTCGGCCCGTCGCTCGAGCACATCGCCTCGCGGCAGATCATCGCCATGAAGCTGGCGAACACCGAGCCGAACATGACCGCGTACATCCAGAACCCGCAGATGACCGATCCGCAAAACGCGATGCCGAACCTCGGCATCAAGCCGGACGAGGCGCGCGACATCGTGGCCTACCTCTACACATTGAAATGAGCCGCAACGTAGCATCGACGATCGTTGCGATCCTTTTCGCGGCAACCGCCAACGCCAGAATCTTCGTCACCAGCGAACGCGCCGGCACGGTGACGATGATCGACGGCGCGACAAGGAAGACGATCGCCGTCGGAACGCGCCCGCGCGGAATCGTGCTCAGTCCCGGCGGCAAACGGCTCTACGTCGCCGTCAGCCACTTTCGCGGACAGTATTCGAAGACCGCCGACGGAGTGGTGGCAATCGATCCGATGACGATGACGATCATCCGCCGCTACAAAGCCGGAACTGATCCCGAAGGCATCGCCATGACGCCGGACGGCAAACGATTTTGCGTTGCGAACGAAGATGCCGGAACCGCGTCGATCGTCGACATCGGCAGCGGGCGAAACGTCTCGCTCGTCACCGGCACCGAACCGGAAGGAGTCGCGGCCAGCTACGACGGGAAACTCATCTACGTCACCGCGGAAACGAGCAACACCGTCACCGTCATCGATCCGAAAGCGAACGCCGTCATCGGCAACATCTTCGTCGACGCACGACCTCGCGCGGCCGTCTTCGCCCGCGACGGCGTGCGCGCGTATGTGAGCTCCGAGGTCGGCGGGAGCATCAACGTGATCGACGTGAAGAAAAGCCGTGCGATCGCGCACATCAAACTACGGCCTGCCGATCATCCGGTCGGCGTCGTCCTCTCGCCGGACGGCAAGCGGCTCTACGCCGCCACCGGCCGAGGCAACTCTATCGCTATCATCGACACGGCCACAAATCGCGTCCTGCGCTACATCGCCGTCGGCAACCGGCCGTGGGGCATCAACCTGACCAGCGACGGCCGCACGCTCTACACCGCCAACGGACTTTCGAACGACGTCTCGGTGATCGATACCACTTCCAGCCGCGTCACCGCCACGATCAAAGTGCCCGACGGCCCGTGGGGCATCGCGGTGGCGCCGTAGCTATCCCCACATCCCCGACTTCGCCAGCTTCTGAATCTTCTTCAGCATCCGATCCTTTTTGAAGCCGCGAACATGATCGATGTACAGATTGCCGTTGAGGTGATCGATTTCGTGGCAGAGCGCGCGCGCCATGAGTCCTTCGCCACGCATCTCGCGCTGCTGCCCGTTGCGATCGGTGAAGCGCACCTTCACGCGTTCCGGCCGCGTCACATTTTCGACGAAATCGGGAATCGAAAGGCAACCCTCTTCTTCCGTGATCTGTCCTTCCATCTCCACCAGCTCGGGGTTGATGAGAATGTGCAGATTGCCCGGCTTCTTGCCGACTGTGAGATCGATCACGGTCAGCCGCTTTCCGATCCCGACCTGATTCGCCGCAAGGCCGACTCCCGGCGCGGCATACATCGTGTCGACCATGTCGTCGATCAGCTTCTGCAGCGCCGCGTCGATATCGCCGACCGGCTGCGTCGGATTGCGCAAAACGGGATCGCCGTATTTGACGATTGGAAGAACGGCCAAAATCGTGACTCCTGCTACTTCTTCTTCAGACTCTCGATCATCGCCTCGACCGTATGCTCGGCGCGGCGCTGGTAAAAGTCGTTGAGGACCTTGCGGATTCCGGGATACGTGGCCAGCGCGTTGTCGAGCTTCTCCTTGTCGAGGCGCAGCAGTTCCGTGCGCTGCGATGCGGTGATGGTTGCAGTGCGCGGCTTGCCGGTGAGCATGCTCACCTCGCCGAAGAAATCACCTTCGCCGAGGCGGGCCAGGTAGAGGGCGGAACCGCCGGCGCCGTTCGTGAAGACCTTTACCTCGCCGCTGGCGATGACGTACATCGACGATCCCGGCTGCCCCTCGGTGATGATGACGCTCCCCTCGTCGTGCGATTCCAGCTCCATCTCGCGGACGAGCGCGGTACGCTCTTCCTCGCTCAACACTTCGAACAACGGCGACTTCGGCACCGGAAGCGTGAACAGCGGCTCGCTCTTGCCCGCCGCCGGCTCCTGCGGCTTCGACGCCGCGATCTGGTCGCGCAGCTTCTCGGCCTTCTTGCTGACGGCGATGGCCTGCACGGTCAGGCCGTTGTCGTCGTAGTACTTCGCCGTGTGCTCATACTGCGCGATGGCCTCTTCATGCTCCCCCGCGCCGGCAAGCGCATCGGCGTACTGCAGGCGGATGCGCGGATTGGACTGGTACTTGTCGAGATCGCGTTTGAGGAGCGGAACAGCGCGCGCATATTCGCGCCGCGCGAGAAGCGATGCACCGCTTTCGGTTTCGTCAGGCATGGCGGTGGATTGTATCTGTCATCCTGAGCCGCCGGAGCTGCGTAGGCGAAGCCGCAGCAGCGCAGGACGGCGAAGGATCTCAAGTTGCGCAACTTCGGCTGAAACCCACTGGGATTCGACGCAGATTGGGAAGCTGGAGATCCTTCACCGTCCTCCGCGACTTCGCCTTCGGCTACGTCGCTCCGGCGGTTCAGGATGACAGCTAGTACTTCACGCGCTTCAGCTCCAGCTTCGCCGACGACGCTGCCGTCGAGTATGGGTAGCGGCGGATCACTTCGTCGAACGTCTTGCGGGCCATGCCGAGGTCGCCGGTTTTTTCGAACGTGAGTCCGATCTTGAACATGGCGTCGGGAGCCTTGTTCTGTTCGGGATACTCCTTCGTCACGCGCTCGTACGTGCGCATCGCGTTCGAAAAATCGGAGGCGGCGTAGTACGTCTCGCCGATCCAATAGAGCGCATTGTCGGCGAGCTCGCCGGAGGGATCGGCGTCGAAGACTTGCTGCAGTGCGGCGCGCGCATCGGCCATGCGTCCTTTGCCGAAGAGGATGAGCGCGGCGCGATAGCTGTCGGCGATCGCTGCGTTCTGCAATGGCCCACTGACCGGCGGCGGCGTAGCACGTACGGGCGCGGGCGACGACGGGACCGGCGCCGACTCCAGTGCCGGCCGCGGCGCAGGCTCGACGACGCGCGGCTGCGGTTGCACCGCCACGCGCGTTTCGGACTGCGGCGCTGTCTCGAGCCGGGCGATGCGCGCGTTGAGCACATCGATCCGTTCGAGCAGTTCCGTCATCGACGTCTGCATCTCCGCGAGACGCGCGTCGGACGCTGCGCTCGCCGCAGCGGCGGAAGCAGTCTCCGGAGGCGGCACCAGAGACGGCACGTCGTTGTCGTCGTTCTTCTTCGTCGCGCACGACGTCAGCAACATCAGGAGAACGATCGACGCCGCGTACCTTTTCATGCTGTCTTCATCGTCCCGAGCCGCTGCTTTGCCTTGGGCGCGTACGGGCTCTGCGGAAACTCCGTCACGACGCGGTCATAGTACAGCCGCGCCTCGGCGGTGCGTCCGAGTCCCGACAGCGCGGTGGCCAGGTCGAAAAAGACGCCGGCGCGCTCGTTGTAGTTCGGGTAGAGCGTCACGATTCCGTTCAGGCGCTGCACGGCGGCGTTGTAGCTGTGCCGCTTGATGTAGTAGCGAGCGATGATGTGATCGTGTTTGGCGAGGCGGTCGAGTACATCCTGCAGCCGCTTGTCCATTTCCGGACGGAGCGGGCTGCGCGGAAACGACTTCAACACGTCGTTGAACTTGTCCAGCGCCTCGCGCGTCTTCTGCTGATCGCGGTCCGGACGCTCCATCTGCTTGTACGAGCACATGGCGATCTGCAGCATCGCGTAGTCGGCGCGATCGCTGCCGGGATAGCGGTTGATGAAATCGCGGTACTTGTACTGCGCCTCGACGAGGTTCACCGCGTCGCCCTGCTCGTAATACGTATCGGCCACGCGCAGCAGCGCGCGCCGCCCGAGCGGATCGTTCGGGAAGGTCTCGTACACGTGCGAGTAATACTGGCGCGCCTTCGCGTACTTTTTCTTCGCGAACTGTTCCTCGCCGAGCTGGAAGACCTGTTCCTTGGTCATCTTGGCCAGCGCCGGATCGAAGGCCGGGTGCAACGACGATTTCGTTACGCTGCTGCTTCCGGTCGCCGAGTTGCCGCCGCGGAACGTATGCCGGCATCCGGCGAGCGCGATCGCCAGGATCGCGATGAGGGTCAATGTCTTTTTCAAAATTCCTCCGAGAAAGTGGTCAGGAGATGTCCACTGGCCACTTCAAACTTTCATCACAACGCTGTTCCGGATCGCTTCCATTGCCGCTTTGCGGTCGGGCTGTCCGAAGACGGCCTGGCCGGCCACGAGAATGCGCGCGCCGGCTCCGACTACCAGCGGCGCCGAAGCCGCGTCGATGCCGCCGTCGACTTCGATATCGACCGCGACGCCTCTCTCTGTGATCATCTGCGCTATGTGACGGATCTTGCCCACCACAGGTTCGATGAACTTCTGCCCGCCGAAGCCGGGGTTGACCGTCATCACCAGGACAAAGTCGCAGAACTCGATGGCCGTGCTCAGCGATTCCGCCGGCGTGGCGGGATTGATGGCGATGCCCGCCTTCGCGCCGCCGTCGCGGATCATCTGCAACGCCCGCTGCAGATGCGGCTCGGCTTCCTGATGGATCGAGATCATGTTCGCGCCCGCTTTCACGAACGCGTCGTTGTAGCGCTGCGGCTCGGAGATCATCAGATGGCAGTCGAAGGTCAGCTTCGTTTGCGCGCGGCACGACTTCACCACGGCCGGACCGATGGTCAGGTTCGGAACGAAGTGTCCATCCATGACGTCTAGGTGGACGAGGTCCGCGCCGCCGGCTTCGACGTCGCGCAATTCGTCGCCGAGCCGCGAAAAATCGGCGGAGAGAAGCGACGGCGCGATCCGAATCTTCGTCATTGTGTGGTGGTCGGGCTGCCGGTTGGAGCGAGCGCCGCCGGTCCTTCGATGATGCCGCCTTCCGCCTGCCGGCTGACGACGACCGTGATCGGATCGCGACCGCTGACCGGCGCGCCGCGCAGCGGAAACTGCCGAATGATAATGCCGTCCGCGATGCCCGGATATGACTCGAACTTCACGTTCGAGACCAGCAGTCCGCGGCTTTCCAGCGCCGGCCGGACGGTGTCGAGCGGCCGGTCGATCAGATCCGGCATCACATACGGCAGCGGCGACGGCGGCTCGCCGACCAGCAACGACACTGCCGTTTGCGCCGCCACGACCGTCCCCTTCGGCGGCTCCTCGGACATGATCCCCTGCTGCATCGCGCTCTCGACGTGGGCCACGCTGCCGAGTTTCAGATTCTGCTGACTCAGACGAAGGAGCGCCGTGCGCGCCGTTTGACCGTTGAGATCCGGCACTTGCAATACGAGCGGTCCCGCGCTCAGCTCGACGCGGATATCGGTCCCGCGCTTGACCAGGTTCGTCGCGCCGGGCGTGCGGTTCTGCCACACCACGTCGCCGGTCTTGATCTTGTCGGAATTGCGAACGTGCTCCGTATCGACGACGAGATTGACGCCGAGGTCGGAGCAAACGGCTTTGGCGTCGGCGACGGTACGGCCGACCAGATTGGGCGTCGACACCGATCGCCCGCGAATGAAAAAGTTGAAACAGACGTAGGTGCTGCCGCCGAAGGCGAGAAGCAGGAGCGCGGCGAAGAGGATGTTGTCCAGCCAGCCGCGTTTGTTTGTCTCGCTCATCGTTGTTCCGGCCGGTCACCGGCCGCAGGTTCGATCGCGGATTCGATTTTGGTCTCAGCGTCGTTGCGGACGCTTTGCCGCGGCACCACCATCGGCATCAGCGTTTCTTTCCAGACGCTTTCCACGCGCTCGGCGAAGGTGAAGCTCAGCCCTTCCTTCACTTCGTCCGGCACCTCGGTGAGATCCTTGCGATTTCCTTCGGGCAGCACGACGGTCTTGATGTTCGCCCGCTGCGCCGCCATCACTTTTTCTTTGATTCCGCCGACGGAGAGCACTTTACCGCGAAGGGTGATCTCGCCGGTCATGGCCACGTCGTGCCGCACCGGGCGGTCTCCCATGACCGAGGCGATGCAGGTGGCGATGGCGACGCCGGCGGAAGGTCCGTCTTTCGGAATCGCGCCGGCCGGGAAATGGATGTGGATGTCGTTCTCGGTGAACTTCTTGTCGTCGATGTCGAGATCTTTCGCCTTCGAACGGACGTACGAATACGCCGCGGTCACCGACTCGCGCATCACATCGCCGAGCTGCCCGGTGACGGTGGTCCGTCCGCTTCCGGCCATGCGCGTCGCTTCGATGAACATGATCTCGCCGCCGAACTGCGTCCACGCCAGTCCGGTGGTGACGCCGACTTCGGGATGCCGTTCGGCGAATTCGTGCTCGTACGACGGCAGACCGAGATATGGCTCCAGTTCGGAGCTCTCCACCGTGTAGAGCGCCTCCTCCGATCCGCTGGCCACTTTGCGAGCGATCTTCCGGAGAATCGTGGCCAGCTTGCGCTCCAGGTTGCGCACGCCCGCCTCGGCGGTGTAGTCGCGGATGACCAGCAGGATCGCGTCGTCACTCATCGCCACCTGAGCGCTGGTGAGGCCGTGATTTTCGAGCAGCTCGGGGATCAGATGCTTCTTCGCGATCTCCAGTTTCTCGCGCTCGGTGTAGCCGGAAAGTCGGATCACTTCCATCCGGTCGCGCAACGGACTCGGAATCGTGTCGAGCATGTTCGCGGTGCTGATGAAGAGCGTGTGCGAGAGGTCGAACGGAATCTCGAGATAGCGATCGACGAACGCGACGTTCTGCTTCGGATCCATCACCTCGAGAAGCGCCGAAGCAGGATCGCCGCGGTAGTCCTTCCCGATCTTGTCGATCTCGTCGATCATGATCAGCGGGTTGTTGACGCCAACCTGGATGTAGCTCTGAATCAATTTTCCGGGCATCGCGCCGATGTAAGTCTTGCGATGCCCGCGAATCTCCGATTCATCGGTGACGCCGCCGACCGCCATGCGCACGAACTCGCGCCCGAGCGCGTCCGCGATCGCAGCGCCGAGGGAGGTCTTGCCGACGCCCGGCGGCCCGACGAAGCAGAGGATCGGACCTTTGAGATCGCCCTTGAGCTTCAACACCGCCAGAAACTCGAGCACGCGCTCTTTGACCTTTTCCAGTCCGTGATGGCGCTCTTCGAGGATCTCCTCGGCGCGAACGAGATCGAGCCGGTCTTCGGTTTTCTCCGACCACGGAATCTGAAAGACGGTATCGAGGTGGCCTTTGATGACGGCGTAGTCGCTCGACGAAGGCGAGAGTTGCCCGAATCGATTCACTTCGCGCCGCAGCGTCTGTTTGTGCTCCTCGGCGATCGGAAGGGCTTCGACGCGGTCGCGATACGTATCGGCTTCGCGCTCGGAGCTGTTCGAATCGCCCAGCTCGTCCTGAATGACCCGAAGCTGTTCGCGAAGATACGTCTCGCGCTCGCGGCGGTCGATCGAGGTCTGAATCGTGCGCTGCAGTTCCTTGTCGAATGTGGCCTTGCCGAGGTCGCGCTGGATCCAGTCGATGAGAAGCTCGATTCGTTCGACCGGATTGACGGTCTCCAGCAGGAGCTGCTTCTCTTCGAGCGGAAAGTTGACGAACGATGAGAGAAGATCGGCGAAGGTGTCCGGTCCTTCGCTCATATTCATCCGCAGAATATTGAGCAGTTCGTTCGAATACTTCGAATCGCTCTCCACCAGTTTCTCGAAGAGCGACATGGCCTTGTTCATCAGGTTGTCGGTCTTGACGCTCTTCGGAATCGCGCGCGGCACGATCTCGCGCAGCATCCCCTCGAAGTACGGCTCGCTCTGCAGCATCTGCACGAGCTCGACCCGCTGACGGCCCTGCAGAAAAACCTGGTAGCGGTCGGACGACAGCGGAAGACGCTGCACGATCGCGGCGAGCACGCCGATCTGCGAGAGGTCCTCGGCGCGCGGATTCTCTTTGTCCCCGCTCTTCTGGCAGAAGGCCGCGATCAGGTTCTGATCGTCGCCGAGGCCCTTCAGCAGGCGCACGTTGCGGTCGATGCCGACCTGCAGCGAGAGCACGCCGTTCGGGAAGAGAACCGACGACACGAGCGGGATGATGGGAAGGCTTTTGGGCACGTCCTCTTCCATCCACTCGGATGCGTTGACGTTGGGCGGCTTGCGGTTGGTTGTGGCCATTTGGCGTTGACGGCGTGAGCTACACTTCCGTGCTCATCCTCACCGGCACGCGAATTGTAGGAAAAACGCAGACAGGTTGAGCAATCATTTCTGAGACTACTGCAAACTCGATGAACGATACGACTACGTTGCAGATCCTTTCGGATCCGGCGATCAAGCGGGCCGATCTGCACTGCCATAGCCGTTATTCGGTGTTCAAGTACTTTCGCCGCGCGAATACGCGCGACTGCTACAACAACCCCGAGGACGTCTACCGCATCGCCAAGGAGCGGGGGATGTCGTACGTGACGCTCACCGATCACGACTCGATCGACGGCGCGCTCTACCTCCTCAACAAGTTTCCCGACATGACCGACTTCTTCATCGGCGAAGAGGTCGAGACGTATTTTCCCGAAACCGGGCAGCGCATCCACGTCGGCGTCTGGGGGCTGAACGAAGAGCAGCATCGCGAGATCCAGCGTCTGCGGCCGAACATCCGCGAGATGGTGCCCTACATGAAGTCGCAGCGGATGATCTTCGGCGTCAACCACCTCTTCCAGAACTATCGGATGAAGAACGTGGCCGCGCACTACATCGCCGAGCTGCTGGAGATGTTCGACATCTTCGAGGCGATGAACGGCGCGATGGCGTCGTTCCACAACAAGATGGTGCAGCAGCTCGTGAACACGGTGCAGAAAGGCGGCCGCCACGCGTCGATGATCGGCGGCTCCGACGCACACACGCTCAAACATGTGGCGAAGGTTCACACCGTCTCGAAGGGTGAGACGACCTCGGAGTTCCTGGAAAACATCCGCGCCGGCGATTGCTTCGCCTGGGGCAGCGAGATGCGCTTCCGCGAGCTGATCGCGGACATCTATCTGCTGACGATCGCCTACAACGGCCAGGCCCGCGCCGACCTGATGTCGCAGGACTACAGCGTGGCCGACAAAACGATGCAGCTCGCCGGCCGCCTGGCCTCCATCCCCGCCGCCATCTCCGGCCTCCCCGCCGCCATCACGTCGCTCAATTACCTGAAACAGATCGTGGTGACGAAGGGGATCTCGATGCGCTTCGAGAAGCTGGTGGAGAAAATCCAGCCAGGTTTGAAGTAGAACCTCATGCCGCGGAGCGGCATCAGAAGGTAGCGAGGGGTGCGAGCGCTTTTTGCGAGCACCCCTCGAAAGAAAAAGACGTATGAATTTTGTGCCGCGTAGCGGCACCAGATCGGCTGCCGCTACGCGGCAGAATTTCGAAACGATCCGCGATCCAGGGGTGTTCGCTTCGCTCTCACCCCTGGCTACCCTCTGATGCCGCTCCGCGGCAGGGGCTGCGATCCTAGAAGTTGACCGCGAGCCCGCCGATATACCTACGCGTGCTGCCGTCGGCGTCAAGGGCGTCGAGGAGGATGCGCGAGTTCTCGGAGCGGGCCAGCTCCACGCCGAGGAGGACTTTCAGGTCGAGCGGGAGATGGAGCGACTGCGCGACGCGGACGTCCACGCGATGGGTGCGGTACGCGTCGCCGCCGTTCGGCTGCGGCTGTTGGATCTGGCGATAGGAGACGGCCACGGTCGTGCGCGTCGGTGAGAACGTCGATTCGACGTCGCCCGCTACGTACAGCTTCTCGGTTCCGTGCGTGTTGACGGCGGGATGTCCCGGCGCGGCCGTGCCGGCCATCGACGAGACGTCGAGGAGAAATCGGCTGCCGAGCTCCTTGCGGAAAGCCAGGCGAAGGTCGCGGCGGATGTCGCCGGCGTCGATGTAGAGGCCATCCCAGAAATGTTCGAGGCCGTCGGTGAAGACGATGCGCAGCGGCGTGTCGGCGGCGCTGACGCTTCCGATGACGCTGAAATGTTCGCGCGACGTATCGCCGGAGACGATGCCGGCCGAATACGCGTAGTGCGGCAGAAGGCGCGAATCGTCGGACCAGACGATCACGCTCGGCAGCGTGTTCTGGTGCATCGCGTCGACGACCTTGTACATGCCGGTGATGACGAGCGCCGTGTCTCTGCCGATCTTCACTTCCGCGCCGGTACGCGGCGCCCACTCGGTGCCGTACAGGCCGACGCGGCTGGACATGCCGTAGTCGACGGTGAACGCAGGAACGATTTCGAATTTCGCGTTGGCAGTGACGTCGGCCGTGCGCAGCGTCGGTCCGGTGACTGTGCCGGGCGTGCCGCGCAGGCTTTCCTGCGTCACGCGCAGCGAGACGCCGACTTCATTGCGGCGCGTCTGAATGACGTTCGTATCGCCGGCGACCTCGATCAGGTCCGAGCCGGGCGTGGCCACGAAGAGATTCTGCTGAGCGAGATAGCGCACTTGAACGCGCGACGCGCCGTGCTCCCACTCGAAATTGTGCGAGCGGATGTCGGCCTGATGCGAATCGTCCGGCTCGTCATCGCGATAGCGCCACCACGAGCGGGTCGAAGCGAGCTTGTACGAATCGGTCGGCGACGAGCGCAACTCGATCTGCGCCGCGCTGGCCTGCGCCACCGGCGCGCCGAAGGACTCATTGTCGGTCTGATCTTCGATGCGATGAAGATTGCCGCGGAAGCCGAGCTGCCAGTTGTCGCCGATGCGGCTTTGCAGCCCGAGGGCCGTTTGCGCGAAGGCGGGACCGGAGGGAGAAGCGGCGCCGGCCGACATGCCGGTCATCGACATCATCTCGCCGCGGAAGCGCGGCATCTCGTACGCTGCCGTGGCCGTCGGCCCGATCGGATCGGGCGGAGGCGTCATGACCATGTCGATGTCGCGCAGGATGTCGGGAGGAAGTGAGCCGCGGATCTCCCACATCTGCTGATTGGTGCTCTTCGACTGTTTCTCCGTCTCCAGCTTCATCTTCAGACGATGATCCTTTTTCGTCGGGACGATCGTCTCGATGGCCGGCGCGAAGCCGTACTTCATGGCGATGATCTTGTAGACGCCGGCGGGAAGCTGCGGCAGCGAGAACGATCCGTCGCTGGCGCTGAAGGTCTGGATGGCGTCGAGGCTGTTCAGGTTGAGCGCGATGACGAGCGCGTTGCCGACGGGCCGGGTGGAGCTGGTGACGTTGCCAAGGACCTGCAGGAAGGCGGGAAGCGGAACTTCGGATTGCGCAGGGACAGCGAGGATGACGATGGCGGCAGACGCAATCGCAATCGCACGCAGTCGGCGCATAGGCTCTCCTCCTTCGTTCCCGGCAAGCGAGTCTAAGGAGTCGTTTGCCGCGAGTCAAATGGCGGAACGTGAGGTTTCGGTGAGAAGTTCCGCAGTCGAAGGCAAACTCAGCCTTTGACTCTGTGCACGCGCAACAGATTCGTTTTTGCGCGCTGGTAGATCGGCGATCCCATGAGGATCACAAGACGATCTCCGGGGACGACGATGTCGCGGCTCAGCAGGAAATCGTCGACGCGGTCGACGATCTGCTCGTGATATTCGCCGACGTCGCGAAGGACGAACGGCTGCACGCCCCAGAGGATGTTCATCCGCCGCGCAACCCAGGTCGACGGCGTCAGCGCGATGATCGGCTGCTTCGGGCGGAACTTCGACATCAGCCGTGCCGCGAATCCCGTCTGCGTGAAAACGATGATGAACTTGGCGTCGAGTTGCTGCGCGGCGTAATTTGCGGCGCCGGCCAGTGCGTCGGTGAACTCGTCGATCTCCGACGAAACGCGAAACGGCTCGCGTCCGCTCGCGACCTGAAACTCGCGATTCTGCTCGGCGGACATGATGATGCGGGCCATCATCTGAACCGCTTCGACGGGATAGAGACCCGAGGCCGTTTCCGCGGACAACATCACCGCATCCGACCCATCGAAGATCGCATTCGCCACATCCGAGGCCTCGGCACGTGTCGGACGCGAATTCGTCGTCATCGATTCGAGCATCTGCGTCGCCGTGATCGCGAAGCGGCCCCAGATGCTGGCTCGTTGCAGCACGCGCTTCTGTACTATCGGCACGGACTCCGGCGGAAGTTCGACGCCGAGGTCGCCGCGAGCGACCATGACGCCGTCGCTGACGTCGAGGATGTCTTCGAGCGCGTCGATGGCCTGCGATTTTTCGAGCTTGGCGACGACGTTGATCTCGTCTCCGCCGAGGTCGTGAAGCATGCGGCGCAATTCGACGATGTCGCTGCGGCGCCGGATGAACGACGCGGCGATGTAGTCGAGCTGGTTGGCAACGGCGAACGCGACGTCCTCGCGATCCTTTTCGGTGATCGCCGGAATGGTCAGCTCGGTGTCAGGAAAGTTCATCCCCTTTTTCGAGGAGATCGGGCCGCCATGAATGACGCGCGTCAAAACGTTCGTCCCATCGACCGCGGCGACGACCAGTTCGACCAGACCATCATTGATGAGGATGCGCTGCCCGATCTGCACTTCCTGCGGCAGCGGCGTGAAGGGCGTGGAGACGATCGACGCATTGCCAACGAGCGGCTCGGTCGTGATCGTAAACATCTGACCCGTCTTCAGTTGAATGACACCATCAACTTCGCCGATGCGCAGCTTCGGGCCTTGGATGTCGCCGAGGATCGGGATGTATTTACCGTGATCCGTCGAAACCCGCCGGATGATCTCAATGAGCCGGACCTTGTCCGCCTGCGTCCCGTGCGAGAAGTTCATCCGGAAGACGTCTACGCCTGAGGTGAGCAGGCGAAGGATGAGGTCCTCGGAGGCGCAGGCGGGTCCGAGTGTGGCAATGATCTTGGTTCGGCGCATCGGTCGTGAAACGCCCGCTACGCGCTGGCAGCGAGCGCCGGCTGCAACGACCTTCCCACCACCCTCGCGATCGCGTCGCATTCGCGAACGATCTGCGCGAAGGCGTCTGGCAGGATCGCCTGCGGACCATCGGAGAGTGCTTCCTCCGGCTTGTGGTGGACTTCGATCAGCACGCCGTCGGCGCCTGCGGCGATCGAGGCGCGCGACATCGGCGCGACTTTGTTTCGCTTGCCGGTGCCGTGGCTCGGATCGACCAGGATCGGCAGGTGGCTGATACGCTTGACGGCCGGGATGATGGAGAGGTCGAGCGTGTTGCGCGTGTGGTCGGCGAACGTTCGCACGCCGCGCTCGCACAGGATCACGTTGTAGTTGCCCTCGGACATGATGTACTCGGCCGACAGCAGCAGCTCTTCGAGCGTGGCCGACATGCCGCGCTTCAACAGCACGGGCTTGCGCGCGCGTCCAGCCATCTTCAGCAGCGAGAAGTTCTGCATGTTGCGCGCGCCGATCTGGATGCAGTCGGCATACTTGTCGACCAGCGCCAGCGCCTCGTTGTCGATGGCCTCGGTGACGATGGGAAGATCGAATTCCTCGCGGATGCGCGCCAGAATCTCCAGCCCCTGCTCGCCCAATCCCTGGAACGAGTAGGGCGAGGTGCGCGGCTTGTACGCACCGCCGCGGAAGAGTTGCCCGCCGGCGTTCTTGATGCCTTCGGCGATGGCGCGGGCCTGGTCGAGCGATTCGACCGCGCACGGGCCGCCGACGACGATGACGCCGTTCCCGCCGACGTCGACGCCACCAACATTAATGATGCTGTCATCGGGACGCGCTTCGCGGCTGACCAGCTTGTACGCGTGCGAAACGCGAATGACTTCCTTGACGCCCGGATAGTTCTCGAGAACCTCGGGATCGGCAGTTCCAGGCTTCCCGGTGATGCCGATGGCGGTGCGGTTGGCACCGGGGATGGCGTGAGCCTTGAGGCCCATGCGCTCAATGTGGCGGACGACGGCTTCGATCTGATCGGGCCGGGCCCCGGCTTCCATGACGACGAGCATCGGGTCAGTATAATCGAGCGTTCTGAGGCGCCATTCCGGGAGACTCTGATGAAGAAAGCATTGATCCTTGCCGCGCTCGCGGCCCTCGCCGCCACGCAACTCTTCGCCGCGTCGTATTGGGTCGTGATGAAAGACGGCAGCCGTTACGAGGCGCGCGCGAAGTGGACGGTCGTGAACGGCAAGGCGCTGATCACGCTCACGAACGGCAGCGTGTTGTCGCTCGATCCGTCGTCGATCGACGCAGCCAAGTCGGACGAAATGACGCGGCTCGGCGGCGGCCAGCTCTTCGGCGTGGAGCAGAGAGTGGCGCCGACGTCGAAAGCGTCGGAGATCGGCAGCGCAATCCGCCTGCGCAAACTGCCGCCGTCGCAGGCACCCGCGCCAGCTCCGGCACCTGTGGCCACCGACACGATCGCCATCCAACCCGGACCGGGCCTCGGCGCCGACGTGCTCAACAAGTTCGAGCGTGCATTCGAAGACGTCGGCATCTTCGAGCACAAGGTCATCTCGACCGGACCGCACACGTTGCGCGCCGATCTCACCGCCGACAACGAGGAGAAAGTCTTCAACACGCTCACCGCCACCGCGTTTCTGATGATGCACAACGCGGGCGTGGCCGGAGTGCAGATCGACGCCGTCGATCTCTTCATGAAGACCACCACCGGCGGCGCCGCGGGACGCTTTCATGTGACGCGCGAAGACGCGCAGGCACTCGACGCGAAGACGATCTCGCCGCAGAGCTACTTCATCCTCAAAGTGCTGTTCTGATTTTTACTGCACGAGATCGACACTCGCCGCGCTGCCGTAGACCGTGACGTAGCGAAAGTTGCGCGTCTCTTCGTCGAGAATAACCCGCTCCCCTGCCGCGAAGACGAACTGTTCGAGATTGCCTTCGATCGTGAAAATCTCGGAGCGATCGTTCGCGAAGCGCACGGTGACGTTGCGCGCAGTGTCGCCGACATTGCGGATGGTCAATCGCGCACGTCCCGACACAGGACCGAAGTCGTGTGCGGTCGCGTGCGTCTTTCGTGCGACCGTCACCGCGGTGCCGCCGATGACGGCGATCTCCGGCAGCGCCGTTTCGAAGTCGAACGACTGGCGCGGCGCGATCACGCGCTGTGCCGGCGCGAACGGTTTGGCGTCGCGATGCACGAGATAGTTCCAGCGTCGCGCGGGCGGACGGCCAAGGAGTTGCGGACGCGTGATGTCGGAGGCGGGAGGATCGCGAAGCAGCAGATCGTCGCGCCAGCGGCGAACGATGTGCCAGTCATTGCCGGTGACGACGAAATTGCCGAACTCCTGCGTCAGGTCGATGGCCGCGATCAGGCCGCCGACTCCGTTCGCGCTCCGCACCGCCACCACCATCCGGTTTTTCTTGTCGCGCGCCAACGCGCTCACGTCGTACGTATCGAGCGCCTCGTTGTCGTCGCCGACATGCCGCCCGCCAACCGCGACGCCGTTGAAGTAGAGCGTGTACTCCGGATCACCGAGCATCTTGATGCGCGTGAACGAGCGATTCGGCGGCAGGTCGAATTCGTGCGTCGCAAAGAACGCCGCCGGATCGCCCTGCGCCAGCCGGTTCTGTTGCCAGATCCATTGCGCCGTGCCGGTGTTGTCGAAAAATTTGTGCGAGTAAAGCAGCTCCAGCCGGCTGACGGCGGCAACGACGACAAAGATGGCCGCGGCGATGACGATCAGACGGCGGATGAGGACGCGGTCCGCGATTGATGGCAGCCGAGGATCGATTGCCGAACTAGAATCGACGGTCATGAAGGCGGTCATTGTAATTCCGGCGCGCTGGGCATCCTCGCGCTTCCCCGGCAAGCCGCTGGCGATGATCGCCGGCGTCTCGCTCATTCAACGCGTTTACGAACGCGCGGCCAGGGCGCGCCGCGCCAGCGCGATTTTCGTCGCCACCGATGACGACCGCATCGCCGATCACATCGCGTCATTCGGAGGCCGTTTCGTGAGGCCGGAGGGCGAATTTCAGAGCGGCACCGACCGGATCGCTGCGTCGCTCGAACTGTTTTCTGAAAACTATGCTCAGGTCATCAACGTCCAGGGCGACGAGCCGCTCATCGACATCGACTCGATCGATGCCGTGATCGAAGTCCTGCAGGAAACCGGCGTCGACATGGCCACGCTTGCGTCGCGCATCGAGCACGACGACGAACGGCAGTCGCGCGACGTCGTCAAAGTCGTCACTGCACTCTCCGGCGATGCACTTTACTTCTCACGATCGCCGCTCGCCGGTGCGCAACGCCATGTCGGGATGTATGGATATCAGGCGCATGTTTTAAAAACGCTTGCTTCTCTCGCGCCGTCGCCGCTGGAACTGGCTGAATCGCTGGAACAGTTGCGGGCATTGCAGAACGGCTTTAAAATCCGAGTCGTTCAAACCACAAGGCCCCACCTCGGCGTCGATCGTCCCGAGGATGTTGCGCGCGTCGAACATGAACTGGCTGAAAAAAACTAACCTCGGAGAGCGTTCGTGAGCTGCGTGCTCACACGCACACGCTTCTTCGCCACAGCCAGCACCACTCTCCCCGCCAGCAAGCAGCCCGGACCGCGCCGCGGTCGTGGCCCAAACTCTCTCAACCAACCGGAGGCATGATGAGCACCAAATACATTTTCGTGACGGGCGGCGTTGTTTCCGGACTCGGCAAAGGGATCGCCGCGGCATCCATCGGCGCGCTGCTCGAAGCGCGCGGCTTCCGCATCACCATTCAGAAATTCGATCCGTACATCAACGTCGATCCGGGGACGATGTCGCCATTCCAGCACGGCGAAGTTTTCGTTACTGATGACGGCGCCGAAACCGATCTCGACCTCGGCCACTACGAACGCTTCACGTCGATGCGCGCCACGCGCAGGAACAACTTCACCACCGGCCGCATCTACCTCAAAGTCATCGAGAAGGAACGGCGCGGTGATTACCTCGGCAAGACCGTGCAGGTCATCCCGCACATCACCGACGAGATCAAGAAGTGCATCCGCGAAGTCAGCGAAGGCGTCGACGTCGTCATCGTCGAAATCGGCGGCACGGTTGGCGACATCGAATCGCTGCCGTTCCTCGAAGCCATCCGCCAGTTCCGGCTCGAAGTCGGCCGCGGCAACGCCATCAACGTTCATCTCACCCTCGTGCCGTACATCAAAGCCTCGGACGAAATGAAGACGAAGCCGACGCAGCACTCGGTGCAAAAGCTTCGCGAGATCGGCATCCAACCGGACGTCCTTCTCTGCCGCTCCGAGCACGCCATTCCCGACGACATGCGCGACAAGATCGCGCTCTTCTGCAACGTCGAGCAGGAGGCGGTGATCCCCGCGCTCGATGTCGAGTTCATCTACCAGGTTCCGCTGGCGTTCTCGCGCGAGCGGCTCGACGAGATCCTGCTCGACAAGCTCCATTTGCCGCACGACGAGATCGGTGCGCTCACGAAGTGGGAAGAGATCATCCGCAAGCTGCGGCATCCCGAGGACGAGGTCAAGATCGGGTTCGTCGGCAAGTACATCGAGTTCGGCGACTCGTACAAATCGCTGAACGAAGCGCTGATGCACGGCGGGATCGCGAACAACGTGAAGGTGCGCATCGTCTACATCGACTCCGAGGAGCTGGAGACGGAGGGGTATCACGGCGAATTGGGACGCGTGGATGGGATCCTGGTCGGACCGGGATTCGGTTCGCGCGGCGTCGAAGGAAAGCTGCGCGCGATCCGCTACGCGCGCGAAAAGCGCATCCCGTTCCTCGGCATCTGCCTCGGCATGCAATGCGCGACCATCGAGTTCGCGCGCAACATGGTGGGGATGGTCGGCGCGAATTCGACGGAGTTCGACGACGAGTCGCCGTACAAGGTCATCTACAAGCTGCGCGATCTGATCGGCGTCGACGCCCTCGGCGGCACGATGCGCCTCGGCAAATATCCCTGCGCACTGAAGGAAGGTTCGATCGCGCGCAACGCATATGGCGTCGAACAGATCGACGAGCGCCACCGCCATCGCTACGAGGTGAATCCGGAGTACGTGCCGCAGCTCGAGGAGCGCGGCTTCCGCGTGACGGGCCTTTCACCTGACGGCAAGTTCGTGGAGATCATCGAACTGGAAGGCCATCCGTGGTTCCTCGGATGCCAGTTCCATCCGGAGTACAAGTCGCGCCCGACCGCGCCGCATCCACTGTTCCGCTCGTTCATCGCCGCCGCGCGCAGCAACAAGACGGCGATGAAAGCGGCAGCGGCAGTGGTCGCGCAGGAGACGGAATTCGTATGACGATTCTTCGCCGCATTGGCGCCGTGATCGCCGGTCTCATCGTCGCGTTTGCGCTGGTCGCCGGCGCCGAAGGAATCGCCCACAAAATCTACCCGCCGCCGCCCGGCACGAACATGCAGGACATGGAGAAAGTCAAAGCGTTCGTGGCGACGCTGCCACTGTCGGTGATGCTCGTCGTCCTGACGGGCTGGCTGATCGCGACGTTCGTCGCCGCCTGGCTCGCCGCGCGAATCGCTGGAACGCCAATCCCCGGCTACATCGTCGGCGCGCTGCTCCTCTGCGCCGGAATCGCGAACGCCGTCATCCTCCCGCAACCAGTCTGGTTCTCGATCGCCTCGATCGTGATCTACATCGGCGCAACATGGGTGGGGGCACGGGCGGGCGCGCGGCCGCAAACTAGTTGAGCGCTTTTTCCAGTTGCGCGACGCGTTCAGTGAGATGCGCGACCTGATCTTTCAAGTCGACCAGCTCTGATTTCAACGCCATTCGATCGAGTTTCTCATCGCCGGAAGCTATGCGCTCTTCGAGGTATCTAACAGCAGCGTTGAACGCCTGATATTCGATCCTAAGAATCGAAAGGGCTGTAGGTGTCGTCGAGGTCATCATCATGTCCGCCTTGTTGAATGTCCGGCAGGCCCGCCGAATCAATTAAGAATGCTCTCTAGCCGCGTGACACGCTCACCAAGATCCAGCATCTGCTTTCTCACCGCTAACATCTCAGCGCGCAAGCCTTCCATATTCGCGTTTTCCTGCTTCATCTCGATTTCGATGCGTCGAACCGCGGCGACCAGCGCGTGATATTCGTTTTGGAGGCGGCCGAGGTGCACGTAGATGCCATCGACGTGCGTGAACGTCTCATCGCGCGTCGCCAAGTCGGCCAGCTTCTCTCGGACGTCGTCGATCTCTGGACGAATTACGTATTCATGGAAGCGCATCAGGACAGGCCAAGTGACCATCTCGCGGCGAATGGCCTGGAGTTCCGCCTGCATCCGCACCTCCACACCCTGTAGATCGGATTTCGTAGCCATTTCAGCGCGGATAGCCTGCAAATCCGCCTTCGTCGCCATCTCGGCGCGGACGGCCCCAAACTCCGCCTTCGTCTCTGCTCGGACCGCGTCCAAGCCCGCTTCAAGGTCCGCCTTAGAGGGCAATCCATCGATCCTGAGGCGAATCTCATCGAACTGGGGCTGCACCACCTCACGGTGAAACTGCATCAGCGCATCGAGTAGCTCGTTCGGCACGTGCCGAGTGTACCTCGGTGAGTACAATGCGCCGCACATGACGACGCGTTCAATCGCTATCACCGACGCTATCTCCTTCGGCGGCGACAACCCTCCTCTTTTCATTGCCGGGCCGTGCGTGATCGAGTCGCGCGAGCATGCGCTGCGGATGGCGAGGACGCTTCTCGCATTGCGCGATGAGTTGAAGATTAATCTCGTTTTCAAGTCATCGTTCGACAAAGCGAACCGGACGTCAATCGAGTCGTTTCGCGGACCGGGGATCGACGAAGGACTCGACATCCTGCGCGCCGTGAAGGAGGAGACCGGGCTGCCTCTTCTGTCCGACATTCATGAGTGGCAGCAGGCGGAACGGGCGGCCGAGGTGCTCGACATCCTGCAGATTCCGGCATTCCTTTGCCGGCAGACGGATCTTGTCGCGGCGGCGGCGCGGACCGGGAAAGCTGTCGGCGTCAAGAAGGGGCAATTTCTTTCGCCCGAGGAAGCGAAGAACATTCTCGACAAGGGCCACGAAGCCGGGAACGATCGTGTGTTCATCACTGAGCGCGGTTCGTCGTTCGGCTATCAGAACCTCGTCGTCGACATGCGCGCGTTTCCGATTCTTCGTGGATTCGGCGCGCCGGTCGTTTACGACATCACGCACTCGATGCAGAAGCCGGGCGGCGAAGGGAAGCAGACCGGCGGCACGCCGCAGTTTGCGAGGCCGCTGGCGCGCGCGGCGGCGGCGGCGGGGGCGGACGGATTCTTCATGGAAGTGCACGACAACCCGCCGGCCGCGCTGAGCGACCGCACCACGCAGATCCGTCCCGGGGTTGCGCGCGAGATCATCAGCGACATCCTGGCGATGCGCGCGGCGCTGCCCCCGCTCTGAGACGTTCGCATGTCGAAGATCGTCTCCATCGTCATCGCGCTTTATCTGCTGCTCGTTCTCATCGATCGATTCGTGCTCATCGAACTGCTGGTCACGCGCATCGGCCTTTCGGTTTTGCTGGCGCTATTCGAAGCATTTGCGATTCTCGGCGTCGGTTTCGCGGTGCGCGGAACGCTCGCGCGTGCCTGGCGCGCCGAGGATGTCGACCTGCCACGCGATTTTCTCCTCGGATATCCGATCTTCGGCACGCTCTGCTTTCTGGCGGGGACGCTGAACGTCTCTTCGTGGTCAATGGGCATCGTGCTGGTCGTTTGTGGCGTCGGCGGGATTTACGTTCTCGTGCGGCGATTCGAATCGCGACCGCCGGTGATGCCGTCGATTTCCGAGCCGCTCGTGCTCATCGCGCTGGCGATCGTTTTCCTTTGCGCGCTCATCGCCGCGCAGGCGCCGCCGTCATCGCTCGACGAGCTCGCGTATCACCTGGCCGTGCCGTGGACGTGGGTAAAGGAACATCGCGCGATCGACCTGCCGCTGATCTCGCATTCCTACTTTCCGCTCGGCATCGAATCGGCCGACCTGCCGCTGCTGACGATCCTCGGCCAGATCGGCGGCGGCATCGCCTCGCATTTTCTCCACCTCGGCGCCGCACTCGCATCGACGGCGATGCTCTTCCGGCTGTCGCGCGGAAACGCGCTCGCACTCGCCGCGATCGTGACCACGCCCGCGCTTGCGCTCATCGCCGGCTGGTCGCTGGTCGACTGGCCGCTGATCGGCATCTGCGCGATTCTCGTTCTCGCGCTCGATGTTGACGACGTCCCAACGATCTCGATGGCGATCGGTGCGGGACTGCTGACGAAGTACACCTTCATTCCGTTCGCGATCATCGCAGTCGTCGTTGCGAGACGCTGGCGCGGCCTGCTGCCCGGCATCGCCATCGGCTCCGTCTTTTTCATTCGCAACCTGATCCTGACCGCGAATCCGATCGCGCCGTTTTTTTCTGCCGCCGCGCCGCATGTGGCGGGATATCGCGCGCCGTTTCTTTCCGACTACGTCTTCGATGGACACTTTCTCGACGAGAGCCTCGGCGCGTCGCTCATCGCGGCCTGCACACTTTCGGCGGGCATGCTGCCGTGGATCCTGATCGCCGCAGCGGTGTTGCTGTTTCTGCTTGCGCCGTCGTCGCGAATCCTTCTTCCGTTCCTCGCGATTCCTGCGGCGCAGTCCCATCGCCCGGGACGCCTGATGCGCGTGCTCCTCGGCTTGTCGATCGTCGTCCAGCTCTTTCTGATCGGATACTTTGTCGATCGCGGCGGTGCGTTTTCGCTTCTCTCAGCCACAGCCTCGGACGCTGAATTCCTGACGAAGCAGCGTGCTTCCTACAAAACCGTTCAGTCGATCGATGCGCTGCTCCCTACCGATTCGCGCGCGCTCGTCATCGGCCTCAACGAAACGTACTGGTTCGCGCGGCGTGTGCGCGGCGGCGGCAACTTCGACGGACCGCGCGTGTCGCATTACCTCGAAATGCCGACCGCCGAGGCGCTCTACGCGAGGCTGAAGAACGACGGCATCACGCATGTTGCCGTGGTCGCGCCCGCGCCGGCTGCCACCGCGGTTGCGCAGAAGCTGGCAGAGCGCGAGACGGCGCTCTCTCCCGCCGCGCAACGAATGCTCGCGCAGACTCTCGACCGTTACGCATCCAACGTTGCTCCCGGCGCTGGAGCGACAGTGTTTACGTTGAGATAGGATTCGTCCATGGAAAAAGTGACAGGAATCGGCGGCATCTTCTTCAAAGCGTCCGACTCAAAATCGCTCGGCGCCTGGTATCGCGATCACCTCGGCATTCCCGTCGACCCGTCATACGGCGGCGCGTCGTTCGAATGGCGCGACAAGGAGAAGCCGGACGTCGCCGGCATGACTGTCTGGTCTACGTTCCCGTCGACCACGAAGTATTTCGATCCGAGTGTAGCTCCGTTCATGATCAATTACCGCGTCGACGACCTCGACGCCATGCTCGCGCAACTTCGCGCTGCCGGAGTAACGGTGGACGAGAAGGTCGACGACAATGACTTCGGCCGATTCGGATGGGCCACCGATCCCGAGGGAAACCGGTTCGAGCTTTGGCAACCTCCGAAGAAGTGATCAGTGATCCTGATCTACTGATCACTGATCGACTGGTCTACTACAACAGCGTCCCCTTCAGAATCATCAGCGCCACTGTGAAGTAGATGCAGAGTCCCGTCACGTCGACGAGTGTGGCGACGAAGGGCGCGGAGGCTGTCGCGGGATCGAAGCCGAGTTTGCGCAGAATGAACGGCAGCATCGAGCCGGCCAGCGTTCCGAACATGACCACTCCGACGAGCGAGGCCCAGACCGTCGCCGCTACGAGCATGTAGTGCACGCCGTACTCGGTGAGTCCGAGCTTTTCCCACAGCACGATGCGGATGAAACCGATGAATCCGAGGAGCGATCCGAGCGCGAGGCCGGAGAGGATTTCGCGGCGGAAGACGCGGAACCAATCGCGCAGGCGCAATTCGCGCAGCGCCAGCGAGCGGATGATCAGCGACGTCGCCTGCGATCCGGAGTTGCCGCCGCTGGAGATGATCAGCGGGACGAACAGTGCCAGCACGACGGCGCGGGCGATCTCCTTTTCGAAAAAGCTCATCGCCGTCGCCGTCAGCATTTCGCCGAGGAAGAGCGCGGAGAGCCAGCCCGCGCGCTTTTTGATCATGTCAAAAACATTCACCTGCAGGTACGGAGCGTCGAGCGCTTCCATACCGCCGAGTTTCTGGATGTCTTCGGTCGCTTCCTGCTCGGCGACGTCGAGGACGTCGTCGACCGTGATGATGCCGAGCATGTGACCGTCGGCGTCGGTGACCGGCAACGCGAGGCGATCGTATTTTTCGAACGCCTTCAGAACTTCCTCGCGATCGTCGGTCGCGTTCATCTTCACCAGCGGCGGATCGTCGATGTCGACGACTTTCGTCGATGGCTCGGCGAGGACGAGAGAGCTGAGCCGGATATCTTCGACGAGCCGTCCGCGCTGATCGACGATGTAGACGACATTCACCGTTTCTTTGCCCGGTCCGGTCCGGCGAATGTGATCGAGCGCCTCGCGCGCAGTCATCTCCGGCTGCACCGTGACGTAGCGCGGCGTCATGTAGCGGCCGGCCGTGTCCTCCGGATATCCGAGGAGCCAGCGCGCGTTCTTCAAATCCTCGGGCGACAACGCGGTCAGCAGACGGCGCGTGACCTCGGCGGGCATCTCTTCGAGCAGGCGCGTGCGGTCGTCGGGATTCATCTCCGCGAGAACGTTGCGGACCTGCTCGTTGCTGAGCGACTCGATCAAGCCTTCCTGGTGATCGGGTGGGAGATAGGAGAAGACTTCGCCGGCTTCGTCGCGCGGCAGGACGCGGAAGACGAATCCCTCTTCCTCGCGCGGCAGAGCGATGATGAGATCGGCGACGTCGGATGGATGCATGTCCGTGAGCCGGTCGCGCAATTGGTTCCAGTTCTGTTGCCGGATCAATTCGCGCAGCTCGTCGCCAACCGATATCGTCTCCACCGTTTCGATCATCCTCAACGTCTCCGGCGCGAGGGTACGGGATGCGCCGCCGAAAGTCGAAGCAACTTTGCAGTCCATGCTGCGATAATCACCGGCCACAACAATGTCTTCGATGCGATTGGAGCTGCTGGGTGATTTGTTGATCCGCTCCGGCGACGGCTCGCTCGTCACCATCGGCGCGAAGAAATCGCAGGCGCTGCTTGCGTATTTGGCCATCAAGCCGGGGCAGCACGTGTCGCGCGAGAAACTGGCCGGATTGCTGTGGTCGAGCACCGGGCCCGACCAGGCGCGGCAGAGCCTGCGCCAGACGCTGTCGAGCGTGCGCAAGGACCTGTCCCAGATCGCGCCCGATCAGAAACTGCTGATCGAGGAGAGCGATCTGCTGTCACTCGACCGCTCCGTTTCCTGCGACGTGGCGGAGATGGAGTCGCTGGTCGCAGCCGGAACGGAAGAAGCGTTACAGAGCGCGATCGATCTCTACCGCGGCGACTTCCTCGATGGCTTCAGCATCAACGAAGAGCGCTTCGATCAATTCGTGACCGGCGAGCGCGACCGGCTGCATCGCGTTGCTCTTCGCGCGCATGCGCAACTGGTCGAGCTGCAGTCGAAGCGCGGCGCGCTCGATGATGCCATCGGCACGGCGCAACGGTCGCTGCGGCTGGACGTGCTGCAGGAGCCGATGCACCGCACGCTGATGCGGCTCTACCTGCAGAGCGGCGACGTGGTCGAGGCGTTGCAGCAGTACGAGAGCTGCGCGAAAGTTCTCAAGCGCGAGCTGCGCATCGAGCCCGACTCGGAGACGAAGTCGTTGCAGCGCGAGATTCTCCAGCTTCGCGCGCGCCGCGGCGAGCGCACCACGCTGCCCGTCGACGAGCGCAAGAAAACCATCCTCGTGGTCGAAGACAACGTGCTGAGCCGCGAGCTGACGAACGCGGTGTTGAAGTCGGCCGGCTACGCGGTGGTGATGGCCAAAGACGGCGCGGAAGCGCTGATGATGGTCGGCCGCGAAGCGGTCGACCTGATGGTGATCGACGTCGACCTCCCCTACATCGACGGCCACTCGCTGCTGCAGGCGATGCACGAAAACGGCGTCGACGTCCCCGCCATTTTCATCTCCGGCCTTCCCGGCGACGAGGTGGAAGTGCGCGCCTTCGAAGTCGGCGCCGTCGACTTCATCCGCAAGCCGGTGAAGAACAATGTGCTGCTGGCGAGGGTAGCGAAGGTGTGGCGGGATGGGGTTTAACCACAGAGGCACAGAGGTGACTCTGTGTCTTGTGATTAATTCGGTCTAAGCGGCATCCAAACACCGCACGATCGCCTCACAAGACTTCTCCACATCCTCGGGCGTCGTCGACCAGTTCGAGACGGAGATGCGCATGGCGGCGTTGCCTTGCCAGGTGGTGCCGCCGAGCCAGCAGGTGCCTTCGCGCTGGACGTGGGCGATGAGGTTTCGGGTGACGTCGTCGCTGTCGCTGAAGCGGACCAGGACCTGGTTCAGGACGACGTCGTTGAGGATGGCCACGCGTTGGTCGCGGCCGAGGATTTCGGCGAACTGGCGGGCGCGGTCGCAGCAGCCGTCGATGAGGGCGGCGATGCCGCGGCGGCCCAGGCTGCGGATGGCGGCGTAGATGGCGAAGCCGCGGGCGCGTCGGGAGAAGTCCGGCGTCCAATCGAAGTTGTCGCGCTCCACGCCCTTGGTCTGCTCCAAATATTCGGCAGTTGAAGTCATCGAAGCGTGGTGCGCGGCGGAGTCGCGGACGATGACGATGCCGCTGTCGTAGGGGACGTTCAGCCACTTGTGCGCATCGTTGGCCCACGAATCGGCCAGCTCGCAGCCGTCGAGCAATGCGCGCTTTGATGCCGTGGTCCGGCCCCACAAGCCGAAGGCGCCATCGACGTGCAGCCAGGCGCCGTGCTCGTGGGCGATCGCGGCGATCTCTCGCAGAGGATCGACCGCGCCGCTGTTTACGTTGCCGGCTTGCGCGCAGACGATGATCGGGCCGTCGAGCGTTCGCAGCGTCTCGCGCAACGAATCGGCGCGCATCCTTCCCTGCTCGTCGGCGTCGACCTTGATGAGCGCGCGCGTGCCGAAGCCGAGCATGCGCATGGACGAGTAAATCGTGATGTGCGCGGCGGCGCTGATGACGAGATGAACCGCCGGCGCACCGGCCAGGCCGTTTTCCTCCACGTTCCATCCGGCGCGGCGGAGAACGCCGTGGCGCGCCGCGGCCAGCGCGGTGAAGTTGGCCATCTGTCCGCCGGTGACGAATCCAACGCTGGCCGTGCGCGGCAGGTCGAAGAGCTCGAGCAGCCATTCGCGGCAGATATCCTCGATGACGGATGCCGCGGGCGAGGTGGCGTAGGTGCCGGCGTTCTGATCCCAGGCGCCGGTCAGCCAGTCGGCCGCGAGCGCGACGGGAAGACTGCCGCCGATGACGAATCCGAAATAGCGCGGACCGGCGCAGGCGATCAGTCCGCGATCGGCGCCGCGCGAAAGAGCATCGATGACCGCGGCAGGATCTTCGCCGTCGTCGGATAGCGGTGTATGCAGCGCGGCCATGAGCTCCTCGCGCGTGGCCTGCGCGCCGACAGGGCGATCGGGAAGCTCACGCAGAAACGCGGCAGCGCGGGCGCGGGCGAGATCGAAGAGCGGATTACTCACGCCGCGAATCCTACATCCGGAGTGCGGCGGCGAAACCGTCGCCGCACTCCGAAAACTCAATTCACGGTCACAGTCACGTTATGGCTCTTCACATGCGTGGTGTTGCATGCGTTCCACACCTCTACATAGAACTGGTAGTTTCCTTTCGCGGGGAATGAGGTCGTGTAGGAGCTGGATGTGGCGCCGGTGACGATCGTTCCGTTGTTTTTGAACCACTGATAGAAGATCGGCGACGTGCCCGCAGCCACGACGGAAACGGTCACGTTCGTATTGACGGACGTCGACTTGTTTGCCGGCTGGGTCGTAATCGACGCTGCCACGCTGCGGGTAACGGCGGCGCTTCCGCTGCCGGCCACGGCCGCACAGCTGGAAGCGTCGGTGATCGAAGTAACCGTGTAGGTCGTATTCACCGACGGACTCACGGTGCGAGTGGCCGTCGTGCCGCTGTTGATCGTCTGCGTCACGTTGTCGGACCAGGTCACGCTCCATGGCGCGGTGCCGGTCAAGTCAGCGGTGATCGTGGCGGAAGCTCCCGGACAGATCGCGCCGCCGCCGCTCACCGTGGCGGTCGGAAGCGTTTTAACCGTCACCGTGGCGCTGCCGCTGCCGGCGCGGGAACAGCCGCCCGCGTCGCTGACCGAAGTCATCGTGTAGATCGTCGTCGCGGAGGGGCTGACGCTGCGCGTTGCCATCGTTCCGCTGTTGATGGTCTGTGTCACGTTGTCGGACCAGATCACGGTGAATGGCGCGGTGCCGGTGAGAGTGGCCGTGATCGTGGCCGAGCCGCCGGGGCAGATCGTGGCGCCGCCGCTGACCGTGGCGCTGGGGAGACTCTTGATCGTCACGGCTGCCGATCCGCTGGAGGTGCCTGTGCAGTTGGCGTCCGTGAGCGACGTGACGGTGTAGGTCGTCGCCGATGCGGGGTTGACGCTGCGCGAGGCCGTCGTGCCGGAGTTGATCGTCTGCGTCACGTTGTCGGACCAGGTCACGGTCCACGGCGCGGTACCCGTAAGCGTGGCTGTGATCGTCGCCGAGTTGCCCGCGCAGATCGCACCGCCGCCGCTGACGACTGCCGTCGGCAGCGCGCGAACGGTGATCGTTGCCGCGCCGCTCGATGTGCCGCTGCAGTTCGCGTCAGCGAGCGATGTGACGGTGTAGGTGTTCGTCGCGGACGGATTGACGCTACGTGATGCCGTCGTGCCGCTGTTGATGGTCTGCGTCACGTTGTCGGACCAGCTCACCGTCCACGGCGCGGTGCCGGTGAGTGTGGCCGTGATCGTGGCCGAGCCGCCGGGGCAGATCGCGTTGGTGCCGCTGACGACTGCCGCCGGCAGCGGACGGACGGTGACCGTCGCCGCGCCGCTGGACGTGCCGGTGCAGTTTGCATCGGTGAGCGATGTGACGGTGTAGGTGGTCGTCGCCGACGGACTGACGCTGCGCGTTGCGGTCGTGCCGCTGTTGATGGTTTGCGTCACGTTGTCGGACCAGATGACGGTGAACGGTGCCGTGCCGGTCAGCGCGGCGGTGATCGTCGTCGATGCGCCGGCGCAGATCGCGGCGCTTCCGCTGACGATTGCAGCCGGACGCGCACTCACGGTCACCGTCGCCGAGCCGCTCGACGTGCCGCTGCAGTTTGCATCGGTGAGCGACGTGACGGTGTAGGTGGTCGTCGCGGACGGATTGACACTGCGCGATGCCGTCGAGCCGCTGTTGATGGTCTGCGTCACGTTGTCGGACCAAGTCACGGTGAACGGCGCGGTGCCGGTGAGCGTGGCGGTGATCGTGGCCGAGCCGCCGGCGCAGATCGCAGCCGTGCCGCTGACGACCGCGGTCGGAATCGGATTGACGGTCACCGTTGCCGAGCCAGCCGAGGTGCCGGTGCAGTTTGCATCCGTAAGCGATGTGATGGTGTACGTCGTCGTCGCGGACGGATTGACGCTGCGCGATGCGGTCGAGCCGCTGTTGATGGTCTGCGTTACGTTGTCGGACCAGGTCACAGTGAATGGCGCGGTGCCTGTGAGCGCGGCGGTGATCGTGGCCGAGCCGCCGGCGCAGATCGCAGCCGTGCCGCCGACGGCCGCGGTCGGAATCGGATTGACGGTCACCGTTGCCGAGCCAGCCGAGGTGCCGGTGCAGTTCGCGTCGGTGAGCGAGGTGACGGTGTAGGACGTCGTCGCGGACGGATTGACGCTGCGCGATGCGGTCGTGCCGCTGTTGATGGTCTGGGTCACGTTGTCGGACCAGGTCACGGTGAACGGCGCGGTGCCGGTGAGCGTGGCCGTGATCGTGGCCGAGCCGCCGGGACAGATCGCGCCGGTGCCGCTGACCACCACGGCGGGAAGCGGATTGACCGTGACCGACGTCGACGATGACGCGGTGCAGCCGTTCGCGTCCTGCACCGTGACGGTGTAGGTGTTGGACTGGTTGACGGTGATCGACTGCGTCGTCGCGCCCGTGCTCCAGTTGTACGTATAGCCGCTCGGCGCGGACAGCGTCACGTTGCCGCCGGCGCAGAAGGTGGTCGGGCCGGAGGGCGTGATCGTCGCGGAAGGGGACGCGACGGTGACGGTCACGGACTGCGACAGCGCGGAACAGCCGGAGACGTCGAAGACGCGCACCGAGTACGTGCCGGCCTGCGTGACGGTGATCGACTGCGCGTGGGTGTTGTTCGACCAGTTGTAGCCCGCGCCGGCGCTGGCGGTGAGCGTGACGCTGCCGTTGGGGCAGATCGTGAGCGGTCCGGACGGCGTGATCGTGGCCTGCACGTTCGCGATCGGAATGTTGATCGACTTCGTATCGCTGCATCCCTGCGCATTGGCGACGGTCAGCGTCAGCGTCACGTTGCCGGAGGCGCCTGAGGTGTAGTGGATGACCTGCGTCCCCTGGCCGTCGACGATCGTGCCGTTCGTGACCGACCATTGGTAGGACGGCGCACTCCCGGCCGAGACCGCGCCGTAGGTCGAGCCGGCGCAGACGTTGTTCTGCGCGGAGATGCTGGCCACCGGCGTCGTGGAGACGGTGATCGAGACAGGATCGGATTCGACCCAGCAATTCGTGGCGTCGAAGACGATGACCGAATAGGTGCCGCTCTGTGTGGCCAGGAATGTTTGTGCCGAGGCGCCGGTGATCTGGCCGCCGTCGCGCTTCCAGGAGTAAGCGGTGTAGCCGGCGGGCGCGGTGAGGAGACCGCTGTTGCAGAACGAGGCCGCGCCGGACGGCGTGACGGCCGGCTTGGGAACGCTATGGACGTCGACGACGCGCGTCGAGGAGACCGCGCAGCCGCTCGCATTCGTGACGGTGACGCCGAGGGTTACCGGATCGCTGCCGGAAGGCCTGAACGCGATCTGGTAGGTGCCGGCGCCACTGGTGATCGTGCCGCCGGTGATCGTCCAAGCGTAGGTGCCGCTGAAGATGGACGTCACGTGCGCGTTGTCGCCGTTGGTCGAAGCGCAGACGCTGGACGGCGCGGTGATGGTGGCGTCGGGAACCGAGTTGACGGTGACGGCAACCGGTTGCGAGGTGGCGCTGCAGTTGCTCGCGGTGGTCACGGTGACGCTGTAGTTGCCGCCTGTGGTGACGTTGATCGACTGCGTCGTCGCGCCGTTCGACCAGGAGTACGTCGATCCCGCGGACGCCGTCAGCGTGACGCTGCCGCCGGCGCAGAATGTGGTCGGACCGCTGGCGGTGATGGTGGCCGCGGGCAACGGATTGACCGTGACGTTCGTCGCGGGCGAAACGAACTGGCAGCTAGCGTCCGTTACGGTGACGCTGTACGCGCCGCTCTGCGTGACGTTGATCGCGCGCGTGGTGGCGCCGTTCGACCAGAGGTAGGAATCGCCCAACATCGCCGCCGTGAGTGTCACGCTGCCGCCGGCGCAGAAGGTGGTCGCGCCGCTTGCGTTGACACTGGTGCTTTGCGGCGCGAAGTGAACGGTGACCGGTGCACTGGTCGTCGAACAGCCATAGGCGTTGGTCACCGTGACGGTGTACGGACCGGGCGCGGCCGCCGTGACGCTGATGGAGCTGGACGTCGCTCCGTTAGACCAGAGATACGTCGCATTGTTCGCATCGGTGACGGCGCTGAGCCAAGCGGTCGTGCCGGTGCAGTACGTGCCGCTGCCGCCGGAGATCGAGGCTGTCGGTTGCGTGGCGTAGAAGCTGGCGTAGCCGTTAATCGGGCAGCTTCCGTCGCTGGCGGTGAAGGTCACGTCGGTCGTCACGCCGGAGCCCATCAGAGCGACGTGAACCGTCGGCTGGTCGTTCGGACCGACGATCGTGCCGTTGGTGACACTCCACGTGTAGCTCGTGTATGCAGAGGGATTGGTGACCGTTACAGTTTTTTCGGTGTACGGACAGCCATAGTGGTCATCGGCCTGCAGCACCGGAACGGGCGCGAAGTGGACCGGCACGGTAATCGTGTTCTGCGTCTGGCAGAAGCGCGGATCGGTCAATCGCACGCGCAGGGAGAACGACGGCTCTGGCGGCGCGGACAAGGTGATGAACGTCTGCCCATCGCCGCCGCCGAGTTTCACTCCGGTGTAATCCCAGTAGATTTGCGATCCGGCGGGCTGCGCCGGGATGGAGATCGTCACCGGCGTGCCGTAGCAGATCGGGCCATTGCTCGAAACAGTCATGACCGGCGGATCGAGCGGGACGATCGGGATGACGATGGTGGCGCTGACCGGACATCCGGTGGCGACGTCGGTGGCATGCGCCGTAATCGACACCTGCGCCGCCGTTCCATCCGTCGCCTCGGTGAACGACGACGCGCCATTCGGCGTGATCGATCCTCCGACTGCCGACCAGGTGATGTTGCTGAAGAGCGAGGGGTTGCTGATCGCGGCCTGGATGGTGCCGTAGAGACAGGTCGTGTCGTGCAGTGTGGTGATGACGAGCGCGGACGGCGTGGCGGCCGTGACATGCACCGGCGCGCTGGTGGCATTGCAGCCGCTGTCGCTGACGGTCACGAAATAGTCGCCCGGCTGCGTCACGGTGATGGCGCGTGTGGTAGCGCCGTTGGACCAGGAGTAGGTGAAGCCGTCCGGCGCGGTCAGCGTGACCGAACCGCCGCCGCAGAGCGAGGTCGAGCCGCTGGCGGTGATCACCGGCGGAGCGAGGGTGCGGATCGGAACGACGACGTCGCCGGAGCTGGCCGGACAGCCGTTGCCGTCCTGCACCATCACCGACAGCGTGACCGGACCTCCGTTGATCTGATCGGGAGCGAACGTGATCGAGTTCGAGTTCTGGTCGCCGATGATGGAGCCGCCGGTGATCGACCACCAGTAATTCGCGTACTGCGCGGGGACGCTGGCCGTGTCACTGCCGTGCAGGCAAACGTCAGGCGTGGCCAGCGTGATCGTCGGCGAAGGAATGTTTCGGATCGGAACAGTCACGGTCGACTGCGGCGCGGGACAGCCGTTGCCGTCCTGCACCCAGAGAGTGATGGTGATCGGGTCGAAGTTGCTGCCCGGCATGCCGCCGCCTGGCGCGAACGTGATCGAGCTCGTTCCGTCGCCGCTGGTGATGTAACCATTGCTGATCGACCACCAGTAGTTTGCGTATTGCGCCGGAACCGAGGCCGTGTCCGTTCCGAACTTGCAGATGTCGGGTGTGGCCAGCGTGATCGTCGGCGCGGGGATGTTCCGGATCGGCACAGTCACAGTCGACTGCGGCGCCGGACAGCCGTTCGCGTCCTGCACGAAAATAGTGATGGTGATCGGGTCGAAGTTGCTGCCAGGCATGCCGCCGCCTGGGGCGAACGTGATCGAGTTCGTTCCATCGCCGCTGGTGATGTAACCGTTGTTGATCGACCACCAGTAGTTCGCGTACTGCGCCGGAACCGAGGCCGTGTTCGTTCCGAACTTGCAGATGTCGGGCGTGGCCAGCGTGATCACCGGCGCGGCGATCGTGCGGGTCGGCACGGTCACGGTCGACTGCGGCGCCGGACAGCCGTTCGCGTCCTGCACGTAGATAGTGATCGTGATCGGGTCGTCGTTTCCCGGCATTCCGAAGCTTCGGCTGAAGGTGATCGAGTTCGTACCGTCGCCGCCGGTGATGTAGGCGTTCGTGAGCGACCACCAATAGTTCGCGTACTGCGGAGGAACGGTGGCGGTGTCCGTGCCATGCGGACAGATGTCGGGCGTACCGAGCGTGATCACCGGTGCGGCGATCGTGCGCGTCGGCACGGTTACCGTCGACTGCGGCGCCGGACAGCCGTTCGCATCCTGCACGTAGAGCGTGACGGTGATCGGGTCGTCGTTTCCGGGCATTCCGAAGCTTCGGCTGAAGGTGATCGAGTTCGTACCCTCGCCGCTGGTGATGTAGGCGTTGGTGAGCGACCACCAATAGTTCGCGTACTGCGGAGGAACGGTGGCGGTGTCCGTGCCGTGGGGACAGATGTCGGGCGTACCGAGCGTGATCACCGGTGCGGCGATCGTGCGCGTCGGCACCGTCACGGTCGACTGCGGCGCCGGACAGCCGTTCGCATCCTGAGCGTAGAGCGTGACGGTGATCGGGTCGTCGTTCCCGGGCATTCCGAAGCTTCGGCTGAAGGTGATCGAGTTCGTACCCTCGCCGCTGGTGATGTAGGCGTTCGTGAGCGACCACCAATAGTTCGCGTACTGCGGAGGAACGGTGGCGGTGTCCGTGCCGTGTGGACAGATATCGGGCGTGTCGAGCGTGATGGTGGGAGCGGGAATCGTGCGCATGGCCACCGTGGCCGTCGCCGGCGGCGGGGAGCAGCCGTTGGCATCCGCCACATAGACACTGATGGTGATCGGATCGTCTGGATTGTTGGGGTAGCCGTAGCTCCGCTCGAAACGGATCGAGTTCGTGCCGTCGCCGGCCGTAATGTAGCCGTTGTTCAACGACCACCAATAGTTCGCGTAGCCCGCGGGGACGGTGGCCGTGTCGGTTCCGTGGGGACAGATATCCGCTGTTTCGAGCGTAATCGTCACGGCCGGCAGCGTCGGGACCGTGAAGGGATCGCTGGACGTCGAGCAACTGAAGGTGCTGTAGTTCGCGTGGCCGGTGACCGTCAGGACCAGCGGTCCGCCGCCGGATCCCGAGTACGAAACGTTCGCCGTCCCCTGCCCCGAGGTGATGAAGCCGTTGGTGACCGACCAGGTGTAAGAATCCCATCCGCCGCTTGCGGTGGCGGTTCCGCTCGTCAAACAGGCCGGCGACGAGGTGAGCGTGATCACCGGCTTCGTCGCCACCAGGTTCGCGCGGCTCGTGCTCGTCGACGAGCAGCCGTTGGTATCCGTGAAGGTGAGCGTGACGTCGACGGGGCCGTTGCCGTCGGGGATGAAGAAGATGTGATCGCCCCAATTCGATTCGACATGGCCATTGGTAACGGACCAGGTCCGCACGCCGGCCGGGAACTGCGACGTGGCCGCGGTGCCTTCTCCGCCCGGGCAAACCGGCGTCGAGACCCAGAGTTGCGGCGGAGCATTCTCGACCAGCGGAACGGCGCGAAGCGCGCTCGACGAACACGATCCGGCAGTGACGGTCAGCGACAGATGCACCTCGCCGGTTCCGTCCGGACGGAACGAGACGCAGCGCTTGGTCGGATCGTCGCCGCAGCCGTTCGAGCCCGGAATCAGCGTTCCGTGCGTGATCGACCACGAGTAGCTGTCCCACTGTGCCGATGCCGAGGCGATAGCGCTCGTGGCATTCGCGCAAATCTGATCGTTGCCGAACATTTCCGGCGCCGGCAGCGTGTCGTAGATCGTCACCGACTGCGCGCCGCCGGTGATCGGCGAACCGCACTGCGGCGTGGAAGTCTCGGCGATCCACCAGAAGCCGGTCGACGGGAAGTCGCTGCCGGTCAGCCGATACGTCGTCCCGGTCGCGCCGGTGATCGGCGTCCACGGGCCGCTGCTCGACGTTGCGTAGACCCACTGGTGGGTCGAAGTGCCGCCTCCGACTTCGGTGACGGTGTAGGTGCCGCCGGTCGACGTCCTGCAACTGAATTGCGCTCCTTCCAACGTCACCTGCACGCCTTGCAACGGAGAGCAGGTTTGCGCGTTGACCGCGCCGGTGAGAAGAGACAGCAGTAGCAGGGAGACCAGCGAGGCTCTGAGGAGGCGCATGCGGGAGAAGTCCTTTCGGGGACAGCGGGCGGGCTGTTCCGGGAAGCGAAGCAATTTACCGGGGACGGGAAACTGCCGCGCACGGTAACGGAACGGTGTCTGAACTTCAATATTGACGGAGTGTGCGTGCGTATGGCAGGCAGCCGAACGGTTGTTCGGGTCCGCGCCGGGAACGCGGGCGTCCCGCCCGCAGGTGAACAAGGGATCCTGCCAGACACGGCGGGCGAGACGCCCGCGTTCTCAGGCTACAGAACGACCGTGTAGCCGAGCGTGGTCAGATCGGGCATCCGGTCGAGATAGACGTGGCCGTCGGTGTGGTCGATCTCGTGCTGGAAGATGCGCGCGGTGAAATCGGCCACTTCCAGCTCTGCCTCGTTCCCTTCGTGATCGAGCCCTCGGACGCGCAGCCGTTTGTAGCGCGCCACTTCGCCGCCGAGGAACGGGACGCTGAGACAGCCTTCCCAATCGGTGATGGTCTCCGTGCCGATCGGCTCGTAGACGGCGTTGAAGAAAACGCCTGCATTCAGTTTGGCGATGCCGCGGCGTTTGGCTACTTTCTCCTGCACTTCGAACACGAAAATCCGCAGCGGCAGGTGGACCTGCGGGCCCGCCAGACCGACGCCTTCGTATTCGTGCATGGTCTCGATCATGTCGTCGATGAGCGCGTGGAACTTCCCCGCCTTGATGTCGGCGGCTTCGACGTCGGACGCTTTCATGCGCAGAACAGGATGGCCGAGGCGGGAGACTTTCAGGATCGACATGGCCCGATCTTATCCTTCCGATTCGGCGAGCAGCGGCTGCTTTCGCATGCGCAGCGCGATGACGAACGCGATCGCGGTCAACACCGCGCTGCCGTAAAACGCGCCGCGAGCCTGCGCCAGGTCGTAGAGGAAACCGCACCAGATCGGGCCGAGAAATCGCGCCAGCGATCCGATCCCCGAGGCCAGTCCGAGCATGCTTCCGTGCTCGCTAGGCGGCGAGACCTTCGTCACCAGCGACGTCAGCGACGGATACGACAATCCCTGTCCGATGGCGATGAAGAACGCCACGACGTAGAGCATCGGCACGCGCCACACCAGCGGCACGAGGGCCAGCCCGATCGTGAACGACGCCGCGCCGATCGCCACCAGCGTCTTCTCGCCGAATTTTTTCGCCAGGCGTCCGATCAAGCCGCCCTGAATCGCCGCCACGATCACGCCCATGAACAGGAAAAACCAGGAGAGGTCGAGCTGCGTGAAATGGAAGCGGTCGCGCGCGTGCAGCGTGACGCTGATCTCCATCCCCGACACGGCCAGCAGCGTGATGAACAGCGTGGCGATGACGGCGAACAGCAATCCGCGAGCGGCCACCTCGTGCCAGACGCGCTTGTCGAACTGCGGAGGAACTCCGCTGCGCGGCTTCAAATCCGGCGCTTTCGATTCGCCGAGGACGAAAAACGCGATCAGCAACGCGATCAGCGACAGCGATCCGGCCGCGACGCCCGGCAGCAGATTGCCGGCCATTCCGTGCTTCGTGCCGAGGTGCGAGAGGATGCCGCTGAGCGGCGGCCCGAGGATGAATCCCATCCCGAATGCCGCCCCGATAATCCCCATCCCTCGGGCGCGATTTTCCGGCGTGGTCTTGTCGGCGATGTACGCCTGCGCCGTCCCGATGTTCGCTCCGCCCACGCCCGCCACGATCCGCGACAGAAACAAAATCGTGAGGCTGCGCGAGATGGCGAACAGAAAATAGCCGGCACAGCTCGCGGTGAGGCTGATCAGGATCACCGGACGGCGCCCGATGCGATCGGACATCCTCCCCCACACCGGCGCGAAGAAAAACTGCATGATCGAATAGATGCCGACCACCATCCCCACCGTTGTGCCGCTGGCGCCGTATTCGCGCGCGTAAAACGAGAGGAACGGGATGACCATCCCGAAGCCGATGAGATCGATGAAGACGGTGAGAAAGAGGACGGCGAGGGACGTTTTCTTCATGACCGGCGGCGAAGTGTACCCTGTCGCCCCATGCCGCCGACGTCACGCCGCCTCGTGCTTTTCGACATTGACGGAACGCTCATCACCGACGATGGCGCGGCGCGCGAGGCGTTCGCCGAAGCGCTCGCCGAGGTCTACGGATTTCGCGGCGACGTCCGCCGCTACGATTTCTCCGGCCGCACCGATCCGCAGATCGCCGGGATGATTCTGCGCGACGCGGATTGGGCCGACGCCGACATCGAGTCGCGCCTCCCCGCGCTCTGGGATCACTACCTGGCCGGCCTCGCGCGCAATGCGCCGGGACGCGTGCGCGCGCTGGCGGGCGTCGGCGCGCTGCTCGACGCCATTCGCACCGACGAGCGCCTGACGCTGGCGCTGCTCACCGGCAACATCGAGCCGGGTGCGCGGCTGAAACTCGGCGCGATCGCGATGAACGATTACTTCCCGTTCGGTGCGTTCGGCAGCGACTCGCCGCGCCGCGAGGAGCTGCCGCCGATCGCGGTCGAACGCGCTGCGGCGATTACCGGCATCGACTTCCGCGGCGCGGACGTCGTCATCATCGGCGACTCGATCTATGACGTCCGCTGCGGCGTCCCCTACGCTGCGACGACGATCGCCATCGCCTCGGGGAAAACGCCGGCGTCGAAGTTACGCGCGGAAAATCCCGATCATTTTTTCGACTCGGCGGAGGAGTTGGAAAACATTCTGGCGGCGATAAAAAACCTTTGAACCACAAAGACACAAAGGGGATCTCTTTGTGTCCTTTGTGCCTTTGTGGTGAAAGCCTTAGACTCCCGCGCGAATGCACCACTACGTCCTGCCGCTGATCTTCATCACGCTCGTCTACGCCGCGATCATCGTGCTGAACGAGCGCTACCGGCTCCTCTCCGCCGATCATTTTTCGTCGACGGCGATGAAAGTCATCGCCTACCTCTGGCTCGGCATCCTGATGTTCGGGCTGGTCATCCTGATCACCGGCTCCTCGCTGCGCATCCCGACGGCCCAGGAGCTGGCGCGCGTCCCGTTCTACTCGCTCTTCGGCCTGCACGCGATCCTCTTCATCTTCCTTCTCGGCTGGTGGCTGCTGACGAAGCGTCCGCCGCTCGGCGAGTTCCTGAACATCCCGCGCCGCGGCAACGGCAACGCCGTCCTGACCGGCTTCGCGGTCGGCGTCGGCGGATGGATTTTTACGATTTCCATCGCGCTGATCATCGGCCTGCTGCTCGTGGCCTCGGGGATGATGCCGAAGAACCCGACGCCGTCGCCGATGATTGGCTGGATGGCGGCGCTACCAATCTGGAAAAAGTGCGTGATTGTGCTGTCGGCGATGACGATCGAGGAGGCCTTCTTCCGCGGCTGGCTTCAGAAGCGCGTCGGCCTCATCGCCTCGACCATCCTCTTCGCGCTCGCCCACTCCGGCCTCGGGCAGCCGTTCCTGCTGATCGGCGTCACGCTGATCTCGCTCGTGATCGGCTTCACGTTTTACCGGACGAAGAACCTGATCCCGGGCATCATCGCGCACGGCATCTTCGACGCCGTGCAGCTCTTTGTGATCATCCCGATCGTCTTCAAGACCACGGGAATGGGCGCGGGGTAACGGTCGAAATCGGGCAGCGCGCGACGAGCACGCGCGCCTTCGGCGCCACCAGCTTTTGACGCGAGCACGTTCGCGTCGCCGGCTTTTTCGGCGATGTCGACTGCAGAACCGGACGAGTGCTGCTTTGGGTGAGCACCGTCCGGCCCTGCAGATCGATCGCGGACTCGAGAACGAACGTTAAAACCGCCCGGCTTGCAGCGCGCCTGGAGTTCTCGGGAAGCTGACAGGCCGTCACCGGAAGGAGCATGAGGAGGAGCGCCGCCGTTCGTCTCACACACGCTGAGACGATGAGGTAAGGCAAAGGTTAGCAGCCGTCACCGAGCGTCACGTGGTTGTAACTTTGCACGCTGCGCAACGGTACAATTTCGGCCTCGTGTCCGACCCTACCTCCACCCGCGAGCGCATCGTCCTCATCGACGACAGCGCGAACGACCTGCAGGTGACGAAGCGCTTTCTCGAGCGGCGCGGCTTCGACGTCTCCGCCGCCACCTCGGGCGAAGAAGGGCTGGCGCTGGCGCAAGCGATCACGCCGGCGGCGTTCATCGTCGACTACCGGATGCCGGTGATGGACGGATTCGAAGTCACGCGCCGCATCAAGGCCGATCCGGTCCTGCAAACGATTCCCGTGCTGATGCTGACCGGCGCCGACGCCGCGCAGACGGTGGTGGAAGGCCTCGAAGCGGGCGCCGACGATTTCGTGACCAAAGGATCCGACACCGAAATCCTCTTCGCCCGCCTCGGCGCTTTGCTGCGGATGAAGCGGTATCAGGACCAGTTGCGCAAGTTGAATCAGCAGATCACGCGCGATCTGCAGATCGCGCGACGCGTGCAGGAGGCGCTCGTCCCGAACGGATTCTTCCGCGGCCCGCGCATCGAGATCCGCTCCGCGTACATCCCGAGCGCGACGCTCTCCGGCGATTTCTACGACTATTTCCTGCAGGACGAGCTGATGTACCTCTTCGTGGCTGACGTCTCAGGCCACGGTCTTCCGGCCTCGATCCTCGTGGCGCTGCTGAAGAGCTACATTCACACGGAATCGGATTCGCGCACGTCGCTGTCGTCATTCATGGCCAGCCTGAACGATTTCCTTTTCAGCGTTTCGTTGCCGACACAATTCGCAACCGCGCAGCTCTTCCGCATCGACAGCGATGGCAATCTCGTCTACTCAAACGCCGCGCACCCGCCGTTTTTGTTTTTGCAGAAGTCGAACGGCAAGACCGTCGTCCACGAAGCCCCCGGCCATCTCCTTGGCGCGATGCCGTCGATGGTTTTCGACGAGCACCGCCTCCAGGTCGCCCCCGGCGACATGCTCTTCGTCTACACGGACGGCCTGACGGATCGCCGCAATGCCGCCGGCGAGTTCTACTCCCTCGACCGCATCGTCGCCCTCATGGACGACGCCCACGACGCCGACCTGACCACCGTCTACGACCGCATCTTCGAAGACGTCTCCACCTTCGCGGCCACCGACGAATTCCGCGACGACATCGCGTTTATCGTCACGCGGTTCCACTGATCTGCGTCATATCTGCGGAATCTGCGGATGAAGCTTTACGCGATCTTCTGCAGCAGCTCGACCGCCTGCGCCTTCTTCTCGTACTTCACGTCCGTGGCGGCGATCTTTTCGAGGTACGGCTTCGCGCTGCCGCTGTCGTTGCGCTTGAGGTGGGTGCGGGCGATCCAGAACCAGGTGTCGATGATGTATTCGTTTTCGCTGAGCTTCTGCGATTGCGCGGCTTTCTCGAACGCGGAGGCGGCGTCGTCGTACTGCTGCTGGGCGTAGGCGATGCGGCCGAGGTGAGTCTGGGCGTCGAAGAAGTCGTAGGAATTCTGTTCGACGTTGTCCAGCACCTGCTTGTAGTACGGCGCGGCGGACTTGTAATCGCGCGCGTCGAAGTGGATCGCGCCGCAGAACAGAAGCGCGTTGCGGAAAAAGTACGAATTGAAGAACGGCTGATTCGCGTCGAAGAGCTGCAGCGACTCTTTGAACAAATGCAGCGCGTCGTCGCGATCGCCGAGCGCGTACGAATTCAGCGCCTTCAGCGCCAGCGCCTGCGCGGTCACGTTGTTGTTCTGCGAATAGCGGAGCGACTGCTCGTGCAGATCCTTCGCCTTCGCGTAGTCGTGCTCCTCGTGCGAGAGATGGCCGAGGATGACGTACGACTTGTATTTAATGTCGTTCGCCTCGTCCGACTCCTCGGATGCACACGCCTCCGAAAATCCTTTGCGCGCGCCGGCGACGTCGCCGGCGTAGAGCGTGGCCACGGCGCGGTAGTAGGTCGCTTCGAGGTTGGTGAGAACGCTGCTGCGCTGCGACCCGAGCTGCTCGATGAACTGCGTGACCAGCTGGGCCAGGATGCGATTGTCCGAGGTCGTATCGACGATGAAGTTGTGCAGGTAGACGAGTCGATTCTCGAGGATGCGCATCAACTCCAGCATCAGCGTAATGCGCTGCGTCTCGTCTGTACTTTTCGTAAACAAACCGGCGAGCTTGCGCTGCAGCGCGGAGTATTCGTCGCCGTACTGCCGCGCGCGCGACTCCGAGAGCTCGCCCGGTTCGTTCTGCAGTTTCGTTTCGAGGGCGACGCGCTGGTCGACCAGCGAGGTGATCTGTTTTGTTAAGTCGTTTCGTTCCATCGTTTCAGCGTTCCCGCAGTGCAATTGGCGCTCCACCGATCTCTAGCAGGCGGAACTCCAGCTGGTGGCGGTCTTCGTCGATCGACTTCACTTCGATCGTGACGTGGTCGCCGAGGCGCATCTCGCGGCCGGTCGATTCGCCGCGAAGGCGGTGCTCACGTTCGCGGAAAACCCAGAAGTCGCCGCCGATCGTCGCGACGGGGACCATGCCCTGCACGAAGATTTCGTCGAGCTCGATGAAGAGGCCGAAGGACGCGACGCCGGTGACCGTGCCGGTGAACTTGTCGCCGACTTTGTCGCGCATGAAGATGACTTTTTTCCACTCCAGCACTTCGCGCGACGCTTCGTCGGCGCGGCGTTCGCGGTCGCTCGACTGGGCCGCGTAGAGCGGATGCGCGCGTTCGATTTCCGCGAGCCGCTCGCCGTAGAGCGGACCGTTGGCGATCAACTCGCCGAGGCGGCGATGGACGATGAGGTCGGGATAGCGGCGGATCGGCGAGGTGAAGTGCGCGTAGTTCGCAATCGCCAGCGCGAAGTGTCCGATATTCTCCTCGGAGTAAAACGCCCGTTTCATCGAACGCAGCACGATGTTCGTGAGGAAGCGTTCTTCCGGCGTCCCTTCGACCGACTTCAGCACGCGCTGCAATTCGCCGGGGCGCATGTCTTCCAGGTCGCCGCGCAGCGTGAGCTTGAATTCTTTGAGGATCTCTCGAAGATCCTGCAGCTTCTGTGGGTCGGGCTGTTGATGGACGCGGTAGATGCCGGGCTGATTGGCGAAGACGAGCTCCGAGGCCACCACTTCATTCGCGGCGAGCATGAACTCTTCGATGATGCGATGCGCGACGTTGCGCTCCGTCGGTTTGATCGCATCGATCACGCCCTCGGCATCGAGGATGACCTCGGCCTCGGGTAAGTCGAAATCGATTGAGCCGCGCGCTTCGCGGCGTTTGCGCAGGATGTCGTACAGCTCGTGCATCCGCGTGAAGTCGGCGAGGAGGTAGCCGTATCGCCGGCGAAGCTCGTCGGCGTCCGGCACGACCACGCCATGCGGCGGCGGGCCGCTCGGCGCAGCGACCCCTTCGTTGACGAGGAAGGCGTTCACGTTCGTGTAGGTCATCCGCTCTTTCGTGCGGATGACGGAGCGATAGACCTTGCGGTCGACAAAGCGGCCTTTGCGGTCGATCTCGATGTCGACGGAAAACGTGAGCCGCTCCACGCGTGGATTCAGCGAGCAGATTCCGTTCGACAGCCGCTCCGGAAGCATCGGCACGGCGCGGCCGGGGAAATAGACGGAGGTCCCGCGCTCGAATGCTTCCTCATCGAGCGCGCTCCCCTCGGTGACGTAATGCGAGACGTCGGCGATGTGCACGCCGAGGAGGTAATTGCCGTTCGGAAGTTGCTGCACTTCGACGGCGTCGTCGAAATCCTTCGCGGTCTCGCCGTCGATGGTGACGATGTTGTGCTCGCGGAGGTCGACACGTTTGGCGACCTCCTCGGGCGTGACTTCGTCCGGAACGGCATCGGCCGCGGCGAGCACTTCCGGCGGAAAGAGATGCGGGATGTGAAACTTGCGGATGACCAGTTCAATGTCGACGCCGGGCTCGCCGATCATGCCGAGGACTTCGACGACGCGGCCGCGGGCGATCTGGCTGGTGCGGTCGGGATAGCGGTCGATCTCGACGTTGACCATCTCCTGATCGCGCGCGTCGAGGGTGCCGTCGCGGTCGATGACGATGTCGTGATCGAGGCGCGTATCGAACGGCGTGACGTACGGCTGATCGGGATCGGCGTGAAAACGTCCGGCCACGGTGCGGTGCGCGCGGCGTAGCACTTGCGCCACTTCGCCGATGATGAGTTTGCGCTGGCGGATGGTGTGGTACTTCGGCGCGTGCTTGTCGACGCGCACGATGACCAGATCGCCGTTCATCGCGCCTTTCATCGAGCGGCGGTCGATGAAGACGTCGGGCTCTTCGCCGCCGCCGCCAAACACGGTGCCGTAGCCGTCGGGATGCACGCGGATCTGTCCGGCGTGATACGGCGTGAACTCGAGCAGCGAGTAGCGTTTGCCGCGCACGGCGACGACGATGCCGTCCTGTTCCAGCTCAACGACGGCGCGCTCGACCTGCTCGCGCGTGGCGTCGACGCCTTCCAGACGCTCCCAGATCTCTTTGATCGGAAGCATGCGGCTGCCGCGTCGGCGGAGGAGATCGGTAATCGATTGTCGGAGACCGGCGGAACCTGGAAGCGAGAGCGATTGAGGCAATGGTTCCCTGGTTAGCGCGTGCGCGTGGTCTTGCCGTTCGACGGCTTCTTTTCGCGCGCGGTGTGTGCGGACAAGCGGCGGCGGACGGGGCGGATCGAATCCGCGAATCCGTTCAGCATCGTCTGCGAGCGAAGCTTGTTGTGAAGCGTGTTGCGATGCACGCCCAGCGCCTTCGACGCCTGCGTCACATTGCCGCGGCTGGACTGCATCGCCGCCACGATGTACTTGCCCTCGAAGGCCTCTACGGCCTGCTCGAGAGTGATGCCGCTACCAATTAATTCGCGAATGATCTGGTTCAAACGATCATCGATACTTAGCATTGAATTCGCCCCTGGCCGTCGATGGAAGAGCGGGATTCTACACCCCTACTTCACGAAAGTTGCTACGCATTTCTGAGTGACACGCGAAGAAAAATTTCTCACGCTGCACGCTTGACAAACATGCGCGAAAGGAGCAAGCGCGCGAGTGCGATCATCGACAAAATCGCACCTGCAAGAAGCGATGCCGGTCGATAAATCCACTTCACGGCGTGATATCCCGCGCCGACTTGAACCGTGCGGAACAGCGCCGATTCGCGCGCAACGGCGCGCGCGCCGTCGACTTCCACGCTCCATCCGCTGCTCATCTGTTGCGTCACGATCACCTCTCCCGCCGACGGCGCATCGACGCCGATGAACACCGCTGACGGCGTGAATGCCAGCGACTTCACAGCGGCGATTCGCTGGCCGGCATCCTGAAAATAGGCGAGCGGCATCGCGTGAACGTTGCGATGCACCACGACGCCCGGCCGCGCCACCAGCGGCTGGAACGCGGCGAGCGCGCGCGGCGCGAGGACGTAGCCGGCGGAGATGGCGTTCATCGTCGGCAGGTTGCCGTGAACCGCGCCGGGGCGGATCAGCTCCGCGTAGCGTTGCGCCATCACCGGCGATGCGGTGGCCGTGTCGAACCGCCGCTCGTACAAGTTGAGATAGCCAAGGATCCAGCCGTCGCGGTCGTTGGCATTGGGCATCTCGATGCGCACCATCTTCGAATCGCGTCCGATCGCTGCCGGATACGGAACGCGGTGAGGATTGAACGGCTCGGTTGCCAGCAGCGGCTGGATGCGCACGGCGAGGTCGACGAAGGTCAGCAGCGCGAGGAGAAGTTTGATCGGCTCGCTGCGGATGGCGCGATTGCAGCCGAACGCGGCCAGCGCGCAGATGCCGAGGATCGCGAACGGCACGACGCGCGCGGGGTAGCGGAAGATCGTCAGCGGCAATGCCGCCAGCAGATCGCCGATGAGGCGAAGGTGACTTCCTGCCGCAACGAGCGCCGTCAGAAAAATGAGCGCAGTCCAGCCCGCGGCGCGGCGGCGCGCGGCGAAGATGCCGATGCTCGCCAGGACGACTGTCAGCAGTCCGGCATAGAGAATCGGAAGGAAGTGCTGGCCCATCGACGGATCGAACAGCGCTTCCGGCTTCGGCGGAATCGCGAGCGACAGCCAGTCGCGCGGCGCCATCGATCCGCTCAGGATGTGCGCCCGGGTCATGCCGCCGCGCGTTCGGTCGCTGTTCGCGATCCAGCGCAGAAACGGGAAGAGCTGCACGGCCGAAAGTGCAAACGCCATCGCCGCGGATTCGAGCTTGTCCATCCAGCCGCGTCTTTTGACGATGACGAAAAGTAATGCCCCGATCGATGCGAAAAACGGCTCGCCGGCGAGAAACGAAAGCGCCATCACCGCGCCGCACGTCATCGCCGAGACTTCGCTGAGCGCGCACCAGACGATCAGCGGGATCCACGCGAACGTCGTCAAATTGTTCGAGACGTCGAGCAGCGACATCACGGGCCCGCAAAACGTCAGCGCCAGCGCCGCCAGGAGCGCGCCGCCGCCGGGCTTCGTGAGGCGTGCGAACAATAGATACGCGCCAATTCCGAGGAGCAGGACATGCAGCGCGAGATAGAGGACGTACGCGCGCGCGAACGGAAGAACGACGAACAGCCACGCCGGCGGATAAAAAACGCCGGTCTGTGGATTGGCCAGCCACGGCTCGCCCGACGCGTTGTACGAATTCCAAAGCGGCAATCGTCCGTGCCGAAGCTCATTCGCGGTGAACCAGTGCAGCGGCTGAAAGTAATCGCTGTGATCGCGCAGCGAGAAGACTTCGTTCCGCATCAGCGCCGGACCGAAGACCGCAAGCACGCAGATGGCGATCGCCGCAAACGCCCAGCGCTGCTTCATCGAGCGCTCGGTCCGTCACTCGCGCAAAAATGCGACACGATCGTCCGCATCAGCCGCACGCCTTCGGCGAAGAACCTCGCGCGAATGCGCTCGTCGTTTGCGTGCACCGTGTCGGCATCGTAGTAGTTCACCTTGAACGGCGCGATGCCGTACGCCACGATTCCGCGCGCCCGGAAGTAGCGGCTGTCCGACGTTCCGGCGCCGACCACGGCGCCGACGATCGAACCCGCTTCGGCCTTCCTGAACGAGGACGACAGCACGCGAAACAGTTCCGTATCGCTTGAACTCTCCGGCACCGGCTGACCGGCGAGCAGCACCTGCAGCTCGCCACCTTTCGGCAACGTCTCCTTCACCTTCGCCGTCATTGCATCGGTCGTCTCGTCCGGGAGCAAGCGGATGTCGACGTCCGCCGAAGCCGTCGGCGGCAGGACGTTGATCGCGCTTCCGCCGTCGACGTGCGTGATGGCGATCGTGTCGTGCAACAGCGCGCGATAGCCGGGCGAGAGAACGCGTTCGATGCGCGCAACGTCCAGCGGCTCCCCAATCGCGCGCAACACTTCGCCGCGTTCGTCGGGCCGCGCCTTCCCCGCCTCGTGAAACGCGCGCGCAACGGCCGGCGTCAGGCGATACGGCGTCGGAATGCGGCTGACGGCATCGAGCGAGCGCACGAGTTTGCCGAGCGTTCCGCCGTCATCCGGCGGCGCTGCCGCGTGACCCGGGCTCCCTTTCATCGTGATGCGCAACCAGAGCGGAACTTTGGCCTGCACCTCGATGCCCCAGAACGCGACGTGATCGACGATGGTCTCGTTGTAGCCGCCCTCGTTGAGCACGAAGCCGGCGTTCACGAAAAGCTCCGGATGCTGCGCGAGTATCGCGCCGCATCCGTTGATGCCGCCGAGCTCCTCGTCGGCCACGGCCAGGTAGATAACGTCTCGCTTCAGCGGCACATGGCGGCGCTTGAGATCGACGAACGCCATCAACTCCGCGATGCCGAGCGACTTGATGTCGAGCGCGCCGCGTCCCCAGATGTAACCGTTCGACCGGATGCCGTCGAACGGCGGCTTGGTCCATTGACTGGCGATGGCGGGGACGACGTCGATGTGATGCAGCAGCACCAGCGCCTTCTCGTTCGATCCCGACACGAGCCGCGCGTAGACCGATTGCCGTTTCGGATCGGAGCCGATCAGTTTCGCGTCGATGCCGTCCTTGATCAGAAGCTGCTGCAGAAAACGGGCGCCCGAGGTCTCGTTGCCGGGCGGATTGGACGTATCGATGCGCAGGTACGAAACCAGCGCGTCCTGGGCTTCGCGTTCGACCGGATCGCCGGAACCGCCGGCTGCGCGGCGGCACTCGATCGGCGCCAGGCAGAGAGCGAGGATCAGGACGCCGAGCGTCCGTAGCGAGTGCATGCGGCCGTGATTGGCGATCTTGCGCGCCTACCTAATTGAACGTCAGCCCGTCGGGGTACGAAAGAAACACGCCGTTACTGTAGACGATGTCGCAATCGAAATTCGTGAAAGGCCCCGTCGTCGGATCGGCTTCGATGATCCCGTCCTTCCCTCCCGAAATGATCGCGTATACCGAGGCTTTCTTCGTGGAGCTGCCGTAGGCCTGATCGGCGTACGTCTGGAATGGCGTTCCCCACGCGTCGATTTCCGGCAGGACCTTGATGTAGGTCGGCGTGAGCATCGACTGGAGGTTCAGAGCGGTAATGCGCTGGTCAGCGCCTTCGACGCCGTTGACCTGACCCGCTGCGTTGTAGCGTCCTGAATCGCTATTGCGCGCTTCCCACGCCGTGGCGATGTTGCGGATGTCGGCCATCGTCCGGCGCTGTCTCGCGCGCTGGATCGCGACGAGCAGGTTCGGAATGGCGATCACGGCGATGATGCCGATGATCGCAACGACCACAAGTAACTCCAGCAGGGTAAAGCCCTTCTGTCTTCGTCTCACGCCGGACCTCTCTTTTGCGGGGAAGCTGGAGAGTATACGGCAAGCGCAATACCATACTGATGGACGGGCGTATCACACTGAAAATGCGGAGGTTACCGCAATGATGGAGTCGCCGCAGCCGAGCGCGAAGGTCATTCTAGCGCCCCTCCACTGACAACAAATGTCACGCCTCCGGCTACGCCGAAGCGGTGATCGTGAGCTGGACCGCAGGCTCCTCGACGGGCGCGGACTTGTACAACTCGTAGCACGCGCGGCATCGCGCCTCGTACGACGAGTCGCCCACTTCCACCTGCGCATTGCCGCCCGACACGCGCTGCGAGTAGTGCGCGGCGCCGCGGCAGCGAACGCACACCGCGTGCATCTTCGATACGTCTTCGGCCACCGCCAGCAGCGCCGGCATCGGTCCGAACGGACGGCGCATGTAATCCTGATCGAGTCCCGCCGCGATCACTCGAATGCCGGCATCGGCCAGTTGCATGCAGACGTCGACGATGCCCGCGTCGAAGAACTGGATCTCGTCGATTCCGACGACCTGCATCCCGATCTCGACGCGCGTCAACAGTTCCGCGCTCGTGGCCGCGGCGTGCGCCTTGAGGCGGCGATCGTCGCGCGACACGATGTCTTCGGTGCTGAAGCGGTCGTCGATGAGCGGCTTGAACACCTGTACGCGCTGCCGTGCGATGACGGCCCGGCGCAGGCGCCTGATCAGCTCCTCCGATTTTCCGGAGAACATGCCTCCGGCGATGATTTCGATCCAGCCGCCTCGATAACTGTCCAAGGGATTGCCTCCGGGATTGGTGTGATGCGCAGGATAACAAAAGGGGCGTGGGGAGTGGGGAGTGGAGAAACGTTTCACGCGGAGATGCGGAGGCTTTTTTCTTGGCTTCTCATCAACCGTTCTTCCCACTACCCACACCCAACTCCCCACTCCCCTTTCTGCTACCCTCAAAAACGTCCGGTGAAATCCGTCCTCCTCGCTCTTCTCGGGATCGCAGTCGCCGCCGCGCTCAGCGCGCAAACGGAGCCGCCTCTCCGTATCGGCAAAATCACCATCCATCCGCTGGACGTCTACTCGGACGCCGAGGCCGGCCACGGAGCGCTTTACAAACTCGCCGACAGGCTGCACATCGAGACGCGCAAGTCGGTCATCGAGAAGTTTCTTCTCTTCCACGAAGGCGATCCGTACAGCGCCTCGCGCCTGGCCGAGACCGAGCGCAATCTGCGTGCGCTCGGCTTTCTCAAGTTGGCGTCCGTCGTCCCGTCCGAGCCGCACGACGGCGTCGTCGACGTCACCGTGACCACGCAGGATTCCTGGTCGATCGCACCGGAGACGCAGGCCGGCAGCAAAGGCGGCAAGAGCACGGTCGGCGCGACGCTGTCCGAAACGAACCTCCTCGGCCTGGGCAAAGACCTCGAGATCGGATGGCAGAACGGCGTCGACCGTTCCCGCATGGGCGTGGTCTACAGCGATCCGGCGTTTTTCGCGCCGTACTGGAAGTCCAACTTCGCCTACGACGTCAACTCCGACGGCTACGATCACCGCTTCCAGGTCACGCGGCCGTTCTACTCATTCGCCACGCCGTGGGCCGTGGACATGTCGTTCACCGGTTTCCGCCAGGCCGATCATCTCTACGCGAACGGCGTCGAGGACGATCGATTCCGCCAGAAGCATCGCGAGATCGCCGCCAGTTTCGGAGTCGCGCTCGATCCGAACGATGCGAACGCGAATCGCCTCACCGCCGGCGTTCGCGCGGTGCAGGATTCGTTCTTCCTGATGAAGAGCGGCACGCCGCAATTGCTGCCCACCGACCGCGAGTTCCGCTATCTCTTCGTCCGCTTCGATAGCAGCGTCAATGAATTCGTGAAGCTGAATTTCGTCAACAAGGACATCCGCTACGAGGACTTCGACCTCGGCCGTCAGTACTCGATCGAGGCGGCCATCTCGCCGAAATCGTTCGACCTGCCGCGGACGACGTCGTACTTCCGCATCGCCGCCGGCGACGGCAAGTGGCTCGGCAACGGCTTCATCCAACCGGTGGTGGCGCTGTCGTCGCGACTCGACGGCGGACTGCAGAACACGATCGCCGGCACCTCGGTGCTCTACGTCCGCCGCGGCGGACGCGAGTCGCATCCGACCGCGTTCCTGAGCAGGCTATCGATGTCCAGCGGCTGGCGCATGGACGCCGAGCAGCAGTTCACCGCAGACGGTCTGACCGGCCTTCGCGGCTACCGCGCGCACGCGTTCGCCGGCAGCCGCGCGTTCGTTCTGAACATTGAGGAGCGCCTCTATCTCGGACGCGAAATTCTGCAACTCGCCTCGCCCGGCATCGTCGTTTTCGCCGACGCCGGCAACGCCACCAACGGCGGCTTCACGAACCTGATGCACATCAAGAGCGACGTCGGCATCGGCCTGCGCATGGGCCTTCCGCGAACGCCGAAGAACCTCCTGCGCGTCGACCTCGCCTACGCCCTCAACCGCGATCCCCTCGGCCGCAAAGGCTGGCTGGTCGCGTTCTCCAGCGGCCAGGCGTTTTGATGTGGCGGCTTGTACCGAACACCCAACGAGCGAAGCGAGTGTGGCACAGACACTCCTGTCTGTGCTGGTGAGGCTCGGGAGATCTGCGAAGAGCAACCGGCGGCCTCGAAGCTCCCTGCTTTAAGATCAGTCACTGCACCTTGCTAAAGCACAGACAAGAGTGTCTGTGCCACACAATCCTGCCGGATCAGAGCAGCAATCGGACTGCGCGCCGCTTCATCACCATCCACACTCCAATCGCCACCGCGATCATCGCCAGCGTTCCGAACGTGATCGCGCGTCCGATGACGAACGACTGCGGCAGGTACGTGAGACGAATCGCGTGCTTGCCTGCCGGCACGAAGACGCCGAGGAAGGCGTGGTTTGCGCGGACGATCTTCGAGGGACGTCCATCGACGTACGCGCGCCATCCTTTCCACGCCTCCTCGGAGATCACCACGAAGCCGCCGCGTTCCATCGCCGCATCGATATGAAATCCGAGCTTGCGGCGATGGATAGCCACCGTGCCCGGTCCGTTCGCCGCATCGTGCGCAATGTCATAGACATCGAGCCAGGCGATGTCGGCGAAATCCGTCGCGGCGGCCATGTCCTCAACTTCGTTCGCAACGCCGATGCGCACATTGCGCGGTACGAACGCGCGCGGAAGCACATGCATGTTCTCGATGAGCCGCGAGCCGTGATTGCTGACGACGTCGCGCCAGCCGTCCGGAATCGGATCGCCTTCCGGAACGACCGCGAAGCGGATGTTCAGCATCGACAGCATCGGCCGCGTCAGGTCGTCGATCTGATTGAACCCGTAGCCGCCGCGCCGGCACCAGACCGGAAACGTTTCGATCATCGCGCCGAGGGACATTGCGGTCAGCACTCGCGCATCTTCGAGGCCGTACATCGTGGCCGTGTTCGGAAACAGCGCCGGTCCGATGGCGGCGACGCGGAACGGTTCGCGAATCTGCTGCATCGGCTTGAAGAGCGCCACTGGCGGAAAGGCGATTCGCGGATCGTTCGCGGGGACGAGCGCGCCATCCGAGATCGTCCGCTGCAACAGGATCAACGCGAGCAGCGACGGTGCGATGAGCGATCGTTGCTTCACGAACAGCACGATGACCGTGGCAATCGCCAACGGCGCGATCTCGGCGACGAGTCTCGGGATGTCGATCGATCCGGATCGCATCCCCGAGGCGCCGGCAGCGAGCAGGATCAACAGTCCGGCCATCACCGCGCCGGCGCGATCGGAAATCGCATCGATCGCGAACGCCGCGAGGATGCCGAGGCAGAGCGGGACCGCGGACGCGAGCCGATCGTTCATCGCAAGATTGAGCAGCGGCATCCGATGAAGGAACTGCGCTACCGGCCACACCTCGGCGCTCGCCAGCAGGCAGATGATGCCGAGGATCGCGAAGAACCATCGCTCGCGTGCGCGCGATCGCCACAACGCGAAAATCGCCAGCGCCAGCGCGATGCTCCCCGCGTCGGCATGCGCGAGCAGGAAGTGCCGGAACGACTGCCGCGCGAACGGCAGCAGGTCGGAGATGAGCGCCGCGGACGGACGGCCGAAGGGGATGCGCAACGGGCCCTTTGCGAAGAACTCCGCGCGCACGAAGTGCTCCCCCGTCTGCGGACTCGCTTCGAGAAAGGGCAGCAGCGCGATCGCGGTGAGCATCAGCGCCACGGCCCCCGCTGCGACTGCGAACGCGATCACCAGTCCTCGGCGCGTGCGTCCCGGACGCAGCAGTTCGTACGCGCCGTAGATTCCGCCGAGGAACGTGACGTGAAGCAACGTCTCAGGATGTCCGGCCACGACTTCGAGCGCGAGGACGATCGTCAGCATCGAGGCCGATCGAATCGACGGCTCGATCACGACGCGTCGCGCCGCCAGGAGCACGAGCGGCAGAAACGCCCACGCAAATCCGAGCGGCCAGAGGATCTGCAACGCCATCGGCGCGGAAAATGTGAAGACCGTCGCCGCGATCAGCGATGCCAGCTCGCTGCAGTCGAAATCGCGCGCCTGTAGAAACGCTCCTATCGCGGCGATGAAGAACGCGATCGACGCCGTGAAGCCGAAACTCGCCGCAACGGGAAGCAGCAGCGCGATCAGCGTGAAGGGACTGAACGGCGCCGCCTGCGCCGCGCCCGCGAGAACGTCGCCGCATCCCTCGAAGCGATTCCACAGCGGCCATTCGCGCGCGATTACCGCCTGCCGCAACGCCTGCCGCCACGGAATCATCTGAAACGTGATGTCCGACAGCGTTCCGTTCTGCGGCAGCGGCGCGCCGATTGCGGTCCGGCACGCATTCAGCGGCTCCGTCATGTACGCCATCTCCACCGGCGCGTAGACGCGTCCCGTGAGCAGCGCGCGTCCTGTGAAAACGAGCGGAAGCAGCAGCAACGCCAGCGTCGCCCAACGCGTGAGCGGCGCGACGCACGCGTGCACGATGCCGAGGATCACGGCGGCGGTGAGGAGGTAGAGGATGAGGACCATGCGAAGCGCGCGAAAAGGATAGCCTGCATCCCGGCGGCACCGTTTCGTGCGAAGCACTTTGGAGTGCGGTGGCAAGGCCACCGCTTTGGGAGGGTGGAATCGCGACGGCTCGCAGCATGTGATTGCTGCCACGTCTGCGCGAGTGCCGCCGTCCCCCGGCCCTCCCAAAGCGGTGGCTCGATCGCCACCGCACTTCCATGAGAAGGCCATCATCTGTCAAGTCGGCATCGGGAGAGCGCCTTGGCGCTCGATCGATGCCGCACTGTCGCGTTTGATTTTTGAGTGGTTGTTGTCGTTTGCGTTTGGCCT